>Ga0268264_10000036_pt1 | contig 392994 bp, 352 predicted proteins | sample KBSSwiS32_FD_190357 | JGI IMG/M metagenome (GOLD analysis project Ga0268264, IMG submission 190357) | Switchgrass rhizosphere microbial communities from Kellogg Biological Station, Michigan, USA - KBS Switchgrass S3-2 (SPAdes) (version 2) | ecosystem: Host-associated > Plants > Roots >...
AATGCCGCGCAACCCCTCATCGTCAAACCATAAATGAACGCGGATGCCGCCACCATCACCGCGCCTGCCTGCTATCACTGCGGGCTGCCGGTGTTGTGCGGGGCGCGCTACACACTGACTATCGCCGGCGAAAATCATTCGCTGTGCTGCCCGGCGTGCAAGGCCGTCGCTGAAACTATCGTCGCTGGCGGCTTCGCGAATTACTATCGGTATCGCGCAGAAAACAGCGCGCAACCCGCCGATAACACTGACTTTAGCGCATTCGATCAGCCCGAGCTGCAACAGCAATGGTTAAAGCCGCTCGATAACGGCACCGTCGAAGCCGAATTACTGATCGAAGGCATGCATTGCGCCGCCTGCGTGTGGCTGCTCGAAAACTATTTGCTGCGCCAACCCGGCATCGACAGCGCGCATGTGAATTTAAACGAACAGCGCGCGCAAATCGTGTTCGCACCCGCGCAACAAAAATTGAGCGCGATCTGCCGCACAATTACCGACATCGGTTATCGGCCGCAGCCCTACACCAGCGATCGCGTCGACCTATTGCGTCGCGATGAAAATAAACGTGCGCTGCGCCATCTTGGTGTTGCTGGCATCGGCATGATGCAGGTCGGCATGTGTGCGATCGGGCTATACGCCGGCGCTATCGAAGGTATCGAGCCAATTTACCGCGATTTTCTGCGCTGGATCAGTTTGCTCGTCAGCATCCCCATCGTCGCGTATGCCGGTCAAAGTTTTTTTATCGGCGCGTGGCGCGGCTTGCGCATGCGCCGTCCCGGCATGGACGTACCGATCGTGCTCGCAATCGTACTCGGATTTACAGCGAGCACTTTTGCCACGCTGCGTGGCACCGGCGATGTCTATTTCGATTCGGTGACGATGTTTATTTTTCTGCTGCTTGGCAGCCGCTATCTGGAATTGCGTGCACGTCATTTCAGCGGGCGCCTGAGCAACGATTTGCTTACCCTATTACCGCAGACAGTGACACGACTCGATAGCGACGGCGCGGCGCAGACGATTCCTCTAACACAATTACTCAGCGGCGATACGTTATTGGTCAGCAGCGGCCACTATGTGCCGGCCGATGGCGTATTACTCGATGCCCACGCCAGCATTAACGAAGCAGCATTGACCGGCGAATTTATGCCGGTACACAAACAGCGCGGCGATCATCTGCTCGCCGGCAGTGTCAACGGTGAGCAACCCTTCACGATGCGCGCGGAAACCGTCGGCACGCAGACACGGCTGAGCGCGATTCACCATTTGAGTCGGCAGGCATCCGCGCAAAAACCGCGGCTGGCGCAATTGGCAGATCGCATTGCCAGCATATTCGTCACGGCGATTCTGCTGATATCCGCCGCGACCTACGCGTTCTGGTATTGGTACGACGCGAGCCGCGCGTTCTGGATTACGCTCGCGGTACTCGTGGTGAGTTGTCCATGCGCGCTCGGCCTCGCGACACCGGTGGCAATCACCAATGCCACCAATACGCTGCGCCGACTCGGCCTGCTGGTCACCAAAGCCGACGTGTGGGAAAAACTGCCGGCCATCACCGATATCGTATTCGACAAAACCGGCACACTCAGCGCAGGCCGCGTGCGCATTGTCGACTGTGTGCCGTGCGGCGCACGCAGCCCCGATGTTTGTCGCGACATAGCGAATGCGTTAGAAATAGGCTCGGCGCATCCGATCGCGCGCGCTTTTATCAACGAGCCCACCATAACGACAGCGCAACAGACGCCGGCAGCGGCGCAACCAACCCCAGCGGCAGCGCAACTAACCATAATACCGGCGCAAAATCGCCAACAAATCGGTGGCGCCGGCGTAGAGGGTTGGATTGCCGGACGCTGTTATCGACTTGGTGCGGCAAACTTTGTATTGGCGCTCAGCAATACCCAAGCAGCGCCGCCGACAGTCAAGGGACAATGGATTTTACTCGGCGATAATACCGGCGCACTGTGCTGGTTCCGCCTCGACGACAGCCCACGCGCGGAAGCCGCGGCCACCGTTACCGCGTTGCAACAGCGCGGATTCACGCTGCATCTACTCAGTGGCGATCGCTCCGACACGGTCGACAACCTGGCTAAATCGTTGCGCATCGAGCACGCATTAGCCGGCGCCAGTCCCGAACAGAAACTCGAATATATCGAACGTTTGCAGCGCGACCAGCGCCATGTGCTGATGGTCGGCGATGGCATCAACGATATTCCGGTGCTCGCCGCCGCCGACGTATCAGTCGCAATGAGCAATGCCTCGCAGCTCGCGAAAACCAGCGCCGATTGTATTTTTCTCGGCGGCGATTTGGCGCGGCTGTTAACACTATTCGGCATCGCGACAAAAACACGACGCATCATCCGCGAAAATTTGCTGTGGGCATTGCTCTACAATCTGGTGGCGATTCCGTTGGCAGCGCTCGGCTGGGTATCACCGTATATCGCCGCCATCGGTATGTCGCTGAGTTCGCTGCTGGTGGTCGGCAACGCATTGCGGTTGCATCGCTTTAAACCGACTGCTGTTATTCACGATTAATTGTTGGGGTCGCCATGGAAAGTCTGTTCGTGTTGATTCCACTGGCCATCGTATTTTGCACGGCCGGTCTGATCGCGTATTTCTGGGCCGTGAATCATCATCAGTTCGACGATCTCGACAGCGCCGCGCACAGCATTCTGTTCGATGAGGACCACGGCTCGAATATCGATCCCGCCATCGCCGCTTCAATCGACTCCCGCTCGAACGAGCCGGCTCACCAAAAATCCCCGCATGACTGACTCGGTAGCGATCGCCAGCGCGTTGCTGATCGGTCTCGGCGGCAGCGCGCATTGCATCGGCATGTGTGGCGGTATTGGCGCTGCGTTAGGCATCGCGACTTCGCGTCAACGTTGGTTACTCATTTGCAACTATCAGCTGGGCCGTATCGCCGGTTATGCCGCGCTGGGTGGAATTTTTGGCGCCGTTGTTCAATTGTTTGGCGCCACCCTACAGCCGTGGGTACCGGCATTCGGCGTATGGCTGCGCGCACTGGCTGGACTGATGATTATTGCGATGGGGTTGTATGTCGGCAGCTGGTGGTTTGGATTAACCAAGCTCGAACAATTGGGTGCGGGCGTGTGGCGACGCCTGCAACCGCTGACAAAAAATTTATTGCCGCCGCGTAACATCGGCGCCGCTTTTACGTTGGGTGCGGCGTGGGGATTACTGCCGTGTGGTTTGATTTATTCGACATTGAGTTGGGCCGCCGCGCGCGGCAATGCACTTGAAAGTGCAGAATTAATGGCGATTTTCGGACTCGGCACGCTGCCGTCGATGTTGCTGACGACCATTGGCGGACAACAAATTCAAACCCGCATGCAGCAACCGTGGATCAGAAAAATTGCGGCGCTACTGCTGATCGGACTCGGTATCGCCACTCTTGTCGCACCGTGGCAACACACTCATCACAATAATGAAACACCTCACCATCACGCTCTGTAACCTCACCTGCGTGGCCGTAACAATCTAACGCTTGCGTAATGTCGCGCGAATTGGCATGGAACCGGCATAAACCGGTATCGAGACAACAAATTGTCAAATTGTTGTTGGAAAATTAGCCACGACTGTAACCATGGAAATCACCTTTACGGCATTGCGAATAGCCATGGGATCTTGCCAATAATTACGGATTGATAGCGGCCAGTGCACCGTTGCGCAGAATTATTTGCTGCAGCGCAAGGCGCGGTCGCGCGAGAAAAAATCGAGCGCAACAACTGTCGGTGATTTTCCGAAGAAGGTTTTCCGAGGAACAGCGATATGAAATCAGACAGTGATCTCGCGCAAGCCATTGCGCCCGATTTCGCCGACCGCTATCAAGTGTTGATTGCCAATACCGAAGTAGAGCGCCGTCAAGCCTTCCGCGTACGTCATCAAGTCTTCTGCGAACAACTCGGCTACGACATGGACAATGTCGATGGTTGCGAATCCGACGAGCACGATATCAACAGCCTGCATGTCATAGTACAGGACCGCCATACCGACGCTGGCGTTGCCTGTTTTCGTTTAGTGCTGCCGCAACCGAATGCGCGCGTGTGGTTGCCGTTCGATTTATACGGCGTGCCGCATGTCGATCGCAGCCTGTTCGACTGGAACAAGGTCAATCATCTGCGCAGCATGGAAGTGTCGCGCCTCGCGTTGAATTCAAAACTGCTCGATAACGAACATGCGTCGGTGGGCATCAGCACGCCGTATCTCGCCGCAGCGATGTTTTACGCAGTGACCGCCGTTACCCTGCACATGGGCATCGAACATTTGTTCATGGTGATCGAGCCGCGCCTCGCGCGTTTAATCGCACGCTTCGGCATGCACCTCGATCAGATCAGCCCAAAATTCGAATACTACGGCCAGCGCGCAACTTTCACGACCAACGCCCCGCGCCTGCGTCAAGAGCTGACGCAATTACCGAGCGCATGGCGAAAATTTTATGACGTGGTCGATGTGCAGTTATACGCCGACAGCGAAGCACAGCAAGTCGCATAACGTTTACGCAAAAACGCTGATACCGAGCCTGCGCAGCATTTTTAACAGGCAATCGCGCAGACGCGTCACCGCGGCGGCACCGACTAGATTCGCGTAGTCGGTGCCGATCGCCTCCACCGCTTCGGCAATCGTCTCCATCAGTTTGCGACCGTGCGCCGTCAATAAAATCAGACGCGCGCGTTGATCGTCGGGGTCATGCATCTGATAAATAACATCGGCGCGCATCATCTCGCTGATGGTTAAGCTCGCGGCCTGCGGCGTCACCGCAATACGCTGCGCGAGATCGACCAGGCGACTGCCATCGAGATCGAGATGAAACAGCAACGCGAGATAACTCGGCTTGATGCCCGGATATGTCGCGGCGTGTAAGCGCTGCAGCAGCCGCTGCTCAAAATCGCCGGCCAACTCAACCATGAAGCGGCCAAAATGAAAATAAGGATTGGCATCGGCTGCACCCCATGTCGGCAATGTCGGCGACAAATGTTTGATAAATAATTGCAGCGTTGCTTCGAAACGCTCGAACGTCGACTGTCCCACCGCTTCGGCATACGCCGCATGAATGCGCCGCAATGCGTGACGCGACATTTCGATCAGTTGCCGACCGCGTGGACTGAACCGCACCAGCTTCACACGGCCATCGCCGGCGATACCGATCACATCGACATAGCCGAGCCGTTCGAGCTCCTGCACTAATTTTCCGATCGTCTGTTTGGTGATGCCGGTGCGTCGCGCGATATCGCTGATACGTGTGCCTTCGCGATCGAGATAGCGCAGCACATGGCCATGCGAGCGTCGCACATCGTCGAAGCCGGCACCCTTGTACTCAGCAGAAAATCGCTTTTCGTAATCCTCAACCAACGAGAACAACATGATGCCGAAGTTGTTCTGTCGGATCGACTCGATATGTTCTCCGTCCATTCAGTCTGGATATCCAACGTGCTCGGATACGCGCGCACTCCATACGATCGGCAATTCGCGATTGAGTAATTGGCGCTGCAGTTGGTCGATCGGCTCCAGGCTTCTACTCCAACCGAACAGCCAATGCAGCGCGCTGTCGGTATTGGCATCGGAGCATAACAACGCATGAGAAAAATCGGCATCGCAGTTTTGCCACGCTGCTCGCCACATCGGGAGCGCAGCAATATTGCCGCGCAGCAATAACACATATTTATGCGGCGCCGTTGTCGGCAAACGCGGGGTGCGCGTGATCGTGAATAATTCGTTGCGCGGTTTATCCATAAAGGTCAATTCATCGTCGAGAATTTCGCGACCGCGTTCGTCGCCCAGAATCGCCATCGTTTCGGCAAGTTTGTAATCCTCATCGAACACGAATTCGCTGATCACATCGGGCGCCAGATCCGGTGCTGTATTCTCGATCATGTGATTGCGTACGTAATGCGAAAACATCGGCAACGTGCGTTTAGCCAGCTGGGTATGACGAGTTTCGTAATGCGCGCGAAATTGATCGCGGCTGATATCGGGGCGTCGATAAATATGGGCGAGCGTATTGATCATGTGGCACCGTTATCGTTTGCGTTATCACGAGCGTGTTGTGTTATGCGAGCGGATTGGGCTATTGCAACAGCAGCGACCACAAATCCTGCAATGGTCGCTTGCGTTCGACGATTGCCGCGGCCAATTGCTGATAAGCATTCGTCGCCACCAGCGGTTGATAAAAACGCTTCAATATCGCGCGTTGCAACATCGCGTCGAGCAGATGACGCTCATAACTGCGCCGCGTTTGATGCTCCGGCGCGAAGCGCGTATGCGCATGAATATTTTTCATCAACCCTTCGATACCTTCGCCATTATTCGCAGTGATTTTCACTACCGGCGGTAACCAGTCGTCGGGGCCGGCGCGATCGTGCGCAATTTCATTCAATAATTTTTCCACCTGGCCGACGCCCGGCAAATCGCATTTGTTAATGACGAGAATATCGCCGAATTCCATCACCCCCGCCTTCATCGCCTGCACGTAATCGCCCATGCCGGGGATCGTCACCAGCACGGTAGTGTCGACCATGTGTGTAATTTCGATCTCGTTCTGGCCGATGCCGATCGACTCAACCAGAATGAAATCGAATTGCGCCGCTTCGAGCACGCGTATGCATTGATAGGTTGTTTCGGATAAACCGCCGAGGTGACCGCGATTGGCCAGAGAGCGAATGAATACGCCGCTATCGAGTGCGTGCCGCTGCATACGCACGCGATCGCCAAGAATCGAACCGCCGGTCAATGGGCTCGATGGATCGACCGCGAGCACGGCGACCTTTTTATTATCGGCGCGCGCGTGTTCGATGATGCGATCGACCAATGTGGATTTGCCCGCGCCAGGTGGTCCGGTGATGCCGATCACCTGACTGCAAAATGGCGCCTCGAACAACAGATTGAACAGCGCATCGTACGTGTCACTCCTTTCGGCTGTGTGCTCACCACGCTCGATCAGCGAAATCGCTTTGGCAATGGCCGCGGGTTTCTGCGCAATGACATTGGCCACCAACTCTTGTGGTGTCACGCGACAACTCCCTCTCCACGTTTTTTGGCCACCGCCTCGCGAATATAATCGACCATCGTCTGCATTTCCGCGCCCATCGTGAATACGCGATCGACACCGAGCGCTTCGAGCGTGGCGATATCTTCCTGCGGAATCACGCCTCCGACCAATACGACTTTATCGTCGATGCCGTGCTCTTTCATCAATTCGAGCACGTGTGGAATGTAGCGCATGTGCGCGCCCGATAAACTACTAATGCCAACCACATCGACGTCCTCCTGCAGCGCGGACGCCACCACGACTTCAGGTGTTTGCTTGAAGCCGGAAAAAATCACCTCGAACCCCGCATCACGCAGACCTTTCGCCAATACCGTGACGCCGATCGTATGCGTGTCGAGCCCCATTTTTGCCAATAGAATTCGAATCGGTGCGCTCATTTATTTTTCCACTATTTGAATGCTCCCTCTCCCATTTGGGGAGAGAGGATTTGAACTACATATCCGGCGTCAATGCATTCGGATCGTGCTCACCGAACTCCTCGCGCATCACGCCGCAAATTTCGCCGAGCGTTGCATACTCCTTCACTGCGTCGAGAATCGGCGGCACCAGATTGCTGCCATCGCGACACGCTGCGCGAATTTTTTGTAGATGCATTTTCACCGCGTCGTTATTGCGCTCGGCCTTGATGCTGCGCAGCCGTTCGAGTTGGCGCTGTTCGGTGGCATCATCGAGTTTGAAAATTTCGATCTCGCGTTTTTCCTGCGGTTTGACCAGATAATTCACGCCGATCAATTTGCGCTCGCCCGATTCGATCGCGCGATTGCGCATACATTGCTGCTCGGCGAGTTTGCGTTGGAAATAGCCGTCTTCGATCGCTTTCAGACCGCCGCCCATCGCATCGATTTTTTCGATTTCTTCCCACACCTCATCGGCCATGCGCTTGGTCATGTACTCGACGTAATACGATCCGGCGAGTGGATCGATGGTATCGGCGACACCGCTTTCATGCGCGACGATATTGTGAATCGCCGCGCCGATCGCAATCGCCTCTTCGCTCGGCAGTGCGTGCGCTTCATCGTGCAATGGCGTGTTCATCGTATAGGCGCCGCCGGCCGCTGCGCACGCGAGCATTTGAATACCAAGCCGCGCGATATTGTTCAGCGGTTGCTGCAATGTCATATCCATTGTGCCCGGCGAACTCATTAACTGCAGACGCAGGCTCGATTCCTTTTGCGTGCCGTAATGTTCTTTCATCAGCCGCGCCCACACTTTGCGATAGGCGCGTAATTTCGCAATTGCCTCGAAAAAATCGGTATCGATACCGGTGATATGACGCACATACGGCGCGACTTCATCGATGGTAAAACCACGCTCCAGCAATGCATCGATGTACGTTTTTGCAATCGCAAATGAAAACGCAATTTCCTGCACAGGATTCGCGCGCGCTGCATACAGCTGCGCACCGACCACCGATAACGGCGCCCACGTCGGGTGATTGCGTATTACATATTCGATGACGTCGGTGGCGATGCGTAGGCCGTGCTTCGGCGGAAATATGTAACGGCCGACGCAGGTGTATTCGATCAGAATCGCGTTCGGCATCATCATGCGGATCGAGTCGAGCGGCTTGCCCTTTTTCTCTAATGCGGCAATTAAAAACGCGAGATTGACCGGCTGCGGCGCGTTGCACACCGACATGATGTTGTTGAGCTTATCGAGCGGAAAATTCAGCGCGTCTTCCATATCGCGCAGCGAGTCGAGCGCCATGCCGGCGCGGCTGACTTCGCCACGCGCGAGCGGATGATCGGAATCGTAGCCGTTGGTAGTCGGCAGATCGTATTCGATGATCAGCGCATCGAGCCCCTGATTCAGCATGTATTCCCACCGCTTCGCCGAATCCTCGGCGGTGCCGAAGCCGGTGACCTGCGTCATCGCCCACAAATTGCTGCGATAGCCGGTGGGGCGCGATTCGCGCGTGTACGGATATTCGCCGGGGTAACCGAGATCGGTGCGGTAATCGAAACCGATCGCATCGAGGTCTTCGGGGGTATACAGCGGCTTGATCTGCCAGCGCATCGATTGCGTCAGAAATTCGTCCTTACGCTCGGGCGTACGGGCAATCGCCGGCTGCCAGACGTTGCGCTGCCAGTCTTCGAGACTGGCGCTGAATAATTTCGCCTCAAAGTGGTAATCCAGCCGGTGCTTTGCGTTCATGGGGCTCTCCGCGTGCGTAATTACTCAAGTAGTGCTACTTGATGGTACGGAGCGACCGCCGCCGCGTCAACCGCCTAATTCCTGACCGGCAATTGATCCACGTCAATTCGAGCACCGTGTGTCCGGGTTAACGTGGCGGCAATACGGGTTATCCATGTACTGACGCTATGTCCCATAACACATCGCCATTGATCGCCGCTTACGACGCCGCTCTCATCAGCAAATACGATGTAGCCGGACCGCGTTATACGTCGTATCCAACCGCGCCGCATTTCACTGCCGACTTCACGGTCGCGCAGTACGAACAACTGTGGCAGCACTCGCAGCCGTGCATTACACCGCTGTCGCTGTATGTACATGTGCCGTTTTGCGAGAACATTTGTTACTACTGCGCCTGCAATAAAGTAGTGACACGCCATAAAGAAAAAGCGCGGCATTATCTCAACTATCTGGAAAAAGAAATTCGGATGCAGGCCGCACTGGTCGGCGCGAAACGTCCGGTCACGCAATTGCATTGGGGTGGCGGCACACCGACATTTCTCAATGCGGCGGAATTAACCGAGCTGATGTATGCGCTCGCGAGCCATTTCAGTTTGCTCGATTGCGATGAGCGCGAATACAGCATTGAAATCGATCCACGCACGGTCGATCGCAACACGCTGGCGTTACTAAAAGGTCTCGGCTTCAACCGCCTCAGTTTCGGCGTGCAGGATTTCGATCCGCGCGTGCAACGCGCAGTCAATCGCATGCAATCGTTGGCGTCGGTACGCGACTTGGTGGAAGCAGCGCGCGGCTTCGGTTTCAAATCGATCAGCTTCGATCTGATTTATGGCCTGCCACTGCAATCGCTCGACAGCGTGAAAACCACCTTGCAGCAGGTCATCGCGCTCAAGCCCGATCGCATCGCACTTTATAGCTATGCTCATCTGCCCGAACGCTTTCCGACGCAGCGTTCGATCGATCGCATGACGTTGCCGACAGCCGATGAAAAAATCGCGATGCTGCAACTGGCGAACGATCGCTTCGGCGCTGCCGGTTATCGCCATATCGGTATGGATCATTTTGTACTCGCGCAGGACGAACTCGCGCTCGCGCAACAGCGCGGCAAACTACAACGCAATTTCCAAGGCTATTCAACCTGCAAAGCGCCCGATCTGGTCGGGCTCGGCGTATCAGCCATCGGCAGCACGCCAATGAGCTACACGCAGAATGCGCGCGATCTCGCGAATTATTACGCGGCACTCGATGCCGATAAGCTGCCAATCGAGCGCGGTTTATTAATTACCAGAGACGATCTGATTCGACGCCATGTCATCATGCAAATCATTTGCAATCTGCATCTCGATATTGCCGCGCTGGAACAGCAATTCGGCATTACGTGGTCGAATTATTTTGCGTACGAACAAACGGCACTGCAGCAAATGCGCAATGACGGCCTGATCGAACTCGATCGCTTGCAATTAAATGTAACGACTATGGGCCGCCCGTTTCTCAGAAATATTTGTATGGCGCTCGACAATTATTTGCGTAGTGAGCAACCGGTGCGTTTTTCACGCGCGATTTAATCAGTCATTAATCATGCGGCTCAATTAATTATGAGACCCAATTGTTCATGAGAAATGTACCGTGAAAGAAAATCCCAGCGTTCATGATCAGCGGGATTCAGCCACGCCAACTCATCCACTAGAGCGCGCGCCAAGTGCGCTATCCAGAGACTCTGCTATGTCGACGCTGCAATTCCAAGCTGTTCCCGACCACGATGTGCGCTGTAAACATGACTATCAGATCTCATGTTCGAACTGTCGCCTCGCTGGTATTTGTCTGCCGATCGCATTGGAAGCGACCGATATCGACAAACTCGACTCGATCATTCAACGCGGTCGGCCATTGCGTAAAAGCGAACATGCCTATCGCGAAAATACGCCGTTCACGTCGGTGTATGCCGTGCGCTCGGGGACACTGAAAGCGTATCGCGTCACCGATGACGGTCAGGAGCAGGTCACTGGTTTTTATTTTCCCGGCGAAATTCTCGGCATGGACGGTATCAGCAAAAACCGCCACGCCAGCTCGGCGAAAGCGTTGGAAACAGCTGCGATTTGCGAGATTCCATTCGAGCGGCTCGGCGAATTGAGCACACGTATTCCGAGTCTGCAACGACACTTCTTCCAGTTGATGAGTCAGGAAATTGCCGACGATCAACAATTAATTACGCTGCTCGGCAAAAACTCGGCGGAGCAACGTATCGCCGCGTTGCTGATTAGCATTTCAACGCGCAATGCACGGCGTCGTTTATCGGCGACCTCGTTCCGGCTGCCGATGTCACGTACCGATATTGGCAATTACCTGGGCTTGACGGTCGAAACAGTGAGTCGTGTCTTCAGCCGTTTTCAGAAATCCGGCCTGCTCGATGTCGACAACAAGGAAATCACCATTCTGGATGCCGATGCACTGCGCGATACGGCAAACGGAATCAGCACCGAGAAAAGTTAGCCGCAGCAACTAAATGATCTAGCAAAAAAACCAACTGCGGTCTGCCCATAAAAACTTAAATAGGAGGCACCTGATGTTTTATACCAATCCGATCAGCCTGTTACTGCAACCGCGCCGCGCTTGGGATCATGTCGCCAGCCACGCGCCCGCCTCGATTGTCGCCGCGCTTATTTACCCGATTCTATTTGCCATGTTGCCCGCCTATGCGTGGTATTACGGCACCACGCAAGTCGGCTGGCGCATCGGCGACAGCGATCCGGTGCGCCTGACGCACGCCAGCGCACGGCCTATCGTCGTATTGTTTTATCTGGCAATGGTGGCAGCCATTGTCGGCATTGGCTGGATGATTCATTGGATGTCGCAAACCTATGGCGCCAGCAGCACGCCGGCAAAAGGCATTGCGATCGCCGGCATTACTGCCACGCCATTGTTCCTCGCCGGCGCGGTCGGTTTTTATCCGTTGTTTTTATTTGATTTGACGGTCGGCATGATCGCGCTGACGTATGCGATTTATCTGCTGTACACCGGCATTCCGATCGTAATGAAAGTGCCAGAAGAACGCGGCTTCCTTTTTTCCAGCGCGGTGATCGCAGTGGCACTGGTCGCACTGATCGCGATCATGGGTGCCACGGTTATTTTGTGGGATATGGGCGCAGCGCCCACCTTTACCAACTGAACCGACGGAATCGATCGGCGCAGCGGCGCGAGCTCATTGGCCCTTGCCAAACTCCAGCTTCCGCACCTTCGGTGTCGCTGGAGCCGGGGCAATCGGCTCCGCTGATTTGTCCTGCGCCTGCTCGCTGCGTCCTGCAAGCGCCTGTTCGGCGGCCAGCGGAATGAATAGAATCATGTCGTAGACGTGGTGCAGCAAACGTCCCAACTCGATCCACAATCGCCCCAGCAAGCGCGCGATCACGGCCATCACAGTTAATAGTGCGGCCGTGCCACTTGCCAGCACCGGCCGCGATGTCGCGAGCAGTGCTTCCAACGCCGGCGATAACAGCGCCAGCAACAACGGCACCACAAACCCGGCACTCGCCGCACCCCACGCCGCCAGCGATACGACCCCGGCTGCGCGCGTGCTCGCACTCGATGCCAGCAATAATGCTTCGCCGCTGGCCAGCATCAGCAACAGCAGCGTGGACACGGCCACCAGTGCAATCCGACTCCGACGCGGCATACCGCCGAGCAATGGCAACAGGCGACTGACTTGGGTGGTCTCGCTCAGCACCAGCGCAATCGCCATGACCGCCAGCGTAAACGCCACAGCCGTCAGCTGCGCATTACCCGCCTCGCCACCGAGCAATCCGGCCAATGGCAGCGTCAGCAGATTGGTATTCAGTGTCGCCAGCACCAGCGCCACCGCGGTTAACGCCAACGCCATCAGCCAACGTGCGAGAAACGATTCGACGCGCACATCAGCGCGGTTCGCGCACAGCTCGCGGAACGCGGCCATATGCGTGTCGATACGATGGATGCGCGCCAGTAGATCGCGGCTATCGCGCCCGACCGCCGTCACCTGCGAGCTGACACGGCTCCACAGCGGACGCAGATCGGCCAGAATTTTGTGGCGCGCATTCACCGCCCAACGGTATTCGCGCATCACTTCGCGCTGCTGATCGCAGACTGAGTTATGAATATCCTGCAGTACGCGGCCGACCGGCTCCGGGTTGGTTTCTGCCTGTAGCTTGGCGATGGCATCGACCGCTTCGACCCAGCCTGGCGGTGCTGGCGGCACCTGCGCACTGCGCTCGAAATCCTCGCCCATCAGATTGATATGCTCGGTGATCGAGCGTTCGAGATGCTGGAATTTGGTCATATCCTGCTCGACCGCGGCGGCGACGCGGTGAAACTCGCGCTCCAATTGCCGGCGGGTAATTTCCATTTGCAGCGCCAACATGGCTTCGCGATTGCGGATATCGATACGCGCCGCGAGGGCGGCACAACCACGACTAAACAAGCGCAGCCAGCGAAAACCGGCTCGGCTGATACGCTCGATGAAACGATGGGCATTGCTGCGCAGCAGATACATCACGGCAATGGCAACAACTAACCACACCACTAAAACGACCGCGGAAAATTCCGACCCGAACACGGACAAACTCATGGGCAAAGCCCCTGGGCAAGACAAGGACTGCCAGTCTACCGGGATCGACCGGGAATGCGAAATTCGAACTGCGCAAAATTTGCACAACTTCGCACTAGGAAACGCTGATGGTTATTGGGCTCGTTTGACTCTGGTGGCGTCGGATGGGGATATTTTTTTCCGGGCAATCAGCACGCCGCACACGACCCCACCGCAAGATTTCTTCGGAGAATCAACAGCTCATACGTGACACGACGGACTCTCGCCCACAACGGCGCTGCTACGGTTGCCCGGAAATAAAACATCCCCACCCACCGCGACAGACGGAGAGCACCGGCTTCGAATCGCAGCAGTGATCAGTGCGCCTGTCGTCAGATACCCGACACCACCCCATCGAGGTTAAAACCGACATCACGCATCCGGGCCAGCTTGTAACGCAACGTGCGCGGGCTGATGCCGAGCCGTTCGGCGGCGGTTTTACGGCTGCCCTTGGTGTCGCGCAGCATATCGAAAATGATTTCGAACTCACGTTGTTGCAGATCATCGCCGAGCGCGGCTGACGAGGTGACAGGCTCCGACTGCGACGGGGAGAGTGGCAGCGCAATCGACATCGCCGGCGCAGCCGATGGCAGCGCTTCGAGGCAGAGGTCGACCGGCGTAATCACTGCACCTTGATGCATGATCAACGCGCGCTGAATGACATTATCGAGTTCACGCACATTGCCCGGCCACGTGTAATCGCGCAGCGCGCACTCAGCCGCCGGGTCAAACCGCACGCCCGCAAAACCCATCTTCGCCGCATGCGTATGCAGCAGTTTTGCCGCAATCGCGGTGATGTCGCTGCGACGCTGCCGCAGTGGCAGCCATTGCAGCGGAAACACATTGAGTCGGTAAAACAAATCCTCGCGGAAGCGGCCGCTATCAACTTCGCCGCGCAGATCGCGGTTCGTCGTTGCCAGCAGACGCATATCGAGCTTGATCAGCTGACGCCCGCCCAGGCGCTCGACCTCGCGTTCTTGGATAACCCGCAATAATTTCGCCTGCAGCGGCAACGACATCTCGGAAATTTCGTCGAGCAGCAACGTGCCGCCATTCGCCTGTTCGAACTTGCCGGGCATCGCGCTCTGCGCACCGGTGAACGCACCTTTCTCATGCCCGAACAACATCGCCTCCAGCATGTTTTCGGGAATCGCGGCGCAGTTGATCGCAATGAACGGCCCTTTCGCGCGCGGCGATTGGCGATGGATATAGCGCGCCAACACCTCTTTGCCGGTACCGCTTTCGCCGCAGATCAATACCGTTGAATCGGTGGCCGCGACCCGACGCGCCAACTGCAGCAATTGTTGACTGCTCGGCTCGACAGCTACCGGTTGCTCATCATCGCCACAATGTTTACCGACGTAACGGCCAACGGTTTCGACCAGCAGTTGTGGCTTAAATGGTTTGACCAGGTAATCGACCGCGCCGGCGCGCATCGCTTCCACCGACCGCGCAATGCTGCCGTAAGCGGTAACCAGCAATACCGGCAATTGCGGATACTGACGGCGCAACGCTTTCAGCAGCTCGTGCCCGTCCATGCCACCCATGTTGACGTCGGATACCACCATGTCGACATATTCGCGCGGCAACAACGCCAACGCTTCTTCGCCGCTATCAGCCTCGAGCACAATCGCGCCGGCAAGTTCGAGCGTATCGACCAGCGCTTCACGCAGACTGGCATCATCCTCAACGACCAGCACGCGACTGTTCGCTAGCGGGGCAACGGGTGCGCACGAGTTGGATAGGGTCATAACGACGATTTCTCCCAGAGCGGCAGCCGCATTTCGGCATGCGCGCCACAGCCCGGTTGTGAAGTAATGAAAAACTGCCCGTGATGTGCTTCGGCCACGGCCCGCACTACCGCGAGACCGAGGCCGGTGCCCTGCGCTTTGGTGGTGAAGAATGGCTCGGCAATTTTTTGCGCGACCGCGGCATCGAAGCCGGGGCCGTTGTCGCTCACCGCGATCGATACCCAGCCCTCCACCAGCGCACAGCGAATCTGCAATTGCGCACCGCGTCCCGCTGCCTGCACCGCGTTGTTGACGAGATTGGTCAAGGCGCCAATCACGCTGTCTTTATTGCAGTGCACCAACGCGTCGGCGCAGCTGTTGTCGAACACCACCGTGGCGCGCGCCGATGCCATCGGCGCTTCGATCGCCTGTTGCAGCGCGTCGATCAGTTCATCGCAATTGATCGTATCGGTGAGCTTCACGTCGCCGCGCACGAAAATCAGCATGTCTTTCACTTGTTGTTCGAGATGCACCAGACGATCGAGCAGCTTTTGCGCAAATTTGCGCGCCTGCGTCGGCGCCAATCCACCCGTACATAGATGACCCGCATACAACATCGCCGCCGACAATGGCGTACGAATCTGATGCGCGAGCGATGACATCATCCGCCCCATCTCCGACAAGCGTTCGTGCCGCGCCAGTCGTTGCTGCAAGGCGCGCGTTTCGGTCAGATCCGTTAGCAGCAACAATTGCCCCGGCTCGCCATCGAGCGAACGTGTCGCCAGACTGATACGGCGCCCATCTTTCAATGAAATTTCATGGCCATCGTCACCGCGCGGGGCGAAACAACGCTGAATGATGTCGCGCCATAGTTCGCCTGTTAGCGGCGAGCCGAGCAATTCGCAGGCGGCGGGATTGGCTTCGGCGATGCGGCCGAATTGATCGAGCACCATCACGCCGGCGGGCAATAACGTCAGCAGACTTTGCAAGCGCGCCGCAAAGCGCTCCTTCTGTTTAAGCTCACGCAGGCGCTGTTCGGCGACCTGGTGCAATTCACTGTCGAGCTGCCCGACCCGCTCTTCCATCGCGCGATAGGTATCGGCCAATTGGCTCGAGAGTTCATTGAATAATTCGAATGCGGATGCGAGCTGCGCCACAGGCTGCTCGGTGGGAAATCGTTCCAGGGCTGACAATGCCATGTCGTGCTCCGCTCATCGCTCGGTAAGTGCGCGCCGCAATCGACGAAAAACCGTCGCGACACGCTGCCGAGAGCTGAGACTGCAAGCCCTGTGCCGATGTTATTTATTCATAGATTTCAGTAAGTTATGAAGAGCGGCGAAGCGCGCCGCCGAGGGTTTGACAGCAGATCAATCCGCCGTCATGCCCGGCCGCAACATGCCGTACTTGCGCATTTTCTCGACCAGCGTCGTGCGTCGAGTTTTTAGCTTCTCCGCCGCGCGCGCGACAACGCCGCCGGAGTCATCGAGCGCCTGTTGAATCAAGCCGCGTTCGAGGTTGGTGAGATATTCCTTAAGATCGATGCCGTGTACCGGCAACAGCGCCATGCTGTCGAGGCTCGCCATTGCCGGCCGACCGTTATGCTCGGTATCGGACAACTGTAAATCCTCGTCGCTTTCCTCAACGTGGCGGAATTTCTTCGGTAAATCCTGCACGCCGACCACGCCGTATGGATGCAAGATCGCCATGCGCTCAACCAGATTCGCCAGCTCGCGCACATTGCCCGCCCACTCATGCCGACACAACGACATGATCGACGCCGAGTTGAAACGAATCGAACCGCGCTTCTCGGTTTCAAGCCGCGTAATTAATTCATTCATCAACAATGGCAGGTCTTCGACGCGCTCGCGCAGCGCCGGCATTTCGATCGGAAATACGTTGAGGCGGTAATACAAATCTTCGCGGAAACGCCCTTCCACAATCATCGCTTCGAGATCTTTGTGCGTCGCCGCGATGATCCGCACGTCGGTCTGAATAGTCTTGTTACTACCGACGCGCTCGAAACTGCGCTCCTGCAACACACGCAGAATTTTTACCTGCATATCGAGCGGCATATCGCCGATTTCATCGAGAAACAGCGTGCCGCCCTGAGCCATTTCAAAGCGACCCGCGCGGGTAGTAATCGCGCCGGTAAACGCACCTTTTTCATGGCCGAATAATTCGCTTTCGAGCAGCTCGCGCGGAATCGCGCCGCAGTTCACCGGCACAAAGGGTTTATGGCGGCGATGCGAATTGTAATGAAGATTGCGCGCGACCACTTCCTTGCCGGTGCCCGACTCGCCGGTAATCAATACCGTCACTTCCTTATCGGCCACTTGCGCCATCATTTCGCGGACTTTCTGCACCTGCCGGCTGGTGCCGACCAGGCTGCGAAACAATTGCAAATCGCGTTGCTGCGAACGGCTCGCATGACCGCCAAACTGCTCGCGATAAACCTGGGCGCGATGCAGCGTATCGAGGAGTTTGTTGTAGCTGGGGGGAAAGTCGAGATGGGCGATGACCTTGCGGCTCAACTCGGCATCGTCTGCGTCATCGGCCTTGTCTTCGCCAAAAATAATCACCGGCGCGGTGGCATCCCAATCGTGGATATCGCGCAGAATCCTGCTCAGCGAACGTTGCGCGCAGGTGCCAATCAACACCACACCGACCGCACGGCTACCTTGGCGGCTGCTGGCATCCTGCAACAACGCGGCCCATTCCTCGCAGGTAAACGCACGCGGGTTTTCACCGAGAAATTCGAGAATGACGCAGAAATCGTGACGGCGCTGACTATTGTCGTCGATCAGGACGACTTGTTTTTCTTCCCACATGTACACGCCCTAAGCAGAGGAAGCCCGGCGGAGTTTTGACCACAACCCCTAGACCAACAACCCCTAAAGGGTAGTCAGTATTTTTGACGGGTCAAATTTATGGCGTGAAATACTTTTACGATGCGACGAACGGCGTCAAGTTGCTGACCTTGCTGCAGAATTTCCCTTCAGATAATGCTGTAACCACTGCTCGATTTCAGGCGCCGCCAGCGGTTTGCAGAACAGATAACCCTGCACCTCATCACAACTCAAATCGGTGATGACCTGTAGTTCGCTTTCGGTTTCGACGCCTTCGGCGATCACCTTTAAATTGAGGCGATGCGACAGGCTGGTCACTGCGGTAACGATCGCCGCCTGCTCCGATTCATAGGAAATGTCATTGACGAAGCAACGGTCGATTTTCAGTGTGTCGATAGGAAAGCGCGTCAGATAACTCAGCGATGAATAGCCGGTACCGAAGTCGTCCAGCGCGATGGAAATGCCATGACTGCGCAACTGCGCAATGATATCCGCCGCGCGCGGATCGGACATCAACACACCTTCCGTAATTTCCAATTCGAGATGTTCCGGCGGCAATCCGGCCTGCGTCAGCGCCGTCAACACCATCGCGGCGATATTCGATTCGCGGAACTGCCGCGCGGAGATATTCACGGCGATGCGGCCCTGCACCAGCTTACGCTCTAGCCATAAACGGAACTGGTAGCACGCCGTCTGCAATACCCAGCGGCCAATGTCGACGATCTGACCGGTTTCTTCGGCCACCTGAATAAATTCGGCTGGCGAAATATTGCCGCGCGTGGGATGACGCCAGCGAATCAGCGCCTCGAATCCCGATATCGCGCCCGTGCGCAATACGATTTTGGGTTGATAGACCACCATGAATTCGCCGCTGCGCAGCGCCTTGCGCAGATCGCTTTGAATCGACATCTGCGTCGATACCTGCGCCACCAGATCGCGGTGGTATTCGCGAATATCGCTGCGCGCTTCCGCCTTGGCTTCGCGCAACGCCATGTCGGCCTGCTGCAATAAAATTTCCGCGGCGACGTTAGCCGAATCGGAGCAACTGAAACCAATGCTCGCGGTGACAAAAACTTCCTGCCCGCGATAGAGAAATTGTTGATGGAATAATTGGCGCGCGGACTGCGCCAATGTCTGCGCACGGCGGCGAACATTATCGCCGGATAACAAAATCGTAAAGGTATCCGCGCCCAAACGAGCGACCAATCCACCCTGCCATGTGCCGCTGAGTTCCATCGTTAGCGACAGGCGCTCCAGCAACTGCTGCGACGACGGCACCTCGACCAAGCGACTGAGCCGAGTGGCCACCTGCCGCAATACGGCGTCACCGGCGCTGTGCCCCATCGCGTTATTAACACGACTGAATAAGTCCAGATCGATACAGACCACGGCGACACTTTGATTCGCCAAATGCGCGCGCGGTATTTCCTGATCCAAAATCAATTCCAGCAGCGAGCGATTGGGTAACCCGGTGAGCCGATCGAAATACGCGAGCCGCAACACTTCGCGCTCGGTCTCCTTGCGCGCGGTGATATCCATACTGATGCCGAGTAAATGGCGGCTGGCGTCTTCGTCCGGCACCACGGCAAGATGCATTTCCATCACGCGCTCGCTGCCATCCTGATAACACACGCGATGCTCGACGCGATCGCTATCATTGCTGCGAATCGCGGCAAATATCGCTTGTTCAACCAGCGGTCGATCATCGGCATGACATACATCGAGAATGCATTGAAAACTATTGCCGCAACGCTGTGCATCGATCCGATAGAGCTGGCAAATCTCTTCGGAAAAGGACACGCGGCTGCGATCGATATTGAATTCCCAATGGCCGAGTTTGGCGATGCGCTGCGCGCTCGCAAGCGATTTTCGGCTCAGCCGCAATTCCTCCAGCATTGAACTCGTGCGCAGCAAATAGCGCACCCGATGCACGAGCAAAGCATGGTTGATGGGCTTGGTGATGAAATCGGTAGCACCCGCCTCGTACGCGCGATCGATCGACGCGACGTCGTCAAGTCCGGTGAGCATAACAATGGGAGTGAAACGTAGGCGCGGATGCTGGCGCAGCTCGCGGCAAACATCGAAGCCGACAATATCGGGCAGCAACGCATCGAGCAGGATAATATCGGGCTCATCGCTGAGCGCGTGATCGAGTGCGGCCCGACCGCAATCGACCCCGATCACACTGAGATCAGCGACATTAAGAATCCGCGTAATCAACGCCCGCTCGACCGGATTGTCCTCGACAACCAGCACTACCGGCGCTGCATCGACGGACCCTGAACCATCGACCGGTGACGTCATTCACTTGCTGCCATTCATTGGAAATCGGCCTGCGGGCAGCACGAATCCCTTGATATTGTTTTAACCGACGTCAGTAAAAGATTTTCGGGAATTACTCACAACGCCTAGCAGTGAAAGCTCAACGCTGCGCGGAAGCTTGCTCGATTCCGTCCCAGCCTTCCTTTACTGTCCGCATTAACTCGGCGACTTCATCCAACAACGCGCTGCTGTTTTTGAGATTGGCTTCGAGCAGTCGACGTTGCATGTAATCGTACAGTGAATCCAATTGTTGCGGGAGCGCTGATTTGACTTCTTTGTTCAGGCTTGCCTGCAAGCCCGAGACAACATTCATCGCCTTGCTGATTGCCTCTCCTTTCGCAGCCTGATCGCTGCGCGCCATAGCACCTTTGGCTTCGGCGATACGTTGCAGACAGCCTTGCATCAGCATTTGAATCAGTTTATGCGGCGACGCACCTTCGGCTGCGGCGGCAGTGTTGACCTGCTGATATTGGGATAAAGCGCGCTGACCGACCATGCTGAGTGTCCTCCCCGCGAACGCGGTGTTGAGCGGAAGTATAGTTAGATAAGCTTTATTGAAGGCGAAAATAACAAGTCAATTTCGCTCTAAACAATAGCGGCAATGCAGCCGATAACTTTAACGCTCTTAAAAAAATTGGTTCGCAAAACGCCCCTCTACTATCACCCGAATTAAGCAGCAATGAGGCTATCGCCAAATTTCGCGGCGGGAGCAGAAATCATAACCTTTCAATCTAAACAAAAATTAAAGCTCCCGGACAAGGCGCCGATACAACTCAGTGAGAGAAGCTCTCGGCGGTGTGAAACCCACACCATATGTCCAACAAGTCTCCCCCTGACAAAGGTCGGATGGGAGTCGAGGAGAAAGAAATGGCTCAAACAATTAACACCAACATTAACTCCGTCGTCGCTCAGAACAACCTGAATAAATCGCAGGGCGGCCTGGCTACTTCACTGGAACGCCTCTCATCCGGCCTCCGTATTAACAGCGCAAAAGATGACGCTGCTGGCCTTTCGATCAGCAACCGCTTCACGTCGCAGATCCGTGGCTTGAACCAGGCAGTACGTAACGCTAACGACGGTATCTCGATCTCCCAGGTGGCTGAAGGCGCGCTGGACGAGACCACCAACAACTTGCAACGTATCCGCGAACTGGCAATCCAATCGGCCAACGGCTCTAACGGCACCGCTGAACGCGCTGCTCTCCAGTCTGAAGCTTCTGCACGTATCTCTGAAATCGACCGCAACGCGACCACTACTCGTTTCGGTAGCAAACTGTTGCTGGACGGCAGTTTCGGCACGCAGAGCTTCCAGGTCGGTTCGCAAGCGAATGAATCGATTTCGATCTCGCTGGCCAGTGCCCGCGCGACGGCTCTCGGGGTAAACAACTTGGCCGGCACCGGCAGCATTGCAGGCGCAGTGGTTACCGCCAGCGGCACGGCTAACGGCATTACCGCTGCAACTGCAGCAACCAACCTCAAAGTCAGCACCACCAACACGTCTGGCACCTTGACCAGCCAAGCGATCGCTTACGCCGCTAACTCCAGCGCGAAAGAAATTGCCGATGCAGTCAATACCGCTGGCGCCTCGGTTGGCGTAACCGCTACCGCAACTAACAGCGCTACCTTTAGCGGTGTGTCGGCTGCAGGCACGATTACCTTTGGCCTGAGCTACGGCGGCAGCACCAACTCGTCCTCCGCAATCTCTGCTGTAGTAACCGATCCGCTGGACCTGACCTCGGTATCCAACGCTATCAACGGTGTGACCGCTACTACCGGTATCACTGCAACCTTCACGACGGCTGGCGATAAATCCTCGCTGACACTGACCAGCGCTGATGGCAGCAACATCGGCATAACTGGCTATGCAAGTACCGGCGGTGCGACGGAAAGCGTCAGCTTCGGCGGCACCACGTTGACTGAAGGCGGCACCATTGCAGCAATTAAAACCGGCACCGTGTCACTGAGCAGCACCCGCGGCCAGATCACTGTTGCGCCAGGCACCTCGGCATTCGCAACGCAAGTCAACACGACCGCTAACAGCTCGTTCCAATCGGTGTCTGCAATCGACATCTCTACCGCAGCTGGCGCGCAATCGGCACTGGCTGTCGTGGACGCGGCGATCGGCACGATCTCGTCGCAACGCGGTGACCTCGGTGCGGTGCAAAACCGTCTCGAATCCACGATCACTAACCTGTCCAACGTTGCACAAAACGTAACGGCAGCGCGTGCGCGGATCACTGACGCTGACTTCGCTGCAGAAACGGCTAGCCTGTCGAAAAACCAGATTCTGCAACAAGCAGGTATCTCGGTTCTGTCGCAAGCTAACTCGTTGCCGCAACAAGTGTTGTCGCTGCTGAAGTAATCGATGGGTAATATTGGGGGCGCCGCATGACGCGGCGCCAACTGCTAATGAAGGAAGGTGATGAACCATGATTAACGAAGTAGTTAATACTGGTTTCCAGCTCCGTGCAGTGCCGGTGGCAACATCGGCAACGCCCGTTGCTGCGGCGGTCTCGCCGACTCCGGCAGAGTCTCTACCCTCGTCTCCTGAAGCAGGGAAGGCACAAGCCGAATCCACCACCACGGATTCGAGCCAGTTGCAAAAAGCCGTCAGCAAGCTAAACGACTATGTACAGAACCTGCAACGCAAGCTGTCGTTCAGCGTGTCGGCTGAAACAGGCAGGACAATCATCAAGGTATATGATGCCGAAACCGATGAGTTGATCCGCCAGATTCCGCCAGATGAAACTATCAGACTGGCCGAAAGCATTGATGTCACATCGGCCAATTTATTTGTGAAGGAACGCGTTTAAGCACCGGGGTCATAAGCCCCGGTTTGCTTTTTTCAGGCTCCTCGCGAGCCCCTATTTTTGCTGCTCTCCTCGAGTACAGATGGTACAGACGGGATGGCACACAGAGTGCTATACATGCTGACCTCGAATTGACTTCGTCAATTCGTTGACCGCATGCAGACAGGACATTGATATGGCCGCCATCACATCGTTGGGCTCCGGCTCTAATCTCGATTTGGAGAGTTTGCTAACCAAACTGGTTGATGCAGAAAAAGCTCCCCAGCAAACGCTGATCGACAACAGCAAAGCGCTTACCACTGCCACTATTTCCGCACTCGGCTCACTGAAGTCCAAGCTGTCCGCCTTCAACGACGCCCAAGCGAAACTGAAGGACCCAGCCTTCTTTGCCGGCAAAACTGCCACCTCCGCCGATACCACGCTATTCACTGTGGCGGCCACCGGCGCCGCCGCTGCGGGCAGCTACAACATTGGCGTTATCAATCTTGCCCAAGCCAACAAAATCGCTTCGGGCAATTTCGCCAGCGCCGCCACTACCGTGGGCAACGGCACGCTGACGATTGGTGTCGGCAGCAGTACTTTTAATGTCACAGTGACCGCGGGTGTAAACGACACCCTGAGTGGCATTCGCGATTCAATCAACAACGCGACAACTAACACCGGCGTCAAGGCCAGCATTCTCACCGTCAGCGATGGCGGTACCGGCACGGTCAGTAAATTGGTGCTGACCGCAAATAGCACCGGCGCATCCAGTCAAATTTCCGTTGCCGTTACCGATGGCGTTGATGGCACTAACACCGATAACGCCGGGTTATCGCGACTGTATTATTTGAAGAGCGATGTCGGTAGCCAACAGTCAGAAGTCAACGCGGCAAAAGACGCCAAAATTACCGTTGATGGTTTTGCCGCAACCAGCGCAACCAATCAATTTGCCGGCGTTATCGAAGGGGTAACGATTACCGCCGTTAAAGGCCCAACCGATCCGCTAGCTACGCCGCCCTCTGCAGCGTTGACGGTCTCTGCCGACAAAGCAGCGGCGCAGACTGCGATTCAAGCGTTCGTTACCGCCTATAACGATCTTGCCAAAACATTCAGCTCACTGACCACTTACAACAAAGACACCAGCTCTGGCGGTCTCAGCGGCGACTCCAGTCTGCTGACGGTACGCTCGAAGCTGAAACAAATTATTGCCGATCCGGTGAGCGGCGCGCCGAGCGATCTCAATTCGCTGGCATTTCTCGGCATCGGCACCAACAAAGACGGCACGCTGAGCGTCGACAATACCAAGCTGTCGAACGCACTCACCAATCGTCTGGACGACGTGGCAAAACTGTTTTCCGGTAGCAACGGCGTGTCGGGAAAGCTCGATGCATTGCTGACAGATCTGACCAGTTCGTCGGGAATTTTTCAGACCCGCACCAATTCGCTTAACGATCAACTGCGCAAATTGGATGATCAACAATCGGCACTCGATTTGCGCATCGAGAGTTTCACCAAACGTTATCGCGCGCAGTTCACCGCTCTCGATACATTGGTAAACCAATTGAACAGTACAGGTAGCTTTTTGACGCAACAGCTCGATGCCGCGGCAAAAATCATCAGTCGCAAAAGTAATTAATCGATAGCGATTGATGCGGAGAATAACGATGGCAAGTATTGATATTCCGGTCGCGCAAAGTTGGGCGTTGATCGAGCGCTTTACCGAAACCATGCAACAGGCAGCGCTTGAGCATGAATGGCCGCACGTGTTGGAACTGGCCACGCAACGTCATAAATATTTAATGGCGCATTTCGATAAATTTCCAGTGGGCCCGGACAATGCGGAGTTTTATCATCAGCACTTACACGCGATGCTGACCGGCGAACAACAACTGCAGGCCATTACCACTGAAGCGCGTAAAGCAGTGATGCGCGATAGCCTGGTGTCATCGCGCAATCATCGCGCCGTGGGCGCGTATCTCGCAAACTAAATGTCGAAAAACAAAAAGGCCCAGAGCGGGCCTTTTTTATTGGGTATTTTTTTGCGCCACAACGGTTTAACGCAGGAAATCAAACAGCGACAATCCGGCAATTTTTGCGAAACTTTGCTGCGCCGCCTGCAACACGAAATTCTGTTGCGTCAATTGCGTGATCGCTGCTGTGTAATCGAGATCGCGCACATCGCCGAGAATTTTTTGCGTGACCAGATTATTCCCGTCGTGCAACGCGGCGGTGCTGTCCAACGTGTTCATACGGGCGCCGACCTGTGCGCGAACCACGCTGATATTCGCTTCGTCTTTATCGAGATTATCGAGCGTTTCCGACACCAGATCGGCGAGACGTTGCTTATCATTCGCCGAATCAGTCAGCCCTTGCAGACCGGTAACAAGCTTGCCGACCGTAGTGAAAACACTTTGCGTTGCCGGCGGATCGAGTTGAAAACTATCACCGTTGGCCGGCGCACCGATAATGCGGAAATCCGCACCATTCAATGAGATTGTTTGACCAGAGGTATATGTCGCGCCGGTAACGACGGCAGGACCACCGGCGGTTGGCACAATGTTGTAGGTCGTCGCCGAGGTGAAATTAATTGTGTAACTGCCGGTAAAGCTCGCGTTGAACGTAGTCTGATTCGTTATCTGCCCCGAAGAAATTGTTCCATCACCGGTATTGGTTGCCGCTGCGGTACCGTTCAACCGAATGGATGGAATTGCCACGAAAATAGACTGACCGTTATCGTTGATAGGGACTTGCGTGCTCGACGCGATCTGCACCAGCCGCTGCCCCGTATCGCCGCGATACGTATAGTTGTTGCCGACTTTAACGAACGGCGCCTGTTCGCCCTGATATCCGCCAAAAATATATTCCCCGGACGAGCTGCGCGTATTTGCCAGCGCGCCGAGTTCATCGAGCCGCGTCGATAATTCTGCGGTAATTGCGTCGCGGTCGCCTTTCGACAAAGCACCATCGCCCGCCTGCACGGTCAACTCGCGCACACGCGTCAACAAATTAGTCACGGTGTCGAGCTGCGTATCTTCGAGCTGCAAGCTGGTATTCGCGGTGTTGATATTTTTTTGATACTGATCGGTTTGCGCCTGCTGGCCTTCGAGTTGCAGAATACGCGCAGCGGCGACCGGATCGTCGGCCGGTGTCAATACCCGCCTCTGGGTCGATATCTGCTGCTGCGTTTTTGCGGTTTCGTTCTGCACATTCAAAATGTTGCGCACGCCCTGCGAAAACAATTGCGTCAGCGAAATACGATTCATGACTGTCCTCTCACTGCAACGCGATTTTCATTAGCGGAATGCTGCCAGCAAGGTATCGAACAACGAGCGCGCGACCGTGATAATTTGCGCGGACGCGTTATACGCCTGCTGATACTTGATTAAATTGGCGGCCTCTTCATCGAGATTCACACCCGAAACCGCATCGCGCGAAGCTTGTGTTTGCGTTAATACACTATCGGCAGCATCGCTATTGATCTTTAATTGCGCCGCATTCGAACCGACCGTCGCGACCAGCTGACCATACGCATCATCGAAGCTGGCATTGCCGATAGTTTTTGTTTGCTGCAGCGCGGTTAGCGCCAACGCATTGCGGTTATCCGAACTGCCATTGGTGTTGTAATTCACATTGAATTGATCGCCGGTGGCCGGATTACCGTACACATCGAATTTATAAACCGGATCGCCGGTAACGGTATCGTTGATGGTCACCGTATTATTTTGCCCCGGCGTAAACGCAACGCCAGTGGTAATCGCAACCGGTGCGGCCGGATTGGTGTTGTCGAGAATGTCGAATGTAGTGGCCGATGTGAAGCGAATTAAAATCGGCGGCGTCAGCGCACCGTTGGTCGCGAATGTCGGTTCGCGCGTCGTACCGTTGGCCTGATATGCCGCAATCATCGAGCCTGCGGAAATTCCACCACCACCGCGATTACTCAAATTGGCGCTGGTGCGAATCGGCTGGGCAAAGGCGAGTTCTTCAGGTTTTTGCAACGCGACATTGAGCGCCGATGCACCCTGCCGCGTCGGTTGAATAATAAAGCTGTCGCCAGCGGCAAAGGTACTGCCAGTCGGCACGCGAATTTGAAATCCATCAGCTGTGGCGATCGTCGCCGGTAATGCGCCGATCGCACCAGTGACCGGCGGTATTAATGCCGAACCATTGGCGTTAACTAATTGGTAAGCGGTTGCCGAAGTAAAATTGAGGCGATAATCGCCGGTCGTCAGCGCCGATGCGTTATCGATAAATACCTGCAATTGTGCGCTGCCAGTATTGGTGTTGGTCGCGAGTGCGCGCGTCTGCATCGATGACGCTGTGTTGATATCGGTAAACAGATTGCCACCGAAATTACCGTTGAGATCGAGACCCATGCGCTGCTGTTGGTTCATCGCATCGGCCACATTCAATGCGATTTGGCCCAGCGTGTTTAATGTCGTATCCAAGGTATTCTGCCGAAATTTCAACAGACCGCCGATCGTCCCGCCAGTCACGAATTGCGTGATGGGCTGACTGCCGCCGCCAGCGGAAAACACCACTTCGCGACGCGTCGGATCGTTCAATGAATTCGCTGTCGATAAGGTATTTGCCTGCGTACCGACGACCAGCGGCTGACCGTTGCCGACAAACAAACTGATCATGCCGTTGCTTTGCGGCACCGCGCTGACACCGATCAATTCGGAAACCTGGCGAATCAGCTCATCGCGTTTATCGAGCAACGCATTGGGTTCGGCACCGACATTCGAACCCGTCGCATCCGATATATCGCGATTCAAGGTCGCAATCGCCTGCGCCATGCTGGAAACTTGCGCGGTCAGCGAGTCGAGCTGCTGATTAATATTCGATGATTGATCTTGTAACTGCGAATACAGTGCATCGAATCGCTGCGCGAGCGAACTCGCATCGTTCAACACGACTTGGCGTTCCGGAATCGATGTCGGGTCTTGCGTCGCTTGTTGCAAATCGGCAAACAACGTTTGCAGCGACGGCGAAACGCCGGTGTTTTGATCGGCTAATAACGAATCGATGAGTCCTGCTTGCGTGCTCTGCGCATCGACATCATGAAAAGCCGCAGTGTTTTGCTGCAATTGCTTAATCACGAATTGTTCAACGATACGGCGTACGGAATCGACCTGCACGCCCGAGCCGATAAAACCAACACCGGAGGACTGCTCAGGACCGGTCACCAGATTGACGCGCTGCCGCGAATATCCCGCCACGCTCGCATTGGTGATGTTATTGCCGGTGGTACCGAGCGCGAGTTGATTAGCGGTCAGTCCGGTAACACCGATGCTGATTAAGCTAGCCATGACAATGCACTCTTACACATTCGAATAATCATCGGGCAACACTCGCGCCTTGCACATGCTCGCTATCGAACACCGCCAATACTTTCTGCGCGTAACGCGGATCGGTCGCATAACCGGCATCGGCTAACGCTTTGACATAGGCGCGCGGGTTATCGGCGCACTGCAGTGCCTGCTGATAGCGGGGGTTATTGGCGATCAGGCGCGCGTAATCGGCGAAGCTTTCTTCCGGCGAGTTGTAAGCGCGGAAATTTGCCCACTCGCGCACCGCAACACCGTTTTGATATTCGACGACTGGCACCTTCACTACCGCGCCGGCCCAATTATCATCGGCTTTGATATTGAAAAAATTATTGCTGGAAGAACCGTCGGCGCATTGCAATACTTTTTGTCCCCAACCGGTTTCGAGTGCCGATTGCGACAACAATACGCGGCTATCGATGCCGAGATTGCTACCGACACGCTGGGCGAGCGGCGCGAGTTTTTCGACAAAATTTTGCGGCGAGCCATCGAGCGTCACATCAGCGTCGGCAGGAACCGAACCATCGAGCACGACACCATCGCCGAATAATTGATGAATCGCTTCCTGCGCGGAGTTATCGGATGTCGATGTTTCGAACGGCGACGACAACGCATTATTCGTGGTGCGTGCGCTGTTAATTGCGATGCGCTGGAGCGGCTGCAGCGCGGTTTTTTCCGCTGGATTTTGCGTCGCTGCAGTATTGCCGGCACGCCCTTGCAATTGGCGCAATACTGCATCGGCAATACCGAAGCCGCGCCCCTGACTTAAATTCAGCGCGAGCTGATTGTCGAACATATCCTGATAAAACTTTTGATCGGAGCCTGCGGTCATGTCGCCATCGCTAAACACAGCGTTAGCATCGCGCATGCTTTTCATCATCATTTGCACCATCATCGATTCGAACTGATGGGCGATATTTTTCAGCGCTGCCGTCTTATCGCTTTTGCCCTGCGCTTTTAATTGTTGTACGCCGTTCAGATCGGTATAGATCTGCGCGTTGTTCACATTGATCGACGGCGTATCGTTGATCATTTAAATCACCACCAGCTCGGCATTCAAAGCGCCCGCTTCTTTTAGCGCTTCGATAATTGCCATCAGATCGCCCGGTGCAGCGCCGACTTGGTTCACCGCGCGCACGATATCTTCGAGCGTGGTGGCTTTATGCAATTCGAACATGCGCGTGCTTTCCTGTTTAACATTTACGTTCGATTGCGGTGTCACCACGGTTTGTCCGCCCGACAATGCATTCGGCTGACTGACGCGCAGATTTTCGGACACGGTGACTGTCAAGCTGCCATGGGTGACGGCAACCGGACTGACGGTGACGTGATTGCCGACCACGATGGTACCTGTACGCGAATTGATGACGACGCGCGCCGGTGCCTCGCCCGGTGTGACTAGAATATTTTCGAGCACGGACACATACGACACGCGTTGATCGGTGTCGCGCGGCGCGGTGACGTGCACCGACATCGCATCGATTGCTTGCGCCACGCCGGGACCCATCTTGTCGTTGATCGCTTCGGCGATTTGGCGCGCGGTGGTGAAATCGCCGCGCTTCAAGTTGAAAATAAGGCCATTGCTTTCAGCAAAACTATTCGGCACTTCACGCTCGACAATGCCACCACTCGGAATACGGCCGGCACTCGGAATATTCACCGTCACTTTCGAGCCATCAGAACCTTCGGCGCCAAATCCACCAACCACTAACTCGCCTTGTGCGAGTGCATACACCTGACCATCCGCGCCTTTCAATGCAGTCAACAGTAAACTGCCGCCGCGCAAACTTTTTGCATTACCCACCGACGACACGGTGATATCGATAGTTTGTCCCGGCTTTATAAATGGCGGCAAATTCGCGTGAATACTCACTGCCGCGACATTCTTCAATTGGAAATTAGTACCCGCCGGAATCACGATGCCGAATTGTTTAAGCATGTTGCTGAACGATTGCGAGGTAAACGGCGTTTGCGTGGTTTGATCACCGGTGCCATTGAGCCCGACTACCAAGCCGTAACCGATCAACGGGTTCGAGCGCACACCCGATAATGTCGCAATATCTTTAATGCGATCGGCGTGCGCGGTCGTGCTTGCGACGATCATGAGCATCGCCACCCGTAGGGCGCAATAAATGAAATGCATTGCGCCGTTTATTCGCGCCGGAATGTGGCGCAATGCGCTGCGCTTATTGCGCCCTACGCACACTATTTTCAGAATCGGTTGAACAAATAATTTCACGGCATCGATCTCGGTGTTAGAACGGCCAAAATTCGGAACTGAAGAAGCGCGATAGCCAACCCTGACGATTCGATTGCGCAAGCTCACCGCTGCCGCTATACGCAATGCGTACATCGGCGACTTTGGTCGACGAAATCGTGTTATCCGGCAATACATCTTCGGGGCGCACATAACCGCGAATGCGAATAAATTCTTCGCCGCGATTCAGCGTCATCCATTTTTCGCCGCGCACCTCAAGTAAACCGTTAGGCAACACATCCGACACCATGACGGAAATCGTGCCCGTTAATTTATTGCTTTGATCCGCACTCGCGGCGCCGGAAAAATCGCGCTGTGGATTAACCGAGGTCGACATATTGAGGCCGCCGAGTTTGGGCTGCGCACCGAGCACAACGCCGGCATCGATATCGACTTTGTCGTCTTTCTTGATCGCGGTATCCGCTTTTTTGCTCGACGTCGTGCTTTCCGCCAACGTGATCGTGATGACATCGCCGATGCGGCGTGCACGCTTGTCCTCGAACAGCGACATGCCACTGCCATTGCGATAAATCGCACCATCGCTCGGCGGCGGCGCCAACATTGCGGGTGCTGAAACGGGTGCATACGACGGATCGCCGGGTTTAGCGTCACGTGCGACGGTGCAGCCCGTCGTGGCGAGCACGATAACGCTCACTAATAAAAACTGTTTGCGTGTCGCGGCATAACCGATTAATCCGCTGCGCTGTGTCATTTCGTTTCCTTCGGCGTTTGCCGATGCTTATCTGTTAAAGCGTCTGCGTGATGAACTGCAACATTTGATCGGCGGTTGCGATCACTTTCGAATTCATTTCGTACGTGCGTTGCGTGGTGATCATGTTCACCATCTCTTCCACGACATCGACGTTCGATGCTTCGAGCGAGCCCTGCTCAACACTGCCGAAACCGGTGTTGGCCGGCGAACCCTGTTGCGGCGAACCGCTCGCTGCGGTTTCCACATACATATTCGCGCCGACCGATTGCAGGCCAGTGGGGTTGATGAAATCCGCGAGTTGAATCTGACCGACTTGTTGCGGCGCAGCTTGGCCGGCGATCTGCGCTTCGACGATGCCGTCCTTGCTGATCGTGACGGTTTGCGCGTTTTGCGGTATCGATATCGTCGGCTGCAATTGCATGCCGCCCGAGGTGACGATTTCGCCGTTCGAGTTCACCTGGAATTCGCCGTTACGCGTATACGAGGTGGTGCCATCCGGCATCAGGACTTGGAAAAAGCCGCGGCCGTTGATCGCCATATCGAGCGGTTTCGACGTCACCTGAATGCTGCCCTCGGTGAATTGTTTGGTGGTGCCGACCACGCGTACACCGGTACCGAGCTGAATACCCGACGGCAATTGCGTGTTCTGCGATGACGATGCGCCGGGTTGCGCGCGAATCTGATAAAGCAGATCTTCGAATTGCGCATCGTCGCGTTTAAAGCCGACGGTCGCCGCGTTGGCAAGGTTGTTGGCGATGGTGCTGAGACGCGTGTTCTGCGCACTCAATCCGGTTTTGCTAACCCACAGTGCTTGCATCATTTCAGTTATTCCTCACAAAAATTCTGTTTCATTCATCTGCTCTCGCTAATCGAGAGAATCAGGAGACCTGCAATAATTTCGTCGCCGCGCTGCTGTTTTCTTCGGCGGCGCGCATCAATTTCATGTGCATATCGAATTGCCGCGCCAGCGCCATCACGTTGGTAAATTCATCGACGACGTTAACGTTCGAGCCTTCGATAAAACCACTGCGCACGCGCAGCGAATCGCTCGGTGCGGGCGGCTTCTGCCCAGCACGCAGATACATCAAGCCGTCCGCACCCTTCTGCAATTGCGCGACATCCGGATTGACGAGCTTGAGTCGACCGAGCTGGCCGAGCGCATTCGGCGCCTGACCGAGCTCACGCACGGTGATCGTCCCGTCTTCACCGATCTGGACTTTTTCGAGCGGCGGCAAGGTCAGCGGACCGGTGTCACCAAGTACCGCGTGACCATCGGCGGTTTGCAATTGACCGAGGGCATTCACTTTTAAGGCGCCGGCGCGGGTATAACCCTCTTGCCCGTTCTCGCCTTGCACGGCAATCCAGCCCGGCCCATCCACGGCGACATCGAGATCGCCGCCGGTCTGGATCATGGTGCCGGCGGTGAAATCGGTGCCGGGATTTTCGGTCAATGCATAAGCGCGCGTCGGTAAACCGTCACCGCCGTACACGCCCATCGCCCGAGCCTGTTCGAAATCGGCGCGAAAACCAGTGGTATTGGCGTTGGCCATGTTGTTGGCATGTACCGCCTGGGCGCGTGCGATGTGCTTGCCGCCGGTCATTGCGATGTAAAGCGCTTTGTCCATGGTTGCTCCGGCGCGGGATATTGCCGCGTCAAAATAATTTCTCTTAACAACGTTTGAGCAACAACGGTGCCAAGTAAAAAAATTCGAGCAAATGACTGATTGGAAAGGGGAAATTTAAAAAGAAGGCCGTCGCAAGGACGGCCTGAGGAAATTTTCTGCCGGTCGGCGGCAAGCTGCCGCCGCTAGCATTAACGCAGATTGATGATGGTTTGCGTGACGGCGTTGTCGGTCTCGATGGTCTTCGCATTCGCCTGGTAATTACGTTGCGCCAGAATCAAATTCACAAGCTGCGAGGAAATATCGACGTTCGAATCCTCCAGCGCGCCGGCCTGTACCGAGCCGCGCGAACCGGACTGCGGCGCACCGATCACGGGCTGACCCGAATCGAACGATTCGACCCACGAAGTATTGCCGACTGGAGCCAGACCTTGCGGATTGGCAAAGTTCGCCAACGCCAGCTGGCCCAGCGTCAATGCCTGGCCATTGGTATAGCGGGCGAACACCACGCCGGTATCGTCGATATTGACACCCGCCAAGCGGCCCGGCGCATAGCCATCCTGACTCAATGCATTGACCGTGAAATCGGTACCGAACTGCGTGGAGCCACTGAAATTAACGCCAAAACTCATCGCCGCCGCGCCGCCGGGCGCAGGCCATGCATCATTCAGCGATGCCGGTACCGGGGCCGTCAATGCACCGGCGGTGCTGAACGTCAGCGTACCCAGAGTATTGGTGGTGGCGCTGTTATCGAGACTTGAATGTACCGTCCAGTTGGTGCCGCCGCCGACCGGTACCACCGCGCTTTTCACGTAGTAAGTGGTCAGGGTATGCGGGTTGCCGAGACTGTCGAATACCGACGCAGCGGTCGACCAGTTGTAGCTGGTTGGATCGGCTGGATCGAATAAAGCGGTACCCGGCACGCTGGAACCCGAATCGAGGTTGAAACGCAGATCGACCTCGGAGGTGGCGTTCGGGCTGATATCCGATGTTTGAATACGCAGATCCGACAGCGCGCCGCTAAGGATCTGGCCCGCCGGGCTCGCCGCGAAACCCTGCAGGCGGGCATTGTTCGACGACACGATATAACCCTGGTTATCGAGCCCGAAAGCACCGGCACGCGTATAGGTCTGCGAGCCCTGATCGTTCAGAATGAAAAAGCCGCTGCCGTTGATCGCAAGGTCGAGGCTGTTGTTGGTGATGTTGATATTGCCCTGCCCGAACTGCTGCGCAATCTGACTCACGAGCACACCGCTCCCGGGTGTGCGTGCGCCGGTGCCGAGAATCGAATTGGCATAGACATCGCCGAACTCCGCGCGCGATTCCTTGAAGCCGGTGGTACTCGCGTTGGCGATGTTATTGCCGGTAACCGACAAATCCTGGCTCGCCGCGCGCAAACCGCTTAGTGCTGTGTTAAATGACATGATTACTGTCTCCCATGCCTAACAATTAAAAGAAATTTCTAACACCACTACTCAGCGGCGTCGTTACAAAATATTTTTCACTTCGGACAGCGGCACTTCGCCGACCACATTCACATTCAAGGTCGTGGTCTGGTTGGCACCGACGGTCACACTGTTCACGTTATTGGCCAGATACGTCTTGACCGCCGTCGGCTTGCCGCTCTGGCTGGCCAGCACTTCAAACCGATAAGTGCCGGTCGGCAATTTCGTGCCGTCGGTGGCGGTGCCATCCCAGGCGAACGGAATATTGCCGGCATCCTGGCTGCCCAAATCTTTTTGCAGCACGAGTTGATTCGAGCTGTTGTACACATTCAGCTTCAGCGCCGGCGTGCTGGTATCGAGCAGCATCGTGCCGCGCACCACGCCGCTCGTACCGAGATAAGCCTTGTTGGTTTCGGTTTCGACCGTGCGCCCGACCAGCGCCGATGCCTGCAATGCCTGACTCGATTGCATGCTGCTCGACAGGCTGCTCACCGTGCTATTCAAGTTCTGAATGCCCTGCAGCGAGCTGAATTGCGCAAGCTGCGCGACAAACGCGGTGTTGTCCTGCGGATTCAGCGGGCTTTGATTTTTCAGCTGCGTGATCAACAGTTTTAGAAATGCGTCCTGGCCCAGCGCGGGCGTGGTCGACGCGCTGACGGCGTTATCGGCGGAGGACGGCGCGGTCTTTTTATTGAGCGCCGCAATAATTTCGCTGGAAGCACCGGTGGTCTCGCTAACTGTCGTCATGTTAATTCTCTCTCTGCGACATTACTGGCCGAGCGCCAGCAGACGCTGTGCCATGGTTTTTGCCGATTGCAGCATTTCGACGTTGATCTGAAACGAGCGCGACGCGGAAATCATGTCGGCCATTTCCTCGACCACGTTGACGTTGGGATACACCACATAACCGTCCTTATCCGCCAGCGGATGCCCTGGCTCGTAACGCTTTTCCAGCGGCGCTTCACTTTCGACAATGCCGGAAACCTCCACGCCAGCGCCCTGCTGCTCGCTATCGGCACCGATATCCCAACCGGCCATTTGCTGCATTGCACTTTGCTGTACTGCAGTAAATACCGGGTGCCGCGCGCGATAGACCTGATTGACGCTGCTCGCGGCCGATTGCGCGTTCGCAAGGTTGCTGGCGACCGTATTCAAACGCACGCTCTGCGCGTTCATGCCCATTCCAGCGATATCGAAAAGATTGGCGTATGACATGGCGTTTATTGTCCGCTGATGGCCGTCTGCAGGCCTTTGAACTTCGAATTGAGGAAATACAAACTGGCTTCGAAATCCATCGAGTTTTTCGCGAAGCGCGCCATCTCCTGATGCTCTTCGACGGTGTTACCGTCGATCGATGGCTGGCTCGGGGTGATATACAGGAGGCCGTCGTCCCCAGCGGTTGAACCCAGGCGCAAATGACGCGCATCAGTGCGACGCAACGAATCGGTCGACGTTTTGGCTTGTGCAGTGGCTTGATCCAGCAGGCTGGAAAAATCGACATCGCGCGCTTTGAAGTTCGGCGTATCGACGTTTGCCAGATTGTTACCCAGTACTTCAGAGCGCTGTGAACGCAGGTATAGCGCCTGTTCGTGGATACCGAGTGCTGATTGGAAACTGATTGCCATTGCCGCCGTCCTCGTGTTCGGCTATTTGCCTACTTGCGATAGAGCAACGGCTGTACCAGAATCATAATCTATTGTTTTTGCGGGATATTCTGGCTTTTATCGAGAGGGTGGCAAGCGGCAAGCGGCAACGGGTTGCCGCTTTGATCGGCGGGCGGCAAGCCCATCCGACCGTAACTCAAATAGCTTTATAAATAAGACCGGGGTTGCATTGCACCATCTGAAACAGATGGCCGACATCGCTAAGCCCCTCTGACGCGCCGAGAATCAGGTAACCACCGGGACGCAACGTCGCATGAATGCGCCGCAAAATATCCGCTTTGCGCTCGCCAGAAAAATAGATCAGCACATTGCGGCAGAACACGATGTCGAATTTGCCGAGCGTTAGGTAGCTGTCGAGCAAATTTAAGGTTTGAAACCGGACGCGCTGCGTCACATCTTTCTTAATACGCCAGCGCTCGGTGGTCACCGGCTCAAAAAACCGCCGCAATCGCTCTGGCGATAGACCGCGACCGAGCGACAGCTGATCGTATTCGGCGTTTTTGCATGCTTCGAGCATCGACCGCGACAAGTCAGTGGCCACGATTTCAACCGGCTGCCGCAGCACCCCCATTTGCGCGGCGCGATATTCCTCGACGCTCATACTGATCGAATACGGTTCCTGTCCGGACGAACAGGCCGCCGACCAGATTCGCGTCGGCGTCGGATTGCGCTGCAATTCCGGCAACAGTTTGTCACGCAGAATGTTGAAAGGATGAACATCGCGAAACCACAGGGTTTCGTTGGTGGTCATCGCATCGATAACCGCTTCGCGCAGACCGCGTTGCGAAATCTGCTGCATACGCCGAATCAGTTCGCGCAGGTTTTCGATTTGATATTCAGCGAGCAGGGTCGCTAGGCGGCTGGTAACGAGATATTGCTTATTGTCGCCCAGCACAATGCCGCAGGCTTTTTCCAGAAACGCACGAAACTCTTCGTAATGTTCGCGCGTAGGTTGACCGCTGAAGCGCTGAACGCCCGTAATAACCTTCGATTTCATTCATACCCTGCTAATTACATACACTTCGCGGTAAATCCCGACATGACTTTACGCGCCGGTCGTTCGCGCGTTGTTATCGGCGGATCAGGTTTTATCTTGTTCGTCGACGGCGCGCACCCGTTGCGCGACCACCGATGCCAATAGGTCGGGATTGAATTTCGCGAGAAATTCATTGGCTCCCACTTTCTTAACCATCGCCTGATTGAACACCCCACTCAACGAAGTGTGCAGCATGATGAACAGGCCGTTCATCCGCGAATCGGCCCGCACTTCCGCGGTAAGGGTGTAGCCATCCATCTCCGGCATTTCGATATCGGAGATCATCATCATGATTTTGTCGCTGACTTTTTCGCCGGCGTCCGCCAGCGAGCGCAGATAATCGAGCGCTTGTCGCCCGTCGTTCAACACGGTGGTTTCCGCGCCCACCGACTCGACACAGCGTTTGATCTGCTTGCGGGCGATGGCCGAGTCATCGACGATCAGCACATGCTTGGATATCGCTGCTCGGGTGACTTCTTCGGAGATAACCCCTTCGGAAATGTGTTCGACCGGCGGCGCGATTTCCGCCAACACTTTTTCGACGTCGATGATTTCGACCAGCTTGCCGTCAACTTCTGTCACCGCGGTCAAGTAATTGTCGCGACCGGCGCCTTTGGGTGGCGGATGAATCGCCTCCCAGTTCATGTTGACGATACGTTCAACCGACTTGACGAGGAAACACTGCGTCGCGGTGTTGTATTCGGTAATGATGACGAAGCTGTTCTTAATGTCGTGCAGACTCCGTTTGCCGATCGCGAGCCCCAAGTCCATCACCGATATGGTGCCGCCGCGAATGTGCGCAATACCGCGCACGACGGCGCTGCTGCGCGGCAGACAGGTCAGAGACGGGCACGGCAACACTTCTCGCACCTTGAACACGTTGATGCCGTAAATCTGCGGACCATCGAGCTTGAATAACAGCAACTCAAGTCGGTTCTGGCCGACCAGTTGTGTACGTTTGTTGACGGTGTCTAACACCCCAGCCATATCGCTCTCCCCGCCCAGATGCGGCAATCGTTGTTTTCCCCGGCATGGATATTGCTCAAACCTTGCCATCCGCGCCGCGGCGTCAAAATTCTTCCGGGGAATTGAATCTGTTATCGGCGCTTTCAGGAATCTGTTTAGCGCATGCCCATAGAGCATAGGCCAAGAACATGATGGTTCGTAATTTTTTACATGGCTGCGGCGTGCTGATCGCGCTGTTGCTGCCACTGCCAAGCTTCGCCGATTCCGCCGCGCTGCGCCATTCCGCCGATAAATTCATGGCGGATTACACGCGCAAGCTGGCACAGCGCCTCGGCGATGGCACTCGCATCGAATACAGCCTGCCCTCACTCGATACCCGTATCGGCCAAGCCGAGTGTTCCGTGCCGCCAGCACTGAGCGTGCGCGATCAGGGACAGACCGCGACACGCGTCAATGTATTGGTCAGCTGCAGCGATGGTTGGTCGCTTTATCTACCCGTCGATCTGACCATATTCCGGCAGATCGTTGTCGCCAATCGGCCACTAGCGGTGGGCTCGACGATCGGCAGCGATGATGTTCAGCTTGCGGAGGCCGATGTTGGGCAGTTACTCGGGCAATACATCACCGACCCTGCCGATGCCGTTGGCATGGGGGTTAAACGCGGTATTGGTCAGGGTCGTCCGGTCGTTACGCAACAACTCGAAGCACCGTTGCTGATTCGTCGCGGCGATGCCGTGATCATCAGCGCCGAATCCAGCGCGATGGCGGTCAAAATGCCCGGCATCGCGATGACCGATGGACGTCGTGGCGAACAGATTCGCATCAAGAATCAAGCATCGTCGCGAATCATCGACGCACGAGTGGTAGGACCAGGACAGGCGATGGTGCCGATGTGACCGAATGACGTTGTTTCACTAAAGTTGGTGCTAAAGTGGCCGATACCAAGAATGGAGCTTCATTCTTTCGGCATTGAGCAACAAAGGGCTTTAGTGATGGCAACCGACATCAAGGGGTTAGGAGTACCGCCAGCTGCGGATCAAACCACCTTGCGCAGCACCAGCAAGGATAGCGCGTCGACGAACACCGAGCGCACGACACAGCAGCCGCCGGCGCCCAACAGCGTCGCCAAGGCGACGGTCGACAGCGTCAATTTGAGTAGCCAGGCGCAGGCATTGAAGGCTCTGGAAGAAAAACTCCAGAAACTGCCCGACGTGAATGAAAAGAAAGTGGCCGAAATCAAAGCGGCCTTGGCCAGTGGCCAATACAGCGTCGATGACCTTGTGGTTGCCGATAAGCTGTTGGGATTCGACGAGTTATTTAAATAGCACCCGCTCATCGTTGCTGCGGGTGCTCATCAGCACCGAGGCAGCACGATGAAATCAGCCCAACGCGATTGGTCCTTATTGCAGCAATCGTTGCAACAGGACACCGAAACCAGCCAGCAACTCCTGCAGTTGATGCGCGACGAACGCAAAGCACTCGAATCCAGAAATTACGGGGCATTCGAGGCGCTACTCCAACCCAAACAAACTCTGATCGCAAAGCTCGAGCAACATGCGCAACAGCGGCACGAGTGGATGGTGCAGCAGCGCTTTGCCAGCGACAGCGCTGCGCTATCACAGGCCCATGAGGAAGCGCCGCACATCGCAGCGCAGTGGCAGAACGCCGCTGATATCTGGCGCGAATGCCAAACCCAAAATCAAATCAACGAACAAATCTGTCGCCGCACCCGCACGGTAGTCGAACAGGTTCTGGATGCGTTGCGCGGACAGCATCAGCACAGTGCCGTCTACGATGCCAAAGGCCTCGCACAACGCGGAGCGAGCGGTCGAACTATCAGCAATGCATGAGCACTGCTAACCCGCAGCACTATTCCACCTCAGCACTCGCTACTCGGCTTGAGCATTTGGGCCAAGGGTGCTCTGCTACAACCCGCAAAGCATCCGCTACAATACGCGCCGCTGCCCAGCCCAGCAGATACGCATCAGCTGCTCGCTGACGCGCAGAGCATCAAAATAAATCTGTTATGTCCCAGTAGCTCAGTTGGATAGAGCGGCCCCCTCCTAAGGGGCAGGTCGGAGGTTCAACTCCTCTCTGGGACACCACTTTTTACGAATTGAACACGCTCGCGACTTCTCTGTCGCTAATGCGCAATCCGCGCATTCATGCCGAGAACACTGAAACCCCTACTCGAGCTCAGCTCTGGCCGAGATGCACCACCGGCGTAAAGCCGCCAAAAATCATCCGCATGCCATCGAACGGCATTGGATTTTTTTCGGGGTTCATGCGGGGCTCGGTCTTCATTAGCTCCTGCATTTTTCCCATTGCGGTATCGCGCGTCGCTTTATCCGGCCACTCCACCCAAGAAAACGCCACGCTTTCATCCTCTTTAGCCTGCACTGCGCGACGAAAATCTGTCTGCTTGCCGTCGGGCACATCATCGCCCCAGCACTCGATAACGCGTGTTGCGCCAAGCTCTATAAAAACGCCATCGATACTGTTGGCGTGCTGGATAAATCGTTGCTTATTCGCGGTGGGAACCGCAATGACAAAACCATCGACATATTTCATTCTCACTCTCCTTCAACATGGTTGGAACCGCATTACGCTGCGGAACTGCAATGATTAATCGAATGGAACGGGCAAGGATCGACAGCACGATAAGATTTTTTTGCGGAAATAAAAAAGCCCTCACAAAGAGGGCATTTTTTATGTATGGCGGAGAGTGAGGGAGTGATTCGATCGCTTCGCAATCTCACCCCTTCGGGGCGCCGTCGCTTATGCTCCGGGCGTCCAAAATTGCTGTGCAATTTTGTCGAACCGCGAGGGTTCTCGGCCATCAATCTCGATACATAAAAAAAGCCCTCACAAAGAGGGCATTTTTTATGTATGGCGGAGAGTGAGGGAGTCGAACCCTCGATCAGGCTTTTGACCCGATACTCCCTTAGCAGGGGAGCGCCTTCGGCCACTCGGCCAACTCTCCAGAAACTATTTGCTGGTATCAGCGATTACACTAACCCAACAGCAAATTGAGCGGGCGGCATACTACCACAGACAATATTGAATTACAGTCGAAAAATAACGGTGAATCTCTATCCAGGCATGGGATTGTTATCGTGTTTTTCACGCTGAATTCTTTGATAGATTTCTTCGCGATGCACTGCGATTTCTTTCGGTGCATTGACGCCGAGGCGCACCTGATTACCCTTAACACCGAGCACCGTCACCGTGACTTCATCACCGACGACTAATGTCTCGCCAATCCTTCGTGTCAATATCAGCATGGCCCAATCCTCAGACTCCGCCGTCAGCAAATGAAGCTGAACAGCAGCTACATCTCATACCACAGAGCGACCCGACGAGGCCGCACCAACGATTGCCAACTTACTACTTCGATTTACTGCGCCGCTGGCTGATCCAGCTCGAACGCTGAGTGCAGTGCGCGCACCGCCAGCTCCATGTACTTCTCATCGATAACGACGGAGATTTTGATTTCCGAGGTCGTAATCATCTGAATATTGATCGAAACATCGGCGAGCGCCTTGAACATCTGGCTGGCAACACCCGCGTGCGAACGCATACCGACACCGACCAGCGAGACTTTGCAAATCTTAGCGTCGGTTTTGACTTCGCGGGCGCCGAGTTTGTTCGCCGTCTCGCGCAAAATAGTTTCGGCTTTTGCCAAATCGTTCCGATGCACAGTGAAGGTGAAGTCGGTGGTGTTGTCCTGAGCGACGTTTTGCACAATCACATCGACTTCAATATTCGCAGCGCCGATCGGGCCGAGAATCTGAAATGCCACGCCGGGTGTATCGGGCACGCCGACGATGGTGAGCTTGGCTTCATCGCGATTGAACGCGATACCGGAAATGACGGGGTTTTCCATAGTGGAATTATCCTCGAGAGTAATCAGAGTGCCGGGGCCATCCTGGAAGCTGTGCAGAACACGCAATGGGACGTTGTATTTGCCCGCGAACTCCACCGAACGAATCTGCAAAACCTTTGATCCGAGACTGGCCATCTCGAGCATTTCTTCGAACGTGATTTTGTCGAGCCGGCGCGCGGTATCAACCACGCGCGGATCGGTGGTGTAGACACCATCGACATCGGTGTAGATCTGGCACTCGTCGGCTTTCAGCGCGGCGGCCAGCGCCACACCGGTAGTATCCGAACCACCGCGACCGAGGGTGGTGATATTGCCTTTATCGTCGATGCCTTGAAAGCCGGCGACGACGACGATACAGCCGCGCGCAAGATCAGCGCGAATATTGGCGTCGTCGATCGATTGAATACGCGCTTTAGTAAAGGCGTCGTCGGTAATAATACGAACCTGCGCGCCGGTATAGGATTTTGCCGCATAACCCAACTTGTGCAACGCCATGCACAACAGCGCGATAGTGACTTGCTCGCCGGTCGATACCAGCACGTCGAGTTCGCGCGGCGTCGGCTGCTCTTGAATATCCTTCGCCAATGCAATCAGACGATTGGTTTCGCCGCTCATCGCGGAAACCACTACAACGATGTCGTGGCCCTCATCGCGAAAGCGCGCGACTTTAGCGGCAACTTGCTGAATGCGCTCCACCGAGCCTACCGATGTACCGCCGAATTTCTGAACGATTAAACTCATCGTTTTTCTCGATGCTCTAGCAGCAAAAAAGACCGGGAATTAAACACCAATTCCCCTCGAAATGAAACCGCGCGCGGCGTCAGCCACCACTCACGTATTGCTCGACCAACGCCAGTGCCTGTGGCAACGCTGCGGGATTATTACCACCGCCTTGCGCCATGTCGGGACGGCCGCCACCTTTGCCGCCGACCACCGATGCCGCGCGCGCAAGCAATTCGCCCGCCTTGTAACGCGATACCAAATCCTGCGTGACACCCGCCGCGAGCATGACCTTGTCACCGTCAACCGCAGCGAGCAGCACCACTGCCGAACCGAGTTTGTTTTTCACCTGATCGAGCGTATCGCGTAGGGTTTTAGCGTCGGCACCGGGCAATTGTGCGGCCAGCACTTTCACACCGTTGATATCCTTCGCCTGCGCAATCAGATCGCCGCCGGCGGCGCTGGCCAGCTTGCCTTTCAATATCGCTATTTCTTTCTCGAGCGATTTCACGCCATCGAGAATTTGCGTAACACGCTGCGGCGCTTCATCCGGCGATGACTTCAATGCGCCAGCCACTTCGCCCAGTAAGGCTTCCTGACGATGCACCAGCGCCAATGCGCCGATGCCGGTGGTGGCTTCGATACGACGCACACCGGCCGCCACGCCACTCTCGGCGACAATTTTGAACAAACCAATATCACCGGTACGCGCGACGTGGGTACCGCCGCACAATTCGCGCGAGCTACCAATATCGAGCACGCGCACGGCATCGCCATATTTTTCGCCGAACAGCATCATCGCGCCGGTTTTCTGCGCATCGTCGAGCGACATCACGCGCGCCTGAGTCGGTGCGTTAGCAAGAATTTCACGATTGACGATAAATTCGATATTGCGGATTTCTTCTTTGCTCACCGGAGCGTTGTGCGCAAAATCGAACCGTGTTTTATCGGTATCGACCAACGAGCCTTTCTGCTGCACGTGCGCGCCTAACACTTCACGCAGGGCTTTATGCAGCAAATGCGTGGCGGAATGATTGCGCATCGTCGCAGCACGGCGCTCGCCATCAACGCGAGCGGTGACGCGATCACCGACACGCAACGAGCCTGCACGCATAACGCCATGATGACCAAACACATCGGCTTGAATTTTTTGCGTATCTTCGACCGCAAATAATGTCGTGCAAACATTGCCTGCGATCAGCTCGCCGCTATCGCCGACCTGACCGCCGGATTCCGCGTAAAACGGTGTGTTATCAAGTACCACCACGCCTTGCTCGCCATCGCGCAATTCCTGCACTGACACGCCATCGCGATACAACGCGGTGATCGCAGCATCGGCCACTTCAAGTTTTTCATAGCCCTGAAATGTTGTGACGACACCGCTGTATTCGAGGGCCGTTGCCATTTTAAATTTACCCGCCGCGCGCGCTTGGTCACGCTGCCGCGCCATCGCCGCATCGAATGCATCGACATCGACTTTCATATCGCGCTCGCGACAGACGTCGGCGGTCAGATCGAGCGGAAAACCATACGTATCGTGTAATTTGAACGCGGTTTCGCCATCGAGAATATTGATGTTTTTATTCGTCAAATCGGCGAGTGCGGCATCGAGGATATTCATGCCGTTTTCGATCGTCTCGAAGAAACGCTCTTCTTCTTGGCGCAACACATCCTGAATACGAGAGAGCGATTCATTCAATTGCGGATACGCAGCACCCATTTCTGCAGCGAGATCAGGTACCAGCTTATAAAAAAATGCATTGCGCGCACCGAGCTTGTAACCGTGGCGAATCGCGCGACGAATAATGCGGCGCAACACATAGCCACGTCCTTCGTTGCCGGGAATTACGCCATCAGCAATCAAAAACGAACAGGCGCGAATATGATCGGCAAGCACTTTCAACGACGGGCTATTTAAATCGCTCGTATGCGTTTCACGTGCGGCCGCTTTGATCAATTGCTGGAATAAATCGATTTCATAATTCGAATGCACGTGTTGCAGTACCGCAGAAACACGCTCAAGGCCCATGCCGGTGTCGACGCTCGGCTTCGGCAATTTGTGCATCGTGCCCTGCTCATCGCGATTGAACTGCATGAACACGTTGTTCCAGATTTCGATGTAACGATCGCCGTCTTCCTCGGGTGAACCGGGCGGCCCGCCCCAAATATCAGCGCCGTGATCGTAGAAAATTTCGGTGCAGGGACCGCACGGACCGGTATCGCCCATCATCCAGAAATTATCGGAGGCGTAACGCGCTCCTTTGTTGTCGCCGATGCGAATAATGCGTTCGGCCGCAACGCCGACTTCTTTATTCCAGATGTCGTAGGCCTCATCGTCTTCCGCGTAAACGGTGACCCACAATTTATCGACCGGCAGCGCCAGCCATTGCGGCGAAGTCAGAAATTCCCACGCATACGTAATTGCGTCGCGCTTGAAATAATCGCCGAAGCTGAAATTGCCGAGCATCTCGAAAAAAGTGTGGTGACGCGCCGTATAGCCGACGTTTTCCAGATCGTTGTGTTTGCCGCCAGCGCGCACGCATTTTTGCGAAGTCGTCGCGCGCGTGTAAGGCCGCTTATCGAAGCCGAGGAATACATCCTTGAACTGATTCATGCCGGCATTGGTGAATAGCAATGTCGGATCGTCATGCGGCACCAGCGAGCTGCTGGCGACACGCGTGTGTCCTTTGCTTTCAAAAAATCGCAGAAAGGCTTCGCGGATTTCAGCGCTTTTCATTATTCCTCACACCACGCAGGGTAAACGGCTAAAAAATTACATTGCCAAACAGAGTCAATCGATGGTCGAGCGATATCCGCAGAGAGCACCGGCGGATGAAAGCGACGCAGTATATCGGAATGATCTGGCAGACGGGACTATCGCGCTGAATATGCAGGCTATTTGCTCAGCTTCTCATCGGTGGTCAACAACCGCGCCTCGCTCTCCAGCATCACCGGAATGCCATCGCGAATCGGATAGGCCAAGCCACTCGCGCGGCACACCAGCTCCTGTTTCGACTCGTCGTATTGCAACGGCGCCTTGGTGACAGGACACACCAGAATACTCAGCAGCTTCTTGTCCAACCTTGTTGTCCTCGCAGAAATGTCATTTTGCAGAAGGGGTCTGCGCGCCGGCTGGCATTGGGGCGACCACCAATTGCGGATCGATGCGTACGTCAAACCAATTGATGCGCCAGTCCAGATGTGGCCCGCTGGCACGGCCAGTGGCGCCGACTTCGCCGACCACATCGCCAGCAGCCACTTTATCGCCGGTTTTCACCAGCAATCGGCTTAAATGCATGAAGGTGGATGATACCCCGTAACCGTGATCCATGATCAACGTGCCACCCGAGAAGAACATATCCGGTTGCGCGAGCGTAATGGTTGCCGCTGCCGGCGCCCGTACCGGTGTGCCGATCGGCGCGGCCACGTCGACGCCAAAATGCGGGCGTCCGGGCTTGCCGTTGTAAATGCGCTGACTGCCATACACGCCACTGATCGGTCCCAGCAACGGCCATTGCATCGGTATCAGAAAATCGAGGCGATCGCTATTTATCGCGCGCGCTGCATCGACCAGCTGCTTCTCTTCGAGAATCCGCTGCAACTGCTCGGGCGGCGGCTCGACCGTTTGTTGCGGTACGCCGGTCACGTTTTGAATGGCGTACTGTCGCTGTGCGACCTGCAGCGTATGCACGGTGCGCTGCCCCTTCGGCGTAATTTCGACCAGCGCTGCCGTCGGTTTTGCATCGCGATCAAAACCAATCGCAAATTGTCCGGTCGGTGTAATACGAATTGCTTTACCGTTCAATTCCAATTGCGTACCCGGCGTCACCGTACCGAGCACGAGCCCGCCCTGCTCCGGGGTTTTATTTAAATCGAGCGCCCATGCTGGCGCGTTCACGAATGCGGCGATAGCCAATAGATTGCGGAGAAAATGCATCGAGTTGGAAATTCCTGAACCAATTTCATTACCATGTTAGCGAACCTTTGATTCAGCGTCGCGAGCGAAAACAGAGTGAGCGCAGCAGCCAAATCAGAGGAACCTAGCGATTTGTTCCGTGCGAAAACATCGAGAGTTCTTTATTAATGAGTCGTTATCGTCCGCCACAACGCGCCGGTTCGCGCTATATCACGCCAGAAGGCATGGCTGCATTGCGCGCTGAACTGCATCAATTATGGAAAATCGAACGCCCACAAGTGACTGCGGTGGTGCACGAAGCCGCGAAAAATGGCGATCGCTCGGAAAATGGCGATTACATTTACGGCAAACGCCGGCTTGCGGAAATCGATCGGCGCGTGCGTTTTCTCGGTAAACGTATCGATCAGCTTGAAGTGGTCGAACAAACACCCACCGATCAACAGCGCGTTTTTTTCGGGGCGTGGGTAACGGTGGAAAACGAGCACGGCGAATTGCAAATTTATCGTATCGTCGGACCCGACGAATTCGATTTGAGCCACAACAAATTAAGCATGGATTCACCGCTCGCACGCGCGTTGCTGGGCAAACGCGTCGGCGACGATATTGTATTCAGCAGCCCGGCGGGGGAACGCGAATTCTATATCGAAGCGGTTTCCTACAGCGCGCCGGCTTGAAGCAGAGCCTGCGCTTTCAAAATACCGGCGCAGGAAATCACGTCGGTAATTTTTCCGTCCATCACCCACTGCACAGCTTCTGCAAACGGCAATTGCAATAGTTCAAGATCGGCTTCGGTATGTTCGAGCTGTTGCGCGCCAGCGAGCAAATTGCGCGCGACATACACGACGCCTTCTTCATCCGTCACCGATTTTGAAATGTGCAGCCGCATGATTTCCTGCCAGTGCGTCGCGGTGAAACCGGTCTCCTCCCGCAGCTCCCTCTGCCCCGCAAGCAGTGGATTCTCATCGAGCGCGCCGCTACCCATGGGAATTTCCCACAACGGCTGATTCAAGGTGTAGCGAAATTGACGTACCAGCCACGTGTTACCGTGTGCATCGATGGGAATGATGCCGACCGCCCGCGATTTAAAATGGACGACGCCGTAAATACCTTCGCTGCCTGCCGGTGTGATCACCCGCTGATGCGATACACCGATCCATCGATTGTCATACACGGGCTGGCTATCGATGCGTTGCCACGGGCCAATTTGAACAGGCTGATTGGATTCAGACATAATGAAACCGGAATTCGTTAACAAAAAAGAAGATGCACGACGAACTTGAAGTCGCCACTCACTGTCTCTCACCCTAACCAAATAATTTTGCGCCAACAACAAGCCAATCACACGGAGTACGAAAAGATATGAGCAAGCCCTGGCTAGCCGCTTTTTTATTAATGATGACGTTGGCCCTCCCTTTCCACACGCAATCCGCTCACGCCGATGAATTCGCCGACGCGGTCGCCACATTCCATCAAGCCGAAGCCGCGCAGCCGTTTTTCAATAATGCCTACGGTTATGCGATTTTTCCGACCGTCGGCAAAGGCGGTATCGGTATCGGCGGTGCCTATGGCGAAGGTCGCGTTTATCGCGGAGGCAACTACGTCGGCGATGTGTCGCTGGTGCAGCTCACTATTGGCTTTCAGCTCGGCGGCCAAGCATTCAGCGAGCTGATCTTCTTTGAAAATAAAGAGGCATTCGATTGGTTCACCAACGGCTCGTTCTCGTTCGATGCGCAAGCATCGGCAGTGGCGATTGCGGTTGGTGCGGGCGCACAGGCCGGCACTACCGGAGCCGGTGCCAATGTGGCACAGCAGTACAGCAAAGCCGCTTACATCAATGGTGTCGCGGTATTTTCGATACAGAAAGGCGGCCTGATGTATGAAGCCAGCCTCGGCGGTCAGAAATTCACCTACCACGGCAAATAACACTATCGCTTAGCGGCGCTATCTGACCAACAGACTCAGCGCCGCAATCCCCCTAATAACGAAAGGGGAAATTCCCGCATCGGTGTGATTAAATACGCGCCTTTCCAGCCACACCGACCTCCATCAGCGGGATATTTCCATGAGCAGCCGCCTTCTTGCTATTGATTCCTCGTTAAACGCGTTTAGCCGCCGCCATATCGGCCCGGATTCGGCACAAATCGAGGAAATGCTGCAAGCCATTGGCGCGCAATCGCTCGAACAGCTGATTGCATCGACGGTACCCGCGTCGATTTTGCGTAAAGACAGCATGGACTTGCCGGCCGCGCTATCCGAAGCCGATGCGCTTACAAAATTGCGCGCGATTGCGGCACAGAATCAGGTGTTTCGCTCGCATATCGGTATGGGTTATTACGACACGCATACGCCGCTTGTCATTTTGCGCAACGTGCTCGAAAACCCGGGCTGGTACACCGCCTACACGCCGTATCAACCGGAAATTTCGCAAGGCCGCCTCGAAGCATTACTGAATTATCAGCAGATGGTGATGGATCTGACCGGCATGGAGCTGGCAAATGCGTCGCTGCTCGATGAAGGCACGGCAGCGGCAGAAGCGATGACGCTGGTGCAGCGCGTCAACAAAAAATCGAAAAGCGAAACTTTTTTTATCGCCGACGATTGTCATCCGCAAACGATCGCTGTTGTGCAAACGCGCGCGCATCATCTCGGCTTTAACACGGTAATTGGCACTCCACAAACCGATTTAATCGGCGGCGAATTTTTTGGCGCGCTGCTGCAATATCCAAATACCTATGGCGATGTTGTCGATCTGCGCACGTTGATCGAGCAAGCACATCAGCAACACACGTTGATTGTCATGGCGGCGGATTTACTGAGTTTGGTCGTGCTAACGCCGCCGGGCGAAATGGGCGCCGATGTCGTGGTGGGCAATAGCCAGCGCTTCGGTGTGCCGATGGGTTACGGCGGACCGCACGCCGCATTTTTTGCAACGCGCGATGAATATAAACGTTCGGCGCCGGGCCGCATCATCGGCGTATCGATCGATCGTCACGGTAATCAGGCGTTGCGCATGGCAATGCAAACGCGCGAACAACATATTCGCCGCGAAAAAGCCACGTCGAATATTTGTACCGCGCAGGCGCTGCTATCGATTTGCGCGGCGTTTTATGCGATCTATCACGGCCCAAACGGTTTGCGCGAAATCGCGCAGCGGGTGCAGCGGCTGACGCAAATTCTCGCCGCAGGATTTGAGCAGCTCGGTGTCGAGCGTATTAATTCAACCTATTTCGATACGCTGACATTGCTGGTCGGCACGCAGCAAGCACCAATCATCGCGCGCGCTGAAGCGGCCCACATTAATTTACGTAAAGTGGGCGCCGATCGTATCGGCATCAGCCTCGACGAAACCACGACGGCTGATGACATCGCGGAACTATGGCAAGTCGTCATCGGTCGCGATGCACATTTCTCGGTTCACACCATCGATGCGCAGCTCGATGAACAAGCGAGTTTCCCGCAGGCATTGCAACGCAACAGCGATTTCTTAACGCATCCGGTTTTCAACAGTCATCATTCCGAAACCGAAATGCTGCGCTACATGAAGCGCCTCGAAAGCAAAGACATCGCGCTTAATCAAACGATGATCGCGCTCGGCTCCTGCACCATGAAATTGAATGCGACCGCCGAGATGGTTCCGATCACCTGGCCCGAGTTTAATCGTCTGCATCCGTTTGCGCCGTTGGCGCAAGCGCAGGGTTATCAGCAATTATTTCGCGAACTGGAAAAAATGCTGATCGAAACCACCGGCTACGATGCGGTATCGCTGCAACCGAACGCCGGCTCGCAAGGCGAATACGCCGGCCTGCTCGCGATCAAGCGCTATCACGAAAGCAGAAACGAAGGACATCGCGATACGGTATTGATTCCCAGTTCGGCGCATGGCACCAATCCGGCGAGTGCGGCATTAGCTGGATTGAAAGTTGTCATCGTCGAATGCGATAGCAACGGCAATGTCGACATCGCCGATCTGAATGCAAAAGCAACAAAATACGAAACCGTTTTGTGCGCATTGATGGCGACGTATCCGTCGACGCACGGCGTTTTCGAAGAAGGCATTATCGAAATCTGCGACATCGTGCATCGTCATGGCGGGCAGGTGTATGTCGACGGCGCCAATTTAAATGCACTTGTTGGCGTTGCCGCGCCGGGTAAATTCGGTGCCGATGTTTCGCATATCAATTTGCATAAAACATTTTGCATTCCACACGGCGGTGGCGGCCCGGGTATGGGACCGATCGGCGTGGCAAAACATCTCGCGCCATTTTTGCCGAGCAATCCCGTGCAACCCGTTTACGATTTGCCGGTGAGCAATGATGTAGTTTCCGCCGCACCGTGGGGCAGCGCATCGATCCTGCCGATTTCGTGGATGTATGCCGCGATGATGGGACCGGATGGATTAACGCAAGCGACACAGGTTGCGATCTTGAATGCAAACTATATCGCCGCACGCCTACGCGAACATTTTCCCGTGCTGTATACCGGTCGCAATGGCCGCGTCGCGCATGAATGCATTATCGATCTGCGCCCGCTGAAAGAAATCACTGGCATCAGCGAAGAAGACATCGCCAAACGCTTAATGGATTTCGGCTTCCACGCACCGACCATGTCATTCCCGGTACCCGGCACGTTGATGATCGAGCCGACCGAAAGCGAATCGCTCGAAGAATTAAATCGGTTCTGCGAGGCGTTGATTCATATTCGCGGCGAGATCGAGCGCGTCAAAAACGGCGAACTCGATCCGCTCGACAATCCATTGAAAAATGCACCGCACACCGCGATGGAGCTAACCGCCGATACTTGGGAACATCGCTACACCCGCACCGAAGCTGCCTACCCGGTGGCCGAATTGCGTACGCGCAAATACTGGCCGCCGGTCGCGCGCATCGATAATGTTTATGGCGATCGCAATTTGTTTTGCGCATGCCCTGGAGTCGATGCATTTCGATAAGGCGTGAGAGCAGACAGGATGAATGACGAAGTCCGCACTCGCATTAGTCGAGCCGATAATCCTCTTGTATCGGGCCGCGCATTTCGTTCCACAAGTCGACCAACCGGAACGGCCACGGGCCGATCGGGCGGCCCTTGCTGTTCTGGTAGTAACTCTTCGACTTGGGATGGGTCCAGATCATCTTTTCCATCTGCCCGTCGATGCGGCGGTTGTGACGCTCGAACGCGGCCTGCGTCGGCTCGATCGTCTTCGCGCCGCTGGCGAGCATGTAATCGAGACATTCGATCATGTAATGGACCTGCGCCTCGCTGACGATGTTGAGCCCACCGGCGTGGTTCGGACCAGCGTTCGGCCCCACCGACAGGAAATAATTCGGGTAACCGGGAATCGTCGTGCCCATATAGGCGCGCTCTTCCTCATCCGCCCAGTCGACTTCGAGATCGTGGCCATCGCGCCCCTTGATCGGCAAATCCTTGACCACCTTGGCAAAGTGGAAGCCGGTGGCGCAGATGATGACGTCGAATTGGTATTCGGTACCGTTCTGCATGCGGATACCGGTCGGCGTGATGGCCTCGATCGGCGTGATTTCGAGCGTGACGTTGGGACGCTTGAGGGCGTCGTACCAGCCGCCGTCCATGATCACGCGCTTGGAAAAGATCGGGAAATCCGGCGTCAGCTTCTCGATCAGATCAGGTCGGTCGCCCAGCTTGGCCTGCATGTGCGCTAGCGCGTACTGGCGCATACCTTCGTTCATCGCCGACACCGCGATGCCATCGGGCGGATAGGAGGGATCCTTGACCACGTTGGGATAGAGCCCGTCGGCGGCGAACCAGAACACGCGAAAGCGGAACCACTCCTTGTAATGCGGAATATGGCGCATCGCCCACTTGACCATCTCGGGCACTTCCCTGGTGATCTCCGGGTTGTTAATCACCCAGTGCTTTGAGCGCATGAATACCGCCATTTCACCGACCTCTTCGGCGATGGTGGCGACGACCTGGGCGGAGCTGGCGCCGGTGCCGATCACCGCCACTTTCTTGCCTTTCAGATCGATGCTTTCGTCATAACCGGCGGTATGCGTGATGATGCCTTTGTAGCTGTCGATGCCGGGAATATCCGGCAGACTCCAGCGATCGGCCGGACCGAACGCATTAAACACGGCGTTGGCGCGAATCACTTCCTTCGCGCCGGTTTTCAGATTCTCGACGCTGACATTCCACACCGCATTCTTCTGGTCGAACGCCAGCTCGAGCACGCGCGTATTGAAGCGGATGTTGCGGCGCTGATCGTATTTATCGGCGGCGCTGCGGAAATATTCGCGCATGTCAGCGCCGTGTGGATGGTAGTGGTTCCACTCCGCGCTGATCTCGAACGAGTACGAATAGAAATGGCTCGGCGTGTCAACGCCCACACCGGGGTAACGGTTCTTCCACCAAGTGCCGCCGACCTCTTCGTTCTTTTCAATGATCACGTACTTATAGCCCGCTCGCTCCAGCTCGATGCCGGCAAGCAGTCCGCTCAACCCCGCGCCGATCACCAGCACCGTGAATCCTGGTGGTGGCGACAATCGCCCCGGCTGTTCCTTACGCGCGGCGGGCCGCTGAAACCCTGCCTGCTCCAGCATCATCGGTACGAATTCATCATCCACATGCTCGGAGACACCCACACTCATCATTTTTTGCATCAGCGCTTGCGGAGGATCGTCACTCCGCGCCGCGCCCGGCGTGGTCAGCACGCGGCGCAGCTTGGTGAGCAGATCGTCGATACACTCCTGGGGAATCTGGTAGTCCGGATTGGTATAGGGCGGATGGATATGTACCTTGAACGCCTCCAGCATCGATTCGTCATGCGTCAGGTGGACATAAACCATCAACAGCGTCTGCAGATTAGCCTGCTTGAGCGCTTCCTCCAGCTCGGGGCTGTCCTTCATCGGCAGTGGACGATCGGAGGCCGATGTTTGTTTCATTGTTTGCGTAGCGGTCATTGTTTTCTCCTTTCTTATTTATCGATTCATAAATAGCGCTATGCGCGGCTTTAATGAACATTTTTGAAGATCGACCGGGAGCATACACTTGCAGGATGCAGCAAGTCATGAAAGCGGGCGTTTCTCGCGATTTGTGCTAAAAAAAGCTGTCGGACGAATCCGTGCTACCGTCCGCCGCAACCGGTAAGATGCTGCGCTGGAATCCAATCCTAAGACCGATCCGACCCGCTCAGGTGAATGAATGAAACGATCGCTTTTCCGAACACTATTGCCAGCCATCGCGCTCCACGCTTTAGTGCTGATCGCGCCGCTACAGAGCGTGTATGCCGCTGAGAGCGTACCTACTGCAAACACTTCATCAACGGGCGAAGCCGCTTCATCAAATGTTACAGCGGGGACTATCTCGTCGTCGGAGCAATATATCCAATCCCCGTCAGGGCTCCGCTACCTCGATATCAAAACCGGCACCGGACCTGTGGCACACGCAGGCCAAAAAGTCACTGTCCACTACACCGGATGGCTGAAAGGAAAATTTGGCATCGCAGGGAAAAAATTCGATTCCAGTCGCGATCAAAACGAACCGTTTAAATTCGTGCTCGGCATGGGCCAGGTTATTCCCGGCTGGGACGAAGGCGTGCAAGGGATGAAAGTCGGCGGCATCCGCAAATTGATTGTGCCTGCGTCGCTGGGTTATGGCGCGCGCGGCGCAGGCGACGATATTCCACCGAATGCAACGCTGATTTTTGAAGTCGAATTACTGGCAATATGAGACATCACATTTTGATTAAATCGCCTTACCGCTATAACGATCGCGACATAAATACGCTGTTCGGATCTTGCTTATATTCCCCAAATGGTGGGCAATCGACGAAGCCAAATTTCTTGTACAGCCTGCGCGCCGGCTCAAAGAATGCCATTGCTCCCGTTTCCAAATTTATCGTGTGATAGCCGCGTGCTCTAGCAGTATTAAGTATGTGATTTAACAAATGGGCAGCCACACCTTCGCCGCGCCGGGAGGCCAGGGTTCGCATCGACTTTATTTCACCTTGAAAATCATTCAGCTGCTTTAATGCACCGCAGCCCACTAATCGTCCCTCGCTCCAGACCGACCAAAAAGTGATTTCAGGCTTACGCAAGCCATCAAGGTCCAAAGCGTGTTTGCTTTCGGGTGGCGATACGGATTTCATTTCGGCTATATGATCAGCTAAAAACTCTGCGACAGCGCTGCCCGACAAATCATCAATTTTAATTTCCATGTTTCACCGAAAACTTCTAATACAAAGCTAAATAATTATGGAACCACCGCCTCATTCAACCATCGACCGGAGCCACTGGAGTTTCCAAAACCCGCTGATAAAAAGCGAGATCAAGCCAACGGCCAAATTTGAAACCCGCCTGCTTAATCGTGCCCGCATGATAAAAATCTAATTTTTCATGCAGTGCAATACTGGCGTGGTTAGCCACATCGATGCCGCCGACCATTACGTGATACTGCTGTCGCCGCGCCTCATCGATTAAGCGTTGCATCAATGCACTGCCAATTCCTCGACCGCGAAATTTTTGATGAATATAGATCGAGTGTTCAACCGTATATTTATAGGCCGGCCAATTGCGAAAAGCACCATAGCTGGCGAAACCCAGCAGCGAATTGTTTTCATCAAACGCACCAACGATGGGATGACCGCCAATCTCTTTGGCCTTGAACCACTCAATCATTTTTTCCGGTGAGCGCGGCTCGTAATCGTACAATGCAGTCGAGTTGAGAATTGCTTCATTCAAAATCTCGCGGATTCCCTCAGCGGTTTGTTCGTAAGTGCAATGGGCATAATGAATCTGCATATTCTGCTCCGTGTTCATCATAAGCCTCGCCATCGTGGCTATTTATCTTGGCATAACGTGAAATCAAGTGCAGTACAGAGCAGGATTAACCAACTTACCTCTCATGCTGTTTCTACACTTTACTTTCCAATACTCGATGACCTCGAAGTGCTTTGACCATAACGATAACCACCGCCAAATTCAACACGAGCAACGCGCCCGCATACCAAGTGGGTTTTCGCAATAGTTCAAAGATTTCAAAGGGCACATAAATAGCGCCGCTCACCGCCGCGAGTACCTCAGCCCATACTCGATCGTAAAAAAGTCCATACGCTTCGATAAAGCGGACGATTGAATACAATGCTGCGCCGGCGGCGAGCAGCAGAAGTTTTGAGTTTTGCAGATTAGCCGCCGCCTCCAAAAATATTTGCGGATATCTCGACGCCGGATTGAGATGAGCGTGCGCAATAAGGACGCTAGCAATTTCATAGAGGTTCCGATGCGCAAGAGATAGCAGGCCGGTGGCCGCAATAAAAACCACCGTTCCTTTGAAAGCCTCGAAGCAAGCGGCTGCTCGAATGATCTTGAGTGATTGTTTTCGACGCAAATTACTTGACTCCGAATAACTCGTTCCAATATCCGATTTCGCGCTAAATGATCGCGCCCCGTACCAACACGATCAATGCCTCCTGTGGCAAATTTAGAGTTGGAATGCCGCTTGCTCCATCGCTGCATGAGTTCCGAAAAGCTGTATTAATCGATCAAAAGCGGCAATGCGTTGCAGCCGCCAAGATACAGCCGGCAAGTTGTTGCCGCTGGCAGAGGTGATCTTATGTACGATATCGGCGCAGTGCGCAACCACTCCGAACAAGCTTCGACGTCCGGAAATATTGATCTCATCGAAGCACAGCACGCGAATGCCATCATCGAACTACAGACGTTGGATTCGGGCGATCGCTACCAAAGTACGATCCTTGCGGTCGATCCGACGGCGCGTACCATCGAGATCGATGAAGTATTTCCGAGCGGATTTAATGCACCGCACGGAGCGGCGCTGAATGTCACGCTGCGGCTGACGCATAATCGCCGTGTCACATTTTCGACGCGACTGCTGCGCGCGGGCTGCGCGCGTTACGAACTCGCAATGCCGCCTGGTTTCACCTACAACCAGCGGCGTAATTGCTATCGATTTAAAATCACGCCAACGCTATCGGCGGGCGCCGAATTTCGGGATGCTCACAATTATTATTGTTCGGCGCAGCTGCTGGATATTTCACTGACGGGCGCGCGCCTGCAACTGAATCATCAGATCGATGTCGGGCTTGATCAGTTGCTGCATCAGCTGACCTTCAAATTACTGGGAAGCGATTTTCTTTGCAGCGCGGTAATTAAAAATTGCACGCGCCATACCGATGGTCGAGCAATCGTCGGCGTCGAATTCAAAAGCATGCCGCGTCCACAACAACGTGTGCTCGAAAAAATTTTGGCGCAGCTGCATCGTAATCTCGCCAGACATAAAGCTGAGCGAAGAGCGACTGACGCGCACAAACTGCATTAAGCAGCGTCGCTGCACCTTAGCCATCGCCGCGCTACTGAAAATCGACCCTCGAATTTGAACTGCCACGTTGCCGCTCAGTCGAAGGGTTCGTGTCAGCTTTCTCCCCCATACTCGGGCTAATCATTATCTTCGGAGTTATCCATGCTCAGCAAAATAGTGAGCGTCACCGTTCTGCTGTTGTCTTTAATTTTTGCGGTCACCGCGCAGGCAGCGGACGATCCCAACATGCATCAGGTCTATGCGGCTGCCGAAGCCGGTCAAATGGCCGAGGCGCAACGCATGATGGACAAAGTGTTGCAAGATCATCCGAATAGCGGCAAAGCCCATTTTGTCGAGGCCGAGCTGCTGGCGAAACAGGGTCGCATGGCGAATGCAAACGTCGAGCTAAATAAAGCGGAGACGCTAACGCCCGGATTACCGTTTGCAAAACCGGAGGCGGTGGCGCATCTCAAGCAATTGATTGCGAGTTCGCAATATCAGCACGCTGCCACATACGGCGTTACACCGGCGCAATCGAGCGGCATTGCCTGGAGCGGCTTGCTGCTGGGTGGCGGCATCATCGCCGTTATTATTTGGGGTTTGCGTGCGATGTTTGCTCGCCGCGCTGCAGCGCCGTATATCCCCGTCGGTAATTCGGGTTACGGCACTGGGCCAGCGCCTGTCGGACCGATACCGCAGGGCGGCAACGGCGGTGGCATTGGCTCCAGCATTGTCGGCGGTCTCGCCACCGGTGCCGCGGTCGGCGCCGGCATGATCGCGGGTGAAGCCATCGCCCATCACTTTCTCGATGGCGACGGTACTCGCCGCCGCGACGATTCGTTGTTGCCGCCGGCAGGCAATGACGCCCTCGCGAACGATGATATGGGTGGAACCGACTTCGGTATCAGCGACAATTCTTCGTGGGATGACAACTCGATGAGCGGCGGCGATGACTGGTGAGTCCGAAGTCCATGTGCAATAAAAAAGCCGGCGATTGCCGGCTTTTTTATTGGTGCGTATTTACTGCGGTCGCATGTGCGGGAACAGCAGCACATCGCGAATCGAGGGTGAATCGGTGAACAGCATCACCAGACGATCGATACCGATGCCCTCGCCTGCTGTCGGCGGCAAACCGTATTCGAGCGCGGTGACGTAATCGGCGTCGTAATACATCGCCTCATCATCGCCGGCTTCTTTTTCTTTGACCTGTTGCTGGAAACGTTCAGCCTGATCTTCCGCATCATTCAACTCGGAAAAGCCATTCGCTATTTCGCGGCCACCGATGAAAAATTCGAAACGGTCGGTGACGAATGGATCGTTATCGTTGCGGCGGGCCAGCGGTGATACTTCCGTCGGATACTGCGTGATAAACGTCGGTTGCTCGAGGCGATGCTCGACTGTAGCTTCGAAAATTTCGATTTGAATTTTGCCGAGACCCCAGGTGTCTTTCACATGAATTTTCAATGTTTCGCAGATCGCTTTTGCACCCGCCATCGTTTGCAATTGCTCGGCTTTTATATCCGCATTGAAATGCAAAATCGAATCGAACACCGACATGCGCGTAAACGGTTTGCCGAAATCGAATTGCTTGCCCTGATAATCAATAAGCGTTTTTCCGAGCACGCGATTCGCCAGATAACGCAACATATCCTCGGTCAGATCCATCAGATCGTTGTAATCGGCATATGCCTGATAAAACTCGATCATTGTGAATTCGGGATTGTGGCGCGTCGATAAACCTTCGTTGCGGAAATTGCGATTGATTTCGAATACGCGCTCAAAACCGCCAACCACCAGACGCTTCAAATACAGCTCCGGCGAAATACGCAGGAACATCGAGAGATCAAGCGCGTTGTGATAGGTTTCGAACGGCTTCGCGCTGGCGCCACCGGGAATCGCCTGCATCATCGGTGTTTCTACTTCGAGATAATCGCGATCGGTCAGATAATCGCGAATACCGTCGATCATTTGCGAGCGAATACGGAACGTGCGCCGCGCTTCCTCGTTCATGATCAAATCGACATAACGCTGACGATAGCGAATTTCCTGATCCTGCAGACCGTGATATTTATCCGGCAACGGACGTAGCGACTTGGTGAGCAATTGCACCTGTTCGAGATAAATGTATAAGTCGCCCTTGCCCGATTTATGCACCGGGCCTTCGCCACCGATAATATCGCCGATATCCCACGTTTTAATTTCGTTCAACGTCGCTTCGGGTAATTGTTTTTTATCGACATACGCCTGAATGCGGCCGCTCATATCCTGCAACACGAGAAATGGCCCGCGCATCGCCATGATGCGGCCGGCGATTTTGGCTTGGCGATTTAATTGCTCGAGTTCTTCTTTCGATTTATCGCCCAGTTCTTTTTGCAACGATTCGGCGTAGCTGTCGCGGCGAAATGCATTCGGAAACGCATTGCGCTGCTGGCGAATCGCGGTCAATTTCGCACGGCGTTCCGCAATCAATTTGTTATCGTCTTGCGGATTCAGATTTTGTTCGCTCATATTTTCTCACTTGCATTTAGTTCCCTCTCCCTGCGGGAGAGGGTTAGGGTGAGGACGTTTCAAACTCAGCCCTCACCCCCGGCCCCTCTCCCGCAGGGAGAGGGGAGCTGAACTTAAAGACCCTGTTTCAACGAGGCAACAATAAATTGATCGAGATCGCCGTCGAGCACAGCCTGTGTATTGCTCGTCTGTACATTGGTGCGCAAATCTTTGATCCGCGAATCATCGAGCACATACGAGCGAATCTGATTGCCCCACCCGATATCGGATTTCGTGTCTTCCAGCGCCTGCGCTGCCGCATTGCGTTTTTGCATTTCCAGCTCGTACAACTTGGCGCGCAACATTTTCCACGCACGGTCGCGGTTTTGATGTTGACTGCGTTCAGTTTGGCATTGCACGACGGTATTAGTTGGAACATGCGTGAGGCGCACCGCGGAATCGGTTTTGTTAATGTGTTGACCGCCGGCGCCGCTGGCGCGATACGTATCGGTGCGCACATCGGCGGGATTGATATCGATTTCGATATCGTCGTCGATTTCCGGTGACACAAACACTGCCGAGAACGACGTGTGGCGACGATTGCCGGAATCGAATGGCGATTTGCGCACGAGGCGATGCACGCCGATCTCAGTGCGCAACCAACCGAACGCATATTCGCCCTGCACGTAGATAGTCGCGCCTTTGATCCCGGCCACTTCGCCATCGGAAACTTCGACCAACTCGGCTTTAAAACCTCTGGCCTCGCACCAGCGCAGATACATGCGCAGCAACATGCTGGCCCAGTCCTGCGCTTCGGTGCCGCCGGAGCCGGATTGAATATCGAGATAAGCGTTGTTGGCATCCATCTCGCCGGAAAACATGCGACGAAATTCAAGCAGTTCGAGTTGCTTGCCGAGTTTGTCGAGATCCTGTGCGACGGCATCGGCGGTGTCTTGATCGTCCTCGGCAACCGCCATTTCGAGCAGTTCGGATGCATCGGCGAGGCCCGCATCCATCACTTCGATGGTCTTTACCACGGCTTCGAGCGCGGCCCGCTCTTTGCCCAGCTCCTGCGCACGCTGCGGCTTATCCCACACACTCGGCTCGCCGAGTTCGAGCTCGACTTCAGTCAGGCGTTCTTTTTTGTTGGCGTAGTCAAAGATACCCCCTAAGCACATCGGTGCGCTCGGCGTAGTCTTTGATGGCATTTTTAAGCGGATTAACTTCCAGCATCGGGTCGGCTTTTAGGTTGGCAACAGGACGATTAATTGAAGGGGCGCGATTTTACCTGATCGCTCAGGCAGCTTCCAAATACTCGACCAGCAATTGCACGCTCTGCTGGCCCCGCCATTCGTTGATATCGAGGCGATACGCCAACCGCACTTTCTGCGCGGCGGTGTTCGGCCACTGTCGGATATCGATATTGAAAGCGATCGCATCGAACGGTTGCTGTGGCGATACAGGATCGGCGACGACCATTTTCAAATGTTTGCTACCGACCAGGCGTTGCTGCAGCAACAAAAATTCGCCGTCGAACAGTGGCTCGGGGAAATGCTGGCCCCACGGTCCGCCGTCGCGCAGCGCCTGCGCAATATCGAGCGTGAGCTGATCCGAGCGCAACGCGCCATCGCTCCACAGCACCGCGACCAAATCGTCCTCGCGCAGCAATTCGCGTACGGTGTCATCGAACGCGCGCGCGAACGCTTCGAAATTTTCGCGCGGCAAACTGAGCCCCGCCGCCATGGCGTGGCCACCGAATTTCGACAACAGCCCCGGATGTTTCGCCGCTACTGCTTCGAGCGCATCGCGAATATGCAGGCCATTGATCGAGCGCGCCGAGCCTTTGATTGTGCTGCCATCGTCGGCATCGGCAAACGCAACCGCTGGACGGTGATAACGATCTTTGATGCGCGCCGCGACAATGCCAATCACACCCTGATGCCAATCACTGCGATACAGACACAAACCCCACGGCAATGCCGCGCTGTCTTCAAGCTGCAGCGATTCAAGCGCGGTCATCGCTTCGTGTTGCATGGTGGTTTCAATCGAACGGCGGTCTTGATTCAATTCATCGAGCTGCTGCGCGATGTCGCGCGCATGCAGCGGATCATCGGTGAGCAGGCATTGGATGCCGAGCGTCATATCATCGAGACGGCCCGCGGCATTCAAACGCGGACCAATCGCAAATCCTAAATCGCTCGACACCACGCGCGCCGGCTCGCGCTTCGCCACTTCGAGCAATGCTTTGATGCCGGGCCGACAGCGACCGGCGCGAATACGCCGCAATCCCTGCGCGACCAAAATACGATTGTTGTGATCGAGCGGCACCACATCGGCAACGGTGCCAAGCGCGACCAGATCGAGGTAATCGGCGAGATTCGGTTCAACGCGATTTTGTTGTTGAAACCAACCGCGCGTGCGCAATTCATTCCGCACTGCGCTCAACACATAAAAAATGACGCCGACACCAGCGAGACATTTACTAGGGAATTGGCAGCCAGGTTGATTCGGATTAACAATCGCGGTCGCATTCGGCAACGTCGAACCCGGTAAATGATGGTCGGTAATCAGTACGCGCATGCCGTGCGCATTCGCCGCGTCGACACCTTCGATACTCGAAATACCGTTATCAACGGTGATGATTAAATCGGGATTACGTTGCGCTGCAACGGCGACAATTTCCGGCGTCAGGCCATAGCCGTACTCGAAGCGATTTGGCACCAGAAAATCGACATGGGCCGCGCCCAGCGCGCGCAACGCTAATACTGCCAGCGCAGAACTGGTGGCGCCATCGGCATCGAAATCGCCGATCACCAGAATATGCTCGTCGCGTTCGATGCTATCGGCAATTAATGCTGCGGCCTGCGCCAATCCTTTGAATTGATCGGGCGTGCTTAACCGCGCTAATTCGTTGGCCAGTTGCTGGTCTTCGGTAATGCCACGCGCGGCATATATTGCAGCGAGTGTTGGCGATATTGCCGAAGAAAATTGCTGCGATTCGAAAATAATTTCACGACGGCGAATTTGTTTTTGCATTATTGAAACTCGCGTCGAAGGTTACGGAAAGGCGAAGTCCTGCGCGCTCACGCGCAAACTCAATTTAAGCTCTGATGTTTCCCGCAATAAATTGCTGCACTTTAGCGATATCGTTAGGCAGCACCGTGCAGCGCTCCTCGCGTTCGAACAAATCGGCCATGTGATGCGGCAGCGGCACATCGTGCGGATAACCGGCCTGTTTCACCGCATCCGGGAATTTCGCCGGGTGCGCAGTCGCAAGCGTAATCATCGGCGTGACTTTATTGCGACGACACATGCGCGCCGCTTTGACGCCGATCGCCGAATGCGGATCGAGCAAATATTCGGTGCTGTCCCACACTTCACCAATTGTGGTCACGGTTGCGGCATCGTCGACCGCATAGCTGTCAAACAATGCGCGCGCTTTCGTGAATGCAACTTCGCTGAGTTTTATATCGCCTTTATTGAAATCGTCCATCAACGTGCGAATCGCAGCACCATCACGACCATAGCAATCGAATAACAGGCGCTCGAAGTTACTCGAAATCACAATGTCCATACTCGGCGACAACGTATGTTGCAGCGGGTGGCGACTGTATAAATTGTTGCTGATCAGTCGATGCAAAATATCATTCGCGTTGGTGGCGATCACGAGCTGCTCGATCGGCAGGCCCATTTGCTGCGCCAAATATCCCGCGTAAATATCGCCGAAATTACCGGTCGGCACCGAGAACGATACCGCGCGATGCGGGCCACCGAGCGCCAGCGCTGCGTAAAAGTAATAAACGATCTGCGCCATGATGCGCGCCCAGTTGATCGAATTGACCGCGACCAACTGACGATTCGGCGGCAAAAATTGTTGTGCGCCAAAACTCGCTTTCACCATCGCCTGACAATCGTCGAAATTGCCTTCGATCGCGATGTTGTGAATTTTTTCGCCGAGCACGGTGGTCATTTGTCGACGCTGCACTTCGGATACACGACCATGCGGATGCAAAATAAAAATATCGATATTCTTGCAGCGTTTGCAGCCTTGAATGGCCGCCGAGCCGGTATCGCCCGACGTCGCACCCATCACGACGACTTTCTGCTGATTGCGTTCGAGCACGTAATCGAGCAAACGGCCAAGCATTTGCAGCGCGAAATCTTTAAACGCGAGCGTCGGGCCCTGATGCAGTTCGAGCACCCATTCGTTGTGATCGAGCTGCACCAGCGGTGCAATGGCGGGATGGCGAAAATCGACGTAGGTATCGTCGATGATTTTTTTCAGATCGGCATTCGGAATACTTTCAGCAACGAACGGCTGAATAATTTTGTACGCGAGATCGGTGTAATTAAGGCCTGCCCAACTCGCGATTTCGTCGCGCGAATAATGCGGCAGCGTTTCCGGCACATATAAACCGCCGTCGGGCGCGAGGCCGGTGAGCAATACTTCTTCGAAATTCAATGCCGGCGCTATGCCGCGCGTACTGATGTATTTCATTGCATTTGCTTCATGTAGGGCGCAATAGCATTGCGCCAAAGTCTTGGGAACGGCGCAATGCTATTGCGCCCTACGGGTATTAACCAGCCAATGATTCAACGCGAATACGCACAACCGAACCATCGATGCTATCGAGCGCCTCGATTTGCGCAATGGCCGACGCAATCAACCGTTCCTGCGTGCGGTTCGTCAAAATAATCACCGGCACATGCGCTTGATTGGGCGCCGGTTCTTTTTGAATCAATGCTTCGATGCTGATGCCAAGATCCGACAGAATTTGTGCGACGCGCGATAAAACGCCGGGTTTATCGTGCGCGGAAATGCGCAGGTAATATGACGACACAACATCGTCGATCGACAGTACCGGCGTGTCGCTCATCGCGTTCGGATGGAACGCGAGGTACGGCACGCGATGTTTCGGATCGGCATTCAATGCGCGCGCAATATCGACGATATCCGCGATCACCGACGAGGCGGTCGGCTCGCTCCCGGCGCCCGGGCCGTAATACAACGTCGGGCCCATCGCATCGCCTTTCACTAATACCGCGTTCATTACACCATTCACATTTGCGATCAACCGCTTTTCTGGAATCAGCGTCGGATGTACGCGCAATTCGATGCCTTTTTCGGCGCGGCGCGCGATACCCAAACTCTTGATGCGATAGCCGAGTTGTTCGGCGTATTCGACATCGATCGGCGCAATCTTGGTAATGCCTTCGGTGTAGACCTTATCGAATTGCAGCGGAATACCGAATGCGATCGACGCGAGAATCATCAATTTGTGCGACGCATCGATGCCTTCGACATCGAACGTCGGATCGGCTTCGGCATAACCGAGCGCTTGCGCTTCTTTCAATACGTCCGGAAACGAGCGCTGTTTTTCGCGCATTTCGGTGAGAATGAAATTGCTGGTGCCGTTGATAATACCGGCGAGCCATTCAATGCGATTCGCCGCAAGACCTTCGCGAATTGCTTTAATTACCGGAATACCGCCGGCGACCGCCGCTTCGAATGCAACGACAACGCCGCGCTTTTCCGCCGCGTCGAAAATCTCGTTGCCGTATTGTGCGATCAACGCTTTATTCGCGGTAACGACATGCTTGCCGTTATTGATCGCGCGCATAACCAATTCGCGCGCAGTGGTGGTGCCACCGATCAACTCGACCAGAATATGCACGTTCGGATTGTCGGCCACCGCGAACACATCGCGATTGATCTCGATATCGCCGGTGTCGCAATTCGGATTATCGCGACGTGCGCCGATTTGCTCGACGACAATCGTGCAGCCCGCGCGTGCGGCGATCACTTCACAATTGCGCTTGAGCACGTTGAACGTGCCGCTGCCCACAGTGCCCAGGCCGCAAATACCCACTCGTACCGGATTCAAAGCGATGCTTCCATCTGAAAAAAGAAACGCGGATTTTATTGCAGCGGCGCCGACATTAAAACCTTACAGGTCGGAAATCGCTGCAATAGCGATTGATCCCACGAAACAAAAAAGGCGGCTTGATGCCGCCTTTCACGAAAATTAGTCGCTATTTCACGCCTAAGCGCTGTGCCAGCTCAGTCGGTGGCACATAGCCCGGAATCAATTCGCCGTCGGCGGTTACCAGAGTCGGAGTACCGTTAACACCGATCCGCTCGCCCAATTGGTATTCTGCCGCCACCGGGTTATCGGCGCAGACACTGAGCGGCACCGCCTCGCGGTTTTTATAGCGGGTCAGTGTGCCCTGTCGATCTTTCGCACACCACGCCGTCACCATCTTCTTGTAATCCTCGGAGCCGATGCCGGCGCGCGGATACGCGAGATAGCGTACTTCGATACCCATCGCATTCAACTGCGGCACATCCTGATGAAACCGCTGACACCAGCCGCATTCGACGTCGGTGAATACATTGATCACGCCTTTGCTTGCTGTTTTCGGCTTAAACACGATCATGTCCTTGAGCTTAACGTCGGCCAGCAACTTGGCGCGCTCACCGTTGCGTTTACGCTCGGTAATATTCGCAAAACCCTTGGCCTGTATCTGAAACAGATCGCCGAGCAGAAAATATTTGCCGTCGGCGGTGGCGTAGACCTCGGGACCATTGTCGATCTGCACCGCATAAAGACCGGGAATTTCGCTGCTGGTGACCGACTGCACTTTAATGTCGGTGCGAGCCGCTTCCAGTGCACGCTTGATCACGACCTCGGGCTTATCTGCAGTGGGCTGCGCGTTCGCACCCACCGCTACCACCAGCGTAAGTAATCCGAAAAAAACCTTTACCCATTGATTCATTATCGATCTCGCAATGTTTTTAATGGTGTTTCGAACGCTTTCAAGGCGGCGGGTTCCGCTAACCACGCGGATGGTGCTGTTGATGCAGCTCCTTCATGCGCGCTTGGGCGACGTGAGTATAGATCTGCGTGGTACTCAAATCGCTGTGACCGAGTAATAACTGCACGACGCGCAGGTCAGCACCATGGTTCAGCAAATGCGTCGCGAAAGCGTGCCGCAGCGTATGCGGCGATAACGCCGTCGCGATTCCGGCGCGCAGCGCATAGTGCTTGATGCGATACCAGAATGCCTGGCGCGTCATCGGCTCGCCGCGACGACTTGGGAACACCATCGGGCTCTGCGCATTATCGAGCAAGAGCGGCCGCGATTCGCGCAAATGACGCTGCAACCAGAACAACGCCTCCTCGCCGATGGGCACCAACCGTTCTTTGTTGCCTTTACCGATCACGCGCACCACGCCCTGATTGAGACTGATCTGATCGAGCTGCAAACCGACCAGCTCGCTGACGCGAAGCCCCGTCGCATAGAGCAGTTCGAGCATCGCCTTATCGCGCAACTCAACGGCATGGTCATCGCGCGGCGCTGCCAATAAAAGCTCGACATGCTGCTCACTCAGACTTTTTGGCAACGGGCGACCCAGCGCTGGCGACTCAACCTCGAAGGTTGGATCGGCGGCTATGCGTCCCTCGCGCACCTGATAACCATAGAACCCGCGCAGACAGGATAAAAACCGCGCCATCGACCGCACGCTATGGATACCGCCCAACGATTCTTTGATCGAGGCCGCATCGGCGGTCAGCAGATTTTTTCCGGCCTTATGCTGACTGAGTGCGAAACGCGTCAAATCCCGCCGATACGCGGCGAGACTGTTTTCCGCAAGACCTTTTTCCAGCCACAGAGCGTCGAGATAACGATCGATCAGATCGGCATCGCCCGCTGCCAGATCCGCAACAAAAAAGGCGGCCGAAGCCGCCTTTTTTCGCACACTGGAATCGGTATTGCGCGTGGTCTTGCGCGTTTTTCGCTCCACCACAGGCTCCACCAAGGCCAGTATCGATTAGTTGAGTTTTTCCTTGATACGCGCCGCTTTGCCGCTCAGCTCGCGCAGGTAGTACAGCTTGGCTTGACGCACGTCGCCGCGACGGACCACCGCAACGCCATCGATCAGCGGGCTATGGGTCTGGAACGTACGCTCAACGCCGACGCCATGCGAAATTTTGCGCACGGTGAACGCGGAGTTGAAGCCGCGATTACGCTTCGCAATCACCACGCCTTCGAATGCCTGAATACGCTCGCGATCGCCTTCTTTGACTTTCACCTGCACGACCACCGTATCGCCGGGGCTGAATTCAGGCATGTCCTTTTTCAGTTGCTCGGCTTCCAGTTCCGCGATGATTTTGTTGGCCATGACCAATTCCTCTAAATAGATAAATCAATGTTCGATAGCTTCACAGCCAGCTCAGGACTTATGTTCGCGAATGAATTCGTCGAGCAAAGTCTGTTGTTCTTTGTTCAGTGTTCGTGTTTGCAGCAAATCCGGTCGACGCAACCACGTTCGTCCCAATGACTGCTGCAAGCGCCAGCGACGAATCGCCGCATGATTGCCGCCGAGCAGCACCTCGGGTACAAGCCGCCCTTCGTAATCCTCGGGCCGCGTGTAATGCGGACAATCGAGCAATCCATCCGAGAATGAATCCTGCTGCGCCGATTGCGCATCGCCGAGTGCGCCCGGCAATAGCCGCGTTACCGCATCGATCAGTACCATCGCCGCCAATTCGCCGCCGCTCAGTACGTAATCGCCAATCGACCATTCTTCGTCGATCTCGGTCTCGAGCAAACGCTCGTCGATGCCTTCGTAGCGTCCCGCCACTAAAATCAGTTGCTCCACGGCGGCCAGCTCCTCGGCACCGCGCTGGTCCAGCATTCGCCCTTGTGGCGACAGGTAAATAACCTTGGCCGACCCCAGTTCCGAGCGCGCGGCACGAATAGCAGCGCGCGTCGGTTCAATCTTCATCACCATCCCGGGGCCGCCGCCGTAGGGCCGGTCGTCCACTGTATGGTGTCGATCCGTGGTGAAATCGCGCGGGTTCCAGCACTCCAGCTGCAACAATCCGCTGTCCACTGCGCGACTGGTAATGCCGCAATCGATCACAGCGTCAAACATTTCGGGGAACAGCGTGACCACACCGATGCGCATGCGCCGTTCCTAAAAATCGGGATCCCAGTCGACGACCATTGTCTGCATCGCAAGATCTACATTCAGTACTACTTGCTCTGGCAAGTACGGAATCAACCGTTCGCGACGATCAACGCTCTGATCATCGCCTTGCACCACCAGCACATCGTTAGCACCGGTTTCGAGCAGATGATCGACACGCCCGAGCAGCAAGCGGCCACGCTCTGGATGATCGACCACCACCTGCAGGCCTTCGAGTTGGCGCCAGTAGTACTCGCCCGCTTCCAACTCCGGCAGCGCTGCCACCGGCGCGCCAATATCGCAACTGACATAAGCCGCGGCGAGATCGCGATCATCAACACCGCGCAACTTCAGCACGAGTCCCTTGCCATGGACGCGGCCGTCTTCAATTTCAAGCAGCTGCCATTGCCCCTGTCGCTGGATATGGCAACGCTGATAACTCAGAAGGTTCTCCATCGGCTCGGTGTACGAATACACCTTGAGCCAACCTTTAATGCCATACACCGCCGTAAAGCGGCCGATCACGACCAGATCGGCACCAGCAGCAGACATCAAGCGGCCTTCTGCGCCTCTTTGATCAGCGATGCAACGCGATCGGACAATTGCGCGCCTTGACCAACCCAGTGGTTCAGGCGATCGAAATCGACACGCAACCGCTCTTCACCACCGCGAGCGACCGGGTTGAAAAACCCTACGCGCTCAAGATAACGGCCGCTGCGCGGGCTGCGGCTGTCAGTGACGGTCAGGTGATAAAACGGGCGCTTTTTGGCACCGCCACGCGCTAATCGAATCGTTACCATTACTCGTTGACCCTAAATTTTGGCCTGCTCAAGATGAATTGAGTCGGCGAATTCATGCGTATTTAGCTGTATTTCAAGGACCGGGATGGATTCGGTTCACACCGCCTCCGAGCTACCCGGCTAGAAAGGCGGCGTATTGTAAGGGAAAGTATTGTTTTTGGAAATTTTTATTTAAGATGCGCCGCGCTCAGCGACCGGGGAAGCCGCGCCCCGCCCCCATCGCGCCGCCGACGCCACGCATCATATTCGCGAGCCCGCCTTTCTGCGTGATTTTCTTCATCATTTTCTGCATCTGCTTGTGTTGTTTTAGCAACCGATTCAAATCCTGAATATCAGTGCCAGAACCCATCGTAATACGGCGTTTGCGCGAGCCATTGAGCAATTCGGGGTCGCGGCGCTCGGCCGGCGTCATCGAATTGATCAGCGCTTCCATCCGCGCGAACTGCTTGTTATCGACTTGTGCCTGCGTGGCCTGCGGCAGATTAGCCATGCCCGGCAATTTGTCGAGCATACTGGCGATACCGCCCATGTTCTTCATCTGCTGCAGTTGATCGCGCAAGTCCTCCAGATCGAACCCCTTGCCCTTCTTGATCTTCTTCGCGAGCTTTTCCGCTTTGTCCTTGTCGAGATTATCTTCGGCCTGCTCGATCAGCGACAGAATATCGCCCATGCCAAGGATACGAGACGCGATGCGATCGGGGTGAAATGGATCGAGTGCGACGGTTTTCTCGCCAACACCGATGAATTTGATCGGCTTGCCGGTGATATGACGCACCGACAATGCCGCCCCGCCCCGGGTATCGGCATCGGCCTTGGTCAAAATCACTCCGGTCAACGGCAGCGCATCGCCGAAGGCCTTCGCGGTATTCGCAGCATCTTGACCAGTCATCGCATCGACCACGAACAATGTCTCGATCGGATTAACCGCGGCGTGCAGCGCTTTAATCTCATCCATCATGTCGGCATCGATATGCAAACGGCCCGCGGTATCGACAATCACGACATCGCAGAATTTAATGCGCGCCGCATCGATCGCTGCCAACGCGATCGCAACCGGCTGCTGATCGGTTGAGCTTGGGAAAAACTTCGCGCCCACTTCGTGCGCCAATGTTTCCAGCTGCTTGATTGCCGCCGGACGATAGATATCGGCGCTGACCAACATCACCGATTTTTTTTCTTTTTCTTTTAGATAGCGCGCCAGCTTTGCCGCCGAGGTGGTTTTACCGGCGCCTTGCAAACCGGCCATCAGAATTACCGCTGGCGGTTTGGTCGCAAGATTGAGTTTCTCATTGCGTTCGCCCATTACCCGCTCGAGCTCATCCTTGACGATTTTGACGAACATCTGGCCAGGGCTCAGGCTCTTGCTGACCTCCTGTCCGACTGCGCGCGCTTTCACCGCCTCAACAAATTCCTTCACCACCGGCAGCGCGACATCGGCCTCGAGCAGCGCCATGCGCACCTCGCGCGTTGCATCCTGCACATTTTCCTCGGTGAGACGGGCCTGACCGGTAATATGGCGCAGTGTCTTGGAAAGACGTTCGGTGAGATTCTCAAACATGGGAATAATCCAGAAAAATGAATATGTAGCGCGAGCTTGCAATCAGATAAGCAAACTGTTGAAGTATACCGGATTCAATTTTCCCCCCCAACCAGACATTTACGGATTTTCCCACGCGAGATGATGCACGCTGTCGCCAGCATTACCGCGGTCGTGTTTTATCTGACAGCGGCCGTTTATCAGGGATTGTTTTTACTCCATCGCGGCCACTCGCAGCCAGTCCGCACCCGCTTTCTGATATTGAGTACCGTCGCCGTCATTGCGCATGGCATCAGTGCGATCGGCCCGATTTACACCTCGCACGGTATCGACCTCGGTTTTTTCCGCGCGCTATCACTGAGCTTCTGGTTTATTTGCTTCTTCGGTGTGCTGAACAATTTACGGCGGCCGCTGGAAACCCCGTTGGCGTTATTGTTTCCGCTGGCGAGCGCATCGATCATTGTCACCTTTGCATTGCAAGGTCCGGATACGCGCCTGCCCTCGCTGAGCGGCGGTGTACTCACGCATATCGTGCTTTCGATTCTCGCGTACAGCACGCTATCGCTGTGTGCATTGCAGGCGTTCGTGCTGGCGCTGCAAGAGCGCGCGCTCAAGCAGCGCCACGTCAATGGCATTCTCAGCGCGCTGCCGCCGTTGATGACGATGGAAGGGATTTTATTCGAACTGTTGTGGGTGGGATTTTTACTGTTGACTGCCGCCATCGCCACCGGTGTGTTGTATATCGATAATTTGTTTGCGCAGCACCTTGTCCATAAGACGGTGTTCTCGCTGATCGCCTGGCTGATTTTTGCGGGTCTGTTATGGGGACATCGTAAATTGGGATGGCGCGGTTACACTGCGGTGCGCTGGACGCTCGCTGGATTCACCGCCCTGGCACTGGCGTATTTCGGCACCAAACTCGTGCTTGAATTGATTCTGCATCGAGTCAATTAAAGTCGATTGATTTCCATCCATGGCAACGCGGTTGCCTGCCCTGCGGTTTTTCTTCAAGATAGCCGCTCTCCGTCGATACAGGATCATGCTTTTTGAACGAGGCCCCTTTAGGACTTCTGTTTCTGGTGCTTTTTGCGCTGATTATTCTTTCCGCGTTTTTTTCCAGCTCAGAGACCGGCATGATGGCGTTGAATCGCTATCGGCTAAAACATCTCGCCGGCAGCGGTCACAAAGGCGCCAAGCGTGCGAGTTATCTGCTCGAACGCCCGGAACGCCTGATCGGTTTCGTACTGATCGGCAACACCCTCGCCAACGTATTGGCCTCCGCACTCGCCACCGTCATCAGTATTCGCATTCTCGGCGACAATGGTTTTGCGGTGACCATCGCCAGCTTTTTAGTCGCAGTATTCCTGCTGATTTTTGCTGAAGTCGCGCCCAAAACAGTCGCTGCGCTCTATCCCGAGCGTGTCGCGTTTCCATTCAGTCATATTCTGAAACCGATGCTACGCACGTTTTACCCGTTGGTATGGACGGTCAATACGGTCGCGAATAAATTGCTGCGCATTTTCGGCATCGATCCAGATCGCCATCATGAAGAACCGCTCAGCCAAGCAGAGCTGCGCACGATTGTGAACGACGCTGGCGAAATTATTCCGCAGCGACATCAGGGCATGCTGCTGAATATTCTCGATCTCGAACAAATGACGATCGACGACATCATGGTGCCGCGCTCGGAAATGGTGGGGCTCGATCTCGACGATGACGATGCCGCGCTGACACGTCAATTGCGCGAATGCGAATTCACGCGCATCCCGGTGTATACGCAGGACATCAATAATATTGCCGGCCTCCTGCATTTGCGCTCGGTGGTGCGCTTAATCGACAGCAATGGCCAGCTCAATCGCCGCGCGCTGCTCAAGGAAATCGACGAGCCGTATTTCGTGCCCGAAGGCACGCCACTGCATACGCAATTATTTAATTTTCAGAAACAAAAACGCCGGATTGCCATCGTTGTCGATGAATATGGCGTCGTGCAGGGATTGATTGCACTGGAAGATATTCTCGAAGAAATTGTCGGCGAATTTACCTCTAATCTTGCCGACGAATCGGAAGAAATCATCGAGCAAAGCGATGGCTCGTTCATCATCGATGGCAGCGCCGGTATTCGCGAAATCAATCGCGCGCTCGACTGGAAATTACCGACTGACGGACCCAAAACGCTGAATGGTTTATTGCTCGAAAATCTCGAAAACTTTCCAGACGCCGATGTCGGCGTGCGCATCGGCGATTATTTTTTCGAGACATTGAATATTCAGGGCAATATCGTGAAACAGGTGCGTGCGTTTTACGATAACACTCAACCGCCGGTTTGATCGCGCGCCGCTTTTCGACACGCCGCCGCATCGACAACCTTCTGCTTATCCGCATTATCTAATGCGCGCCACGCAATAATTTCATCGATGCTACGCCAACAGCCGATGCAAATACGCTGTTCGTCGAGTTCGCACAGACCGATGCATGGCGATGCAACTTCTCCGGGCACGTTCATTTTTCGCTGCGCGGATCGATGCGCAAAGCGCACCGAAAGCGGCGACCGTTTTCGACATAATGCGCGGCCGAATCTTCGAGTTTCTGGCGCGCGTCGTCGGTTAATTGCTTGACGACGCGTCCGGGCGACCCAACCACCAGCGAACCATCGGGGATAATTTTGCCTTCCGGAATCAGCGCATTCGCCCCGATGATGCAATGCCGACCGATTTGCGCGTTGTTCAATACCACCGCGTTGATGCCGATCAAGCTGAAATCGCCGACCGTGCAACCATGTACCACCGCATGATGGCCGACCGTCACGCCGCGACCGATCGTCAACGGCGAGCCCGCATCGGCATGCAGCATTGCGCCGTCCTGAATATTGGTGCGATCGCCGATCGTGATCCAATCGCTGTCGCCGCGCACCACCGCGTTAAACCAGATACTGACATCGTCGCCGATGCTGACCGAGCCAATAACGGTCGCGTTGTCCGCGACAAAATAATTGTCGCTGGCAAAGTGGACGCGCAAATCATCCAGTTCATAAATCATCGTAATCCCCTATTAACCTCGATTATCTAAACTCGATCGCAGCCGCTGTTCGACATTGAGCTCGGCGCCATACACGCGATTCACCAAGTCGACGATAAATCCCGCCGTAATGCCCCATATCGTGTAATGCCGATACTGATAGCGCGCCGCGATTCGCGTCTGGCGCGCGCGCGTGACCCGATCGGCACGCAGATTTTTGCGATCGGCAAAAAACGCCAATGGTGCGTACAGCACCTCCTCGACTTCCGCAGCATTCATTTGTAACGACAAATCGCCCGGAATCGTACCGACGATGGCGGTAACCGCCAGCCCCAACATGCTGGTACGAGGCGATAAGTGGCCGCCGTAGCAAAAATGGTCGCGCTGCAGGCCCACTTCCTCCCACGCTTCGCGCAACGCGGTGTCGCACAAATCGATGTCGCCAGGATCGGCCTTACCGCCGGGCAGTGCTATTTCGCCAGGATGCGATGACAACTGCAGGCTGCGTCGAATCAGCAGCAACTGCGGCTCGTCTTCGTCGGTGAGCGCCATCAGCACCGCCGCAGGCACGCGCGGTATCGATGTCGGGCATGGGTTTTGCTCAAGCTTTTGTTGCAGTTGCGTCAAAAGTCGCGATTCCAAATCAATCTCCAGACAGCCGACGGACGGTATTGCGAGCTCTTCAATATAGCGGCATGCTGCGATGGGTAGTGAACAAGGATTTACGCTGTTCCCCTGCCACGGCAGTGTCCCCGGATATGGGACGGGAGGGCCTCATGGCCAGAGTAGAACTACCGGGATTCGATACGCTGCGCTATTTGGCTGAACACGATCCCGAGCGACTCGAACATCTGCGCAACGCGCTCACCGAAATGCTAATCGCGCGCTCGCCGGCTGAATCGCAACAGCGCTTGCGCGGTTTGCAATTTCAAATCAACGCACGCATCAAGCTGGCCCCTAATCCGATCGCTGCCTGCATCGCGGTCTCGGCGATGATGCACGATACGCTCGAACAATTGCAGCGCACATTGTGCGAAGGTGCCGACGACGAAATTACGGTGCCAGCGTCGGCGCGTATTATTCCGTTTCGGCAACGCAGCTGATCAGAATACTTCGAGCTTGGTGACGTGATACGCGGGCTCTTCATACGGATGCACCGCGCGCAACGCAGCGACGGCAGCGCGAATCAGATCCTCAGCGCACACCAGCTCGACTTTGTATTCATCGACTGTTTCGACTTTGCCCTGCTCGCCGATAAACGGATCGCTGCCGGCTAAGGCGCGAAACTGCCCGCGTCCCAACGCTTGCCAACAGCAACAATCATAATTGCCAATTTTACCGGCGCCGGTAGCAAATATTGCCGCCTTCACCGCTTCCAGATGCGATACGGGAACATAAAAAGATAATTGATACATGATCAATCCCCGTTGCGTTCGACGTCCTGGCGCGCGTAAAACTCTTGCGCGAATTTCTGTAATTCGCCGCGCTCGATCGCGGCGCGAATACCCGCCATGTGCCGCTGATAAAAACGCAGATTGTGGATCGTATTCAATTGCGCGCCGACCATTTCGCCGCACCGGTCGAGATGATGCAAATAACCGCGCGTGAAATTCTGACACGTATAGCAATCGCAACCTACTTCTAACGGTTTTGTGCTGTAGCGATGTTTTGCGTTACGAATACGCACCACACCGTAATCGGTAAATAGATGACCGTTGCGCGCGTTGCGTGTCGGCATCACGCAATCGAACATATCGATGCCGCGCAATACCGCATCGAGAATATCTTCGGGCTTACCGACACCCATCAAATAGCGCGGCTTATCGACCGGCATGCTCGGCGTTAAGGCATCGAGCACCAACAGCATTTCTTCTTTCGGCTCGCCGACCGATAAACCGCCGATCGCATAACCATCGAAACCGATGCGCTGCAATCCATCGAGCGATTCATGCCGCAGGGAGGGGTACATGCCGCCCTGCACAATACCGAACAATGCCGCGGGATTATCCGCATGCGCACGTCGGCTGCGCTCGGCCCAGCGCAGCGATAACTCCATCGAATGTCGCGCTTCGATTTCAGTCGCCGGATACGGCGTGCACTCATCGAAAATCATCACGACATCGGCACCGAGATCGCGCTGCACGCGCATCGATGTTTCCGGATCGATAAAGACCGGGCTGCCATCGATCGGCGATTTGAACGCTACACCCTGCTCGGTAATTTTGCGCAGCTCGCCGAGACTCCACACCTGAAAGCCGCCGGAATCGGTGAGAATCGGTTTCTGCCAATTAATGAAATCGTGCAGATCGCCGTGTGCTTTTACGACTTCAGTGCCGGGGCGCAGCATCAAATGAAAGGTATTGCCGAGAATAATTTGCGCGCCGATCGCTTCGATATCGCGCTGCATAATTGCCTTCACGGTGCCGTATGTTCCCACCGGCATGAACGCCGGCGTCTCGACCACACCGCGCGGAAATTGCAAACGACCGCGCCGCGCTGCGCCATCGGTGGCATCCAATTCGAATTGCATGAAGCTCATAATTTTTTCTCGGATGGAAAAACTAGCATGGCATCGCCGTAGCTGAAAAAACGATAACGCTGTGCGACCGCTTCACCATATGCGTTCAACACATGATCGCGACCGGCAAATGCGCTCACCAACATAATCAATGTCGATTCCGGCAGATGAAAATTGGTGAGCAACGCATCGACCACGCGAAAGCGATAACTCGGATAAATAAAAATACGCGTGTCGCCGGTAAACGGTTGCAGCTCGCCCGAGGCCGCCGCGCTTTCCAATGCGCGCACGCTGGTAGTGCCGATCGCGATGACACGGCCACCACGCGCGCGCGCCGCTCGCACCTGTTCGCATAAGGTCGCATCAACTTCGATGTATTCCGCATGCATGCGATGCTCGCGAACATTATCGACACGCACCGGCTGAAAGGTCCCGGCACCGACGTGCAACGTAACAAATCCAAATTCGATACCGAACTCACGGCAGCGCTGCAAATACGCTTCGCTGAAATGCAATCCCGCTGTCGGCGCGGCCACCGCACCTTCGCGTTGCGCATACACGGTTTGATAACGCTCGCGGTCGGCATCGAGATCGACGCGATCGATATACGGCGGCAACGGCATATGCCCCCACTGCCGCATCGCGGCGAGTGCATCGATATCGATAAACTCCAGCTGATAAAGATTCTCGCTTTTTGCCAGCACGCGCACGCGGCAATTCTGCGCAGCGGCATCCTCCGCCTCGGCCAACATAATCGTGCTGTCGGGTTTCGGCGCTTTGCTGGCGCGAATATGCGCCAGTACTTGTCGCGGTCCCAGCAGCCGCTCGACCAGAATCTCCACACGCCCGCCACTCGTCTTCTGCCCGAACAGGCGCGCGGGTATCACTCGAGTATTGTTGAACACCAGCAGATCGTCGGGGCGCAGATAGCTAAGCAAATCGACAAATTGGCGATGCGCGATGGTACCGGTAGTGCCGTCGAGCACTAATAGACGACTACCCGTGCGCTCGGCAGCGGGAAAGCGCGCGATGAGTTCGTCGGGCAAATCGAAATGAAAATCGGACAGCTTCATTGGCAAATGCGGGGCTTGGCGACAGGCCGGCAAGGGTATAGCAAACGCGGCAAACTCTCCACATCGCGCGGTTAGCGTCGATCACCCGGAGCTGTTCCAAATATGCAGCACCGCATAGCTGCGCCACGGTCGCCATTGCTGCGACATTGCTTCCGCCTGCTTTGCAGTAATACCGCCGAGTTTATTGCGGATGGCGATATCCTCTTTCGGGAACGCATCCGGCCAGCGCAACGCACGCATAGCGATGTAATGCGCGGTCCACTGACCGATACCGGGAAAAGTCGTGAGCTTTTTTATTGTGACGTCCGGGTCGGCACCCGCATCCAGTTTTAATTCCGCGGCAGCAAACGCTTTAGCGAGCGCGACAATACATTTTGCACGAGTGGCGACTATGCCTAGCTTGGCAATATCACCGATATCTGCATTGGCGATGCGATCTGGTAGCGGCGACAGTCGCGTCAACTCGGTAAATGATGTTTCGATTTTTTGTCCAAATGCCTCGGCAAAACGGCAAGCGAGCGTGGTCGCCGCTTTCACTGAAATCTGTTGTCCCAGTATCGCGCGCACCGCCATCTCAAAACCATCGAACGCGCCCGGCACACGCAAACCCGGATTATTGCTCACCGCTTTCTTTAACAATTTATCTTTCATCAAATGCGCAGCGATCACATCGGGACGTGCCGCCAGATCGAACAGATTGCGCAAACGTGCAAGTAACGCTGGCAATACCGGCAGCAGTGAATGCGTAAACTCGACCAGCAATGCCGATTTTTCCGGTGCATGCGTGACGCTGATCCAGCCGGAATATTTGCCGATGAGAACTGTGCGCATGTAGCTGTCGCCAATCACGCACTCGATACTCTTCATAGTGCGTGCAGCGAGAAATGCGAGCATTCCCGGCCAGTCGTAGGGTGGGCGATATACCAGCTGCAGAACCGACGTGGCGGCCGCATCAGTGACCGCAGCATGCTCGTTAGCTTGCCGACGCAATCGAGTTGGCGGCATACCATAGCGCGAGCTGAACGCATCATTGAAGCGACGCAACGATGAAAAACCGCTGGCGAACGCAACGTCGATGATAGGCAACCGGGTTTCAGTCAATATCTGCTTGGCGAGCAACAAACGCCGCGTCTGCAATAATTCAATCGGCGATACGCCCAGCTCTTTCTGCACAATGCGCCGCAACTGACGCGCGCTGAGCTCGAACTGAGCCGCAACAGTGTCGAGATTCGTGTCGATGATTCCCTCGTCGATACGATGCGCGAGTAAATGGGCAATGCGTTGCGCGTTATCGACAGGCGCGCTGCCTGGCGCCAATTCCGGGCGACAGCGTAAACACGGACGGAACGATGCTTTTTCGGCTGCTTCTGCACTCACAAAAAATTGACAGTTTTTTCGGAGCGGTGTTTTGGCCGGACAAATCGGCCGACAATAAATCCCCGTGGACGTAACGCCCACAAAAAAAACACCGTCGAAGCGCGGATCGCGCGAAACCAATGCGGCATAAGCAGTGTCACTTTCAATCATGGCAATCCACTATTCTTCCAATGCATTCCCAACATAACGCGCTTATCGATAACATACTGGCCGTTTTCGGACATTACAATTTCCATCATTTACTTGTCCGAAAACAGCGAGCCATTCTTATCCGACCAATGCATAGTGGGCAGACAACGAACAGAACATTGATAGCAACGACTAATCGGAGATCGCAATGGCTTATTTTTTTAAACGCACAAAATCGCCGGTGGGGGAGTTGACGCTGATCGCCAGCGACCGCGGTCTCGCTGCCATTCTGTGGGAAAACGATGACCCGTTGCGCGTGCGTCTAGATCCACTGCAAAACAATGATCGCCACCCTGTATTGCTGCAAACAGAGCAGCAATTAAACGCGTACTTTGCGGGAAATCTCAGGGAATTTTCATTGCCGCTCGATTTTGCCGGGACCGATTTTCAGAAAAAAGTCTGGGCGGCGCTGCTGACGATTCCGTTCGGCGAAACCCGTAGCTACAGCGATATTGCCAAGCAAATAGGTTGTCCTAATGCCACGCGTGCAGTTGGTGCAGCGAACGGAAAAAATCCTATTTCAATCGTCGCACCGTGCCATCGCGTTATCGGTGCTAACGGAAAACTCACTGGCTTCGCCGGCGGTCTTCACACCAAAGCACAGCTACTGGCGCTCGAATCGAGAACAACGCAGGGGCAGCTGCGGCTCGAATAAATTCAACTTGCGAACTGAGATAAAAAAAGTGCAAACGCGCTTTTTATCCAGACAACGTTCAACCACTTAGCGCTTTTTCTAAATCCGCTCGTCCATCCGGTCAAGTCCAGAATGCGCGTAGCGAAAGAATTTTTCCTGCGGAATTCACTTTATAAATTGTCACCATCGGTGTTTCCTCGATACTGCCGTCGGGTAATTGGCTTCTGCCCACCCAAACATTGGCGCACTCGTCGCCGCATGGATACGACGCCTGCATTTCGAAATCGAACGATGATGGGCCAATGATCATGTCCCAGAATTTGCTGATACCTTCCTTTCCCTTGTGCCCCAAACCAGTCGGGTCGAGCGGCGATACGCCGACCGGGTCTTGCGCGACCGCATCATCGGCAAACAGTGCGAGCCACCCCTCTTTGTTTTTTTGTTTTACCAGTGTCGGTGACAAGAAACTTGCGCGCTGTGCCGGGTGCAGAGAATTCAGATCGATCTTCATGAGCAGTAACTCCTGAAAGAATCATGCGGTCAGTTTGGTTTTATAGAAGCCAAATGCAAAAAGCGTCCTGTTAGGAAATGCGGCTACAGGCGTGAACGGAAGCTAAAGACAGAAGCATCTTTTGTAAAGCGGATGCTGCGAAATGGAATGGAGAGACGGGGACGGATTGATTTTCGGTAGGAGATATTGGTGCCCGGGGACGGACTCGAACCGTCATGTTGTCACCAACGGCGGATTTTGAATCCGCTGCGTCTACCGATTTCGCCACCCGGGCGGGAGGGAAATTAAACGAGGCGCGATTATAACAATGACGGTTGGCAGGTCAACCTTAGCCGCGAAATTTCTGCCCCTATTTCGACCGGCGATCTATTTCTGCTCAATGGGTTACAGCGGGAGCTTGCGATGACACGCGAAATAGGCCGGCAATTCGACGCCAATCGGTGAATGTGGAGGCGGTCACAACTTCAACACGCCCGCTGGCGCGCCTGAGCTCGATTGCTATAGTCAGAAAGCAAACGCTGCAACACGTTGCGCCGTGTTGCAGTCGAGGAAGTAGCTTTCAGGTTCTCTCCCAAACGAAAATTGATGCCGCCTTCGGGCGGCTTTTTTTTCGCCTGGAATTCGTGTCACTCAATTGAGCGGCGCAATCCCCACGGCACGGCGCACCCGACCCAATAATGTCGATGCTTCCGCGCGCGCTTTCTCAGCGCCCTTTTTCAGCACCGCTTCGATGTGATCGGGATTCGCGATCAGCTCTTGGTAGCGAGCACGCGCTGCGCCGATTTCGTTATTAATCAGCCCGAACAATTCTTTTTTCGCCTGGCCCCACGCGATACCCGCGGCGAATTGCTCGCGCATGTACTGAGTTTGCTCCGGAGTCGCGAACGCCTGCCAAATTTGAAATACGGTCGAATCGCCCGGGTCTTTCGGTTGACCGGGTTCGAGCAGATTGGTCTTCACTTTATTGATCAGTTTTTGCAATTCCTTTTCCGACGCAAACAGCGGAATGGTATTGCCATAACTCTTACTCATTTTGCGACCATCTAGGCCGCCGAGCACTGCGACGTTATCGTCGATCATCGCTTCGGGCAGCGCGAAAGTATCACCATAAATATGATTGAAGCGCTGACCGATATCGCGCGCCATTTCGATGTGCTGAATCTGATCGCGACCGACCGGAATTTTGTGTGCGTTGAACATTAAAATATCGGCTGCCATCAAAATCGGATATGAGAACAAACCCATCGTAATCGCGAAGTCCTGGTCTTCACCCGCGTCTTCGTTTTTCTGCACCGCATCTTTATAGGCATGCGCGCGATTCATTAAACCCTTCGCGGTGACGCAGGTAAGCACCCAAGTCAGCTCGGTGATTTCTGGCACATCGGATTGGCGATAGAACGTCGCGGCATCGGTATCGAGACCCAACGCGAGCCAGGTCGCGGCAATCTCTTTCGTCGATTGATGCACCTGCGCCGGATCCTGGCATTTGATCAGCGCGTGATAATCCGCCAGAAAATAAAATGAATCGACATTCTGATCACGGCTCGCCGCAATTGCCGGGCGAATCGCGCCGACGTAATTACCGAGATGCGGCGTGCCCGTCGTGGTAATGCCGGTCAGTACACGTTGCTTTTTCATTGTCAAAAAAATTCCAAAAACTTAAATGCGGGATTGCGAATAAACCGAAGTCTGGAAGAAATGCGTCAGCGCGCGACATAAATGCCAACAATCACGCGTACCGGCAACTTCGCGCAGCGAATGCATCGCCCATTGCGGCACGCCGACATCGACGGTGCGCACCCCAATTTCGGTCGCCGTGATCGGCCCGATCGTGCTGCCGCAGGCCATATCGCTGCGCACGACGAAGCTCTGCACCGGCGCATCGATTTGCTGACAGATATGCCGAAATAACGCTGCCGTTTCGCTGTTGGTCGCGTAACGTTGATTCGCGTTGATTTTGATGACCGGGCCGCGATTGAGTAGCGGACCATGATTCGCATCGTGCTTGTCAGCAAAATTCGGATGAATGCCATGCGCGTTGTCGCACGAAATCATCAGCGATCGATCGATCATGCGGGCATAGTTTTCATAGGAAGAATTTTCCTCGCCGCCGGCGATGCGACGCAATGTCGATTGCAGCAAGGTACCCTGCGCGCCGGATGTACTCGCGCTGCCGACTTCCTCGTGATCGCTGCAGATGAGCATGGCACTGCGCGCGCCATCCGCAGTTAACAGCGCTTTCAACGCGATAAAACACGACAGCAAATTATCGATCCGCGCGCTGGCGATAAATTCCTGCTCCAGCCCGACCAATGCCGGCGGCTGCACGTCGTAACAATTAATTTCGTAATCGAGCACGGCGCGCGCATCGGTAATGCCCAATTGCATGCGCAATTGTTCGAGCAGCAATGCGCGAAAATTCGGCGCGCCTTCGCCGCTCGATAGAATCAACGGCAGCTGTGTTTGCGCATTGATCGAGCGATTGTTATTGACCTCGCGATCGAGATGAATCGCAAGACTCGGAATTATCGCGATCGGCTTTTCGAAATCGATCAACGCGTTCGCGAGCGCACCGTCCGCGGCCAAATAGGTGACGCGACCAGCCAGCGATAAATCGCGATCGAACCACGGCCCTAACAATGCACCGCCGTACACTTCAACGCCGAGCTGAAAACAACCGTGGCGCTGCATTTCAGGATTCGGCTTAATCTTCAGGCAGGGACTGTCGGTATGCGCTCCGGCCATGTGCATTCCGGTTTCGATCACATTGTCGTTACCGAGCACAAATGCAATCAGCGACGAATCGTTGCGGGTGACGTAATAGCGCCCACCCGCGCGCAACTGCCACCGCTCATGCTCGGCCAGCGCGACGAAGCCATGCTGGCGCAGTTGCGTAATCATATTGTCGACGGCGTGAAACGGCGTGGGCGAACGGCGCAAAAAATTCAACAATTCATCGAGCAGCAGTTGCTGTTCTATCACGACACTATTCCTCGCACGACAATCTTCCTCGATTTATTTTTGCTAAAGATTTTTTATTTACGCTAAAGGGTTTCATTTGCGCTAAAGGCTTTATTTACACGGAAAGCTTTATTTACGAAAAGCTTCAAGCCGCGCCAGCAGACTCGAGGTATCCCAGCGACCACCGCCGAGCGCTTGCACCTCGCCATAAAACTGATCGACCAGCGCGGTCAGCGGCAATTGACTACCGTTGCCGCGCGCCTCCGCCAGGGTGTAACCCAAATCCTTGCGCATCCAATCGACTGCGAAACCGTGGTTGTATTCGCCGGCGATCATCGTTTTGTAACGGCTCTGCATTTGCCACGATTGCGCCGCGCCCTGCGAGATCACCGCGATCAGGGCTTCGATATCGAGCCCGGCATTGCGCGCAAAATGCAGTCCTTCGGCGAGACCCTGCACCACGCCGGCGATACAGATTTGATTCACCATTTTAGCCAGCTGGCCGCTGCCGGAAGGCCCGATATATTGCACGCAGCGACCATAGCATTGCAGCATCGGTCTAACGCTTTCCAATACCTCTTCCGCCCCGCCGACCATCACACTGAGTTGCCCGCGCTCGGCACCCATCTGACCGCCCGATACCGGCGCATCGAGAAACTCTACCGATTGCTCTTGCAGACGCTGCGCCATTTCACGCGCCAATGCAGCGGAGGTGGTGGTGTGATCGATGACAACGGCAGTGGCTTTGAGCGTCTGCGTTATACCGTTGTCGCCGAAGATGACCTCGCGTACGTCGTCATCGCGACCGACGCACAGCGCAACGATATCCGCCTCGTGCGCTGCTGCGGCCGGCGTCGTAGCCATACGGCCGCCATACTCGCGCACCCAGCGTTGCGCTTTTTCGGCACTGCGATTGAATACGGTGATGTCATACCCCGCCCGCAATAAATGTCCGGCCATTGGATAGCCCATGACACCGAGTCCGAGGAAGGCGATACGAGGTTTGGAAGAGGACATAGCAATACCGGTCCGCAAAAAAGGAATCGGCATTCTACATCGACGGGTTTTAAAAGCTCAGTGGTAAGGGGAAAACTCAGGCAGAAAACTTAAGCAAACGTATCGACGCCGACCAGTTCGACACCGAGCCGCTCTTCGATGCTCGGCCCGTTGCTTTGATAGGTTTGCAGCGCGGCACGATTGCGGCCGCTGACGTTATCCGCGATGAACGCAGGACGTTGCTCACTACTTTGTGCGGCAGCGCTGGCGCGGGTACGAATCCGCGTGATCTCACCCTGCTGCGTCTGCTGGTCGGTGCGCTCCCCGGCTGGCTGCACGCGTGGCGCGCGCTCGTAACCGCCGCGACGATAATCGGTCGCAATCGGCAACGCGGGTAAATAGGAGGAGCCGACCTGCACAGTTCACATCCGCCGAAATTAGGGTGGAGGCAGTATAGCACTGGCTTTTGCCCCCAAGGCGCGAGCACAACCAATACCCATCAGGAGCCGCTTGGCAACCACAGCAATAATGCGATTCCGAGCACCACCCGATAGATGGCAAACAACGTGAACCGATGTGTTTGGATATAGCGCAGCAACCATTTGACCGCGATAAAGGCGGTCACGGTCGACACCACAAAGGCGATGCTCAAATCACTCCAGTCTTCGCTAGCTGCGCCCACACCGCCTTGGCGGAACACATCGAACAGCAGCTTGCCGCTGGCGGCGAACATGGTCGGAATGCCGACGAGAAATGCGAATTCGGTAGCCGCCGCGCGATTACTGGTACCCACTAGCATCGCCGCAAAAATCGTCGCCGCCGATCGCGATGTGCCGGGGAAAATGGCGGCGACGACCTGCGCCAGGCCGACCACAATCGCAACCGTCCAGGTGATACGCACCACGTCGGCCTTTTTCGCCGCAAGCCACTCCGCCACCACCATCCAGATGCCGCCAATGATCAAGGCCCATGCGATCGGGGTAACGGTTTCCGGCAATTTAAAACCGAGCTTGGTAATAATCAGGCCCAATACGCCGGTGATCAGAAATGCCACCGTTAACTTCAACAAATAATCGCGATTATCCGGCTGCCGAAAATTGACCGCGAGCTGCCATAAGCGCGGCCAGTAAATAACCACGACAGCGAGAATCGCACCCGCCTGAATCACGACATTGAAAACATCGGAGCGCTCGCCCAGCCCGAGCTTTTCCGCAATCAATAAATGTCCGGTACTCGAAATCGGTAAAAACTCGGTAATGCCTTCGATAATGCCCAACCAAATGACCTGCCACACATCGCTCATCGTTACGTCCATATCCATCAGTTAAATGTTGGGTTGATTTTTTTCCACGCCACTTCATTGCGCAGATAAACGGGTTGCGCCTCTTCGGCGGGCAAACACACCCCCTGCGATAACGCCTGCGCACCGAGTAACGCAATCGCGCTCGCATGTGGCAATTGTGTCGAATCCATCATTACAAAATCTGTGCATGGCATCCGGGATCGATAATTCCAGCCGCTGCCGACTGCATATTTCGCCGCTCCAGAGGTTTCGATCAGCGGCATTTGTTCCGGCGCGCAGACCACTTCGGCGCTCATCGCCTGCACCAGACGATCGGTGTCGACACGAAACCAGCCGCAATAAATTTCATCCATGCGCGCATCGATCGCGGCACAAATATAACTGCCGCTCGCTATCGAATCGCTGACAAACGATTGCGCCAATGCAGCGAGCGTCGACACCGGCACCACCGGCAATTCGGCGCCGAATGCCAAGCCTTGCACTACGCCGAGACAAATGCGCAAACCGGTGAACGAACCGGGACCACGACCGAACGCGATCGCATCCAGATCGCGCAAACCGATGTGATGATCGACCAACAATGCATCGATCATCGGCAACAAACGTTGCACATGCTCGCGTGGCGCATCGATAAATTGTTCGAATACTTGCGCGCCATCGAGTAACGCGACAGAACAGGCTTCGGTGGAAGTATCAATGGCGAGAAGACGGGGCATAACGATAACCGCTGAATAGAGCGCGCATGTTAACGAGCCATCGAAGGCACGGCAAACCGGATCGCCACGCTGCGATAACCCATCCGGCACCGCGGTCGGTACAATAAACCCGCATTCAATAATTGCAGGTCTTCCCCATGACAAAACGCGATCCGATCACTGCGATCATTCTCGCCGGCGGTCGCAGCACGCGTATGCAAGCGGATAAAGCGCAATTATTGTGGCGCGGACGCCCGTTTATCGAGCACATCATCGAACGCCTGCAACCGCAGGTCGATGCCATTGCCATCAACTGCAACGAGCAAGACCTCTATCGCCATTTCAATATCCCGCTACTACCCGATCCCTTCGCGCAACGACGCGGACCGCTCGCCGGCATACTCGCCGGCTTGCATTTCAGTGCAACGCCGCTGACCTTGTTCGTACCCTGCGATAATCCATTTCTGGCACCGGACCTTGTGCAACGCTGCCTCGCTGCGCTGAATAATGCCGATCTGGTGTATGCACGCAGTGGCGGCAATAACCATTACCTTTATGCACTGATGAGATCGTATTTACGCGATAGTGCTGCCGATTATCTGCAGCAAGGCGATTTTGCTGTCCACCGTTGGTACGCAACGCAACATTGCCATGCGGTCGACTTCGACGACTCGCCGGAATACTTTCGCAATTTCAACCGGCCGGAAGATCTGTTACTGCTCCCGCAGTAATGCAAAAAAAAGCCCGCGAGGATTGCTCACGGGCTTTTTAATAGAGCGGATCGTTATTTCTTCATTTTCGGACGACCGCGCCGAGCTTTTTTCGCCGGAGCTTTTTTCACCGACGTCTTCTTCACAGCCGCTTTTTTGGCGACAGCTTTTTTAGCCGGTGCTTTCTTGGCTGCGGTTTTCTTGGCGGGTGCCTTCTTAGCCTTTACGACTGCCTTTTTAACTACAGCTTTCTTAACACCTGCTTTCTTAGCAGCAGTTTTCTTGGGTGCCGCTTTTTTCGCAGCCTTCTTGGGTGCGGCCTTTTTAGCGACAGCTTTTTTCTTCGGTACCGCTTTCTTGGCCGCTGCCTTCTTAGCTACGGCTTTTTTGGTCGGCGCTTTTTTCGCAGCGGCTTTTGGCATTGCTTTAGCGGCCTTTTTCGCTTTGGCAGCGACTCGACGCGCAGTCGCTTTGGCTTTCGCGGCTGCTTTGACTTCGAGTTTTTTCACTTTCGCCTGTTGCTTCTTGGCGGCGGCTTTCAATTTAACGCTCAGCTTCTTCGCGGCTGCTTTCAGCTTCTTGCTGTCTGCGGCCTTACGCTTCTTGGTCCACTTCACCTTGAACGCATCAAGCGCTTTGCTTAAATCCATTTCCGCTTTCTGCGCAAGCGTTTTGGCGCGTGCTTCGCTTTTTGCTTTTAGCATGCTTTCACCGGTTTTGACGCTGGCGTGCGCTTTAGCCACAACGACTTTGGCTTTCGCATCGGCCAGTTTCGCACGCAAATTTCTCAGTTTCGCACCAGCTTTTGTCGCCGCTGCCGCCGCACGTTTGGCTGTCCGCTTATCGGCGAGCTTGCCCGATTTCGCTGCTTTAGCGCGCGCTGCCGCCACTGCTTTACGCATTGATGCAACCGCGCCACGATCAGCGACGATGCTTTTTTGCAGCGCAGTCATTGTTTCTTGCGCTTTTGCCAATGCGGGAGTGATTACTGCTTTTGCTGTGGTGGGACGTGGTGCTTTAGCGGTTTTCATCTTGGTTTTTACTGCACGTTTTTTCGCTGCTGATGTATTTATTTTTACTTTTGCTCTTGGCATTGTAGGTCTCCTCAACAAAGGCCATCGTCGCAACAACGGTTTGAAAATAGCACAGAAAATAAACTACGCAAACAAAGTCACTGAATTCAGTGAAATTTTTTTCGATCAAATCAACAAAATTTATTGCTGCGCGGACAAAATCAGTCGTACTTCGGAGGGAAATTTCTACGCCTCAGCGTGAATATCAGCAAATAAAATTGCGCGTTCGGTATTAGCGCGGCAGGTGCTGATTGATCAGCTGTTGCAGCAAAGCGATATGCGTATCGCTATCGTTGAGACACGGAATGTAGCGATATTCACCGCCACCAGCACGCTGAAATCGATCGCGATTTTCGATGGCGATTTCTTCCAGTGTTTCCAGGCAATCGGCAGCAAATGCCGGGCAAATCACATCGATGCTGGCAAGCTGCTGCTCACCCCAACGCTGTAGCACGTCTGCGGTGTACGGCTGCAACCATTCGGCGCGACCGAGACGCGATTGAAACGAAAACTGCCATTCGTCATCGCGCAATTGCAACGCCGCAGCGAGTTGATTCGCGGTGGCGACACAGTGATCGCGATAAGGATCGCCCAATTCGATATTGCGCTTCGGAATGCCATGAAACGACATCAACAAACGTTGTGCGCGACCGTGCTGTTGCCAATGCACTCGCACCGATTGGGCGAGCGCTTCGGTATAAAGCGGATGCTGATAATAGTGTTTGACGATCGAAATCGACGGTACATCACGCTGCGATTGAAACAATGCGGCGACCTGATCGTAAATCGGACCGGTGGTCGTCGCCGAATATTGCGGGTATAACGGCAATACTAAAATATGCTCGATACCGCTGGCTCGCAGCTCGCTAACAACATTGCTCAGCCGCGGTGCACCGTAAGTCATTGCCTGACGCACGACAGGTGCGTGCGTTGTTGTCTGTTGCAATTGCGCCTGCAACTTCTCAACTTGTTGCCGACTGATGACGCGCAACGGTGAATCGCCAAAGCGATGCCACATTTCCGCATAACCCGGCACTAATCGACGCGGACGCAGCGTCAGGATGATCCCGTACAGAATCGGATACCACAGCACGCGCGGAATTTCGACCACGCGCCGATCGCTGAGAAATTCTCGTAAGTAGCGGCGAATCGCCGGTACGGTCGGCTGCTCTGGCGTGCCGAGATTCATCAGCACAACGGCGGTTTTCATGGCGGGCTCTCTCTGATTTTTCGCGCAGTCATCTTATTCGGGGACATTTTATACGGAGAAAAGCGCGGTCAAAAAAAAGCCCCGCGATTGCGAGGCCTTCGATTAACGCTGAATCATCCTTCCAGCTCGGCAAAAATTTTGTCGCGAATCTGCTCGACCGAGCCAACACCCGCAATGCAGTGGTAACGCACAGTGCCGGTGGCGCGCGCTTGCTGGGAATAATAGGCCACCAGCGGTTTGGTCTGATCATGATAAACCTGCAAACGTTTGCGCACGGTTTCCTCATTATCATCGGCGCGTTGCATCAACGCATCGCCGGTGACATCATCGAGACCTTCACGCTTGGGCGGATTATTCACGATGTGATAAACACGACCCGACGCTTCATGCACACGCCGGCCGCTCATGCGCTGCACGATTTCTTCATCGTCAACGGCGATTTCGATCACGTGGTCGATCACGATCTGCGAGGCCGTCAATGCTTCCGCCTGCGGAATCGTGCGAGGGAAACCGTCGAACAGAAAACCTTTTTCACAATCGGGCTTGGCGATGCGTTCCTTCACCAAACCAATGATCAAATCATCGGAGACGAGGCCGCCGGAATCCATTACCGCTTTTGCCTTGAGCCCCAGCTCTGTGCCAGCCTTCACAGCGGCACGCAGCATATCGCCTGTGGAAATCTGCGGAATGCCGTAACGCTGCATGATGAATTGGGCCTGCGTGCCCTTGCCTGCGCCCGGCGGGCCCAACAAAATGATACGCATGAAGAATACTCCTACAGCAATAGCGGAACCGTACTCAGAAGGCGCCACACCTTACACATCTGACTGATCAGTGTCCAGCCTGTGTCAGGCTCGTGCCAGCTGAGCAAACCACGAGGACATACAATGAAAGTTAGCGAATTGATTTCGGTTTGGGACAAAACCGCGGCCGGCGAATTAACCGAAGAGCGCTTCAATGTGCGTCTGCGCATTGAAGATGCGGCGCGTATCGCAGCACTGGCGGAAATGTTTCCGCGGCGTAGCATCGAAGAACTCATCACCGATGTGCTCGCTGCAGGACTCAGTGAAATCGAAGCGAGCCTGCCTTATGTACGCGGCGCTACCGTTGTCGCCACCGACGAACAGGGCGATCCGGTTTATGAAGATATCGGTCCAACGCCGCGTTATCTCGAGCTGTGGCAAAAACATTTTGCCGCGCTGCAGCAGGCATGATGCGTGCTGCAACTCGGACGCGCTGTGGAACAATTTGCAGGTATTGATTTGCAAGTCGCGACAATCGAACAATTATTGCTGCCATAGGCATTAGCCGATATTCTGCCAAGCGTCCTAAATAAGTTGATAATAAGGAATATCGCGATGCGCATTATCGACGTTGACAGTCATTTCAACGAACCGATTGGCTGGTTCGAAGAGGCCAATCCCAAACTCGCTGCGCTGCTGCCGCGGATGACCCCTGCCGAGCATCTCGTCGACATTATCGTCGGTGATTTGTTTTCGTCGGTACCGCCAGCATTGCGGCCTGATCCGTTGACATTAATTCCGCCCGCCGTGCGCGATGCCTACGAAAAGCATTTGCAGGGCGGTGAGCCGCCGCAGGTGGCGATCGATGCCGGCGCGTTCATGCCGGCCGCCTATCAACCCGATGCGCGGGTGCAATGGATGGATCAGCGTGGCATCGAAAAACAAATTCTGCTGCCATCAAATGGCTATCACCCGTATCGCAATGCAATGCGCAAAGCACCCGAGCTGGCACTGGATGCACTCGATACCTATAACCGTTGGGCACTCGAACAAGTACACGGTTATACCGATCGATTGATTCCTGCGATTGTCATCGATTTGCTGGATGTCGACTGGTCGATCGAGCAGGTTCGCCGCGGCCGCAAACTCGGCTCGCGCGCGGTGTTCGTGAAAGCCGATCCGCACGGCGATAAAGCGCTGAATCATCCGGATTTCGAACCATTCTGGGCGACCTGCGAAGATTTGGGCGTCGCAATTCTGTTTCATGTCGGCGGCGGTCGCGCGGCATTGCATCCGGGCTGGGCGAATAATGGTGGCGACATCGGCGCGTTCTATCGACTCGCATCGCTGTCGCGTCGTTTAGTCCCGCAATTGGCGCTCGGCGCGATGATTTTCGGCGGTGTGCTGGAGCGTTATCCCAATCTCGCTATTATCGTGTCCGAACTCGGCATTGACTGGCTGCCGGATTTTCTCGAAACCATCGATCGCGAAGCGGACAATAGCCGTCCGCGCATGCTGAGTTTCGCCTCGTACAATTTGCCGCTGAAACCGAGTGAATACGTATTGCGACAAGTGCGCGTGTCGGTAGTGCATCAACAGGATTTACTGCAACCGACGCTGCAGCGCATTCCCGAAGGCATCGTTGTGTTTTCGTCGGACTTCCCGCATATCGAAGGGCATCAGGAAGCCGTGACACTGTACGACGCGCAACTCGAAGGCATGAGCCCATCGGCGCGTCGTAGCTTCTTCGGTGAATCGGCAGCGGCGTTGTTGCAGCTATAAATAATTAATTTATCGAAAAAATAAAAAACCCGGCAATGCCGGGTTTTTTATTGCTGGTTGTTGTCGCTATTGATGTTCTCGCTGTTTCGCCTGCTGCCACAATGCTTCCATTTCTTCGAGCGTGGCCTGCTGCGGCTCACGACCCTGCGCAGCGAGCGACTGCTCGATAAATCCGAAACGGCGCTCGAATTTGCGATTGCAGGCGCGCAGCGCGCGCTCGGGATCGATATCGAGAAAGCGCGCGAGGTTCACGCAGCAAAATAATAAATCGCCAAGTTCATCTTCAATATGCGCTCGATTTTCGCTGGCGATCGCCTCTTCCAGCTCGCGCTCCTCCTCGCGCATTTTTTTCAGCACATCGCGCCAATTATCCCAATCGAAACCGACGCGCGCGGCGCGTTTTTGCAATTTTGCCGCGCGCGACAATGCCGGCAGTGCCACAGGTACGTCATCGAGCACGCCGCGCTGGCTTTTTGCGTGGCGCTCCTCCTGCTTAATGCGCTCCCAGGCATGATTGACCTGCTCGACTGCAATCGCCCTTCCCGCATCGGCTTCGAGTAAATCGCCGTTCGGAAATACATGCGGGTGCCGGCGCACTAATTTTTCGACGAGGTTATGCACAAGCTCGTCGAACGAAAATAATTCCTGCTCGCGGCCGAGTTGCGCGTAAAAAATTACCTGAAATAAGACATCGCCAAGTTCTTCGCGTACTTGCGGCATATCGCCGCGTTCAATCGCATCGACCAATTCGTAACATTCTTCGAGCGTGTGCGGCGCAATGCTGGCGAAACTCTGCTGTAAATCCCATGGGCAACCCTGCTCGGGATCGCGCAGGCGTGCCATCACATTGAGCAAATCCATCAAGGTGTAAGACGTTGTCACTAAATCCCCCTAACCCCCGCCTTCGCGCACCCGGGTCACCGAAATAATATTGCGCATGCCATTCAACTTGCCGAGCAAACCGGCGAGCGCATCGAGACCGGCAATTTCAACGGTTAAACGCATCGTCGCGGTGTTATTCGCGACATCGGACAACGTATTCATGGCGAGGACGTTGATGCGTTCGGCCGCGAGTAATTGCGTGATGTCGCGCAGCAGGCCTTGACGATCGTGCGCGAGCACCGCGATCTCGACTGGATACGTACTCTGCTCGTCGCCCCAACTGACTTCGATGATGCGTTCGGGCTCGGCGTATTGCAGCTGCAACGCTTTCTGGCAATCCTGCCGATGCACGCTGACACCGCGCCCAAGCGTGATGTAACCGACGATGGCATCGCCCGGCACCGGTTTGCAGCAGCCGGCGATATGCGTGAGCAGATTGCCGACACCGCGAATATTGACGGCGCTCGCCGCATCTTTCTGCGTCCGTTTGCGCAACGCCGGCAACACCGGCAGCGCTACTTGTTCTTCTTTGGTCAGCAGCGATTGCGCCGCGTGCAATACCTGCGTCGCGCTGATACTGCCGACACCGACGCCGGAGTACATATCTTCGACAGTCGCACAGCGCACGCGCTCGGCGACCGCTTTGTAATCGAGACTGGTCAACGCCAGACGCTTGAATTCTTTTTCCAGCAGCGCGCGGCCAGCAGCAATATTGTCTTCGCGTGCTTGCTGACGAAACCACGATTGCACTTTCGCGCGCGTACGTGCACCGCGAATGTAGCCGAGGTTCGGCTGCAGCCAATCGCGACGCGGTGCGTTTTCCTTGCCGGTGAGAATCTCGACCTGCTCGCCGGTTTGCAGCACATACGTCAGCGGCACGATGCGCCCATTCACTTTGGCGCCACGGCAGCGATGACCGACTTCGGTGTGAATGTGATACGCGAAATCGAGCGGCGTCGAACCCTGCGTGAGATTGACGACATGGCCATCCGGCGTGAACACGTACACGCGATCCTGCGCGCGGCTGAACTGTTCCGTTAGATCGATGGCGCTGCCGCCGGTCTCTTCGTGCCATTCGAGCACTTGCCGCAGCCATGCAATTTTTTCTTCGTAACTCGCGACTTTTTTGCGTTCGCTGTCCGCGCCTTTATAACGCCAGTGTGCACACACGCCGAATTCCGCTTCTTCATGCATATCGAAGGTGCGAATCTGCACTTCGAGCACTTTGCCCTGCGGCCCGATCACTGCGGTGTGCAGCGAGCGATAGCCGTTGTCCTTCGGGTTGGCGATGTAATCGTCGAATTCATTTGGCACGTTGCGCCACAGCCCGTGCACGATACCGAGCGCGGCGTAACAATCTTTTACTTCCGGCACGAGCACACGCACCGCGCGAATATCGTAGACCTGCGAAAAGCCGATACCCTTGCGCTGCATTTTGCGCCAGATGCTGTAGATGTGTTTGGCGCGGCCGGAGAAATCGGCCTTGATGCCCGCCTTCTCGAGTTCGCCGCGCAGCTCGGCGATAACCGACTCGATATAGCCCTGCCGATCGAGGCGTTTTTCGTCGAGCAGGCGCGCGATTTTTTTATACGAATCCGGCTGCAGATAGCGGAACGATAAATCCTCGAGTTCCCATTTGATGTGACCGATCCCGAGCCGATGCGCGAGCGGCGCATAAATATCGGCAATCTCGCGTGCGAGTTTGTGGCGCTTTTCCGGATGGTCTTTGACCGAGCGAATCGCGCAGGTGCGCTCGGCGAGTTTGATCAACGCAACGCGCACATCGTCGACCAGCGCGACCAGCATTTTGCGGACGGTATCGCTCTGCTCTTCGGCCTGACCGAGCACCAGGCCGCGCTCGGTTTTGACGCGGCTGATTGCGGCCATGCGCAATACGCCGTCAATCAGCTTCGCAATCGGCGCGCCGAATTGATCGGCGATGATGCTATTCGCTAATTTTCCCTCGCGCACCGCGCGATACAGAATCGCCGCGACCAGACCATCCTGATCGACATGCAGTTCGGCGAGGATTTCCGCCATTTCCAAACCGACACGCAGACACGAAGAACTCTCGTCCCACGATAATTCGGAATCGGATGGCACGCGCTCATCAGCGGCGCGTGCAACACCTGCAGCGCGCAGCAGGGTGCCGCGGTTGACCGTATCGGGTACTTGCAGACGCCGTACCCAGCGTTCGAGATCGACGCTGCCATCGGCTTTTTCCGGATGTTCTTCGCGAACCTTGACCATGACTAACCTTCGGGCCCGCTGCGAGCCGTCATCGTTCTATTGCAGTGCGGCGTCGAACACGCCTGTCGATAAATAGCGATCGCCGCGATCGCAAATAATGGCGACGATCAGCGCGTTTTCCAGTGTCGGCAATGCATCGAGTTCACGACAGAGCTGCAAGGCCCCCGCCACAGCGCCACCCGACGACACGCCGCAGAAAATACCTTCGCGTGCCGCGAGTGCGCGCATGGTCGCTTCTGCTGTCGCTTGATCCATGTCGATGACTCGATCGACCCGTTCTGGCTGAAATATTTTTGGCAGATACGCCTGCGGCCAGCGCCGAATGCCCGGAATCGCCGCGCCATCGGTTGGCTGCAGCCCGATCACCTGAATCGCCGGATTCTGCTCTTTCAAATAACGCGACACTCCCATGATCGTGCCGGTGGTGCCCATCGATGCGACGAAATGGGTAATGCGCCCCTCGGTCTGACGCCATATCTCCGGACCCGTTCCCTCGTAATGCGCGAGCGGATTATCGGGATTCGCAAATTGATCGAGCACCTTGCCTTTGCCTTCGGCTTGCATTTTCAACGCCAGATCGCGCGCGCCTTCCATGCCCTGTTCTTTGGTGACCTCGATCAGCTGCGCGCCATACGCGCTCATCGCCAGTTTGCGTTCGAGACTGCCGGTGGCGGGCATGATCAAAATCATGCGGTAACCGCGGATCGCCGCCGCCATCGCCAGCGCGATGCCGGTATTACCGCTGGTGGCCTCGATCAGGGTATCGCCAGGTTTGATGTCGCCGCGCGCTTCGGCATGACGGATCATGCTCATCGCCGGTCGATCCTTCACCGAGCCGGCCGGATTATTGCCCTCAAGCTTCACCAATACGGTATGACGACTCGCGCCAGGCAAACGCTGCAAACGCACCAACGGCGTGGCACCGATGTAATCCTCGATAGTCGGGAAAGAGGTGGGGAAAGACATACTGAAATCCTGCTGGCGACGACTTTTTTTGCGCCGGGATCATAGCACGCCAGGCGCGGCGATCCCTGTTTGCGCCCGCTTTACCACTTCATTTGCGCCCGCTTCAAGCGCGCCATGGAATTTGCCGCGAAGCACCCGGATAATACCGGCACATCAATTTGCCCTGGCGTTGAGCGATGCAAAATCGCGGTTTGAAAACTCTGATAATTTCCACCGCGCTGGTGCCATCGCTACTCATTGCGATCGCGCTGGGCTCTTATTTAAGTCACAGCCGACTACAGGATCTCGATCGGCTGCTCGAACAGCGCGGTCATGCCACCGCGTTGCAGCTCGCGAACGCCGCGCGCGTATCACTGCAAAACCATGATGTCGCCGCGTTGCAACAACTGGCTTCATTGGCACTCGAGGAGCCCGGTGTCGATGCGGTGACAATATTTGATGCCGAGCGACATCCGCTCGCCCACGCCGGCCCGCAATTGCAAAATGCGGCGATCGATTTCTCGATCAGTAATTACAGCGAACAAGCCGAAACTTTGCGCTTCGTACAACCGTTATTGGTGCCGGGAAATTTTACCGCCACGATTAACAACGGGGCTCCCGTCAACGACGCTATCAGGAGTACCGCGCCGACCGGTTGGATCGTTGTCGATTATTCGCGTCAACCTTATCTGCTCGAAACCTATCGCTCGCTTTTTATCAGCGGCTGTATTGTCGCGCTCGCACTGCTCGGCGCGACGTTCGGTGCGGTGTTCGCCAGTCGTCGCCTCAATGCCGCCGAACAGCATGTGCGCGATGGTATTCAGCGCATCGCCGCTGGCTCGTTCGATACGCCGATCCATCTCGATCAGCGCAGCGCGCTGTACACGCTCGCGCAAGACATCAATCGCATGGCGCTCACGGTCGACAATGCCTCGATCGAATTGCGCCGTCACCTCGAGCAGACCAACCGCGATCTGCGCGAATCGTTAGAAACCGTCGAAGTGCAAAATATCGAACTCGATCTGGCGCGCCGCGAAGCGTTGGAAGCGAGTCGCATCAAATCGGAATTTCTCGCGAACACCAGCCATGAATTACGCACACCGCTCAACGGCATCATCGGTTTCACTAAGCTGCTACTGAAAAGCATGCTCGATGCACGTCAGCGCGAATATCTGGAAACTATTCGTTATTCGGCCGAAAACCTGCTCGGCATCATCAACGATATTTTGGATTTTTCGAAAATCGAGGCGGGGAAGCTCGTGCTCGATAACACCGCGTTCAATTTGCGCGAAACGATCGAAGAAACGCTGGCGATGCTCGCGCCGAGTGCAAACGAAAAAAATCTCGATTTGATTTTGCTGTATGACAACGCCGTGCCGAACGAGCTGGTCGGCGATCCGCTGCGGTTGCGGCAGGTGCTGACGAATTTGATCAGCAATGCGATTAAGTTCACCACGCGCGGTCATATCGCAGTGCGCGTCGAAACCACAGCCGCTATCGGCGCGCGTGCACCCCTGAAAATTAATGTCAGCGATACCGGTATCGGCATTTCTGCCGAGCAGCAACGGCTGCTGTTTCAGGCATTCGCGCAAGCCGATGCGTCGACCTCGCGAGAATTCGGCGGCACCGGACTGGGGCTCGCGATCAGCAAAAAATTAATCGAACAAATGGGCGGTGAAATCGGCCTCGACAGTCAGCTGGGACACGGCTCGACATTCTGGTTTTCACTGCGTTTACCCGTGCAATCGAAACCGCTGTCGCTGCGCCAATTTCATTTACTGGCCGGCAAGCGTCTGGTGCTATGCGATCCGCAGCCGTTATCGAAACTCGCGCTGCAACAATTATTCGAACTCTGGCGCATCGAAGTGATTGCCCTGGATCATTGGGACGAGCTGAGTGTGTATCGCGATCACTGCGATGGCTGGATATTGAGTGTTTCCGCGCATGCGCCATTGCCCGCACATCTGTCATCGGCGCAAGTACCGACCTTCGTGCTGCATAGTGGATCGATCGATGTCGCGCTTGGGCCCAACATCCGCTTGTTGCCGAAACCGATCAATCATCTGCAGCTCTACGATGCGCTGTGTGCAAGCCTGTGCGACATACCGCTGCTACCGAATGTATCGCCGTCATCGCCACCGACATCATCGATTCGCGTACTCGCGGTTGATGACAACGCCACCAACTTGAAATTGGTCGACGTACTGCTGCGCGAATTAGGCGCCACCGTCGTGCTCGCTAACAACGGTCGCGAGGCGTTGTCGCTGTGCGCACAGCAACGCTTCGATTTAATTCTGCTCGATATTCAAATGCCGGAGTTGAGCGGCACCGAGGTGGCGCAAACCATTCGCGGCGGCGATACCATAAACGCGAGCACCCGCATTGTGGCGTTAACCGCGCATGTGTTACCGAGAGAGAAAAATGAATTGCTCGCGAATGGTTTCGATGAATGTATCACCAAGCCCATTACCGAAGATCAACTGCAGCGATTGCTGGAAGATAGCGCGCCACCGCCTATGCCAGTGGGGCCTGTGCGTATTGATATCTGCTTGCAACGCGCGCGCGATAAACCTGTATTGGCGCAGGAATTTCTGCGTGATTTGCTACAAGCGCTACCGGTAACGCGCCGCGTTTTGGAAGCGCAACTGGCGCAAAATAATTTAAATGGCCTGCTCGACGAGACTCACAAATTACATGGTGCTTGTAGCTACAGCGGCGTGCCGCGACTGCAGCAATGCAGTTTTCAATTGGAAGAGTTACTCAAACAACGCGCCAGTCCTGCCGCTATAACGGCGGGCACGCAGGCACTGTTGGCAGCGATCGATGAATTGCTGCGATGGGAAACTGCCCACGATATCGACGCGCTGTTCGATGGCGAGAACGTAACGCTATCTGCGGACACCTAATCCCCGCTTCCTGCGGGAGAGGGTTAGGCAGAATTAAGCTTAAAATCAACCCCCGCCCTCTCCCGCGAAGGAGGCGGAACCAACAAAAGAATCACGCGAATAATTCGCGGCTATGCAGCGGTTTACTGCCGAGGTGCGGTTGCAGCGCCATTCGACACAGCAATTTCATCGCCTGTCGCGATTGCGGTGAATACTGTCCGGCGACAAAATCGAGAATATCCGCACCGCGCAACAGCGGGCGATCGGATGACGATGTGACTGCAACCAGTCCCGCACCGGCATCGAAACGATAATTTTTTTCTGCAGTAATCGGCGCGCCGCTGTGCGCTTCTTCCAATAGATTGAAACCATAACCGAGCTCATCGAGCAGACGCAGCTCGAACTGGCGCAGCGCAATATCGATCATGGTTTGTTGTGCGAGTTGCTGCAGCACGATTTCGTAATCGCGAAATAAATCGTCATGTGCATCGTCGCGATGCAGCAGGCGGCACAGTATTTCATTCACATACATACCGCTGAACAGCGCCGGCCCGCGCAACGGAACAGCGGGGTCGCGCATTTCGACCTGCCGCAATGATTTCAATTCGCCGGCGCCGACACATTCAATCCATAGCGGCTGAAAGGGTTGCAGTAAAGCGCGCTGACTGCTGCCGCGGCGTTGACTGCGCGCACCGCGTGCGACCGCAGCAAAACGGCCCAGTTCGGGCGTCAACAATTCAAGCAACAAACTGGTATCGCGATAATCGCGGGCATGCAGAACATACGCAGGCTGCATGAGCGAGGCGGCTCGACTATTCGAAATCCGAATACCCGAGACTGCGCAACGCGCGCTCGTCGTCGGACCAACCGGCTTTAACTTTGACCCACAGTTTCAACATGATTTTGCTATCGAATAATTTCTGCATGTCTTTGCGCGCCTCTTCGCCGATCTGGCGAATGCGCTCGCCCCCATTGCCGATCACGATTTTTTTCTGGCCATCACGTTCGACCAGAATCAGTGCATCGATCGTCAGCAATTTGCCTTCGCGCTTGAACGATTCGATCTCGACGGTAATTTCATACGGCAATTCCTCGCCGAGCTGGCGCATGACTTTTTCGCGCACCAATTCCGCCGCGAGAAAACGCTCGCTGCGATCGGTGACTTGATCCTCGGGGAAAAAATGCGGATTTTTCGGCAGGCGACGCTTGATGGCGGTTTCTAGTGCATCGAGGTTATGACCACGCAAAGCCGACAGCGGAAAAATTTCCGCGAAGGGGAATTTTTCGGAAAGCTTTTGCAATGCCGGCAACAATTGTTTTTTATCGTCGATCAAATCGATTTTGTTGATCGCGAGAATGACCGGACATTGCACATGCTTCACCTTTTCCAACACCCAATCGTCTTCTTCGGTCCAACGCAGACGTTCAATGACAAATATCACCACATCGACATCGAGCATGGCCTGACTGGCAGTCTGGTTCATGTAGCGATTGATCGCCTTCGGCTCGATTTTATGCAAGCCGGGCGTATCGACATAAACGATCTGTATCGCGCCCTCGGTTTTAATACCGAGCACGCGATGACGAGTGGTTTGCGGTTTGCGCGAGGTAATACTGATTTTCTGACCGAGCAAATGATTCAGCAGCGTCGACTTTCCGACATTGGGTCGGCCGACCAGCGCAACATAACCGCAGCGCGAAGTGTCATCGACGGTGGTATCGGCATCGTTCATCGCTTTTGCTCCGGGTGCTTTTTCGCAAAGCTCTTTTCTTCAAGATAGGTGAGCGCTTGTTGCGCAGCAATTTGTTCGGCTATGCGGCGACTGCTGCCACTGCCGGTAAATATTTGCGATACCGATGGAATGGTACAGCTAATGTCGAATAACTGATCATGCGCTTCGCCATGCGTCGCACTGAGTTGGTAGACCGGCAGCGCTTTACCGCGCCCCTGCAGCCATTCCTGCAGACGACTTTTTGCATCTTTGTTCACTTCACCGGGCGCCACTTGCTGCAACCGCGAGCCATACCACTCCAGCACACGATCGCGACAGACATCGAGACCGGCATCGAGATAAATCGCGGCAATTATCGCTTCGAGCACATCGGCGAGAATCGATTCGCGGCGATGACCACCGCTTTTCATTTCACCCGAACCGAGCCGAATCAATTCGCCCAACTCGAATTCGCGCGCGATCTCCGCCAGGGTTTGGCCGCGAATCAGCGACGCGCGCATACGCGTTAAATCGCCTTCGCGGGTGGCCGGAAAACGCTGAAATAATGCCTCGGCGATGATGAAGTTCACCATCGCATCGCCGAGGAATTCCAATCTTTCGTTATGGTGCCCACCGAAGCTGCGATGGGTCAGTGCCTGCTCGGCCAACGCGCAATCAGTGAAGCGATGACCGATGCGCTGGCTGAGAATTTGAATGGGATCGTGCACGCTCATTGCGGCGGGGAAAGTTTGTATTTGAGATTCTCGAATTTAACGACGACATCGATATTGGAAAGCAGCGGCACGCGTTTTTCGTAACTGGCATCGAGCACGCGCCCATCGCGCGAATCGACGATTTTGATGTCCTTCTTACTAATCGTTTCGATCCGGCTGACATCCAACTGCTTTTCAATCGCATTGAGCAGTTCGGTTTTCGCCAACATCGCCGATTGCGAATTCGCCATCACCACATCGAGCGCTTTTTTGGTCTGCCAGTAATCGAGATATACCGGACCGATTTTAAAAAAACATGTCAGTGCAAACGATGCAATGCCCAGCACGATCAACCAGCCGAGCATGCCTAATCCGCTTTGATATTTGCGCATTTGCATGCGAATTCTCCTCAGGTCAAATCAGTGGATGACGCCGACCCGATCGAAGCTGGGAACCGAAAACAGCGATTCCCAATGCATCCATACCGCGAATGCCTTACCGACGATTTCACGCTCGGGAACCTGTCCCCAAAAACGCGAATCGGCGCTGTTGTCGCGATTGTCGCCCATCATGAAATAGTGACCGGGCTTGACCACGACATCGACTTCGTCGGCAGTTGGGTTGTAGCTGTCCATTTGTTTATGGATGCTGTGTTCGATATCACCCAATTTTTCCGACGCCAGCTCAGTGGCCTGCATCGGGTTTACCCGCGCCAGAAATACCTGGTCGGCGCGCTGCCCGTTGATATATAGCACTTTATGGCGGTATTGGATGTGATCGCCCGGCAGACCAATCAGCCGTTTGATGAAGTACACATTTTTCTTGTGCGGTGGAAAAAACACGATGACATCGCCGCGCTTCGGTGCGCCGATGTCGAGAATCTTGGTTTTCAGCACCGGCAGCCGCAGGCCATAACTGAATTTGTTGACGAGAATGTAATCGCCGACCTCCAGCGTCGGCACCATCGACGATGACGGAATCTGGAACGGCTCGACGATGAACGAGCGCAACACCAACACCACCGCCAACACCGGAAAGAACGAGCGGCTGTATTCGGCAATCGGGCGCTGCTCGGACAAGGCGGGAATCGGTGCTTTGGTGTCACCGGTCAGCTCGGCGCTGACCGCTTTACGGCGGCGCTCGAACCAGACGATATCCAACAGCGCCACACCGCCCGACAACAAGGTCAGCATCACCAACACCAACGCGAAATCGCCATCCTTGATGACGACCACCATCGCCAGCCATACCAGCCACAACGCGAGCACAATGCGGAACAGCCAATCCGACCAGGCCGGCTCGGCACTGGCCGCAACCGACACTTCACCGCGCTGCACTTGCTGTTCAATCTTGAATTGCTGCTGCCGCCGGCCAAGCAGCTCCTGCACCAGCCATATCAGCAGCGTTGCCGCGGTCAGCGCCATCAACATTGTATTGACCATAGTTCTCACATCATCCGTTTCTGAAATTCATTAAATTGTGGAGCTGAGTTTAACTATCGATTTTCAACTATCTACTTTCAAGACCGCGAGGAACGCGCTTTGCGGAATCTCAACGCTGCCGACCTGCTTCATGCGTTTCTTACCGGCTTTTTGTTTTTCGAGCAGTTTTTTCTTACGTGAAACATCGCCGCCATAGCATTTTGCCAACACATTTTTACGCAATGCTTTCACGGTCGAGCGCGCGATGACCTGACCGCCGAGCGCAGCTTGAATCGCGACATCGAACATTTGACGCGGAATTAATTCGCGCATTTTTTCGACCAGCGCCCGTCCGCGATACTGCGCTTGATCGCGATGCACGATCACCGCCAGCGCATCGACTTTTTCGCCGTTAATCAGCACATCGAGACGCGCCAGTTTCGCCTCCTGGAAATGCGCGAACGAATAATCGAGCGATGCGAAACCGCGGCTCACCGATTTCAGACGATCGAAGAAATCGAGCACCACTTCGGCCATGGGTAATTCGAACGTCAGCGCGACTTGCTGCCCGAGAAATTGCATGTCTTTTTGCACACCGCGACGCTCGATACACAACGTCATGACGTTACCCAGATATTCTTGCGGCACCAGAATATGCGCGATCGCAATCGGCTCACGCATCTCGTCGATTTCGCCTGGATCCGGCAATTTGGATGGATTATCGACCTGCACGATATCGCCGTTGGTTTTCACGACTTCGTAAATTACCGTCGGCGCCGTGGTGATCAGATCGAGATCGTACTCGCGCTCAAGTCGCTCCTGAATAATTTCCATGTGCAGCATGCCGAGGAAGCCACAGCGGAAACCAAAACCGAGCGCGTCGGATGATTCCGGCTCGTAAAACAGCGACGCATCGTTCAATGTCAGTTTCGCGAGCGCATCGCGAAACGCTTCGTAATCTTCCGACGAGATCGTAAACAAACCGGCATAAACCTGCGGCTTCACGCGCTTGAAGCCGGGCAATGCATCGACATTCGGGGTCGCGAAATGCGTGATGGTATCGCCGACCGGCGCACCTTGAATGTCTTTGACATTCGCGACGATGAACCCGACCTCGCCGGCGGCAAGCCCATCGGTTTCGGTGAGCTTTGGCGTAAACACACCGACGCTGTCGACCAGCTGCGACTTGCCGATCGATTTGGTGATAATCTTGTCGCCTTTTTTGATGCGTCCGTTTTTTACGCGCACCAGCGACACCACGCCGAGATAATTATCGAACCACGAATCGATGATCAACGCCTGCAATGGCGCATCGAGATCACCCACTGGCGGCGGAATCAGATCGACCAGTTGCTCCAACAAATCTTCAATGCCGAGACCCGACTTGGCGCTGATGGGAATCGCATGCGAGGCATCGACGCCGATGATTTCCTCGATTTCGTGTTTAACCTTGTCCGGATCCGCTTGCGGCAAATCCATTTTGTTCAACACGGGAATGACTTCGAGCCCCTGCTCGATTGCGGTGTAGCAGTTCGCTACCGATTGCGCTTCGACACCTTGCGCGGCATCAACCACCAGCAGCGCGCCTTCACACGCCGCGAGCGAGCGCGACACTTCGTAACTGAAGTCGACGTGGCCGGGCGTATCGATGAAATTGAGCTGATATTTTTTGCCGTCTTTGGCGTTGTAGTACAGCGTTACGCTGTGCGCCTTGATGGTGATGCCGCGCTCGCGTTCGATATCCATCGAATCGAGCACCTGTTCGGCCATTTCGCGATCTTCAAGGCCGCCACAGAGTTGGATGAAGCGATCCGCCAGTGTGGATTTACCGTGATCGATGTGGGCGATGATAGAAAAGTTACGGATGTGATCGAGATTGCTCACGGATTATGTATGACTCAGCCAGACTGCGGGGATGTGATCGGACTCGATCAGGGAGCGCGATTGTAGCGTAAACGTCCAATCGACACGAGAGGCGCGTCAGACGTGCGGAGTCGGCATTTATGGCGTTGGATTGCGCCAGCTCACGGCACTGGCGACGCGTTGCGCGGTCATTTCCGGCACTTCGCCAACGACGGTGACCAAGTACGGCTGGCCGTTGAAATTGGCCAATTTGGTATACGCGACGGTCGCGCCCTGCATCGCCCTGCCGTCGCTCGCTGGCAATGGCGCTTGCGTGATTTCGACGAAAATAGAGAGTACCGCGAGACCATCGGAATAGGTCATCACGCCTTCGCTCGCGCGATGCGGCGCAACCGACAACACAAAGCCCGGCGGCATCCACTCAGGTCGCCAGGGCATTTGCGCCTCTTCCACAACACGATCGATTAGCACCGGTTCGGGCTTGGAATTAGTGACTGCGGAATTAGCGGTCGGATGATTGGCGACGTCGCCGAGCCACTCCTTTTTCAGCGGCATGCCGATCTCGACTTCAACAAACTGCAGACGCTCGCGTACTCGACCCGCATCGTCCAGCGCCTCGGTGCGCAGCAGTAATCCGGTGTCATGATCGAGCGCGAGCCGATAGCCGAAACGAAATTGATCGCGCGGTTTAATGTTCAGTACCACCGCGCGGCGCCCAGCGACGCGATCTTCGCCAGCGACTTCAATATCGTAATAACGATCGATGCCTTCGAGCCCCGCTTTCAACAAATGCCGGTGCAGCAGCGAATCCACACGCTGCCCCAGTTGAATACAGGTTAATTGCTTGCCATGGCGAATGATTTCGCGCGGCGCACCGTCGAGATGTTCGAGCCGCTCGAACTCTTCACCGTCGAAAATACCGTGGGTAAGCCGCAGCGATTCCATCTGCGCACCGTGCGCGTAACTCATGACGCCGCGGTAATTCAGTTCATCCATGCTGTGAGCAAGGCGACCTAGCCACTGTTCGCTTTGCGGACTATCCGCAACGGCAACACAGGGCAGCGCCAGCCATAGCGATAATAGAGACGAACGCAGTGTGTGTATCGATATGCCGGTATGTTGCGACGTATCGAGATTACTTAGGTGCATCGAGCTGGGAAACCCTGGCAAAGGTGATTGCACCCTGCCCGTTGTTCAATGAAGCCCGCTCGCTGTGCTGTAACAAATATTGCTGCAACCGCTGTTGCGCCAACTGATCGGGATCGAGCGACACCGGCTGCAACGGTGAAGTATTCAATGTTGCGCTAACTGCAACATTGCCGACTCCAGATTGTACCGGCGCCGCAAAAACACGACCGTTCGTAGTCGGCGTGGGTATCGATGCTTGCGCGACTGCAGTGTTGTCGCCGCTATTGGCATTGAAATGACGCGCACCCACAGCCACCACCGTTGCGACCGACGCCGCTACCGCAAAGCTCGCCACCGGACGCCACCAGCGCGCAGTCAGCGACGGCGCAGCGACGACGTCATCGGCCAATGCCGCTTGCACACGCTGGGAAATATCCATCTGCGCGAAACGCATGTCGACACCGGCCATGCCATCGCGCGCCAGATGAAAATCATGCCATGCAGTTCTCACCACAGCGTCGTCGCTCGCGAGCAAGCGCCGCAATTCCAACTCATCCGCCTCGCCATCCATCAAGGCAGAAACCGACTCCCGCAACCTGTCATTCATACGACACCTCACCGTTGGTTTGATATGCCTTGATGTGTTTATCGATAGCTTCGCGTGCGCGAAAAATTCGACTGCGCACCGTACCGACGGGACAATCCATGGCCGTCGCAATATCTTCATAGCTGAGACCGTCGAATTCGCGCAATGTCACCGCAGTGCGCAAATCTTCGGGCAATGATTTGATCGCGTGATCGCACACGCGTTTCAATTCCTGCCCCGACAAAATATTTTCCGGATTTTCGATTTCCTTCAGCAAAAAATCGCCATCAAAATGTTCGGCATCTTCAATATCGATATCGACGCCGGGCGGTCGACGCTGGCGCGCGACCAAATGATTCTTCGCGGTATTAATCGCAATGCGATACATCCACGTATAAAAAGCACTCTCGCCGCGAAAATTTGGCAGCGCCCGAAACGCTTTGATAAAAGCTTCCTGCGCAACGTCCTGCACTTCATCGCTGTTGCGAATGTAGCGCGAAATAAGACTCAAAATTTTGTGCTGATACTTCAGTACCAACAGATCAAAAGCCTTTTTATCGCCCTTCTGAACGCGGGCTACCAACTGCTGGTCGGTAACTTCGGGACCGGTCATTGCCGACCCCGCGGCGCGCATCTCGTATTAGCTGCCAAATAGACCATGCACCATTCCGGAAGTTTCGAGCCGCTACACAAGCCAACCTGCGTACCTGCAAGCCAATCTGCGCAAAGGCGGGTATGATTGCCAGCCCCGAAAAAAGTTCAACCGCTTCGGTGCCGGCACAAGGAGTGCGCTGGATAATATAGTCGGCCATAACGCGGAGCAATACGCACATCCATGAGCGCGACCAATCGTCACGATGTTCTGATCATCGGCACCGGCGCCGCCGGCCTCACTGCAGCGCTGCGGCTCGCACCGCATGCGCGCGTGGCCGTGGTATGTAAAGGCGATCTCAATCAGGGCTCGACCTGGTGGGCACAAGGTGGCATCGCCGCGGTCATCGATCAAAACGATACCGTCGAAGCACATATCGCCGACACCTTAACCGCCGGTGCGGGACTGTGTCATGCCGACGCAGTTCGTTTCGCCGTCGAGCACAGTAAAGAGAGCGTCGAGTGGCTGCTCGAACAAGGCGTGCAGTTCGATCGTTTGATCGGAGCGGGATTTCATCTTGCGCGCGAAGGCGGACACAGCCATCGGCGGATTATGCATACGGCCGATTCGACGGGTCGCGAGGTGTCCGAAACGCTAACTGCGCGCGCGCTCGAAACCAAGAACATCGAAATTTTCACCAACCGTGTCGCGGTCGACCTGATCGTTGAGAACGGTCATTGTCGTGGCGCCTATGTGCTCGATCGCAATAGTGGCGAAGTCGAAGTATTTCAGGCCGAGCACACGATTCTCGCTACCGGTGGCGCCAGCAAGGTGTACCTGTATACCACCAATCCGGATGGTGCTACCGGCGATGGCATTGCCATGGCGTGGCGCGCCGGTGCCCGCGTTGCCAATATGGAATTCAATCAATTCCATCCGACCTGCCTGTATCACCCGAAAGCAAAATCATTCCTGATCACTGAAGCGATTCGTGGTGAAGGCGGAAAATTATTGCTGCCGAATGGCGAACGCTTCATGCAACGTTTCGATTCACGCGGTGAACTCGCGCCACGCGATATCGTGGCACGCGCGATCGACCATGAAATGAAGCGGCTCGGTATCGATTGTGTGTATCTCGACATCAGCCATAAATCGCCCGAATTTATCCTGCATCACTTTCCCACTATCAAAGCGCGCTGTCTCGAACTGAGCATCGATATCACACGCGATCCGATTCCCGTCGTACCCGCGGCACACTATACCTGCGGTGGCGTGATGGTCGATTTCGAGGGCCGCACCGATGTACCCGGCTTGTACGCCATCGGCGAAACTTCATTTACCGGCCTGCACGGTGCGAATCGCATGGCGTCGAATTCGCTGCTCGAATGCATTGTCTATGGTCGCGCCGCAGCCGCTTCGATCGCGAAAAATCTGCATGCATGCAACGATCAATTCCAGGCGAAGGCGTGGGATTCGTCGCAGGTGACCGATTCCGATGAAGACGTTGTGATTTCGCACAACTGGGATGAAATGCGCCGCGCGATGTGGGATTACGTCGGTATCGTGCGCACCAACAAACGCCTGCAACGTGCGTTGCGTCGCGCCGAGCTGCTACAGCAAGAAATCGCCGAGTATTACAGCAACTACAAAGTCACCAACGATTTGCTCGAATTGCGTAACTTAGCGACGGTAGCGGAGCTAATTATTCGCTCTGCACTCGCCCGCAAGGAAAGCCGCGGCCTGCATTACACGTTGGATTATTCCGATCTGCTACCGGAAGCGGTCGATACGATTTTGACGCCACCGAATTATGCGCCCGCCTCTTCTCAATCAAAACGAGCCTCACCCAAGACGGGCCAGTGACGCAGACACGCGCGCAGACGCCGCATATCGTCGGCGGTCAAACTATCGCGGCATAGTGTGAGTGTTAGATTTCGGCGGCGCCACCATCGATCATCACTCGCTGCGGTATCGCGAAAACTCAATACCACCAAGGCCGGCCAGATCACCGCGCGCCGCAAATCGACAATGCGCGCGCTATGATCGCCTGCAAGCCATTGCCAACCATCGCGCCACAACAAAATACCCTGTTGTCGCGCCTGCCAGCGCCATTGCCATCCCAAGTACGCCAGCATCACTAAACCCAGCAGCATGCGCAGCGATAGCGCTATGGCGGTGTGAGCGATTGCCGCCAGTGCCAGCAATGCCAACACGGCTATTGCGGTCAATAGAAACTTTGACGAGCGAACTTCAATGCTTAGGCGTGCGTGTGAACGCGAGAATTTGTTCGACAATCCCTGCCAACTCCGAATCCGTGGGCTGCTCGCGTTGCAGGAACCAAGCGAATAACTCGGTATCCTCGCTCTCCAGCAAGCGGACATAATGTTGTTGCGCTTCGTCATCCAATTCGCGCAGACGGCGCTCTACGAACGGCATCAGTATCAGATCGAGCTCGAGCATACCGCGCCGGCTTGCCCAGTAAATACGCTTGTATTCTTCGTCGGAAAACATCGGCCGATTGTCACTTCGCGAAAGCGGGCGCGTAGAATACGCGACTGCCGCGGCAACGCCTAGCGGCCTATCCAGGTGTGACACTCCAGCGTTTACGGATTTTCTATGAATACAGCGTGGCAAATTTTTCTACAAACTATCGGCGCGACCGAACGCAATGGTGACAGCGCATTTGTCGCCGATCCCGCAGCGCTGACAGCGCTCGATGGTCGCGATGTGATCATGCCGCTACGCCCGTACGGCGTGCTCGCGGTGGAAGGCGCCGGTGCCGAAAAATTTCTGCAGGGGCAATTGACCTGCCATGTCGCTGAAACCAGTCCAACGCTGAGCACACCGGGCGCGTATTGCACGCCGAAAGGCCGCATGGTTTGCAGCTTTCAGCTGGCCCGACCATCTACCGACCATTTCCTGTTGCGGATGCGTCGCGATCTGCTCGATGTGGCGAGCGCCACACTGCAAAAGTACATCGTGTTTTCAAAAGCCAAACAGCAGCGCGTCGACGATATGATCGTCATCGGCCTGCACGGCCCTAACACCGGCGCTATGGTGCGCGAACTCGCGGGCGACATTCCCGGCGGTAAGAACCGCACATTGATCCATGGCGAGGCCGTATTTATACAACGTGATGCCGATGGCACCTGGTTCGAATATTGGGCGCCGAGCGAGCAGGCGCTGTTGTTCTGGAATCGCTACTACGAACGCTGCACTTCCGCCGGCTCGCACTATTGGCGGTGGCTGACCATCCGCAGCGGCGAAGCCGAGGTGTGCGGTGCCACCGTGGAAGCCTTTATTCCGCAGATGCTGAACTTCCACCTTACCGGCGCCGTGAATTTCAAGAAAGGTTGTTACACCGGGCAGGAAATTGTCGCGCGGGCGTATTACCGCGGTCAGGTAAAACGCCATTTGATTCGCGCCGCCGTAGCGGCTGCCGCCCCGGCGCCTGGCACCGCTGTAGAGGATGAGAATCGGCGCGGCATCGGCACTATTGTCGATAGCGTGGCAATCGACAGCGATCATGCCGAGCTGCTCGCGGTGAGCGGCATCGAGGAAAATACCGACCTAAAACTCCTGGTCGACGGCGTCGCATTGCAACCGCTGCCGCTGCCGTATGCTATACCTTAAGCCACGTTGCGCAGCGGTTGCGATCGCTGCTTTTTAGCCAGTTTTTTCGTTTATTCAGCTTCTCGGGACGATCATCCATGAGCGACACCATCGAGCAGATCAGCCGCGAGCTGCTGCATGCCCTCGATACCGATCAATTAGTGCTGCCCACCCTGCCAGAAGTCGCGTTGAAGGTCAGGGAAGTATCGAGCGATCCCGATGTGGATGTCGCGACGCTCAGCAAGGTCATCGAAAACGATCCCGCTATTTCGGCCCGCATCGTCAAAATCTCGAACAGCCCGCTGCTACGCGCGAGTCGTCCGATCGAAGATCTGAAAATGGCGGTCAGTCGCCTCGGCATCAATTACACCAGCAACCTCGCTACGAGCCTGGCAATGCAACAAATGTTTCAGGCGACGTCCGACGTAATCGACCAGCGCATGCGCGAGGTGTGGGCGCACAGCACCGAAGTTTCTGGCATCGCCCATGTGCTGGCGCGTCACTACACCAAATTGCGGCCCGATCAGGCCACGCTCGCCGGCATCGTGCATCAGATTGGTGTGTTGCCGATTTTGACTTTCGCCGAAGACAATCGTCGACTGCTAAAAGATACGGTCGCACTCGACGAATTAATCACATCGCTGCATCCGCTATTGGGTCGCCGTATCCTCGAAGCATGGAACTTCCCCGAAGAGCTTTGCATCGTCCCGCAAGAGCATGTCAATTTCGGCCGCAGCCGCGAGAAACCCGATTATTCCGATGTGGTAATGGTCGCGAATTTACAAAGCTATATCGGCACCGATCATCCCTTCACCCAATTGGACTGGACGATGATCAGCGCATTCGATCGCTTGGGCCTCGAACCCGAAGTGAACACAATGGAAGCGGAAGACCTGACCGCGGATATGGAAGCAGCGATGGCGTTTTTGCAGTGATCGAATACCTGATCATTAATTAATTTTGATTTCAGGCGGCAACGCCCAATCGATCGGCTTCTTGCCATGCTTTTCTAAATAATTATTCGTTTTTGAAAAATGTTTGCAGCCAAGAAATCCGCGATGCGCGGATAACGGCGACGGATGTGGTGCTTCGAGCACGAGATGTTTGTGGCGATTGATCAACTGACCTTTTTTCTGGGCATAACTTCCCCACAATAAAAACACCAAACCGTCGCGCTCGTTGTTCAAATGCGCGATGCAGGCATCGGTGAAATTTTCCCAACCTTTTCCCTGATGCGAATTCGCTTTACCCGCTTCGACAGTCAGCACCGCATTCAGCAATAACACGCCCTGCTCCGCCCAGTGCTGTAAACAACCGTGTCGACTGACTGGAATGCCAAGATCGTTTTTCAATTCGTTAAAAATATTCACCAGCGAGGGCGGCGTCGGGACGCCGGGCAATACCGAAAAACATAAACCGTGCGCCTGACCCGGACCGTGGTATGGATCTTGGCCGAGAATCACGACTTCAACTTTTTCAAACGGTGTGGTGTTAAGTGCGTTAAACCAATTTTCGGCAGCTGGATAAATCACTTTGCCGGCTTTTTTTTCCGCCTGCAGAAACGCTTTTAATTGCCGCATGTAGGGCTTATCGAACTCATCGCCGACGACCGCCAGCCATGACGGATGCAATTTAATTTGTTCACGTTTCTTTGTCGTCTGATCCATTTTCTATCGTTATTCCGAGACAATCAGCACTGGAGCTTTGTGTCGAATTAATGGGCGAGATATTGACGGCTCCGCCGTTTGTTCACGCTCGTAACGGCGGGCGGGTGTATTGATGATATCGGCAAGCGGCGCGGCATGATACGACGCGGCCACTTGCGTCGACAAAGGCGTGTCGTACAACGTGGTGCGCTGACGCGGCACGCGCTGACAGTGATCGATCAGCGCATCCATTTTTTCCGGCGGTAACTCCTGGCCGTGATTCGCACCGGCCGCGCGCGTAATCGATTCATTCATCAAGGTACCGCCAAGATCGTTGGCGCCCGCATTCAAACAGGCAGCAACACCGGCCTCGCCCATTTTCACCCATGAAGTTTGAATATTTTCGATGAGCGGATGCAAAGTCAAACGCGCGACCGCGTGCATTAATATTGCTTCGCGGAAAGTCGGACCGCGTCGCGCTTTGCCTTTCAAATACAACGGCGCTTCCATCGCGACGAATGGCAATGGCACGAACTCGGTAATGCCGCCGGTCTTCTGTTGCAGATCGCGCACGCGTAATAGATGACGCGCCCAATGTTCATATTTTTCGACGTGGCCATACATGATCGTCGCGGTCGTACGCAGACCGACGCGATGCGCGGTCTCGATCACTTGCAGCCAATCGTCGGTACCGATTTTATCCGGACAAATAATCGCACGCACTTCATCGTCGAGAATTTCCGCCGCCGTGCCCGGTAGCGTACCCAGCCCCGCGTCTTTCAATTGCCGTAAAAATACTTCGAGATCGATGCCAAGCGTTTTCGCGCCCTGCCACACCTCGAGCGGCGAAAATGCATGCACGTGCATTTCCGGTACCGCGTTTTTCACATCGCGCAAAATATCGAGATAGGTTTGGCCGGTGTAATCGGGATGGATACCGCCCTGCATACACACTTCGGTCGCACCACGCTGCCACGCCTCACGCACGCGGCGCTGAATTTCTTCAGGGGCCAGATCGTACGGTCGGCCGCGCAAATTTTCGCTGAGTTTACCTTTCGAAAATGCGCAGAACTGACATTTGAAATAACAGATATTGGTGTAATTGATATTGCGATTGACGACGTACGCCACGCCATCGCCATTCACTTCGCGACGCAAAGCATTCGCCGCTTGCGCGACATAGGCAAAATCATCGCCGCGCGCCTGAAACAAACGCACAATCTGCGCTTCGGTTAATCGCGCGCCGCGCTGCGCTAACTCAACAATAACTTTTATATCGGCACTAATTTTTTGCGGAATTTTCTTTAGTAGATGGAGATCGCTTGCCGGCGGAGTCATCGTTTCGCCGGGCGACCAATCATCGGTGCGCGCAAAACCTTCTGTATCGATACTCGCTAGTACTTTGCTGTGCAGTGCTGCATCGAGCCAACGCGCGTGGTCGAGCGCATACGTCGGATAAATCGTCAGCCGTTCCTGCAGTAATTTTCCGGCCTCGGCGGTTTCGCGCGCGAGCGTATCGAGATGCGGCCATGGCGCTTCCGGATTCACGTAATCCGGCGTGATCGGACTGACGCCACCCCAATCATTGATGCCGGCAGCGATCAATTGCGGCAACACACCGGGACTTAAATTCGGCGGTGCCTGAATGCTCATCTGCGCGCCGAAAATGCAACGCGTTACCGCAATCGTCCACAACAACTCGTTCAAATCGGGCTCAGGCGCATGCGCCATTAATGTGTCCGGTTTCGCGCGAAAATTCTGCACGATGATTTCCTGCAGATGACCGTGCTGCGCGTTGATATCGCGTAATGCGAGCAAACTTTCGATGCGCTCGCGCCGCGTTTCGCCAATGCCGATCAGAATACCGCTGGTAAATGGCATCTGTGCGAGACCAGCGAGATGCATCGTCTGCAGCCGCACAGCGGGATCTTTATCCGGTGACCCGAAGTGTGGCTGGCCTTTTTCGCATAACCGTGTGGATGCCGATTCGAGCATGATGCCCATCGACGCGGATACGCGGCGCAGCTTTCCGATTTCTTCCGCCGTCATCGTGCCGGCATTGATATGCGGCAATACATTCGTTTCGGCGATGATTCGTTCGGCGACAGCGGCGACATAATCGAGCGTCGTCGCAAACCCCATTTCGGCCAATGCTTCACGCGCAACGCGATAACGCAATTCGGGTTTTTCGCCGAGTGTCAGCAGCGCTTCTTTGCAGCCGAGCTGCTCCGCTGCTTTCACCTGTTCGATTACGGCATCGATGGATAAATAAGGTGCATCGAGATGACGCGGCGTTTGTGCAAAGGTGCAGTAGTGACAGACATCGCGGCACAATTGCGTCAGCGGTAAAAATACTTTGCGTGAATAGGTCACGACATTGCGAAAACCACGATTACGCAATTCAGCCGCGATTTGCATCAACGCCGCTGTATCGTCGATATCCGCCAGTTGCAGCGCTTCGCTAGCGCTGAGTACATCGCCCGCGAGCAAGCGGTTGGAAAAAATAGCGAGAAGGGATTCAGGCACAGACACGTCGCTCTCCGCCATTGATCGCAGCGGACTGCATTGCAGCAACACGCTCGGCGACACCACTGGCCATTAAAAAATTACGCGTATTGATCGCAATGTCGCGACGGTTATTTTGCAGCAACAACGCCAGATCTTCCGGTTCATCGATATCGCAGCGCGCACCGGGTAGATCGCACACCGTCGGCGTGGCGCCGAGCGTATGCGCCTGGTGGCAATGTCGCTGCAAACTATCGATACCGTATTGTGCGGAAAAATTCTGCAACGGCCGCCACGCCAGCAAATTGGTACCGCTGTGGCGGCGATCGCACGCCATCGTCACTGCATGCTCGGCAGCATTGCAATGGGCGCGCAGAAATTCGGAGATATCGTGCTGATGCAACATCGGCAAATCGCCATGCACCACCAATAGATCTGCGCAATCCTGTTTGTGTAACCAGGCTGCCGCAGCATTAACAGCGCCATTCAAATCGTGGCAATGCAATGCGGCCTCATCGAGAAATTCGATTTCGTAGTAACGCGCGAGCCACACTGCCGAATGATCGCGCGAACAGATCACTACACGCTCGATATCGTTATGCGCCGTTAATACCGACAGCACATCCTCGACCATCGCCTGAAACAGCTGCGTGCGCTCGGCTGCCGATAACAAGCCGGATAGTCGTTGCTTGGCAGCAGCGAATTCTTTCAAGGGCAGCAATGCGATCAATTCTGTAATCCTAAAAACCGGCGCGCGATGGTGGAATATTATGATCACATGCACCCAACTATTACATACCCCCGCTACATACCCCAGCGCGGAACAATGCCGCGCGGGATATGCGGATGCACTTCGCGCTCGTAAAGTTTCAGCATTTCCCAGCCACGCTGCGGATCGATGCCACCGAACAGCGGTGTTAAATAGAACGAGCTGTTATCGCCCAGCTCCTCGATCACCTCAAGCGCCTGTTTCGGCGTCAGCACTTTATACGCATGAGTTTCGCGAATTGCGTCGGCGGTCATACCTCCTGCGTATGGACCGATGGGAGTGCCATACGCTGCAGCAGTCCAGCGCGAATACGAATCGAGTACATGCAATACATGTGGCGTGATCCACTCCCAATCGCGTTCCGGATTTTCTGAAATCCACACGAATGTCGGCGCCTGTTTCGGATATTCGCCTGGATCGGCCTTGCCGATTTTCAAACACTCATCGCGATACGGCTGCCAGTTCTTCGGCTCGAACAATGGCACCAGGAAACCATCGGCGATATGCGCGGCTGCGCGTGCGACTTTCGGCGCCATGCCACCGAGCATTACCGGCACCGGCTTGTCGGGCACCGGCGAAATCAAACAGGGCCTGCCCTCATATTCGAAAGGTTCGCCGGTCCACGCCTGTTTCAACACCTCGGCCGTTTGACAGGTGAATGCGAAACGGTCCTCGACGCGGCGGCCATACATTGCAAATTCGGAGGGGCGATAACCGAAGCCAAGCCCAAGCTCCATGCGACCGTTGCTGATGATCTGCGCCACGGCAAGATCCTCGGCCAGACGAATCGGGTCGTAGCATGATGCGAGCAATATCGCCATGCGCAGTTTGATCTGCTGCGTGCGCGCCGCCATTGCGCTGGCAAGAATCAGCGGCGACGGGTTATAGCCGTCGTCCGAGCCGTGATGCTCGCCAAAACCGAGTACATCGAAACCGATCTTATCGGCCCATTCGCCCATATCGAGCGCAGCAGAAAACAGTTCGGCACGCGGCGCACCAAATGCCGGTGCGCGCATATCGAAAATCATTACCAGTTCCATAACTCGAACTCCGTACGTTGACGAATAATTAGTAGTGCTCGCACCTTGCGCGCGAGCTCATATAGATCAAGATGCCGGCGTTTAAATTTTTTCCGGATCGATATAACGGAGACCATCCACGGTCTCACCTTTGCGCAGACGCTTTTTGATTTCTTCCAGTTCGGCATGGAACCCCGGTTCGTACGACACGAATTCGAGATAAAACCCTAACTCCTCCATCGTATCGAACTGCACCTGCTTCATGCCGCGATAACCGTCGCGCGAGATTTCGCGCAGACCGCATTTCGCTGCATGCGCCGCGGCGCCCTCCAAATCGTCGACACGAAACGAGACAAACGAAACGCCCTGCCCGTGCGTGCGGATATGATTCGCGACAAAGCTATCCTCTTCGGCCGACTGAAAAACATCCATAAACGCCTGCGCACCGTTGTCACTATCGAAATTAACGCACGCGTTATAAAACCCGAACTGCTGCAGATTGCTGATTGGCGTAATGTCGGGGCCGAACAGCTGCTGCATGATTTCCAAAAAACGTTTGATGTTACGAATATTGAAATGGATGTGATCGATGCCATAGGTTTTGATGGTCATTACAGAGCTCCTACATTCGGTTGCGTTATTTTTATCGGGTTTCGAAAGATTGCATTTATTGCGTATGACACCAGCTCGGCATCACCCCGCGCGGCACATGCGGATACACCTCTCGCTCAAACAACCGCAGCATTTCCCACGCTCGTTTCGGATCGGCGCCCGCCAGCAACGGCGTCAGATACAGCGAGCTGTTATCGCCCAGATCCGCAATCAATTCGCGCGTTTCTTTCGGTGTCAGCACTTGGTAAGTGTTGCTGTTGCGTATCGTATCGATGGTGACATCGGCCTGATAAACACCCCGCGCGCTACCGTAAGCCTCTGTGGTCCAGCGCCCATACGATGTCTGTATGTGCAGAATATGCGGTGTCAGCCATTCCCAATCGCGATCGGGATCTTCGGAAACCCAGAGAAATGTCGGGCCCTGTTTCGGATATACACCCGGATCGCGCTTGCCGAGTTTGATGCATTCTTCGCGGTAGGGTTGCCACACATCGGGGCCGAATAATGGCGCAATGAAACCATCGGCAACGCGCGCCGCTGCGCGCGCCACGGCGGGGGCGGTGGCACCCAGCATCAGCGGCACCGGTTTTTCCGGAATCGGCGCAATTAAACAGGGACGACCTTCGTACTCGAACGATTCACCGGTCCATGCCTGCTTTAATGCCTCTGCCACCTGCAGGGTATATTTGAAGCGATCTTTAACATCGCGTCCGTACATCTTGAACTCGCATTGGCGATAGCCGAAACCGAGACCCAGTTCGAAACGGCCGCCGCTGAGAATTTGCAGCATGGCGATATCTTCAGCCAAACGAATAGGGTCATAACATGACGCGAGCAGTACAGCGGTGCGCAGCCGAATGCGTTGCGTGCGCGCCGCGAACGCGCTGGCCAATATGAGCGGCGATGGGTTGTAGCCATCGTCTGAGCTATGGTGCTCACCCAGGCCGAGCACATCGAAACCGACCTTGTCAGCCCATGCCGCAATATCGAGTGCTGCCGCAAACAGTTGCGATCGAGGCGTAGCCCAGTCGGGCGCACGCATATCGTTAATAATGACCAATTCCATCTCTACTCACCTCGCTATTTTTATTCGATTGACCGTATCTGTTTGAACGACGGCGGTGAAAATTCATCGCGACGATTTCAATGACTCGCGCTTGGCGCCGTTGAGAAATACACGTGTTACGAAGGCTGCATGGCGCTCGATTTCGCGGGCGTTCGACAGCTCGAGCTTGAACGAAACCCGTTTCTGCCATTCCGACAACGCCATCGATATAAATAATTGCGCCGCGTCTTTTTCATTATTGCGCTCGAGTCCTTTTTGACGCAGATAAGCGCTGATCGGTTGCAGCAGATTTTGGATGTGATTCGCTTCGGCAGCCTTCACCAACTCCGGAAATTCATTGCTGTCGCGATACACCAGCATGCCCAGGCGCATGCTCGTGTTGGATGACAACATATGCACCAGCGTTGCCGCATAAGCGCTCAGCACTTTCGCAATATCTTTGGCATTGGGGTCGAGCGTCGGAAACTCGGTCGCGCCGATATCGATACATGCCTTAAATAGACTGAGTTTGTCGGAATATTGGTAATACAGCGTGCGCGGCGATACATCGGCTTTTTCGGCCACCATGCGCATCGTCACCGCGCGATAACCCAGATCGCAGAACAACGTGCGGGCGGCATCGAGAATAACTTCGAGTTTTCGCTGCGCATCCTCCGCTGTCGGCCGGCCTTTGCGGGATATTGCGACCTCTACTCCACCTGCCATTAACGTACTCCCCATGAAGCTTGTGTCGGCCGCACAGCGTTATCGCTATCGATTGCGACGCAGCGTTATTTATATCGACCGGTATCATTATATTTATATCGACCGAGATAATTAATGCAAGCGAAATCTCATTACGGAGCGCAGCCCTATTTCGGATCGACCCAGTTAAGCTTAACAAAACAACCGGACAAGTGTCCTAAATAAACCCGATTCAATCGCGTATAGGCAATGAATTCAAGAGGTTTAGGCCGCCGGTGACTTATAAGAGGCTTTAAAAGGGACGATCCGCAAAACAGGAGTCAGGCGATCGCCAGTCCACCGTCGATCCTAATGTGCACACCGGTCACGAATTCGGCGGCAGGATCGGCGAAGAACATGACGCCGCGCGCGATATCCACCGTTCGGCCGAGTCGCGGCACCAGGGCTGGCCATACATCGCGCGCAGCATTGCGCTCGATTAAATCCCATGTATCACCCCACCCTTTGCTCGGCGCTTCCGATTCCAGCCAGGCTCGCAATCCTTCGGTTGCGATGAACCCGGGACTGATCGCATTCGCCGTCACACCGGTTCCCCGCAGCGCCACGGCCAGGCTAGTGGTATAGGACACTAATGCACTCTTGGCCGCGCGATAATCCGGAATCGTCGAAATCGGATTATCCACAATAGCGCTGCAAATCTGGATGAGCCTGCCCCAGTTCCGCTCACGCATACCCGCGACAATGGTCTGCGTCATCGTGACGGCAGAGATGGTGTTCGCATGGTAGGTGCGAATCCAATCCTCCGGGCTGGCATCAAAACATTCCGCCGTACCGTGACCGGCAGAGGCACCGCCCGCATTATTAACAAGAATATCGATCGGCCGGATAGACAGCGCTTGTGCCGCGACCTCTCTCGCGTCATCGGGCTCGTCCAGCGAGCCAACGACGCTTGCGACTTCGGTACCGCCCGCTCGCAGCTCCTGCTCAACTTTAGCGAGCTTAGCAATGTCGCGACCATGCAAAATAATCGACGCACCTGCAGCTGCAAGTACGCGCGCGCTTTCGGCGCCGATGCCGGAGCTCGAACCGGTAACGAATGCACAACGGCCTTTCAAAGATAATGTCATTTCAATTCCACCTTATTTATTAATATCGAATGGTATTTTTATTTTGCGCTGGAAAATCGTGGAATTGCGAGAAAAAATTTGGCCAAAAAAATATCGAAACAGATGACATTAAAAATTCTGATGATTATTTAGAGCAGATAATAAAAACTGTCTTGTAGTTGCACGCCACTGTTTTACCAATAGCCACAATTGATTTTCCAATAGCCGCAATTGAATTGTTATGAGGATAATTTATGAAAATTCTGGCGGTCGCACGCTATACGATTTGATTCGTATGTTCGATTATTTTTCCTCGGCAAGTGATGCCGAGAACTGCAACACTTCATCAGCGAGACGTACACGATCATCGAGCGATCGCATCACCGTATCGGTGACATGCACGGCGATGCCCAATTCGGCAAGCGCGTCAGCTTGCTCGGCATCGACGCTATCGAGCACGAAGCCATCGAGAATATCGCGATAGTGATTGGCAACAGCCGCCGCGCTCGTCGGTAAATTCAATTCGCGCAGCATTTTCGCGGCCGGACCTTTGATCGCGGCGCCACCGACGATCGGCGATACCGCAATCACCGGCGCCACACTATCGCGCAACGCCTCGCGCACGCCCGCCAATTGCAAAATGGGATCGATACTGACGAAGGGATTCGACGGACAAATAATAACGGCATCGAGATCGGCGCTATTGATCTGCGCAAAAAACTCACGCTGCGGTTGCGCATCTTCAATGCCGCGAAAATAAAAACCGCGCACAGCGGGCTTGCATTGCTCACGCACAAAATAATGTTGAAAACTGAGTTCGCCGTGCTCGGTGATCACAATCGTTTCGATCGTGTCGTCGCTCATCGGCAGCACGCGATGGGCCACACCATATTTCTCGCACAGTTGCTGCGTTGCCGTGCTCAGCGACAAGCCATTACACAACAACGCGCCACGCTGCAGATGCGTGGCGATATCGAGATCGCCGAGACGAAACCACGTTTCGCCGCCGAGCGTCGCCAGCGCTTCCATCACGCGCCACGATTCTTGCGCCAAACCCCAGCCCTGCTGCTGATCGTTGCGACCACCCAGCGTGTACATCACGGTATCGAGATCGGGGCAAATACGCAGGCCGTAATGATCGAAATCATCGCCGGTGTTGCAGACAATGGTGAGTTGTTCGGGTGCCAGCAATTTACTCAAACCGAGCGCGAGTTTTGCGCCGCCGACGCCGCCGGATAATGCGAGTATGTTCTTATCGAAATTCATCGAAATAAATCTTTATCGCGGGCACGAATCAACGCGCTCGAATCGGCTGCGGCAGGCGTAAATTGAGCGCCGCGAATCAACACCACCGGCGCGCTCTCCGCCGCCTGCCCCATCAACAACGATGCCGCTGCAGCCAGTTCATCGGCCACCGCAATTTCGGTAATTTCGAGCGGACGCCCGAACAAATCGGCGGTGCCAATTCGCGTTTCCAAGGGCAATAAACCCGCGCTACCGAGCGCAAAACCGATCACGCCGTTACGCCATGCACGGCCGGCCGAATCGTTAATGATGACGGCCACCGTAGCGCCAGTTTTTTCGCGCAAGCCAACACGCAATTGCGCGGCGCTGGCATCCGGATTTTCCGGCAGCAGCAACACGCGCGGATTATCGGCGTGCGATTGAATATTCGATTGATCGATGCCCGCGTGCGCATGCACATAACCGTTGCGATGCTCGACAATAATTGCGCCCTTGCGTACGCGCAGCACTTCCACCGATTCGCGCAAAATCAATTCGACGATGCGCGGATCCTTATCGGCCAGCGCCGCGAGTGTGATGGCGCGATCGCTCGGTGCAATCTCATTCAGATAGGCGTAGCGATTTTCCGCTTTCGAAACGATTTTTTGTGCGAGCACCAATACATCGTCGTCGCGCAGCTGCATGTCCGCACGTTCAAGCGCAGCAAGAATAATCGTCACCAAATCATCGCCGGGCTCGATAAGCGGAATTCCCGGCAACACTATCAACTGCATTTGACCAGGCATTTTACGCGTCGTCATGTAGACCGGTAATGCGAATACCGGCGTGGCAGCTGTATTGTTTGTTGATGAAAATCAGCACCGAGGTCAGCGCTTCCGCCGCCGCTGCATTCGCGAGTGCACCGGCGTGAAAACCGCGCATCCCCGCCGCTTCGACTAACGCAATCACTTGCGCGCGCGCGTCTTTATCATCGCCACACACCAGCACATCGCAATCGAGTGCGTGCCCTTCCTGCAAATGATGTGCTGCAACATTTTGAAATGCAGAGACAACACGCACGCCCTCGCCGACAATCCGCTGCGCGATCTGACCTGCCGAACCCTCTGTTGGTAATTGCACGCGTGCGACTTTCGGCGGCACCAGCGGCACGGTGACGTCGATCAGAATTTTGCCCTGCAACGCGTCTTTGACCTGTTCGAGCGTCGCTGCCTGATGACTGAACGGCACGGTGAGCGCAACAATATCAGCGGCCTGCGCGGCTGCGATATTATCGGCACCACTGACATCGACCGGACCCACGCCGCGCTCGCGCATCAGTGCCTGCAACTCGGCTGCCGCGACCTCTGCCTTATCGGCAGTGCGCGAACCGATGACGACGCGATAACCCGCCTGTGTCCAGCGCCGCGCCAACCCGGTACCGAGATCGCCAGTACCACCCAAGATCGCCACTACCGGTTTTGTCATACAGCTCTCTCATTGTGTTAATTAATAGTTGGTAGGAATTGGTCGTACGAAGGTATCCACAGCCGAGGGATTCTAACGCAATGGTTTGCTCTGCATAAGGTTCCACTTTGGCGATACGACACGGCACGTTACACTGCGGATAAACCGTATCGCCGATTACGATGTCATTAAAAAAATAGAGGAGCAGGATCGCGATGTTAGGCAACATGATGCAGCAACAGCTGCTGGTGTCATCGATTATTCACCAGGCCGCGACCCAGACACCGCATGTCGAAATCGTCAGCCGTCGCGTCGAAGGCGATATTCATCGCTACACCTATCGCGATTGCTATCACCGCACCGCGCAACTCGCGCATGCACTGCGCGAACTCGATGTGCAACCTGGCGATCGCGTGGCAACCTTAGCGTGGAACGGTTATCGGCATCTCGAACTCTACTATGCGGTTTCCGGTATCGGCGCGATCATTCATACCGTCAATCCACGCCTGTTCGCCGATCAAATTCAATACATCATCAATCACGCCGAAAACAAATTATTGTTTGTCGATCTCACCTTCGTGCCGCTATTAAACGAATTAGCCGAACACCTGCCGACAATTGCAAAAATTGTTGTGCTGTGTGATCGCGAACACGCGCCGACCGATGCGAAATTTAAATTCGAATGCTACGAAACGCTGATCGAACATCGCGCCTGCGAATATGACTGGCCGCAGTTCGACGAAAATACCGCTGCGGGTTTGTGCTACACGTCCGGCACCACCGGTAACCCGAAAGGCGTGCTGTATTCGCACCGTTCGACATTAATTCATGCGCTGTCGTGCACCACACCGAGTGCATTGAATTTATCGCGCAACACCACCGCTATGCCGGTGGTGCCGATGTATCACGCCTGCGCGTGGGGCTTGCCGTATGCGGCGCTGATCGCCCGCGCCAAGCTGGTGCTGCCCGGTGCTCAGCTTGACGGGCAATCGCTGAGCGAACTGATCGAAAACGAAAACGTCAATTTTGCGGCTGGCGTGCCCACCGTGTGGCTGACCATGCTGCACTACCTCGACAAAGCGCAAAAAAAATTGCCGCCGGGCATGGTGATTGGTTGCGGCGGCGCCGCGCCAGCACTGGCACTGGTCGAAGGGCTGCGCGATAAACACCACGCGTACCTAATGCCGCTATGGGGCATGACCGAGACCAGCCCGATCGCCACCTTCGGCAGCAAACCGATGGCGATGGAAACGCTGTCGATCGACGAACTCAACAGCATTCAAGTTTCGGCGGGACATCCCATCTATGGTGTTGAAACTGAAATTTTCGATGAAGACAATCGACCGATCCCCCACGATGGTAAGTGTTCCGGACAATTGCGCGTGCGCGGCCCCTGGGTCGTGCAGCGCTATTTTCGCGCCGATGCCGATTCGACCATCGATGGCTGGTTCGATACCGGCGATGTCGCGACCATCGATGCGGATAATTACGTGCGCATCGTCGATCGCAAAAAAGACGTGGTGAAATCCGGCGGCGAATGGATTAGCTCCATCGAATTGGAAAATGCCGCGATCAGTCATCCACAAATACGCGAAGCGTGCGTCGTCGGCGTGCCGCATAAGAAATGGGATGAGCGCCCGCTGCTGCTGGTTGTGCTCGAAGACAATTGCGTACTCGACAAACAATCGATTCTCGATCATCTATCGACGCGTGTCGCAAAATGGTGGCTACCGGACGATATCGTTGCGCTCAACGAATTGCCGCATACCGCCACCGGCAAATTACATAAAGTGCCACTGCGCGAACGCTATCGGGAGCATTACAAGGATTGTTAAACGCGCTGATTAGGCGCCGCAGCAATTAGCGGCGCCTGATGACATGTTCATTGTCTAGTTTCTATAGCTACCATCCAACACCGCCTGCCACCACGCCGCGTTTTCCAAATACCAGCGCACGGTTTTATTGAGCCCGGTGGCGAACGATTCGCGCGGTGCAAAGCCGAGTTCGTCGCGCGCTTTGGTGGCGTCGATCGCATAACGCTGATCGTGGCCGGGACGATCGGTGACGAAGATGATCGACTCACTGCTGGCGCGCTGCTGCGCCGCGAGCGCGGCAGGAAAGCGTTGCGCCCAATTCGAATTGGCCGCGAATTCCGCATCGATCACTTTGCACAGTTCATGGACGACATCGATATTCGTCCATTCGTTGTTGCCACCGATGTTGTACGTCTCGCCGATTTCGCCTTGCTTCAATACGCGATCGATACCATACGCGTGATCCTCGACATACAACCAATCGCGAATATTGCGGCCGCTGCCGTACACCGGTAGCGGCTTGCCGAGCAGCAGATTGGTGATGCATAACGGAATCAGTTTTTCCGGAAAATGATACGGGCCGTAATTGTTCGAGCAATTACTGGTGGTGACCTGTAAACCGTAAGTGTGGTGATACGCGCGCACCAGATGATCGGAGCCGGCCTTGCTCGCCGAGTACGGGCTGTTCGGCTGATATTGGTTGTTCTCGCGAAACGCAGGCTCGTCGGCAGCCAATGAACCAAACACTTCGTCGGTGGAAATATGATGGAATCGATGCGGCTTGCCGCTGCCGCTCAACCACACCGAACGTGCTGCTTTCAGCAGGCTATGCGTGCCGATCACATTGGTGGTAACGAATGCGTCGGGGCCGGTAATCGAACGATCGACATGGCTTTCCGCGGCAAAATGCACCAGCGTGTCGATGCGGTGATCGCGCAATAATTTCTCGACCAGCGCGGTATCGGTGATATCGCCCACCACCAGTTGTACCTTGGCATTTTGCACCGGCGTTAAATTATGGTGATTGCCTGCGTAGGTCAGTGCATCGAGCACAACGATCGCATCGTGCGGATATTCGCGCGTCCAGTAATGCACAAAATTAGCACCGATAAAGCCGGCACCACCTGTCACCAATAGATTTGCCATGTTCCGTTCCTTTATATATTTCAGCGCCGCGCAGCCTAACGCCACCACTGCTTATCTGCAACTTTCGGCGAGGCTACAAATCGCGACATTATCCGCTAGAATCGGCTCTCATTTTTTCATCGAGCCATTGGGGTAACGCCGTGCCTTCCAAACAACAATTCGAACGCTTCAAGATTCAGCGCATGACCGCCAGCCATCCAGCGATGCGCAAATTGCGTCGCGATGGCCATGTCGCATCGATTCATGGCAACAAGCATTGGCCATCGGCGGATTTATTGATGGACTTTCTTGAGCAGCATCCATTGCCGAAACGCAAACGCGTGATCGATGTCGGCTGCGGCTGGGGACTTGGCGGTATTTATTGTGCACGCGCTTTCAAATCGAAAGTGTTAGGCGTCGATGCCGATGACGCGGTATTTCCATTTCTGCACGCACATGCCGAATTGAACGAGGTCGATGTCAATACGCACCATGGCGATTTCAAATCGGTGAAAGGCAAGGTACTGAAGGATGTGCACACCGTGATCGGTTCCGATATTTGCTTTTGGGATGAAATGGTCAAGCCACTGTACAAGCTGATCGAGCGCGCGCTCGATGCTGGGGCCAAACGCATCGCGATTGCCGATCCGGGACGGTCACCGTTTTATACGCTGGCGGAGAAATGCACGAAGAAGTTCGATGCCGATTTAATCGAGTGGACCAGCGATAAATACCCGCAGATCGACGGCGGTATTCTTTACATCAAGAAATAAATAATTCGCACCACGCCAGCGTATTTCTTCGATCGTGAAACGGCTCCAACTGGAGCCGTTTTTTATACCGGTGAAATTACTGCGGTAGCGACGGCTCACGGCGCTGAATAGATGGGGTATGCAATGTGCCTAATAAAGTAGTGCCGCGATAGGCGAGTCGATATAGCGCCGGCAACACCAACAATGTAAGCAATGTCGACGACACAATGCCGCCGATGACAACGGTAGCGAGTGGACGCTGTACCTCGGAGCCGATACCGGTATTCAATGCCATCGGCACAAAACCGAGTGCCGCAACGAGTGCCGTCATCAACACCGGCCGTAAGCGCACCATCGCGCCTTCTATGATTGCCTCCTCAAGCTCACGATGCTCTTCGCGCAGTCGACGAATAAAGCTGACCATAACGAGTCCATTCAATACGGCGACGCCCGACAGCGCGATAAATCCAACCGCGGCTGAAATTGACAATGGAATGCCGCGCAGCCACAGCGCCAATACACCACCCGTAAGCGCCAGCGGCACACCGGAAAAAATCACCCATGCATCGCGCCAACTGCCGAAGGCCCACAATAGCAATCCGAAAATCATCACCAATGTGGCCGGCACAACAACGGCCAAACGCTGACTGGCGGATTGCAATTGTTCAAACGTACCGCCGTATTCGAGCCAGTAACCCGCCGGTAATTGCACCTCGCCATTCACTCGCTGCTGCACTTCACCGACAAAACCACCGAGATCGCGCCCGCGCACGTTCGCCGTGACCACTACGCGACGCTTGCCGTTTTCGCGGTTGATTTGATTCGGCCCCAATGCGGTCGACACGTCCGCCACTTCACGCAGCGGTACATAACCACCTTGTGGCAGCGCCACGGTGAGCTGCTCGATCGCGCGAGGATCATTGCGCAGCGATTCGGGCAAGCGCACCACCATATCGAAACGTCGATCGCCCTCGAACAACGTGCCTGCCGAATTACCACCAAACGCAGTGCCGACCACTGCTTGCACGTCTGTAATGGATAAACCGTAACGCGCTAACACATCGCGTTTGGGTGTGATCGTCATCATCGGCAAGCCGGTGGTCTGTTCGGTTTTTACATCCGCGGCACCGGCAACTTTGCTAAGCACAGATTCGATAATCGACGCCTGCTCAGCCAGCACAGTGAGATCGTCGCCATAGATTTTTACCGCGAGGTCCGCACGCATGCCCGAAATCAATTCGTTGAAGCGCATTTGTATCGGTTGTGTGAATTCATAATTATTGCCGGGGATTTTTTTTACCGCGTGCTCCAACTCGCCCACCAGTTCGAGTTTCGATTTCTTTGGATTGGGCCATTTACTGCGATCTTTAAGCAAAATAAATGTGTCAGCCACGCTGGGCGGCATTGGATCGGTTGCTACTTCCGCAGTGCCAAGCTTGGCGACAATACGTTCCACCTCAGGAAATTTCGCAATTTCCTTTTCTAATACTTTTTGCATTGCGACGGCCTGCGTCAACGAGGTGCCAGGAATACGCAATGCGTGCAGCGCAATATCGCCCTCATCCAGATTGGGTACGAACTCGCTGCCGAGCCGTGTTGCCAGCAAGCCGCACAACACTACCAGTAGCACCGCAACCATCGCCACGGTACCGCGCCACTTCAGCACTACTGTCAGCAATGGCGCATACAGCCGGCTCGCACCGCGCATGACGAAGTTTTCTTTTTCCTCGATGTGACCGCGCAATAATAATGCGACGGCCGCGGGCACGAATGTCAGCGATAACACCAGCGCCGCGACCAATGCAATCACCACCGTTGCCGCCATGGGCTGAAACATTTTGCCCTCGACACCCGTCAGCGCGAACAATGGCAAATACACGGCGGCAATAATTCCCACCCCAAACAAACTCGGCCGTATGACTTCGGTCGTCGAGCCGTACACAGTTTCCATTCGCTCGCGTAAATTCAGCGGCGCGCTGCGATTGTGATGCGCCTCTGCCAATCGACGAATGCAGTTTTCTACGATGATCACGGCGCCATCGACAATCAGACCAAAATCCAGCGCGCCGAGCGACATCAGGTTCGCCGATACCTGATTTTTCACCATACCGGTAATAGTGATGAGCATGGCGAGCGGAATTACCGCGGCCGTGATCAATGCGGCGCGTAAATTACCGAGCAATAAAAATAAAACGGCAACGACCAGCGCAGCTCCTTCGAGCAGATTTTTTTGCACGGTGACGATGGTTTTATCAACCAGCACGGTGCGATCGTAAACGGCCCGGGCCTCCAGCCCGGCGGGCAAACTCTTTTGAATATCGCTTAATTTTTTTGCGGCGGCGCGCGCTACCTGGCGGCTGTTTTCGCCCACGAGCATAAATACAGTACCAAGCACCACTTCTTCGCCGTTCATAGTGGCGGCTCCGGTGCGCAATGCAGAGCCCCAATGAATATCGGCAACATCACCCAGCATCAGTGGCGCACCGTCGACGGTTTTCACCACGACGCGTTTGACATCATTTAGATCGACCACTTGACCCGACGAGCGAATTAAATATTGCGCGCCGTTGCGCTCGATATAACCGGCGCCGCGATTAGCGTTATTACGCGCGATTGCATCCACCAGATCCTGTTGCGTTAAACCATAGGCGAGCAAGGTGCCGGGCTGCGGCGCGACGATAACTTGTCGCTCCTCACCGCCAATGCTGTTGACCTCGGTAACGCCCGGCACTTTGGCGAGTTGCGGGCGCACGATCCAGCGCATTGCATCGTGCAGATCCATGGCGTTAAACGGTGTGCCATTACTTTTGCTTGCACCTGGGTTGGCATCGACGGTGAACATAAAAATTTCACCGAGACCGGTCGCGATCGGTCCCATCATCGGCGCCACCCCTTCGGGCAATTGTCCACGCACCTGCGCGATACGCTCAGCCACCATTTGTCGCGCAAAATAAATATCGGTGCCTTCTTTGAACACCACCGTGACCTGCGACAAACCGTAGCGCGATAACGAACGCGTGTAATTTAGCTTGGGCAAACCGGCCATCGCGTTCTCGACGAGAAATGTCACACGCTGCTCGGTTTCGAGCGGCGAATAACCGTCCGCTTCGGTATTGATCTGCACTTGCACGTTGGTGATATCCGGCACCGCATCGATCGGTAAGCGCAGGAAATTGAATACGCCGTAAACCGCGATCATTAACACTGCGGCTAATATCAGCCAGCGTCGCCGCAGCGATAACGCAATAATTTTTTCTAGCATGATTTTCTCTACCTTGCTTCTTTTTACTTTGAATAAAAGCCGCCAACGTCCGCGCTGCTGATCAGTGATCGTGGCTCGCGCCGGATTTTTCGATATCGGCTTTAATCAGATACGAATTAGTTATCACCACGGACATGCCTGCGGTCAGACCGCGTGTGATTGCAACATTTTTGCCGTCGCTGTTACCGAGTTCCACCGGTTGCGCCTGATAGGTTTCGCCGGCATTTAAAAACACCACATTCCAATTGCGGAAGGTTTGCAGCGCGCTCATCGGCAATACCAGTGGCGCGTTGGTGGCAGCGACGATGACATCCGCATTTACGAATTGCCCCGGTGTCCATTGCCCATCGCGATTATCGAGAACGACACGTGCACTCAACGAAGATGACGTGCCGGCCCCAACGTTGATTGCGGCAATACTGCCGGTGCTTATCGCTGCACCATCCGCGGCGCGAATGGCAATAGATTGACCGACTTGAATGCGGGCACGATCGCGCGGGAATACATTCAAGATTGCCCATACTTGCGAATAATCGGCAATTTCAAACAGCGATTGCGCCGCTGTGGTTTCGCCTGAATTAGCACTGCGTCGAATCACCATGCCAGCGATAGGCGCCGTTACTGCATACGTTTGCAAACTTTCGTTGCTTTCCACTCTGGCTAAGGTTTGCCCCGCACGCACTTGAGCCCCAACGTCGACATCGACAGTGCGGATCACGCCAGGAAAACGCGCGATGACCGAGCGCACGCGCGTCGCATCCGGTTGAATCGCGCCGTAAAGTGCAATGCGCTCTTGGATAACACCCGGCCCCACCGTCGCGGTTTGAATGCCACTCGCTTGCGCGGCTGCGGCGTTAATTACCGTGCGGCCTTCGTAGGTTGCATAGGTCCAGCGATGACGACGACCTTGATATTCGGCCGTCACCGTCACATCGAAGGAATGTGGCTCATACACCTCTGCAGTGCTGACGAGGTAATCATCTTTCGCGGTGAATCGATGTTGATCCACCACGCCGACAAAGCGCGCCAATTCAATAGTTAAATGCAGCGTCGCTGGATCGATCGGTTTATTTTTATCGGTGGCATACACGTGAAACTCAGGCGGTACACCTTTTTCAAAAATCGTTATTTCAATAGCGAAATCACCATCGCGCAACAGACGTCCGTTATGGGGACCACGCTCAAATTCAACGGCGTCCGACTCTGCGTGTTCACCCTCTGCGTGATGCGTATTCGATGGCGATTTACCGCAAGCCGACAGCAATGCGACAACCGACATCAACATAAAAAAATATTTGATCAAAAAATACTTCGAGTTCATCGCATTTAATCCTGAGCCAAAGACGTGTTGGTAAGGCGTTCGATTTCAGCGCGGACACGGTGATAAGTAGCCGCAGCAACGATAGCGTCACGCTGCAAGGCGATTAATTCGCGCTGCGCATCGGCCAACTCCAAATACGAAAATCGTCCGCGCTCGTAGCCGTAACGGGTTTGCGTCAGTGCCGCCTCGGCTTGCGGAATTAATGTTTCGCGCAGACTAGTCACCTGCGCGCGCGCCAATTGCAGCGATTGATAAAATTCAAACAGCGTTGCTTGCGTCGTGATGAACGCGGCCTGCTCTTCCACTTGAACCTGATCGCGGCGAATACTGGCTTCGCGAATCGCGCCCTGATTGCGATTGCCGAGTGGAATCGGCATCGAGAAATTCACCACAAATCCGGTGTCCCCGGTTGCTTCAAAACGCCGCAGACCGGCGCCAACCGTTACATTCGATTTCGCTTCTGCCGTGGCTAATTGCCACTCGGCATCGCGTAATCGTGTTTCGCTGGTGAAGCGCAGAAAGTCTGGGTTGCTTTTCAGCTGACCGACTAATTCGTCGAATGTAGCTACAGGCGGTAAATCAAACAGATCAGCTTTGGCATCGCCGAAACGCGGCTCCGTGCTGCCCCACAGCGCGGCTAACCGTCGGTGCCCACTAAGCAGTATCTGTTCGGTTTGTTTTTCTTCGAGGCGTGCGCGGCCCAGTGCAATCACCGCGCGATTTTTTTCTGCTTCAGGTGAGCGCGCCGCCTCGACATGGCGACTGATAACAGAGAGATTTTTTTCACTCAACGCTCTACTGCGCCGCATCAACAATAATTGTTCCTGCTGCGCAGCGACGTCGATAAAGCGGCGCGTGACATCGGCGAGCACATCGAGTTGTTTGGCTTCGCGTTCGATAGCAACCATGTCGCGGCCAAAACGCGCAACGCCTGTGCGGCGTTTACGCTTATCCCCCAGCTCGATCACCTGACTCAAGGTCAAAGTGGATTCGAGTACGTCAGTACCACCGAGGTCGCCGCCAAAATTTTCCAGCGCGATACCCAACTCTGGATTGGGCCGGAGCTTCGCTTGGCCAATACGCACTTCAGCGGCGCGAACATCGAAGCTGGCACTTTGCAGTGCGGGGTTGCGCAACAACGCAGCGGCGATGGCAGTGGCCAGCGTTAAGTCACCACGCGGCTCTAAAAACTCAGCGGCGTGAACCGTTGATAACGTCAGGGTCATAACCCCAACACACGCGACCAGGCCGCGTGGCCACGAAAAATTCATGGGGCTTTCTCCGAAAAAAATTTAACTCCACAGAACAATGGGCTCCGAAGAAAAACGGGCCCACGGAAAAACAACGCCAGCAGGCGCAGGTAATCGCGATGTACTTAGGGTGTGGGAGTTAGAGCGGAGGTGCGCGCGGTGGCGCGTGCAGAGAACGAGGATCGTTGAGGAATGCAGGAACACGGTAGTGCGAATGCGGTATTGATCGAGTGCGGCGCGGCAATAGCCACAAGCAAAGAATTAGCGAAAGCAGTATGGGCGCATCCACACCGCTCAGTAGATTTTTAAGCAGGCCATCATCCACCAGCTGCAAATCGACATCTTGATGCGGAACGTTGGATGTGAAGTCGCCATGGTGATCGATGTCACCCACATGCACGGTCTGCGGCGGCTCTGCGTGATCAAAACACAAATGCCAGTGCGCGCCGCTGATGCGCGCTCCGATCAGGAGCACACACAGCAGACCAACAAACCAATAAGATCGGGGTAACGCGCGCATGGCGAGAGTCTGTCACAGGTAGTCCATGGCGACAACGCGGAATTCCTGCCACGCCCCTTTCATTTTCATAAAACTGTCATACATACGTCACAACTTTGCAATCGGTCGATTGCAAGCTGATCACATGATGAACAGATCGCGTTGGTTTCATAGCTTCTACCACCACGGCATTTATCCGTACGATTTACGCATGCTGCTGTGGTTCATCCATCGGCGTCATCGCCAGCTGTGGATCGCCGCAGCACGCGCTCTGTCACGCAGCGGCGACGGTTTGATGCAGGTACTGCTACCGAGTTTGATCTGGCTGCACGATGGCGCACAGGGCCGTCATTTCTTTCTGTTAGTGGCGATGGCGTTCGCACTCGAACGTCCGCTGTATTGGGTATTAAAAAATACCTGTCAGCGCAAACGCCCCCCGGAAGCGATTCCGAGTTTTACCAGCGTAATCATCGCGTCTGATCGTTTCAGTTTTCCGTCAGGCCATACCTGCGGTGCTTTTCTGCTCGCCACCATGACCACGATGTATTCGCCAGCGCTCGCAGTACCGATGTATCTGTGGGCGAGCGCGGTTGGTGTTTCGCGCGTGGTGCTCGGCGTGCACTTTCCAACCGATATTCTCGCCGGCGCATTGATCGGCAGCAGTATCGCGTGGTTGATCAACGATATCGTCATCGCCGCCCCCTTCTGATTTGAATAGTTCTCGAATCGTAATCAATCCCCCTCCTAATGGATCAACAAGGGCATTCGCCGCATGAAAATCCTCTACGGTATTCAAGGCACCGGCAACGGGCACATCAGTCGCGCACGTAAAATGGCCGCGCATTTGCGCGCTCGCGGCGCCGATGTGACATACCTGTTTTCCGGGCGCGAACGCGAGCGTTTGTTCGACATGGAAATCTTCGGTGATTTCCAACATCGCCGCGGCTTAACCATGGTGCAGCAAAACGGCGCCGTGTTGTATGGACCCACGATTGCACAAACGCACGCGCTCGAATTAATCCGCGATGTGCGCGGACTCGATATCGATCAATATGATCTTGTTATCAGCGATTTCGAACCCGTCACTGCATGGGCCGCAAAGTTCAGCAATAAAACCTGTATCGGCATCGGCCATCAATATGCGTTCAGCACGAATATTCCGCGCACCGGCGGCAATTTCGCCAGCGAACTGGTGATGAAATGGTTTGCGCCGGTCGATGTTCCGATCGGATTGCACTGGCATCATTTCGATACCGACATTCTGCCGCCGATCATCGATACGCATTTGCAGCGCACTGAGCGACGCCATGTACTCGTGTATTTGCCCTTCGAGGATCAGGCTCGCGTTACCGCATTATTGAATCGCTTTCACGATTTTAAATTCGTGCAATATTCGCCGGACCTCGCCAATGGCGAAGCGGAAAATGTCAGCTTGCGCCTCACCAATTTACATGGCTTTCGCGATGATCTGCGGCGCGCCGAGGCGGTAATTTGCAATGCCGGTTTCGAGTTAGTCAGTGAATGTCTGCACATGGGTATTCCAACGCTGGTTAAACCCGTCAAAGGTCAAATGGAACAACTATCGAATGCCTTCGCACTGCGGCAACTGGGCTGGGGTAGCGCAGTCGATGAATTGACTGAAACTAATGTAGGCGAGTGGCTGCGCAGCGAACACAGTGTGACCGCCATTCAATATCCAGATGTTGCCGCGACGTTGACTGACTGGGTACTTGAGGGAGACTGGCACGACAAGATGGTGATGTGCGATTTGCTGTGGGAATGCACGCGCAACCGTTTAGCCGCCGCGTGAAAAAATGCGCCGGCGACCACGCGGGTTATAAGCTCAGCCGAAAATAATATTTTTAATCGCCGCCGCGCCTTTTTATGCTGCGTCATCGATGACTTAAATCGGAAGCAGCAATGACTGGCGTGATTATCGTTCCCGGTCTCGGCAATAGCGGTGCGCAACATTGGCAGACGCAATGGCAGCAGCGTCTGCCCAATGCTGCGCGCATTGTGTTGTCGCAATGGCAGCAACCGGATTTGCAGAGCTGGGTGGATGCGACCATTGCGGCAGCGAACCGATTCGACGATAGCTATATCGTCGCGCATAGCTTCGGCTGCCTGGCGACCGTGGTGGCATTAGAGGAATTGCGCGATCGCGTGCGCGGCATATTGCTGGTCGCGCCGGCCGATCCCGATAAATTCAAGCTCGCGGAGATATTGCCGCACTCGACGTTACCGGTGCCGGGCGTCGTGGTCGGTAGTCTCAGCGATCCGTGGTTGACGTGGCGCAAAGCGCAATTGTGGGCACAGCGTTGGGAATTACCGATTTTCTGCGCCGGTGACGCCGGTCATATTAATATCGAATCCGGACACGGCGCGTGGCCCGAAGGCTGGCAACTGCTCGAAAAGCTGCGACAACCGGAAGCGATTGAGCTGCCGCCATCGTTACTGCAACATGCGCAACCGCAGCGGGCGCTGGCGTATTAATTAATCTTTCGCCAGATAACGTTTGCGCTTGGTATCTTTAATGTAATTCAGATCGACCAACACCAGGCCATCGACGCAATCGGAAAAATCCGGATCGATATTGAAATCGGCAAATTGCACACCGCCGTCCTCACACAATTCCGAATATTGTTTGTAAAGCGTCGGCACCGATAAATCGAGCGCGCTTAATTCCGCTTTCAGTTGCGTGAAACCTTCGCTGTAAGTCAAATTCGTCCAGCGCGAATCGATCGGGCTCGATTGATACGGCAATCGCGCTTGCGCCCATGGTTGAGACGCGGCGAAATAATGCCGATAAAAGCTGACCAGCAATTCTTTTGCTTTCGTGGGATAACTGTTGCTAATCGACACCGGCCCGAACAGATAGCGGATATCGGGGAATTTTTTGAGATAGGCACCAATGCCGTACCACAGCAGATCGAGACTGCGACGCCCCCAATAACGCGGCTGTACGAAACTGCGACCCAGCTCCACTCCATTCGCCAAATAGGGCGCGGCTTCACTGCGATAATCGAACAATGTATGGCTGTAGAGTTTCGTCTGCGAGACGGAATTTAAATCGCGCGTTTGGCGCAGTCGATAGGCACCGACCAGCTCTAACGCTTCGTCGTCCCACAATACGATGTGATCGTAATCCTGATCGTATACATCCATATCGCGACGCCGCCCGCAGCCCTCGCCCACTGCGCGAAAACTCACTTCGCGCAAACGGCCGATTTCGCGCATCACAGTCGAATCGCCGGCAAAGCGATACAGATAAATCGCCATGCCTTCCTTGCCAACTCCTACATGAGTAGTGCCGAGTAATTCGCAGCCGCGCATTTCCGCGCGCAATTGCTGCCGATCTTCGGGATGCGCAACCGATTCCGCAGCGGTTTCGAAACAGCCTTCGCCGCGATTCTTGCCAATTTTATAAATGTGGCGACGAAACAGTTTTACCTTCGCTTTACTGTCGAGCGGCAGTGCGCTGTATGTCTCGAAACCGATCGCCTGACCGATGCGCACGCGCATGTTCTTGTTGTTGTGCTTAAACATTTCGCGCACCAACCACAGCGTCGATAACGGCTTAGCCAATATCGACAAGCTGTAGAAAAATACCGAATTACGCGCATCGACAAACATCGGCAAAATCGGCGCGCGCGTTTTTGTCGCGAACCGCAGAAAACCATGACGCCAGCGTGTATCGCGCACGCCGGTGGCGCCCATACGCGACACTTCACCGGCCGGAAAAATAATCACGGCGCCATCATTATTTAAATGCTGCTCGATAGCGCGCAGATTATCGCGTGTCGTGCGCGTTCCGAACGTATCGACCGGCAACAATAAATTGCGCAGCGGTGCCACCGCTGACAGCACATCGTTCGCAACGACTTTGACATCGCGGCGCACCTCACCCACGAGCTTCAATAGCGCAATGCCATCGAGGCTACCGATCGGATGATTCGCCACAATCACGACGCGACCCCACGCCGGAATACGCTCGCGCTCACGATCGCTGACGGTGACGCCGAAATCGAAATGATCGAGCGCCTGCTCGACGAAATCAAACCCGGTCAGATGCGGATAGCGTTCGGCGAAGCGGCGAAATTCCGATTCGCGAAACAAATAGCGCAACACCGCGACCACGGTTTTATAAATGGCGGGATTGCGGAGTTGGAAATCAGGAAAGCGTGCGGCAACAACGTGCTCGACAGAAATCATGCGTTATTCCTCCTCGGGTTGCTGTAACACTAGCGAGGCGAAATGACAAAGCGGTGGCGTTCGTGTGGCAATTTGGTGACTTACCGCGATTTTGTGCCGCAATATTATTGGGCAAGACGCAGCGCGAGCGGCAGCGGTACCAACTCTTCGCTGCTGGCGTGTAACTGCTTGACCGATTGATAAAAATCCGACCAGTGCAGAATTTCCAATACGCCGTTGTGATTTTCGACCAATGCGGTGCAGCTCTCGACCCAATCGCCGTCGTTGCAGTACAACAAACCGTCGCGCAACGCTATTTCGGCCTGATGAATATGACCGCAGACCACGCCATCGAGACCACGCCGTTTTGCTTCCTGCAATGCCGCATGCTCGAATGCGGCGATGGCGGCACGCGCATTGCCGATTCGATTTTTGACGTAACTCGATAGCGACCAATACGGTAGACCAAGCACACGCCGACCGCGGCCGACCCAGCGATGCACCCACATCAGAAAATCGTAAGCGGCGTCGCCGATATGGCGCGAGATGAAATCGAGTTGGACGTGCGTATCGAGCACGTCGCCATGAAACAACAGTAATTGCCGACCATCGGCAGTGACGTGACTGGTTTCCTGCAGAATTTGTACAGGCCCGAAATGATGTCCGACAAATTCGCGCATCACATCATCGTGATTGCCCGGCACATAGATCACACGGGTGCCGTTCTTGGCTTTATGCATGATCACGCGCAGCACTTCGTAATGCAGCGCCGGCCACATAAATTGACGCCGCAGCGCCCAGAAATCGATGATATCGCCGAGCAGATACAGCGTGTCGCATTCCACCCGCTGCAAAAAATCGAGCAGATAAGCCGCGCGACAATCCTTGCTGCCCAGATGAATATCGGACAACCATACTGCGCGCATCGACAAACGACCGGTCTTGGTGGCTGCGGTCATTTTGGTTTCTCCACTGACCATTTTTATCAGGCTAGTGACGCTGCATTGCCAAGTGATGAATTTGTTGCGAAGGTTTTGTGACTAGATAATGGTTAACGGCGCACTGACATAAGAAAATACGCGTGATCAGCCTTCACTTCGACTGTGCTTACAATGATTGTCTGAGATTTAAATGGAGCACGTCCTGCTCGCTGGGCATTAAATTGAACGCCCAAACCAATTTTCCCGAACGGCTTGTGTGCGATTTTGATTCTGATGCAATGCTTAACTCTGAATATTCTTCCTGATCTAACCTTATCTCCATCCGAACGGGCATAGCCTTATTATTGCCCACCCGTATTTCAAACTCAGTTTCTCGATATGAGCGCCACCACCGACTTACATCTTTTTTTCCAATAATGGTGGATGTAGACCACACATCAATCGCTTCGCCAATATCAATTTCCGTTGGTGAATTGATGGCAACATCTCGAATCCAATGATCACCAGAAAAAACGGCTTCATCGGCGCTATTTACATCAAAAGTCGCAACTGTCCCCATAGGGAGAGGGACTCCAAGTCCGTTTATGACTTTGTTTTCCAGTCGCAACGTGACTGTGCCCCTGTGAATTTCATCTTCGCCAGCCGATTGCTCTGGATCCAGTTGATAGCTGTAAATGCGCTCGTAGTGCACATTTTTCTTTTCGAGAAAAAGTACCTGCTTTGTTTGGTTCGCAGCTAGGTTTGTTGGTTCAGGAATAGAATAAAGCTTGTAATCCCCCAGATCACTGAGTGTCGCTTCGCGTTTACTGGCTGTTACGATCACCTCCTCGAGCGCAAGAACTGGCGCTTGTCGCATTGACAACGTAACAATATGTGTCGGCTCATAAGCTGATACTCCTTTCTGACTATTGAAATACGCAGCTGTCATTGGCCAACAACGCTTTTCAACTGTTTGAGCTTCGGGCTTAGGTGTATCGGTTGTTTCGTTATCTACCGATAGATTTCCCGCAACCACCTTGACGACGGCGTTTGGAAAACTGGTAGAAAGGCCATTCGATAGCGTGATCCAACCGATAATATCGAGTGAGATGCCATCAGGTTTTACGCGTGCAACATAGTCCACCGACCAATCCAATCCGGTGGTCAAATAGCTCAATTGAAGTTGATAGTTGCCGGCCTTACTCGTTTTCACTTTTACAGAAAGCGAAGGTTCGGTAACCAGCGATGGTGGTACTTCGTCAAAAATTATTTTTTCGTTCAAACCGCTACAACCCAATGCCTCGGTATGGCCGCCAAAATCAAAAATTATTCCATCCGGCCCTGAGCGGAGAATCGCCTTCTCCTCCGAGACTTGTCCGGTGGACCGATCGGTCCGAATCAGTCTTATCTGCTTGCCAATGGATGCCTGGATAATTGCGGCAGGCGAAACCGCCGCGTAATCAAAATTTGCTTCGATCAAGCGCGAGGGTATACCAAGTAATTTCGCTGTTTGCGGCACGATGGACTCGGCAGTTCGCTTGAATAATATTGTCGATACACCGAGGGGCAAATTAACGGTTCGCGTTTCTGTTATTAAAGCGAGACCAGTAGCAGGATTCGCGTTCTCGTATAGCGATGACGTTAAGGTCGGCTCGTCACGATAGATGACCACTTCGATGTCATCAGGTTGCAGCGAAATAACACGCCCCTCAGCCCATACAGACGTAGCCGCTAATAGTAAAAGGAGTGCCGCGAGTGTTTTCATGCAGTAATACTCGCTACTGTTTCACCTCAATGACGACAGATAGCTTGGTTTCATCATGTGATTTCACGGGTACATCCCAGCGCCAGCGGTAAGCGTCCAACTGTGAACTTTTAATGTTTTCGCTGATAATTTTGCCATCTCGCCATGTTGCCGACTGGTCAACTTCGACGACTACATTTTCACTGCGGGCATTGCGTACCAAATACTCCATGCTGTAACGCCGGCGTTTGCTACTAAGCTGCTCATTAGCAATCAATGTAGATTGAACGGAAACGTCAAACGCCTCGCCAATTTGAATACCAAGAGTGGATCCTTTCGGCGCATGATCAATTCGATTTTCTCCAATAAATTTGGGAACACCCTGCGGATCTCGAACATACACTCGCACGACTCCTGCAGGAAGCGGAGCACTAAGACCGTCCTCAGCGGAATTCTTAAATTGTATAACGACCTCTGCATTTACCGGCTCGTCATAACTCATGAATCCATTGGCCCGATAGCGGTATGATTTTTCAGCACTTACACCGTTAGCCTCCAAAAAACCTATTTGTTTGGTTTGCTGATTAGCAATGGTAGTTTTGGAAGGTAGCGTATAAAGATAATAATCGGCGAATGGCGAAACATTCTTGGGATTCGTATCGGAGCCAGCACCGACCCGCCACGGCTGATTTGAACTCTCACCGACATAAAGCGCAGAACGTGTGGAGTTGATTTTTCCAGCGATTAGTTGAGTCTCTGCGTCGGTGTAAGTCGTCCCGGAATGATTGCTTAATGTGATCCATCCTTGGAGATCGAGCTTGCTGATCTTTTCGTCAAAGAGGGCAACATAATCCGCCTGCCAAGACAGGCCACCCGTTAAATAGCTCAGAACTGCACTTCGGGCTCCAGTATTACTGGAATCAACCATCACGGATAACGTGGGCGTAGCGCGTAGATTCTCGGGCATCTTGTTGAAGATAACTCGAGTCGGAATGGCATCGGCATTGAGCACTTCGATATGGTCGCCGATTCTCAGGACAACACCATTATTGGCCGACAGCACGGTGGCGGTTTCCGTCACCTGCGTACCATTGCCAGGATTGATCCGGACGATTTGTACCTGCTGCCCGACCGCTTTCTGCATGAGCTTTTCAGGGGTCAGCAGATCGAAATCAAAATTCTGCTCTACGATGGATATGCCTGGCGATGTAAACGCTACCGTTTCAGGATGGATTTGCGCCGACACATCCTTCAATTCGATTCGGGAAATTCCGGCAACGAAATCTATCGTCCGCTTATCCTGAACGAACGCCAAATCGTTGTTATAGATGGTAAGAGATAATTTTTGATTTTCAGCAAGTGCGCCAGACGCGACGAAGTAAACTATAAATGAAAAAAAAGCACGGGGCAGTCTGTCCATTATCTTCATTATCGCTTCCTTCCACTTTATTATTTTTAATGGCGCCAAAGAAACCTCTTTGGACCACTCTTCCTAGCCTGACAATCAAATTAACCGCTGGCGAAACAGTTGTCTAGCTGAACGTTGCCAAGTCGTGGAGCTCCGAAATATACGATGAATACTGCAAATCGTTCTAACGATAACCGCGCGTGACAGTTGAACAACCACGATCGGGGATAAATGTTAAGTGCGGCGAAAGGCCGCAATGGCCGATAAAATGAAGTCAAAAAAAATGATCGCCTGACCGCTCTACGCCATGTAGCAAACTTCCCGTTTTTAATATGAGAATGCGACAACCTTTTACTTCAATTATCATGCGGATTATTCGTCGGTGGTCCTGACGCGAAGCCGGCGCCAGTACAACAATAAATAAGGCGTTTTTTTATGAAGAGCTTGTATTGCAAGACCCGCGTATGCGCGATGAATTTTGCCGTATTTACGTTGAGCTTCATCGGTGCGATGCCTGCCACGGCACATGTCACGCGATTCGTTGTCGAATCGACCACCACGCGCGAGCCCGCAAAAAATATCACCCTCCCCTATGAAATATTGCGCGGCCGCTTTTATGGTGAACTGAATCCTGCCGATACGCATAACGCCATCATTACCGATTTAAAATATGCGCCCCGCAATGCGCGCGGTAACGTCGAGTATTCGGCCACCTTCGAGATCGCAAAGCCCGTTGATTTGAGCAAAGCGAGCGGCGTGTTGTTTTACGATGTACCGAATCGCGGTAATGGCTTTGCCGGTCCCGACGAAGACGGTCATATTCGGGTGGTGAGCGGCTGGCAGGGCGATATCGCTCCCTCCAAATCGATGCAGACAGCGACGGTGCCGACGGCAACAGGCAACGACGGCAAGCCGATAACCGGTCTTGTGCTGGCGCGCTTTAACAACGTTGCGCCCGATAAAAAGAGCACGCCGATCGTTGCCGGTTTAATGGCGGGCGTAGCGCGACCGCTGCCGGTATCGCTCGCTACCGAACGTGCGCATCTGTATCGACAAAGTGGTGACGATCAACCGCTGCTGGAAATGCGCGCCAGCGATTGGTCGTTCGGTGATTGCAATGCGCAGCCATTTCCCGGCACGCCCGATCCGACGAAGCTGTGTCTGCGTGATGGTTTCAATCCCGCACTGGCATACACGTTGGTGTACGAAGGCAAGGATCCACCAGTGCTCGGCATCGGCTTTGCGGCAACGCGCGATCTAATCGCATTTTTGCGTCACACCGAAAAAGATGATGACGACACGCCCAACCCGCTCGCGAACGCGGTGCGCTGGGCGGTCGCCAGTGGCAGCTCGCAATCCGGCAATTTTTTGCGCAGCTTCGTGCATCTCGGTTTCAACGTCGATGAATCGAATCGCATTACCTTCGACGGTATCAATCCGAATATCGCGGCGCGGCAATTGCCGATGAATTTACGATTCGGGGTACCGGGTGGAGCAGCCAATTTGTTCGATCCCGGCAGCGAGGGCACGTTATGGTGGGGCAGCTACGACGATGCAAAACGCCATCGAGGAAAAAGCAGCCTGCTCGATCGCTGCAACGCTACCAACACTTGTCCGAAGGTGGTGGAAACGTTCGGCTCCGCGGAATTCTGGGGACTGCGGATGTCGCCCGATTTAGTGGGAACCGATGCTCGGCGCGATCTGCCTCTGCCGAGCACTGTGCGTCGTTATTATTTTCCGAGCGTGACGCACGGTGGCTCGTTCATCGGCGGTTTTCGCAGCAAAGGCGATCCCACTGGCACGCCACAATGCGGTTTGGCAGGCAATCCAAATCCGTCGAAAGAAACTTTACGCCTGCTGCAAAAAGCGCTGGTCGCGTGGGTCAAGGAAGGACGCGAACCACCACCGAGTCGCTATCCAACACTCGCCGCTGGCGATTTAGTGGAACCGACCGCCGCCGCGACGGGTTGGCCTGCAATTCCCAACGCCCCGACACCGGACGGCAAACTCAATCCATTTCTCTATTACGATTTCGGTCCGCAATTTAACTACCGCGACGTCAGCGGTATCGCGACCCTGCAACCGCCGAAAATTCGCGAAGTGCTACCCTCGCGCGTTCCGCGTGTAAATAGCGATGGCAATGAAACCGCGGGAATTCCATCGGTGCAGTTGCTGGTTCCACTCGGCACTTACACGGGTTGGAATGTCATCACGAAAGGTTACGGGGAAAATGGCGGCTGCGGCTTTCTCGGCGGATTTATTCCATTCGCGCGTACCGCGGCCGAACGCGAAGCCAACGGCGACCCGCGCCTCTCGTTAGAGGAACGCTATAAAGATCACCAGGGATTTGTCGCGCGCGTTCAGGAAATTGTGGCTCAACAAGTCGCCGCCGGTTGGTTGCTGCCGGACGATGCGCAACAATTGCTGCGACAGGCTGAAGAGAGCGATGTGTTGAAGTGAAGGGATAAATAGTCGACCGGTACTGCCTACCGCGCTACTACCTTAAAACCCGCTACCGAGTGATGTAACGACTGCGCTAATTGCTCCATATTCTGCGCAGCCGATGCGATACCAAGCACCGCCGCACTATTTTCCTTGGTGATCTGAGCGGCACGCTCGATACTTTGTGCGATTTCATTACTCGCATGTTTTTGCTCCACCAATGCCTGCGAGATATCCCCAACGGCATCGACCACGCGCGTGGAGCTCTCCCCAATTTGCTGCATTGATTCACCGGCGTGACGCACGAGATTCACTCCGTGCGCTACACGTTGGCTGCCTTTTTCCATGCTTGCGGATGCATCGTTCGTTCGCGATTGAATAGTGTCTATCATCGCCGTGATTTCTTCGGCCGACTTAGCCGTACGCTGCGCCAGATTGCGAACTTCATCGGCCACCACCGCGAAGCCTCGGCCCTGATCACCCGCGCGTGCCGCTTCAATAGCAGCGTTGAGGGCCAGCAGATTGGTTTGATCAGCAACCGCTTTAATCACTTCAGCAATTTGGCTGATATTGAGCGCATCAACCCCCAACGCATTCATATGCAAACCTGTTTCATTGACGGCGTCGGCAATGCGCAACATTTCATCTGTTGCATCGCGTGCCTGCGCGCCACCTTGCTCCGCGCGCAATCCCGATTCCGTTGCGATTGACTTAGCGGTAATGGCGTTATTGGAGACATGCTCAATACTCACCGATAACTCCTCAACCGCAGCAGCCACAGAAGAGGTGGCCTGGCTTTGAATAGATGCACTGGCGGAAACCTGATTGGCTGACGTTGCTAACTGATGGGCGGATGCCGCCACCGATTCTGCGTTCAGATGAATTTTGGATACCAGCTGTCCCAACTGGCTTTGCATTTCCTTAATGCTGGCCATCATGCTGTCGCCGTGTTTCGGATTAACGTCGATGAGATAAGTCAAATCGCCGCTGGCGATAATCTTGACGACTTCACGGGCATAACTTGGCTCACCGCCGAGATCAGTCAACACACCCCGGACAATCACCATGGTAATTACGATGCAGCCGACGATCGCTGCGGCAAAAATAAAAATCAGCTGATACGTCGCGGCACGAATCTGCACGTTAGCGGATAACTCATCCGCCGCCGTGCGTTGGATCATTAACTCAACGACACGATCAATCGCTTTACGGTGAGCATCGTAAAGCGTTTTGGTGCGTAGCAAAGCGGCGGAAATTGCAGTGCTATCGCTGCGCTGTACGGCGGGAATAAGATCGTTAAAAACAACAGCAAAGAATGTAACCGCGGGTTCATGCGCATTGGTCAGGAATGCATCGCGCACTTCACTCTCAAGATTTTCCGTGAGCCAAAATGCATGTCGAACTTCATAATCGTTCTTGAGCGCCTTCAGCTTTTCAATTAAGCGCTGCTGTTCAGACTTATCAGTTTCGCTCGCGAGCTGTAATGTCGTTAAATAGGATTCCAGAATATATTCCGGCGGAGGCAAAATATCCGCCACCAAGTCTTTGCCTTGCACAATACGATGATAGAGGTCACCGTTGACTTTGAGATCATTCAAAATTTTAAACGACCACACTCCATAGATCGCCAGCCCTACAATAAAGACGGCAATTAAAATGGAAAAGCGGTGTGAAAGCTTGAGAGCATGGATATTGTTCACTAAACGGCACCTGAAAGTTTTATTGTCGGTTCGTCTAAGAGCGATATTGATATTGGCTGGTGGAGCCTGATTTTTATTGACTATAGTTGGATCTGCTAATAGATCAACTCGCTCTTGAGTTTTGAGAGCGAATCTTTTCATGCCAATTTGAAGTTCTTTCAAAGCTCTCGGCCACATCCGACGGCAACCTTCCTCACCTGTCAGTTCGGGGGTCGACGCCAGCAGCGGGCTCATTCACACCAATCTACATGGCTGCTGCCGCCGCCACATACGCATACCCAAACAGATCCGCCACCGCTTTATATGTGACGTTGCCGTCGTTCAAATTCAAGCCGTTGCGAAAATCGGCATTCATTTGCAACGCTGCTTTTAATCCGCGATCGGCTAACTGCAATACATAAGGCAACGTCGCATTGGTCAGTGCGAAGGTGGACGTGCGCGCCACCGCACCCGGCATATTCGCAACGCAGTAATGAATAATGTCATCGACAATAAATGTTGGCTGCGCGTGCGTGGTCGGCTGGCTGGTTTCGAAACAGCCGCCCTGATCGATGGCGACATCGACCAATACCGAACCTGGCTGCATTAATTTCAACATCGCACGCGTAATTAATTTCGGTGCTGCCGCACCGGGAATTAACACCGCGCCGACCACGACATCGGCGTGGGGCAATTGGCGTTCGATCGCATCCGTGGTTGCATACAACGTGGTGAGTTGCGGGCCAAAGCCGTCATCGAGCTGCCGTAACCGCGCCAATGATTTATCTAACACCGTCACTCTGGCGCCGAGGCCGAGCGCCATGCGCGCCGCATTCAACCCGACCACGCCGCCACCCAGCACCAGCACTTGCGCCGGCGCGACACCCGGCACGCCGCCGAGCAATACGCCGCTACCGCCCTGCGCTTTTTCCAGATGATGCGCGGCCGCTTGAATTGCCATACGCCCGGCGACTTCGCTCATCGGTGCGAGCAATGGCAACGTGCCGAAGGTGTCGGTCACTGTTTCGTATGCAATGCAACTGGCGCGCGATGCAATCAACCGCCGCGTTAATTCCGCGTCGGAAGCGAGATGCAGATAGGTAAATAAAATTTGTCCGGCGTACAGCCACGCGCATTCGTGCGGCTGCGGCTCTTTAACTTTAACGATGAGTTCGGCGCGTTGAAAAATCGTTTCGGCATCGGCAACGATCGTCGCGCCGGCACGCTGATAATCGGTATCGAATAAACCGATATCGGCGCCGGCATTTTGTTGCACCAGCACCGCGTGACCGTGCGCGATTAATTCGCGCACGCCGGCTGGTGTCATGCCGACGCGATACTCGCTGTTTTTAATTTCTTTCGGGATACCAATCAGCATCGTGCTTCTCCCGCTGTGACAGGGTTTTGAAATCAGTCGCCGAGCGAATACCACTCGCCATTACGTTCGATCGCGCGGCCCTCGGCTTGCAGTTTCAACAAATGCGCATGCAGTGAATGTCTCGCAATTGGATGTAATTGTGTGTGCACGTCGTTGTAAACGATAGGCGTCAACGTATCGAGCGAGCCGTGTTGGCTATTGCGCAATGCGGTGACGACTTTGCTTTCGCGCAGCAGCCGATGCTTAATCAGTTTTTTAATTTCGGCATCGGAATCGAGAATGATTTGGCCGTGTGCCGGCGCCAGCGCGGCGATCGGATAATTCAACAGCAATTGCAGCGACTCGATATACGCTTTCATATCGCCGTTCGGCGGAGTGATAACCACCGTCGAGCCTTGCATGATGTGATCGCCGGTAAAACAGATTTTTTCGGCTTCGGACCCGCCTTCTTCGAGTAAATAACACAGATGATTGCCGACATGGCCCGGCGTGGCGAGTACACGCAGCGAAAACTCGTCGGTATCGAACACATCGTTATGCTCGAAACCGCACAGCGGATCGAACGTCAAATCCTGCCGGCCATCGTCGTCGATTAAATTTCCGAATACTTCGGCGCCAGTAGCCACAGCGATAATTTTTGCGGCCGGCGAATGATCGGGATGCGTGTGCGTAACGAAAATCGAACGCAGACGATCGCCGCAGAATTGCAGCAACGCGTCGATATGCTGCTCATCAATGGGGCCCGGATCGATCAGCGCGAATTGCTCGCGCCCCACGATATAACTATTGGTGCCGGGGCCGGTCATGACGCCGGCATTGCCGGCAGTGAAACGATGTACCAGCGGTGAGATTACAACGGGCTGGTAATACACTATGTCCGGCTGTCGAATCGTCATCGCAAAATCCCCCACTCGATTTATTCCCCTCTCCCATTTGGGGAGAGGGGCCAGGGGTGAGGGCCAGCGCATGCGCATAAATATTGAATTGCCGGCTCAAAACTCATTTGCCCTCTCCCTAACCCTCTCCCCAAATGGGAGAGGGGATTGCAATCACACGACGAGATTTTTGATCGGCACTTGTGGATCGACATCGGCCTCGTAATCGACACCATCGACTTCAAAACCAAACAAGCGCAAAAAGTCTTGCTTATAGCCTTTGAAATCGCTGACCTCGTATAGATTGTCATTCGTCACCGCCGACCACAATTCGGCCACTTTATTCTGCACCTCCGGGCGCATTTCCTTGCCGTCGGCGCGCAGACGGCCTTCGCTGTCGAGTTGCGGATGCGCGTTATACAAACTGTCGCGGAACAAACCATCGACCTGTTCGATACATCCTTCGTGGGTGCCGTTTTCTTTCATCACTTTAAATAGCAGCGCGAGATACAACGGCATGATTGGAATTGCCGAGCTCGCCTGTGTGACCACCGCTTTCAATACCGACACACGCGCATCGCCGCCATGTGCCGCGAGTTTTTTGCGAATATCGATGACGCGTTTATCGAGATCTTTTTTCGCTGCGCCAATCGTGCCGTGCCAATAAATATCCCAGGTAATTTTTTCGCCGATATAGGTAAACGCAGTAGTTTTCGCACCGGGAGCGAGCACGCCGGCAGCATCGAGCGCATCGATCCACATCTGCCAGTCTTCGCCGCCCATCACCGCAACAGTGTTATCGATATCTTCCTGCGAGGCCGCCGTCAGCGTGACTTCTTTCATCACTTCTTTATCGGTATCGATACCGCGTTGCGTTACATCGTTGCCAATGGGCTTCAGTGTTGAATTGTGGACAACGCCGGTCACCGGATGCGTACGGCGCGGTGCCGCGAGACTGTAAACCACCAGATCGACCTGACCAAGATCGGCCTTGATGGTGTCGATCGTTTTGCGTTTGATGTCATCGGAAAACGCATCGCCATTGATGCTTTTCGCATACAGGTTTTCCGCTTCCGCATATTGATGAAATGCGGCGGAGTTGTACCAGCCCGCGCTGCCCGGTTTTTCGGCGCTGCCTTCGCGCTCGAAGAAAACGCCCAATGTGGCAGCGCCACTGCCGAATGCAGCGGTAATGCGCGATGCCAATCCATAACCCGTCGATGCCCCGAGCACCAATACCTTCTTCGGGCCATTATTTATTGGCCCGTGGCTTTTGACGTAATCGATCTGTTGTTTGACGTTGGCGGCACAGCCAACCGGATGAGTGGTAATGCACATGAAACCGCGCACGCGGGGTTTGATAATCATGGTCTTTCCTTTGATGTCTGCAGGGAAAAGTAGCAGGTAAAAATGGAGAGGCCACAGTATAACCGAATCGTCGTGCGCGCCGTTTAGAGCGGCGTGTTGCGCTTTAATACAGCATGCGAAGGCTTACATCTGGCGGAGCGCTTAGTACATAAAGACGAGGCTGCCGCCGTATTCGCGATCGGGGTAACCTTCCGCGCTACCGTAATCGCTTGAATAGAATTTGATACCGATATGATCGGTCGGACGCAGGCGCACATATAGCGTGGTCTTTTTCACAGCATCGCGCTCTTCGATATACGACTGGTCGTAATCGAATTCACAGCCCGCCGTAAACCATGACACCGGCTGCAAGCCGATATCAGCGACGCCGTAGCCATAGCTGGAGCGCGACTGATAATAATTGTCGCCACCGCTGAGCCAGGCATAACCCGCAGTGACCGAGCCGACCAGCCATTCGTATTTCGTCGCAAGTGTGGCTTCAAGCAACGCATTGCGCGTACCGCTGCCGAGATTTTTATTTTCATCGCCGCTAGCGAATTTATAACCGCCGCCGAGGCTGAGCAGCCAGATGCCTTCGGCATCCAGCGGTACGCCGTAGCGCGCGAATGCAGTGATATCGCCAACACCGGATACGCTGTTATCGATCGGTGCAGCGGTGATGCCGTTGGCCTGACAATATTGATTCAATGCAGCGAGCTTGGGATGACGCGCGAGCACAAATGCACCCAATTGCGCGACGCGGCCGCAAGCGTAATCGAGGCGCGGTTGAAATTTATCGTTGACGAAGTAACCGCCTTCCGCGTGCTGCCATGGCACATCGATACTGAAATCCCAATTACCGTACAACAGATGTGGCACCAGATCGACCGTGGTGAGATCGGCACTGTCGGTATCGAATTCCTGATGCGCGCGTGATGCCGCGATATCGATACCAAACGATAGGTCATTGCTTTCGGTAGTGACGAGACGCTCATTCAATGTGCTGGATTCAGCGCAACTATAAGCAGCGCTGAACAAGACGGAGGACGCGCACAGCGCACTGAAAATCAGGCGAAGCTTCATTCGATATTTCCTTTTTTGTTGGCAGTCACTGCATTTCGTTAGCGGGCATTACGCAAATTCATCAACCGCTCGCGCAATTGCTGACGCTGCTGCGCATCCATATTGCGAAAGCGATCGCGCAGTTGCGCGCGCTGCTCCGGTGTCATCGATTGCCATTTATCGCGCAATTTCTGCTGCTGCTCCGGCGTCAACGAACGAAACCATTGAAAGCGTTTGCGAATATCATCCTGTTGTTCGGGCGGCAATTGCCGGAACTCTTCGAAACGACCGCGCAATTGCGCACGCTGCTCCGGCGTTAACGATTGCCAGCGCTGAAAGCGCTCGCGAATCTGCTGCTGTTGTTCCGGCGACATATCGTGAAATTTTTTCGCGCGATCCAGAATTTGTTGGCGCTGCTCGGCCGGCAAATTATTCCAGCGCTGCTGAAATGCGCCGAGCAATTGTTGTTGCTCGGACGATAAGGTATTCCAATCCGGCGCGTCGGCCGCTTGCGCGCTGAGGTTGTTCATCGCGAGCACCATCGTTAAAAAAAGCCATTTCACCAGCGGAAATCGCATGCTTCTGCTCACCAAAAATCGACTTACTGAAAATTCGTTCATTGCGACACCCCTTCATCCACCGCCGTAGGCTTGCGTCGATCGGCGCGCTGCTGTGCGTGCTCGATTGGCGATTTCTCGGCATCGTCGCGCGCCTTAGCGGGAATGTTAGACACGACGGCATAATCGCTCGGATCGAATATCTCGCCCTTGGCATTGCCGAATTCGAGCAGATACTCCCAAAATTCCGCCGAGGGTGGTGCCTCGGCACGCGCTGCAAATGCCGACAGCATCAGTCCGGACAACAGCCACGCCAGCGTGCGCGCAGACGGATTGCGTGGCGCCGTCGGGACAATTGCCGACGTATTCATTCGCGTTCCCCGATTGCCTGCAGCATGTCCATATCCTCAAGCATTTGCGGATCGACATTGAGATACGCCATGTCCTCGCTTGCGGCGGCCGTCGTCATGGCATGGCGATGCGCAAACCACGGCAGCGAAATCACCGCAACCAAACTCGCAGCAATCGCAAACACAGCGATCGCCCGCTGAGTGCGCGAACGCGACAGCGCAGCGTGTCGCAGCGCTGCCAAGCGTGCGCGCGTGTCGGCATCGAGCGTGTCGACGCTGCGATCCAGCGTGTGTGTCAATCGCTGCGCCAATTCACGATCGCGCGCGCTTATCTCATGCTGTCGTTCGATGTCATCGCTCATACGGTGCTCTCACTGATAACGGTACTCTCGCTGATAACCGCGCTCTCACAGACCGTCGCCATTTTTCATTCCGCTAATAACGCAGCGCGCAACGTGTGCAGCGCGCGAAACAAATGCGTTTTCACGCTGCCTTCGCCGCATTGCATTGCGGATGCGGTATCCGCGACATCAAGACCTTCCCACACGCGCAACATAAATGCCTGTTGCTGACGCAGCGGCAATTGCGCCAACACCTCTAACACTTTTTCTATATCGCCGGCACGTTCCAGCAACGCGACCGGATTGCCCTCGCGCGAATCCTCGATCTGTGCGATCGAATCATCGTCCATTTCGTCGTCCGCGATAGGCGCTTGCCAGAACCAGCGCCGCTGTTGCGTTTGCTGGCGATGCCAATCGGTAATTCGCCGCTGCAAAATACGCTGAAACAACAGCGGCCATTCGCTGTGCGGGCGCGCGCGATAATGCTGTACCAATTGCAGCATCGCGTCCTGCACGATATCCAGCGCGTCGGCCGAACGTCGCGTTGCCACTAATGCCATGCGATACGCGCGGCCCTCGGCAGCGGCGAGAAAAGCATCGAGCGTCAATGAGGTGATGGTTGCTGTCATACGAATCGCGTGCGCGGGGATGCAGGAAGTGTAGAAGTGCCCATCTTCTGTCGCCACTTCTCACACCCTGCATCGTGTTTACTCCGCGTTAACGCTCGCACCCTTGCTGTATTGCTTGACCACCGTCGTTTCATGGACCTGACCATTCGGCCCAGTAACGCTGATATCCTTGGTAATCGAATGATTGTCCTTGTCGATAGTTGCCTCGACATCGCGGCTCGTCGTTTTTCCGTTCGGATTGGTTCGCGTGCTTTCGCGCGTATAACCGCTGTCGGTTTTTTGCAGTACCGATTCGCTCGAATAACTTTTACCGCTCATCGTCGTACCCGAAACGTCGCGCGTATGCGTTTTCGTTTCCGCATCATTGGCGACCGTCATATCGCGCGCAGCGGTTTTGCCATTTGGATTGGTGCGGGTGGTATCGCGGGTGAAGCCGTTCTGGGTAACGGTTTGATCGGTGTGGCTGGTGAAGACGCCGCGCTCCGTGGTGCGCGTTCTATCCACCGCAAAGCTCTGACGATGGCCAGCGCGTTCGGCGTGGGCGGAACCGGCTGCAACAGCCAATGCGATAGCAAGCGAAAGCAATGTCTTGTTCATGGTGTTCTCCATCAGGTGAGGCAATTTGCCGCGGCATCAAAACCGCCGGTCGATTGCTATAACGGAGCAAGGGGGAAACGGTTGACGGCGCCGGCAAAAAAAATTTCGGCGCCGCCCTACCAGAGCGTGAAGCGTTGGCTCAGAACGTGAAGCGCACCCCCGTTTCGATCGAACGACCGGGTTCGGGCGCAACATCCTTCAGCAACGACACGCTATTGCGAATGGTCTGATTGGTGAGATTGGTGGCACGCACAAACACCAGCGCACCGAGCGTGTCACTCGATTTGAATTGATAGCTGATGCCGGCATCGACGCGATTGTAGCCGTCGGTATCGGTTTCGAAATCGCCCGGATGATTTTGCGCGGCGGCGTGTAGCACACCGGCATACGCCGACAATGGTCCGCGATCGAAATTAAGCCGCGTGCCGACGCGCAGTGGCGGCAGTCGCGGTACGTTATCGCCATTGCTGAATTCACCGCGGGTGCGATCCCCGTAAAGATCGACGCTCCATTTACCGCCAATATTTTCGCCCAACGGCAAATTCAATTCCGCTTCGACGCCATCGAAACGCGCATCGCGCTGCTGGTAGTTCATGATCGGAGTGCCAGCCTGCTCCAGCCCGGAATCGATCAACGCAATAAAGTTGTGAAAATTATTGTGGAAGTAAGTGACATAGCCGTGCGCGTTGTCGCCTTTATAGTGCAGCGTCAAATCGATATTACGCGACGTTTCCTGCTTCAGATCGGCATTGCCAACTTCGATTGCATGCGTGGCATCGTGCGCAATCAAATCGCCCGGCGCATTGGTGACATTCGAAAATAATTCTTCGACCGTCGGTGCGCGCTGCGAACGCGATAACGCCAAGCCGAGATTCCAGTTGGCATCGATCGCCCATAATGCCGATGCCGAGCCGGCGATATTATTGAATGTTTTATTCGATAGCACATCGAGCGCTGCGGAATTATCTGGATCGATGCTGTCGCGATCATAGCGCGCGCCAAGCTGATAGGTCATTGCATCGATCTGATAATTTTCCAGCACAAATAAACCGCCGGATTTGCCGATCGATTCCGGAATAAAACCTTCTTCGCCGATCGCGGCAAAATCGCTGCGCTTGAGTTGCAGACCGATCACGCCATTCCAACCACCGAGCGGCGCGTGTTGCAATTCGAGACGATTTTCCCAGGTTTTATTCGTAAACGTGGTGCCGATATCGCCGGTGTTGCCGATTTCCTGATGTTGATAATCGCTGTAGGTTAAATGCCAGCGCAGCACGTCGATGGCGTCGTTGATATCGCGTTTTTCACCAGCCACGTCGTAACGTTTCTGCTTCATATCGATATGCACACCGTTGGCGCTGTCGCCCGCTGCGTCGGCATCGAGCGGAATGCCGTAATTGTTTTTCATATCGCTGACGCTGAAACCGAGATAGCCATCGTCGGCGATCCACGACAAACCGCCGGTGACGGTGTGATTGCGGCCGTCGGTGTTTGCAATGTATTTATCGCTGCTGAATTGCGTGCTCATCGCATCGCGGTTGAACGCGAGGCCGGGAATATCGATGTTGTTCCATTCGCGATAAACGCCATCGATATGAAACGCGAGCTGACCGCTGCCGCCATCGAGTTTCATTACGCTGGTATTCGCATCGTCGACACTGTCGTGACGAAATTCGACCGCGCCTTGCGTGCGTTCCGGCATTTTTTGCGGAATGCGATTATCGATCACATTGACGATGCCGCCGATTGCACCGCCGCCGTATAACAACGTGCCGGGACCGCGCAACACTTCGATCGATTCGGCCAACATCGGCTCGACCGTCACTGCATGATCGGCGCTGACACCGGATGCGTCGGCACTTGCGGTGCCATTAATCAATGTTTGCACGCGCGGGCCATTCTGGCCGCGAATCACCGGTTGACCGACACCGGGACCAAACGATGCGCTGGTCAACCCCGGGCTGCTATCGAGCGTCGCACCGATAGTGCCGGCCGCGCGCTGTTGCAATTCATCGCCGCCAACCACGGTGACGGGCACCGCGCTTTGATCCTGTGGTTTGCTGAAGGGTACGGTGACAATCACGCTATCGATGTGATCGGCGTGGGCTTTGGAAAAACCGGTAAGACCGGCGATGCAACTCGCCAGCCATGCGAAATGGCGTTTCATGGATAATCTCCCAAATACGTTCGTATGCAATAGCGCCACAACGGTGGCGATCGCGGTTAAATCAATGAACGGAATTTCAGGAGTGAACGGGCGGAGCGCGGCTTTCGTAGAAGCGTTCTGCACCGCGCGTAAGCGGTGCGGCACAGTGAAACGCGATGAATATAAACGAGAGGAAAACAACTGCGTGCCAGGCATTCGAGGTAATCGCGCTGCTGGTAGCGCTCGACAATACGCACAGCGCGCAATCGTGATCGATGGTTTTCGCGCTGTCATGCCAATGGCCGGCGCTGGCGATCTGGCCGCCCAAAAACAATGCCAGCACCAGCAGCAGCCAGTACGGCCGCTTCAGTCCACGCGAATGCAATGGGATGGTTGAGAGATTCATGGTGCCGAGGATATAACAAGGCCCTTACACGAGCCAAACACGCCAATAAAAAAGGCAGCATTGGCCGCCTTTTTTTGATCGTCGTGTTGGTTGCCGCGCAAGACGTTGTTCAATCGAATTTCACGCCGAGACGCCGACCGATCAATTCATATGACTCGACCACATTGCCGAGGTCCTGACGGAAGCGGTCTTTATCGAGTTTTTCGCGCGTGTCCTTGTCCCACACGCGGCAACCGTCCGGCGAAAACTCATCGCCGAGCACCAATTCTTCATTGCCATTTTTATCGTGAACAAGGCCGAATTCGAGTTTGTAATCGACCAGCAGCATATCGCCGCTGAGAAATAGCGGTTTCAAAATGGAATTGATTTTGAACGTCAGCTCTTTCATCCGATCGATTTGTTGCTGGGTCGCCCAGCCAAACGAAATGATATGGTATTCGTTGCAGATCGGATCGCCGAGCGCATCGTTTTTCAAAAAGAATTCGAACGTTGGCGGATTCAGTTCGAGGCCTTCCTTCACACCGTAGCGGCGACAGATCGAACCCGCGGCGACATTGCGCACCACGCATTCGAGCGGCAGCATTTGCAGACGCTTCACCAACGTTTCGTTATCCGACAGTACTTTTTCAAAATGGCACGGGATACCCGCAGCCATTAACTTTTGCATGATGAATGCGTTGAATTTGTTATTGACCATGCCCTTACGATCGAGCTGCGCGACCTTCTTGCCGTCGAACGCCGAGGTATCGTTGCGAAATACCATTACATAACGATCGGGATCGTCGGTGCTGAAAACCGATTTAGCTTTGCCGGTGTACAACTCTTCGCGTTTGTCCATATCACTATCGCTCGTTCGTGGCGGCGCGCGCCGCTGAGATAACTCGTTAGATTTTCCGCTGCTACGCGCAGCGAATTACGTCAATCGATTCTTGATGCGATTCAACAACTCTTCCTGAATCGCCGTGGTCAGCGGTTTGCCGTCCTGACGCTGCACATCGATGCGCACTGCGCCCTCGGCATTGGCCTCGTTCTGCATGCGCACAACATAAATGACGTTCTTGTGGACGTTCTTCTCACCGCTGCGGAACACCCACGACCAGAAGCGGCTCCAATAGCCCTGCTTTTCTTCGTCATCTTGCGGCGGTGCATAGCGCACCCAGTATTCGCCCGTGGTGTGATTACTATCCTCGACGGTGAAACCACCTTTCGGCAGCGCCGTGCTCAACGACGCCCACGCGCGCTCAAACGTGAGCTCAAGTCGCAGGTACGAATTCACGCCAGGCTGTTTGCTGAGGAATACCTTGCCTTTCGAATCGAGCCCACGCTGCGCCAGCATGGATACCGCGCCGGTGCTGCCGTTGTCGGCAATGAATTGCGAGAGCGCCTTGACCATTTCGGTTTCACGCACGCCATTGGCAGATGTAGCCGGCCAGTTGTCGCCATTGCGCGTATCGGCCTGCAATACGTAAATCTCCGACGAATTGCGCTGTACACCCTGCTCGATGCGAAAACGATAACGCTCGCGCGCGGTACCTTCGGCCTCATGCCCTTCAAGAGATCGGGGCTGCAGCCAACCGGTTTCGATTACCCCACCCGCGGCGTCGGCGCGCGCGACCTGCAATTGATTGGTATTCAAAAATTGACGCACGCGCGGCCACACTTCGCCGGGACCGGCTTCCACCAGAATCCAGCGCGTATTATCGAGCGTTTGAATTTTTACCTGCTCGGCTTCGGGATTACCTTCGAGCGGTTCCGGCAGCGGCGTTTCGAATTTGCCTTCGAGCGGCGCCGAATACGCAATCGTCGGAATCGCGAAATCTTCGTCGCTCTGCGCCTTGCTTAGACCGGGCGGAACCTCCATCGGCTTTTCTACCCGCGCGCGCCGATAGTCGTCGCCGCGATCGCGGAAAATGCCTTTATCACCAAATAGCCAGCCACAGCCGCTGACCGTTAGCGACGCAGCGGTCAGGGTCGCCAGCACAATTATTTTTTTCATCAACGAGTCAACTGCAAAGGTTTGCGGATTACGCAATCTGTAGATTAAAGACCGGCGCTGCGCATTGCATCGCGCACCACCGATCTAACGTTTTCACTCAGCGGCGTCAGCGGTAGACGAATGCCGCTGTCGATTTTGCCGAGTTCTGCCACCGCCCATTTCACCGGGATCGGATTGGCTTCGACGAACAATTTTTCATGCAGCGGCATCAATCGCTCATTCAATTCGCGCGCGGTAGCCGCATCGCCGCGGAGTGCCGCTGAGCACATCTCGGACATCAGTTTCGGCGCCACGTTCGCGGTGACCGAGATATCGCCTTTGGCACCGGCCAGCATCAGTTCAAGTGCGGTGGCGTCATCGCCCGAATACACGGCAAAGTCAGCGCCGCCCGCTTCGTTGCACAGCCGGATCAACTCGATACCGCGCGCAACGTCGCCGGTCGCATCCTTGATACCGATAATGTTGGCAATGCCGATCAGGCGCACAACCGTTTCGTTGCGCATATCGCAACCGGTGCGGCCGGGTACGTTGTAGAGAATTTGTGGAATCGCGACCGCTTCAGCAATCGCTTTGAAATGCAGATACAACCCTTCCTGCGTCGGCCGGTTGTAATACGGCGTGACGAGAAGACACGCGTCGGCGCCGACATTCTTCGCCGCTGTGGTCAGCTCGATCGCTTCGCGGGTGCAGTTGGCGCCGGTGCCGGCGATCACGGGAGTACGGCCGCGCACTTGCGCAACGACGCGCTCGATCACTGCGCAATGCTCATCGACTGTCAGCGTCGCCGATTCACCGGTGGTGCCGACCGCAACGATCGCGTGCGTACCTTCGGCGATGTGCCACTCCACCAGATTGTCGAGCGCGGACCAATCGACGGCGCCGGTCGCGGTCATGGGAGTGACCATTGCGACAATACTGCCAGCAATCATGCAGAGTCTCCGAAAACGGGAAAGGCGCTATGGTACTGGCGGCCCCCAGTCAGCACAAGCGCAATGCCGGCGCGGAGCTGCGGGGATGAACTCGCGTGCGGAGCAGGGAATTTCCGATAGTTGCGACGGCACGTTATGCGAGGCAGCGGCGCCCCTAACATAAAGTGTTAGGTCGCCGTTAAGTCGTGAGCCGCAGCTTGTGCAGGATGGCGGTCAGTGCGCGTTCCATGAAGCTGCGTTTCTCCGGCTGCACGATACGAATGGTGCCGGCGTGCAGACCGCGCACTAATGCCGGTAGCGTTTCCACGCGCTGCTTGATGCCGGCTTGGTTGACGAACATATAGTGCGCGCTGACGCGGCTGTACCACGCCAGCTTGAACAGTTGTGGCCGTTGACCGGGTCGGTCGAACTCGAACAGGGTGCCGAATTCAAGATGATTGCGCAGTGTTTCCACCAGTTCCTGCTCGGCCGGCGAGAACTGCTCCGGGGAAGGCTGTATTGCTTCCGGCTCGGCCGGGGTCGCCGGCTCAGGCTTCGGCACCATCGCCGGCTGGCCGCGAAATGCCTGCTCTTGGGCCGCGCGCAGCGCCGACAGCATCTGTTCGCCGGCTTCGCTGTCGTAGCCGATCGTGCGCAAACCCTCCGCGATCGATTGCTCCAATTGACTCTGGTAGCGCTGAAACTCCTCCGGGCTGCGGCCGTCATGGTCGCGCACGCTCCACAGCACGCCATCGACCACTTTCAACGCGGCCTTCCAGGACAGGCTGTTTTCACCATTACGCAGGTAATTGAACGCGAGAAAGTCGGTCCACGGCTTATGCAATAGTTGCTCGATGGCATCCGGTACCGCGAATCCTTTCATGCGCTCGGAAATTTCGCGCGCGGCGCGCTGCTTCGCCACGGTGAGCCGCTCGATACCTTCCTGCGCGGAGCGATTGCGCTTTTCGACCATCTGCGCACGTTTGTCGAGACCTTCGCGAAAGCGCGCAAAGTCTTCCAGCAGGCGATCGAACAGGCTGATGTCGTCGACAAAACCGCGCAGCACGGTTTCAACGATCGCTTTCAGCTTTGGCAGCACGGTGCGTTCTTTATCGTCGACCACCCAGCGGGCGCCGGTTTCGGCCATCTGATTCAGCAATACGCGCGCGGGGTGCTGGCGGTTTTCGAGAAATGTCGGATCGAGCAGCGCCAGCTTCAGATAGGGCGTGTGCAGATGACTGAGCAGCGATTTGACGACATCCGGAATTTTCGGATCGTCGAGCATGAAGCGAAAGACCATGCCGACCAGATCGACCGTATCGGCATCGCGCTCGCCCACCTGATGCCGCTGATCGGGCTTGGCCTGTTTACTGAGCTGAGCGAACAGGCGCTGCTCGACGACATCGATCGGCAGCGGCCGCTGAATCGCTGCGCCGGCGTGAAACTCGGGTGCCTGCTGCAGCCCTGACAATGCCAGCGCGTAATCGAGCGGCACAAAGTTTTGCGGCGCGCCATCACGCCCCGATTGCAGGCCACCATAACTGATGCCGCTCACCGTCCGCTCGCGCGGGCCGGTGCCGAGGCGCGCGCGCAATTGCTCGACAATCGAGTTGTACAGCTGGCGCTGCTCGGCATCGCCTGCAACATCCTGTGACGTCGGCGGCTCGGCGGCGGGCAAATCCGGCTTGGAATCGGGCTCATCAGCGTCTTTGCTGATGGCGAATTTGAGGTTGGGCAACACCCCCGCATCGACCAGCGTCGCGTTCAGCGAATCGAATACTTTGCCAAAGATGGCCAGCAATAATTTGCCGATGTGCTTGTAAATAAAAATACGGGCTTTGAGCTCGACATCCAACTCGGCCATGGCGCGGCGCAATGCGAGTCCCACTTTCGCCGGACCGAAGGGGTTGCTGTCATCGGTCACTTTCTTGCCGCCGCGCAGCGCGGCGAGCCGGCGATTCAATTTCCACAGCGTTTCCGAATAGTGGCTATTGGCGCGCGACACAATCATCGAAATCGCCAGCTCGTCTTCCAGCTGTTCCCGTGCCACCAACGATAATTTGCCCGATCGCTGCGGCGGCGCTTCATCCTCATCGCGGCCGAGCAAGAATTGCTGATAGCTGTGCTGCAGCTGAGCCTTGAATACCTGCTGCATGTCGGCTGCCACGGCATTCAATTGCTGAATGGCCTCATAAAAACAACGTTGGTCGTCATTACTCACCGCTTTTCCCGCCTGTTCGAACAAGCGGTCACGCGCACTTTGTTGCGCGGATTGCAGCAAATTGCCATAGAACGGCAGCGCGAGATCGCGACAGCGGGCCAATAAGTCCATCTAAACCATTTCTCATTCTTATGGAGAAGCCAGAACGCGGGCTCGCTCTAGGCGACTTCTCGGGGCGAGAGATTCAGCAGTGCGGTAAGTGATGGCGAACTGCTCGATAACTAAACCGTGTTTAAATGTAGTCGAAATTCCCTCGATGAAAACCGAGATATTGCCATACGCGGAAACTATGGTTGCTCGAGGCCCGCTTTTTACTCAGTATAAGCAGCTCGTGGTGCGCATCCCGCCCCCATTTTTCAGGCTCAACCCACCCATTTACGATTGGATTTCGCCGTACCGATGGACGCTCTCACGCTGCTCAATCACCGCAATTCCGAACCGAAACTGACCAAACCCGGGCCCGATCGCGAGGCGCTGCAAAAAATTGTCGCCGCCGCGCTGCGCGCACCCGATCACGGGCGGCTGCGACCGTGGCGCTTTTTAAGCATCGAAGGCAAAGCACGTTATCGACTCGGCGATTTGTTTGTGGAAGCGCTAAAGCAGCGCAAACCCGAGGCGAGCGAAGAAGAAATCAAGAAAACCGCCGAAGCGCCGTTGCGCGCACCGCTGATCATCGTCGTCATCGCGAAGCAAATCGAAAATGCGAAGGTACCGGCCATCGAGCAACTGCTGTCGGCCGGTTGTGCCGCGCACGGTATTTTGCTCGCCGCGCAGGCGCTCGATTTTGGCGCGATCTGGCGCACCGGCGATAACTCGTACGATCCGTACGTGAACACGGCGCTCGGGTTGAGCGAAAACGAAACGCTGGTGGGTTACATCTATATCGGCACGCCTATCGGGGTGCCGAAACCATTGCCGATGCTGCCGGTGGAAGAATTCATCAAAGCGTGGGGTTGAGCTTCTCCGCCAGCGCCGCCAGCGATTCGATCAACGCCCCGGCGGCGCCAGATTTTTCGAACCCGCTGGGGCGAGGTTTCTTGAATAGTACAACCGCCCCTGATCGTCGATGACCACCGCGTCGACACCCGGAATGCGATCGATAATGCGCATGCCGCGCTCAACTCCGAGAATGAATAACGGCTTGGTCAGCGCATCGGTATCGATGCCGTGCGCAGCCATCACGCTGACGCTGCGAATACCGGTAGCGGATTTACCGGTGCGCGGATTGATAATGTGATGCACGCGGCGCTCGCCATCCATGAAATAACGCTCGTAATCCCCCGACGTCGATAACGCCGTATTTTCCAGCGGCAATACCACCGCCTCTTTATTCGCGATGCGCGGATCCTTGATGCCAACCATCCACGGCCGGCCGTGATGATCGCCGATAATGCGACTGTCGCCACCCGCCGTAACGATCGCATTTTTAATACCGCGTGCGAGCAGAATATCCGCGCCCTGGTCGACGGCATAACCCTTCGCAATACCGCCGAGATCGATGCGCATGCCGGGCTTTAAAAAATGCACTGTACTGGCGTTGGTATCGAGTTTGATCGAGCGATAATCGATAGCATCGAGATGAGTTTTGATTTGTTGTGCGCTCGGCTCGATATGTTTGCGGTAATCGTAGAGATAACCGACCGATGCAAAACTGATGTCGAATGCGCCGTCGCTAATCTCGGAATAATGCAGCGACGTTTGCAGCAGGTGAAACATTTCCGCGGATATTTTCACCGGGTGCTGAACCGCTTCACGATTGATCAGCGCCAGCTCGCTGGTTTCAATATAGGGGCTCATGGTTTCATCGATGCGCATCATTTCCTGCATCACCGCTTCGATAGCAGCGTGCGCAGCGGTTTCATCGTCAGACCATAATTCGACGCTGACCGCGGTACCCATGATCGGACGTTTATCGCTGAACCATTCGGCGCGAGCGCAGGTAGATAAAACCAGCAACAGACAAAAAATAATTCGCGAAAATTTCACCAACGGCCACTCCGCTTCACATGCAATTGATTATTTGCATCGGGCTGTGTCGCCAGCATCACACTCAACCCCTGTCGAAATTCTTCCGGCAAACTGCGATCCGTCTGCAACTGCGCCTGCAAGGTATAACTGCGCTCGGCGAAATTCAGCGCGAGTTCTCCGCTGCCGCTGAGCGCGCCCTGCCCCTGCAATGCACACTGCAATTGCTGCGCAGCTTGCATTTGCAGCGCGCACGAATAATCGCCGAGCACAAGCCAACGTGAATTCCACTGCCATTGCGCGCGCTGCCAATACACATTTCCCTGCAACGCTTGCAATTGCTGCCGCGCGATTTCGACCCGATCAAGTTGCAGCGCCAACATGCCGTTCGCTGGCAGCGGCAGCCATTGCGCCACCAACGTCATCGGCAATGCGCCACGGACATCGCGCAACACGAAACGACCCAACGGTGACACGCGCACGCGGGCATCAAAAAATTGCTCGCCATAATTAGTCGACACATGTGCCGATGGATGCGCCCACAGCAGCGACAATGGATTGATCCGCCATTCGATACTGCCGAGTGCAATCGCGCGATCGTTTTGTTGCCAGATTGCTTGCGCGGCGGTGCCATGCCAAAAACTGCCCGCCACATTCTGCAGCTGTAACTGCGGCGCGATCGGCTTTAGCAGCGAGACCACTAATTGTGCCGGCGCACTCCACAACAAACACGCAACGAACCATATCGCCGCAGCGAACATAACCCTGCGTCGGGGATACGCGATCTTGCTGATATTTTTCCAATGCATCGCAGCGGTCATGGACGGAATAATCGCACCGAGACATTGACCAAACCTGCTGCGGAACCTTGCGCAATAACTAATTCACGCGTGGTCACACCCTGCGTCGATTCGAGATTGTTGAGCCAGCGAATAACCTGATCGAATGCCGCATTGTCGAGCCGCACTTGCACATCGCCACTGCTGCCAGGTTGAAAACGACTCATATGCAATTGATTGGCGGCGACCGTACGATCGATTAACTGCGTGAGATTTTCTGTGCTCGAATTGGCGGTCGGCGTTGCGCTCTGTTGGAGTACGCGCAATTGCGCAGCCATCTGCGTTACCGCACTCAAACTATTCGCGGCCGCGAGATTTTGTTGTCGCAGCTGTTGATTGGCGGTAGCAAGCGGATGCCACAGTAGCTGATAAATCAGATACAGCAGCACGACGCCGGCGAGCAATGCCAGCATGGCCTGATCGCGCAAACTCCATTGTTGTTGCCACTTTTCCCACATGATGTCTCTTCTCTCCTGGAGCAGCCTAGCGCTCGACTGAAACGGCCTAGCGCGGCGCGGTCACCCGTAATTGCGCGCGCGTTTTATCGCCGTCGCTATTACTGCCGACCAACTGCGCGGTCAAACCGGTGTTGGCGATGGCAGCACGCACCGCTTCCACATCTTTAAATGCCGCGGCACTCAGACTGATGCGCAGCTCGTTTTGACGTTCGCTATAGGTAATGTTTTGCACGGTAATGCCATCGACACTTTTCAGCGCGCCGCCGATCTGTTGCAGCAACGCTATCGCGCCGCCGCCCTGATGATTTTGCAATGCCGCCAATTTGCGCCGCAGCTGCAATTCAGGATCGTTAACCACGCCACGCGGCTCGACAGTCCGATAAACGGTTTCGATCTGTTGACGCAGCGCGATATTTTGTTTGCTTAAGCGATGATGCTGGATACCGAGTACTAGCAGCTGCACGACAAAGGCGGCAACCAATACCAGCGCCGGCCACTGCCATTGCTGCCACCAGCGCCGCCACGGCAGCATGCGGGCAAATACGCCCTGCAATAAATCGATGGTGGGTGTTTCGAGCGGCGACATTTCCTGAGTGGGTGTTTCTAACACCTCTACTATGCCGCGCAATAATTCCGGCAATTGCGGCAACAACATCTCGAGCGCTACATCACCATACACATATAACTGCTGCGGAATTTCGGCGGCATTATCGAGCAGTAATTGCAACGCCAGCGGCGCGCTGTCGGCTTCTAACGCGAAACCCCGATAAAGGCCGATGCGTACGAGCCAGCGTTCGCCGTCGATCGCGAGCGTCCAGCAGTTAGCGCGGTACGGCAACAATAACTGCTCCGGTACCACGTGCTTGATATCGAGCCCGGCTTGCAGGCATTGCGATAGCCATTGCGATAGCCATTGTTTGTCGACGATCGCCACCGGCACTTGTTGGCCGTCGCTCGCACCGAGCGCAAAATGCTGCGCATCGACATCGTCGAGCAACTCTTCTTCAAGACTGTATGGCACCGTCTGCCGCAACAGGCGACGCTCGTGCGCGGCGAATTCAACAGTTTGCAACAACACTTTCTGCGCCGGCAGCACCAACGTTAAATCGCTCGCGAGCGCGATAGGATCGGCGGCGACATCGTGCGCCGAGCCACGCTTGGTATTGGCCACATCGGCGTCAGCCCAGCTCAGCTGATCGGCAGCGTCGATGCGTAATAGCAAAGTATTTTTCACGTTATCTCTCGACCAAATCTATCTTCACCATTCACCCAATGTGCGCGCTACTACCTCAACGCGCCACGGTTTGGAACCGCCGATTCGATGCAACACACTGTGCAGTGAATAACGATGCCCTTGAAACTCCGTGGTCGCATTCAACAGAAAATAATCGCTCTGCCATACGAGATTGCTGGCGTCGATATGGCGATCTGCCAATACTCCGCTACTTACTATAGTCGTATCGGTAAAATATTTCGGCGACTCGCGCCCCTGCAATAAATAATCGGTTTCGTTATCGCTCAACGGCAGCGTTTCCTGCGCACCGCCAAGGCTGCGCAATACTTGCGGCGGCGCGGTATTAATATTCAGCTTAAATTCCTTGTTCGACCAAACCGTAATCAACGGCGCGAGGGCGCGATAAATTTCCGGCGTCATGCCTTTTACCAGCATCAATTCGGATGGACTCATCAGCGCGTGATTGGCGGTGCGCTGCATCGGCTCGGTCTCTGCGTAATACTGACTTTCCGCGCCGCCCAAACCGCTGACCTCGTCATCGGCATCGATCCAATCGGCGATCGCTTCGGTAATTGCCTGCGCCTGATCGAGTGCCAGCGGTGTTTCCAACTTTAACGTTTGCAATAGACGAATCAGCTGATTCTGCGCGGCCGAACGCACATCGGGCGAGGCACCTTTTTCGCTGACGCTGTTGATATTGAAACGCCCCTGTAAATCTTCGAGCTGGCCGGAAATCCAACCGTAATCGGTGGGAAATTTTTGCGGCTGCGCCCACGCCTCCTCAAGATTATCGTTGCGCTTATCGCCATCTTGCAGCAAGTCCTGCAATAACGCCGCGCGCGCTACTTCTTCCGCACCGAGCAAATACGCGTAAGCCTGCTCGCTATACAACTGATTTTCGACCCGACGAAACATCAATAAAAAATCGCTGCTAAGTGCGGTTGCGAGCATCGCGACCATCGCCACTATCAACAACGCCACCACCAGCGCCGCACCGCGCGTGTTATTGCGCATTCTGTTCACCGGCCAGCGCGATCACGCGATGCACGGTTCCCATATCGTTGGTGTCGAGATCGAACTGCACCGCGAGCGGCAGATATTTGCCGTTTTTAACGATCGGCCATTGTTCGATCCATTCGCCACCGAGCGTCTCATTTTTTGCATTCGCGGATTTGCCATCGAGAAACTGCCATTTCAGCGATTTCACACCGCTTAATAATTTCACCCGTTGCAAATGATCTTCATCGTCGAGCCGATCGAGTGCGAGCCAATAATCGCGCCACAGCACGCCATCGCTATCGAGCCGATAACGCACACGTTGCAATGCGCTGCGATGCTGCCCGCGCGGATTATCCCAACCGGTATGTGTCAGCTCGAGCAGTTGCTCGTTATCGAGCGTGCCGAGCAGCGCCGGCTGCTCATCGCCGCGCGCATCGAGAATACTGCGCGCCATAGTTTGGCGCAGATCACGCGTGATCCAACTCACTGCCGTTTGAATTTCGCCGACCCGTTTAATTGTTTGTTCGTGACGCGATGCGGCATTCATCGCGGTGGTCAAACCGGCGTAGCCCATTACCGCGACGAGCGCAGTAATCGCCATCGCCAATAAAACTTCGATCAGCGTAAATCCATTTCCATTTACCGCAGTTAACGCCCGCGCGGAATTATTCCCCCCTTTAAGCAAAGAGAGGCAAGGGGGGATTTCACGCCCCTTACAAATCCCCCGCTCTCTGCATTCGCTGCCCCCTTTGCTAAAGGGGGCGATGGATGCTTGCTCCTTGCTCATCATGGCAGCTGATGGAACGTATCGAGAATCGTCGTCAGCGTCGCCAATGGCGCCGCCTCCTTACCTTCCTGATCGGAAACAGAGATTTCCAGCTGCACTGCGCCCGGCTGCTGCGTCGCTTTCGGCTGTGTGCGCCAATACCATTTCCTGCCGATCATTTCGTCGACGCCGGACGACGCATCGTTCGGAATCTGATTGCTGTGCGCATTAGCGAGCAGTGCCAATTCCATCTGATTTTGTGCAACGTAATGCGCGAACAATTTATCGCGCAAATACGCCGTGCCATCAATCTGGCGCATCATCGCTACCAGAATGCCGGTCACCGCCATCGCGACAATGGCAACGGCAACGAGTACTTCAACCAACGTGAATCCTGCCGAACCAAGCCGCTCTGTCCGGTTGTTTGCAGAGACCGTATGCGGCATGGATGCAGCATCCGAGCCTACAAGGATGCTCTTTCTTTTAAAGAAAGTACGGCGTGTCGCAGCAAATAACCGGACAGAGCGGCGATGCCTTGGCAGATACTCACTAATTTTCATCGCTCTGCCTGATTTCAAGTTCGATACGCCCAAGCGCATCGGAACTCACCAGCGGACCTTCCTCCCCGCCGACAAAACGCAATTGCAATTTAAACGGCGTCACTTCGCCGCCGGGCGCGAGCCATATGGTTGGCATTAATGTTTTGCTGTTGTCGTCGCGCATTTTTTTATTGTTGCCCTTGCTGGTATCGTCGCTCTTTTTTTTGTCATCACGCGCGGGATTCAATGGTTCGATCAATTGTTCAGTGCCGTCTACTTCCAATGTTGCCGTGACGTTATCGGAGAAATGCACCACGCGCGGAATATCGCGCGGCGCATCGGGCTGCCAACCTTGATCGGTCAACCGCAGAAAACGATACGCGATATGCTCGCTGCCCTGTTCGGCGTTAGTCTCACGATACAGCTGCACGCCCCAGGGCTCTCGACTCAGCAACGCTTCGTCTTCGACTTGCGCGGTGTAATTGGCAAAGTCACGTGCATCGTTGCGCAATTCTTGCGGTTTATTATTGCCGACCGACAAGCCGACGATGGCTACCGCCAAACCGACAATTACCACCACGACCAATAATTCGAGCAGCGAAAATCCAGCGTGGCGCGAGTGCACGTTACTGCTGCTCTTTCTGTTCACTCTGCCAATTGCCGATATCGGCGTTCTGATCCTCGCCACCGGTCACACCGTCGGCGCCCAGCGAATACAAATCGTAATCGCCATGACCGAACTCAGGCGGATTCAGATATTTATACGGACGACCCCAAGGATCTTCCGGCATTCTTTCCAGATAACCACCTTGTTTCCAATTACGTGGAATCGGATCCATCGTCGGTTTTTCCACGAGCGCGCCGAGGCCCTGTTCGGTAGTGGGATAATTGAAATTATCGAGTTTGTATAATTTCAATGCGGTGGCGATATTACTGAAATCGGCTTTCACTTTTTGAATGCGCGCTTCGTCGGCGCGCTGCAATACATTCGGTGCGACGATGCTGACCAGCAGCCCGATGATAACCAGGACCACCAGAATTTCGACCAAACTAAAACCGCGTACTTTTTTCATTTCATCCACGCCCTTTTCATTTCATATACGTCTTCGAAAAAATTTTTGACTCACGCCACCAATTTGTTCATTTGAATAATCGGCAACAAGATTGCCAACACAATGGTGCCAACAATGACCGCCATCAATACCACCATTGCCGGCTCCATAATTGCCATCAAGCCGCCGAGCGTCATTTCCAATTCGCGCTCCTGATTCAACGCCGAGCGCGCGAGCATGGCCTCTAATTCGCCGCTCGCTTCACCGCTCGCTACCATGTGCACCATCATCGGCGGGAACAATTCGGTCTGTGCCAGTGCGCGATTCAAGCTGCTGCCTTCTTGCACGGAATTGGCGACACGCCGGCTCGCTTCGCGCAGTTCGATATTGGTCAGCACTTCGCCGGCGATGCGCAGGCCTTCGAGCAGAGGTACGCCGCTCGATGTCAAAATACTCAGGGTCGACGCAAAACGCGCGGTATCCATCGCGATCAGCAATCCGGAAATAAACGGAATTTTCAGCAACACGCGATGCCATATGCGGCGGCGAGCGGGATCGCGCAGCAAACGTCGGATAAACCATATGGCCACAGCCACCAATGCCAATAAGATCACGGTGTAATGGCTGAAGAAATAACTGGCTGCGATTAACCCTTTGGTTAACGCCGGCAACTCGGCTTTAGTGTGTGCGAACAACCCCACCAGTTGCGGCACGACAAAAATCATCAGCAGCGAAATCACCCCCACCGCCACCAGCATCAGGATGATCGGATACACCATCGCCATTTTTAATTTTTGCTGTGTGTATTGGCGGGTCTCGGTGTAATCCGCGAGCTGCTCCATCACAGTACCGAGAAAACCCGCGCTTTCACCGGCGCGCACCATCGCGCGATACATTTCGTTGAATACCCGCGGAAAATCGCCGAGCGCATACGCGAGCGTGTGACCTTCGACGACACGCGAGCGCACTTGCAGGACTAACGCTTTTACTTTGGCGCGCCGCGCTTGCTGTGCCGTCGCAGAAATAGCTTCATCGAGCGGCATATTCGATTGAATCAACGTCGCGAGCTGTCGCGTCAACATCGCGAGATCGCCCTGACTCAAGCGCGTGTGAAATAACCCGCGCCAACCGCTCACCGCTTTCTCTTTGTTACTGCTGCTGGCCGCGAGAACTTCAACCGGCTTCAGATCACGCGCGCGCAATTGCGAACGCACGTGGCGTTCGGAATCGGCTTCGATCACGCCTTTGATTAATTTGCCGCCGGCATCCAGCGCACGAAAATTAAATGCGCTCATATCAGCCGCTGGTCACACGCAGTACTTCTTCGAGCGTGGTATGCCCGGCGACGATACGACGGCGACCGTCGTCGATGATGCCGGGATTACGCTCGCGCGCATAAGCGATCATCAATTGCTCGCTGGTGCGCTCATGAATCATCGTGCGCAAACGCTCATCGATTTCGATAAATTCGTAAATACCGGTGCGGCCGCGATAGCCACTTTTATTGCACAGCGCGCAACCGCAGGCGCGAAATAAGGGCGGCGGATTATGCGGATCGAGTTTCAATAATTCGCACGTCGCCGCGTCGGGTGTATACGCCTCCTTACACTCATTGCAGAGCAATCGCACCAACCGCTGCGCCATTACCGCGAGCAGACTCGACGATAATAAAAACGGTTCGATACCCATATCCTGCAAACGCGTGATCGCACCGATGGCGGTATTCGTATGCAATGTCGACAGTACCAGATGGCCGGTCAAACTCGCCTGCACGGCAATTTGCGCCGTTTCGCTGTCGCGAATTTCGCCGACCATCACCACGTCGGGATCTTGCCGCAGAATGGCGCGCAGTCCGCGTGCGAATGTCATTTCGACTTTCGGATTCACCTGCGTCTGACCGATACCCGGCAACAGATATTCGATCGGATCTTCGATCGTTAAAATATTACGCGAGGCATCGTTGATATACGTGAGGCCCGCGTACAGCGTTGTGGTTTTACCGGAACCGGTTGGACCAGTGACGAGCACAATGCCATGCGCGGTATGCAATGCGCGGCGATACCCATTCAGCACCTGCTCGTTCATTTGCAATTGGTCGAGGTGTAATTGCCCCGCTTGTTTGTCGAGCAGACGCAATACCACGCGCTCGCCGTGCGCGGATGGAATTGTCGATACACGAATATCGACCGCATGCCCGGCCAGGCGAATCGAAATACGGCCGTCCTGCGGCACGCGTTTTTCGGCAATATCGAGCTTCGCCATCACTTTCAGGCGCGATACCAGCAATGGCGCCAGCATGCGTTTTGGCGACAGCACTTCGTTGAGTACGCCATCGATGCGATAGCGCACCGTTAATTTATCTTCGAACGTTTCGACGTGAATATCCGACGCTTTCTCACGTACCGCCTGCGACAAAATCGCATTGATCAGGCGAATGACTGGCGCGTCGTCTTCGGCATCCATTAAATCCGATGCTTCGGGAATTTCGTCGGCGAGCCGCGACAGGTCGATATCCGAACCCATATCTTCGGCCGCTTGCGCGGCTTCGTTGTTGTCCTTCTGAAACGCCTGCGTCAGATGCTGTTGAAATTGTTCGGCGCTCAATGGCTGCCACTGCAAACGCGTATCGAGTGCGCGGCGCAGCTCGAACATCACATCGGCTTGCAAGCCCGGGCGATACCAAACGCGCAATGGCTCGCTGGTGAGATCGAGCAAGACGCCGTGATGTTGGGCAAATGCAAACGGCAGCTGACGACGCGCAATTTTTTCTGCAGCGACCGCGTCTACCGGCAGCATTTCGTTCACGGCGCGGTCTCTGCCGGCGCTGCGTTGGCAGCTGGCGTTGCGGTCGAATCGGTCGGCGCATTATTCGGCCCCGCCGGTGCGCGCGATTGCTCGACATTCAACACATCGCGCTGGTGTTTCAATTGCTGTATATCCTGCAATTTTTTCAGCTGCTCCTCCCATTCGGGCAGCAATGGCAAATCGCGCTTATTGAGAAAATCCGAACCGCGTTCGCGCACACTTAATTGTTCGCCGCGAATGAAACTGTATTTTTCCCCGGTGGCGCCGGTCATTGCGCGCGCTTCACGAATAATCATCGGCCGCAAAAACACCATTAGATTGGTTTTGGTTTTGGTCGATGAACTGCTGCGAAAGAGACGACCGACTACCGGAATATCGCCGAGCAACGGTACTTTCTGCGCGGTTTCTTGTACGTCATCTTTAATCAAACCGCCGAGCACGACAATCTGACCATTATCGGCGAGCACCTTACTTTCGATTTTGCGTTCGTTGGTAATCACGTCCGCCGCATTAACCGTACTCGCCGCGCCGGTGAGGCTCGACACTTCCTGCGAAATTTCGAGCACCAGCGAATCGCCTTCGTTGATATGCGGCGTCACCTTTAGCGTCAAGCCGACATTTTGGCGCTGAATAGTTTGAAATGGACTGCTGACCGAAGTTGCATTGCCGGTGCTGGTGTATGAACCGGTACGAAACGGCACTTCCTGACCGACGACGATCGATGCTTCTTCGTTATCGAGCGTCAACAACGACGGTGTCGATAAAATATTCGCATCGGTATTTTGCTGTAGCGCATTCAATACGGCGTTGAAGCTGAAATTATCGCCGACGCGACCGATGCCAAATACTTGTCCCTTGCTGTTACCGAGCACATTCCCGAGCGCGAGTTTTGGATCGACAGTCGTGCTGCTCGTGCCGGTGCTCGAGGTTGTGGGCAGTACACCGAATGCGGCAGCAGCACTATTGGTCAGCAAGCCATCGGCCATCGAAGAACTGCCGTACGCGCCTGCCGAATTCGAAAACATCCACTGAATACCGAGGTCGCGCTCTTTGCTGCCGTTCATTTCGACAATGATCGCTTCGACCAATACTTGTGCGCGACGAATATCAAGACGTTCGATCACCGCTTGCAGCGACGACATCACATCGGCATCGGCGGTAATGATGAGTGAATTAGTACCTTCATCAGCTTCGATACTCGCTTTGCCTTTACCACTACTGGTCGGCGCGGTTTGACCGGGCTGCATCTGCGAAACGTTTTGCATCACTTTATTTAATACATTCGCGAGATCTTTTGCCTTCGCATATTGCAGGTAATGGACTTTGACGTTGCCGCTTTGCGCGAGCGGGCCATCGAGATGCGATACGAGTACACGCACGCGCTGGCGCTGCAGATCATCGCCGCTGATCAGAATACTGTTGGTGCGTTTGTCGGCCACCAGCGTGACGCTCTTGCCCGCCACTTCACCCTGCGCTTTGGTGGGATCGCCTTTTTCCAATTGATCGAGCATGCGCACCACTTCTTCAGCCGATGCATGTTCGAGGCGAATAATTTCGGTTTCGCCGACGGCGGCTTTATCGATGCGCTCGATCACCGCGCGAATGCTCGCAATATTCGACGCCATGTCGGAAATAATAATGGCATTGCTCGGACCATAGGCCGCCATGTGCGCCTGTTGCGGGGCGAGCGGACGCAATACGGGAATTAATGTCGCGGCAGAAATATTGCGCAGCTGAATCACCTCGGTGACGATTTCGCTGTTATCGCGCTGCTTATTGCCCGATACCACCGGCGCGCCGGAAGAACGCGCATCGCGCGACGGCATAATGCGAATCACGCCGCCCGATTCGAGCGCGGTAAAACCGTTCACATCGAGAATCGTCAAAAACAAATCGTACAGTTGCTGCTGATTCAGCGGCTGCGACGAAATGACCTGCACACGACCTTTCGCTTTCGGATCGACAATAATCGTTTTACCGGTGGCCTGCGCCACGAAGCGCACGACTTCTTCAAGCTCGGTATCCTTGAAATTGATCGTCCAGGTTTGCTCGGCCCACAATGGCGTAAACGGTAGCAGCAACAGCAAAGCAATCAGCGGTTGGCGTATGACCCGCATCAGTTTTTTCACTTCATTTCCTTTAAATGAAAATAGTTTTAATAAAAATAATTTTTATCTAGTCGGCAGTGCCGTTGTTATCGAGCGATACGCGCAGCACAGTATTTTCATTGCCGCGATGGACCGTAATCGATGCCTCGCGCGCGCTGCGCAGCAGGTTATACAACTCGAGTGCACGCTGCGGATCGTCGAGCGAAACATCGTTAATGCCAATGACAACATCGCCGGGCTTTAAACCGAATTTCAAAAATTGCGCCTGATCGCGTCCGGGGTTGACGCGATAGCCGATCAACTTGCCGTTTTCCATCGCTGGCGCGACCTGAATGACATCGGCCAGATTTCCAGGGTTTTGGTAGAGCTGCTGCCGATAGCCCTGCGCCATCGCGGTAACCTGCGAGTCTGCACGCATATCGACGGTATTCGCCGCTGGCGATTCGGCGGCGACCGGTTGCGATACGCGATTGTTGTTATCGGGATCGTACAGCCATAGCGTTTCGTAGCGGCCGTTGTTGTCGATGATTGCGCGATCGATCAGTACTTTACTCAGTACCACTTTGCCGCCACCCGGCAATTGCTCGCCGATGGCGAATTGCTGTTGTTTGCCATCCGCCTGAATAAACGCGCGCGCCTGTGCCGGTTCGCTGGAGGCGATAACGCCCAGCAATTGCAGATTCAGCGTGGTTTCCTGCGCCTGATCTTCGACGACGGCAGTGCGTGGCTGCGCGCCAACCTCGCCGAACAAATGCCACGACACCATTTTGTCGATATCGACTGCGGTTGTGCTCGTGTGTGCGTTGGTAGTCGGTGCGTTGATCGGCACCGGCAACGTCGCCGATACGCTCGGCTGCGGCAGCAGCAACCAGATCAAACGCGCCAGATTCGCAATAATCCATGCCGCGAGAAGCACGATGAGCAACATGCGCCAGCGCTCGATACCGAGAGCGGCAGCACGCCGCCAGAGCGGCAGCAGCCAACGCTGGCCGCGCCGGTGCAGACGCAACCAATTGGCGTGGATGGCTTGAGACGACAACCCCGATCCCTCATTCACTGTTATGGACTGCAGCATTATAGGTAGCGGTATCGGCAATAGGAAACCAACGCCGGTGCGTGGGGGCGCCGGTCACGTACCGACATGAAATAAACAGCAGATTTATCCAGCATCGACACTGATCTTCGTGCAGTTAGCAAAGACCCGCATTGTAGGCGGCATATGTGAAAAGCCAATGACGCGGCGACACACCCGTACACCCCGGTATGCGCCGGGTAATCGTTTGAATGGACGATGTTGCGCGGCAGCGCGGCGCCTAAGTTATCGACGCATAAGTGGTCCGCACTCGATCGCTTCTATACGCACTCCTCACCCTTCATCGCATCTAATAAAAAGGTACAAAGCATGAGTACGAATCGTTTTCCGCAAGGCGTTGCGCTTGTCATCGGCGGCAGCGGCGGCATGGGTGCGGACATTTGCGCAACGCTGGCGGTTGCCGGCAGCGATATCGCGCTGACTTATCGCGGCAATCGCGAGCGCGCCGAGCAAACTGCGGCGCGCATTCGCAGTTCGGGTCGGCGCGTATCGATCCATCAACTCGATATCGGCAACGAACAGAGCGTCGCTCAGGCCGTGCAGGAGATTGCCACAGCGGCACGCATTCACACCGTGGTGCTCGCAAATGGTTCCGACATCAAACAACCGCTGATCCGCGATCTCACCCCGCAAGATTGGCGCAAAGTCGTCGACGCCGACGTCAACGGTTTCTTCAATGTGCTGCATCACACCTTGCCAGCGTTGAAAGCGGGCGGCGGCGGTTCATATGTGCATCTGAGCTCGGCCGGCCTTGAGCGCTGGCCCGATGGCGACGTTTTGTCCGTAGCACCGAAAGCCTGCATCGAATCGCTACTACAAGGTGTCGCAAAAGAAGAAGGCAGATACGGCATTCGCGCCAACTCGATCGCCGTCGGCGTAATCGAAACGGGCATTTTCTTGCGGTTATGGGCCGAAGGTGTGTTCGATGAAAAATGGAAAAGCGCGGTGCTGAAAAACCTATGCCTGAAGAACTTCGGCGCGCCGGCGGATATTTCGGAGGCGGTGCTGTATCTGGCGACTGCGAAATATGTGACCGGGCAGATGATTTCGGTATCGGGCGGCTACGGCGTCTGACAGGTGCCCTTACTTCGCCATCGATTCAGTCGAGAATACCCGGCAGCACCTGAGTGCCGGCGCGAGTCACTTCGCCGAGATATATACCGAACTTGCCGGTGCGCAGTTCTTGATAGTAACGGCGCGTTTGCTCCTCAACCTCGGGATAGGCGAATTCGCCCCACACCACTTCATGTTCGGCCATCAACGCCACTTCGAGGGCCTCTTCGCCCACGCCAAAATCGGGGCTGGTCATTTCGCCGCGAAATACGAGGTGAATTTCGTTCATCGGCGTCAGCGCCCCGACGATATAGAGCGATAACTTGTTCGGATCGATATCGACGTGGGTTTCCTCACGCAATTCGCGTGCGGCACCCACGCGCGGGGTTTCACCCTCCTCAAGAAAACCCATCGGCATCCCCCATAAGCCGGCGCGCGGCGCATGCGCACGGCGCATCCACAGGGCTTTGCCCTGCCACGACACCATACATGAGACTAGCACCGCAGGACTTTTGTAATGGATATAACCGCAGGCAAGGCAACACAGGCGCTCGCGGGTATCGCCCGCTGGGATCCTCAGCTGTAACGGCCCACCGCATTGCATGCAGAATTTTATGTTAGTCATACTGATCTCACTCGTCGCGAGGCCAGTGTAACCGATCGACGTGCAGCGATAAAAATCCCGATATGCCTTATTCCGCCAGGCTCATGCGATTATTTTATAGGCCAAATGTCTTATAAAATGGATTCTCGCGCGCAGACATGATTCAATTAGTGCTGTTATAGTTTGTACCAGGCCGATTGGCGACCGCTGGGAGATGACACGATGACCGATAAAACACCTGAGCAAGCGATTATTGACGGCAGCGCATGGGCGCAATTCTGCGACTCACTCAAGGAGGCCGGCAATGTGATCATGCGTCCGGAGGCGCCCTCCGATGCCTTTACCCGTGCTGAGGGTTTCCGTTATCTGACCCGGCTGCTGCGCGCCGGCCTGGAAAATGCGATCGAATTCAGCGATCCGCGCTACCCCGAATTTTTTCAACTGGCCAATGAAACGATCAAGATCGGCAACGACAACCCTGACAATTACTACCAGAACGTCAATATCAGCGGTCAATACGAATACCGCATCTGGGGCACGCGCGGCACCGTCAATTACCTGAGCCTCGGCACCAAAGGCGGCGGTTACGACAAGGGCGGCACGATGGAATCGACCGGCCAGATCAACGGCAATGAACTGCAAATCAACCCCGACGGCACCTTCGAAATTTTTGTCAGCGCCACGCGTAAACCCGGCAATTGGCTGCCGATGCAACCGCATACAACGTCGATCGTCGTACGCCAGACCTTCGACGACCGCAGCACGGAAATTCCGGCCAAACTGCATATCGAATGTTTGAATCGCGATGGCGATAATTATTTGGTACCCGAGCAACTTCCGCAGCAATTGATGAAGGCAGTGCGTTTCGTGCGCGGCACTTCGAATCTGTTTGTCGATTGGATGGAAATCTACCGCGCGCATATCAACAAACTGCCGTCGGATGATCAGGAGCGTTGCGTCGCGGCCGGTGGGGACCCGTGCATTCACTATCTGCAGAGTTTCTGGAAGCTGGCACCCGATGAGGCGTTGCTGGTGCATGCACGCAAAATTCCGAATTGCCGCACCTGGAATTTCGAATTATCGAATTACTGGATGGAATCGCTCGATTACCGCTATTACAAAATCCACGTCAACAAGCACACGGCGAAGTACGAGAAAGACGGCTCGGTCAAAATCATCGTCGCGCACCAGAATCCTGGACCGAAATATCCGAACTGGTTGAATACCACCGGTCACGATCAGGGCGGCATGTTGTTCCGCTGGGTAGAAGCGGATTCGCATCCGCCGGTCGATACCGAAGTCATTAAATTCAAAGATCTGTAAGTCAGCTCAAACAAAATCAGCCGTAATAAAAAAGGGCCCGCGCGGGCCCTTTTTTATTTGCCGTGCTGGTGCTACTGCAAGACGAGAAATAACGCGCTGCCGCCACGCATAATCTGCAATAACAATTGTTTCGAGGAAGCGTGGGCCGCCTTTTTCAACTCATCGACCGAATGCACCTGGGCGCGATTGGCCGAGACAATCACATCGCCGACCTGCAGACCGGACGATTGCGCGGGCGAGTTCGGTTCGATGCCAACGATCTTGATGCCCTTGCCATCGTCGCGCGCTTCGAGCTTCGCTCCTTTCAAATACGGATGCACGTCGGCGGACGCGGTGGCGTCGGCTGACGGCGCGGCGATTTTCACGTCGACCGATTTACTGTTGCCGTCGCGCAACACCGTCAAGCGCACGCTGTCACCGATGCGGCGCGAGCCGATTTCATTGCGCAGCTCGGCAGCACTTTCAATCGCGTGGCCATCGGCGCTGATGACAATATCGCCAGCCTGCAAGCCGGCTTTCGCAGCGGCCGAACCCGATTGCACCTGCGAAATCACCACACCGCGCTGACCCTCGCTGATATTGAACGCCTGCGCCAGATCGGGCGTCAGGTCCTGAATCACGACGCCGAGCTGACCGCGTTTGACCGCACCGAATTTAAGAATCTGATCGGCACTGTTTTTCGCCATCTTCACTGGAATCGCAAAACCGATACCGATGTTGCCGCCGCCGGGTGCGATGATCGCGGTGTTGATCCCGATCAGCTCACCATTCAGGTTGACCAACGCACCGCCGGAATTACCGGGGTTGATCGAGGCGTCGGTTTGAATGAAATTTTCATACCCTTCGATACCGAGACCTTTGCGTCCGAGCGCACTGACCACCCCGGTTGTCACCGTTTGCCCGAGACCGAATGGATTGCCGATCGCCACCACAAAATCGCCCACTTCCGTTGTTTCCGAATCGCCCAGCTTCAATGCCGTCAAGCGGGTCGGTTCAACCTTCAATACCGCGATATCGACCTCGGGATCGGAACCAACGAGTTTGGCCTTGAGCGTCCGGCCATCCTGCAAGCCGACGTTGATTTCATTCGCGCCATCGACCACGTGATAGTTGGTCAACACGGTGCCGTTGGCGGCATCGATAATCACGCCTGAACCCGCGCTTTGGGTTCGCCGTTTCTGTGTCTCGGCACCGGGCGGAAGCTGGAAGAAATGGCGAAAGAAGGGATCATTCAATAACGGGTTCTGCACGGTTTGCGTGCCGACTGTCGCGATATTTACCACGGCCGGACTGATCTGTTTCAACAATGGCGCAATCGACGGTACCGCCTTACCGCTCGAATCGATGGGAGGTAATGCTGCAAAAGTGGATTGTACGATGGCTGCGCACAGCGCGAAGGCAAGGGCTTTGGTGGTTTTTCCTAAACGCATGCGAATACTCCTTGTAGGGATTGAGTTATTGATACGAGCGATTAGAGCGGCGGCGGCGCGCCTTTATCCCGCCAATTGTGCAAATTTTTCACATGACGAAAAACAAAAAACCCGCCGCAGCGGGTTTTTCGAAGTGCCTATCGGCCTCAACCGCCGATTGACTGGTCCTAACCATCAATGGATTGATAATAGGCCATCAGGATCTTCGCCACTTCCGGGCGCGAAAACTCCGGCGGTGGTGCCATGCCCTGCCCCAGCATCTGCCGTACTTTGGTGCCCGACAGATTGATGAAGTCGTCCGGCGTGTGGTCCGGCGCTTCGCGCATCATCACCACGCGCCCGAGTTTTTTCGAGAACGCGGTGTTATCGGCACGGAACAATTGAATCAGCAGCGCGTCCTTCGGTACTTTCTCGTCGAAAATCGTTTGCGCATCGAACGGACCGTAGTAATCGCCGACACCCGCATGATCGCGGCCGAGAATAAAATGCGTGGCGCCCATGTTCTGACGGAAGATCGCATGCAGCACCGCTTCGCGCGGACCGGCATACAGCATGTCGAAACCATAACCGGTGATCATCACCGTGTTCGGCGGGAAATACAGCTCGGCCATTTTGCGAATGCAGGCATCGCGCACCGGCGCCGGAATATCGCCCTCTTTGAGTTTGCCGAGCAGCATATGAATGACGATGCCATCCGCGTTCAAGCGCTCCTGTGCCATCCGGCACAGTTCTTCGTGTGCACGGTGCATCGGGTTGCGAGTTTGAAACGCGACGACGGTTTTCCAGCCGCGCTCTTGAATCTCGTTACGAATCTCGACCGCAGTGCGGAACGTGTCGGGAAAATCGCTCTGGAAATAACTGAAATTCAGCACCTGAATCGAACCGGAAATCAGATGATTGCCGAGCGTCGTGAATACCGCCACGCCAGGGTGCTTGGGATCGAGCGTACCGAATATATTTTTCGCCATCGTCGCGATTTCATCGTCATTGACGATCTCGATCGCATCGACGTGCATGATCGCGAGTACCGGGTTGCCTTCGACATTCGGATCGCGCAGCGCAATGCGTTTCGCGCCTTGAATGCCCGATACATCTTTCGCCAGATTCACGATCGGCACTGGCCAGAACAAACCGCCAGTGGTATGCAGGTTTTCAGCGACACTCAACGCGTCGGCGAGATTCATGTAACCGTCGAGCGGAGTGAAATAACCTGCGCCGAGCATGACGGCATTGGCCGCGGCAGCGGAATTTAGCAGCAGCGATGGCAGCGTTTCCGCCTCTTTAATCAGGGCGTGGTGTTTTGCTGTGTCATACACGAACAACGGCTTCAGTTCATTGGCACCATGGGGCTTGATCATCTTGAATTCCTCGCTCGGATGGCCACACCCATAGCGCAGCCGCATCCATTATAAAAACGGTGTGTTTGAATTATTCGCCGCTTAATAAGCCACGCGCTTCCAGCAGTGCGACAACCGCATCGACTTCCTGCTGCAGGCTCATTTCATGCGTTGGCAGCACCAACTCTGCAGCCAATGGCGCCTCGTAGGGATCGGAAATACCGGTGAAGTTTTTGATTTCCCCGGCACGGGCCTTTTTGTACAGGCCCTTCGGATCGCGCTTTTCGGCTTCGGCGAGCGGCACATCCACATACACTTCGATGAAAGCCATCCCGCCATCGGCGTGCAGCTTACGCACCAGATCGCGATCGGCACGGTAGGGGCTGACGAAGCTCGACAACACAATGACGCCGGCATCGACGAACAGTTTCGAGATCTCGCCGATGCGACGGATGTTTTCGGTGCGGTCTTCCGCGGAGAAACCCAGATTCTTGTTGATGCCGAGGCGCACATTGTCGCCATCGAGCCGATACGCGAGCTTACCGCGCTTGGCCAGTTCGGTTTCCAGCGCGACCGCCACCGTACTTTTGCCGCTACCCGACAAGCCGGTAAACCAAATCGTTGCGCCTTTCTGTGCCAGCAGCCGATTGCGATCGGCGCGGGTGACTTCGCCTTCGTGCCAATGCACGTTCGTTGCTTTTTGTTCTGCCATCGTCGTTATCTCAGTGAAATTTCGTTTTTTTAGAAGCGCGGTCTTCAAATCAGACGCCACCATACGGAAAATGGAGTGATATCACAAACAGTTAAAAATTATTAACTTGATTCCGATATGTTATCGTTTGCATATGGATACCAAACGTTTACGTTATTTCATTGCCGCCGCGGAAGAGGAGAATCTTCGGCGCGCGGCGCAGCGTCTGCATATTGTGCAACCTGCACTCTCGAAACAAATCGCCCAGCTGGAAAGTCAGCTCGGCTGCCAGCTATTCACGCGCGCCAAGCAACGCATCCATCTGACCGATAGCGGCCGCCTGTTTCTCGACGATGCGCGACGCATTCTGCGCGATTTCGAGCTCGCCAAGGAACGGTTGGCGCAAGCCTCCGCTGGGCATCTCGGGACATTGCGCATCGGCTTTCGCGAAACAGCCGCGCGCTCGCCATTGGTGTCGCGCACGATCAGCGAATTTCGCAAAAGCTATCCCAATGTCGCGTTGCGTCTCGATCAAATGAATTCGCCGGCGCAATGCGCGGCATTGCGCGGCGGTGAGCTCGATGCGGGTTTTATTTATTTATCGCCGGATCACGATGACGATCTCAAGCGATTGCCGCTCGCGACCGATCATTTTTTTCTGGCGGTACATCGCAGCAATCCGTTGGCCCGTAAAAAATCCATTTATTTCCGCGACCTCATCGATATGCCGTTTATCTGGCTGGCGCGCTCGCGCAATGCTTATTATTCGGACGCGCTGCGCCGCGAATGCCTACGCAGCGGTTTTACCCCAAAAATTATTCAGGAAGCCGATAGCGATGCCACGGCGTTGAATCTGGTCGCGGTCGGGATGGGAATCAGTTTTGTTGTCGCCACCACATCGCTGCCCGCGGATGTCGTGTTGAAACCCGTTATCGAACTCAGCAGCACACTTACACTGGCGCTGGTATGGCTTGAGGAATCGCCATCGCAGTTGGTCGCGAATTTTGTCGCGGCCGCACGCGACGTATTAAAAATCAGCACACTCGCGAATCAGGAATAAGGCGAGCACCGCTGCGCTGCTACTTAATCGATGGCAAAAAAAGCCGCTCGATTGAGCGGCTTTTTAACTGGAGCGTCACTGCAATCAATTGAAAACTGATTCGCCAGTTAGGCCATGTTTTTCAAGAATGTCACGCAAGCGGCGCAGCGCTTCAACTTGAATCTGACGCACGCGCTCGCGGGTGAGGCCGATTTCACGACCTACTTCTTCCAACGTGCTGGCTTCATAACCGCGTAACCCAAAGCGGCGCGCAACAACTTCGCGCTGCTTCTCAGTCAATTCGCCCAACCACGTGGAAATGCTTTCACGCATATTTTCGTCTTGCAGTAATTCCGCCGGATCGGATACCTGCTGATCGGGAATTGTATCGAGCAACGATTTATCGGAATCGGGACCAAGCGGTGTATCGACCGATGCAACGCGCTCGTTTAGGCCGAGCATATGCTTCACATCTTCGACCGGTTTATCGAGCAGCTCGGCAATTTCTTCCGCCGACGGTTCGTGATCGAGCTTTTGCGTCAGCTCACGCGCAGCACGCAAATAAACGTTCAATTCCTTCACGACATGAATCGGCAGACGAATCGTTCGCGTCTGATTCATGATGGCGCGCTCTATCGTCTGACGAATCCACCAAGTGGCATAGGTCGAAAAACGAAAGCCGCGCTCGGGATCGAATTTTTCAACGGCGCGGATCAAACCGAGATTGCCCTCTTCGATCAGATCGAGCAGCGATAAACCGCGATTAACATAGCGCCGCGCGATTTTTACCACGAGGCGTAAATTACTTTCGATCATGCGCTTGCGACCGGATTCTTCCCCTTTCATCGCAAGACGCGCGTAATAGACTTCTTCCTGCGGCGTTAAGAGCGCCGAAAAACCGATTTCGTTCAGATAGATTTGCGTGGCATCGAGCGTTTTCTGCAAATTGACGGTTTGGCTGACACGACCCGTGTATGCACGACTCGGTTTTGTCGGCGCCGATTCGGCTTCGGATTCATCGGCATGATCAACATCTTCGCGCACCTGCATGTCAGCATCGGCATCGCTTTCGATGGCAAGTTCCAGCTCTTCGATACCTACTAAGTTTTCGAAATCGCTGCTGCCGTGGCCGTCACCTTCGATTTGCATGGGCTTCACCTTCCTAAAATGATTTCGTTATTTTCTGCCAATACCGTTTGTCATTGCCATCGCCATCGAACGCGGTCTTCTGACATCACTGTCATCACTGCCGGAAATCAGAGCTAAAGTCACCGGATATATTTCTTATCTCGGCCGCTATCCCACCGACTTTAATCGAAAAGTTCAATCTGTGATGAGTATTCGTTGTTATTTTTTTGATTTTATTTGATTTACGGTCTAAAGCCTAGCGCCGTCGAAACGGTCGCACTGCGCACGAGGTCCAGTTTTAGTCGCTCGTTGGAAATAGAAAGGGAATATAACGCTATTTTTTCACTACGCCGCTCAATAACGGCACGAACCGCACCGGTTCGATCACCATCGAACTCACCTCATCACCGGTTTTATCGAACACCATCAGCAGCTGATCGCCATCCTCACCGACCGGAATCACCAGACGACCGCCATCGGCGAGCTGATCGAGCAATTCCTGCGGCACTTCGCGCGGTGCCGCAGCGGAGAGAATGCCATCGAACGGCGCCTGCTCCGGCCAGCCCATGCCACCATCGGCTAAACGCAGCTGCACGTTATGAATCTTCAGTAAGCGCAACCGCTGCCGTGCTTTTTCCTGCAATGGTTGAATACGCTCGACACTCAATACCTGCTGCACGCCAGGCATCTTCGCCAACACGGCGGATTGATAACCAGAACCTGTCCCGATTTCCAGAATACGCGTGCGCGTACCGGTTTGAAATAACAGCTCGGTCATGCGCGCAACGATATAAGGCTGCGATAACGTCTGCTGATAACCGATGGGTAGTGCGCTGTCTTCGTAAGCGCGCTGAGCCAGCGCCTCATCGAGAAAAATATGGCGCGGAATACTGCGCATCAAATCGAGCACGGGCAAACTGCGAATGCCCTGTTCCTGCAAGCGCTGCATCATGCGATCGCGTGTGCGCTGGGAAGTCATGCCAATCCCTGCGAGCTGTTCGAGCGTCAAGGTTCAACTCCTGCGTCTTTTTGAAATAAATCGGGCAGCGAATAGTGGGCCAATTCTCGCATAACGCTGGTGGCGAAACAGCCTTTCGGCAATTCGAAACAAAAGCGCCAAGTCGAAGCGTCGATACGCTCCTGCGACCAATGCGCCGGAATCACACGCAAACTACGCCGTGCACTGTCGATGCGCGCATCGCTTAGCAAAGCCGTTAGATTATCGTGCCGCTGCAGACATTCGGCCTCCAGCTGCGCCACTTCTGCACTTGGCATTACATCGCCAGGCGCCCCACCCAGCGGTCCCGATAAATGAATCTCACCGGCCTCCAGTCGCGGCAGCAACTCCGTCAGTGCCTCCTGCTTGAACACGCTATTGCTGCGATCGAGCATGAATACTTCGCCGCTCAGCGGCGTCTGCCAATTCGCGCGACGAATACGCTCGGCCAGTGCTTCATTGAATAAAAACGAGCGCGCCGCCGATAAATAAAGGCTGGCTTGCTGGCGCGATGGCCGTCGCGTCGGCTGCGCGTGGGCGCGCAACGCCAATTCAATATTTCGTCCATCGCGCCCGAAACGCTGCTCGCCGAAATAATTCGGCACCCCCTGTTGCGCGATCAGCTCGGCGCGCTGGATCAGCGCAGATTCATCGCCGCATACATTGCGCAACACAATTTCGAAGCGATTACTGCGATGCGTACCGCGCCGCAATTTCCGATCGTGGCGCACTAGACGCAATAATCGTATGGCGGGTTCACTCCACGCGCTCCAATCGATTTCGCGTTTTAACAGATGAATGCAGAACCATTGCCGCGCACGAGCGCGCTTATCCTTCAATCCGGAATAATGAATATCGTGTTCGCGCAAACCGGTGAAGCGCGCTAATCGCTGCGCGACATCGGCGGTATTGATATCTTCTTTTTCGATCCACAACCACAGATGTTCGCCGCTGCCGCTCGGTTCGAAACCCAGTTGTTCCTCGACAAAAAAATCGCTCGGCTCGGTGCGCAAAATCGCGGCAATCGGCGGTTCACCATATGCGCGCGGCCAATCCGGCAACGCCATTAAGCCACGCTCTCGAGCAAGACCACCGCATGCGCAGCCAAACCTTCTTCGCGGCCGATGTAGCCGAGCCGCTCGGTGGTAGTCGCTTTAATATTAATTTTGCCGACCTCGGTTTCGAGATCCGCGGCGATGTATTCACGCATCGCCGTCGCATATTTACCGATGCGTGGCGCTTCAGCGAGCAAGGTCAAATCCGCATTGCCGATGACGAAGCCCTGCTGTTTAACGAGCGCATAGGTGTGACGCAATAATTTGCGGCTATCGATACCGCGATACGCGGGATCGCTATCGGGAAAATGTTTGCCGATGTCGCCGAGTGCACACGCGCCGAGTAATGCATCGCACAGCGCGTGCAGCAATACGTCGCCATCCGAATGCGCGATGACGCCGCGCGCATGCGCAATGCGCACACCGCCGAGTGTGACAAAATCACCATCGCCAAACCGATGCACGTCGTAACCATGACCGATACGCAACGCCATTCGTTACTCTCAAAAATGCTAAAAAATCGCAAAAAATTTACTGTGGACACCGCGCGAAATTATTCGCCGGAAAGAAAAAATTCCGCCAACGCCAAATCTTCGGAACGCGTAATTTTGATATTGCGCCGCGAGCCCTCGATCACCTGCGCCTGCCAACCGAGCGCCTCGACCGCCTGCGCCTCGTCGGTCACGACCATGCCCAGACCAAGGCAGTGGTTCAACGCATCCAGCAATAAGCGATAACGAAACAACTGCGGCGTCTGCGCCTGCCACAGCCACGAGCGATCGACGGTTTCTTCGATTTGCCGCGCGCCATCGACGCGCTTGATCGTGTCGCTGGCGGGCACCGCGAGTAAGCCGCCGACCGGATGCGGCTGTATATGATCGATTAGCTTTTCGATATCGGCGCGGGGGCAGCAGGGTCGCGCAACATCATGCACCAGCACCCATTCTGTTTCGCCGTGCATCGCGGCGAGATGCTGCATGCCGTTCAACACCGAATGACAACGCTCGGCACCGCCTTGCGTGACAACGATGCGCGGATCGGAAAACACCGCCAGATTACGCCAGCGCGAATCTTCAGGATGTACAACGACGACGATGCGCTGCAATCGTTCGATACCGAGCAGCAACCGCAAACTATGTTCGATCACGGTGGCGCCGTGTAGCGCTTGATATTGCTTCGGAAGCTCGGCGCCGAAACGACGGCCCGTGCCGGCCGCGGGAACAATGGCGCTGTAGGTATCCATCACTGCGTGTCGACTGAATGACTTATTTATCGATGACGAGATAAAACGTTTCGCCGCGCTTGATCATGCCGAGATCGTTGCGAGCATGTTCTTCGATCGCTTCTAGGCCGGATTTCAGGCTGAGCACTTCGCCTTCCAGCATGCGATTGCGGGTAACCAAACGTTCGTTGTGTTGTTGTTGCTGCCCGATATCGCGCTGCAGCGAAGTGATCTGCGCCCAACTACCCGGGCCGATCCACAAGCGATACTGCAGGACCAACAATAAAGCGAGTAATACGATATTGAGCCAGCGCAGAGAAATCATATTGTTATCGGTATCTCTCGGTAATCATTCGGTTTGCGGCAATGCTCATAGGCTCACTATTCACTGCGCGCCGATAAAAATAATGCGGCAAACCTAGCACAGTTTGCCGCACGACGAAAATGTTGCCGAACGATTAGCTCTTGAACTCCGCACGACCGCGATACGGTGCCTTCGCGCCGAGCTCGGCTTCGATGCGCAGCAGGCGGTTGTATTTAGCAACACGATCCGAGCGACACAACGAGCCGGTTTTGATTTGCCCTGCAGCAGTGCCAACTGCAAGATCGGCGATCGTCGCGTCTTCGGTTTCGCCGGAACGATGCGAAATGACCGCGCTATAGCCCGCCGCTTTCGCCATTTTGATCGCATCGAGCGTCTCCGAGAGACTGCCGATCTGGTTGAATTTGATCAGAATCGAATTCGCGATTTTCTTGTCGATGCCTTCTTGCAAAATGCGCGTGTTGGTGACGAACAGATCGTCGCCGACCAGCTGTACCTTATGACCGATTTTTTGGGTCAGACCGGCCCAGCCGTCCCAGTCGCTTTCATCCATGCCGTCTTCGATCGACAGAATCGGATATTTCGCCGCGAGTGCAGCCAGATAATCGGCAAATTCTGCGGGGCTGAATTGTTTACCTTCACCCGCCAAATCGTATTGGCCGTTTTTATAAAATTCGCTCGCCGCGCAATCGAGTGCGAACGTGATATCGGTACCCACCTGATAACCCGCTTTCGTTACCGCATCAACAATCGCCGTCAACGCGGCTTCATTCGAGGGCAAATTCGGCGCGAAGCCACCTTCATCACCAACCGCGGTATTCAGACCTTGCGCCGACAATACTTTTTTCAGCGTATGAAAAATTTCCGCGCCCGCGCGCAGTGCTTCAGCAAAGGTTGGTGCGGCGACGGGCTGAATCATGAATTCCTGAATATCGACATTATTATCGGCGTGCTCGCCGCCGTTGATGATGTTCATCATCGGCACCGGCATGCTGTATTGGCCGGGCGTGCCGTTCAGATCGGCGATGTGTTGATAAAGCGGAATTTTTTTCGAAATCGCAGTGGCTTTTGCCGCCGCCAGCGATACCGCGAGAATCGCATTCGCGCCGAAATTGGCTTTGTTGTCGGTACCGTCGGCGGCAATCATCGCGTTGTCGAGCGCGCGCTGATCGGCGGCATCTTTGCCTATCAGCAACGTGCGAATCGTCGTATTGATATTGTTGACGGCTTTCAGCACACCCTTGCCGAGATAACGCGTTTTATCGCCATCGCGCAATTCGAGCGCCTCGCGCGAACCAGTCGATGCACCCGATGGCGCACACGCGCTGCCGATACTGCCATCGGCGAGTATGACCTCGGCTAGCACGGTGGGATTACCTCGCGAATCCAATACTTCGAACGCTTTGATGTCGCTGATTACCGCCATTCACCATCTCCTCTGAGTTTCAGTGCACGCAAATGCGCTGCAATTATTGGGCAAATGATTTTGCCTCTGGAATTAATTACCGTTCCGAATTATTGAATCGCCAGCGGCGAAAAACTTTTCACCACATCATCGATCGCCTTCACTTGCGCAAGAAACGGTTCCAGCTTGTCGAGCGGTAATGCGCACGGACCATCGCATTTTGCCTCATCCGGATTCGGATGCGCTTCCAGAAACAAACCAGCCAAGCCCTGCGACATACCCGCGCGCGCCAGTTCAACGACTTGCTGACGGCGACCGCCAGCGGAATCGGCGCGCCCACCAGGCATTTGCAGCGCGTGCGTCACGTCGAAAAACACCGGATATTCAAACTGTTTCATGATGCCGAAGCCGAGCATATCGACCACCAGATTGTTGTAGCCGAACGACGTGCCACGCTCGCAGAGAATCAACCGATCATTACCAGCTTCTTCGCATTTGCGCAGAATGTGTTTCATTTCGTGCGGTGCGAGAAACTGTGCTTTCTTGATATTGATGGCCGCTTTGGTTTTCGCCATCGCCACCACCAGATCGGTCTGGCGCGACAAAAATGCCGGCAATTGCAGGATATCGCACACCTCGGCGGCTGGCTGCGCCTGCGATGGTTCGTGGATATCGGTCAATACCGGTACGCGAAATGTCTTTTTGATTTCTTCGAAAATTTTCAGACCGGCATCGAGACCGGGACCCCGATACGATGTAATCGACGAGCGATTCGCTTTATCGAACGAGGCCTTGAATACATACGGAATATTTAACTTGGCGCACACGGTGACGTAATGCTCGCAAATGCGCAGCGCCAGATCGCGCGATTCCAATACGTTCATGCCGCCGAATAAGACGAACGGTAATTTATTGGCAATGGTCAGCTCACCGACCGAAATAATTTTCGCGTTCATGCCTGCTTCGACTGGTTAGCGGCTGCGTGTTCGACGGCAGCATTGATGAAACCCGAAAACAGCGGATGTCCTTCGCGCGGCGCCGAGGTAAATTCCGGGTGGAACTGACAGGCGACAAACCATGGATGGTCGGGAATCTCGACCATTTCGACCAGCGTATCGTCGGCCGACCAGCCACCGACGCGCAAACCGGCCTGCTGCAGCCGATCGACGTAATTGTTGTTGACCTCGTAACGATGTCGATGGCGCTCGACGATGACATCGCGGCCGTATAGAGATTTCGCAATACTGCCTTCGACCAGCCGGCACTCTTGGCCACCCAAACGCATGGTGCCGCCGAGATCGGATGTTTCGTCGCGCTGCTCGGTTTTGCCTTCGGCATTGACCCATTCGGTAATTAACGCCACTACCGGATGCTGCGCTTTGCGATCGAACTCGGTGCTATTGGCCTCAGTGAGGCCGACCACATCGCGCGCGTATTCGATCACCGCCATTTGCAGGCCGAGGCAGATACCGAGATACGGCACGCGATTTTCGCGCGCGAACCGCACCGCGGAAATTTTGCCTTCGATACCGCGCAAACCGAAACCGCCCGGCACCAGAATGCCATCTTTACCTTCGAGACAACCGGTGCCGTTATCGATGATGCTTTCCGAATCGATGTATTCGATCTTGACGCGCGTATGCGATTGAATACCCGCATGCTTCAACGCTTCGTTCACCGATTTATACGCATCGATCAGATCGGTATATTTGCCAACCATCGCAATATTAACGGTGCGCTGCGGATTTATTTCGCCATCGATCACGTGATTCCACTCGGAGAGATCGGCCGGCGGTACATCCAAACCAAAACGCTCGACAATGATTTGGTCGAGTCCCTGCGCCTGCAGCAATGATGGAATGCGATAAATCGTATCGACGTCGGGCAGTGGAATTACCGCGCGCTCTTCGACGTTGGTGAACAGCGCAATTTTTTTGCGGGAATTCAAATCGATTTCATGATCGGAACGGCACACCAGAATGTCTGGCTGCAAACCGATCGAGCGCAACTCTTTCACCGAATGCTGGGTCGGCTTGGTTTTGGTTTCGCCAGCTGTTGCGATATACGGCACCAGCGTCAAATGCATCAGCATCGCGCGATTGGAACCGAGTTCAAGCTTCAACTGCCGCGCCGCTTCGAGGAACGGCAGGCTTTCGATATCGCCGACGGTGCCGCCGATTTCGACCAGCGCAATATCGGCATTGCCCGCGCCTTCGATTACGCGGCGTTTGATTTCATCGGTGATATGCGGAATGACCTGCACGGTGCCGCCCAGATAATCGCCACGCCGCTCCTTCCGCAAAACGGTTTCGTAAACGCGGCCGGTGGTGAAGGCGTTGCGACGCGACATTTTCACGCGCAGAAAACGCTCGTAGTGACCGAGATCGAGATCGGTTTCGGCACCGTCTTCAGTGACGAATACTTCGCCGTGCTGGAAGGGGCTCATGGTGCCCGGATCGACGTTGATGTACGGATCGAGCTTCAACATCGTGACCTTGAGGCCACGCGTTTCCAAAATCGCGCCCAGCGAAGCGGAGGCGATGCCTTTGCCCAATGACGAAACAACGCCGCCGGTGACGAAAATAAAACGAGTCGCCATGTGGAGCCTTTTTGTAAGTAGAACGGAATTTATGGAAGGGCCGTTGCGGGAGAGGCTGGCCCTACAAGATGGGCGCCCAGCTTAACAGAAGGGTCCTATTGGCTCAAATGCGCAGGTGGCTCAATACCGGCTCAAATGTGCAGCGCAATTAAGCGGTGCCGACACGTAACCATTCGATGTCCCATCCAGATTGCCCGGCCGGTGCGGCAAAACCCTCACAGATCCACAAATCGCCGACCGCCGCGATCTCATCGCCGCAATAAATCAGCGGCAGCCGATCGCGCCACCAAGGCGGTAGCGCGCTGGCCTGCAGTAATTTTTTTAATGTTTGCGAGTGCGCACGCCCGAGCGGCTTGCAGCGCTCGCCACCGCTGCGATGGCGGACGCGATAGTCGAGATCCGCACGCAACCCCGCCCCGATTTGCGGCGTCGCCTGCACGGTGCCAATACCGGTAATCGTCAACGGCTGCGGCGGTTGCCAGGCGACATCAAATGCAGGAGATGGCAGCAATGGCGGCATTGCATACAAGTGCTCGCGAAAGCGCCGCACCTCGACACCGGGCCATTGCACACACGGTTCAGCATCCTCGCGTGCATTGAACGCTTCGACGATTTGCCGTAATTGCTGCCGGCTCGGCAAGGGCAATCCGCGCTGCTGCAACCAGTAGCGCAACACACCGTGCAGACGCGGCGGCGTTAAAGCACGACATCCCGCAATCGCAAGACTGCCATCGGCGCTAATGACACTGGTGCTATCCGCTGCGGCGAGATCGTCGAGTGCGAGTTGCGCTTCGGTGGCCTGCTCGCTAACGCGCGCGAGCGTATCGCGATACGCCGGCCAGCGCTGTTCGAGCAGCGGCAATACTTCCAAGCGCAGAAAGTTGCGGTCGTAATGCGGATCGCGATTACTGTCGTCGTCGATCCATTTCAATTCGTGCTGTTGTGCATACGCAATTAATTCCGCACGCGTGTGATTCAACAATGGGCGCAATAATCGGCCGCGACCCAGCGCACGTTGCTCGGGAATCGCAGCTAAACCCGCAATGCCGCTGCCGCGCAGCAACCTCAAGAGCAATGTTTCGATCTGATCATCGCGATGATGCGCCTGCAACAGCACTTCGTTTTCGCCGATGCAACGCTCGAACGCCGCGTAGCGAGCGCGCCGCGCAGCGGCTTCCAGACCTTCACCATCGCCGATGACCGAGACGGTTTCCACGTGCAATTCGATGCCCAGCTCGGCGCAGACGTGCTGGCAGTGCTGCGCCCAATCGGCAGCACGCGGATTAATTTGGTGGTTGATGTGAATGGCGGCGAGCGGAGGCGTATCAGGATTGGCTTTGCGAAATTGAGCGATCGCATGCAACAGCACATGCGAATCGACACCGCCGCTGTAGGCGATCCACCAGCGTTTAGCGTCGAGAAAAGCATGGGGAATGCTATTGAGAATCATCGGTTTTGGCACGAACGCCTCCCCCTTTAATAAAAGGGGGATTGAGGGGGATTTGATTATGCGGGGAGATCAAATCCCCCCTCGCCCCCCTTTTTCAAAGGGGGGATAAATCCTCAGCGTCAACTAATTACCGTACGACATCAGCCGCTGATAACGCTTGTGCAACAACTCATCGAGCGGCATTGCCTGCAGACGCTTCAACTGTTCGATCAAATGCTTCTTGATGCGTGTCGCCATCAGATCGACATCGCGATGCGCGCCGCCCTTCGGCTCCTCGATGGTGTGATCGACGATGCCGAGTTTTTCGAGCACGTTTGAAGTCAGCCCCATCGCTTCGGCGGCGTCCGGTGCTTTCTCCGTGGTTTTCCAGATAATGTTCGCGCAGCCTTCCGGCGAAATCACGAAATACGTGCTGTATTGCAGCATGGCCAGATGATCGCCGACGCCGATACCGAGCGCGCCGCCGGAGCTGCCTTCGCCGATCACGAGACACAGGATCGGTGTATTCAGCCGCGACATCACCGCGAGGTTTTTCGCGATCGCCTCGGAAATGCCGCGCTCTTCACTATCGATGCCTGGATATGCGCCGGGGGTGTCGATCAGCGTGATGATCGGCATCTTGAAGCGCTCGGCCATTTCCATCAGCCGTTGCGCCTTGCGATAGCCTTCGGGCTTCGGCATGCCGAAATTGCGGCGCACTTTTTCCTGTACGCCACGGCCCTTCTCTTGCGCAACCACCATCACCGGCATGCCATCGAGACGCGCTACACCGCCGACAATGGCGGCATCGTCGCCGAAATGGCGATCGCCATGCAGCTCGTCGAATTCGGTGAACACACGCGAAATGTAGTCGAGCGCATACGGCCGCTGCGGATGCCGAGCGACGCGCACGATCTGCCACGGCGTCAGATTCGCATAGACTTTTTCAGTGAGTTTGTTGCTCTTTTCGCGGAGTTTTCCCACCTCATCATTAATGTTGAGGTTGGCATCGTTGCCGACCAGCTGCAGCTCTTCGATTTTGGCTTCCAGCTCGGCAATCGGTTGTTCAAAGTCCAGGAAGTTTGGATTCATAGTCGCTCTTGGGCCTGTTAACACTATTTCTGCATTCGCGCCGGCGCCTGGCCCGGGTGGGCGCCAACGATACGCGATTCGGCCTGCGTCGTCGATTCTTGACAGTTTTTATGAACTTTTACTACATGCGGCGCTCTCGCCTACTGATAAGTCAGCCGCACCCGCTCAGCTCCGTACCGATCGCGCAGCCGCTGCAGCAGGTCGTCGGACGGTTGCACGCGCCATTGCTCCGGCAAGCGCAATGTTGCCTGCGCGCCATGCCGCCGGTACCGAATGACGATCGGACACGCACCGTTGCGATGGCTGTCGACCAGGCGCTGAAACTCACCGCGAAAATCGCCACGAAAATCGGTCTCGTCGAGTTTCAATTCGAGTGCACGGACATTTGCGCTGCGCGCGGCGAGCAGCGTGCGAATTGTTTTGCCGCGCATTTTCAACGCCCCCGAATAATCGTCGAAGCTGACCTGGCCCTCAATCACCAGGATCGCGTCTTTCACCAGCAACTCGCGATACTCGCTGAAGGCGTCGGCGAACAGCGTTACCTCAAGACGCGCACTGCGATCGTCGAGCAGCACGAACGCCATATTGTCGCCGCGTTTGTTTTTCATGGTGCGCAAGCTGACGACGAGGCCGGCGATCGTTTGCGGATGTTTCTCCGCCTTCAAATCGACAATGCGATTCGGCACGAATTGGCGCAGCTCGGTTTCGTAATCGTCGATCGGATGACCGGTGACATACAGGCCGAGCGTTTCCTTTTCACCTTCGAGCCGCTGCTTGGTACCCCATGGCCGCGCGTTGCGAAAATCGCGATACGGATCGGCACCCGAACTCGTCGTCGGCACCACATCACCAAACAAATCGCCGATACCGGCGTTCTGATTGTTGGTAGCCTGCTCTGCCGTCAACATCGCATCGGGCAGGCTGGCCATTAAAATCGCACGATCGACACCGAGCTGATCGAACGCACCGGAGCGAATCAATGCTTCGAGCGCACGCTTATTTACCTTGCGCGCATCGGTGCGCGCGCAGAAATCGAATAAATCGGTGAACGGTCCGCCACTGTTGCGCGCGGCGATCATACTTTCGATCGGACCTTCGCCGAGACCCTTGATCGCACCGAGACCATAAATGATTTCGCCGTGCTCGTTCACGGTGAACATGAAATCGCCGACGTTGACGTCGGGCAATTTCAATTGCAATTTCATCGCGCGGCATTCTTCGATGAAGATGACGATCTTGTCGGTGTTCTGCATTTCGGAGCTCATCACCGCGGCCATGAACGGCGCCGGATAATGCTGTTTCAGCCATGCGGTTTGATACGACACCAACGCATACGCGGCCGAGTGCGATTTGTTGAAACCATAACCGGCGAATTTTTCCATCAGGTCGAAAATATTCGACGACAGTTCTTCGTTAAATCCCTGTTGTTTCGCCCCATCGACGAATACCGCGCGCTGCTTCGCCATTTCCTCGGGCTTTTTCTTGCCCATCGCACGCCGCAATAAATCGGCACCACCGAGCGTATACCCAGCCATCACCTGCGGAATTTGCATCACCTGTTCCTGATACAAAATAATTCCGTAAGTCGGTTCGAGAATGGGGATCAGGCATTTATCCTGATAACGCGGATGCGGATACGCGAGTTCGGCGCGGCCGTGTTTGCGATTGATGAAGTCGTCGACCATGCCCGATTGCAGCGGGCCCGGACGAAACAACGCCACCAGCGCGACGATATCTTCAAAGCGCGATGGCAACAGGCGCTTGATCAAATCTTTCATGCCGCGCGATTCGAGCTGGAATACCGCGGTGGTTTCGGCGCGCTGCAATAATTTAAACGTCGGTTCGTCGTCGAGCGGAATCGCCATGATGTCGAGTGGCGCTTCGCCCAATAGCGCGCGCTGCCGATCGATGATTTTTTTTGCCCAGTCGATAATCGTCAGCGTGCGCAAACCGAGAAAGTCGAATTTCACCAGGCCCGCTTCTTCGACGTCGTTCTTGTCGAACTGCGTAACCAGACCCGACCCGGTTTCATCGCAATACAACGGCGCGAAATCAGTCAGCCGCGACGGTGCGATCACGACACCGCCCGCATGTTTGCCGACGTTGCGAGTGATGCCTTCGAGCTGCAGCGCCATCTCCCAAATTTCCTGCGCCTGCGCATCGGTATCGACAAAATCGCGCAGCACTTCTTCTTTTTCGTAAGCGTCCAGCAAGGTGATGCCGACTTCGAACGGAATCATTTTCGATAATTTATCGGCGAGCCCGTACGATTTGCCTTGCACGCGCGCGACATCGCGCACCACCGCTTTCGCCGCCATCGTGCCGAACGTGATGATCTGCGATACCGCTTCGCGGCCGTAGCGTTCGGCGACGTAATGAATTACGCGATCGCGACCTTCCATGCAAAAATCGATATCGAAATCCGGCATCGACACGCGCTCGGGATTCAAAAATCGTTCGAACAGCAAATCGTATTGGATCGGATCGAGATCGGTAATTTTCAGCGCGTACGCCACCAGCGAGCCCGCTCCCGAGCCGCGACCAGGACCTACTGGAATACCATGACTTTTCGCCCAGCCGATGAAATCCATCACAATCAGGAAGTAGCCGGGAAAACCCATCTGGATGATCACGTCGAGTTCGAAATCGAGACGCGCACGATATTCTTTTTGTTTGGCTAAAAATTCCGGTGACGTTTTATCGAGTTGCGCGATTTTGCTGAATAAGTAATCGATGCGCTCGTCGAGACCCTGATGCGCGACTTGGCAAAAATATTCCGCCATCGTCAAACCTTCAGGCACCGGATAATCGGGCAGATACGGTTTACCAAGTTTGATCGTGACGTTACAACGCTTGGCAATTTCTACGGTATTTTCGAGCGCCTCCGGAATATCGGCGAACAGCTCGAGCATCTCCTGCGGCGAACGCAAATACTGCTGCTCGCTGTAGCGGCGTTGCCGACGCGGATCGTCGAGCGTGCGACCTTCATGAATGCATACGCGTGCTTCGTGCGCTTCGAATTGCTCGCGCGTTAAAAATCGCACGTCGTTGGTGGCGACCACCGCGCAATTATTTTTTAACGCGAGCGCGACCGCCGCATGCAAATAATTCTCTTCGCCAGGGCGGCCGGTACGGTGTAATTCCAAATAAAAGCGATCGCCGAACAAGTGCTGCCATTCGCGCAGCCGCAACTGCGCCAGATCATTTTTACCGTTGCCGATAGCACGGCCAATATCGCCATTGCGTCCACCCGATAATGCGATCAGGCCTTCGGTGCATTCAGCAATCCATTCGCGGCGAATGTACGGCGACCCCTGCTGCTGCCCTTCGAGCCACGCGCGCGAAATCAATTGGGTAAGGTTGCGATAGCCCTGATCGTTTTGCGCCAACAGACAGATGATGCTGTCGTGCGCACCGTCTTCTTCATCATGCAATAAAAAATCAGCGCCAAAAATCGGCTTTACGCCAGAGCCGATGCACGCCTTGTAAAACTTGATCAACGCAAAAAAATTGGTGAGATCGGTGAGCGCACATGCTGGCATATTTTGCGCGGCCACCTCCTTCGCCAATTCGTCGATGCGCACCAAGCCATCGACCAGTGAATATTCGGAGTGGATGCGCAAATGCACAAACGCTGCGCTCATGATTCGCTCTCCATTTTTGTCCAGTTCGTTTTAAGTAAGCCACCCTCGAGCACTATCCGCACCGGCGCAAACGAGCGCCGATGAATCGGCGTGGCACCGAGCGTTTGCAGCGCCAGCATATGCGCTTGCGTCGGATAACCTTTGTGATCGGCAAAACCGTAACCTGGATATACCGTATCGAGTTCGATCAGTTCGCGATCGCGCGTGACCTTCGCGATAATCGATGCCGCCGCAATGGCCGGCACACGATCGTCGCCTTGCACCACCGCTTCCGCCGAATAGTGCCAGCGCGGCAATTTATTGCCATCGACCAGCACATGTTCCGGCTGCAAATGCAAACCGCTAACGGCGCGATGCATCGCGAGCAAGCTCGCTTGCAGAATATTGATCGAATCGATTTCGGCCACGCTCGCCCGCGCGATCGACCAGCTCAGTGCTTTCGCGCAAATTTCATCGAACAATTGCGAACGGCGGATCGCGGTTAATTTTTTCGAATCGGCGAGTCCATCGATCGGTTGCGCGGGGTCGAGAATGACTGCAGCCGCCAGCACATCACCAGCGAGCGGGCCGCGCCCGACCTCATCGACGCCGGCCAGCAGCGCACCGGTGTACAGACAGCTGAATAGATCTTCCCTCATCGCTGTTCCGCTCCGATTAAATCTAACAGCGCCGCTGAGGCGCGCGCACTGGCATTGCGGCGCAACACGCGATGAATTTGCAGAAAACGCTCCACCAGCTGCTCGCGCAATTCAGCATTGGCGAGTTGTTCGAGCAGTAACGGACCTAACACATCGGCACGCACCTGATCCTGCAAACATTCGGGCACCACTGTTTCCTCGGCGAGCAAATTCGGCAACGCAATATTGTTGATTTTGACTAGGCGCTTGACCAGCTCGAACGACCATTTGCCCATGCGATACGCAACCACCATCGGCTTTTTCAACAACATCGCTTCGAGTGTGGTGGTGCCGGAAGTCATCAGCACCACATCGGCTGCGGTCATCGCCAATTGCGATTGACCGTCGAGCACGCGCACGGGCAACTGATCGTGGCGCTGCGCCAACAACGCTTCGATCTGTTGCCGGCGAGCCGCGTTGGCAGCGGGCAACACAAATTGCACAGCGGGCCGTCGCTGTAACAACCACGCCGCAGTATCGAGAAAATCGGCGCCGACCTGCGCAATTTCACCACCGCGACTGCCCGGCAACAATGCGACAACTTCGGCATCGACATCGAGCTGCAACTGCGCGCGCGCCGCGGCAACATCGGGCTGCAGCGGTAATTGATCCGCGAGCGGATGACCGACACAAACAACTGGCACCTGGTGGGCGCGATAGAACTGTTCCTCGAACGGAAACAGCGTCAGCATTAAATCGACCGCGCGTTTGATTTTATGAATGCGCCCCTGGCGCCATGCCCATACCGACGGACTGACATAGTGCGCGGTTTTAATGCCGCGAGTGCGGAGCCAAAGCTCAAGATCGAGATTGAAATCGGGCGCGTCGATACCGATCACGACATCGGCGCGCCAATCGAGAAAATATTCGCGCAGACGTTTACGCATTGACAGTAATTCGGGCAAGCGCTTCAGCGGTTCGACAAAACCCATCACCGCGAGCCGATCGAGATCGAACAGACTGCGAAAATCTTCAGCGAGCATGCGCGAACCACCGACGCCGCAACATTCGATCGGGCGCGCGGATTGTTCACGCAGAGTTTTGATCAGATCAGCGCCCAGCATGTCGCCCGATGTTTCGCCGGCCACGATGCCGATGCGCAATGGTTTTGAGACAGCAGCCGCGGTGGCCATGGGAATTAGCGGACGATGCCGCGCTTGGAGTTTTTTAGCGAATCGATCAGCAATTGCACTTCGCTGTGATCGTTCGCCAGAATTTGCAGCTCGGCAAGTGCGTCATCAACGCTCAACCCTTGCCGATAAATAATTTTGTACGCGCGCCGCAGCGCATTGACGGCATCGCCGCTGAAACCGCGCCGCTTTAATCCTTCAACGTTGATATTGCTAACTTCCGCCGGATTGCCAGCGACCAGCACATACGCGGGCACATCCTTGGTGATGTAAGTCGCCGCGCCGAGAAATGCGTGCGCGCCGATGTCGCAGAACTGATGCACCAGCGCATAGCCGCCGAGGATCGCCCAATCGCCGACGCGTACATGCCCAGCGAGCGACGCGTTGTTAACAAAAATGCAGTTATCGCCGATTACGGAATCGTGGCCGATATGCACATACGCCATCAATAAATTGCGATCGCCCATTCGCGTTTCGCCGCGATCTTGCACGGTGCCGCGATGAATCGTGACACCTTCGCGAATAATATTGTCATCGCCGATGACAAGGCGGGTCGGCTCACCTTTGTATTTCAGATCGGGCGTGTCTTCGCCAATGGTCGAAAATTGCAGAATCTGATTATTGCAGCCGATCTGCGTCGGACCTTTGATCACCACATGCGACGCGATGCGCGTACCGGCACCGATTTCAACGTCAGGGCCAATCAGCGTCCACGGTCCGATCTCGACATCGGCGGCGATGCGGGCGCTCGGATCGACAATCGCGGCGGGGTGAATCACGTCAGGCTTTCCGATCGGCACAGAGAATAGTGCCGGATGCGGCGAGTTCTTCGCCGACGTATGCACTGCAGCCGAACTTCCAGATGCCGCGTTTATCGGAAATATATTCGGCTTTCAGAATCAGTTGGTCGCCAGGCACGACACGACGCTTGAAACGTACATCATCAATGCCGACGAAATAATAAATCGAACCGTCAGAGGGTTTTTTATCCTGACTTTTAAAGCCGAGAATACCCGCGGCCTGCGCCATTGCCTCGATGATCAACACACCCGGCATGATCGGCAATTGCGGAAAATGGCCGTTGAAAAATGGCTCGTTCACGGTGACGTTTTTTATCGCAACAATCGATTTGGGCAAATTTAATTCGAGTACGCGATCGACCAGCAAAAATGGATAGCGATGCGGCAAATACTCGCGGATTTCGTTAACTTCCATAATCATTTCAATGCGCCTTCGGCTTATGTATACCCTTTGCGGGTGTAGGTGCTGAACCGCTTCAGCTTTTTTTCAATTGTTTTTCGAGCTCGACAACGCGGCGATACAATTCGTCCAATTGACCGAAGCGCACCGCATTTTTGCGCCACAACGCGGTTTCCATCATGCCGGTGCCCGACGTATAGGAGCCGGGCTTGTCGATCGATCCGATGATGCGGGCGCGGCCTTGAATCTGCACACCGTCGGCAATCGTAATATGTCCCGCAAGACCGGCGCCGCCGCCGATCATGCAATGCGCGCCGATCACCGCGCTGCCGGCAATACCGACGCAGCCGGCAATCGCAGTGCCCTCGCCGATCTGCACGTTATGCGCAATCTGACACAGGTTATCGATGATGACGCCATCGGCAATCGTTGTATCTTCGAGCGCGCCGCGATCGACGGTGGTATTTGCGCCAATTTCGACGCAGCGTCCAATGGTTACCGAACCGAGTTGCGCGATTTTTTCCCAGCCATCCGGTCCGGGGGCAAAACCAAAACCATCGGCGCCGATAACCGCTCCGCTATGAATAACGCAACCATCGCCGAGTGTGACGCCCTCATAAAACGTGACGTTTGCATGCAACGTGCAGTCGGCACCGATCACGCTATGCGCACCGATGACAGTGCCGGCGCCGAGACAGGTGTTAGCGCCGATTGTCACGCCGTCACCAATCACACAATGCGGACCGATGGCGGCACTCGCATCGATATGAGAATTCGCTGCCACCACAGCGGAAGCATGGATGCCGGGTGCTGGACGCTCGCGACGATCGAATAAATGCGACGCGCGCGCATAGCTTAAATACGGGTTACTTGAAATCAGGCAATCGAATGTAGCCGCTGCGGCCAAATCCGCACTGACAATAACGGCGCCGGCATGGGAGGTATCGAGAAATTTCCGATATTTTGCATTGGCAAGAAAACTAAGTTGATTCGGTGCGGCGAGCGCGAGATTGGCCATTCCGGTCAATTCACGCGCACGATTCCCGCGGCACTCAAGGCCCAATTGATCCGCTATCTCACCAAGCGTCAGCGAACCTTTCGCCATCGGCATTAACCTTATTTCGCGTTGCTTAACATTACTTGGCTTTGGCCGGGGTATCGGCGCCAGCTTTATTCAAGGCATCGGTAACTTTCGGCGTGATGTTGTAATAGTTGTCGGCATGAATGACAGCGCCACGGGCGTTAAGCAACAGACCGATATTTTCCGCCTTGATGATGTCGGAGACGGCCTTGCCGAATTTCGGCTCCATTTCCTGCATCAAGTTTTGCAGAACATCTTGACGCATGGCTTGCAATTTTCGGCCGAGGTGTTCGAGATCGGAACTTTTTTCCGCGAGTTTTTTACGCTGCGCTTCCTGTTGATCAGGACTCATCACCGCCGCATCTTTTTGAAATTGCTTGACGGCTGCTTCGTATTCTTTACCGAGCTTTTCGTAGTCTTTCTTACCGGAATCGAAATCGGGATTCACGTTCAATGCCTTGATGCGTTTCTGTGCCTCTTCGGTCGCGAAAATCGCACCTTCCTGATCGAGCACGGCGATTTTGCCGGGTGTCACGGCCTGTTGCGCATGCGCGGCCGCAGCAATACCCAACGCACATATCAATACAACTGATTGCAATGTCTTAACCACGATAACTCTCCGATGAATTCATGTTGTTATGCGAATTAATTAAAATCCGGTGCCGATCGAGAATTGGAAGAACTCGGTTCGATCGAATTCACTGTCGCGCAGGGGCTTGGCAATGCTGAAAGTCAGCGGTCCGAAGCCGGTGATCCAGGTGAGGCCGAAACCTGCTGAAACCACTAGCTTGGATAAATCGACGTTGTAGCAGTTTACTTGGCTGGAAGAGCAATTGGTACTGTAGACCTGCCCGGTATCGACGAACAACGCCGTACGCAACGAGCGCTGATCTTTGACGAAGGGCAATGGGAATAATAATTCGGTGGTGCCGGTAACGAGTACGTTGCCGCCAATCGGATCGGGCTTACCCGAATCTGTGTTGATTATAATTTTCCCATTTTGAACGTAATACCCAGGGCCTGTTGTTGTGTCAGTCACGCCGGTTGTGGGATTAAATCGATATCCTGTTTGATATATGTTCGCTAGCGTTCCGCGCGGCCCTAGACTACTGGACTGGAATCCACGCACAGAACTGAAACCGCCAGCATAATAGTTCAGGAAAAACGGCAGTTCCTCGACATTGCCATAGCCCTTGCCGTAACCGAGCTGAGTACTGAACCGCAATGTAAAGGTATCGTTCAATGGCACAAATAACTGACCGTTGTACGTAAGCTTGTAATATTCGAGATCGCTTCCCGGCACCGCAAGCTCGAAGGAAACGCTTTGCGCATGACCGCGCGTGGCCAGCTGGCCTCTATTGAGAGTCGACTGAGACCATCCTGTGGTAAACGAAAACTCATTAAATTGGTTGCCGTACCTATCCAAAAAGCCTTCCGTTGTGGGCGGCGTGAAAATGCCTGCCGTAAGCGGTGATGGCCCACCGTAAAAGCCATCTGGCCCCACATTTGTAATATCGTAATAACGATCAATATCTTTAAGTGGTCGAGGGCTACCAATAATTTCCTGCGCCGACGCAAACCCTGCATCAATAGTTGTGCGCGCAGCACCAAAGGTGAAGGACAGTCGCTCCGTTTCACTAAGCGGATAACCGAACGACACATTGCCGCCGGTAGTGCTAGTGGTGTAATTCGCGAGATTGATTTTGTGCAGCTCGGCCTTGCGATGAAATATCGAAAAACCGCGACTCACGCCGTCCTCGGTGAAATATGGATCGACATAACTGAAGCGGATGTCAGTGAGATATTTGCTGCGGTTCAAACCGATACCGATTTGTTTACCAGTACCTAAGAAATTGTCCTGCTGCAAATTCGCACCGAGTACCAGGCCGGTGCCCTGCGCAAAACCGATACTTGCCCCGATCGAACCTGAAGGCTGCTCTTCGACGTTGTATTTCAAATCGATCAGATCGTCGGTGCCGGGAATCGGCTGCGTATCGACTTTCGCTTCTTTGAAATAGCCGAGCCGCTCCAGACGCACACGCGACTGTTCGATTTTGTCCGATGATGCCGGCGCGCCTTCCATTTGCCGCATTTCTCGGCGCAATACTTCATCGGATGTACGCGCATTACCGGCGTAATTGATGCGATTGACATAAGTGCGTTTGCCGGGATCGACAAAGAATTTGATATCGACACGTTTGTCGGCATCGTTGATTTCCGGCACGCCTTTTACTTTCGCGAAGTTATAACCTTCGTTGCCGAGACGCTTCGTCAACAATTGCTCGGTATTGGTCACCAGCGCCTGCGAGAATGTCTGGCCATCGTGCACGAGAATAAATTTGCGCAGTTCATCTTCGGGAAGAATGATGTCGCCGGACAAATCGACTTTGCCGACTTTGTATTCGTCGCCTTCGACGACATTGATGGTGATGTAAACCGCTTTGCGATCGGGTGTGGTCGAGACTTGCGTCGAATCGACATGAAATTTACTGAAGCCGCGATCGAGGTAATACGAATTCAGTTTTTCCAGATCGCCTTTGAGTTTTTCTTTCGAATATTTATCGTTGCCGCTCAGCCACGACCACCAGCCGGTAGTCTTTAATTCGAAAAATTCGCGCAGCGTTTCGTCATCGAATTTATTGTTGCCAACGATCGCGATATTTTTGATTTTCGCCGTGTTGCCTTCGTCGACATTGATATGCACCGACACGCGATTGCGCGGCTCCGCAACCACTTCGGTTTGAATATTGGCGTCGTAACGACCCTGCGCGACGTACTGGCGGGTCAATTCCTGACGCATCGCTTCCAGCGTCGAGCGTTTGAATACCTGACCTTCGGCGAGACCTTGTTTTTTCAGTCCGTCCAGCAGCGCATCGGACTTGATCGCCTTGTTGCCGTCGAGTTTGATTTCGCTGATCGAGGGCCGCTCCTGCACGATGACCACCAGCACGCTGCCCTCGCGGGCGATGCGCACATCATCGAAATTGCCGGTTTGAAACAGACTGCGGATAGCGTTACCGACCGTATCCTGACTGACCTGATCACCGACATTGATCGGCATCGCGGCAAATACGGTGCCGGCAGAAATACGCTGCAAGCCTTCGACGCGAATATCGGAAACCACGAGACCATCAGCGGCCTGTGCGGAAATGCTACCCAACAACAGGCCAATAGCCGAAAACAAACGACGACGTTTCATTAGCAAATTATTACCAGGATAAATCCAGCCATTGCGGCATCGTTATTATCGACACCACCGTTGTTATTCCAGCGGCACTTTTTACGAGAGCGCACTCGGTGGTGATTTATAGCCGCAGCAGATCGTTATACAGCGCCAGCAACATAACACCGACGATGAGGAATAACCCAATCTGTTGACCAAATGCCTGCACTTTGTCCGGCAACGGCTTGCCAGTCAGTAATTCCGGCAATGCAAACAAAATATGACCGCCATCGAGCACAGGGATCGGTAACAGATTCAACACACCGAGGCTGACACTGAAAAACGCAAGAAACGCGACATATGGCTCCCAGCCCATCTGGGCCGAAGCGGTCGCCACTTTAGCAATCGTGATCGGACCACTCAAGTTTTTTGGCGAGATCATGCCGAGCAGCATTTTCTTGATCGATTCGAGCGATACCACCGACATCATCCAGGTGCGCTTCAACGCGGGGACGACTGCTGCAATCGGCGAATAATGGAAACTGCGCTGCATCGACTCGGGCCATTTGATCGATCCGACCAAACCCACCAGCCCATAGGGCTTGCCGCTGGCATCGACCTTGCGCTCGGGCGTGACCTCGATTTCAAGATGCTGATCGGCGCGTTGCACGCTCAGCTTGAGCGATTGTTCAGGCCGCGCACGCACATAATCGAGCCAGGTTTGCCAATCGGGCATCGCTACACCGTCCGCCGCTTCGATGCGATCGCCGACTTTCAAACCGGCGCGCTCGGCGGGGCCATCTGGCATCACCCGTTCGATCAGCGTCTCGCCGCGGGGACGCCATAGTTCGATACCGAGCCCGGCGACCAGATCGGGCGCCTCGTCGCCGGCCAGCCAGTCGTCGAGCTTGAGCGTGCGGGTGTCGACGATATCCGAGCCCGGTTGCTTGACCGCGAGTTGCAGCGTGCCGGTTTCGCCGATGCGGCGCATCAGCCGTTCTTCCAGCGCCTGCCAGGTCGGGGTTTCGGCGCCATCGACAGCAACGATTTCCTGACCGGCGCTGAGCCCGGCTACTGCGGCCGGCGAATCTGGCTTGATTGCGCCGATCAGCGGCGTAACGCCACTGATACCGGCCATGAAAATGATCCAGAACAACACAATCGCCAGCAGGAAATTCGCTATTGGTCCGGCTGCGACGATGGCGATGCGGCTGGTCACCGGCTTGCGCATGAAGCTTTGCGGCAGCAGCTCCGGCGGCACCTCGCCTTCGCGCTCATCGAGCATTTTTACGTAGCCGCCCAGCGGCACCGCAGCGATAACAAATTCGGTGCCGCTGCGATCGTGCCAGCGCACCAACGGTTTGCCGAAGCCGATACTGAAGCGCAACACTTTGACGCCACAGCGACGCGCCACCCAGAAATGGCCGTACTCGTGGATCGTCACCAATATGCCGAGCGTCACCGCGGTGACCAGAATCATCTGTACAACATTCATCATTGACTACCTGCCGCCATTATTAATTACCTGCGGCGCGAATTAGGGTTAGCGCCAGCTCACGCGCTTGTTGATCGGCGTTTTGGACATCCTCGAGCGTATGCGGTTCAGCCGCTGGAATTTCCGCCAGTACTTGCTCGATAACGCGCGGAATAAAAGTAAAGCGCAACCGATTGTCGAGAAACGCGGCAACGGCCGCCTCGTTAGCGGCATTCAACAGCGCCGGTGCGGTACCACCGCGCTGGATCGCTTCGATCGCCAGGCGCAAACAGGGGAAACGCGCGAAATCCGGTGCCTGAAAATCGAGCCGCGCTTGCGCGATCAGATCGAGTGCACCGACACCGGATTCGATGCGCTCAGGCCACGCCAGCGCGTGCGCGATCGGCGTGCGCATATCCGGATTGCCGAGCTGTGCCAGCACCGAACCATCGACATACTCGACCATGCTGTGAATCACCGACTGCGGATGCACGACGATCTGCACCTGCTCGGGCCGCGCATCGAACAGCCAGCAGGCCTCGATCAATTCGAGCCCCTTGTTCATCATGGTGGCGGAATCGACGGAAATTTTCGGCCCCATCGCCCAGTTCGGATGCGCAATAGCCTGAGCCGGTGTCACACGCTCGAGCGCATCCAGTGGCGTATTGCGAAATGGGCCGCCGGAGCCCGTCAGCAGAATCTTGCGCACGCCGACACTGCCGAGCCCGCGGCGATAATCGCTCGGCATGCATTGAAAAATGGCGTTGTGCTCGCTGTCGACTGGCAGCAACACCGCGCCGGATTCGGCGACCGCCGACATAAACAGCGGCCCCGCCATCACCAGCGCTTCCTTGTTCGCGAGCAGGACTTGCTTGCCCGCCTCGACCGCGGCCATGGTCGGCTGCAGCCCGGCCGCGCCGACAATTGCCGCGACCACGACATCCACCGCGGCATGCGCGGCAACCAATTCCAAGCCGGCCACACCGGCGAGCACTTCGATTTCGGGGGCGTTTGCCAATAGTGCTTGCAGCCGCGTCGCGCCGTCGTCATTGGCGACGACAAAACGCGGCCGATAGCGCAACGCGAGTTCGGCGAGTTTGTCGATATTCGCGTGCGCGGTGAGCGCGAATACGCGATACCGATCGGGATGACGCGCGATAACATCGAGTGTGCTGGCACCGATCGAGCCGGTGGCGCCGAGCACTGTGACTGCTTTTAACGTCACCATGTTGCTAGCAACAATCCGAGCGCGAACACCGGCGCGGCCGCGCTAATACTATCGAGGCGGTCCATTACGCCGCCGTGCCCTGGCAGTAGATTGCTGCTGTCCTTCACACCGCGAAAGCGCTTGACCATGCTCTCCACCAAATCGCCGAGCACCGACGCCAACACCGTCACCACGGACACCAATAACAGCGCCGGCAACGGCATTTGCTGCCAAAAAAATTGGTGCACCAGGACTACGAACACCGCACTCGTTACCAATCCGCCCCAAAAACCCTCCCACGATTTGCCCGGACTGACCGCCGGCGCCAGTTTGTGGCGGCCAAAGGCACTGCCGCTGAAATAGGCGCCGATATCTGCCGCCGCTACCAGTGACAGCACGAATAAGATGATCCATTCGCCGTGATCCTGCAGGCGCAGGAATGCAAACGCGAGCCATGCCGGCAGCAATGCCAGCCAACCCATTGCCAGTCGCGTCCAGCTCGCGCCCCAGCGGACCGCGCTACTAGGAAATGTTTTAACGAAGAAAAATGCCAGCAGCCACCACAGCGCCGCCACCACCAATATCAACCGTATGCCGAACGGGTTCACAACGTCATCGTGAAATCCACTCGCTGCGGCCAGCGCCACCAATCCCGCCGCGGAAAACACGCAATAAATACCGCGTTGCACTCGGCTTTGAACGCCCGCCAAATCCGCCCATTCCCAGCACGCGGCAATCGTAATAGCGGCAAAAACCACCACGAGAGCCACCGGCGGCAACGCGAGGATCGCAGCAATCGCGGCGAAACCGAGCACAGTGCCGGTGATGACGCGCTGTTTAAGCATCGCTCGCGGCCTCGACGATGGAGAGCGACTCGCGACCGCCAAATCGGCGCTCGCGCTGATCGAACGCCTGCAGCGCGCGCACCATTTCGAGTTCGCCGAAATCCGGCCAATAGGTGTCGGTGAAATAGAGTTCGCTATAGGCCAGTTGCCAAAGCAGGAAATTGCTGATGCGCTGCTCGCCGGCCGTGCGGATCAACAAGTCGGGCTTCGGCAGAGCCGCCAACGCTGTGGCGCTATCGAAATGCTTGACATCGATTTGCTCCGGGGCCAGCTCGCCGGCCGCAACCCGCTGCGCCAACTGCCGCGCGGCATTGACGATATCCCACTGCCCGCCGTAATCGACGGCAATGACCAGGTCGGATGCCGTGTTATGCGCGGTGAGTTGTTCGGCGGCTTCCATTTTTTTCAGCAGGCCGCTTTTTAGCCGCGAGCGTTCGCCGATGAAACGCAGCCGCACATTGTCTTGATGTAGCTTTTTGACTTCGCTGCCGAGATAGGCCGAAAACAACTGCATCAGCGCGGCGACCTCGGCGCTCGGTCGGTTCCAGTTTTCGCTACTGAAAGCAAACAGCGTCAGCACCTGCACGCCTTGCTTACGGCACGTTCGCATCACGCCGCGAATGGCCTCGACACCCGCGCGATGACCGGCAGCGCCCGGCAAGCCCCGCGCCTTCGCCCAGCGGTTATTGCCGTCCATAATGATCGCGACATGGCGGGGAACGCGCTGCAGCGCGGTGGGCGGATTGCTTTCGGTCATAGGGCCTCGGCAGCGAAGGGACCGTTAGATCGCCATCAGATCGTTTTCTTTCGCGGCCAGCGCCTTGTCGATGTCGGCGATGTAGCGATCAGTCAGCTTCTGCACATCGTCCTGAGCCTTGCGCTCATGATCCTCGCCGATGGCTTTTTCTTTCAGCAGGTCCTTGACGTCGGCGAGAACATCGCGCCGCACATTGCGGATCGACACGCGCGCATTTTCCGCTTCCGCGCGCGCCTGCTTAATAAAGCCCTTGCGTGTTTCTTCGGTGAGCTGCGGCATCGGAATACGAATGACCGTGCCGGCCGTGCTCGGATTCAAACCGAGATCGGATTTCATGATCGCCTTCTCGACGTCGGGCACCATGTTGCGCTCCCACGGCGATACCGTCAGCGTGCGCGCATCTTCAACACCGATATTCGCAACCTGGCTCAGCGGCACATCGTTGCCGTAGTAGCTGACGCGAATCGTATCGAGAATGCTCGGATGCGCGCGACCGGTACGGATTTTATTGAAGTTGTGTCCGAGCACTTCAACCGCTTTTTTCATGCGGTCTTCGGCGTCTTTTTTTAATTCGTCAATCACGAGAGTTCTCCCAAAACACTAGTCTGTGCGAGCGCCGCTGTTGCGTCTCAACCCTGCACCAGCGTGCCTTCGTTACCGCCGACAACGATATTCAGCAATGCGCCCACTTTCTCCATTGCGAATACACGCACCGGCATATTGTGATCGCGGCACAAGCAAATGGCGGTCAGATCCATCACGCCGAGCTTCTGATCGAGCACTTCGTCGTACGTGAGGCGGTCGTATTTTACGGCATTGGGGTTACGCATTGGATCGTCGTTGTAAATGCCGTCAACCTTGGTTGCTTTCAGCACCAGCTCTGCGTTGATTTCGATCCCGCGCAGGCACGCGGCGGAGTCGGTCGTAAAAAATGGATTGCCGGTGCCGGCGGCGAAAATAACCACTTCACCGCGCTCGATGGCCCGCACCGCTTTGCGGCGGTCGTAATAGTCGACCACGCCGCTCATCGGAATCGCCGACATCACGCGCGAAGCGATGTTGCTGCGCTCCAGTGCGTCGCGCATCGCTAGACCATTCATCACAGTGGCCAACATGCCCATATGATCGCCGGTCACACGATCCAGGCCCGCCGCCTGCAATGCTGCACCGCGAAACAAGTTGCCGCCGCCGACCACGAGTCCGACCTGAACACCGATACCAATCAGTTGGCCGATTTCCAGTGCCATGCGGTCGAGGATTTTGGGATCGATGCCCACACCATCCTTGCCGAGCGCTTCGCCGCTGAGCTTGAGCAGAATACGTTTGAATTTACGGTCGCGCGACTGATTCGACATACCCTTCTCCACCATTCGCCATGACTTAGAGCCCGCCCGATTGCGTCTCCGGAATACGAAAACGGGGCCGTTGGGCCCCGTATGCGCTTGGCCTGTCTCAGCCTTTGACTTGTGCTGCCGCAGCAACCTCGGCGGCGAAATCCACTTCTTCTTTTTCGATGCCTTCACCGACTTCGAAGCGAACGAACTCGACCACTTCCGCGCCGGCCTGCTTGACCAGGGCACCGACGGTCAGTTCGGGATTTTTCACGAACGGCTGATCAAGCAACGCGCTTTCAGCCAGGAATTTCTTCACCCGACCCATCACCATTTTCTCGATGATTTCCGCCGGCTTGCCGCTTTCAGCGGCCTGCGCAGTGTAGATTTCCTTTTCTTTCGCAATGACATCCGCAGACATATCCTCTTGGCGTACGACCTGCGGGTTAACCGCGGCCACATGCATCGCAACATCCTTCGCGAGTTCCGCATCGCCACCCTTCAACGCGACCAATACCGCAATGCGGTTGGTGGAGTGCACGTAAGTGCCAACCACACCGTTAGCGGCGCTCACTACGCGAACCCGGCGGGCACTGATGTTCTCGCCGATTTTTTGCACCAGCGCCTGCCGCGCTGCTTCGAGATCGCCGGCCATCAGCGCAGCCACATCGCTTTGCTTCGTCGCAAATGCCTTATCGACAACTTGCGCCACAAAGCCCAGGAAATTGCTATCGCGCGCCACGAAATCGGTTTCACTGTTCACTTCGACCAGCACGCCGTAGCTGCCATCGGCAGCCAGCTTGGTGGCGACCACGCCATCCGCTGCAGTGCGACCGGCTTTTTTCGCCGCTTTCATGCCGCTCGATTTACGCAGCTCTTCGATCGCTTTTTCGATATCGCCTTCGGATTCGACCAGCGCTTTCTTACATTCCATCATGCCGAGGCCAGTGCGCTCGCGCAGTTCTTTTACCAAGGATGCAGTTACTTCTGCCATTGCAGATTCCTCCACGTCGACCGGATTGCCACGCAATCCGCGCTATTTAATATAACGGCTTAGCCATTGCGTAAGTGGCTATCCGAAAACTGATAAGTGACCGTCCGAAAAAAGGGGGCCTAGCCCCCTTTAATCAGCTAGGTGGCACGACTTACTCAGCGGCGCCAGCCTCGTCGGCTTTGACTTCGACAAATTCATCTGGAGTCATCGCAACACCGTTATCACCACGACCGGCCAATACGGCTTCGGCGATAGCAGTCGCATACAGCTTGACCGCACGGATCGCATCGTCATTGCCAGGGATAACGTAATCGACACCATCCGGATTGCTGTTGGTATCGACCACCCCGATGACCGGAATGCCGAGCTTATTGGCTTCCTGAATCGCAATGCGCTCATGATCGACATCGATGATGAACAGTGCGTCGGGCAGACCAGCCATTTCCTTGATACCGCCGATTGAACGCTCCAGCTTCTCCATATCGCGAGTACGCATCAGCGCCTCTTTCTTGGTCAGCTTGGTGAACGTACCATCCAGACTTTGTGCCTCGAGCTCGCGCAGGCGCTTGATCGATTGGCGGATGGTTTTGTAGTTAGTCAACATACCGCCGAGCCAGCGATGGCTGACATACGGCATACCGCAGCGCGCGGCCTGTTCTTTGACGATTTTGCTCGCGGAACGCTTGGTGCCGACCATCAGAATCTTGTTCTTGTTGGCGGCGAGCTTGCGCACGAAACTCAGCGCGTCGTTAAACGCCGGTACGGTGTGCTCAAGGTTGATGATATGAATCTTGTTGCGGGCGCCGAAAATGTAAGGTGCCATTTTCGGATTCCAGAAACGGGTTTGGTGACCGAAGTGGACACCGGCTTGCAACATTTCGCGCATGCTTACTTGGGACATGATTGTTCCTTAATTGGGTTAGTCCTCCACGCATCCCAGCAATCCACCCGCCCTCTCAACTTAGAGAGGGGAGGCACCCAGATCACTGTGACGATACGTGTGCGGCGTTAGATAAATCGAATAAATAACCCGCCCTGCGGCGGGACGCGCTTTATACCACAACAGACCCTGCGTCGAAAGGTAAAAATGCTCCGTTGCGGTTGATTGGGCGACGGCCGCTTGGTTTACAATACCCGAGCGAATTTATCGGGCAAAGCCCATCCTTAATTCACTCCTTATGGACTTCTCCCGATCGTGACAGTCGACACACCGGAACAGCTCGAAAAAATGCGCATCGCCGGCCGTCTTGCCGCCGAGGTGTTGGAGATGATCGCGCCTCATGTGCAGCCCGGTATCAGCACCGCCGAGCTCGATCGTATCTGTCACGAATACATCGTGAACGAACAGCACGCGATTCCAGCGCCACTCAACTATCACGGCTTTCCGAAATCGATCTGCACCTCGGTGAACGAAGTGGTCTGCCACGGCATTCCATCCGAGAAAAAAATCCTCAAGGACGGCGACATCATCAACGTCGATATCACCGTGATCAAAGATGGCTACCACGGCGATACCAGCGCGATGTTCCATGTCGGCACGCCACAGCCGCATGCCGAGCGTTTGATTCGCATCACCCAGGAATGCCTGTATCGCGCCATCGCCGAGGTCAAGCCGGGAGCGCGGCTGGGCGATATCGGCCACGTCATCCAGCATCACGCTGAAGCCAACTATTACTCGGTCGTGCGCGAATACTGCGGCCATGGCATCGGCACTACATTTCATGAGGACCCGCAGGTGCTGCACTACGGCCAGCGCGGCACCGGCATGGAATTAAAGGAAGGCATGATTTTCACGATCGAGCCGATGATCAACGCCGGTAAGCGCCATGTGAAGCTAAATCCGAAAGACGGCTGGACTGTCACCACCAAAGATGGCCGGTTATCGGCGCAGTGGGAGCACATGATTCTGGTTACGCGCGATGGCGTCGAAGTGCTGACCGCGCGTGCGGACGAACCATTCCTGCGCCAAACGGCCTGACCCCATGCCGCCCTCGTTTCTCAACGACAACGCCGATCCCGCGATTTTCACGATCAATCTAGACGCGCGTAATGCGTTGCCCGAGTGCAAGGCCGCGATTGAGCGCGCCAATCTCTATTTCAATGAAGCGTTCGTCCGTGGCGATAGCATTCGCGACATCGTGCAGCAACGCGCGCGCTTCATCGACAATCTGCTGCAAGCGATCTGGCAGCGACAATCGTGGCCGGCGACACCACCGACACTGATCGCCGTCGGCGGTTATGGCCGCGGCGAACTGCATCCGCATTCCGATATCGATCTGCTGATTCTGTTGCCCGATAACAACCACGACTATTTCGCCAGCGCGGAAGCCATCATTACGTTCTTTTGGGATGTCGGCCTGCAAATCGGCCACAGCGTGCGCACGGTCGCGGAATGCCGCGAAGCGGCGAAAGCCGACATCACCGTTGCCACCAATCTGATGGAATCGCGCGTTATCGCCGGCTCGAACGATTTGTTCGATGTCATGCTGGCCGCCACCGGGCCCGATCAAATCTGGCCGAGCCGCGAATTTTTCCGCGCGAAATGGACCGAGCAAATCGAGCGCCACCGCAAATTCGGCAACACCGAATACAACCTTGAACCAAACGTTAAAAGTTCGCCCGGCGGTTTGCGCGATATTCAAATGATTAGCTGGGTCACCAAACGCCACTACGGCACTCAGCAGCTGGAAGAATTGGTCGAACGCGGATTTTTGTCGCACGACGAACTGAATATTCTGCTCGAGGGCCGCGACTTTCTGTGGCGCGTGCGCTATGCGCTGCACATGGTGGCTGGCCGCGAAGAAGATCGACTGCTATTCGATCACCAACGCACGCTCTCCAAAATTTTTGGTTACGAAGACACCAGCACGCGCCTGGGCGTCGAGCGCTTCATGCAGGTTTATTACCGCTGGGCACTCGCGCTGGGTGAATTGAACGAAGTGCTGATGCAGCATTTCGACGAAGCAATTCTGCACGCGTGCGAACCGGAAAATATACTCGAGCTGAATCAACGCTTTCGCGTGCGTAACGGCTATCTTGAAGTGAATAACGACATGGTATTCGAGCGCACGCCATCGGCACTGCTCGAAATTTTCGTATTGATGGCGCAAAACGTGCGCATCGGCGGCATTCGCGCTGCGACCATTCGGTTGATTCGCGACAGCGTGCATTTGATCGACGATAACTTTCGCAATGATCGTCGCAATACACGCTTGTTCATGGAACTGCTGCGCTCGCCGTATAAAGTCGCGCAGATGCTACGGCGCATGAATCGCTATGGTGTACTCGGCAAATATCTACCTGAATTTGGCCGCATCATTGGCCGCATGCAACACGACCTGTTTCATATTTACACGGTCGATGCGCATACGCTGGAAGTCGTCAAAAATATGCGACGCTTTCAGTACGACAACGCGATGCAAAAATATCCGGTAGTCGCCCGCATCGTCGCGCGATTGCCGAAAATCGAATTGCTGTATATCGCCGGTCTTTACCACGACATCGCGAAAGGCCGTGGTGGCGATCACTCAACGCTTGGCGCCGAAGATGCGCAGGCTTTTTGCGAACGCCACGAGCTGAACAAGCGCGACACTAATCTGGTGATGTGGCTGGTTGAAAAGCATTTGCTGATGTCCGCAGTGGCGCAGCGACAGGATATTTCCGATCCCGAAATCGTGCGTAATTTCGCGATCGAAGTCGGCGATCAATTGCACCTCGATTATTTGTTCGCGCTGACGGTCGCCGATATCAGCGCGACCAATCCGACGCTGTGGAATGCCTGGCGCGCATCGTTACTGCGCCAACTTTACGCCGAAACCAAGCGCGCACTGCGGCGCGGCCTTGAAAATCCAGTCGACAAAAACGAGTGGATCGATGAAGCACAGCAGACGGCAATCGATCAGCTCGAATATCTCGGCTTCAGCGAAGACGAGTTGCGCGTGCTATGGGCCAATGTCGGCGAAGATTATTTCTTGCGCGAAAAAGTCGAAGATATTGTTTGGCATACGCAGGCCATTGCGCAGCATCGCAATCGCGACGAGCCGGTCGTGCTGATCAAAGACAGCAGCGAAATTTTGTTCGAATCGGCGACGCAGATTTTCGTGCATTCGCGCAATCGCCCGCATTTATTCGCGATGCTCGCCGCCGCGATGGAACAGCTCGATCTGAGTATTCAGGATGCGCGGCTATACAACTCGGACACCGGCTTTGTGTTCGATACATTTTTCGTGCTCGACGCCAGCGGCAAACCGATCAACGACGATACGCAGCGGCTCGAACACATCAAACAGTTTTTACGCACGCAATTGGAAAAAGCCGATTTATCGCCCGAGATCATGCGCAAGCGCACACCGCGGCAATTGCGTTTATTTTCGATGCCGACGACCACCACGCTATTTACCGATACCAAGAAAAATCAAACCGTGCTCGAAGTGATCACGCCGGACCGTCCCGGCCTGCTCGCACGTATCGGTCGCATTTTTTACAGCTTCGGCATTCAGCTGCAGAACGCGAAAATCACCACACTCGGCGAGCGCGTCGAAGACGTATTCTTTATTACCGACGCCAATCAGCAGCCGATTGTCGATCCGACATTGTGCGATGCAATTCAACAGACCATCAAAAAAGAACTGGACGAGCGCGCCGCAGCTTGAGCGGCCTTGAATATGACCACGATGAATTCCGATCTCGATAAGTTGCAGCCCTACCCGTTTGAAAAACTCAACGCGTTGAAAGCCGGCATAACGCCGCCATCACTGCCACTGATTGCGCTGTCGATCGGCGAACCCAAACATGCGGCACCGGCGCTGGTACGTACCGCGTTGATCGACAATCTGGCCGGTTTATCGACATATCCGACGACAAAGGGCAGCGCCGAACTGCGCGAAGCGATCGCGGCATGGGCCACACGTCGCTTTCAATTGCAACTGCTCGATCCCGAAACTCAGATTCTGCCGGTAAACGGTACTCGCGAAGCATTGTTTGCGTTTGCACAGGCGGTGATCGATCGCAGTAACAATCCGCTGGTGGTGGCGCCGAATCCGTTTTATCAAATTTATGAAGGCGCAGCGTACCTCGCCGGCGCCGAGCCTTATTTTATCAACTGCACCGCCGCGAATAATTTTGTGCCCGATTTCGATGCCGTTCCGGATGCGGTTTGGCAGCGCTGCCAATTATTGTTTTTATGCAGCCCCGGCAATCCAACCGGCGCAGTACTCGATGCTGCCACGCTAAACAAATTAATCGCACTGGCCGATCGACACGACTTCATCATTGCCAGCGACGAATGTTATTCAGAAATTTATTTTGACGAGCAGTCGCCGCCACTCGGGCTATTACAGGTATGCCGAGAACTCGGCCGCGATGATTATCGCCGCTGCGTGGTATTTCACAGCTTGTCGAAACGTTCGAATGTGCCGGGGTTACGTTCGGGTTTTGTCGCCGGCGATGCGGCAGTGTTGAAAAAATTTCTGCTGTATCGCACCTATCATGGCTGTGCAATGCCGCTGCAAAATCAGCGCGCGAGCATTGCCGCGTGGAACGACGAGCAGCACGTTCGCGACAATCGCGAGCTGTATCGACGCAAATTCGATGCGGTGTTGAATATTCTCGGTGACACGCTCGATGTGACGCGACCGCAGGCCGGTTTTTATTTGTGGGCGAGAACACCCATCGACGATTGCGAATTCGCGCGCGCATTATTCGCGCAGCAGCATGTTGCGGTGCTACCGGGTCAATATCTGGCGCGCGATACCGAAAACGGCAATCCCGGTCGCCATCGCATTCGCATGGCGCTGGTCGCCAGCATTGATGAGTGTGTAGAGGCGGCGGAGCGCATTCGCCACTTTGTCTCCACATTGAAAACATGACCTCGCCGCTGCTACACGAAACTTGCGTTATTGCGTTAGAGAGGGCTTTCGAAAAAAAGCCATGCTGAAAAAAGAACGTGCCGAACTCGTCCTACAGCGGCTGCAGCAGTTATATCCGCAGCCGCCGATTCCATTGCAGCATAGCGATGCATTTACGTTATTGATCGCTGTTTTATTATCCGCGCAATGCACCGATGCACGCGTCAATCTGGTCACGCCGGCATTATTTGCGCGAGCCGATAATGCCTTCAAAATGGCGGTGGTGCCGGTCGATGAAATTCAGCATTTGATTCGCAGCTGTGGGCTTGCGCCGCAAAAGGCGCGTGCGATTAGCGCATTGTCGAAGATTCTGGTCGAGCGCTATCACGGCGAGGTTCCTGCCGATTGGGACGCGCTCGAGGCATTGCCCGGCGTCGGCCATAAGACTGCCAGCGTAGTCATGTCGCAGGCATTTGGCGAACCGGCGTTCCCGGTCGACACGCATATTCATCGGCTCGCGCAACGCTGGGGGTTAAGCAACGGCAAGAGTGTGGTGCAGACCGAGCGCGATCTGAAGCGCCTGTTTCCACGCGATAAATGGAATGATCTGCATCTGCAAATTATTTATTACGGCCGTGAACACTGCTCGGCACGCGGCTGCGATGGGCGCTCATGCGATATCTGTCAAACGCTATATCCTGATCGCAAACGACCAAAAACCGTAAAAAAGGCCTGAAAGCAGGGCTCAATTTGTTATCCTAGCCGCCTTAACACAGCAACGATTTATTGAGCTTTATGACTGCGATTCTATACGGCATCAAAAATTGCGACACGGTGAAGAAAGCGCGCCAATGGCTCGAGCAACACGGTATCGAATATCGCTTTCACGATTTTCGCGCCAATGGCGTCGATCGCGCACAGGTGGAAAGTTGGATTCAAGAAGTCGGGCTCGACGATTTAATCAATCGCCGTGGCACCACCTGGAAACAGCTGGATGAGTCAACGCGGACAAATTTCAACGCTCACAATGCCGCGACTCAGATCCTCGCGCAGCCGGCTTTGATTAAACGGCCACTACTCGATATCGGACATCAGCGTTTCATCGGCTTCAGCGCGGATCGCTACGCAACGATTTTCACTCAACACACTTTATAACGCAGGTATCTGGCAATGACTCTCTTCGCTCTCGGCTTCGGTATCGGCACGCGCAATCAAAAAGGCGAATGGCTCGAGGTTTTTTACGCGGCGCCTTTATTGAATCCCGCCGCCAGCGTGATCGATGTCGTCAAAAAAACGTTGGATTATGCCGGCGGCAACGTCGCGCTCGATCTCGATAACAATGAATTGCGAGCGCTGGAAAATGCGTTGCGCGCTGCCGGCGAAACCGCGCAAGCCGATATCGCGCTTGCGCTGCTCGATAGCTCGCAACCGCGCGTGGCGACATTGCTGGCGAACGATCAGAGTCCGAAATCGGTGCCGGAAGCGTATTTGAAATTACATCTGCTGTCGCATCGCCTGGTGCAGCCACATCAAATTGTGCTCGCCGGTATTTTCGGTGTGCTGCCAAATGTTGCGTGGACATCGCATGGCGCGATCGATCTGAGTGAATTACCGAATCGTCAACTGCAGATGCGTCTGCGCGGCGAAGTACTCGAAGTGATGTCGGTCGATAAATTCCCGAAGATGAGTAATTACGTGGTGCCGAGCGGCGTGCGTATCGCGCATACCGCGCGCGTGCGTCTCGGCGCTTATCTCGGTGAAGGCACCACCATCATGCACGAAGGCTTCGTGAACTTTAACGCCGGCACCGAAGGTCCGGGCATGGTTGAAGGCCGCATTTCTGCCGGGGTATTCGTCGGCGCGGGTTCCGATCTCGGCGGCGGCTGCTCGACCATGGGCACATTGTCCGGCGGCAATAACGTCATCATTGCGCTCGGCAAAGGCTGCCTGATCGGCGCCAATGCCGGTGTCGGCATTCCGCTCGGCGATCGCTGCACCATCGAAGCGGGCCTTTATGTCACCGCCGGGGCGGTGATCGCGGTGCTCGATGATCAGGGCAAACTGGTGCAGAAAGTGAAGGCGCGCGATCTCGCCGGCAAACATGATCTGCTGTTCCGCCGTAATTCGGTCACCGGAGCACTCGAAGTACTCACCAATAAATCGGCGATCGAATTAAATGCGGAATTGCACGCGCATAACTAAGCGCCGCGCCAACCTGTAATTAATGTGACGCCATGCTGCCGCGCGCATCCCACCACACGGTGCCGACGGGACGCGTATTTGCGGCGGTGGGGCCAGGCACTTGCTCGATGCTGCCGCCGCGTCGCAAAAATTGTTCGACTTCCTGCGCGATTTGATGGCGCAACCGTTCGCGAGAAGTCACCGTAGTTACAGCGCGATCGTTCATGGCACGACTCCAACATTTACTCGAAGCCGAAATGTAGCGCCGACGCATGACAGCATCGCGAAATTTTAATGACAACATTGCGATGCCACTGTTTAAATAAAACTCGATCCACCAACCGATATTTTTTACGATGACTGCACTCACCCCCACTCTGCAATTAGCGCTCGATCTCATCCAACGTCGCTCGGTGACGCCACACGACGACGGTTGTCAGCAATTGATGATGCAACGCCTCACGGCGATTGGTTTCGCAGCCATTCCGCTGCGTTTCGGCGATGTCGATAATTTTTGGGCAGTACGCGGCGACAGTGGCCTGATCGTTTGCTTCGCGGGGCATACCGATGTCGTGCCGAGCGGCCCCGAACAGCAATGGCAAACACCACCGTTCGAGCCGGCATTAATCGATGGCAAATTATTCGGACGCGGTGCCGCTGATATGAAAGGCAGCCTCGCCGCGATGGTGACCGCGTGTGAACGCTTTGTGCAAAATCATCCGCAACATAACGGCCGTATCGCATTCTTGATCACTAGCGATGAAGAGGGCATCGCCATCGACGGCACGATAAAAGTCGTCGAATGGCTCGAACAACGTGGAGAAAAAATTCAGTGGTGTCTCGTCGGTGAGCCTTCATCTTCGACCATCGTCGGCGATGTCATTAAAAACGGTCGCCGTGGCTCACTGGGCGCGAAATTAATTGTTAAAGGCATGCAAGGCCATGTCGCCTATCCAGAGAAAGCGCGCAATCCGATTCATCTCGCCATGCCTGCGCTCGCCGAATTGAGCGCGCAGCAATGGGATAACGGCAATCAATTTTTTCCGGCGACATCATTCCAAATATCGAATATCAACGGCGGCACCGGCGCCACCAATGTCATTCCGGGCGCGCTCGAAGTGCTATTCAATTTTCGCTTTTCGACCGAGCTCACCGAAACACAATTGCGCGAGCGTACCGAAGCAATTCTGCAAAAACACGGGCTCGATTACGCGATCGAATGGTCGCTGAGCGGCGCACCATTCTTAACCGCGCAAGGTGAGTTGGTGCGCGCCACGCAAAAAGCCATTCGCGACGTCGCCGGCATCGAAACTGAATTATCGACAGCCGGTGGCACCTCGGATGGCCGGTTTATTGCACCGACCGGCGCACAAGTTGTCGAGCTCGGACCGGTCAATGCAACGATCCATAAAATCGACGAACACGTGGTAGCGGCGGATCTCGATCAATTGTCGCGGATGTATGAAGTGATTTTGCGCGAGTTACTCACGCGCTGATTATTTTTGTGACCTGAATTATTTTTTTCGAATAAACCAACATTGGTGAATATCCGCCGAGCGCTCGAAATCGGGATCGAGCGACCAGCGCGTGACATTTTCCACCGCGAAAATTTCGCTGAGTACAGGATCGAGCTCAAAACGTTTGCGGTTATTGGAAAAAATCAGTAAGCCATTCTGCGTTAGCACACGCATCGCCTGGTGAATCAAATCAACCTGATCACGTTGAATATCGAGCGTATCGTCCATGCGTTTGGAATTCGAGAACGTCGGTGGATCGAGCAAAATCAAATCGAATTGCTGCGTGCAATCCGCCAGCCACGTACGGCAATCGGCATGCACGCAATGATTGCGCGCTTCGCTCAAGCCATTTAACGCAAAATTACGGCGCGCCCACTCCAGATAGGTCTGCGACAAATCGATGCTGGTAGTCGACAGCGCGCCGCCGATCGCCGCGTGTACGCTCGCCGTAGCGGTATAACAGAATAAATTCAGAAAGCGTTTGCCCTGCGCCAACTCCGCAATTTTTAATCGCACCGGGCGATGATCGAGAAATAAACCGGTATCGAGGTAATCGGTGAGATTGATCAGCAAGCGTGCATCGCCTTCGCGTACTTCATTGAAATGACCGCGCTGGTCGACCTTCTGATATTGCGTTTTGCCGCGCTGCCGCGCCCGCTGCTTTAACACGATTTTTTGCGGGTCGACAGCCAGCGCCACCGGAATGGCGCTAAGCACTTCGCGCAACCGTTGCTCCGCGGCATCGGGATTTACCGACGATGGCGGCGCATATTCGGCGACGTGCACCCAGTCGCCGTAACAATCGACAGCAACCGAATATTCCGGCATGTCGGCGTCGTACAGCCGATAGCAGCTGACCTGGGATTGCTGCAGCCATTTCTGCAGGCGCTTGCGATTTTTCTGCAATCGATTCGCAAACATTTGCGCGCCATTGTTTAGTTCGATCACCGGCAGCTCGACCGCAGGTAATTCGATCGACGGCGTATTTCGATTGTCGGAAACTTTGCGCATCGGCGCTTTATCGCGATTGACGAAATATTGCGGCTCGACCTGAAACAGCAACAGTTGCGCGGGAATTGCGCCATTGAACAGTCGGTATTGTTTATTGCTGCGCAATCCCATCGTTTTGCCAAGATCGGGATTGCCGGTGAAAATCGCCGCGCGCCAACCGACAAATTCTTCGCGCAAGCGCTCGCCGAGATGCGCATATAAATGACGCAAACTTTCCTGCTCACCCAAGCGCTCGCCATAGGGTGGATTGACGATAATCAAACCGGTATCGATAGCTTGATGGGTGGGTTTAACAAATTGCGCCAGCTCTTTGCGCAACACGCGTACTTTGCCGGTAAGGCCGGCGCATTCAATATTTTCTTCGGCGGCTTTGATCGCCATCGCGCTGGCATCGTAGCCGCGGATTTCCGGCCATTGCCGATGCCGCGCCTCTTCCTTGTGTTGATCGGCCTCCTCGCGCAGTACCGACCACATTTTTGCATCGTGCTGTAACCAGGATTCGAACGACCAGCGTTCGCGTAAAAAACCGGGCGCGATATTCATCGCCATCAGCGCGCCTTCGATCAGCAAAGTGCCGGAGCCACACATGGGATCGAGCAACGCGCCGCCACGCGCGGCGACGCCCGGCCAATCCGCGCGCAGCAACAATGCAGCGGCGAGGTTTTCTTTCAATGGCGCAATGCCGCCCTGCTGGCGATAACCGCGGCGATGCAGACTTTCGCCGGCAAGATCAATACTGACGGTCGCGCGGTCGCGCTGCAGATGTACGTTGAGGCGCCAGTCCGGATTTTTCAGATTGATCGACGGCCGCATGCCGCAGCGCCACACGAAATGATCGACCACCGCGTCTTTGGTTTTTTGCGCGCCGAACTGGGTATTGCTGATCGCATGATTAGTGCCGGTGAAATCGACCACGAATGTACTGTCCGGCGAAAAATGATCGCGCCACGCGATACCGGCGACACCGTCGTAGAGCGCTTGTGCACTATCCAGCTCGAACTGCGCCAATGGCAGCAAAATACGATTTGCCAGCCGCGACCACAGGCAGGCGCGATACGCCACCGCCAACGAACCCATGAACGAAACGCCAGCGACGTGCGACTTGCCCACCTCGGCGCCGAAGCTGCGCAATTCGTCGGCAAGCAGTTCCTCCAACCCCTTGGGACAGGTGGCCGTCAGATTCACGATTTGGGTCATAACATACTGCTCTGGTTGGGCTAGATGAAGATGCTATAAGCCATAAAAGCTTTAGCAAATCGATGGCGCGGCGAAATCTTGCGCGTCGATAAGTGACTGAATCGCAAGGTGATACGCGCTGGGTATAACGGGTACAGCTAAAAGCCCGCCGACCTAGAAGATATTGGTAGTCGACGGCGCCATAACGGGTTTGCTTACATTCAGTATTCGAGGAGCGCGCGATTCTATCACCTATAGGTGCCCTCGAAATCCCTTCGCAAGACTTACCAATTTTTACCATGGAGAGTCAGCTTTATGAAAAGGCAAAAACGCAATTTGCAAGAACGCGCCTATCAACGCGGGTATCTCGCCGGAGTCGATGGCCGTCATCAGGATTTATGCCCGCATGTTGAAACCAATATGCGTGGTCAGTGGCTCGCAGGATGGCGCGAAGGACGCCTCGACAATTGGAATGGTTTAACGATGGTTTCCGCGATGCAGAAAATAGCGATGCGCTGACTGCCGGATTGAATCTCCTCAACCTAATCAAAGCCCGCCCAGTGCGGGTTTTTTTCATTGCAGCGGTCACGCACTAATTGTAGAGGTCTCATTCGGCTGTAACTTTGTGTGCAAACTCTATGAAAACATTCCGCTTTGACGTACACCACTCTTGCACCCACCCACTTGCATCAGTAGACTGGCCGCGCGCTTTAACTTTCGTTTCACGCCATAACTATTTTTCGGAGAGCATCATGAAGAAAAGCTACCTGGTCATGTCAGCACTGGTTCTGAGCCTGGGTCTCGTTGCCTGCGGCAAAAAAGAAGAAGCTCCTGCTCCTGTAGAACAAGCCGCACCGGCTGCTGAAGCTCCGGCTCCTGCTGCTGAAGCTCCGGCCGAAACCACCGCTCCGGCAGCTGATGCTACCGCACCGGCGGAAACTACTGCACCCGCTGAAGCTCCTGCCGAACAACCGAAGTAAGTTTGCCAATGAGCGCCTAGCGCTCATTGTTGCAATCAATAAAAAAGGGGCTTAAAGCCCCTTTTTTATTTTTCCGACATTCAGACGTTACGAATTGCGTGCTACCTGAAAATTCAGCTTGTGCTGATACATATGTGTATCGGCGATCCGCAGCCAATCATCGATAGTTTTTATTCCCTCTTCATTGCTGCACGCGACTCCAGCCGAATACCGCAGAATGATGCTACTGCCATTCTCGTTATCCAAAACCACTGGCGGCAATGTCGCCAATAATTGGCGCGCCTGATCGCTATCTGTTTCGCGCAACAACGCAATAAACTCATCGCCGCCATAGCGTCCCAATTCATCGGTGGTTCGCAGCCGTGACTTGATCTGTTCGGCGAACGCAATCAATGCTCGATCGCCAACATGATGGCCAAAATTGTCATTCACCTCTTTAAAGTTATTCATATCGAAGAATACGAGCGTACTGGTGCGCCCATAACGCTGATCCAATTGCAGCGATTTTTCCGCCTCATCGAGCACCGCTCCGCGATTCAAACAGCGCGTCAGATTGTCCATCTTCGCACTTTCCTGCAGGCGCAAATTGGCTTCACGCAAACGACTATTCAATTCATGCAATTCGTCGCGCACTACCATTTCGCTGCTGATATCCATCACGCTGGCGATGCAATGCAACAGGTTGCCGTATTCATCGTGAATGCCTTTGCACATTTCGCGCACATAGCGGATTTCGCCATCATCGCGCAGCAGGCGGTAATTCAATTCGTATTGTTTATCGCGATTGTCTCGCGACCGGAACCGCAACAAACGCGGCAAATCCTCGGGATGCACCAACTCCAGATAGCTTGCTGGATTGGCATAGACACTTTCCTTGGAGCGGCCGGCAATGTTTTCGTAAGCATTATTGACGAACAGTAAATGCTCGGCGGGTGATTGCATCCACACGATAACCGGCACCTGATCGACGATATCCATTAATTTCTGCTCTTCGATACGAGCAATCTGCTGCGCGCGTTGTTGATCGCTAATATCGATGAACGCCGCCAATAAATAATCGACTTGATTGCGGGAGTTGCGCACCGCGCGTAACGATAACCGCACCCACAGCAGATACCCACGGCCATGCTGCACCCGGCAATCATGCACAAACTGATCACCATGGTGGGTCACGAGCTCGCGTATCGCCACCTCGATCGGCGCGATGTCTTCGGGATAAATAATGTCGGTGAATCGGCGCGAACCGAGGTGCTTGGAACCGACGTCGAGCAGGCGCCGCAGTGCGGCATTGGTGAGTTGAATATGCGAGTCGATACCAATTTGCAGTAAGGCGATCGGTGCTTCATCGAACAGCGGCGGATGATCGGTGGCGAGCACACGCGATATACCGCCCTTCAGGAGGTCGGCGTACCGGTAATACAAATAGCCAACCAAAAGCGCCAGAGTGGCAAGCGATCCTTCGATAATCAGATTTGCAATCATTCCCGTCTCCATTTCACTCCGCAGCAGTCCTGGCGGGCTGTCGGGAAGTATATCGGGCAGTTTTTACCACAGCTAACCGTCGGTCGGCTGCGATGATCCATTCATCACTCGTCACAATTCAGAACAAACTAACCATCCTGAAGCCCTGACTAGCCGCGGTATCATGCGGCCACGTCATCCAACATTGAGGCCAATATGCGTAAACGAATCGTCGCTGTCGCGTTGTTGATCGGCAGCAGTTCGGGCTTTGTGCCCGCCGAAGCGCTGCGCTGCGGCACCCGACTGGTCACCGAAGGCGAGCTCGCCATCCAGGTGCGCGAGAAATGCGGAGACCCCGTGAGTGAAGAACTGATCGGCTATACCTTGCGCGGCGCGCCGCCCGGCTTACACGGCGAGCGCGAATACAAAATCGAACAGTGGATCTATGGCCCCGATCAGGGTTATTACCATGTCCTGAGGTTCGAGGCTGGCCGTTTACGCGACATCGATAACGTCAAACAGTAATCAACCGACCCGTCGCAGGCGCGGCCGGCCGCGTGGCCGCGGGCGCACTTTTTGACCGCAGCGATTCTCGATCTCCGCGCGAAATTCTTCAGTCCCGTACACACTGCCCTGCACGACGTTGATATTAATTTCCTTCACTACTTCGCTGGCGAGAGGAATTACCGCCAATTCGCAATAGCGCTGAAAACATTCGGCTTCGCTATCGGCGAGGCACGACCAGATCGCGTGCTCCTGCACGAAATGCGGCGCGGCGCCGATATGTTGGCGGAAGCTACTCCACGGATAATCGAAAGGATCAGTCACGACGCCGCTGATCGCGGCCAGCGTATCGACATAGCGATAGCAATCCAGCATGTGCTCGCCGGATTCCACCAGACACGACTTATAGCGACCCTGCCACAACGTGCCGGTGCGATCGTAGCGACGATTGAAATACTGCACGTAACGGCGACCGAGCGATTGCATCATCTGCGGCACAGCGAGTTCGGCGTGCGGGGTGACTAGCAATTGCACGCGATTCGGCAACAGCGCATAAGCGTGCAATTCGCACTCATACTGCGCTGCGGCATGACGCAGGCTTTCGAGATAAAACTGATAATCGTCGCGATATTTAAAAGTGTGCGCCCAGTTCACACCCGTCTGCACGACACATTGCGGAATATCGCTGACGGTAAAACGAGTCGGTCTTGGCATCGTAGGCTCCTCGCAGCGCGGAACAGTCGGCGCTGCTGATGTAGTTGCAATCGACTCGGAGCAATTTACTTGCCAGCGACTTAATGCAACCTCCAAGACCTTGTCGTATAACGGATTTCCTATCGTTGGCGAGCATCAAACCCGATGCGCGCTGCCGCTATTGGGCGCACGATGGAACGTCCTAATGGGGGCGCCGCACCAGCGTAGCGCGCCACCCGCTGAGACCTATCGCAACAAGCGCAACATCGCTGCGGTGACCAATCCCCAGAGGCAATTCAATACCAGCGTCGACAGCATCGGCATCACCAGCAGATGTAATTCGTTATGGGCGAGAAACCATTGCAACAGGCTGGCGGCGATACCCCACAGCAGGCCCGCTGCCAGCCACGAATGCCGCAGCACCGGCAGCATAAAGAGAAACCCGGCCAGTCCGCCCCACACCAACCGTTGATAAATCCCCGCCGGAAACAGCGCGCCCGCCAGATGCGAGCCAAAAAATGCGGTCGACGCAAAATGCGCGCAGGTCCAGACCACCACGCTCTTCGCGAAGCCGCCAACGGTACCCGCCGCAAAACACAACGCCAACTCGCGCAACTGATTTCGCATTTCAATTTGCCTCGGAAAAATTAATAGAGAACAGAGAGCGCATTTATTCGCGCGTCAGCAGATACACCGCGAGCGCCTGGCGGTCCTCGTCAGAGAGCGGAAACACCGGCATCGGCGGTTGCGGGGCTCGCAGAAAATCCTGCAATTGCGACCACGAGTAACGCGCCGCCAATTGTTGTAGCGGATGAATACGTCGCAGCTCGGTGGCATACCGTGAGTCGTGACAGCGGGCGCAACCATATTGCCGATACAACGCGAGGCCGCGCTCGGTCAGCGCGGTGCGCTGCGCAGCATCGAGTGCTGCCAGCTCTGCATCTGGCGTGGGTTGCGACGGCGAGGCACTCGCGGGCGCTGCAGCCGCGCGTGCGGTACTGCCGTAAGCGATGCGATAAATCGCCCCCGCAAAGTCATCCGATACATACACGGCGCCATCGGGGCTCTCGGCGACATCGACCGGGCGACCGATCACTTTGCCGTTTCGTTGAAACCCGCTCAGAAAATCGCGCTCTTCGATCGAACCGTCATCGCGCCATTGCAATTGCACCACTTTATAACCGTCCGGCTCGCTGCGGTTCCACGAACCATGTAATGCCACTAACGCACTGCGCTCGAAGCCCGCAGGAAATTGCGTACCGCGCAAAAAATGAATTCCGAGCGGCGCATTGTGTGGCCGGAAACCGTGTACCGGCGCAATCGCTGTTTTCAACAACGCGTCTTTGCCCTTGCCAAAATCCGGATCCAACACGCCAAAGCCATTGATGTAGGGCCAACCGTAAAAGCCGTCCTTAACGATTCGATTCAACTCGCAGGGCGGAAAATCATCGCCGAGTAAATCGCGACCGTTATCGGTGGCATACAGCTGGTTATCCCACGGCGCCCAGTCCATACCAACGCTATTGCGTAACCCGCTGGCATAAATAACACCGCCGCTGCCGTCAAGATTGAACCGCATGATCGTCGCGCGACGCCGGTCCTTCTCTTCACAGACATTGCAGGTTGAACCTTGCGCAACATATAAAAAACCATCGGGACCGACCCGAACAGTTTTGGTCCAGTGACCGTTATCGCCAGTGAGGCCGGTAACGATGCGCTGATAATCGCCGCGCAGTGTGCCGGTCTGTTCATCGAACTGGACGCGCCCGATCGCATCGGTTTCGCCGACATAGAGCCAGCCATTGGCGACATCGATGCCGTGCGGCCGGTTTAACCCGCTCAATAACACGCGGCGGCTGTCCGGCAAGCCGTCGCCGTTGCGATCGCGTTCGAGCAACACAATTTCACCGGCGCGCGGCCGCGATACCAGCAAATCACCGGTCGCGGTGACATGGAGCATGCGCACCATCGACATATCGCGCGCATATAAAGACACGGTGAAACCGGGCGGCGCCTCAAGTTGTTGCACCACCGCAGCGGTCATTGTTGAGGAGTTACCCTGCCCGAACGCCATGCTCAGCAGCATTTTTGGACTGGCAATCGGGTGCAGAAAAAAATAGATAGCGCCGCCGGCGATAGATAGCGCCAGCAACACGATTAGGCTCAGCAATAAGCGTTTAACGAATCGCAGCATCGGCGCGCACCCAGCGGAAATTCCAGCAGAAAAGGCGCCTAGCTTAGCAGAGAAGAATTGGTCGAATAACTTACGCGATGCGCTCGACAAACGAGTCGCGGGCAAACACCTCGACACTGGCAAAATGATGATCGCTCGACGCCATCAGATAGGCATCGAATCCCGCCTGACGCAGCAAAAACACCGCCAGCTCGCTGCGCCGACCACCGGCGCGCGTCACCACGTGCTGACGCGTCTTATCGAGCAATGACAAACGCGCACGCAGCACTGAAATAGGAATATTGGTACTGGCGGGCAATGCATCGCGACGAAACTCCACGGGGAAGCGCACATCGATAACGGCGAGCGAATCGTTGACGCCAGCGGTCAAGCAGCGTTCCATCAGGGTATCGTCGGCTTCGCGAATCAGATGCGGCCGCACCAGCTTATCGAAAGCTTTCCGATCGAGCCGAGCGACCACGCCGTCGGTTTCCATCACCACCGTCGCATTGCGCAACGTATCGGCAACCAGCGACTCTTCGCCAAAGTAATCGCCGGGCAGCAGAACAATTTCACGGCCGTGAAACAGGCTCTGGTCATCGACATAAACCGACGCCGCGCCGCGCGTCACGACATACATGGCATCGCCCAATTCGCCGCGACGAACAATTGCTTGGCCCTTGGCTACCTCGGCTGTCACCAACGAACCCAGCAACTGTTGAATGCATTGCGCCGGTAAACTCTGCGCGAGCGACGATTGCAAAAAACGCGACATCCAATCGACGGCCACAGCGCCATCGGAGACCAGATATTCCTCGGTGAGATCAGTCTCGCTCAGCGATGCCACGCTGTAATCGCACGGACTGCATGCGGCTAGACTGCGATCGATCGCCTCGCGCGAAATTTGTATCAGCGTGCAATCGTCAAGCGCAACGATCTGACCACCCTCGCTGAGCAACAAATAATCGAGTGGTTGTAATGCCAGCTCGTCACCCGTTTTGACCAACTGGCGGTCGAAGAACGAACGCCGCAGCTCCACACTGCCAGCCAGTAGATAACTCAGCTGGCCTGCCTGCGCAGAGTTGCTGCGCAACAACATTTGGCCACGCTTATAGTCACGTGTTTTTGCACGATCCATCAACGACGCAATTTCGGCTTTATCGATCTGATGAAGCGGATGACAACGCGCAAGTAAATTCAGCATATCCACGGCACACCTCGGGCCAAAAGTGTCGTACTTTGTCGGAAGGTGACCAAATTATGGTTGTGTTTGACGAAATGGGATTTGAACCAATTCCCATATTGATTTTTACGAGTGGGAAGTAGTCCGCAATTAGTAGCAACAGCGCATGCGTGCACAAAAATAAAGAAATGACTGCGGTCCGCGCCAGCGCAATTTCAGTGGCGCAGTGCAGTACAACCAACTAAGCGTTGGGTAGGAAATCGAGGGAGTAATTCACGCGCGTGCGCAATACATTCGCCGCACCGAAATTAATGAGGCGGACACGAGCAAGAATTTTGCTGACGAGATCATTGTCTTTCAGTTCGGAGGAAATCAGTTTCACATCGGAAACATCACCGCTCGGTTCGATCACCATTTCGAACACGAATTTGCCTTGCAGCGTTGAATCCTGGCGCAGCGCGCGATTGTAGATAGCGAAAATGCCGCCCTTTTGCTGATCCATCACACGGCGAATGGCTTCATCACTGCGGCCGCCCGAGCTGTCGCTGCCCGAAACCAAATCACCTTTCTTGCCCGAGCCTTTGCCGGTGCCAGTGCCGATACCGGAGCCTTCACCACGACCGCGGCCACCCGCTTCCGCACTGAGACCACCGAGCCCGCCACCGCCATCGATACGCGTGGTTTCGCGCCCGGACAAGGCAATACCGCCAGTGTCGCGACTGAGTGCCGCGGTGTTGATACCGCCGCTGCCGCCGACGGCTTTACCGGCAATAATCGAGCGCTCGGTTTTTTCGGCAGTGCCGGTGGCGCGGGTTAAATTACTGCGCGTGACTTTCGATACATCGACGCTGTCGCGCATTTCCGCGAGATCGTCTTTAAATTGCAAAACACCGGATTTCGCGGCTTTTTCACGCGCCTGTTGCATCAATTCTATCGGCGCCTCTTTACCACCTTCTTTACCGGCGCTGGGTCCTGCGGTACGCGCAGGCGGTACCGGCTGCTTGCTCGGTGGCACCGGCTGTGGCTTCGGTTTGGCAGCGACGGGTGTCGGCTTCACCTCAGCCTTTTTCGGCTCGATAACTTTTGCCTGCTCGACGGGTTTCGGCAACTCAACTTTTTGCAGCACCACATTCGCCAGCTGCGGCGGCAAATCCTTGGGTTCCGGATGTACTACCGGTGGCAGCCGCAGGATCGAAAAAATGATGGCCAACACGATATAGATCGCCAGCAATGCGATCAGAATTTTGCGAAAGCGCGCGTCTTCGACGTAGCTGGACGACCACGGTAATTTCGGATTGGGTACGCGCAATACAGTCACCATCAAACTCCTTTAACTGGTGCCGTAGCTGCTGGTGTCGAGTCGCCTTCCGGCAACGTCGCCACTGCCAGCGAAATATCGCGGAAATCTGCCAATGCGCACGTGCTCATGACGCGCTTCAATAGCTGATACGGAATTTTCTGATCACCCATGATCGTCACCGGATGCCCGCGTTCCTTGTCGTCGCCTGTCTTATCCAATTTACGCGCAGCCCACATATCGAGTTCTTGATGCAGCGCGGCGATATCATCTTCATTGCCAATCAACACATCGTGCACGCTCGCCACTTTGCGGCCCTGCACAATAATGTCTTCGGCATTGATTTTAATCAGCACCGTTTCTTCCGGACGCGTCTGCGCGGAGGAATCGGGCAAATGAATAGTTTTATCCAAGTCCAACACTTCCACGTTGCCGGTATTCACCATCAGAAAGAACAGCAACATCGTGAAAATATCGATGATCGGCACCAGCGTCAGCTTGGCCACTGAATGCAATCTGCGGTGATTACGCGCCATACGGCGCGCGCGCATCGAAGCTTTCACGGCGCGGACCCCGCTGCGTTATTAGCTGGCGCATCACCGAATGCAATATCTGGAAATAATTCCGCATCGACCACGCTGGTCGCTATCGTGGTTTTATACGAGCGCACGGTATCCATGGTCGAGACAATCGTCTGATACGAGGTATCTGGCTCTGACAATATCGTGATCGATTTTTTATCGATGGAATGATCGCGTAACTGCCGCTTGACCTCTTGCAGCACCGACGACAGCAGCACGAAATCATGCGCCCCGTTTGCGTCATCGATTTTTTTCACCAGCGTACCGCGTGGATAATTCACTTCGAGATGATCGCTACGCAATATCAGCTCGACTTCCTCATTTTGATCCTCGCTCGCAATGCCAGGACCGGCCGCATTCGGCAATTTCAAATCGAGTACGGTGATGTGTGAAAACACCACGCTGACGAGCAGAAACGGCACCAACGCCACCAGCAAACTGATGAACGGCGTCATGTCGAGATCGGCTGCTTCTTCCTGACGGACTCGCAGTCTACGCATTGCCATGTTGTTCTACCGATCCGGGTGATTTAATCGCTGGCGCGGGTCTGCTGGGCGAGTGCGCGTTTGTCGGAGAGAATATTCAGACATTTCACGCCGGCCATTTCGAGGCTGTCGATAATTTCGGTGGTTTTGGTTTGCAACAGTGTATGGATCAGCAGCATCGGAATCGCCGACGTCAAACCGAATGCTGTTGCGTTCATCGCTTCCGCAATACTCGCCGATAACATTTGCGCTTTTTCCGCTGGATTCACATTTGCAACTGCAGCGAATGCGCTGATCAAACCGGAAATCGTGCCCAGCAGACCCAGCAACATCGCGACATTCGCGAGCGTCGCGAGATATTGCGTGCGCTTTTCGAGACGCGGCAGCGCCTCCATGACGCCTTCTTCCATCGCGTATTCAATATCATCGCGACGTTGCGTGTGCGCAAGCCGCGCAATACCGGCGGCGATAATGCGCGCCACAGGCGCCGGCGACGACCCAGCGTAACCGAGCACACCTTTGTAATCGCCCTTCTGCACCATCGGCAGAATCTCGTCGAAGGCGGCGCGATTCGAGCTGCGCGCCTTTGTTAGAAACAGCCAGCGTTCGATAGAAATCGACAAACCGAACACGATCACGACCGCGATCGGGTACATAAAAAAACCGCCTTCCTGAAAAAATCGAATGGCAGAATGAAATAGATCCATGATGGTGTCCTACTGGTTTTAAAGGCGATTTTCCGCAATGTTTTCAACTATAGCGGGTTTTCGATAGTGCGCTGCCAGCAATGCCTGCGCGCTCAAAAACTGCGAACGATTCGACAAAAATTTAACTCAAGGCGCCGGCACTGGTTGCGCACTGGCAGCACGATATTTCAGCTCACGCTGAAACTCGGCGCGTTCGATCGGTGCAAACACATCATCGAGCAACGGCTGCACGGGTTGCATTAACTGATCGGCACCGCCGGGCGGCTGCCACGGCACGATATAAAGCACCTTCGGCTGCTCCTGATTGCCGGTAATCGTGCTGTGCAACACCACATTGGCTTCACCTTGCTTTTTCTCGGCGAAGGCATGCGGCGCAAATGCACACGCGAGCAATAATAATTTGGCAATGCACGAGAAAGTCTTCATTTGGTTTAACCCGCCGCCTTCATGCGTCGCTGCAGTTCTGTCACCCAACCTTGTACGGGGCTCTTTTCATCGTGAGTTAATTCAAGATAGCGCTGATAGTGCTCCAACGCCTGCGGCAATTTGCCCATATAAATGTCGTAGAGAATCGCAAGATTCAAATGCGTGTCGGGGCGATTGGCATCGCGCGCCAGTGCCTGCTGATAAATTGTTTCCGCTTCGGTAAACCGTGCCTGACCGCGCAACCAAATACCGTACTGATCGTAAATCGCCAGATTGGCCGGATTGATCTGCATCGCGCGCTTGAAATGCGTCTCGGCCAACTCGGGCTTCTGCGTCTGCGCATACAACAGCGCGAGATTTAATTGCGGCCCCGACAGTTGCGGATATTTTTCCACCAATTGCTGAAATTGCTGTTCGGCATCGGCCCATTGCTGGGCGCGCTGCGCCGCCACTGCACTCGCGAATGCAGTTTCTGCTGCCGGCGGAATTTCGGCAGTAGCCGCACTCGACGCATCAGTTTTTGACGAAGTTAATATTTGGCAGCCGCCAAGCGTGAATGTGGCTGCAACCAACGCCCCAACGAACACTGCAACGCGATGGAAATTGCAATCAGCGTATTTCATCGCTCACCACTATTTGCGTTTCCGGTTTTTTGTAACGCGCTGGCAACAGTTGTTGCAGCGCCGCAAAACTCTTCTGCACCCACTCGTCATAAATGCCGTTCCAACTACGCTGCACATTGCCTTCATGCACTTTGATGGCTTTATCGACAAACGGATCGGCCTGTTCTTCAAGTAACACGTCGTATTGTTCTTTTTCCAAATCGCTCAAATCTTTTGGCCGTTCCGATTTCAACAAATCGCTGCTCAACGTCGAATAAATCTCGCCGATGCGGAAGGTCGCCTTGGTGGCAAACTGTTGCACACCGTAATCGGCACAGCGGTTGTAAGCAGCGAGCGCCAATTCAAGCGCGGCTTTTTTCTTCTTCAGACTTTCCTTCAACGGCAAGGTCAAATGCACCGCGGTGAAATTGCGATATTGCTCGTCGGCCAATTCATCCTGAGATTGCGCCGCAAGAAACCGCGAACGATCGGTGCGGGCTCCGCCGGCAGCAGCATCGGCATCGACGATTTGCTGCAGCCAATATTTTCGTCCTTCGCCAACGCTGGCTTGCTGCGATAACTCGCTCAGCTGATAACGCGCTTCCAGCGCCGGACCGAACGGTTGCGGATAGGTTTTTACATAGCTGCGATAACGCTCGATCGCATTATTTTTATCGCCAGCTTTCTGATACAGCTCGGCAGCGCTGAGCAGCGCTTCGCGGCGCACCGCTGGATCATTGTCCGTTTGTGCGACGCGCGTCAGCTCGTTCGCGGCGGCACCGGCTTGACCGCTTTGCTGATACGCGATTGCCAATTTCGTCGCGACACCCGCGCTCAAGGCATGATTCGGAAATCGCGTGCGGAAATCATTAAGCGTGCTGATCGCGGCCTGCCATTGCTCACCTTCCATGAATTGCGTGGCTGCATCGTATTGCGCGTTGACGCGAATGGTTGAATCCGGCGCCACCTGCGCCACACGCAGAAACTCCTGCGCTGCCGCCTGTTTATCGCCACTGGCCAAGCGAATTTCGCCTTGTTTATAGACCGATGCCGCCAGGCTTTCTTGCACGGCCGCGCGCTGCGCATCGCCGCTCGGAATATAACTGAGCGCCGTGCGATAACCCTGTTCCGCTGCCGCATAGTGCTGCTGTTCGAATTCACCGTGACCGATGATGAGCGACGAACTGCGCAATAAACGCTGTTCTGCCACCGGCTGCCATTGCAGCACGACGCCGGCTGCCGCGATCGCATCGGAATATTCCTTACGTTCGAACAGCTCATCGGCCGCATGTGCCTGCACTACCACTGCGCGCGGATCGTTTTTATAGGTTTTCGCAAAGCGTAATTCGCTATTAATTTTTTGCTGTTGCCAATTATCTTTTTGCTCTTTGTTATCAGGACCAGTCGGCACGCGTTTAATTAATTCTTCGTACGCCATCAGCGCCGAATAACCCGCCTCGGCGCCGCGTTCGTTATCACTGTATTGATACGCAGCCTGTTCATACGCTTCGATCGCCGCGACGTATTCCTCGGCCTCGAAGCGCGTCTCCGCCAGCAAAAACACCATCCGCCCCGCCTGCGGATCCTGCGGAAAGGTATCGATGTATTCGCGATAATAATCGCCGGCCTGGCGGAAATTTTGTTGTGCCGCTGCTTTGTTGTCAGCGTCGCTGGCTTTTTCTACTATCGCTTTTTCGGCATTGGATTTATTGGCTGATTTATTGGCAGCGCCCTTCAATCGCTGCGCCTCGGCATGATGATATTGCGCGAGTTCGCCGAGATAATCCTTCAGATGCGGCAACAATATTGCGTGTGCTGTGTCATCGGTTTTTGCCCAGTAATCACCGCGAATACCGAAGCGTTTCACGAATGCACCTTTCTCATTCAACACTTCGCCGGGAAAATTACCTTCGTCGTAGGCGTTGATTAGCGCGACATACATCGGCGGCGCTTCAGCCGAAAGCGGGTACGAATTTGCATACGCGCGATAAGTATCCGCCGCATCGCGATAACGTTTCTGTTGTAGATAGAGCTGGCCGAGCTGGCGGTACAATTCGGCGTGATAATGACGCACACCCTGTTTCGCATAAAACGCATTGATCGTTTCCGCGCCGCTCTTTTCAGACGACATAGGCCCGTACGAAAAAATCAAACTCATCACGCGCAATGCATCGTTGGCGATTTCCCGCTGCGCGCGCGGCAAATCATCGAGGGACTGATCTTTTTGCCACAATAAATCGAGCGTATTCGTGAACGACAACAACGCGCTGTCGTAATTCGAGCGCTTGAACTGCGACCAGCCCTGCATATAAATCGCATTTTGATAATACTTCGAGTCGCGACCGCGCTTGACGACTTCACCATACGCGGCTTCAGCCTGCGCGTAATCCGAGCGCGCGAACTGCAATTCGCCGCGACGAAATTGCGCTTCGACGTAATAATCGGATTGCGGATAATCGCGCACCAGCTGATTCAATACGACCAACGATTCATCGCTGCGGCCGTCCAGATCGCATGCTTTCGATAATTGATACAGCAGGCGATCGTTCTCGGGACGATTCGGATACTGTGCTAACAATTCGCGATACGATTTGATAGTTTCGTCGAAATAATGCGCGCCCTGCTTACCGGCCAGTTGTTGTTGCTCGCCGCTCAACATCTGCAAGTCAGCGAGACGCTGATTGACCTGCACGCGCAAATCGGCGTCGCTGGTATTGCGCAATACCTCGCGATAATGTTCCGACACCTGCTGTAAACCAACCTGCGGCAACGGTGCTTTTTGTTCAGGCAACTTGGCGGGTTTCAGCGATGCCAGCGTCGGCTCATTCGACTTTGGCGCTTCGTGCCACATCGAGCAACCAGCGATGGTCGTCGTCATTACGGTGGCCATTAGCAAACAGGATGCGCGATATTTCATGGCAGCGCCTCCGTGGTGCCCTTATCGAGCAGCCGCGCCTCAGCCAGCTTGGCACGACTGAGATAAGCGACAAGCCGCACCCGCTGTTGCTGCAATTCGGCAATCGCGTGCTCGCGCAACACCTTGTCGCCCTGCGCCTGTGCGCGATGAATATTATTCAGCTCCGTCTGCAAGCGGGCATCGAGCGCGCGAATGCGCTCACCCTGCTCAGGTGTTTTTGCGCGCTCGACCAAATGATCGACACTGACCTTATCGAGTTGCGACAACGCCAATTGCGTATCGAGATCGCGCAACTCTTTCGTCATCGTCCAATTGCGCGCCGCGAAATTTTCCTGCGTCCGCCATAACAACAAGCCGCGATAACGTTGATAGGCAGCCTGCGCCGCGCTGACATCCTGACCGTGCTGTTGCAGAAATTCGATGTGATTGCGCACGCGCTCCAACCGTTTCGATACGGCGATATCTTTTTCATCCATCAGCAACGCGCCATCGCGATTTTGTTGCGCTTGCTGCAGTTGATTGGCGATATCGTTGCGGCGCTGTTGCAGCTGCTCAAGATCGGCATTCAACTTCATATCGGGGCGATCGTGTAGCGCTTGTTGGCGGCGTTGATACTGCAGTGCCTGCGCCCAATCCAGTGCGGTTAGGCGCTCGCGCCATTCGCTGAGATATTGATCGAGCACGCCGAGATCACGCATGTCTTTCAATACTTCCTGAATTGAATTCAGCGCGAGCAAATGTTCGAGATAGGGCAGCTGCGGCGTTACCGGTAATTCTTCATGGCGCGACAGCCATGTTTCTTTTGCTTTTTCGTCGAGCCACAAATTCAGCAGCGAAGCGGTTTGCAGTGTTTTAGTCGCATCGTCGATGCGGGCGATTTCCTGCAGATACAGTTGCTCGGCATGCTGATATTGTTCGAGCGCCTGTGCCGGTGCATTTAATTTTTCGTAGGCGTAAGGCACCGCCAGCAAACCTTCCTGCACCGCGGGTAACAGCAGCGAACGCTGATTTAATTCCTGCCACGGCTGCAGCGCCAGCGCGTAATTGTCCAATTGCGCGGCAGCCCAACCATAACCGAGCAACGCTTTATCGGCGAAAGGACTGTTGAGTCGAACCTGACGAAATGTCTCGACGGCCTGTTGCGGTTGTTGCGCGCCGAGATAGTTATAGCCGGATGCGGTGAGCGCGCGATCGCGCAGCGCTTTGTGCTCCTCTTCACTCAGCGGTATCGACGCGAGTTGCGTAAATGCTTGCGTCGCAGCTTGCGCATTGCCATGCGTTGCCTGCGCCACGCCGAGGTTAAACAGCAGGTAGGGCTGCCACGGATTTGTGGTGTTAGCGTCATAAATTGGCAGCGTGAACGCGGTTAAATCGCCGCGCTGCAACGCCATGTTCGCACGCAGATAATCACGCTCCTGCAACAATTCTTCCGGCAAATTATTGCCACCTCGATCCAGTATCGTCGCCGCATTTGCGCTGTCACCGCGCTCGTAATAATTTTTGGCGAGATAAAACCACGCGCGATCGCGCACAGTGGCCTGCGGATGTTGCGCCAGCAATTGTTCGAAAATCTGCCGCGCTTGCGCATCCATGCCGTAGGAAAGACTGATACCGCCGCGCAGCAATTGTGCGAATTCGGCGTGATGCGGCATATCCTGCTGCTGTTCACCGAGCATTAACTCGGTCAGCGCCTGGAAATAATCGTCCTGAAAAAAATCGTATAACACGACACCGTAGCGAAGATCCTGCACGCTAGTCGGCGCCTTTTCATCGGCGCCAATTTTTTCTTCAGCCGCGGCTTTTTCTTCAGCCGCAAAAAGGGGGGCCGGCAGTAACGCACAGCTGAGGGCAACGATCGCGAACAACCTGCGCATGCGTTATTGCCACTCTTTAATCTGAAATTCGGGTTCGTAATTTGCCGAGGAATCGACAATTTTCAATTCGAGATATTTGGGTTGATCGGCTTTATCGAAGGTAAATGTTGCGCCCCGGCGATAATCGCGATTATGCGGACCACGACCCGTCAACACTGCAACAATCTCGTGCTTGCCACCCTTCACATTGCCAACATACAAACGTTGTACGCCGCCGCGATGCAATGCATCGACCTGGCGCTCGGTGTACAGGTAATTGGCGACGACTTTATCGTCCATTTTGATCTGCACCGCGTCGAGCTGGAAAAACTCGCCCGCGTCGAGCGAAACGAATACCGCGACCTGCGTATTGGCCGGGAATAACAACTCTTCTTCAAGGTTGAACAAATCGCGATTGAGTTCGAGCGCCTGCTTTTTAATATCTTGCGTTTGCTCGTTGAGTGCGCGCTGTGGTGCGTTAGCGGCGTTGTCGTTTGCGGTCGGTGCGGCGGCGTGCAATGGCAACGCAAACACGCAAAACACTGTGGCAAGAACCGTGGCGGGAATGGAGGCCATGGTTGTTATCCGTCGCAGACCGCGACGATATTCTGAACGCTGCATATTTCGACTCCTGGAAATGCCAGCGCGCCGCGGCAAGTACCACGGCGAAAAGATAGTGTTGGGAAGGATAGCCTAATGGATGAGGTTGGCGAGCTGGCCAATGTGAACGAGTCGACATCGCGCCGTTGACAGCCGCCACCGACAATAATTAACGGCGCGTTAAATCGATTCGGGCGATCCGCTATGCATCACGCCAGTGGCGCAAAAGCCGTGTATTTGTTCCAGTTACTGGTGCCGCCCAGAATCGATGCACTCGGTCGATTCAGCGCTTGCGCCAACAATCCCTGATTGTTTTGCAACGCCAAATAATTCAGTACCACCATATCGACCAATTGCGTCACGCTGTTCGCGCCCGGGCTGCTGGCGGTTTCAACGGTGCCGTCGGGACGCATCCAGCCTAATTGCTGATGATTTTCCGGTTTATCCGTAGTGCCGGGTATCCCTAATAATGCTGGCCGGCCCGACGGATTGTAGACAAGAAAAAATGCGGCGCCGGTGGCCTGATTGTCGCTGTCCCAGTTATTTTTGCCGCGACCACCCGCCGTATTATCCATTCCGCCATTGCTCGATAGCGAGCCGTCGCTGAATACGTAGAGCATCAACGGCACCCCCATAAGATGCGCATATTGCAGACACGCCCCCATGCACTGCCCGGCACGTAAATCACGCGCCTCGCCAGTCGAACGATTACCGGTGTGATAATCGAAACCGCCCATCGAGATGGTACCGGCCGCTGCGTAATGACTCGTTCCTGCAAGCCCGACAACGAGCTTCATAATTGAGGCGGTTTTTAGAAACTCGTTATTGCTGCTGACGCCATTGCTAAATGCAGGATCGGGATTGGTAAATATGGATTGAATGGCACCATCGCTTCTTGGATCCGGTGAGGTGGCACCAAATCTGTCGGTGCTGTCCGCGCTTTTCATAATTTGGCATTCAGCCGCTTCCTGCTGCCCTAGCGGATTAGCACTCGTAGTGGGTGCCAATGTGGCCCCGGCAATAAGCTGGCCGCTTCTGTAGGTTGCAGCAAGAGGAATGCTCAAGTTGCTGACACGAGCCACCGACTCCATTGCCATGACGGTGTCGTCATTACTTAAAACGCGAGGCACATCAGAAGAAGAGCCGACTAAACCGGTTACATCGCTAGGACGCGTTACCTGAGTTGGGCGTGCGCTGATGTCAATCAGCATCGAAGGGGCCATGGAATTGCCCCCCGAATCCGAATTGTCGGAGCCAATCAAATTTACCAGCGCGCCACGCGCACCAGCCCGGTAAATCGCATACATCGGATTATGCGGGTTATTGCCTGTGTCATTTTCCGAGCGTGCAGGAATCACCGCACCATTTACTTTGGCCATGGCTGCTGGCGAACAAGTCATTTTTATCCCGCGCAAAAAAGCACTGTCCGCATGAAATGCCAAACCAAGGGAAGTATCGATCTGGCCTGGCATATTCGGCGTCATCCCGCTCGGCAAACCCAGCATGCTGTATCCCGCTGGGGATAAAAAATCCTGCTGGCCGCCTTTGTAACCTGTCAGCACATTAGACCCGGCAATATTTGCCCCACCCGCCAGATCAAAGCACAGGAAGGGAATCATGCCGGTACCGGAGTTGCCAGCACTGCAATTTGCAATTTGCGTTTTAAGATCATCTGAAAGATCGGCACGGGCGGTATTTGGAAAAAGTCCCATTAAACTATTTGCAACAACCAATCCAGAGCCTGCAGTGAAACTTTGCGCAAGAAATTCACGGCGCGTGCGGGGACGGGGATGATTGTTCAGCAGCAACGGCGCGTCCGGATGAAGTGGTAGTATGCGTTTCGACATTTTATTGCCCCATTCACTGCTGCATAAGCGCGGCATTCGCCAAGGCCGCGGCACAAGCGGCTGTTGCCGCATTTAACGTTTTGGCGTCGTCACAACCGGACGCACACATAGCCGGCTTTCGGCCTGCGCCGGAAGTGCTAACCATTTTTAGTAGCTCACCTTCAATTTGCGCGCGTGTCGCGATGCCGCCCACATCGGTACCTCCCATAAATTTATCCACCATCGGATTGATCAAATTATTGGACCAATCGGCGCGGAAATTCGCGAAACTATTGTTAGTCGGAAAGAAGCTTTGCCGCTTCGGATCGTTACTCATTAGTGCTTTGCAATATGCAGCAGCCAATTGAGTGACTGCCGTCTGATGCGAAGCAACATACGCTTGATAATCTTCCACTGCAGGTAATTGCGAACGAACGCTGTTGAAAACGTCACTCACTAAAAGCGTGGCGGAATTATCGAAGTTCGGCAGGGAATCGCTCAGCGATACATTGGTCAATTGAGCAAACATCTGGTTAACTTCATCGAAAGTACGCCACCCCAAATCGATCGCTGCGACACCATCGAGCGTATAAGCAAATGAGAGCACGGTTGGCGGCGGCGCTTGATCGCCATTGCTGCCGATACGATCGAATTCGAGATAGAACAAATCGCCATCGGCACCACTAACTTTCGGCACGATGGTGCCGACGTTCGCGAGCAATTGTCCGGAGCCCGGTTCATTGCCAGCCACATACCCATTGGCGGTATTAATTGTTGCGTCGACATTGACGAACGCCTGCCCCACCGGCGATAGCTTGCCATTGACACCGATATGAATACCTTTAATACGCAGACCGGTTAAATCCGAAATATTGGAATTGAGGCTGATGAAGTACGGCTTATTGAAAAGATAGGCGTAATTGTCGTACTGGCTCATCTCGAAATAGATGTAGCAATAACTCACAGTGCCATCGGTGCTGAGACAGCTGGCGGGCATGCCGGACAGTTTCGATACATTGAACATCACATAACGTTTTTCGCCGGGCGGCACGCCAAAGTTCTGGTTGATTTGCGCGGAGTTCAACGCGCGCTTATGCACGGCGACCATCCGCAGTGCGCCCTTCCATGAGGTCGCGACCGCTGTACTCAGCGTACCGCCCATGACGATTTCATAGTTGTTGGCCCAATCGCCGACGAGCGTGCCGTGGTCATCCGGATAACTCGCACTCACCAACACGCCATCGACATACACCTTGCGGCCAGCAACGGGATCATAGGTAAGGACGACGTGTTGCAACGCGGATTGCAATGCTTCTTTCGCGGGATCGCTGGAAAATTTCGTGGTGCCAACCATGCCGCGCGAATTGGTCGCGCTGCTGCGATTGTAGAAATCGTAGTTGTACATGGTCTGGCCGAGCATGAAATTGCGATTGCTGGTGCCATCGCTGTACGCAACAATCTCGCGATCCTCATCGGCAACGTTGGTGGGCAATGTCCATGCCTCCAGCGAATATTCGCCACCGGGCGCCAGCAGATCGAATAATTTTTTACTGGCTGCTGCCGAACCGTAGGCCACAGCGCCGTTGAATTGAATACCGCCGCCGCCGATCCATTTGAAATCACCGGTATCGCCTTCGGTACCGTTGACGGTGAGGCTGATTGCTGGAGAAACGCCGCTGGTATCGCTGACGACCGTGCCTTCGCCTTCGAGAAAGCGCCACAGCGCAATCTGATAAGTTTCGTAGCGGCCGCCGCTAGTGCCGACAATACCGTCATTCAATATTTGCGCTTTACTGCGGTAGACGCTCGAATCGAGCAACACCAAGGTGCTGCTCTGCGCGAGCTGTGCAATAGCCGTTTGCGTTGCCGCGGCATCATTGGCGCAACTCGGACTCCAGCAGTTGTGGAACTCATCGCGCAAGCGCACGACCAAACGCGATTTCGCTTTCAACGATGTGTTCGTTAATGCCGGATCATTCAAATCGATTTTGCTTTGAATCGCAGCATAAGAAGTAGCAACATCGCCCGATGCGAAATACGGCTGCTGCTTGACGGCCGATGTTTCCGAGTGACAGCGGCTGCAATGCGTCGTCACCAAACTGTAAAGCTGCGACGAGCCGTACGTGGCCTGATCGGGGAAATTACGAAAGCCGTCGCCAGTGCCGTCGCCATTGGTATCGGCACCATTCGGATCGCGATCTGTCGGTGCAACCAATTTCACCGATGTCGAGGCCGTGCCACCGCTGCCTGCCCAATTCTGAATATACGTAATCATCTGCACGCGACACGCAGCGTTCGATGCTTCCCAACAGTTGTGACCGTTTTCGACTTTATTCACAACCGCGGAAAGCGGCGCGTTTTGCAGATTCACTACAGTCAGCGCAGCCTGATACGCAACGTTAATATCATTCACATCGGCGAAGGGCGTTTTGCCCTGACCGCCCGTGGTGTGACAGCCGCCGCAATGCGGCACCACATTCAAATAAAATGCGGTCTGGAAATTCTGCACGTCCTGAAATTGCGGGCTCGGTCCTTGATAGGTAAAGCCAGCCGGCCCACCGCCCGATGGCGGCGCCGGATTAGTGGATGTACCACCGCCACTGCCACCACCGCACGCGGCGAGCAATAAAAAACCCGCGAACAACAGCGTGCGAGCCACCAGTTTTTCCATTGTTTGATGTATTGGCTTCATCACAGGCGTGTCCATTAATTACCCGAGCAATAAACAGCGGCTTCAGCGAAGGTATGTTTTAAATCGTAATTATTCGATTTCAAATTGCCGACCATGGTCGCGAAGGCAGTTTGATCGGCGCTCGCGGGATCGCGCAAACACACCGTCTGAAAAACTTTTTTCACACTACACACCGCGAACGCTTCGCTGTTCGCCAATTCTTCACCGAGTGCTTTGGCGCCGGCATCGCCGTAAATACCATTCACTGTGCGCGCCGCACCGGTCGCCGCAACGTGCGTATTGCTCCAGCCAAAAATGGCGGTGTTGGGGCCGCTGCGCCAATAGTTATCCCAATGGTCGTCGGGCGTTATATAGCCTTCGACAAAATGATTCGAGTTGATGAAATATTTAGATTGCACGACACCTTGGGCGTATTGAATCTGACCGGCATCTCTGGCTGCGTCCTGATCGGTCGCGGTTTTGTCGTAATTGAAATCGTAATACGCAAAGGCTTGCGCCATTGGATCCATGCCGCTATGGCAACCGACGCAGCCGTTCATGAACAAACGACTATCGCCACCAGGGCTGCGCGGTACATCCTGCCGAATACGATCGCTTGGGCGCGTCGTGTCCTGCACTTGCTCCATGTCGTGACATAAATGGTTTTTCAGCGTGAAGCGAAACATCGCGCGGTTGGTGCCGTCGACAAAAAATGCGCGGGCGGCGGCGCGAGTTGTTATTACCCCTGCAGTCGCTGCACCGGGTACTGAAGATTGCGTGGTTTTTCGCAGTATCGTGACATTACCCATGTCGGCACCGGAGTTTTCCAGCGCAACGTAAGCATTGTTATTCGAACTGCTGTAAGCGCCGTAGGTGCCTGCATCAGGTACATACAAAACGTTGTCGTAAAGCACCTTTCGATAATCGTCGCGATCGCGCACTAAACCGATGACCGTGGCGGTGTAGTCATTTAACGGCGCAAATTTATTGCCTTCGCGGTTAGTCCACGGCGTCGCCCAGTTTTTTAACGTGGCGTTATAAAAGGCTGGGTTGTCCATAGCCAGGTTGGCGGCCGCGATCGGATCGCTCCCGAGCAGCGTTTGCATACTCGCCAGTACGCTCGCGCTGGGCGGGACACCGGTAAGACGATCGTGGATACGCTTGGCTTTTTCCGCAGTGCCGCCCATAGCGGGCAACGCGATCAATGCAATCGAAACAGCGACGGCTGCCGACAAAAAGCGCTGGGGGGGGAAACAATGCGCGCGTGCATTCATGTGCAAACACTTCCGCTTGGGCCAAAAATTTGTCATTCCGATCAACCTTGATCAGCACCAACTTCGATTTGTCAAAATCTTGTTTTAAATCTATAAATCTTGGCTCAAATCTAAAAGTTGTCGTGCTTTTAACTCGCTTTGGCGCAAGTGTAGTAGTGCATTTCGAAATTAATGGTGATGCTGAACACAGATTAAACAAATTGTCCGCTGCGACGGACAAGCACCTTCGCGCTGCTGTTTATACTTGCGACGATTTTAAAAAATGATATGGAGCAATCTACGCGTGAAGCGGATTTATGCATTGCCTGCGGTTTCATTTTCTGCCGCGCACATACTGATAAAGAGAACGATGGTCGCATTGGCGATATCGCTCTCGCTCGGTTTACACGGTTGCGGTGGCGGCGGTGGCGTCAGTGTTGCCGGCGATAATCAGGGCACCGATCCCGGCACCGTTGAATATCCGATCGCTTATGTACAACGCCCCGCTCCGACACAACCGGTACCGAATAATCAACAAAATAATTTGCAGAATCCTTTCGATTTTCATCCCGGCGCAAAATTACTGATTCGCAGCCGTGCCGACGGCAATGCACCGGAAGTAAATATCACTGATGCATTGTTTCCCGGTCAGGAAGATTTATACGACGTCAAAGATCTCGCGATATCGCCCGACGGCAAGCAGTTAGTCTTTGCGTTACATGCTCCGATGATTCCGAACGCCGATCCGATCGATCAGCCAAGCTGGGATATTTGGGTATACAACTTCGCGACCCAACAAATCGGCGCGGTAATCGCGAGCAAAAATAAATCGGAAGGCAGCGATGTCGCGCCGCATTTTCTCGATGACGGCCGCATCGTGTTCGTATCGGATCGGCAGCAGACCAGCCGCGGTCAACTCACCTCCGCCGGCTCGCCTGCGTATTCCGGCCTGGTCGAACTTCCCGCCACGCCGCGCGTGAAAGCTGGTGTGCTGCACATCATGAATGCCGATGGCGGCAATATCGATCAGATTTCATTTAACCAGAGTCATGAGCTTTCGCCCGCGCAGATGCGCAACGGGAAATTGGTATTCACGCGCTGGGACAACATGAATGGCAACAATCGGATGAATCTATACACGGTGAATCCGAGTGGAATGAATTTATCGTTGCTGTACGGCTACAACAGCCATCGCACCGGTAATGATCCGAATACCGATGTGCAATTCAGTAATCCGCGCGAAATGGAAGATGGGCGTTTAGTGACAATATTGCGCCCCTATCGCGCGGCGAGCATGGGCGGCGATTTAGTGGCGATAGACGCCGCGCGCTTCAGCGATAACACGCAAGGCACTTGGGAAAATCCAGGATCAACCGGACCGGCACAGCAATCGCTCGCGGCAAATCCGGTGCATACCGATAACACGCTATCGCCGGGCGGCGAATTCGGCGCGGTGTGGCCACTATTCGACGGTACCGGCCGGCTGTTAATTAGCTGGAGTCAATGCCGTTATCTCGATGCGAACAATACGCCGCTGCCCTGCAGTTCGAGCACGCCCACCAATGCGCTGCCGGCACCATTGCTCTACGGCATTTGGATTTTTGATCCAAGCGCACAAACACAAAAACCGATTGTGACGCCGAAAGAAGGCGTGATTTACACCGACATCGTCGCCGCATCGCCGCCGAAAACCATTACACCCGCTATCGATAATCAGGCCGGCAACGGTACGAACGATTTATCGGATTACGGCAACACTGTATTAAATACGTTGAACACCAACGGTACCGCGGTGCTGGATATTCGCTCGGTGTACAACCTCGACGATATCGTCGGCAATTTTGGTTTGCCGGCGCCGGCGAACATGATCGCGAATCAGGCAAATCCCGCGAATCCCGCCTATCAAACACGCCGCGCGCGTTTTCTGCAGATTGTGCAGGGCGTGCCGATTCCCGATCCGAACGATGAAATTGCCGCAGGCAATAATCAGATTTTGCGCGTGCAGAATTTCGCATTCGGCATCAATGGCAATTATTTGCGCCATATCGTCGGTTATGTCCCGATCGAAGCCGACGGTTCCGTTGCGGTGCAGGTGCCGGCAAATGTGCCGCTGACTTTCAATATTCTCGACGCCAATGCACAAAACATCGGTGCGCCGCATCGTGTGTGGTGGCAATTCCGTTCCGGTGAAGTCGTGCGTTGCACCGGTTGTCACGATGCAACTGCGCCCACGAAAACCGCGTTAACGCACGGCCGCTTCGATAGCGATGCGCCCGATGCCAATCCCGGCACCGCCGGTAACGGCGTGTTTGCAGGCGTCTCAGCATCGGATGTGAATTTTGCTGGCGTACGCGCCGGACAAAGCATGGCGGAAACGTATGCGCGTAATAAACAGCAACCACGGATACCGTCGCTGAATGTTTATTTCAGCGATGAATGGGCATTCAATCCGGCGCAGAAAAATACGACGCTTGATTACCGCTACATTACCGCTGACCCGGCACGACCACGGCAGGTGCCGGTAACGCCGGTAACCAGCGAGGTGGGCTGCCTGGAAAATCCGACCACGCCGTTGACTCCGCACTGGAATACCAGCTGCCGCATCGTCATCAATTATCTCGATCATATTCAGCCGATTTGGGATAAATCGCGCCCACTGTTCGATAACGCTGGCATTGCCGTGCTTGACGGGAATGGCGTACAAATCGATAACCGTTGTACCAGTTGTCATGCACCAGTCGATACCGCCGGTGTTGCGCAAGTACCAAAAGGTCAGCTGGATTTGACCAGCGCGCCATCGGATCGCGATAACAAACGCGTTCTGTCGTTCTCGGAATTATTCACCACCGATACGCTGCAACAACTGATGGGAGGCGCGGTGACGGATATTCCAGCGGATGTGGTCAACAATCCGGACGGTACCGTTACCACCACCGAACATACCGTTGCGCCGGTGATGATCGCCAATAGCGCAATCGGCAGCACGCGTTTCTTCGGATGTTTCAACGGCGGCATTTGCGGCAACTCTGGTGAGAGCGGTACCGATCACACCGGCATGCTGACCAAAGGCGAATTGCGTCTGCTGTCCGAATGGCTCGATATCGGCGCGCAGTATTACAACGATGTGGTCAAAGCAGCAGCGGCACAATGAAGAAATCGCCACTCGTAAAGAAATTAACAGTTACGCTGCTGTTTTTTGCTCGCCTGCTAAACTACTGCCTAGCTTTTAGTTGCCTCTCTTAATCAAGGATTGCCTGGTGCCGGTCGCTTTTCTCCGCACAAACATCATTACGCTTTCGCTGTTGTGCGCCGCGATCTTTGGCACCGCAAACGCGTGTGCTGACAGCGATACATTTTTTGTGCGCGTGGCCGAGCCGTATATCGAACTGCACACCGGAGCCGGTCGTGGTTATCCGGTGTTTTATATCGCCGAGCGCGGCGAACAGGTCGAGGTACTGAAAAAACGCACCGACTGGATCAAAGTCCGCGTGCGCAAAGATACCCCGCGTGAGAAGGAAGGCTGGGTTTCGCTCGAACAAATGGCCAAGACATTAACTGCCGACGGCGAGCAGTTGGCACTCGCCTATCCCGATTTCGACGCCTATAAAAAACGCCGCTGGGAAGGCGGCCTGATGATGGGAAGTTTCTCGGGCGCTGATGTCGTCAGCGTGTACGGCGCTTATCATTTCACGCCGAATATTTCGACCGAGCTTGAAGCTTCGCAATATTTCGGCTCGTTCTCCAATGGCGAGATCGCGACTATCAGTCTCGTCCATCAACCGTTTCCGGAATGGCGTATCTCGCCATTTTTTACGCTCGGTGCCGGTATGGTTTTTATCGATCCAAAATCGACGCTGGTGCAATCGAAGAATCGTTCCGACGAGGTATTTGATGTCGGTGTCGGCGTGCGCTATTACCTGACGCGCCGCTTCCTCGTGCGTGCGCAATATCGGAACTATGCAATACTCACTGATCAATCCACCAACCAGAATGCAGAAGAATGGAAAATCGGATTCAGCGCTTTCTTTTAACTGCAGTGCTCCTCGGCACTGCCGCCACCGCGTTCGCTGCGGATAACGCCGTCTCGCCAACGCGTGCGAATCAGGTGATCGAGCCCGATTTGCAACGCCGCGAAACCAAGGCGCCGAAAATTGACGCGCAGGATTTCGAGGTCGGCGCGTATTACGGCATGTTGAGCATTCAGGATTTCGGCAGCAATCCAGTCATGGGCGCCACCCTCGCCTATCACGTCACCGAAGATATTTTCCTGGAGGCGGAATACGGCCGTTCGAAGGGTGACAAAACCAGTTTCGAAAAATTGAGCGGCGGCGCCAATCTGCTCAGCGATAGCGATCGCGAATACACCTATTACTCCGTCGATGTCGGCTGGAATGTATTACCCGGCGAAGTCTTCTTCGGCAAGCGCGCCTTCAATTCGTCGTTTTATTTAATCGGCGGCGTCGGTGGCACCGAGTTCGCCGGCGACAGCGCATTTACGGTGAACGTGGGCGCCGGTTTTCGCCTGCTGTTGAATGACTGGCTGGCATGGCGCATCGATGCGCGCGACTATTTGTTCAATCGCAATATTTTCGGCGAGAAAGACCACGCCAATAACTTAGAATTGCGAACTGGCTTCAGTGTGTATTTCTAGCGGCTGCTATGCTCGAAAAGAACCCGTCTAGAGGTCCCGTAATTATGCGTTCTTACCCTGTTTTATCCATGTTTTATGCTATTTTTCTCAGTGCGTTCGCGACGCTGGCCGTAGCGAACGATGTCGCTCCCGACTTTGCATTGAAAAGCACACAAGGCAACAATATCCGGCTCAGCGAACACCGCGGTGAAGTCATCCTGCTGAATTTCTGGGCTTCGTGGTGCGGCCCCTGCCGTCAGGAAATGCCGCAGCTCGACGCATTGCAACAGCGTTATGGCAAACTCGGCTTCAACGTCGTCGGTGTCAATGTCGATAAAGATTCGGCGCTCGCGAATAAACTGCTGAAAGACATCCCGGTCACGTTTCCGGTTTTGCTCGACGACAGCGGCAATGTCAGCGCGAGCTATAACGTCAGTGCCATGCCAACCACCGTGCTGATCGATCGCGATGGCAATATGCGCTATCTGCACAAGGGTTATAAGCCAGGCTACGAAAACGACTACGAACAACAGATCAAGGAATTGATTAGAGAATAATGTTGCGTCTTACCGTCATTACCGCATTTGCGCTACTCGCTTCTGCCTGTAGCAATATCGAGCCGTGGGTAAAACCCTACGAGCGCGATCACATGGCCGATCCGATCATGAGCTTCGAGCGCGATCCGGTTTCGGGCGTTTATCTGGCGCATGTTTATGGCGTGCGCGAAGGTTCTCGCGGCGGCCAGGGTGGCAGCGGAGGCGGTTGTGGCTGTAATTAAAACGCTGCGTTCATTCGCCATCTTACTGTTGAGCGGTTCGCCGCTGTTGTTCGCTGCGGTATTGCCGGAAGAACGCGTCGATATGCTGTATCACCGTTACGATGGTGGTGGTCTCACCGTCGATGGTCCTTCGGTACTCGTGCGAAAAAATATCGCCGACAAGTTTTCCGTCAGCGCAAATTATTTTGTCGATAACGTCAGCAGCGCTTCGATCGATGTCGTCACCCAGGCCAGCGCCTTTACCGACAAGCGCACCGAAAAAAGTATCGACGTCAGCTATCTCTACGATCGGGCACTGATTAGCGCGGGCTATATAGACAGCTCGGAAAGTGATTATCTGGCGAAGACCTTTCATTTCGATATCAGCCAGGATTTCTTCGGCGATCTGACCACGCTGAGCATGGGCTACACCCGCGGCAATAACACGATCAAACGCAATGGCGATTCCAACTTTAAAGAGACCGCAGTGCATCAGGAATATCGCGTTGGGCTCAGTCAGATTCTGACGCGCAATTTAATCGCCAATATCAGCGAAGAAATCATGGTCGATGACGGTTATCTCAGCAACCCTTATCGCGGCTTTCGCTACACCAGCGGCAACACTTACGCGTGGGCTCCAGAGATATTTCCGAATGCGCGCACCAGTTATACGACGGCGTTGCGCGCGCGCTACCATTTACCAAATTACCGCGCTGCCGTTTACGGCAGCTATCGCTATTACCAGGATGGCTGGGATATCAAAAGCCATACCTTCGAACTGGGCTACGACCACACGCTCGCATCGGGTTGGCTGTTCGACATTCACGCCCGCTATTACAAGCAATCGGCCGCCAACTTTTATGCCGATTTATTTCCGCGCTTCGATTATCAGAATCACATGACGCGCGATAAGCAATTAAGCGATTTTCATTCGTCGACATTTGGTGCCGGCATCAGTTACGAAATGCCATTTCACAGCACCTGGATCGACAAGGGCAGTCTCAATTTGTATTGGGATCACATCAAATTCGATTACAGCGATTTCCACGATGCTCGCGTCAAGGGCGTTACTGCCGGTACCGAGCCGCTCTATTCGTTCGATGCGGACGTGATTCGTTTCTTCCTATCTATCTGGTATTAATTTCCCCAGAAATAAAAACGCCGGCAAATGCCGGCGTTTTTATTTCACTCGCGAATTATTTAGCCATTGTGTTTCTTGCGATAGATGCGATGGCTCTGGCGGTCCTCCGCTGCCTGGATATGCTTCTGCTCGGCCGCGCCGACATGGCCATCGGCACCGGCTCGCGCCTCGCGTGCGGTATCGCGCGCCTGACCATGCTCAAGCTTGGCGGCTTCGCGATTGGTCAACTGCCCGCTCTTCAGCCCCTGCTCAATACGCTGCTGTTGATTTACATCGCGTTGCACATCGGCCTGCATGCGCTGTGATGATGCTGAATTGGGATTACCCGTTTGTGCATCATGCTTCTGTTGATAAATATCGCGGCTGACTTTATTTTCCTCCGCGGTCAGTTTGTGCTGCTCTTGCGCCGATACCGTTCCATCTTTTAGCGCGCGGGTTTGATCGCGTTCGACCTTGGTTTCCTCGCGTTCGAGTTTGGATGCTTCTTTGGTATTGAGTTGACCTGATTTCAGGCCCTGTTCGATGCGTTGTTGTTGATTGACGTCACGCTGTACATCGGCGGTTGCTGCGGTATCCGCGAATGCGCCACTGACAAAAGCGATGCTGGCTACGGCTGTTGCTGTGATCAAACGAATATTCATTTCACTATCCTCGTATTGGCCTCTGTTATTGACCCCGTTGGCGGCGATCGACATCGCTCTACCTGATGAGCGATAAGTCGAAGCCAGTTTTGCGGCGTGGGGCTGAACAACCGCTGAATTAAAAATTAACTTTCGGCAGTGATTATTCGAAACAAGCGTTGGTCGACAGATTCCCATCTGCTATGGTGAAAAACCGACCCATCGCGATAATTATTAACATCGTGCAGCACAAAATCCTGCGAAAACTCAATTGGTACTACGGCTGGAATATCATCGCGATTACGCTGTTATTTCAATCGCTGTGTATCGGCCTGCACTATTACTGTTTCACCTTGTGGGTAGTGCCGTGGAGTCAGGAATTCGGTGCGGTGCGCAGCCACATCATGCTCGCCATTGTCGCTTCGCAGGTGATCTCCGGTTTGCTGTCGCCACTCGCCGGTCGCGCACTCGATCGTCTGCCAAGTCATTGGTTGATTTGCGGCGGGGCGCTGACATTTGCATTGGGCTTGATGCTGATCGCGTTGGCGCAGGCGCTATGGCAAATCATCGCCGTGTATTTATTGATATTACCGCTCGGTTTGGTGTTAACGGGCGCAATGGCCGCACAAACATTGGCGACGCGCTGGTTCACTAAAGATCGCGGTCTTGCGATTGCATGCGCAACCTTGGGCACATCGCTCGGCGGTTTTCTAATGCCGCCACTGGCCGCTGTATTGATGCAGGCTTTTGGTTGGCGCGCGACATTCATCTTACTTGGATCGATTTCCGCCATCGTCGTTACGCCGATTGCATGGCGAATATTGCAACGGCGACCGCCGCAAGAAGAAATGGCGGCAATGACATACGATGACAATCGTCAGCCCCCCAAACCGCAAACCCAAAGCATCGCCGATTTATTGCGATCACCACACTTTCGCATCATCGTTTTGAGTTTCATGCCGTTGCTGCTGACATTCAATGCGATTCAGATGAACCTCGGCGCGTACGCGCAGGATATCGGCGTCACCCAACAACAAACCGCTTTTCTGGTGGCGCAGTTATCGGTGCTGATGTTGTTCGGAAAGTTGTTATTTGGGAAATTATCCGATCATTGCGATCAGCGGGTTTTGTTTTGGTGTGTTGTCACCGGCATGATCGTTGCGATTCTCTGCATCAGTGCCGCCTCGGGTTATCTGCTGTTATCGATCGGCACCGGCCTTCTCGGTTTTGTCTACGCCGGTTATCTGCCGTTATTGGGTGCCACGATTGCGAGCCGTTTCGATACGCGCGCGTTCGGTCAAGTGATGGGATTGAGCGGCACCTTTCTCGCGATTGGTGCCGCGGGTTCGATCATTGCCGCAGCGTTGCGCGACATCGGTGGCAGTTACTCGCTGGCGTTTTTATTATTTATCGTGGTGCTGATACCCGCTGCGTTGCAGATGCGCCAATTGCGTTAGCCGATTTTCGGCAGAGACGCATCACATCATCTCTTTCCTAAAGCACTGTAAATTCTTAAAGCACTGCAAAAATTATTAAATGGCCGCGATGGCCGCTGCGATAGCAAGCACACGCTCCGCTTCCGCCGCATGTAAATTCTCGACGAGCTTGCCATCAAGTACGGCAACACCAGCGCCACTGCGCTCTGCCTCTTGCCACGCTGCAATAATGCGCTTGGCATGTTCGATTGCATCCGCACTCGGCCCAAACACTTCATTCGCGGCAGCAATTTGATTCGGATGAATTAATGTTTTGCCGTCGAAGCCAAGCGTGCGCCCCTGCGCGCAGATCGCGCGAAATTCATCGCCGCCGTTCAAATCCAGATGCACACCATCGACAATATCGAGACCATACGCGCGCGCGGCGAGCACACAAAGCCCCAGCGATGTGATAAAACCGAGTCGATCTGGCGTGTGCGGCACGCGCAGATCTTTTGCCAGATCCGACGTGCCCATCACCAGTACTTGCATGCGCGGATGCGCGGATGCAATTTGCGCCGCATTCAAAATACCGCGCGGCGTTTCGAGCATCGCCCAGATCGCAATAGTCGCGGGGGCGTTGCACGCTTCAAGCGCCGCTGCCACTTCATGCACCTGCTCAGCCGATTCCATTTTAGGCACGCAGATCGCAGCGGGCCGCGCGCTGGCAGCCGCTTGCAAATCGTCTCGACCCCACTCGGTGGCGAGCGCGTTAATGCGGATCACGACCTCGCGACCGCCGAAACCACTCGCTTTCACGGCGGCGGCAACCAATTCGCGCGCTGCGATTTTTTGGTCGGGTGCGACCGCATCTTCGAGATCGAGAATCACCGCATCGATCGGCAATGTTTTTGATTTTTCCAATGCGCGTTGATTGCTGCCCGGCAGATACAACACCGAGCGACGTGGACGAATTTGCATGGTTAACTCCGCTTTCACTGAGTGGGTTGACCGGCCTGCGCCAAACTTTTTGCGGCAACCTCATACACGTCGCGCGATAAATCAGGCGCGGCGGCAATACGTCGCAATGCTTCGATCATGCGTTGCTGCACCGCAATCGGATATTTCTGCCACTTTGATAACGGTGCCAATTGACGCGCGGCAATCTGCGGATTCAACCGATTCAACACAATGACCTGATCGGCGAGAAAACGATAACCCGCGCCATCCTCACGATGAAAATTCACCGCGTTTTGCGCAGCGAACGCACCGATCAGCGCGCGCACCTTGTTTGGATTTTTAATATCAAATGCCGCGTGCTGCATCAACCGCTGTACGGTTTCGAGAGTACCGGGTAACACACAGGTCGCCTGCGCCTGGAACCATTGATTAACCACCAATGGCTCATCGCGCCAGCGCTGATAAAACTGTTCGAGCGCACGCGCTTTTGCATCTTCTTGCCGGCTGTTAACGAGTGCCATCAACGCCGCCATTACATCGGTCATGTTGTGCGCGGCTTCGAACTGCTCGACACAGGCAGCGACGATATCCGCTTCCTCAAGCAACATCAGATAGGCGAGACAACTATTTTTCAGACTGCGTTGCGCGATCTGCGCGGCGTTAGCTTGATACGGCTCGCTGCTGCGATTGGCCCGATAAGTGCGCCACAACTCAACACGCAAGATATTGGCGATTTGCACGCGCAACGTCTGTCGCGCAGTGTGAATCGCCGCGACATCGACGATGTCGTAAATTTCAGCGAGATAATTTTCGTTGGGCAAGGTCAGCATCAGTGCCACCATGGCGCGATCGAGCGATTCGTCGTTGAGCAATTGTCGAAACGCATCGGGCAGACGCTGATCGACGCGCATTTCATCACCGCGTTGATACGCCGTGATCATATCGCTCAATATCGCCACGGCGAGCTGTTGACCGGCATCCCAACGACAGAAACCATCGCTGTCGCTGCGCATCAAAAACATCAGCTCATCGCGCGAATACGGAAAATGCAATTTAACTGGCGCGGAAAAACCGCGCAGCAGACTCGGCACCGGTGGTTCGGGAATATCGATAAACGTGAACTGCTGTTCGGCCTGAGTGACATCGAGCACCAACTCAGTGTTATCGGCACGCTCGTAATCCGTCTCAGTATTCGCGAGCCGTAAACGCAACGCGCCGGCATCACCGAGCAATGCCATCGCGAGCGGAATATGCATCGGCTCTTTGCGAGGCTGACCCGGTGTCGCTGGGCAAGATTGCCGCACCGTCAATGTGTAGGTACGTGCGTTCGCATCGTACATCCCACTGACATCGACGCGCGGTGTGCCGGCTTGCGTGTACCAGCGCCGAAATTGCGTTAAATCGCGACCGCTGACCTCTTCCATTGCCCGCACAAAATCATCGCATGTCACCGCCTGTCCATCGTGGCGTTCGAAATACAGATCGGTGCCTTTGCGGAATAATTCCGGGCCGAGCAATTCGTGCAACATGCGCACGACTTCCGAGCCTTTTTCATACACGGTCAGCGTGTAGAAATTCGAAATTTCCATGTAGGCATCCGGCCGCACCGGATGCGCCATCGGCCCCGCGTCTTCAGCGAATTGTAAGGTGCGCAGCAGGCTTACATCCTCGACACGTTTGACTGTGCGCGAACCCATATCGGCAGAAAATTCGCTGTCGCGAAAAACGGTAAAGCCTTCTTTCAAGCTCAACTGAAACCAATCTCGACAGGTGACACGGTTGCCGGACCAGTTATGAAAATATTCATGCGCAACGACACCTTCGACGCGCTGAAAACCCAAGTCGGTAGTAGTCGCCGGATGCGCGAGCACACATGACGTGTTGAAAATATTGAGGCTTTTGTTTTCCATCGCGCCCATGTTGAAATCATCGACGGCAACAATATTGAAAATATCGAGATCGTATTCGCGACCGTAAACTTCTTCATCCCAGCGCATCGAATGTTGCAGCGATGCCATTGCATGCGCGCATTTATCGAGATCTTTCGGTTCGACGTAAATACGCAGCACGACATCGCGCCCGCTCGATGTCGTGAAATGATCTTCGATATGCGCTAAATCACCGGCGACGAGCGCAAACAAATAACACGGTTTTTTAAACGGATCGTGCCAGGTAGCGGCATGACGCTCGCCACCGACTTCACTCTGGATCAACAAATTGCCATTGGAAAGCAATACCGGATAACGCGCACGTTCGGCCTCGACCGTTACGGTATAAACCGACATTACATCGGGACGATCGAGAAAATAGGTGATTTTGCGAAAGCCTTCGGCCTCGCACTGCGTACAAAACATCGTGCGCGATTTATAGAGTCCTTCGAGCGAGGTATTTTCCTGCGGCTTTATTTCAGTTTCGCACTCGAAAATAAATTGCGCCGGGACATTGGCTATCGTCAGGCTATCGGGATCGAGCAGATATTCATTCGCTGCCAGTTGTCGACCATCGAGCGCGACACTGCGCAGTAATAGATCCTGCCCATCGAGCTGTAACGGTGCGTTCTGATTGTCAGATTCGGGATTACGGCGCAATGCGAGTTTTGAGCGAACGATTGCTTTTTCTTCGAACAGTGCGAAATGCAATTCAGTAGTGTCGATCAGAAAATCGGGTACCCGATAATCTTTCAGATAAATGCTGCGGGGTTGAGCTTCGCGCATAACTTTACTCCAATGATCATTCGGTGCCGGTGGAGCAATGGCTTTATTTTTGGAGACCCTTGTCGACATCCCTGTCGCCAAGGGTCTCCAAAAATAAAGCCATTGCTCCACTCATATTAAGCAGCCGAAAACTCGACGTGATATGCACCGAATTTTCGAATATTGATAACACCCGTATCGAGCATCAAATACTGTCCTTTGATGCCAAGCAGTTTGCCGCGCACTGCTGGCGTTTTATCGAAATCGAGACTGACGACCTTATCCGGATGTTGCAGCACCGGATAGGCGATCGTAATCGGTTCGGCGTGCGGCAATAATTGGATCGCGTTGATGCCGAATCGTTGCTGTAATTGTTCGAGTTCATCGCGACACACATCGAGCAGGCGGTCGCGTTCCGCACGCAAATCGATGGTATCGACCTGCCCTTTCAACATGGCGCGCCAATTCGTTTTGTCGGCAACGTAGCGCTTCAGCATCATTTCGACGAGGCCCGATTGCTGCCGCGTCTGCACACCGAGAATCGGCAATGCCTGTACCGCGCCCTGATCGATCCAGCGGGTTGGCACCTGCGTACCGCGCGTAATACCCGCTTTAATGCCGGATGAATTCGCCAGATAAACGACGTGCGGTTGCTGGCAGTGGGCCTCGGCCCATTCCGGTTCGCGACACGTACCGGCATCGCGGTGACATTTCTCTGGGCTGACAATGCAGCTGTCGCATTGCGCAAGCGCTTGAAAGCAGGGATAACAAAAACCCTGACTGAAACTCTTTTTCGTTTTACGCCCGCAATGCAAACAATGAATCGCCCCGGTAAATTGCAACGCAATCGATTGCCCCAGCAGTGCATTTAAATCGATTTCGGTGTCGCCAACACGCAGCCGATACGATACCGGCGCGGTTAATTCGACACGCATTTTGCGCAGTTGGCCTGTTGCCAATAATGTATTCAACAAAGGTCTCACATCATCTCGATAAAATTCGGTTGCGCACGCACGCGCTGCAACCACTTGCCCACCGCCGGATAGGCACTCAGGTCGAAACCGCCATCGGCCGCGCAATGGGTGTAAGCAAACAACGCGATATCTGCAATCGAATAGCGCTCACCGACAAAAAATGCGTGATCGGCCAGATGTTTTTCCATCACCGCCAACGCCCGCTGACCGCGCTCGTGCAAATGCGGCAGCTCGGCGCGACGCGGATGATCGGCCGCTAAAAATTTACAGATGAAACGCGCCACAGCAATAAACCGCTCGTGGCTGTATTGCTCGAAGAACAACCATTGCAGCACCTGCGCACGCTGCAATTTTTCCGCAGGCCATAACAACGTATCGTCGGCGAGATAACACAGAATGGCATTGGATTCGGCAAGATAGCGGCCGGGTGTAATTTCCAGCAACGGCACCTGCCCATTGGCATTCATCGCCAGAAACTCCGGCGTATGCGTTACGCCCGTCATGATGTCGACTTCCTGCCAGACATATTGGCGACCCAGTTGTTCGAGCAACAATTTCACTTTGTAACAATTGCCCGACAACGACATACCAAACACTGTTACCACGGCCAATCTCCTGTGGTTATTTTCGTTGTCTCTACCTGATTACAGTTTTTGCGTAGTCATTTTTTCGAATCATTACTGCAACCACTTCAGCGATTGCGGTTCATCGTGCTCGTGCTTTTCATCGTCGCACATTTCACCTTCGGCTTTGCTACCGCGATCGATATAGCCGGTGCGCTCTTTTTCATCGAGAAATTTTGCTTCATAGACAATGACCGCCTGCATGCTTAATTCGCGTTGCTCGGCGGTTAATGCACGCCCATCGGGCCATTTACCGATTTCCACCGCACGCTTCAGATTGCGATAAATCTCCGGCGTCATCGCGGTAATGATTTGTTGAAAATCCATGACTGACTCCGTCTAAAAAATTAGCGACTGCGGCGCAACAACGGCGCCACCGCCAGCGCAATCGCGCCAACGACAAATCCCATTAATAAACCGCCGATATGTGCCGCATTGGCAACAGCACCCGCGCCCATCAATACCGTAAAGCCGGTCATGCTGAGCAACATCAGCACCACCATCGCGATCAATACTGGCGTCGGCACATGCAGGATCGAATCGGGTCGACGCCATCCCCATAACCAGCAATACGCGAGCAAACCATAATCGACACCGGACATGCCGCCGAAAATCGCAGCGCTCGCGAACATTGCCTGCGCCACATTCGAACCGATGCCCATGATCAACACAATAATCAGCAAGCGCCATGAACCTTGCGCGAGTTCGATACGGCGACCGAGTTCCCACAACCACAGCATGTTGAACACGATATGCAGCAAATTAAAATGCAAAAAAATCGGCGTCAGGAATCGCCAGTACTGGCCATTTATCGCGCTGAATACCAGTTTGCTGCCATGCTGCTGATACGGAAAATAAGTGAACCACGACAGCAGCGGCGTGGTGAACGCAGCAATGACGAACCCGCATACGCTGAGTGCAATTAAGAACAGCGTCATCGGCACATGTCGCCAGCCGAGTAACACGCTTTTGGGTATCGCTGGTAACTCGGGCTGCTCCGGCAGAGTTTCGCCACGGCGCTGACGCGCGAATAAATCGCGTATCACGTCGATCTGTTCAGGATGCTGCACCAGCACCAGCTGCCGATCGTTGGCCGCGATGATGCGGTGCGGCAAACCGATACTCCACAGATAGCGGCTGAAAGACGATAGATCTTCGCCGGAGGACACTTCGAGCGCTTTCAGTTCAGCCATGGGGTCGATTACGAAATGAGGAATTTATCGATTAATAGTGCGAGGTATGCCAGCCCAATTTATCGCGACAGCTCGCGTAGAAACTATGTGCCAGCGGATGAATCAATTTCAGTTTGTGCGGCTTCTTGGTGATGTAAACAGAATCGCCACACTGTGCGGTCAAATTCACCTGGCCATCGCAGGTCACCGGCAATTGCGCCATGTGACTTTCGCAAATGACGATTTTAATTTCGCTGGCACCATCAACGACGATCGGTCGACTGCTCAACGTATGTGGAAACATCGGCACCAGCGCAATCGCATCGAGTCGCGGATGCATGATCGGACCGCCGCCCGATAACGAGTACGCCGTCGAGCCGGTAGGTGTCGAGATAATCAAACCATCCGAACGCTGGCGATAAACAAATTCGCCTTCGATATACAACTCGAATTCGATCATTTTTGCCGATGCACCGGAGTTCACGACGATGTCATTCAACGCATCCGCGGCGCCGATCGGTTCGCCGTTATGTTTGACCACGACATCGAGCAGGAAGCGTTTTTCGATCCGGTAATGGCCATCGAGTACTTCGCCGACGCGCAATTCGATTTCATCGGGCGATACGTCGGTGAGAAAACCGAGGCGACCGCGATTGACGCCGAGCACCGGCACATCATAACGGGCCAGGGTGCGCGCGGCGGCGAGCAAACTGCCATCGCCGCCGACAACGATGATCAGATCGCTGACCTCACCGATCATTTTGCGCGACGAAATACGCACATCGCGCAAATAATTATCATCGAGGAGATGTTGAATGTGATCGCCGAGGATGATGGTAAGACCGCGGCCATGCAGAAACGCAATTAATCGTTGCAGGGACTCGGTCACACCGCTGCCATCGCGACCGATGATGCCGATGTTGCGAAAAGAATCCATGAGCGCGCGCCTCGCCATGCCAAGTGAACGGCATTATACACAGGCAAGCGTTACGGATTTAGCGAGAGAAAATCTACGATCGACACAGCGGTAACGCGCTACGAACCGAGTCTGCTGTGTATCGATAGGCTGCTACTGTGTTTTGCAGGCTACTGGGCTTTACTGCCGGGCAGCGGGTCGACCGCCAGCTGACGTTGCTGGGCCAGATAGGCGGTATCGCCAACATTGAGAAAGTGCGCGCGTTGCGACAACGACAATTTTTCGAAACCGCCGCGCAATACGGTGACACGATAGCCATCTTCCGACAGCAGATACGCCGCCGCCGTGCTGCGGCGACCACTGTTGCAGTACGCGATGTAATGCGTCTCGCGATCGAGTAACCGCGATTTCAGCTTTAAAATATTCAGAGGCATATTGAGCGCATCCTGCGCATGCGCGAGATCGTATTCTTCCTCGGTGCGCACATCGAGCAATTGTGCACCGGCGTTCAATTCACGTTCGACGTCAGCCAGCGTGCGACCGTGCACTGGCGGTGATTTCAATAGCACGTAGAAATCTTGTTTTTCCAACTTCATCAATACGCCATTTTCGCGCATGGCGACGGTGGCATTGCGCGGCGTGTCATTGACCAGCGCATCCTCGCCAAAACAACGGCCAACACCGAGCTCGGCGATCAATTCAGATTTGCCCTTCACATCATTAGCGCGATAAACCGAAACGCTGCCTTCCTTGATGAAGTAACAACTATCGCCCAGCTCGCCCTGCCGAATGATGACATCGCCGGCATGCGCAAATTGCGATTGGAACCGCGACAGAATTTGCCGAATATTCATCGGCGGCACTTTGTAGAACAAATTCGAGCGCAACAGCGTCAGCATCCAATCGGCGTCTTCATCGAGATCGCGCTGACCAGTGATATCGAGCGTTATGTAGTTAGCTGCTTGATCCCACGCGAGCATCGCATCGAGCTGCTCGCTGTCGAAGCGAATGATTTGGCAATCTTCGAGAGCAACGATGGGGCTGAGGCGCGGCTGATAATGCGCGAGCGGCAAATGTGCCTCCGCATCGTTGGCCTGCACCACAATATTGGCGCCGTGAATACCGATACTGACGCTGCCGCTGAGCAAATAAATATGCGTGTTATCGCAATCGCCGCGATGACAAATCGTTTGCCCGCGGCAAATCACTTCGATTTGCGTGTCGCGCATCAGCGTCAGCAGATGATCTTCGGTCAATGCTTTGACCGGCACCAACGTCTGCAGCAGATGTCTTTTTAAATTTTGATCCATTAACAATGCATTCATTACCGAATCATCCAGCGGCAAGATCAGCCTGCGTCGATCGCGGCTTGTTGTTTTGTGGTGTGTCGATACGAGAATCCGCGCGCCCCCTGTAGGCCACCCGTATGGATAGCCAACACGCGAGTACCGCGAGCAAACTCCCCGAGTTCGATGCGGCGGTCGATAGCGTACAACATTTTTCCGGTGTAAATCGGCTCGATCGGAATACCGGTCGCTGCCTGAAACCGTCCGACAAATTGTTCCAGAGCGGCGGGCACGCGCGCATAGCCGCCGCCATGATGCTCGAGATTGATCGCCCACAGCACGCAGTCATCGGCCGCCAGTTCGTGCAAATAGTCCTGCACGTTGGCGCGGAGAAACTCACCGCCCTTCAGCACCGATACTCCGGATACCGGCACGCGATCGCGCAAGCCGGCGACTATCCCTGCAAGCGTTGCGCCAGTGCCACACGGTAAAACGACGGTATCGAAGCGGTGCGCATGGATGGCGATTATTTCACCGAGCACGCGGCAGCCGCTGGCGCCCAGGCGATTCGCGCCGCCCTCAGGAATGATGTAACAGGGACCGAAGCGCTGCTGCAATTCGGCAATCAGTGTGTCGCGGCGCAGGCCCGCGTGATGGGCATCGCGGTAGTTATCGCGATCGACGAAATGCAGTTGCATGCCGGCCGCGACCGCGTCGCGCAAGGTTGGATTGGCCGCCGCCTCGGGTTCGCCGCGGATTACGCCGATCGTATCAAAGCCCTGCGCTGCTCCTTGCAGCGCTAACGCGTGAATATGATTGGAGAAAACACCGCCGAAACTGAGTAGGCGCGAGTACCCCGCCGCTCTGGCCGCGCGCAAATTTTCGGCAAGTTTGAACAATTTATTGCCAGAACCAACCGCATCGAGTCGATCGAGCCGCCACAGCACCACCTGCACCCCGGCCCGCTCCCACTCCGGTAACGTTATCTGCTGGAACTCGGCTCGCTGTGCGAGCTCGCGCAGCATCAGCTTGAACTCACCTGCTGCGCCGGCTTCGGTAACGGCTGATGTTCACCATGCAGTGCACAGCGATCGCTGCTGCCGGGAAGAAAGTCGCTGGGGCGATCGATCTTAGCCAGCAGGTCGCCGCACATGGTGCCGTCATGCTGCGGCGCCGTGCACACCGGCAGCTCGTGATGGCTCAGCCACTGCTGATATAACTCCGGCTCCACCGCGCATTTCTCCGCGACATAGTTCACCGGCGATTCGAGATAACGCGGAATATCGGCAACCGGAATCGTCATCGCATCGACGCCCGGCTGATAGGCAACGAACGCGACGCCACTTTCCACCAGATCATCGAGCAGACGATCGCCGCCCTGTCCGATCAAACGTTCACGCTCCTGTCGCAGCCGCGCAATTTCCTCGCGCAACGTGCCGAGCTGCTCTTCGCGATAAAACAATTCCACTTCGCGCATATCGAGCATTTCGCGCAGCTCCGCCGCCGATTGCTCGACTCGCGCTTTCAATTCAACGTCGAACCGCTGTTGTAGCTGCGCCATATTCTCGCGCTGTGCCGCCTCGCGTTCATTTTCCACTTCGCGCTGCTGCGCGCTGAGCTGATGTTGAAATTGCTCGCGCCCACGCTGAAACTCATCGACTTGCGCCGTCAGTTTTTGCTTGAGTGTCTGACTGCGTTTCTTTTCATCGCGCAATAATTTCTGTGTCGCTTCGAACGCGCCTTTCAGTTGCTTCAGTTGAATTTGATAATGCTGGTGCACTTGATCGGTTTGCTGCTGCAACGACGATTTCAATGTCGCCAGCTGCAGTTGCTGATCTTCTTTCAGCGCGGTGAATTTATGGCGGTATTCCTGCTGCAGTTTTTGGGTCACGCGCTCGACGATATTGCGCTCGGCCTCCGCTTGACTGGGTCCTCTGTCATGCTCTTCGCTCGCTTCGAGCGAACGCAGCAACGGCGGTTGATTGACCGCATCGGTGATATCGGGAATTTCGGCGTTCAAGCCGAGACGATTGCGCTGAATTCCCGCGACCATTTGCGCGAACGAATTATCCTCGCCTTCGAACACCGGATCCCACAGCTGGCGCGAGTGCCACGGAATCGAACATTGACTGCGACACGACAGGCGAATGCGCCCGCCGCCGAGATCGGGACCACGGCCCGCGTTTTCGAGCAGATGCTGCAGCGGTATATTCCAACTGCGATTGACGTACCCACGCGTATCGAAATCGACGAGAAAGAACACGGCGCCGACGATTTGTAAACGCTGGTTTATCCGCAAAAAGCACGCGCAAATTTCCCGTCCGGCAAATTCCGGAATACCCACCACCTGATCGAGCACAGCTTCGAACTCAACCTGCAGCATTTCTTTGACCAATGCACCTTCGTCAAAGAACACTACCGCTTCATGAATGACGGTCTGCTCGCGTCCGCTCATCCTCGAACTCGCGTGATTCCATGATTAATTTTTGCCACGACCATTGTCCGTTTCACAGCTATTGTCCGGTTAGAGCTTCGCGATAATTATGGACGCAATCGCTTAAAAGACACGACCTGCGCAGCAGCGCACGCTGGAGAATGTGATTGATTTGGCAGCGAACGTGGGCGGCGCCGAGCAACTTACGTCATCGCTACCGCACAGCAGAGAGGGAATTGTCGGCGCGGTTGCCGCCTGACGGCGTGACGATGCTCAATATTGCTGCTGCACGCCGCCATCGACGGTCAACAGAATGTCATAACAGTCCGGGCGTCGGTCGCGGAATAATCCCCAAGCGGCGCGGCTGCGACGCAGTGCATCCAAATCGAAGCTTTGTACCAATACCGCCTCGCCACTGCGCTCGGCCACCTGCAACATCGCGCCGGTTTGATCGCAAATGAATGACGATCCATAAAACGTAATGTTCAAATTGCGGTCGCCGCGGCTGCTTTCCGGCCCAAAGCGATTGGATGCGATTACCGGCACCATGTTCGCGGCCGCATGCCCCTGCATCACGCGTTGCCAATGATCCTTCGAATCGATATTCGCATCGTGCGGCTCGGTGCCTATCGCGGTCGGATAAAAAATTATTTCCGCGCCTAATAATGCCAATGCCCGCGCGGTTTCCGGAAACCATTGGTCCCAGCAGATACCCACGCCAATACAGCCGTAGCGTGTTTTCCATACCTTGAAACCGGTATCGCCCGGATTAAAAAATTGTTTTTCCTGATAGCCAGGCCCGTTCGGAATATGCGTCTTGCGATAAATACCGAGCACTGCGCCGTCGGCGTCGATCATCGCCATCGAGTTGTAATACGCATTATTCGCGCGCTCAAAAAAACTGATCGGCAGCACGACCTGCAATTCGCGCGCGACATTGCGAAAATGTTTTACTGCGGGGTTTTCCTCGAGCGCTGTTGCCAGCGCAAAATGCTCGGGATTTTGATCGATGCAGAAATACGGTGTTTCGAATAACTCCTGCAATAAAATAATTTGCGCGCCCTGCGCCGCCGCCTGACGCACTAGCTTTTCACCGCGTTGAATATTTGCAGCACGATCCCAATCGCATGCCATTTGCGTTGCGGCCACGGTCACTCGATTCATATCGATCTCCTCCGTTATTAGCCTGCCGGTTGCTGTTGCGTAATGCAGTGAATATTGCCGCCGCCATAAGCGAGTTCGCGCGCCGGCAACTGAATCACTTTGCGTTTCGAAAATATTTCCTGCATCAACCCCAGCGCGAGCGCATCGCGACGGCGGTCGCCAAATGCCGGCATCACCACACCGCCATTGGCAATATAAAAATTGACATAGGACTGCGACAAGCGCAGCTCACCCTTATAGCTGACATCGGGTTGCTCAACGGCAAGTACTTCCAGCTTGCGACCACGCGCATCGGTGGCTTCACGCAAAATACTCAGATTGGTTTGCAGCCGTTGATAATCGACATCGTTTTTCTCCGTACTGATTAACGCGAGCACAACACCCGGCTGCACAAAGCACGCGATTTCATCGATATGGCCGTCGGTGTCATCATCGGCCAGCCCTTCGCGCAACCAGATCATTTTTTCGGCACCAAGATGCTGCAATACCAGCGCTTCAATTTGCTGCTGCGATAACTCGGGATTGCGATTCGGATGCAGCAGGCATTGCTCGGTCGTCAATACCGTGCCCTCGCCATCGACATGAATCGCACCGCCTTCGAGTACCAGTGCTGCGTCGATACACGGCAATTGCAATTTATCGAGTACATATTTCGCGACATGCTGGTCATTCGCATGCGGGTATTTGCCCCAGCCGTTAAAACGCCAGTTAACGCCGGCAACGCTGTGGTCAGCGCCCACCACGAAGGTGGGGCCGAAATCGCGCATCCACGAATCGTCGACCGGATATTCCCAGTAGGTGACCTGGTCACCACACAGCTGATAGGCAAAAGCGCGATCCTCGGGACGAACCAGCAGCGTCACCGGCTCGAACTGGAGAATCGCGCGTATCACCGCCGCGAAGTTGCGCCGCGCGTTTTCCATACCATTCGGCCAGATCGCGGGATTACACGGCCACGCCATCCAACAACATTGATGGGGATGCCATTCGGCCGGCATCGAAAACGGTGCTGACATCTTCTATTCCTCTTGATCGATCGCCAGCGGCGAGTCTATCCGCTCCGCCGCGATAAAACGAAGCAGCGGCTCCGGAACACTAATGACCTCGCCCTCACGCAAGGGTTGCCCGCGGGCGGTTATAAGGTCCTAACTTTTTGTCATTTCTCCGCGCAATAGCCACGCTGCTACGCTGCGCGCCCTGCTGCTCCAGCAACACCTCAACCACAAAGGTTATTTATGCAGTTCGATTGGATTTACCTCGTCGCCGGCTTAGCCGTGGGTTTCATCGTCGGCTTAACCGGCGTTGGCGGCGGCTCATTGATGACGCCGATCCTGCTGCACTTTGGCATCGCGCCGTCCAGCGCGGTGGGCACCGATTTGCTGTATGCCGCGATTACCAAAGCCGGCGGTATCTATGTGCATAACAGGCGCGGCAACATCAATTGGAAGATCACCGGCCTGCTGGCTATAGGCAGTTTGCCGGCGAGCGCAATTACGCTGGGCGTCATGCATCAGATTGGCTTTAGCAGCGCCGGCATGAACTCATTCATCAAAACCGCGCTCGGATGTGCGCTGATTTTTACCGCGCTGGCCATTATCTTTAAAAACAAATTGCTCGCTTACAGTCATCGCAACGATGTCTGGGTTACGCGCATGACATCGTCGCAGCAGAATATCGCGACGATTATTACCGGTGTCGTGCTCGGCGCGATCGTAACGATTACGTCTATCGGCGCCGGCGCTGTCGGTACGGTTGCGCTGTTTTTACTCTACCCGTTACTGCCAACCACCAAACTGGTGGGTACCGAAATTGCCCATGCCGTGCCGTTGACCTTATTGGCCGGCCTCGGTCATGCCGGTGCTGGCAACGTCGACTGGCATCTCTTGTTGAATCTGCTGGCCGGCTCGTTGCCCGGTATTTATATCGGCAGCCATCTCTCCAGTTCGGTCGCCGATCATTATCTTCGCCCGGCGCTGGCTGGCATGTTGTTGTTTGTCGGCGGCAAGTTGGTGCTGTAAACCGCCGCAATGGTCGAGCTGCTAGACTCTGGGCGCGTTGTTAGTCGGATAACCGAATAACCGGAGTCAAGAGATGCATATCGAAATTTGGCAATGGCTGCTACTCGGCATCGCATTGTGTGTTGTCGAAATTTTCATCCCCAGCTTTACCGTATTGTGGTTTGGTCTCGGCGCGATCATCGTGGCGTTGGTTGCCTCCGTATTTTCGCTGTCGCTGCCCACGGAACTCATCATCTGGGCACTGAGTACGGCACTGCTCGCGATCGCGTGGTTTCGTTTTTTTGTGCCGCGCATGCGCGATAAAACCAAGGCGGGAATATCGCGCGAAGCCGCCGTCGGACAAATCGGCACCGTGATAAAGGCCAGCGGCGAGCACGTGCGTGGTTTTATCCGCTTTTCGGTGCCTCTACTCGGCCAGGAAGAATGGCCTTATATCTGCGAAACACAGCTTGGCGCCGGCGATCGCTGCAAGGTGATCGACGTGCTCGGCAATGCACTGCTAGTCGAAAAATTCTAAAGCCCATTTTATTAAAGGAGATATCAATGGCTTCGCTTCCTGTCTTGATCGCCATCCTCATCGCCATCGGCGTCACTCTCGCGAAGGGCGTACGCATGGTGCCGCAGGGATACAAATTCGTGGTGCAGCGGTTCGGTAAATTTCATACCACACTGCAGCCGGGGCTGAATTTTGTCATTCCGTTTATCGATGAAGTCGCGTACCGCGTTACCACCAAAGACATCGTGCTCGACATCCCGAGTCAGGAAGTGATTACCGAAGATAACGCAGTGATCATTGCCAATGCCGTTGCGTACATCAACATCATTAGCCCGGAAAAAGCGGTGTATGGCGTTGACAATTACACCGTTGCGATTCGCACGCTGGTACAGACGTCGCTGCGCTCCATCGTCGGCGAAATGTCGCTGGATAGCGCGCTGTCATCGCGCGACATGATCAAAGCGAAATTGAAAGCCGCTATTTCCGACGATATTGCCGAGTGGGGCATTACGCTGAAAACGGTCGAAGTACAGGACATCAAACCGTCCACTACCATGCAGACCGCGATGGAAGAACAAGCCGCCGCCGAGCGTGCGCGTCGCGCCACCGTCACGCGTGCCGACGGCGAGAAAGCTGCTGCCATTCTTGAAGCGGAAGGCCGACTCGAAGCTTCGCGTCGCGATGCCGAAGCAACCGTCGTGCTGGCGGAGGCCAGTCAAAAGGCGATCGAGAAAATCTCGTTGGCGATCGGCCAGAATTCGCTGCCGATGGTGTATTTGCTCGGCGAAAAATATGTCGCCCGACTTGGCGACCTCGCGGCATCACCCAATGCAAAGACGGTAGTGCTGCCAGGCGATATCCCAGGTGCGGTGAAAGGCTTGATGGGCGCGCTGAATTCACGCAGCTAATCCGACGGCCCTTCGGACCCATGCAAACAGGCCGTCGTGGCGGTCTTACCGGTAACGTGAGGAATTCGATTGATGTTACGCAAAGTTCGGCTGACGTTCTTGCTGTGCAGTCTCGGCGCGATAGCCGGCAGCTGGGCCGACAGCGATCTCGATCGCCTCAAAGACGCGCGTGGCGGTGCCGTGTCACTGCCTTCGCCGCCACCCGCTCCGGTTGAGCCGAAAAACAAACCCGATATTCATCGTTTTCCAAACTGTGCTTACCCCACTCGCGATTGGCGCTGCCAGCCGCATCCGAATAATCCTTACAACCGACGTCCGGTGATCGTGAATCAGATCAACACGACTCCGCCAGTGGAAACCACTAACCTGCGCGATGACTGGGACGGCTGCCGCACCGCGAAGCTCGGTGCTATTCGCGCCCGCGATTCCGGCGATCTCGATCGAGCGAATAATCTCGACGAATGGCTCTGGAAAAACTGTCGCTCGTACTCGGTCGAACTGCGGCAATTGGAGCAAGACGGCATGTAAACCCCCGTTTTTCACGGGATTTCTTGACAGCAGTTCCGAGCCAACCCTACGATTCGGCCATTCCCCTCAAGTAGCTTCGCATCCGATGCAACACATCCGCGCCCTGGTGAACGATGAGTTCAATCAGGTTAATAAGCTCGTCATCGAGCAACTGCACTCCAACGTTCCGCTGGTAGAAAATATCGGCCACTACATTGTCGATGCCGGCGGCAAACGGTTGCGCCCGCTATTAGTACTGCTCTGTGCGGGCGCGGTTGGCCCGATCGATCGCGAGCACACAACGCTGGCCGCTGTCATCGAATTCATCCATACCGCGACACTGCTGCACGACGATGTCGTCGACATCTCCAGCTTGCGCCGAGGTCGCGCCACGGCAAATGCAAAGTGGGGTAATGCGCCGAGCGTTCTGGTCGGCGATTTTCTCTATTCGCGTGCATTTCAATTGCTGGTCGCGCTGGGCAATATGCCGTTGATGCAATTGCTCGCGGACACCACCAATACCATCGCCGAAGGCGAGGTTCTGCAGTTGACCAAGGCCGGCGATCCAACGACGACGGAAGAGGCTTACTTCAAGGTTATCGAAAACAAAACCGCGGTATTGTTCGCGGCAGCGACGAAGGGGGCCGCATTGCTCAGCACCCAGCCAACGAATATCGCCGATGCCCTCTATCGCTATGGCTTGAATCTTGGCATCGCCTTTCAGCTGGCGGACGACGTGCTCGATTACCTCGGCGACCCCCAGAAAATGGGCAAAAACATTGGCGACGATTTAAGCGAAGGCAAGCCCACGCTGCCACTGATCACCACTATCCAACGCGGCAGCGACGAAGAAAAAGCTCTGGTTCAAGCCGCTATCACCGACCGGAATGCAGCGGCGATCGATGCCATCATCCGTGCGGTACAGCGCTGTGGCGCGCTCGAATACACCATGGAGCGAGCACGCCATTACGCGAACGAGGCTGAGCAGACACTGCAGGAACTGCCATCCTCCCAACACAAAGAAGCGTTATTGCGGCTCTGCAAACTGGCGGTTGATCGGGATCGGTAAGTGCCTTAGCGTCAAAATACTTGTGAACAATTGCGCATAGACAGAAAAAATTACAAAAGTGACGGCTTTTCGGCTTGTATGTCTTGCAATTCGCCACCTACAATGACTGTCGAATTTACTTACATATTCTTTCTCTCTAAAAATAAAGAATCTACCTATACATGCTCGCTCGCCCCGGCAAACAAACGCTACTCGTTGGCAGCCTCGCCCTGCTTCTCGCCGCCTGCGGTGGTGGGGGTGGTGGTGGATCATCGAGCCCATCATCGGCACCTGCGCCGGCACCGTCCCCCGCGCCATCTCCCGCTCCTTCGCCCAGCCCTGCACCTGCGCCCACTCCAGTCGCAACGCACAGTGTTCAGCTCAGCTGGAGCGCACCGGCAACACGTGCCGATGGCTCGCCGCTGGCCGTCAATCAGCTCGCTGGTTATAGGATCTACTACACCGCTACCGACACCCCCGCGAACGCGGATACCATGCTCCCGGTGAGTGGCGGCGCCACGACTTCACTCAAGGTTAATTTGCCCTCTGCCGGCGAGTATTCGTTCGCCATCACCGCCCTCGATCAAAGCGGGTTGGAAAGCTCCCTTTCTGCCCCTGTTTCTGTTTCCGTCCCATAGCCGACTGCGAACCAGTTCTCTGTAAAAAATCCTGACAATTCAATGTCCTGTCTTTTGCTTCCCGATTCATCTATGATTCAGGAACTTGCCCACAACTGCGCCCGCTAACGGGGCAGTGATTTCATCGTCGGACGCGCAATCGCGCCGAATAAGGCTCGCCCAACTGGCGGGGAGTTGAAGCAAATGTCGAAGGAAAAGGATTATCTGAAAATGGTGGAAAATACTTCCACCGCTTGGTCCAGCTTGCCCCCGCTGGTTCGACAATTAAAAGATGATGCACAAGTCGTTCTGCTCAACAATCTCGAAGATCTTTTCAGCAATTGCGATGATTTGTTTTTCGACCTTTCCAGCCGGGCCTCCAGCAACGCCGAACAAAATCTCTATTTCGAATCGATGCGCGAATTGCGTTTCAAGAAAGCCGGCGTTATTAACTCCTTCAAGCAAAATTTCGAACAGGGCTTTTTGGCCGTTGCACAGTCATCGCAACCGCGCAGCAATCCCACCGACGCTACTGCCGCTGAAAACCTGAGCCTGGTCCAAAACGATACGCTCGAGCAGGAAGTTGCAATATCGGGAATGATCGGTAAAGCGCGAGTCAATTGCCAAGAGGCGCTATATCACCTCGCCACCCGCCTCGATTATTTGATCCCTCGCGTCAACATCGATCAGGACAATAATCCGCTCGATCCAGAACATATATGCCGCGCATTTGCGAAAGCGTGTGAGCTGTTCGAGATCAACATCAAAGCCAAGATTATTATTTTCAAGCAATTCGATCGATTGGTCGCCAGCAAGCTGATCAAGGTTTATACCGCGGCGAATGAGTTGTTAATTAATTCCGGCGTTCTACCCAAAATCACGCGCGGGATTAATAAACAAGCCGATGTCGGTGTCGGCACCGACGCTGGTATGGGCGCAACCGCTGCCGAAGCGGCACTCGATGCCAGCGCGCAAGCGGCAGCACAACTGCAATTCGATTTCATCGAATTGAGCAATCTATTGGCGAGCATGCGCCGCCTCGGCCTCACGCGCATACCGAACTACAACGCTTACAGTGCCAATCCAGGGCCGGTAATGGCGAACACCGAGCTGCTCGCTCTTTTGACCATGCAGCAGCGGCCAATGGCGGATACCGGAGAAGCCGAGCCTATCGATATACGCCAGCTCGTGCAGTCTTTATTGGCAGCGAACAATCCCGAAACTCCACGCGCGTTGCAACAACCGGATGAGGATGTCATCAATCTGGTCGCGATGTTTTTCGATTTCGTGCTGGATGACCGCAATTTACCTGTGCCGATCCAAGCGCTGATCAGTCGATTGCAAATACCCATTCTGAAAGTCGCGCTGAAAGATAAATCGTTCTTCAACCAAGCGGGACATCCGGCACGCAAACTGATCAACGTCATCGCCGATGCCAGCCTCGGCTGGGATGAAGCCGAGCAGATCAAGAAAGATAAGCTGTACAACAAGATCTTCGACATTATCCAAACCATCAACGAGCAATACGCCGACAACGAAAAAGTGTTCGCGGAAAAGCTTGCGGAATTACAGGCGTTTATTCAGCAGGAACAACACCGGACTTCGCTGGTCGAGCGGCGTACCAGTCAATCGATTGAAGGTCAGGCCAAAACGCAACAAGCGAAATCCGTGGTGCAGCAATTGCTGTTCGCAAAACTCGAGAAGCTGCGTCTGCCACCGCCGATCACCGCCTTCCTGGTCGAACAATGGCAGCAGTTGCTCGTGCTCGTGCACTTGAAAAATGGCGAAGACAGTCCGGAATGGATCGAATCGATGCAAGTCGTCGACGATTTAATCTGGGCCTCGCAGAAACACGAAGATTCGCGCTCGCTGCAACGTCTCGGCAAAATCAAGCCCGAACTGCTGCAACGCATCGCGCAGGGCTTGACGAAAATATCGACGACCGCCGAAGCATCGCAAAGCTCGATTCGCACGATCGGCGAAATCCTCGATCAATTACAAAGCGAAGGACCGGTGCAATTCGAGTCGATCAGCGCCGAACAGGCTGTTGCACTTGGCCACACACCGGGCGCCGGCAGCAAAACCTGGCAGGAAATGACTGCGCTCGAACGGCAGCAGGCCCGCTATAAAGCGCTGACGTATGAGTTCATCAAAAAAGCCGATGCACTGCCGGTAGGTACGTGGATTTCATACGAAGACAGCCGCCGCGGCAAAATTCTTCGCTGCAAGCTCTCCACGAAGATCGACATTTCCGACACCTTTGTGTTCGTGAACCGCTTTGGCTTCAAGGTGATGGAAAAATCGCGCAAGGACTTCGCGTACGATCTACAACAACGCCGTGCGGTACCGCTCGAAAATGGTTTGTTGTTCGATCGTGCGATGGAAAATATCGTCGGTAACTTACGCCAGCTCGGCAAATAATTCTCAGATTCCGTGCCGGCGAAAGCCGATCTCCGCGACTATACTGTGGCTCTGCTTAATCAGCAGAGCCATTTTCATTTGGAGCCACTGCTCGACAGTGTTCCGCCAATATTCGAGTTGTCGCTGAACCCATGGAGCTAAATCAGATCCCATTTCTGAGCAACCTGATCGGCGGTTGCATTTTCTTCGTTTTTACCGCCGTGCTTGGCTACTTATGGTATCTGCGCAACGCACATAGTTCGCTGGTTCTTGCCGCCGCAGTAACCATGCTGTGGCACTTGGCATTCGCTGCCAATTACCGCTGGCTCGAACTCGATCCGCCAGTCCTGCTAATTCTGGAAATTGCTCGCGACGGTGCCTGGATCAGCGCGATGTTGAGCTGCCTTAGATTCAGCAGCGGAAAAATGCTGCCCTTGCGATTGCGCATCATTATTCATGGCATATGGATCGCCGCGCTGTTGGGAAGCAGCTATTTATTTATCGCCAACTATGCGCTCGTCTATGACAGCAAATCACTGGTATGGACCGGCTTGGTGCTCGGCATTGCGGGGCTGGTTTCAGTCGAACAGCTTTATCGCAATACGCAACAAAATCGCTTAATTAAATTATTGAGCGTCGCAATAGGATCGATGTTCGGTTATGACATCTATCTGTTTGCGCACAGCTTGATGTTCGCCCAACTCGATGCGGAATTATGGCAGGCCCGCGGCAGCGTAAATGCCCTCGCAGGCCTCTTCATGACATTGGGGGCCGGCGCCGTCGCTAATCGCGGCAGTCGGCCATCGCGATTAACACTATCGCGACCCGCAGTGTTCTACACCGCCAGCCTCACGGTAGCGGGCTCATTCCTCGCTTTGATGGCAATCGGCGGTTATTACGTGCAACTGTACGGCGGCAGCTGGGGCGCCGTCATACAAATACTCGTACTCTTCACTGCACTGATGGCCGTTGCCAGCGTCTTTGTTTCCGAAACCGCGCGTGCCCGCCTGAACGTCTGGATCAACAAACATTTCTTTCATCACAAATACGACTACCGCGTCGAATGGCTGAAGCTGATTAATTATTTATCGCAGCCATCAGGCGAGGAAAATTTCCACGAACGCGCCATTAAAGTCGTTGCCGCAATTTTCAAAAGTCCGAGTGGCGCGCTGTGGTTGCGCCAAGGACAACGCTACACCCCCATCGGTATTTATAACCTGCAACTTCCCAACATCAGTGTCGACGAACCAGTCGATACCGCATTTTGTCGCGCGATGAAAGATCACGAATGGGTGTTCTCGCCGCAATCGCCCGATAAAAATCGCCTTGGCTCATTGAACGATTTGCTGCCGGATTGGATTTACCGTATCGATAATTTATGGCTCGCGCTGCCGCTGCTCACCGAAAGCGATTTACTCGGCTTCATGATTTTGACGGCGCCCGAGCACGATGACTCGCTAACATGGGAAGACCTCGATCTATTGAAAACCGTTGGCCGCCAGGTAGCTTCGTATCTCGATCGGCATGAGGCCGCGGAAATGCTTGCCGAATCGCGGCAATTCGAAGCGTTCAACAAGCTCACCGCTTTTATCATGCACGACTTGAAAAATCTGATTGCGCAACAAGCACTGGTCGTTGAAAACGCTGCCAAGCATCGCGAGAATCCCGCGTTTATCGAAGATGCCATTCGCACTATCGATAATTCAGTCGGACGCATGAGCAATCTATTGCGCAAATTGCAACACAACGAATCCACCGAGCTACGCAGTCTCGAATTGCATCGCGTGCTGATGGAAGCGGTAAAAAAATGCAAAGAGCAAAAACCTGTACCATCACTGCGTTTGCAACAAACGGATCTGCGCGTGAACGCCGATCAGGATCGCCTGATCATGACACTGACACACATTATTAAAAATGCGCAGGACGCCACCGAAGCGAGCGGTTTTGTGGACGTCACTTTGCATAGTGAGGGTAACGATGCGATCATCACGGTCGAGGACAATGGCGCCGGCATGGATCAGGACTTCATTAAAAATCAACTGTTCCGCCCGTTCGTGTCCACTAAATCCGGCAAGGGCATGGGTATCGGTGCCTATCAAACGCGAGAATTCATCGCCTCACTCGGCGGCAAAGTCGCTGTCGATAGCGCGCCGGGTGAAGGCACTACCTTTATCATCGCCCTACCTCTTTCCAATTGATTCGAATCAATACGATGAGCAAACCCAAATCTGAACAAACGTTATTGATCGTTGAGGACGACACCGGCCTCAGCAGTCAACTGCGCTGGCACTTCGATCAATACCATGTGGTGATCGCCGCAGATCGTCCAAGCGCCATTGCAGCCGTGCGCCAATACGAACCTGCCGTTGTATTGCAGGATCTCGGTTTACCGCCGGATGAAGAAGGTGTTGAAGAAGGTTTTAAAGCGGTCCAGGAAATTACTCGACTGGCACCATCGACGAAAATTATTGTGATTACCGGCAATCACGATTATGAAAATGCCGTGCGTGCGGTTGCTCTGGGCGCTTACGATTTTTATCAGAAGCCGATCAATGCCGATACGCTAAATCTGATCGTCGAGCGCGCTTACAACATCTATCAACTGGAACATGAAAATCGTCGATTACTGGAGCAGCGCAGCTCTCCTCTCGCCGGTGTGGTTGCCACCGATCCGCAAATGCTGCGAATTTGTCGCACCGTCGAAAAAGTCGCGCCGACCAATCTTACTTGCACGCTGCTCGGCGAAAGCGGCACCGGCAAGGAAGTGTTCGCGCGCGCGATCCATAATCTGAGCCCGCGCGTGGATAAACGCTTCGTCGCCATTAACTGCGCGGCGGTACCGGAAAACTTAATCGAGAGCGAGCTGTTCGGTTACGAAAAAGGTGCATTCACCGGCGCCGGTAAGCGCACCATCGGCAAAGTGGAAACCGCGCACGAAGGGACTTTATTTCTCGATGAAATTGGCGATATGCCGCTATCGCTACAAGCCAAGCTGCTGCGCTTTTTGCAAGAGCGGGTGATCGAGCGCATCGGCGGTCGCGAAGAAATTCCGGTCGATGTGCGGGTTATTTGCGCCACCAATAAAAATCTCGAAGTCATGGTGGCCGAAGGTAGCTTCCGCGAAGATTTGTATTACCGCATCTGCGAAATCGTGATCAACATCCCGCCATTGCGCGAACGGCAAGGCGACAAAATTCTACTCGCTCGCCATTTTTTGCAGAAATTTGCCGAACAGCAGCAACGCAAGATCAATGGGTTTTCCACTGAGGCAGCCGAAGCGATCGAAGGTTACGCATGGCCCGGCAATATTCGCGAAATGGAAAACAAGATCAAGCGCGCGGTGATCATGTGCGAAGAAAAATTGATTTCACCGATCGACCTGGCATTAGTTACACCGAATGAACTTTCGATTAATTTACGTTATGTGCGCCAGGAAGCGGAGCGCATCGCGATCAAGCAAGCCCTATCGATGACCGATGGCAATTATTCCGCCGCAGCAAAATTACTCGGCATCACGCGCCCCACGTTGTACGACCTCGTCAAAAAATACGACATCAATATTCCTGGCGAATAACGTTCGCTTAAGCGCACTCATGGACTCTCGAACTCATGGCCACTCGAACTCATGGATTCTCTCACTCATCGAAAACCCGGTTGAAAACTTTCACATCATCCATCAAACCACTGTGTGCGATTATCCTCGCCGCCGCTTTCTTACAGGGTTGTGGCGGTGCGGAAAATGCCAGTATTAAGCAAGTAAAAACGCGGGAATATATCGATCGTGCTGAAAGCTATCGGCGACAAGGACAGTATCGCGCCGCCATCATCGAAGCACGCAATGCACTGCAGCAAAATCCGAACAATCGTGCCGCCATCACCGAACTCGCCGCGATTTTAAACGAACTCGGCCAAGGTAAACCGGCAGCCAAATTAATGGAGCCGCTCGCCGCCGATGCCAGCCGCGCCGAAGCACTAACACTTGCCCAAGCTTATTGGCTGCAGCATAAATACCGATCGGCGCTGGATTATCTTGCCCAACATGAAGCACGCCTGAAGCTAGAAACAGACGAACGTGCATTATTGATCCGCGCGCGCGCTGAACTTCAACTCGGCAATTTCGATGCGGCGCAAGCGCTGCTGACAAAAATACCTGCGACTAATATTACGGCCAACATAGAGCTCGCCCGTATTAGCGCAATACGCGGTGAGCGCGAAGCAAGCGACTCGCGGATTGCTCAGTTGCTCAAACAGAATCCAGATAATGTTGAAGTGCTGGCCGAAGCCGCACGCTTAGCGGAGCAACGTGGAGATCTCGCGCAAGCAGAAGATCTATTGAGCAAAGCATTAATCAATCTCGGCGAGACCGATATTCTGCTACCGCAAAAAGCCGATGTATTGCAGCGTTTGGTTACCACGCTCACCAAGCTGGGGCGCTCGAACGAGGCGCTGATATACGCGAAAACGCTCGCCGATGCGAATCCGGAAGGCTCGCTATTACAAGATAAATTCAAACAGGGTCTTGAGCTTTTTCAAGCCGGCAAGCTCGACCAGGCCGAACCTATTCTTACCGAGGTTTACAACGAATCGCATAACGATTCGGTCGGCACACTGCTCGGCATGATTCGCTATGCGAAGCAGGATTTGACCGGCGCCGCTAATTATTTATCCACGAATGTGGACCCCGAAGTCTCGCCCGATCTTGCACTAACTACATTGGCAGCAACGCAATTGCGGCTTTCCCAACCAGAAAAATTGTTGGCATTGTTCGACGCACCGGCGCGCGCGCGCATTAAAAATCCAATGCTAAAAATGCTCGTTGGCATCGCGTTGGTACAAACCGGTGCTAGCGGGGAAGGCGAGCGATTGATTGCCGCCGCCGAGACCGAACAACCGGACAATCCGGCGATTGCCGCTACGCTCGCGCGCTACTATTTAATTACGAAGCAATCCGACAAAGCCATTTCGGTGCTACAAACCGGTCTCAAGAGCCATGGCGATGATGGGCTGCAGCGCTTGTTGATTGTTGCTTTCGTCACAGCTAACAAAGCAGAGCAAGCGATTGCAACAGCGCGCGAACTGGCAAACTCTAAACCGCCAAAAGTCGAAAACTGGTGGACGTTAGGGCGCACCGCTTTATTATTGAAGCGCTTCGACCTGGCTGACTCTGCGCTGCAAAGTACGCTAAAGCTGCAACCGGATTATTTACCGGCTCAGCTGGATATGGCGCAGTTGCAATGGCAACGCAAACAGCCGGATCGCGCCGAAGCACAATACCGCGAAATTCTCCAGCAACATCCCGATAATATCGGCGCATTGAAAGGGTTAATTGCAGTTTTCGGCGCAAACTCCGTTCAGGCCGATATCGACAAGACCGTCTTATCCCTTGCAGATAACGCCAATGCGCGTGCAGCCCTGGCTGAATATCATCTTCGCCATCAGCAACTTGATTTAGCAGCGCAATTACTGGATGCAATCCCGGACGCGGATGCCCGTAGCTATCCCTCTCAGTTAAAACAGGTATTGGCGCGCGCCAATGCAGCGAGAGCACTGCAGGCTCGCAATTTCGAGGAGGCACGGAAATACGCGCTCAGTGGCTTGAAGATTAATCCGCATAACGCCGATCTGCTCGTATTGCTCGCACGCGTTGAACTTGGCGCGGGCAAGCCGGATGAAGCCCGAAAAATTGCCGCGCAATTAACCTCACAATCGGCCGCACCCGAGGTGCTCGAATTACAGGGCGATTTGGCAACGCTGGATAAACAAGATAAAGCGGCAGCTGCGCTCTATCGCTCGGCATGGGCGAAAGCGCCGAATAACGGCATCGCAACAAAACTCTACCAGCGACTGCAGCAGACCAATAATGGCGAAGAAGCGGCTCGCTTTCTTACGGAATGGGAACAGCGGCTTCCCGATAGCGACACCGTTTGGATGCTGCACGGCTTACAACAGCAGAAATCCGGTGATGCGAAAAGCGCGATAACCGCGTATGAAACCGCGGTTGCACGTAACCCACAAAACGCTGAAGCGCTAAATAACCTGGCGTGGCTTTACGGCGAAGCAAAAGATCATCGCGCCATCGCTACCGCGCAAAAAGCGGTGGATATTGATCCAAAAGCGCCAGCAATTCTCGACACCTACGGCTGGCTACTCGTGCAGAATGGGCAGAAAGCACAGGGCATTTCGATTTTGCGCGAAGCCGCGCAGCTGGCTCCGGCATCGCCTGAAATTCAGACGCATCTGAAGACAGCCGAAGGTAAGTAAATCCACTTATAGGAGTTCCTCTTCTTCACAATGAAAAGAGGAACCCCGTCTCATTGACCGAAATTTCCGCGCGATATTGCGAGGCCGCCCTCGCTTGATGACCTATACACCCTCTACACTTTTTCGCGACAAGATAATTTTCGGTTGAGGCACATAGTAATGAATCGCTTTTCTTTTTCCCCTTCGATCAAATGGCTGCCAGTTTTATTCCTTGCCAGTGTTGGCGCCGCGAACGCTGCCTCCGAGTGCGACAACTGGCAACAAGCTCATCCCGAATGGTTGTGGTGCGACGACTTCGAAGCGACCACAACGCTGAATCAGCGTTATGAAGATATCAGCACCACCGGCATGTCGGTGATCGGCGGCGATGGCATGAGCGGATCGAAAGGACTGACCCAGAAATACACCAAGGGACAAGTTGAAGCAGGTTGGGTGGTCAAATATAAAGCTGATGGCTTTCCCGACCATGTGTTTTATCGTTACTACCATAAGTTTGGCAGTGGCTTTACCAGATTCCCACAAAAGACCTCGCGCATCGGCTATCGAAATCACTCCACCTGGACCGAGATTTTTCGCGATCACACTTGGCTAACCGGTAATGGCACGGTAACCGCCGATGTACTTGCGAAAAACAGCACTCAAACAAACAGTACTAGCTGGCTGCCGCTGGCCAGTTCGAACTATTCATTTGCTTCGCATTTGAATGAATGGGTGGCGATTGAAGTAGAACTTAAACTGAACACACCGGGCAAAGCCGATGGCTATTACCGCACTTGGGTAAATAATCAGTTGGTCATCGAACGGTTGAATGTCGATATTCGCGGCAATACCAGCGATAAAATCAATGAGGTGATGCTCGATACCTACTGGAACGAGTCGGCACCTGCCGCGTTAAACCGTTACTACGATAATTTCGTTATTTCGACGCAAAAAATCGGCTTAGTAACTGCGGCATCGACAACCTCACCGCCCTCCGCGCCCGACAACGTTACCGTATCGGCGAATTAAGTACCTTCTTAGTTCTTATAATTGGGATCGATCGTTGCGGCAAAGTGCTCGGCGATACGATCCCAATTGTATTTTTCATCGACAAACTTCTTGCCATTCGCACCTAGGCGCTGGCGCAGCTCTGAATCAAGCAACAAGCTGAGAGTTTTTTCTTTCAGCGTTTCGTGATCGTCTGCGATCAACACAGACTCGCCATCTACCGCCAACACGCCACCGTTCGCAATGCTTGAAGCAACAATCGGTCGCGCCGCGAACATTACCTCCAGTAACTTATTCTGCTGCCCAGCTCCCATCGCCATCGGCATCACAAACACATCGATCGCATTCACATACGGCCAAATACAATCGATGGTTCCAGTAAACGTAATATCGGGGTCCTTCGCATAGTCGAGCAATGAATGATCTGGATCGCGCCCGATAATGTAGAGCGATAGATCGGGTACTTTTTCCTTAAGATCCCGATACAACACCACCAACCGATGAACCGCATCGATATTAGGCCGATAGCTCATATTGCCGAGAAAACCGATGGACGGAGACTTTAATGCAAGCTTCTGCGGTGTGTAATCGTCGATCAAAATGCCATTGGGCGATAGCTCAAGATCACTCCTCTTCGTCAACGATTTAACTTCAGCAAGATCTACCGGCGAGATAAAAAAGGCAGCCTTAGCCCTGTTAATTATTGCCGCCTCCCACCGTTTGGCTTTGGCAATTTTAAGTCGTGCCATTAAATCGGGGAGTGGTAGCGACCGCACCGTGTGCAATGATGAAGAATCGATACCATCGACGATCAAGCGATGCTTGCTTAAATAAGGCAAGCACTCATGCAATACATGATTCTGCGTTACCCACACCACCGCATGATATTTTTCCGACAATACCGATTTGAATTGCGCTGCCATCGCTTGAGCGCCGTAATAATAATGGCCAAACGGCACGCCCACAGGTGAAATACGGTGTAGTTGCGCATAAATCCGATGCGATAAGGATGGTTGAACATTAATGCGCCGGAGTGGAATTACCCGTTGCAGTTTGTGTTCCAGCTCGCCCACATTGGTGGCAGCTTTGTCATCGTCGACTGTCATTGCCAGATCGATATCAAATCTTTCACATAAGCGAAGCAATAATGGGTAATAACGCAGAGCGATACCATTTTTGCGCGGTGGATAGGGCGACTCCGGCATTACTACAAGAACTTTTGCTTTCATGCTGCGGCGGAACCTTGTTTTCGTAAAAGCTCATTATAAAGGTCGAGATAATCCAGGTATTTTCGGCTGATGTCGTACTCGCGCTTCACATATTCGGCTGCCGCTTCGGAGCGAATTCGCATGGCATCCGCGTCCAGTAAAGATTTAGCGATGGCCTCCGCATACCCCTGCTCGGTATGAACATGTACTAAAGTCGCCAATTCGCCGTCTCGAGTTACCTTGGTGATACCACCAACTCCATGCGCAACTATCGGCACTTTCAACACCATTGCCTCGAGTAACGTCATAGGCAACCCTTCGTGATCAGACGGCATGATCAGCAAATCCATTTGCGCCAACATCGGATGCACGGGATCGAGGGCCCCGGTGAAGGTAACCCGATCGCTAACGTTCAGGTCATTCGCCAACGTTATTAACTGCGCAGCCAATGGGCCATCGCCGATAACGTACAGGTGCAATTTCGACTCGCGTAGCAGTGATAGGGCCTTAAGCAATAAATCTTGTCGCTTCACCGGCACCAGGCGACCGACTATTGCCAGCTTCGAGCCCTGCGCTTCCAGATCAAGCGTCAGTGGCAGCGCGGCCATCGCTTTAACATATTCAATATCGATAGCATTTTCGATAACGTGAATTTTTTCTATTGCAAATGTTTTCGCCAATACCATTGCGAGCTGATTGGAGACCGCGATGATGGCCTGTTGCCAATGGCGCCCCGCAAAACGATCCAGCCACTGGAATATATGCTTGTGTATTTTCCAAAGCGGTTCATTGATTTCACTGGCACCATGAGCAGTGCGCAACGCCGCCGCTTTTTCGGTTAACCTGTTCGCCAATCCTGCTAAAACATTTTCCTTGTGGCCGTGAGTATGAATCAATGTTGGCTTTGTCTCGCGTAGATGCCGCATTAACTTCCGCAACAGCTGAGCGCCAGAACAAGTCGACTCATCCAGAATCGTGACCGTAACACCTTCGTGAGTAAGTCGTTGCGCGAGAATACCCGGATTGAACAAAACGACCCTGACATCGATGCCTTGCTTAAAAAGCTGCCGGCAGAGATAAAAGAGTTGCACCTCGGCACCAGCCCATAAATCACCGGACGCAATATGCAGTACTCTTAACGGGGTCCCGGCTGGGCTCACGCGTTGGTCCTCTCATTTTCAATTCTCGACGGGAAAATATAGACGATGATCCACGCGAAGTTGATAGTTGTGGATGCGGACAAGAACGCTACACGGAGCTGCAAAGTGGCCAGCCTATGATCCATCGACTAAACTAGCGCCAGCGATTATGCCCACCCCCAAAATCATCCACAAGAGCGAGCACGGACGTTGATGCAGCTTATTTTTTGGTTGTCACTGTGCGGAGCTTTATACAGCTATTTTCTGTATCCGCTGATTCTGATGTTGATTCCAACCCGCCGCCCTACGCTGGCTGTTACTACTGCCGATAAGCCAACGGTCAGCTTAATTATCACCGCTCACAACGAAGCCACTCGTATTGAAGAAAAACTCGCGAATGCACTTGCGATAGATTATCCGGCCCATTTGCTGGAAATTGTGGTGGCCTCCGATTGTTCAACCGATGCGACCGAAGACATCGTCCGCTCATATAGCGATCGCGGTGTAAAGCTGGTGCGCGCCGATGAGCATAACGGCAAAGAATATGCGCAATGGCTTGCGATCCAAGCAGCCGCTGGCGATATCCTGGTCTTTTCCGATGTCGCCACTCAAATCCCGTCGGATTCCATTCAGAAAATTGCCGATAAATTTGCCGACTCAACCATTGGCGCGATATCCAGCGAAGATCGCTTTATTTCAGAGAATGGCAGCATCGCCGGCGAAGGGGCTTACGTAAAATACGAAATGTGGCTGCGCGCGCTAGAGTCGCAACGAGGCGGACTTATCGGCTTGAGTGGATCATTTTTCGCAGCGCGCAAGCAAATTTGCCAAACGTGGGATACGCAGTCTCCCAGCGACTTCAACACAGCGCTCAATTGCAGCCGACAAGGTTTTATTGCAATTTCATGTCCGGATATTCTTGGGTATTACAAAGATATCAAGGACCCGCAACGTGAATATCAACGCAAGGTGCGGACGGTCATTCGCGGCATTACCGCAGTCAGCCGTCAACCGAGTGTGCTCAACCCCGCTCGATTGGGTTTATTTTCATTCCAAGTCTGGAGCCACAAAATCATGCGCTGGGCGGTACCATGGTTTTTGCTGGCCCTATTCATTGCCAGCATTCGACTTGCAGGAGATGGCTGGTTCTACACACTCGGATTACTATGCCAGCTTGCGGCTTATGGGGTAGTGATTGCCGCGTGGCGTAATCCATCGCTGCTTGGCAACACACTGATCAAACTAATGTATTTTTTTATCCAAGTTAATTTGGCCATCGCCGATGCCACCGTCTCCTTTCTGTCAGGCAAACGCATGACGGTGTGGACACCCTCTCAGCGATAATCATGGCATTAACCGCATTGCGCCCGACCGGAAACCGCATTCAAGCGCCAGCGCGATATGCGGCAACGTTACCGACTCCATCCGGGTATCGTGCGGCATGGTTAGACTCCGGCACTTCCGCGTTGGCGCTCGCAATATTCGCAGCTAAAGCGCGCGCGTCATGCCGTCCTAATCAAGAAGTCATCTTGCCCGCATATGGCTGCCCGGACCTAGTAGCCGCAGCGCAATATGCCGGAGTTCGCGCAGTTCTTGTCGATATACAGCCTGACTCACCGCTATACGATTACCCACTACTGCAGGCTGCAATTTCACCGAATACCATCGCTATTGTCGCTGCAACGCTCCTTGGTATCCGCCCCAATGAAGCAAAGCTGCGCGAGATTATTGGCGACCGCCCAATCGCATTAATCGAAGACAGCGCGCAATGGTTTCCGCGCGATAATTCGCAAACATTTTTTGGCGATTCGGTAGTCGTGAGTTTCGGTCGCGGCAAACCGGTGAATTTGCTCGGAGGCGGCGCATTATTCACGCGCGATGAATTGCCCGCCGAAGTACTCACGCATGTCCAGAATATTGCAGAGGGCAATTTTGCACAGATAAAACATGAGCTGCGACGGCTCACGTATAACACGCTGATCCAACCGGCCGTATACAACGCGATAGAACGAGCGCCCTTCTTACACATTGGCGTCACGACTTTTCATGCGCTGCAAAATATTCATGCAATGACGCCGAGCATTAAACGGCTGCTAGACAGCAATCTTCAGCAATACGCCTCACAAGATCTACGCATACAGCAGCAATGGCGAGTAGCGCTGGGATCGTTACCGCCGGGTATCATGATCGATCTCTGCCAAGCGCACGACATCGCAGAAGATATTGCACTCTTGCGCTATCCGATCCTTATTAAAAACCCGCTCAGACGCGATGCGATTTATGCCCGCTTACGTGACGAGGGCCTAGGCGCATCGACAATGTACGGGCAACCATTGATCGGCATTGAGCACGTCGATAGTCATGCACGCTTGTTTGCGGACGACAAGAACGCAGCAGATTTCTCAGCGCGTCTATTAACCCTACCCACACACAAAGCGGTGTCATCGCAGACCATTGCACAGACGATCGACATTATTCGCGACTGTATATCCAATGACTGACATACAACCGATGCCAAACCGCAAACTGCGGCTGCTGCAAATTACTCACGACCTGGATCTCGGCGGGTTGCAACAAGTCGTCTATAACTTATGCCGTACCATCGATCGATCGCAGTTTGAAATATCAGTGTTGTGCTTACGCGAAAGAGGTTGTTTTGCCGCCGATGTAGAGGCCTTGGGCATACCGGTTTATTTGCTCGAGCAAAAAGCGAACGGTGCTGATTATCTGGCGTTTCTAAAAGTCGCGCGCTTACTGAAACAACTGCAGATCGATGTCATACATACACACAACACACAGCCGTTTTTTGATGGCACGCTCGGCGCGCTACTAGCGGGCGTAAAAACAATTGTCCACACCGATCACGCCCGCAGCTTTCCCGACAAAACGCGTTATATGATCGCTGAATGGCTGATGTCTCAATTCGCTTATAAAGTTGTCGGCTGCTCCGAACATACGTCCCGGCAACTGATCAAATACGAAAAAATTTCTCGACGAAAAATTGTCACCATTCCAAACGGGATCGATGAATCGCGCTTTCAAATAACCATCGACAAACAGCAAAAGCGCAGCGAGCTAGGCATAACCAAATCAGGACCCATTCTCGGCGTCGCCGTCCGCTTGAGCGAGCAGAAAGGTATTACCTATTTGCTAAAGGCAATGCCCGCCATCCTGGAAAACCATCCCGATGTCACCTTGGTTATCGCTGGCGATGGCGATCTAAAAAACGAGCTTGAGACCGAAGCCGCGGCTCTCAACATCGCAGATTCGGTTATATTTGCCGGCGCGCGCAGAGACATCCCAGAGCTGCTGCAGCTATTCGATATGTATGTCATGCCTTCGCTTTGGGAGGGTCTGCCGATGATTATTCTGGAAGCGATGGCGGCCGGATGCCCCATCGTGGCAACCGATGTCGGCGGGAACGGCAGTGCAGTAATCGATAACCAAACGGGCCTTTTAGTAAAACCTCACAACTCCGATATGCTGGCGGAAGCTATCAACCGCTTGTTATCACAACCCGAATTGCGGGCGCGTCTAACCGGTGCGGCCGCTGAATTATTCCAGCGTCAGTTCAGCGCACACAGCATGACGAGACGTTATGAAAAACTTTATCTGCGAAAAGATTAACTGACTGTGAAAATACTTTGGCTCTCACATTTGATTCCATATCCGCCGAAAGGCGGGGTGCTGCAACGCTCATACAATTTAATCCGTGAACTCGCCAAATACCATGAACTCGATCTACTCGCGTTCAATCAGCGCGGCCTGATCGGCAATTTATTTCCCACGGTCGAGCAAGGTATTGCCGAAGCCAATGTTGCGCTGGGCCAAATTTGCAAACGTCATCGCTTCTTTGAAATACCCACTGAAACTCAGCCGGGCGGAAAATATCGCCTGGCGCTCAAAAGCCTTATCACAGCACCCTACAATATCAACTGGCTTACATCCGACGAATTTAGCGACGCAATCCGGCACTGGACTAGCGATAAGCATTACGATCTCATTCATTTCGATACCATCAGCCTTGCGCCATTTTTGAAGGATATTCCAGGCAATGTGGCCACCGCGCTGGATCATCACAATATCGAATCGCATATGCTATTGCGGCGATCGGAAAATGAAAAAAATCTGCTGAAAAAATTCTATTATTTGCAGGAAGGCGTTCGTCTTCAGGCATATGAAAAAAAATACTGTCCGCGATTTTCTCTCAACATTACCTGCTCCGACGTCGATACCGAACGGTTAAGGCAGATCAGCCCCGCCAGCAAGGTTGAGACTGTGCCTAATGGTGTAGATACCGACTACTTCAAACCGGGCGTTGAAACGCCAGGATTAAAATTGGTATTTGTCGGACGATTGAACTGGTATCCCAATCGTCAAGCCGCAAATTTTATTGCTACCGAATTATGGCCCGCGCTAAAGCAAAAATGGCCTGACATTCAATTCGATCTTGCTGGCTCGAATCCGCCTGAATCGGCATGCAAACTGGCTCAGCAAGACCCGAACTTTCGTGTGCATGGATTTGTTGACGATATGCGACCCCTTGTCACGGCAGCCACCGCCTATGTATGCCCGATCAGCGATGGCGGCGGCACGAAGCTGAAAATTCTCGATGCATTAGCATTGGGCAAAACTATCGTCGCGCATCCGGTGGCCTGCGAGGGCATTGCCGTGACGCCGAATAAGGATGTGCTGTTGGCAACCTCGGTTGCCGATTACATTACTCAACTTACGCGCATCTTCGATAATCTTACTTATCGAGAAGAGCTGGCTTTGGCCGCCAGAAAATTAGCCGAAGACTGTTACAGTTATTCATCGATCGGAAAGTCAACTTCGCACTTATACCAAGCAGCAGCGGATCGTGTCCCAGTGACGGGTGCTCCTAAATGAATCTTCATCCGTTGAAAAATCTCGTCGCCGATGCGATTGGCACATTTATCGATCTCGATGCACAGATATTGCGGAAGGCTGAAAACTATATTCTTTGCTTTCATCGTATTGTTTCAACGGAAGAAGCTGCGCAGCATTGCCTTCATCATTCGATGTGGGCGTCGCCCGAAACCTTCGAGAACGTCATCAACTGGCTCCAAAATATCGGAGAAATTGTGAGTCTCGATCAGATGATGGCCGAAGTAACCACACCGAATAGCAAGCCAAAATTCTGTCTGACCTTCGATGATGGTTGGATAGATAATTACACCATCGCCTTCCCACTTCTGCGCAAATATCAATTACCTGCAACCATCTTTCTCGCGACGGATGCAATTAACACCGGCAATTTATTCTGGGCTGATGAATTCATCGAAAAAACACATTTGCTGTTTAATGGTATTAACCAGAAAGCCATCTCTACATGGCTGGCGACACAACTTCCAGAACCACTCGACTATGCGAACCAACCTGGCTCAGAGCTGTTGAATTCGATTCTTGAGGCATTCAAACGCCTCGAAGAAGTCGATCGCCAGAAAACAATATTGGCGTTTTATGCCGAGTTTGGAATAACCGCCGAGAAAATCCGAGGCCAGTTAATGGACTGGTCTCAAATCCGCGAAATGAGCGCACACTACATCGATTTTCAATCGCATACTCATACGCATAAAATTTTTGTTCGCATACCTGAGCAGGAAATGCTGGATGAACTCCAGCTATCGAAGCGCATCATCGAGGAAACCCTTGAAAAGCCTTGTATTCATTTTTGCTATCCCAATGCACGCTATGAACTAGATAAAGTGCATGTGGTAGGACAGGCAGGATATAAATACGGTTACAAGATTGATAACGAACCGCTGCGGCAGCCATTCAATCCCTATCTGGTGCCGCGCATATTGGTTTGCGAAAACTATCTTCGAAATCTCAATTATTTCAAATTGCGACTGCTTGGCTTACCGGTTTATCGGGTGAGATGAGCGCAAAAGATTACCGCAGCGTCCAACTTGTGTTCTGCTTACTTCATCCACATCCAGCAGGAGACCTGTGAAATGTCATTTGCATAAAAAAATTTATACTCTCCAAGAAGGATCAAGAAATGGACAATGCAGCAAAGAGGCTACGCCCGATAAAAAGCGGACGATTTTCCTCAATTGACCTATATAGCAAGGGATTTTTCTTTATTACTCTTATCTCATTAATAGGTGCCGCAATCGCAGCCTACTACCGTTTTAAATTAAACGGTTTAGGGATTGATGACGCGGATATTTTTTTTGTTTATGCGCGCAATTTTGTTGATGGCTATGGTTTTGTCTACAATCCCGGCGGTGAACACGTTGAAGGCTTCACGTCCATATTATGGACCTTCATCGTATGCTTAGGGTTTTCGCTATTTAAAGACCCAAAATTATTCCTGGTGACTACTAATATATTATTCCTGAGTTTATCGATAACTCTTGTGATGATGATTCTTCGCGAAAGACTCTGCAATGCCAACACCACCACAAAAATAATAGTCGGCATTCTATTGCTCATATGGTGTCTGTCTTCTCCCGAATTCATTACCTGGCAAATTCATGCCCTCATGGAAACAGCTTTATGGACTTTCAGCTTAACCCTATGCTTTTTTTCCTGCTTCCAATTGGCAAATAATTTCTCAAAAATCTACTGCAACCTATTATCCCTTGGGTTGATCATTTTAAATTTAACGCGGCCAGAAGCCCTTGCATTTTCTGCATTGTTTCTTAGTTTTTATCTAATCATATTAGGTTCACACCAAAGAACTTTCTCTCCACCATCAAATCTAGTAAAAATCTCACCTATTATTGCAACCATCACAATTTTATTATTAATCTTTGTTCTTCGATATTTTTATTTTGGTGAGTGGTTACCAAATACCTATTACGCCAAAGTTGACTCAAATAAAATATATAATCTGGTGCATGGAATTCATTATATTCTCGACTTCTTTATCGAGAAGCCCGCTATTTGCATGGCAATACTTGCAGCCATGTTGCTTTTATTGAGCGGGATCATTTCTGTGATAGAAACCCGTATAGTCAGCGCAACGAATTTTCAAGATGCTTTCATTGGCTGTGTCTGCCTAGCATCATTTTCAATTCCCCTCCTAGTGGGCGGAGATCATTTCTCGGGATTTCGTTTTTTACAACCTTTCTGGCTATTCTATTTTATTCCCTTGGCAATTCTGATATTCAAAATATCTAATCACGTACCAAGAAGCATCAATAGATTAATACATGGGCTACAAGCTACGACGGTTGTCATAATGATAATTTTTCTAATGGTTATCAATCATCGCGCTAATTGGTTGCAGCCTAACAATCTTGGCCTCGTTCATGACTTCCAGTTATCCGAGGCTCAGCGCAAACTTGGCTGGGAGCTCAATAGATTATTCCCAGTCTCAAACAAGCCAAGTGTTGGGGTATCCGCAGCGGGTGGATTCAAATACATGTATGACGGCGTGGTCATTGATCTGATGGGTTTAAATGACCGAACAATTGCTCATTTACCGGGAAAGCGCCAAGGGATCAAGGACCATGCAGCGTTCAATACCTCTTATTTTTATAAAGTCCAACCAGCATTCCTAGAGCCAAACACATGCGACCACATTGATGGCAATGCGGCATTTGTACCAACAGATTTCGAGATGAGCATTTATAAAAAGTTGTTTGCTGAAGATAAATTTAAGCAGCAATATAGCTATGTGAAACTAAAGCCTAAACCAGACTCAACTGCGGTTTGTGCTTTTGTGCGTAATGACGTTATTCTAGCCATAACAACACTGCACCCATTCGCATTTGAAGTTATTTCAAATCACTCGAGCATCTAGAAAAATTTCGGAATGAATTAATGAGCTTTAAGCAAAAAAATCGGACGCCGAGGGCAGCCTCCTCCAGACTTTAATTTTGATTAACTGTATATATGGAGCTGGATAAAAAGAGCAGCTATCAATCTGCTAAGGATCGCCGTGATGTTAATTAATTAATAAAAAGGCCGCCAATTGGCGGCCTTTTTGTTTGGCTAATTATTATTGGACTGGTTGCACATTCAAGCTTGAAGGTGCAGCCGGGGCACTGGTGGTTGTCGGCGGCGGCGTTGTTGTTGTCGTGCCACCGATAAAGGTATCAGCGATAACAACATCGGTACGCCATATGTAACTTGTTGATTGAAACGCCTGACCGCCGTTTGTTGCGGACATCCCGAGCTGGAACGCGTCGATATAAACCTGACTCCACCCATCTGGCGAAATCTTAACGTTGGTTCTGCCCATGATTTTGGTGCCATCAACCCACATTTCCGCCGCACCATCCGCATTGTTAGGCGAATTCATTTTTAAATGCAGTTGCACCGTCTTTACCGTGCCAAGCGGAAAGGTGTAATTGGCCATCGTAATAGTGTTGGGGTCACCTGGCTGTGAGGCGCCATAACCTTGAATGTTGAGACCTACCGAGTTACATGGCTGCACTCCTGATGGGTTGGTATTCCCAAACCCGCCGTAAAGGTCAACAAATGGAAATGAAGCACCGCCGTACTCATTTGCGCGATATGCGGTAATACGCCAGTCCTTTGATGGGCCGCAATCAAAGGTGCTTGAGCGGTACTCTTTCCACTGAACGTAAATTTCTTTTGGGCGGCTGGTTCCATTTGTATGTGAGGGATCGAATTTATGCGCCATCACATCCAAATCGTCAGATCGGACATATTGAATGCGATACGCTTTTTTGTTCGAGTCCGCCGGCCATGTATCGATGGCGCCATGGCCACTTGCCCAATCAATATATTGCCATTTGCTGCCTAATTGCGATTGCACTGTGGACTGCAAGGTAGTCAACAGCGACGACCAGGTATAGCCAGATTTGAAATCGTCCGAGAACAGAGTGGTGGCGGTTGCCAGTCCCGGCGCAGCTGCGGCGAGTTGCAGCAGTAGAAGTCCTTTTAACGTCTTATTGCCGCGGAATGTAAATTTGTTCATATGTACCTCTACATTAGGAGATGTAACTATCGTCACCGGGATCTGCTCGCGAACATGCGGGCTATTTCTTCCCCAGACAATTTTTTATCCTAGCTAGATAACTGCAATCTCCCTGCCCAAGCTCTTGCATGATGTTATTTAAGGCGCCACGAGCCCAAAATTCCATTTGCAAATGTGCGGAATATGCTATGGCTCACAAAGTACTTGATCTTATAGGTATTATTCCTGACACACTGAGCGCGACTCGCAGATCAAATATTCGCCCCGCCAACTCAATGTGTGAAATAAGCCACACTTTAATATCGCTTGACTGGTAGGCCCCTCTAGGCCCAGGCATCGCCCAATCTAATTGATACTTGTAAACTTAGGTTCGAATATCTTTATTTGATCAACGCTACCATACGCTCCGCTATCGATGACCAATTGTACTTTCTGATCATTAGCTCCCGTCCATTTGCTCCCATCTGAGCCCGCAAGCCGGGATCTCGAAGCAACGTAATAATTGCGTCTGCGTACTCATCTATATTTCCAGCCCGGCAAAGGAATCCGTTGTTCTGGCCTTCGATTACCTCTATCGCACCGCCTTGCGCAGTAGCGACAAGCGGCAGACTGGCACTCATTGCCTCAGCCAACACGTGAGGAGATCGATCGAATCGATGCGGTAAAAAGAACAGTGCTGCCTTTCTGAAATAATCAGTTAATATCTGCTTATCGTAAATCGGTCCTAAAAATTCCACCGGCGTGTTTTTGCCAATTGTCATTCCGCTGGAGTCCTTTCCAATAACGACAAAGCGGGCATTCGGAATTGCTTTGCGGACGACCTCTGCGGTCTGCATCAAAAAGTCCACACCTTTACGATGAAAATCATTGGAGACGTGCAGAACGAGAGGTTCCTTTTCCACCTGTGCCAAGTCTTCATCCATTAAATTGACACCGCATGGCCCCCACCCAACTGTGATTACTTTTTCCGGTGATAGCGCATGAGACTCCAAGGTTTGCGCGCGGGCCCATTCAGACATACAAAAAATCGCGCCCGCTGCCTGATAGGTTAAAAATTGCATTTCAAGCGACTTCTTCCGTCGCAAAAAGACGCTTTTACGCTCTCCAGGCAAGTTCTCCAGTGAACGGCTTTGATCGATATAGGTGTAGTAAGGTATCGCACGTGGATCGCGCGAAAAGAACGGCTGGAACCAGCTACCCCACATCAATAAAGCTTCTGGCTGCTGTTCCAGCGCCGCGATTTTTCTCTGCAATACGAGCCGACGCCGACGTTGAACCAATGGATGAAGCTGATAGTTACCCCACCACTCGGATTTGGGCCACGCAAATGACAACCCTGCAGCCATATACTTCGTGAAAAAATCGATCTCATCAAAGTCGAGTGTCGCTTCCACATCTGTTATTTGCGCCAGCGCTTCGAACAAATGTCGCTGACGCGGTTCATTTCCAGCAAGACAAAGTTTCAGCGACATTCATAAAATCCTTCACAAGTAATTGATCAAGCAGGAAGCCATATTTTAAGCGTGCTCGGATTCACCAATTTTTTTGGCGTATTTTCCGGAGTAAAGAACCATTAGCAGCAACCCTAGACAATAGGGCATTACATTGTCTGGCTTCAGTCCAAAAATTCGATAGTTTCCATGCGCGCTGTATAAAGCTGCCACTAACGGAAGCGCGCCTACCAAGATTTCGATGCGCAGAACCTGCGCTAACACTCGCTCATATACGGTTTGCCACCAACCGCTGAACAGCGTGGTATCTTCGCGCAATTTGCTCGATAACAGCATCGCTATTAACAGTATGTAAATTAAAAAACGCCCCCAGTCGTGCGCAATGACAAAAAGCGGCAGCGAAAAGGGAAAGATGCATAGGAAACATCCGATCAAATTCCGGTCCTTAAAGAGCTTAGATAAAAGCAGCAGCCCGACAACGGGGAACGCAAAAGCCCCGATGGTTTTGCGAATCATAATGAGGAAATCATAAGGCGACCCAAAATAAGCCTGCGCTTCTCTTTGCAGCAAAACCATATAAGACGGCAACGCATCGAGAGGTGCATGATAAATAGAATTGTCTTTCAGCAACAATCCGGCACGGCTTTCAACGAGCGGTTGATTACTTAAAATCACCGTGAATAAACCGCCAGTCACCACGAGCGTCATCGCTAAAAAAGGTAACGAAATTTTTCTCTGATGAGAAAAGCAATGAATGAGATAAATTGCCGGTACAAATATAAATAGAGATGCCTCATGTATCAGCAACATAAGAATGGAAATTACGCAGGCCAATATCACAGAAAAAATAACTGGAAGGACGCCCGCTAAAAAAAAGTAAGCCAAGCAAAGAAGAAAAACAATATGAAGCGGATCGCCGGCCACCTCGAAAAACACAGTGGTTGTTGGACCAACCAACAATACGATGAAAACAAGATACCAATTCGAAGATTGAACATATCGAGAAAAATATTTTAAAAGAACAAAAGCAGGTGCCAGTGCAGCAATGATAAATGCGATGGCATTCAATATCCGATAATCCAGTATGCCGCCGCTAATTGAGCCGACAATGTGGCCAAGTAGCGCTCGACGATGATAACCATCGGCAAATGAAATCAGCCAAAAATTAGTCCAATAAGGATCGATACATCCGAACGATTGACTGCAATTTAATGCCTTATAGATGTTGGTGACCAGCAGGATCAACCCGAATAAGCAGGCAAAAAGAACTCTGAATCTGGATAGCCAAAACATAGCGCCTCCTTACAAATCCATTGCGATAAGCGTCAAATCAATAATCGCCAGGCATGGGCATTCGCCCACTCCCGCCAAGATTCATTAACCTGAGCATTCAAATATTCATGCGATTAAAAATAAAACCCGGCAAGTGTCGAATAATCAACATAATCAATCGCCATTTTCCAGGCGTATAAATAATTGCTTTTCCGTTCGCAATGCCGGCGACGATGTCTTCGGCCACCTGCTCCGGTTCAGCCATTCCTTTCGGTGCTTGCGCCATAGCGGCTGTCATTGGCGTGCGGGTCGGGCCGGGCTTGATGGTGATGATCCGCACCTGGGTGCCGGCAAAACGATGGCGCATCCCCTGCAGATAACGATCGACCATACCTTTGGCAGCGCCATAAACGTAATTTGAGCGGCGACCACGGTCTCCCGCCACCGAGCCGATTACTGCGATTGTGCCGCTATTACGAATCGCCATTTGTTGGGCGAATGCTTCCGCAATAAGCAATGGTGAAACTCCGTTGATCAGCAGAGCCTCCTCCACTTTAGCCAGATCATCCTCGCAACTCTTTTGATCTGGGAGCGAACCATGCGCGATGAGCACCGCATCAACAGTGCCGGCTAAAAACAATTGATCGACTAATCGCTTGATCTGGTCACGATCCTGAAAATCGAGAATTTGAAAACTGACCTGAGATGCTGGACTGCGGATACTCAAGTCATCAGCAATGCGCTTGAGCTGTGTTGCAGAGCGCCCGACAAGGGTTAAGCGCACCGATTGAGTTACCCACTGTCGCGCGCAATGCTCGGCAATCAACGACGTGGCACCGATGATGACAAAATGTTTCATAAGTGCTCTCAAAAATTGGGTTAAGAGGGAAATAGACGCGCGACGATGGCGGATCGAATGCCGGGGTCGCGCCACGCCAGAAATTCATTCAGACGAGGATAGCCGCTCATAAATAAATCGCGAGGCATCCGCGCGTCTTTGGCTGGATAAATACGGCCGCCCGCTGCGCGAACAATGGCGTCGAGTCGCTCGAACAACCGTAATGTTTTATCGCCAGCATTTGGAAAGTCCAGCGCGAGCGTGGTGCCTTCCATGGGAAAGCTCAGCAACCCCGGCGAAGATATTTTCCCGAATGTTTTCAGCACTGCCAGTGGCGATCCCATGCCCGATTGGGCAATGACACTCAGCATCTCAGCGGTTGCGTCGCGCGCAGCAGATGGCGGCACCACACTTTGATACTGATAAAAACCCTTTGGCCCGTACAGACGATTCCATTCAAGAATATTGTCTAGCGGATAGAAAAAAGGTCGATAATGCTGCAGGCCACGGCCCTGCCGATATTTATTAAGATAAAAATATAATGGATTAAAGGCGCGCAAACTCAGCGCATTGATTAAAGAGACTGGAGGAGTTACAGGAATTCGTAGCGGTTTACCGATTGTCATATTTTGCGGAGGTGTAGATGGCGAATGGTTCGCACGCGAGAAGATTCCACGCCCTTTCGCCAGGCAATCAATCCAAGATACCGTGTATTCCCAATCTGCTTCTGAGTTTGCCGATAACACGAAAAAATCATCGAGGGTATCGAATGCGATGGTCTCGACATCCAGCCATTCACTCGCTACAGGCTGCAGCTGAATAACAGCAGCGATTACGATGCCCGTCAGCCCCATCCCGCCGATAGTCGCGTTGAACAATTCGGATTCAACGGTAGCGCTGCACTGATGCAAACTGCCGTCGGTGCGCAACAATTGCAGTTGTTGAATATGGTTGCCGAAATTGCCGCGACGATGGTGATTCTTGCCGTGTACATCGTTGGCGATCGCTCCGCCCACGGTTGCGAACTGCGTGCCGGGAGTTACCGGCAAAAACCAGCCACTCGACAATGTGAGTTGATTTATTTCCTGAAGCGTCACCCCAGCTTCGCAGTGCAAAACTCCAGCGGTTCTATCGAAAGCAATAAAATGATCGAGTCCACGCATACCCCATAACTGCCCGCCACCGGCCAAGCAAACATCGCCATAGCTGCGACCATTGCCGTAGGGTAACCCGGCAGGTTGAGTCGAAATCGATTGGACAAGCTCTTCAGCGTTACGAAATAGGATTTGTCGATCGACTGCTAATGGCAGGCGCCCCCAGGACTGAAACCCCGCTGAGGACTCACGCTTCACGCCGCAGCCCACAATGCGCCGATGAATAATGCTCCAGCCACTAAACTGACGCGGTCGCGCACAGCAAATACCACCGGATCGTCATGCATTTCGTCGCGCACCGCCTTCAGCCACATCCAACAGATCCAGAACAACAGAGCCGGCAATGTGAACCATAGTGCTTGCGGATGCCGATAAAGGGTAAGCACCTCAGCACTATTTAAATAAAGCGCCATAACCAGAGCCGATGAAAATGCCGACGCAAGTCCGATCGACTGCAGCAACGGCAAATCCTCCTCGCGATAGCCGCGACCGTGTGCCGATCCCTTGCCCATCTTCAGCGCCGACAATAATTCGGAATAGCGCTTGATAAATGCCAACGAGAGAAAAAGAAATAATGAAAATGCCAGCAGCCAGAACGATAGGCCCAGGTTAACTGCAGCACCACCACCGGCTATGCGCAGCGTGTACAAACCGGCTAACGCGAGACAATCGACGAGAGGATATTGTTTAAGCTTGAACGAATAAGTCGTCGTCAGTAACAAATACGCAACTATCCACAGCAAAAATTCAGCGCCCAAAGCACCCGCTATCGTAAGACCTCCGGCGAAGAGGGCTGTTGCCGCCAAGATTCCTGCCGGTACAGAAATCAGCCCAGCCGCGAAAGGCCTTCTTCTTTTTCGCGGATGCTGTCGATCGCTTTCTAGATCCAGCAAATCATTGAGAATGTAAACCGCCGACGCCGAAAGGCCGAAACTCAAGAAAGCCAACATCGCAACAGATAGGGCATGTATATCGGTCCACCGATGTGCGCCGATAAGGGGTAAAAATACCAGTAGATTCTTTAGCCACTGATGCAGCCGCAAACCCTTTGTCCATACCTTAGGGCCAGCCCCCATATTGCGGAAGTGATGCGCGACGGGGCCACTAGCTGCTGCTTTGGCGGCGAGTGCATTGCTGCCTACCACAATTGCGTTACGCGCTGACTTCCAGACGGTGATGTCCTGGTGTGAATTACCTACATAATCAAAACCTTTTTCACCGTAGCGGCGTACGAGCTCGTTGGCTTTATTTGATGACGAAAGATTGGTATGGTCGTCGCTGCCAACGACCTCATCAAATAGCGCGAGGTGATCGGCTACCGCGCGGGCATAGCGGTGGTTGGATGCGGTGGCCAGCACCAGTGTTCGCCCCTTCTGCTTCTCGGATCTCAGCCACTCGATCAGTTCTTCGTTGTAAGGCAGCAACGCTGCATCCATCGAAACCAGATCGGCGATCCGGTGCTTCATATAAGCTTTCCCACGCAGTAACCAGAATGGGATGGCAGGCACTTTCAGCGGATGATGTTTGAGGATCGCCAGAGACGAATCGTGCAGCATATCGTTGCGAATCAGGCTTCCATCCATGTCTACGCAGAGGGGCAACATCAATCAATAGTCCTAATAAGTTGGTGTGGACGTGATTCGCCCATCGGTAATTTATGTTTAGGCCGCGTGCCGACCATCCATCATAATGACTAACTTAAGTCCGGAATATTACGCGTCCCCGACCATCCTGTAAAAGTAGAGGTTAAATGTGCGTTTAGCGATTCTATACGGCGTGCTGGCAGCAATTGCCACCGTTGCCAATATTGGTGGGCAGGACCTTTTCCTGAGAGTTTACGATGGACAGTACGCGATCAGCGGATCTATTTTTTTTGGGACAGGGTTGGGGCTGGTGGTCAAATACCTGCTCGATAAACGCTATATATTCAAATTCAAGGTCGACAATGCCGCGCACGACGTGCGCGTGTTTCTCCTTTATACGCTGATGGGAGTTGTAACCACATTTATTTTCTGGGGCGTTGAGTTTGGTTTCGAATACCTATTCAACTCGAAAGAGATGCGCTATCTCGGCGGAGTGCTCGGTTTAGCGGTCGGATATCTCATAAAATATGGATTGGATAAAAAGTTTGTCTTTGTAGGGGCAAACGAACCAATGCCCGAAAAGCCCAACCCTCAACAAGTTATCCGATAGCCAACATCAAGGAACCAACAGTCATTGGTCCGGTAGCCATAATGTGCATTTGGTCTGACGACAAGCACTTCCTATGCAATACTCAGGGACTCAAAAACAGTACCTCTTAGCTACGACTTCATCGAGCCACCACCGAATAACGCCTATGAAAAATGTCTTATTTTTGACCTCGGGTTTATTTTATGACCCCACGGTCTATATCACGAACCGACAGTTTCAGATACTTTCGAGCGAACTCCGGGGTCACATCCTGGGGGTCGTGTATGAGGACTACCACAAGAATGTCACGCTCAGTAATTTTCAAGTACATGGGATTAGGGCGCCAAAATTCGCGCAAGGCTATGGCGCCATTGGCGGTATTTATCGCCTGGCCATGTACTGTCTGTTTGTCATTTTTAAAACGCTGCATATTCACTACATCCAGCGCGACAAACTCGATGCTGTAATCGCTTGCGATGCGTTCAAAACGGGCGTTCTAGCTTTAATTATTCGCCGACTCACCGGCGCCAAGGTTGGCTTGGATATCGTCGGCAATTACGTAAAAGCGTTTGAGGTAAACAGCCCAAATCCTACCGGCCTGAGTTGGGTCAAGCAAAAATTCACCCTATGGGTAGCGCCAAAAATAATTAACCGTGCCAATGGAGTAAAGCTGCTGTACGAAGCGCAATTGGAAGGATTGCATGGTATTCGCCCCGATTTAGAAGTTGCCTGCTTTCACGATATCGTTCCACTCGAGAAGTTTTCTCCTAAATCACAGACACCGCCGTATATTTTGATTGCAGGGCATCCCTGGTTTCTCAAGGGAGTCGATCTTCTACTGACTGCTTTTGGTCGCTTGCATAGCCGTTTTCCTACCTATCGATTAAAAGTGGTGGGGTATTGTCTTGAGCCTGACGCTTTCTTTGACATGGCGGAAGGATTTAAAGACAAGGTGGATTTCTTCCCCAATGGCGTTCCTTACAGCGAAATGACTGAATTGATTTGCGGATGCGAGATATTTGTTCTCGCATCTAGAACTGAGGCAATGGGAAGAGTATTGCTTGAAGCCATGTCTGCAGCAAAACCGGTCATTGGATCTCGCATCGATGGTATTCCACGCATCGTTAAAGATGAAGAAACAGGTTTACTATTTGAGTGTGGAAACGCCGACGATCTTTACGAAAAATTACTTCGATTAATGGCTCATCCAGAGATCGCGCAAAAAATGGGGCATGCCGGCGCGCTGCATGTACGTGAGTATTTTTCGGAAGCGCTTTATGGAAAATATTTCACCGAGTTCGTCCAAAAAATTGCTACGGCGAAGTCAGCGTAATGCGCAATTATCGCCATACCTCCTTCCACTGAAACGCCCGAAGGTCCGCTCGATAAATGACAACAGCAAATACCGTCGAAGTGAACTCTCTTCAGAAGATCAATATTCTCTGCGTTTTTAGCCGAATTCTCGGCGGCAGCACATTCAGCTCGATCTTAGATAAAACGCTGGCTCTGGATGCATCGCTAACCTGCGAACACCTCGACTTCAACGATGAGGATTACGGCCTGGCGCCCAATGCCGTATTCGGTAAGTTAAGTAGTGGTATCGCCGTGGCGGAAAATATGGGCCGAAAACTGCAGAGGTCTAATGTAGCGCCCCAAAACTATGATCTGTTGTTTTTTCAATCCTACCGGGTATGCGTACCGTTTATTAAAGATATAAAAGTAATTCCCACTATTGTTGCTTTAGATGCGACGCCTAAGAGCGCGCGTCGCGGAAATAAGAATGTACCCACTACAACCGCACGCCTTAAGGCGATTTTTGCCGATATCCTCGATCTAATCTGGTACAAGCGTATTTTCCGAACTGTGGATTTTTTTCTTGCCAGAACAGAGATTGTTCGAACATCGTTAGTTCTCGATTATGGAGTGGCACCCGAAAAAATCGCAGTTACCTATTCGCCAATGGAGATGTCAGCGCCTACTGCCGATAGCAACCGTAAACAAGCTCATCTGCTGTTCGTTGGCAATGACTTCAACCGCAAGGGCGGTCCGTTCCTATTAAACGTATTTGAAAAATATCTCATGGGCCGCGCTACGCTGACGATTATCTCGAAAGATGCAACGCTTCTCGCGAGGAAGTTTCCAGATGGAGTGAAGCTAATCCCAGGACTAACCAGAGATGAAACACTGAAGATGTATAACGAGTGCGATATCTTTGTTATGCCGACTTGGAAAGATGAAGGCGGCATTGCCATATGCGAGGCGATGGCGGCCGGACTCCCCGTCGTAGTCCGAGACGCCGGGGGAGCGCAACCTGAATTTGTCGAGCACGGAAAGACCGGTTTTCTTCTTCCATACCATAGCAGCGAACAGGACTGGGCCGAGCATATTCTTCGAATCGTTGAGGACGAGGAGCTCAAAAGAAATTTAAGTGCAGCGGCCGCCGCGAAGGCACGGCAGCTTTTTGATTACACTATTTTTAGGCAAAAGGTCAAAAACGCTATCGATTGCGCCCTACAAAGCGACCATGGCACAACCACAAGGTTAAAAAATGGATAACGAAAGCATCGCCTCCTCCGCTAGCCGAGGAGGACTATGGTTCGCTGCCACTTCGTTTGTCGGCCAGATTATTTCCTGGGTATTCACATTTTATGTAATACGTCTGCTTGACCCCAAAGATTTTGGCCTGATGACAATGGCGTCCTTACTAACGGCGTACCTGCAAATGTTTAGTGAGCTAGGCCTCGGGGCAGCAATTATTCAACGGAGCACTGTGGATCAGCCATCGTTGAGTAGTGCTTTCTGGCTGGTTTTAGGTCTCGGCATATTCATGGCCGCCTGCACATTAGGATTAGCGTATCCAACAGCAGTTATATTTTCTAATACTGAATTAATCCCCGTCACTCAATTAATTTCTATTCTGTTTATTTCCGGCGCGCTCTCCACCATCCCATACCATCTTCTCGCCCGGAATTTCGAATTTAAAAAAATCGGCATCATTAATTTAGTGGGGATGTTGGTTTCCAGCATTGTCAGCGTAATCATGGCGCTACATGGCTATGGGGTGTATGCGTTGATTTGGACGACCATTACTTTGAGCGCTCTAAAAGGCGTGTTATTTTTTCTCGCATCCCGCTGGTCGCCAACGCTTCACTTCTCGTTCGCTGACGTGAAGCCCTATCTACGCTATGGCATAGTGATGGCGCTATCGGGAACATCGCTAAAACTCTATCAAACACTCGACAAATTGGTTATTGGGCGTTTTTTTGGCGCAACACCCTTAGGGCTTTATCAAAACGCATCCAGCATTTCCAGCATGCCGCTCGATAAAATATGGCCAGTGTTTCAGCAGATATTGTTTCCGCTTTTTTCAAGATTGCGTGAAGATCAAGCGCAGTGCAATCGCGTCTATCTGGAAACGCTGAAACATTATTTGCTGATTGTGTCGCCCATTTATCTTGGCAGCGCCATTGTTGCGGACGATCTCGTTTTAACGCTGCTTGGAGAAAAGTGGATTCATCTATCACCGTTGCTGCAGATATTCTGTGTAGCAAAAATATTTCAAATGTTGTCTTCGTACCATGTCGTTCTCGACAACACGACCGGAAGACATAAATCGGCATTAGCTTTCAATTTTGCCTCCGCGCTGCTTATTCCAGCACTCATGTGGGTCGGCTCAGGTTTTTCGTTTGATGGGGCAATGTTGCCATGGATAACTGCATATCCACTGCTGTGCATAAGCTGGATTATTTGGAGCCTCAGAAAAAACAATATCCCGCTCTTACAATACGCATCGTCGGTCTATCAGGGCTTTCAGTCGGCGATCATCATGGCCATCGGTTTAGTCGCGTATAAGATGGTCAACCCGCTTCTGAATATTGAGGCGGGTTTATATCGTTTAATCATTCAAATTGTGCTTGGCGGGATGTTCTTTAGCGTCGCTGGACTTTTATTTCAACGCCCACTGCTAACCAGCGCTATCCGATTCGTTTTAAACAGAGGGAGTAACGACGTCGTCACATCCGATCTCTCGAACAACGACTGATCGCTCAAACATAGCTCGACCTCTTTTTATGTTTTTAAGTCCGGCGCCGCCGGTGTGTGCGCTTGATAACGTCGATACAGAATTACCGCAAAGCCCAATAAAAGCCAGTAGCAAGGGTAATAATTAACCGTAATGAAAGCCCCCGCAGAGAGATAGGCAAAAAGCGACACCACAATTGCTTTCGCGATTAATTGGTAATCTCTGGGTGTTTGATCTGCTATGGCAATTCTCTTTCTCGGAATTTTATATATCGCGCGCATTCTGGTAACAATCCCGACCGAAAGATACGCAAAAATAAGGGTTCCAACCAAGCCAAGCTCTGGAAACAACGTGAAATAAAGTGAATGCGCCACGCGACCAGGAATGGGTGGACGCCCGCTTGGTCTTCTTACAAGGTCCTGATACTCGACGACTCGATAAGGATAATTGCCCGGACCAACACCAAATACCGGATTGTGCTTAAACATCTCCCAACCGATCTGCCAGGAATAAATTCGTTCAACGCGTGTGGAGTTGTTGGGATCGCTCGCCGTTTGCATACGTTCGAAATAACCTGCCGGAAGCAACGAAACAACTATTCCACCAAAAAGCAAAGCTACCGAAACCGCTATCGCTAGATTTTTTACTTTCTTTTTCGACAATAACCACATGATGGTGCTTACCGCGACCAGCCCCACTAATGCCCCTCTTGATTTGGAGTAGACAATCGCAAATAAAATAGTGACCGATGCAAGGATATAAAACCAGCGACGCAGCCGCGAGATGTCGGGTAGAAAACAGAGATAGGCTGCAAACGGCAACGCCATATTCATGGCTAAACCAACATCATTTTCGTCGGCCAGAAAACCACCAGTGCCCTTCCCGCCAGCGCGCACGGTAACCAATGCCACCAGGAAATTAATCACGACCCAATGGTGGAAAAAACGACGCAGCCGATCATCGGTATTGATAAGAGCGGCAAGCGGTAAAATCGCACCGATAAGATAATAAGTAAGGTCCATCGTATGGTTGAACGCGTGATAATTATTCACCGCCAATGGAACCCACACGACCATTTGCGCCAAACCGACGCAGTAAACTTTTATCAGCGGATCACGCAGAGCGTCTTTTGAGCAGCGAAATAACCAAATCAAGACACTCGCCAGCAACAGCAGGCCGCCGAGTTTAAAGGGAGACAAGAACGGAAAAACGGTGGCCGGTCGTACATATTCAAAATAAATATGTGCCAACAGAATCAGGAAATAAATTTCATCCCCCGGCTTTTCGCTCCTCCTCTTTTTGTTAACCACACCCATTTATTGCTGGTTCCGCAGATAGAGATATGACGTACTTAAGGTAGATGTTTTACTAATGCCGGTCCGCACATCTTTGTCAGCCGAAGCGGCATTTTTTTCCAAACTCTAATGGCCAAATCAAACTTCGGATTATCCGGTTTCAATTCCGGCAGACTCTCACCCGCCTTTAGCCAGCTATACCAATACAGCTGCTTTGGCTCCGCGCCCCATTGTTTTTTAAAGCGATAAGTTCCCGCATCTTTTGTTGAGCGGCCAAAGTCGAATTCTTTGTATCCTTTTGCAATCGCACTGCGCAGTACTTCCCAGTACAGCAGCATGTTCATGCTTAGGTGATTGACCTCCTGAACCGTCGATGCCCATGGGATTTCTAGAACGCCGCGATAACCGAGCAAAAATGCGGTTGCAACAGGCTTGCCCTGCCAATAAATCACGATGATGTATGCGCTGGGGAAAGTTTCGAGCACTTCGCGAAATAGGTTTTTGCTGTAAACCGGCGTGCCGAGATCGCGCATGTTGCGCGAGAACACTTCATAAAAATCAGTGACGAGTTCGCCGCGACCTATCGAGACTTGCGGGTTTTCGCGCTGTGGCCGTTTGATTTGCGAGCGCAGCTTCGAGCCGAGCTGTTTTGCCAACTGCTCTTCCGTCTCCGGCAATTGCAACAGCATTGCGACTTTATCCAAACGGCACGGCATATCGATAGGCTTTTGTACTTGCTCGCGATACTCGACGGAAGTTGCGCCAACGCTCTCGGCAATACGCGCCGCCTCATCGAGCAACTTTGCTTCAATGGCAGAATTATTTGCGAGTACACCACCGTAATTGAGATACGGCACAGACACAAAGAAGTTGCCGAATAACAGACTGCGCATATGGATCAGCGGTAGCACGCCAACAATCTCGCTACCGCTACGGGCCATCAGATAAAAACTTTGCTTGCCAAAAACACGCTTGATCAGCTTCTTCCATTCGGCACGATGCGCAGCCGTGGCGAGTGGATGCGCATCAACATAACGATTCCATTCGGCTTCATCAGCAGGTACCAACTGAGAAATCTGAATGTCCATATTCGGCTGATCAGACAATGTAGCCACCGCCATGCTCTGCCGCATCCAATAACTCTTTGCGTTTTTTCTCGTCGAGATTCCAGATGTGATATTGCTCATCAAAAATTTGTGAGCGGTCCACTCGGTTGCGCGCCAGATATTCTTCCAATGTGCAAACCACCTTGGCCGGCGAGCCCACAGCAACGCTATTCGGCGGTACGTCTTTGGTCACGACGCTGCCCGCACCGACAATGCTATTAGGACCAATGGTGACATTACAGAGCACCGTGACCGAATGGCCGATAAAACAATTTTCCTTAATATCGATTTTGCCGAACTTCGTATAACCCAAATACAGTTTGGTACTGGCATCATGAGCAACCAATCGCACACTGGGGGCAATGGTGGTGTTGTCGCCGATGGAAATCAAATAACAGTGCGCGCGATCGAAAAAGAAATCGTCGACAATGCTGACGTTCTTGCCCAGCTTCAAACCATCGCGCTGCAACTCTTCGAGATACGACTTCGCTTTGCGATCTTTTAGCTTTCCGTAAAGTGCGCGTAAATAACTCAGCATGATGACTGCTTCTCAATAAATGCCGCAACCGTCGAAAATTCAAAATCATCGAGCAAGGTATTCAAGCGGCTGTAACATTTCTTCAGATTGTTGTAATGGCGAAAGCGCGATAACAGCGAGGTCGATACTCTCGGCTGTTGGGGATCGATTTCCCATGGGTGCAGATAAAAAATCACCGGTAACTTCTCGTTACGGTTGACCGCGCGAATGCAATTGCGCGTGAACCAATAGGGAAACAAGCGGAAATAGCCTCCACCCGAAATCGGTATGCGAGCACCGGCCAAGGTGATGTAACTGAGTGGCAATTCGTAGATCGAGCCGCCGTTGGGTGCAGTTAACCGATGCGGCTCACGGGTGGCATCGGGAATGCCATAACGATCGTGATACACCGGATAAATACTGCTGTCATATTCGAAGCCCAGCTCGCACAGGATATCGAGCGCCCATAACGATTTTTTCGTTATCGAATAACTCGCTGCGCGGTAACCGCGCATCGGCTGCTGCGCGAGGTCTTCGAGTATCTCTTTGCTACGCAATGTTTCCTGACGAAACACATCCGGCGTTTGTTCATAGACGAGTTGATGGCTGTAACCGTGACTTGCGACCTCATGTCCGCGCGCAACAATCTCCCGCACCAGGACCGGGTAACGCTCGGCCACCCATCCCAGCACAAAGAATGTTCCCTTCACGGACTTTTCATCGAAAAGATCAAGCAGTCGGTTGGTATTTACTTCCACGCGACAGGGATAGTCATCCCAACGATTGCGATCGATCGAGCCTGCTAAAGCACTGACGTGAAAGTAGTCTTCGACATCAACTGTCAAAATGTTCAATTTTTTTCGTTCCGCGATGCGAGCCGTAGAAAATGAGGGGAATATGTGCCGGATTACGAACTTCAACTACACTAAGCAGCTGGATTATAGCCCATAGTTTTGACGATTCTGATTCCGCACTTATTTCAATGACGACACTCACGCCGCCCAAACATCAATTAACGGCACGGAGCGCCATCATGGGCGCACTGCTTGCCGCTGCATTCATTGTGGGGTTTCAGCCGACGCTATTAAGCCTGCACGCGCGCTGGGCCTCATGGACCGAATCGTATTCGCACGGCTATCTGCTGTTACTCACCGCGATCTATTTGTATTTCGATTCCGAACATACCGCGCCGCGCTGGCTGCCTGACATTCGCAATATTTCGCTGCTTGCATTGGCCACTATCTCACTTGGCTGGCTCGTATTTTCATTGGCCGGTATCACTATCCTGCAACAATTATTATTGCCGGCGGCGGTACTCGGTGTATTGGGCAGCCTGCTCGATAAAGACCGATTTTGGCGGGCGCTATTACCTGTTGGTTTGATTTTTTTAGGTATACCGATATGGGACGACGTATTGACGCCATCGCTTCAACTCGCATCGGTGTCCGTTTCCGCGTGGGCCGTGAAGCATATCTTCGATATCCCGACGGTAATGGATGGATTTCATATATCGATACCGGCCGGCACTTTCGAGGTGGCATCGGGCTGCGCCGGACTGGTATTTCTGCTCAGTGCGATCACGCTGGGAATCGTCTACGGGCAGCTGTTCCTGCATCGTGGGCGCGCTCGTGTGATTGCGGTAGTCGCCGCCGCAATGCTCGGTATTTTGGTGAACTGGGCGCGGATTATCATTCTGATCGCGATCGGCCAAGCGACGGATATGAAGCATTCTTTGGTCACCGAAGGACATCTGTTATTCGGCTGGTACTTATTTAGTGGAGTGATGGCTGTGGCGATATTTCTATCGTCGCGGTTTCAGCCGTGGCAGCCGCATCATCACCAAATCGCCGCAAAAGCAGCACTGCCGCTCATTTCAACTAAGCGTTTCATTGGGGCCTTGTGTGCACTCTTGGTGGGGCCGCTGGCTATTGGTGCACTGCATAAACAATCGCAGCTACATGCGGATCGCATTACCGCTCCGCCGCTACAAATCGGCAGCACGCTAATGCAAACACCGGCCGAGCTTCGGGGCTTCATCGAGCCTAAATTTAATGTGAGTTATCGTTATGCTGCTAATTCGATGCTCACGATCAGCCTCGTTTACTATCCCGATTCATTCGGTAAGGGCAAGCTACTCAGCCAGTCGAATCAGTTGTGGCCTGCCGACACCAATATTGTGGAGCAACAAACCATAGCCGCGGCAGAATTGCTACCCGATAGGCTGCAAACCATTACAACGACTGGTCGCACCAATCACTTAACGTGGAGCTTTTTTAGGATTGGCAACACGACCGCAGCCACTAGTGGTAAAGCGAAATTGTTGCAGCTGGAAGAAGCGTTCAAAGGTCAGTTGGGGGGGGCATATCTGCGCTTCGAAATACCGTGTAGCGAGAATCGCTGCATGGCGGAACAACAAATTCTGGCCCGTCAGGTGCCGGCGATTTACACCGACATCAAACCATTGCTCGACCAGTTGATGGATTAATAGGCATCTCATTCAATCGAGACATCTATTAATCCATGAACGAATCCATATTTTAATAAATCAGGAAATTCACGCTCATCAATGCGAAGTTGTCGGTGTAGTCGCCCGTCGAAACATTCGCATCGCGCTCTTTGCGGCCAATACCAAAGCGTGCCGACAACCGTTGGCTGTGTCGGTAATTCATAAACACATCTATCTGTTTATCGTTGTAAACAAGATCATTCACGGCATTTGGAAACCGGCTTCTCTCATACGAACCCTGCACCGTAACGCTCCATGCCGGGTTAATGGTATAAGCGTAACCGAGACTGGCTAGATAGCTGTTTTCGTCGCGCGGTAGCGTCTGATAATCCTGCTTCACATAACCAATGCTCGCATTGATGGTACTTGATGCCCCCAGCTGACGCTGGCCATGCAAATCCGCTTGCGTGCTTTCAACAATATCGAACTGGTCGACGTTTCCATCGGTACCATGAAACCCGGTGATGGTCTGCTCAACCGAAGCGAGACCAATGGCGCTATCGGTCAATTGACGAACGACGGAGCCACCCCAGCTGTAGGAAAGCTCGGTGTAATCGGCAGCGATCTGCGCGTTGAAACCATTCACATCTTTGCCGGTGTCCCGTTTGATACGGTTGTAGCCGCCGCCAACTTGATAACTCAAATGCGAAAGCTTTGTTTTGTAACTCAACATCGCACGAGAGGTATCGTAGTCGTTGATTGAGTCGTCGAAGCGCACGGCTTCGCGAGTGCCCGTGAGTACAAAAGATGAAACCGCACTCGTTCCATGCTGCCAGGAAAGATCAGCAGCGGTATGGCGCGAATCGGAGCCGTTAGTGCTCTGCAAATTCACTTCGGTAATTCGCGGCGTCAGAATTAAGGTATCGACTCTCGATAAATGGCCATACAGATTCGAGCTCGCACCAAGAATCGAACGCCGCTCCTGATTCGAGGTTACATCCGCCGCGCGACGATCCTGCAGCTGATCCGAAACCTGATGCGAAATGGTGAAGTCGAGCAGCCGCGGCAAAGCTAGCCACGTGAGTTGCGAAGCGCCGTCGAGAACGGTGCGATCGGGTTCGATATCACGCAGATAATCATGGCGCTCAATGGTGTAGCCGAGCTTCGTGAGCAGCGCGCCGTCAGGATCATTGAAATCAACGCGCGCGCGCGCAACGCGATCGAGATCGGATTTTTTGTCGCTGCTGGTGAGTGCGGCATTATCGTGCAGCTCAAGATCCGCACCCACGGTCACATCGAGATTTGCTGCCCCAAAGGAGACGGCCGGAATACATAATGCGCTCGACAAAGCACAAGCGCGGGCGGTGAGTTTTGAAAAATTCTGCATCGTGTCGGCCCTGATTTCGAATTAATTATTGACCCTAATTTGAACGAGTTATTGGCTCTAATTTAAATTAGTTATTGAACACCACACCAATGACTTTATTTTCTCCCAGCGATTCTATCGCGGCATGCACTTGGCTCTCGGTAGCGGAACCAAAGGGCACCACAATCAACGCATAGTCGCACAGGTCAACCAGAATTCGGGCATCAGCACTGCTGTCTACCGGCGGTGCATCGATCACGATATGCCGATCACGATAACGCGTGCGTAATTCGTCGACAAAACGGCGCATTCTCGATGAGGTGAAAAATTCGGTACCCGGTTGGCGACGGCTGCCCGCTGGAATCATTCGCAAACGGCGCACGCCGGTCGAATAAATGATGTCTTTGACATCGAGGGTAATGTCTTCGAGATAATCGACCAGCCCGTAATCGGGCTCGATCGGCAACATGCGATGCAACGACGGATCGTACACATTGCAATCGACAATAATTGCGGTCTTGCTTTCGTCGAGCGCGATCGCTGCGCCAAGATTGGTCGTGACGAATGTCGAACCGCCGCCGGGTGTAATCGAGGTCACCAGCAGCACAAAATTCTCGCGACCCGCAGCCGCTTGATAAACCTTGGTGCGCAGCTCACGAAACGCGTTCAGGGTTTTCGAGTTACGCATCCCCGGATGGATGATGCGCAATTCCGACATTTCCGCGTAGGAGAGATGACCGATCTCCGCCATGCGACGAATATGTTCGCGCGACTCTTCATCGTCATCATCCTGCAACGCACGTGGGCCGAGCGGAACCACATTGCGACCAGCGCTATCATTTACCGGCCGCAGTTGATAGAAATTGTCCTTGTCGTCAGCTGACATTAAATAATCCCCGCTACGCGCATAACACCTACCACGGCATAGACCACCGATGCCACTGCCACAAAAATGCCGACGTACATCCACTCGGAGCGTTGTATACGGCGCTCCGCCGGGGTTGTCATATGCGGGATCACTGCGAGCACCCGCACTTTTTCTGGTAACGCATATTCAAGCTTATCGACAAACCGCAGGCGCGGATCGAATTGGATATAGGCGACCAACAATGCGATCGGTACCGCGAAACCAATCGCCGGCGCCAACAAGAAGAAATGCAGGAAACGCAGTCCAACAGGCACAGTCGGATATACCGGTGGCTCTTTGATTTTGTAAGTGACACCCTGGCCTTCGACATCAAGCGCCACCGATAAGCGCGCTTTTTCTTTGCGCTCCAGCATGCCCTCGTACATCTTTTTCGTAACGGTGTAATCGCGCGTCAATTCCGCTAGTTGCGCTTCATACTCCGCACCTTGCTTGGAAGCGCCCTGCTCGTCCTGCAACATTTTTTGCGCGGAAGCGAGTTTTAATTCAAGCGTACGCACGCTGATCTGCGCGTCGGCAAGATCGGTCCGCAATTTGGAATACACGGGATTGACGCCGCCGACTCCCTGCGTACTTTCCTGCGGCGAATTTTCGGTTTCGACGATCGCCTTCTGCATATCCTGAATTTGTTGCTTCAGCGAGACGATATCGGGATAGGTATCGTTGTAACTCAATCGCAATGTGTCGAGTTGCGATTGCGCCTGCGACAGGCGTTCGCGGAAACCATCAGACTTGTACTGGCGATTGACAAATTGCTTCTCTTGCGAAATCTGTCGCTGCAGTTCATCGCGACGTGCACGCGCCACCTGCAGATCCAAGGTTTGCGTACCAATTTCATTGCGCAGTTGCGAGATGCGCGTAGCGGTATCAACACCGGTAATACTGCCGCCACCTTTGAATTGTTTCAGCCGATCTTCCGCCGCCTGCAATTGCTCGCGATACATGGTCACCTGATTGTCGATGAACATATAGGCTTCGCGGCTTTCTTGACGCTTCGAGCGCGAGGTATCGCTGATAAAGGCATTTGTAACGGCGGTCGCCATCAGGAATGATTCGCTAGCACTCGAGGAGCGATACGAAATGCGTATATGGCCGCGCCCGCCATCACTGACCCCGATACTGCCGCGCATGCCGCGGATCATGCCGTCGAACACGCCTTCATCGTCGCCAGCTTTCGCATATTTGGCATTCACCAGTGCCTGCATCAGAATACGACTCGACATGATGCGGTCGCGCGCAATAGCGGCCTGATCAATTGTTTCCGGTTTAGTGACTTCGGCGGACCCCGACAATAGCGGCTGAATGATATTTTGGTCGTCGGCAAATACCAGCGCGTTCGATTCGTATTTTTTCGGCCAGACAAAACCAGCGACCAGCACCACAAAAGTCACTATCACAAAACCAATCGCGATCTTTCCTTTATGGTTGCGCAACTCTCGCCATAGCGAGTAAGCCCAGTCTTCAACCAACGACATTAGAAACTCCGCTCGGGAATGGTGACGACATCGGACGGATACAACAGGTAATTGGTTTTCAGATCACCGCGCTGCAGGATGTCATCGAGGTACACCGGATAAATTTTGGTCTTGCCATCGACCGTGCGATACAGCCGCGCCTTGCTCGGTGCGGCAAATTCGGTAATGCCGCCGGCCTGTAACACCAGATCCATCACCGTCATGCCCTGCCGGAACGAAACCGACAAAGGTGTACGCACAGCCCCGGTAGCGCGCACACGGCGCAGGAAATCGGCACTGGCGGGATTGGTGACAATTACCGTGACTTCCGGATTACGCACATATTGCGTCAGCTTGTCGGTAATGACCTTCGCCAATTCTTGCGTGCTCAAACCGGCTGCAACGATATCGCCCACCAATGGCGACGAGATTTTGCCATCGGGCCGCACCGGCACTTGGCCAGACAGTTCTTCATTACGCCACACTTGGATTTTCAGCTCGTCGCCAACGCCGATATGGTAATTCTTGTCGGTGGCAAATTCTTCCGGTACCGCAGGCGGGCCGGATTCCAACCGCTCGCTGGCGCATGCGCCAAGCAAGGCAGTAACGCTGACTAAAACGGCGACCTTAATGGCGCGGGTATCGAGAATAAAAGTCATGGTTGCTTCCCTATTTTCGAGCGGTATGTTTTCGAGCAAATGCGGTTGTGCGCGGGCGTTTAATGGATTTTGCAGGCAGCGGCTGTGACTGTAGCACCGAAGCGTAGCCCCAGCCAGCTCACTCATTCCCGCCAATCCAGCCCAGTGCGTCGACCTCAAAAAATCCTTCGCTACGTCTGCTTGCCGGAAAGCCTGCGCATTAACCGATTAAGCACACCTCGCCCCTCATTCTCCGGTACTGCCGAAGAAGCCGAAACGACATCGACACTCGATGCGCGATCGAGCTTCGCCGCCAATTGTTCGAGCGTTTCCATGATGAACTCACGGACTTCAAACCGATAACCGGTTTGCTGATGCACGCGCCGAATCGCGTCAATGGCTGTCAACGAATGGCCGCCGCTGTCGAAGAAATTATCTTCGAGCACGACGCGATCGACCTGCAAAATCTCCTGCCACGTCTCGGCCAACAGTATTTCGCTGGCGGTGGACGGCAGCCGCGCTTCCGCATCGGCTTCGACAACCGGCTCCGGCAATGCCTTGCGATCGACCTTTAGATTAGGCGTGAGCGGCAGCACATCCAACACGACAATATGCTGAGGCAACATGTAGCTCGGCAAATAATCTCGCAAAAACTTGCGCAGCTCGCCAACAATCAGCGGCACATCTTTCTTCCCGACCACATACGCGACCAGTCGAAAATCAGCCGATTTAAACTCGCGCACGACCGCGACCGCTTGGGTGATCGACGGATACAACGCCAACGCGGTTTCGATTTCGCCCAGCTCGATGCGATAACCGCGCACTTTGACTTGATGGTCGCTGCGGCCGAGGTAGTGAATGATGCCATCAGTCCGCAGACGCGCCAGATCGCCGGTGCGATAGAGCTTGCCGGGGCCGAAAGGATTATCGATGAAACGTTCGACGGTCAAATCGGCGCGGTTCAGATAGCCGGCAGCCACGCCGTCACCGCCGATGCACAATTCGCCGACCACCCCCAACGGTACGGCCTGTTGCTGTTCATTCAAAATGAAGCACGTTGTATTGGCGAGGGGTGTTCCGATCAAGCCGGCATCATCGAGACTTTTTACGTGCTGCGCGGTCGACCAGATCGTTGTCTCCGTCGGCCCGTATACGTTCCAGAGTTCGGTAACTTTAGGCAACAGCTGCTGAATCAACTCCGCCGGTAAGGCCTCGCCACCGCACAGTGCGCGAAAGGCCTGGCGATCGCCGCTCCAACCCGCACCCAGCAGTAACCGCCATGAGGATGGTGTCGCCTGCAATACGTTGATGCCGTTGGCTTCGATAATTTCGCGCAGCAAATCACCATCGGTGGCGACATCGCGATCAACCAACACACTGCTGGCGCCGCAGATCAGTGGCAAGAACAATTCGGTAACAGCGATATCGAAAGACAGCGTGGTAACGGCAACAATGCGATCGGTGTCCTTGAGGCCGGGGCGCTGCAACATCGCGAGCAGATAATTGGTGACACCACGGTGCTTGACCATCACGCCTTTCGGCTGACCGGTCGAGCCCGAGGTATAAATCACGTAGGCCGGTTGTTCGGGATCAATCGCTCGCTGCAGCTCGCTGCTCGCACACTGCGCTGCCGCCTGCCGTAATTTATTCAAATGAATAGCTGGCACTTCGGCGTCGGCAATGATGCGCTGATCGAGCGCGTCATCGCAGATCAATTGCGCCAGCGCCGAATTACCGATCATGTAGCGAATGCGTTCCATCGGGAATTGCGGATCGATCGGCACATAGGTACTGCCATGCTTCAGCACACCGAGCAGAGCGGCCTGTAGCCAATCCGATGGCGATAACGCAACGCCAATCATCGCACCCGGCTGCACGCCGATCTGATCGAGCCAATGCGCGATTTGATTGGCGCGCGCATTGAGATCGCTGTAACTCAAGCGAATATTGCGATAACGCGTGGCAATCGCAGCGGGTGTGCGCGTCACTTGCTGCTCGAACAAGCAATGCACTAACGCGGGTTCCGGCAGCGGCATTGCGGTGTTGTTCAGCACGGCGAGCACGCGTTGCAAATCATTGTTGGGCAAATCCGCCAGCTGCCAGAGCGATGCCTGCATCATTTGCGGCACCCGTTCCACCAGCAGCGCAAGATCGGTATTCATCGCCATGATCGTTTCGCGCGATAGCACATCGCGATCGTATTCAAAGCCACCCGCCATCGATTTGCCATCCCACTTCAGCCAAAAATCCAAATCCGTCTGTACGCCCGGGCGATCGACGTTAACCTGCTCACGTGTTAATTGGGTGAATGTTTCAGTGCGATTGCTGATGTCCTGATACATCAACATCACTTGAAAAATCGGCGAGCGACTGGAGTCGCGAGTCGGATTCAATTTTTCGACGAGCTGCTCGAACGGCACCTCCTGATGCTCGAACCCTTTCAAACACGTTTGTTTAATCTGCTGCAAAAACTCGGCGAACGAACGCGAGGGTTCGAGCTGATCCCGCAAGCTCAACACATTGACAAAAAATCCGATCAGATTATTGATATCAGCATAACTGCGCCCCGAAATCGGGCTGCCGATGATAAGGTCACGCTGGCCGCTATAACGCCACACGAGCACTTTGAAAATGGCCATCATCAACATGTACAGCGTGACACCCTGTTGGCGCGCCACATCGCTGAGACGGGCCATGGTTGCGGCATCAAATGCAAACTCGAGCGCGTCGCCACGATGTTGCTGAAACTCTGGCCGCTCGCGATCGCTTGGCAGATCGAGCACCGGCAGATCGCCGGCCAAATGTTCCAGCCAATAATTCACGCTGACATCGTTGCTGTTTTCAGTGCGCTCGCGCATCCATTCCGAAAAATCGCCATATTGAATCGGCAACTCGGACAATTGCGGCGCACGACCCGTACATTTCGCGTTGTAAATTTCCGCCAGTTCAGCGAGCAGAATATCGAAGGACCAACCATCGAAAATCGCGTGATGTACCAATACGAATAAAACGTTATCGTCGGGCGCGAGGCGATAGAGGGTAATTTGAAATAAAGCATCGCGCGCCAGATTGAACCGATAGGCCTTGCGCTGCGCGAGCGTGGCATGCAACTGGTCGAGCCGCGCTGCTTCGTCATTACCATCAATGGTTTCGACTTGTAGCATGCCCGTAGTAGCTGGGTGCACCCGTTGAAATAAGCCATCGGCTTCTTCGACCAGACTGGTGCGCAACACCTCATGTCGAGCAAATAAATTATCGACAGCTGCATGCAACGCTTCGATATTCAGAGGCCCACGCAAGCGCCAGCTCGCCGGCAAATTGTATTCAACACCGGTTTGTTCGAGTTGCTCGAGATACCACAGACGCCGCTGTTGCAGCGACATAAAAAAACGATCGCGCTGCTGCTTGCGTGGAATCTGCGGCGCCACATCGACTTCTTGCATCAGAGTTTTTTGTGCGAGCAGCACCGTCAACGCTGCCGCCGTCGGTGTCTGAAATAAATCGGTCAACACGAGATGGCTGTGCAGCTGCTTATTGATTTCGGCAACCATGCGCATCGCCAGCAGCGAGTGGCCACCATTTTGGAAAAAATCGGCATTGGCATTCAGCTGCGGTTGCTGCAGAAAATGCCGGAATTGTTGCAGGACAACAGGATCGGCAATTTCCTCTCCTACATTGACCGTCGGCGCTGCGCCAATTGTGGTACGCGCAGCTAAAGTCTTGCGATCGATTTTGCCATTCGGTGTTTGCGGAAATTTATCGAGTTCAACAAATTGCTGCGGAATCATGAACGACGGCAGCACCGCAGCTAAATGCTCGCGCAGTTGCGGCACGCCAATCTGCGCACTCGGTCGTGGCTGATAAAATGCGACGAGGCGTTGATCGCCCTCGCCAAATTCCTGCACGACCACTGCAACCTCAGCGATCTCACTGCGTGTCGCCAGCCGTGCTTCGATTTCGCCCAACTCAATACGATAGCCGCGCAGTTTTACCTGATTATCCATCCGCCCTAAATAAAGCAGATCGCCCGCGGAGGTGAGTTTGACCAGATCGCCGGTGCGATAATAACGAACGCCTTCGTGCGTTAAAAATCGCTCCGCATTCAGTTCGGGACGACGCCAATAGCCTGCGGTGACGCCCTCGCCACCGATCAGCAATTCACCCGGCACACCGAGCGCAACATCGTTGGAATTAACATCGACGACACGCAGCACAGTATTTGCAATCGGTTTACCGAGTGTGACCGATTTATTTTTTTCGACACGGGCCACCGTCGACCAAATCGTCGTTTCGGTAGGCCCGTACATATTCCAGACGCTGCCCACTTTGGCGAGCAATTCATCGGCGAGATTTTGCGGCAGCGCTTCGCCACCGGTCAGCACTTTGAAATTTGCATCGCCTTCCCATCCGGCCGCAAATAACAAACGCCACGTGCTCGGCGTTGCCTGCATCGCATTAATATTTTGTGTGCGCAGACTTTCCAGTAACCGAAACCCATCTTTGGTTTCTTCTCGACTCGCGATGCTCAAATGCGCGCCGACAAGCAGCGGCAATAATAATTCGAGCGCGGCAATATCGAATGAAATCGTCGTTACCGCGAGCAATCGATCGCTCGCATTCAGCCCTGGCTCGGCGGCCATGCTGTACAGAAAATTCACGATCGTTCGATGCGGAACGACCACACCTTTCGGTCGTCCGGTCGAGCCCGAGGTATAAATCATATACGCCGGCGCCTGCGAGTCGACGTTGGCGGTAAATACCGCGCCGTCATCTGCCACCGAATTCAAATCGATAACGTTCTGCAAAGCCTGCGTCGATAATTCGGGCAGTACAGCGCCCGTTATCAGTAATGTGCGCAATCCCGAATCGTCGATCATTAATTGCAAACGATCCGCCGGATATTCCGGATCGAGCGGCACGTAGGCAGCGCCGGCTTTCAACACACCCAGCATCGCCGCCAGCATATCGAGTGAACGGTCAAGACATATTCCAACAAAGTCGCCGTTACCCACGCCTGCATCGTGCAATGTTTGCGCGATACGACCCGCGCGCCGATCCAACTGCGTATGTGCAATCGAACGCTCACCAAAACTCACGCTCGACTGGGCATTGTTTTGCATCGCCGTTGCCAGCAACTCATGCACGCTTATGTCACGAGAATATTCCCGCTGCGTTGCATTGATGGTGCGCCATAACTGCTGTTCAGTAGCGGTATCGACGCGATAATCACCGATAGCGCGCTGGGGGTTTTCGGCAAATTGCTGCAATAAATTTTCGAATAGATTCATCCAGCGCGCGATGGTTGCTTCGCTGTATAAATCGGCGTTGTATTGCGACTCCAGCAAGATCTCGCCATTGCGTTCAGTGGCGTTTAAAAAGATTTCGAAACTTTCCGCCACGCGCGGATTCGATGCAGCATGCACATCAAGACCGCTGAAACGCATACTCTGTACGCTCTGGTCGATATTGAACAAAATCGGCACCAGCGGAATTCGCGATGGATCGCGGCGCATGCCCAACTTTGCCACCAGCGTGCCGAACGTCAGCCGCTGATGATCGTAGGTTTCAAATAATTGATCGCGCAGCGATTGCAGATTCTGTGCGAACGGTTGCTTGGCATCCAGCACGCAACGAATCGGCAATGTATTTACGCAATGCCCAACAAGATAATCGTGCCCCTCGATCGATTGCCCGGCGGCAGGCATGCCAATCACGAGATCGTTCTGACCGGTCAGGCGACTGAGCAGAACCGCAAATGAAGCGAGCAGCGTTGCAACAAAGCTGCTTTTATTGGCCGCACCCATTTTCTTTATTGCGCTGACCAAATCTTTCGGTAACAAATGATCGTGACGATTCGATTTAAACGTGCGCACCGGTGGGCGCGTAAAATCGCCCGGCAGATCGAACACCGGTTGCGATACCCGATATTTTTCAAACCAGAAATTCATATCGACAGCGGCGAGTTGCCGATATTCATCGCTACGCAGATGCTGCAGGTATTGCAGGTAATACGTTGCCGACGGCCGCAGCGGCGGACGCTGCTCGACCAATGCCGAATAAAACTCACCGAGATCTTCGAGAATGACGGCAATCGACCAACCATCGCTGACAATATGATGCGTGGTGATAATTGCTGCGAAATGTTGTTGCGCCAGCTTGATCAAGACCACACGCAGTAACGGGCCCTGGTACAGATCGAATGGCGTGCTTACCGCCTTTTTGCGCTCGTGCTCAAGAATGGCTTCGTTATTCGGAATGGCGCTGGCGTCGAGATAACGATAAGCGGGACTTAATTTTTGATGGACACAAAATTGTGTGCCGTAACGATTGAACGTAGCGCGCAAAGAATCGTGGCGTAATACCAATTGCTCAAGCGCCTGTCGAAAACTCGCCTCGTCGACCTCGCCCTTCAGCGCTAACGTCATCGATTCATTGAAGGCGAGATTGGCATCGGTGCCGCCGGCGTTTATCGCGGTAAAAATTTCACGTTGCGGCTCGCTGGTATCGATTACCGCGACGATATCGCCGATAAAAGTCGGTGCAGCTGCGTTTACCGACATTCCCTGCTCCGTCGAATATTGTTTGTCCAATCCATCAGCCATGCTGAACCCGCTTCCTTCATTATTTCTTGCTATTCAAAACTTGCGTTCGGTGACTCGAAGCTCGCGCGCTCTTATTCAAAGCTTGCGCTAACTTGCCGTAAACCATTCGGCGCGGCCGGATCTTCAACGAACCACGCGGGATTACCCGCCGCATCCATTCCCAATTTCGCACCCACTACCGGCGGCGCCAATTCCCGCCCCATGTCGTCGCGCGAGCTACCGGGAATGAATCCCCACTCCTGCATACGTGCCAGCGAACGCATGAAGGCGCTGCGAATTTTTGCGAGATCATCATCGGTATGCGCGCACGACACAAACATCGGCCGGCCGTACCAGGCATGAATGCCCTGACGACGCATATCGCAGAACATCAATTCGCCCCACGGTAAATCTTCGGTGAATTTGAAATACATCATCGAACAAAACTGTTCGATTTCGATCGGGGCGTTAACACGCTTGAAATGCAAGTTCAAATCGGCCGCGAACTGCGCTGCTTTTTCGTTGACACCACGCTGCAATTGCGGTCCCTGTTGCTTGAGATGCAACAGCACCGCTTTGGCTGCAGCGAGCGCGAGCGGATGACGCACGAAAGTACCGGCAAAATACGTGACGCCGACTTCCGGTGTGGAATCATCGCCAAACTGCCAGGTACCGCCATCGAGCGTATCCATGTATTTGTTGCAGCCGGCGATGATGCCGAGAGAAATACCGCCGCCGATAACTTTGCCGTAGGCGCAGACGTCGGCCTGGATGCCGACGAATTCCTGAAAGCCCCCGGGCGCGACGCGAAAGCCAGTGATGACTTCATCGAAAATCAGCGCGATTTCCTGTGCTTTCGTCAATTCGCGCAACTTGTGCAGAAACTCGACAGGTACCAATGCCGGATGACGGCTCTGCACGGTTTCCACTAACACACCGGCGATGTCGTCGGCGTTGTCGCGAATGTAGTCGAGCGCTTCATCGCTGCCGTAATCGAGCAGCACCATGTTTTTTACCGCATCCGGCATGATGCCAGCCGCTGCGGGGAACGACTTGTGATTGCGCCCGCCGCGCACGATGACCTCATCGACGATGCCGTGATAATCGCCGTTGAACATGATGATTTTGTCGCGACCGGTCGCGGTGCGCGCCATCCGCATCGCGCCGAGTACCGCTTCCGAGCCGGTATTGCAGAAGGCATAACGGTCGTGCGGAAGAAACTCCGCCAGCAGCTCGATCACCTCACCGGTCAATGGATGCTGCGGGCCGATTTCCATGCCGCGCGCCAATTGCTCGTCGAGCGCATCGATGATCCATTGCGGCTGATAACCAAAAAACATCGAACCGTAGCCGCACAGCGTATCGATGTACTCGTTGCCATCGATGTCCCACAACCGACAGCCTTTCGAGCGATCGACCACAATCGGATAGGTGATTTCTTTTACGGCCGGGCGAAATCCGGACACCACTCGCGGGTCCGACAGTTTCGGCCGCGTCTTCACGGTAAACGCCTTCGATTTAGCGGTATGCGCAGTGTATTCACGCAGCAATTGCTGGTAGTGCTCGCGCTGACTCGGGGTGAAATCGTCTTTGTTGCTCGTGTCGATGCGGGTCTGCGCGCCGAACGGTTTGGCCGCCGGTTTTTCCTCGGCCGGCGCGGCTTCTGCCGGTTTGGCAGCGGGTGCGTTGGCGGCGGCAATGGGCTGTGCCGCCGGAGCAGTCGCAGGAACCGATGCTGCTGGCATGGCTATTTGTGGCATTGCCACCGAGCCGCCACCGAGCATTTGCAGCTGCTGCGCCATCAGCAGCAATTGCTGCTGGATCAGGCCCTGTACGCCGGCGAGTTGGGCTGTGCTGATCGGTGCCCCTGTTGCCATGGGCATCGACGCAGCGGCCATCGGCTGCGGCATCGCAGCTGGCGCAGTGGATTGCGGTGTCGTAGCGACAGGCGCTGGCGCACCTGCCTGCGGCAGTACCGAAGCATCGGCTTGCTGCAGGAGCAGTTGGGCCAGGCTACCGAAGTCAGACAGATCCGACAGCAGGCGCCGGAATGGAATATCGACCTTGTAGCGCTTTTTGATCGATAGCGCCGCCTGCGTCAAAAACAGCGAGTCGAAGCCGAGATCGAGAAAGGATTCGCTCAGGCCGGTTTGACTGAGATCCTCGCCGGAGCTTTCGGCAAACAGATCGCGAAGTTCGTTTAACAACAGCGTTTGTTGGTCCATCGAAGGCGTTCCTGATATGTGCAAAGGGTTGGAATCAAGCACGGGTGGCTGTTCTAGCACCGGCATTTGATCGGAAATTGAGGCGGTGACGTACGGCTGCACGTAGTTCATTGGTCGCGACAACGCAGTGGCGGCGATCGTCGCGGCCGCGCCCGGCGCCACATCGAGCCAGTGCCGGTCGCGCGCAAAGGGGTATGCGGGCAGCGAAACGACATGCGGGCGCGCGGCATGCAACGCCGCCCAATCAAGCTCGATGCCGTTCAGCCATAACTCGCCCGCCGCGACCAATATCGCCATCTGCTCGCCAATAATATCGCCGGGGGCAGGGGTGGCACCGAGGCTGGTGGCTACCGGCTGGCGCACGCCGCCGCGCATTTGCTGTGCTGCTAGCGTCGCTGCGGTATTGCGCGGACCGACCTCTAGATACAGCGCCGGCTCACCTTTCAATAGCTCGCGCACACCATCGGCAAAGCGGACCGTTTCGCGCAAATGGCGCGCCCAATAGCCGCGATCCAGCGCCCGTTGCGGCGTCAACCAGCCGACATCGACTGTCGACATAATCGGGATAGCCGGTTCGTGCAGTTCGATATGTTGCAACACGCGGGCGAAGGGTTCGATCACTTCGTCCATCATCGGCGAATGGAATGCGTGCGAGGTATGTAGCAGCTTCGATTGGATACCCTGTTCGCTCCAGCGCTGGGCGAGCTGATCGATTTCGTCATGCGGGCCGGCCACCACGCACAACTCGGGACCATTAATCGCGGCAATGTCACAACTGGCGGGTAATTGCGCGCGTACGCTATCGGCAGCGACTTGCACCGCCAGCATCACACCGGTCGGCCGCGCCTGCATCAAGCGCGCGCGTTCGGCAACGAGCCGCAAACCGTCTTCCAAACTGAATACGCCGGCCAGCGTGGCGGCGACGAATTCGCCAATGCTGTGGCCAATCAGCGCAGCGGGCTGCACCCCCCAGCTCATCCATAGTCGCGCCAGTGCGTATTCGACAACAAACAAGGCCGGCTGGGTGTATTGCGTTTCCTTCAGTACCGCCGCAGCGGCGGCTGGATCAGCACCCGGTTCGCTAAACAGTACATCGCGCAAATCGCGCGGCAACAACGGTTTTAACAGTTCGAAACAATGGTCCGCGACCTCACGAAACACCTCGAAACGTCGATACAGCCCAAGCCCCATCGCCACATATTGACTGCCTTGGCCCGGAAACATGAACACCACCGAACGTGCCGTGCCATCGCTGCTGGCCGCTTTACTGGTGGTTTTCAGCGGCTCGCGCAGTTGGCCGTCGGCGCGCTCGCGCGGGTCGAGCACAATGAACTGCCGCTCCTTGAACCGTGCGCGCCCACGCTGCAACGTCCACGCGACATCGCGCCAGCTAGTGTCCGGGGCCTGCCCCAGGAAATCGGCGAGATCGGTGCGCGCCTGACCCAGACGGTCGGCTTTTTTTGCCGACAGCAGCACCAATTCCGGCAGGCGCTGGTCGGCAGCAGTCTCGATGGGCGGCGCCTGTTCGAGGATCACATGCGCATTCGTGCCGCCAACACCAAACGAGCTCACCGCGGCGCGCAATGGTCCAGCACTCGAATGCCAATCCCGCAGCTCGGCGTTGACGAAGAAGGGGCTATTGGCGAAATCGATTTGCGGATTCGGTGCCTGGTAATACAGCGTCGGCGGCAGTTGACGTTGATGCAGCGCAAACGCGGTCTTGATCAGGCCGGCAACGCCAGCGCCGGCGACGGTATGGCCAATATTGCTCTTCACCGAACCGACGGCGCAGAAACCGGTATCGCTGACGCCGGCGTCGGCAAACGCGCGCGTCAGTGCCTCGATTTCGATCGGATCGCCGAGCGGCGTTGCCGTGCCGTGCGTTTCTATGTAGCTGATCGTACGCGGATCGACATCGGCATCGCGCTGCGCTTGTCGAATGACATCGACCTGGCCGCGAATACTCGGCGCGGTAAAGCTGGCCTTGCCGCTGCCATCGTTGTTCAGACCGACACCTTTGATCACCGCATAGATACGATCGCCATCTGCCGCCGCCGCCGACAACGGTTTGAGTACGACGGCGCCGGCACCACTGTTGAACGAGGTGCCATTGGCATGCGCATCGAATGAGCGCGTCGCGCCATCGGGCGAGAGCATGCTGCCCTCTTGGAACAGATAGCCGGCGTTCAACGGCGTGTTGAGACTGACGCCGCCGGCAATCGCGACATCGCAGCGACCCGCGCGCAGGCTATCGACCGCCTGCGCCACCGCCACTAGTGAGGTCGAGCAGGCGGTATGGATACTCACCGCCGGACCAGTCAGGCCGAGTTTGAACGCGGTCCGGGTGGCGACGTAGTCTTTTTCCGAAGCTAGCGCGCGCGGCAATTCACCCAGACCGGCGTCGACGCCCTTGGTCGGCAGCACATTGCTGAGAAAATACGTATTAGAGCCGGTGCCAGCGAACACACCGATCGAAACAGAGTCACTCGGTGGAATACCGGCGTCTTCGAGTGCCTCCCAGGCAGTTTCGAGGAAAACGCGCTGCTGCGGATCAATGATCGCGGCCTCGAGCGGGCTGATGCCGAAGAAGGCTGCATCGAAATATTCGGCTTCGGGCATCAGCCCGCGCGCTTTGACGTAGGCGGGATCGTTGCGTAGCTCAAGCGGAATGGTGGGATCGAGATCGGCATCGCTAAAGCGCGTGATGGATTCGACGCCGTCGAGCAGATTGCGCCAGTACTGGCGTGCATTGCGTGCGCCCGGCAAGCGCGCCGATACGCCGACAATCGCGATCGGCTCTTGTCGGCTGCGCAGTGCTTGTTGATCCTGCTGACCACCTGCATGCCGCCGCGCGCTGCCGCCGACGCGCTGCTCCAGCCGACCGACCAATGCACCAAATACCGGGTATTCGAAGATATCGAGCGCACGCAGCGGCAGGCCAAATTCTTTCTGCGCGCGGGTCACCATGCCCATGTACAGCAGCGAGGTGCCGCCACAATCGAAGAAATTATCGCCATCGGCTATGACAGAGCGCCCCAGCGCCGCACTCCATAACACCTGCAACTGACTGCGCACATCATTGCTCGCCGCGAGTGGCGACGTGCTGGTTGGCAGCTGCTTCAAGGCATTGCGATCGACCTTACCGTTGGCATTGATCGGCAACTTTGCCAATACCACGAACTGGCTTGGAATCATGTAGGGCGGCAATGAGCCGTGCAGAAATTCACGCAGTGCGGCGACGGTGACAATGGCCGCGTCCGCCGCCACGTACGCGACCAATTGGCGTTGACCGTCCGGCGTCGTCTGCGCCAACGTCACCGCATCCTTCACTTCGGGATGGGTATTCAGCGCGTGATTGATTTCGCCCAGTTCGATGCGGTAGCCGGAGATTTTGATCTGATCGTCGGCGCGCCCTCGGTATTCAACGGCGCCATCGGCATTGCGGCAGACGCGATCGCCGGTGGCATACACCCGATCGCTCTGCCCATCGATAACCAATGACTGGAAGCGGCTCGCGGTTTGCTCCGGAAGATTGCGATAGCCGAGAGCGACGCCAGCGCCGCCGATGAACAGCTCACCCTCGGCACCGTCGACCACCGGCTGGCGTTGTTCATCGAGCACATAGACCGGCGTGCGCAGGATTGGAAAGCCGATTGGAATCGACTGCCATTCGTTCGGCAGCGGTCGTGGAATGCGGTAACAGCAGGCAAATGTGGTGGTTTCGGTGGGGCCATAGCCATTGATGAACTGCGTGTTCGGCATTTGCTGCTGGGCGCGACGCACGTGCTCCGGTGATAAGACTTCTCCGCCCGCGAGGATCTCTTCGACCGTCGTGTCGAGCAGCGCGTCGTTATCGATTAGCCAGTTGAACAGCGATGCCGTCAGCCACAACGTGGTGATGTGCTCCTCGCGCAGCACTGCGGCGAGTTGGACGGGATCGGGCAAGCCCTCGGTCGGATACACGACGCAGCAGCCGCCATTGAGCAGCGGCCCCCAAATCTCCAGGGTGGCGGCGTCGAAGGTGAGCGGTGCCAACAATAGAAAGCGGCGGAACTCGTCAAAACGGCAGTAAGTATTGGATGGATCGACGAGGCGCAAAATGCCGCGCTGCGCAACTTCGACGCCTTTCGGACGACCCGTCGATCCCGAGGTATAAAGGATATAGGCGCAATCGTCGGAGCTGCCAGGTTCCGAGCGCAGTGGTGTCCCCGAACCGGCTTGTGGCCGTTCTTCCAATTCCAGCAATGGAAGCTGCCAGGCACGCGCAGTACCGGCCGTCGCGGTGGATACCAACACGGCTTGCGCCGCGGTGTCGCTCAGCGTGAAAGCGATGCGATCTGCGGGGTAATCGAGCCCGAGCGGCACATAAATAGCGCCGAGCTTGGCGATACCCACCAGCGCTGCTACCGCCGCCGCTGAGCGCGGCATATAAACAGCCACGGCGGTGCCGCGCTTAATCCCTTGTTGCTGCAACCGAGCGGCGATCGCATGGCTCCAGACATCGAGCTCGCGATAGCTCAGCTGCCAGGCCGCGGCAGTGGCGGTCGCCGGAATCCGCAACGCAACACGATCGGCAAACTGCGATACGCATTCGCTAAAGCGGCGCTGCAAAGTAATGGCAGCGAAAGGCGGTCGAGCCATTAATGCTCGCTCGGTAATTTCAGGCATTGCGGAATCCTGCGGAAAACTTCGACATCAATGTACGCCGGGGTCACTGCCCAGCCAACCTTACTGTAGCCTGACTCTGCCCACTATGCCCGGCGACTCCCGATCAAGTTACCGCTGCCATCGTAAACCCCAATTACATCCCCGGTCTTAACTCGTATCCGCGCAGATATTTGCGACTCAGCACCAACGCTCTGGCGAAGGGATATTTAATGGCATCGCGCCAACGCGATTGCCCGGGTGGCGTAGGCGTCAATCCGCGCCGCCGCAAGAACTGATTCAGCGCATAAAGATTAGCGGTGCGACGAGTCGCCTTGGTGTAGAAGACGATCGCAATCGAGATCGCATAGCCATTCTCGGGCGTGACCCAACTGGTATCCGACAGCGTCATATGGGCGGACGTGCTTGGCATATAGACGCCCTCGCCCGCAGCCATATCACCGCTAAAGCTGCGATTGCGAATTTCCTCGCGAAATCTCACTGCCGTCAAATCGCCCTGCACAATAAAATTTTCAACGGCTGCTTCGGGCACGGTAATGCGATCGCTTGGATCCCACACATTAATCTGTTTTCTACCGCGAATTTGCAGCCATAAATTATTTTCGCGATCGATATGGAACGGCGTCACCGCAGGCGGAGCGGAAATAAAAATAAAACCGCCGACATTAAAAATGCCGGGGTCCTGACCCTCCGCCAGCGGGCGCACAGTTCGTATTGCCTCCCATAAAAACTCGCGATATACCGGATCGGTTTCAACGTTGTACATCGAAATCCAAGAACCCGGCTCTTCAATATGCGCAAAGATATCGGCGATTGAGCGGCCCTGCGGATTACGATTCATGGTGTCAAACGGCGAGGCCTGAGTCGCATCGGCCTCGATGAATTTACATTGCCCGTTATCTAATAGCGATTCTGCCAATTGCTGCAAGCGCGGCAATTGCAATAGCGGATGATCGCAAAATGAATGCTTAACCGGCGCAATTTTGCGAGGATGATAATGGCTGTTGTCTTCAAACCAGATTCTATGATTTTGGGTGCTGTGCATGGGTTTTGCCGTGATCCATTAGCAAATCGAGTTAGCAGAGAGGCATCAATTCACATATTACGATAGCGAAAAATAAAACCCATGATACCGATCAAGCGAATAGTGTGGCGGTGAAAATGGTATATCGCAGCGCTTTTCCAGATTTTCCCAAGCGTCTTGCAGCCGATATCCCAATGCCACCAAATCGGCGACAAAGCGACTGTGTGCTTCGATACGATAGGGGCAAAACGCAGCACCGATATTCTGCACCGTAAAATAGCTTTCGCGCGGATGCAGCGGCAGCAAATTGATCAGCAGGTGTCGCGGCCGCTGCACGTGCCGGCTCAATAGCCCTGCCAACGTCGGCGGAATGTATTGAATAGAGCCGGAAGCAAACACAATATCCGCGTCCGCGACTTCATCTAATGTCGATGTAAACGACAATCGACCTGCCGGGTCGCGCGCTTTCGCCAACTGCCTGCCGCGTTCGACAACCGCCGGCACATCGGATACGCGCCAAGTGAGATTGTGCGGGTAGTCGATAAAATTCTGATACGCGTAATAACCGACACCAATGTGGCCACCGATATCAAATACGCGGTGGCATTGTTCGGACAATAATTTTTGTAGCCAAAACAGCACGGGATAATCGCTCGGATAAATCTGCCGCGTGCGATCGTCATACATGGCGGCAGTTTCATCGTGATCGTAACCTGTGGGTTTGGAGGCAGGGATTGCCGCCTCCGCCAATCCTACCGAAGCGTAAACGCCCCGAAATAAATTGACCCGTTCGGCGGTGGCAAACCGTCTTTCATATTTATTTTCCCGCCATTGCCGAATGCCAGGCAGCTCCAGCAGATCATCGACCATTCCATGTAATGCAGCGGTAATGTCCATCTGTAAATCCAACAGTTAAGTTATGCGGCCGCAGTTTTATTGGCATCGGAATTAGCGATTCGCCCGCGCGCAACATTGAGAACCCAATCCGCAATGCCGGCGACAATACGTGGCTGATAATCCAATTGCGTAATGATGTGATTCGCTTCGGGATAATAATCGACGCGCAATAAATTGCGAAAATCGACATCGCGAAAGCTTTGACGATATTGATTCAGATACAGATATTCCGGCTCGCCACCCGTAAACGCGACAAACACGCTAACGCCCCGCGCTACCAGTTTACGCAAACCCTCCGCCACTTGATCGCGCGGGGGAAAACGCCGCGTATAAGTGGGAACTTCGAAATATTGCTCGTCGACACCGGCAATTTCATTGGGCGCCTTGTCTTTTTTACCGCCAACAACTCGTGCAATTTTCTTCGACAAAAAGCTCTGCCAGCGATCCATATGAAACAGCAACGGCACGTAATAACGCAGCGAATACTGCCACGTGCGATAACAATACGGATCGATCTTCATCATGCCGACGACGCGCTCGTCGGCAAGGCCCGTGCAATAGGATGCATCGGCACCTGAACACAACCCGTACAAAATGAACTGACTGATGCCGCGCGTTTTTTGCAAATAATCCATCACTTCGCGCGTTTCCGCGATCGACGATTCCTCGAACGACAACGCACCGCGTCGCGGTTCGCTATCGCCGATTCCAGAAAAATCGAAACGCACCACTAGCAAACCTTTGTCGGCGATGGCGCGCGCAATCTTTACTGAAAGTCGGCATGTTCCGACGTGATGCATTACACCGGAATTCAAAATCAGTACCGCAGGCAAATCCGGATTGAAATTATCCGGTTCGCTGGCAATGCCGATCAATGGTGTCGGCTTGCCGATTCGCAGCGCTCTTTCTTTCATGACAATTCTCCTCGGCCCGCCCTAATCCATCGCATTCACGATGGCTTGAATGACCGGTTGCGGCAACAGAATACCACCGAAATTGTCGACGTAATTCCAGTCGTGCGGCGCCGGGGCCAGTTGATAACGATAGCCGGGATGGCTTTGCCAAGCGGCTTTCAAATCGGTAAAGCCCGGGGCTTCATGCGATACCGCCTGCAGAATTTTTTTCACTGTCGTCGGCCGCGCATCGCGTAACGACAATTTACGCATCGATTCGCGAAATTTTTGCGTCAGGCGAAATCCATTAAAATGAATCGAACCTTCTGTATCGTGCAAATTTCCCGAGGATGGTCCACCCCACATACTCGGCTTTTCGTTGGAAATTTCTTCGAGCAATTCGTGCTCGTATTCAAAACCATCGAGAATCGGATCCCACACAATCAGTTGATCGATATCGTTACGCGGTGCGCAGGCCACGCCCGCGATCAATGCGCCCAAACGTAATCCAACTACCGCAATAGAACTAACGCCTGTACTCTCGCGCAGTTCATTGATAGCCAGGCCGACATCATCAATCCAATCCTGCGCGGTAACACCATCTTCGATGTCGCCACTCGAGTCACCGGTGCCGCGATAATCGAAGCGCAACACGTGATACCCTTTTTTTGACAGCAATAATGCCAGTTGACGATAGGCGCGATGAGCACGCATATATTCCTGGCCGAAGGGATAACACAAGACCACACCGGCATCGCGCGGAGTGGCTTTTGGCGGCAGGTAAACGCCGTATAACGGCGCATCGGCATTTCCAAAAAACTGCGGAATCATTTTTTCCCACCAAATAACAACGACTGTAAACGTCCCTTTTTCTTATCGATCTTCACTTCGCCTGGCAGTGTACCCGGCACAATAGAATCGAGCATAGGGTTCTCGCTAATGGGACTCGCGTCGGTAACGGCACCAGTTTTTTCGCTGATTTCGCGTGCGATCTGTTCAAGCGTGTGTAAAACCATGGTTGCTTGATCGAGCCGTATACCCAGCTTCTTATAGATCTGCACAATCACCCGCGTCGACAACAGCGAGTGACCACCCAGATCAAAGAAATTATCACTCAGCCCCACTCTCTCAACGCCCAGCGCGTCCTGCCAAATGCGTGCAAGATTTTTTTCGATGCTGGTGCGCGGCGCCAGATAGTGATCTTTTGGCGCGAGCGGATCAAATAATCCCTTGCGATCGATGACGCCGGCCGCATCCCGCGGTATCTCGTCGAGTTCGATCCAATGCTGCGGCACCTGCGCCGCTGGCAGCTTGTCGCGCGCAAAACGCCGCAGCTCGCCCTGCGTCACAAAATGTTCGAAATTCGGCACAAAAAAAGCCACCAAACGACGTTCTTCCGATTCATCGAGAAATGAGCGCACCACTGCGGTTTCGAGGGCCGGGCATTCCTGCAGAAGACTTTCGATCGCGGCAATATCGGGATCGGCGTCGGCGTCATGCACGTTTTCCGGAATTTGCTCTTTCGGCAATACCAAGCTCAACAGTTCGTGCTGCAAATAATCGAGGCGATACGCGCTGACAACCGTTTGCGGCGCCAATTGCCGTTGCAAAATAGCGAGCAGCGCGGCCTTACCTTCCTCATCATTAATGCCGAGCTCAAGCGTTCTTTTCAACGATGGATTTACGTCGTCGCTGACAATCGGCAGGGCCTTGCGGAAGGAATTAACATCGGCGATACGGCGCATCGTGAATCCTTGCACTGATAAACACACGTTGCCGTTATCGTCGCAGACCGTAACATCGAATTGAATATCACCCATCTCATGCGCTGCAGAACCGCTATCTGCAGCGCGATGGACCACATGACTAAAACCGGTGTTGGGTAAGCGGCCGTTAAACTGCAGTCGCTGATAGCCGATCGGCACATACAATTCGCTGTGCGGCGCATAACCATCGACGATGATCTGCGCGCCGGCGGTGGCCATATCGAGCACGGCGGGATGCAAGCCATACGCGTTCAGTTCATCGCGAAACTCCACCGGCATATCCAAACGAATGAGCGCCTCGCGCACACCATAGGCGACATTTTTCAGTACACGCCAGCGCGCGCCGAAATCCAGAAACGGGTGATGACTGGCGTCATCGAAAGTTTGTATGCCACGCGCGCAACGCAATTGAATGGCTGCAACATCTATCGACTGTTGCATTGGCGTCGTGGTAACAACACGGCCATACGCGTGCCGACTCGCTTCGCCAAAGCTATCGCTGCTGATTGCAAAATTATCGCCGCTGAGTTCAACCGTTAGAGCCTTATGCGCATTGTCTGCGACAAAGAACGGCAGCTCGAATACGACATCCGTCATTTCGATAGATGGGCTGTTGCCCATTTTTTCGGCGAAGGCGGCACGCGCCAATTCGATAAAACCGGAGCCAGGTATCAGGGCCGGCCCCGCCTTGATGCGATGTTCGCCGAGCAACCAATAGTCGTGCACCGAAAATAGCGTCGCGTAAGTCGCCGCCTCGGCTTGTTCGGCAATGCAGCGATCGAGCAGCGGATGGGTTACTGGCCTCCCCGCCGGCAAATAGCGAACACCTTCGGCTAACTTTGCCGCCATGCCGGATTGCTTCCACGCCGGCCAATTAATCGCGATGACATTGGCACCGCGCGCGTTGCGGTGATGTGCGAATGCATCGAGAAAGGCATTGGCCGCCGCGTAATCGATCTGCCCCGGCAAACCGGCGAACGCGCTGGTCGACGAATACAGCACGAAAAAATCGAGCGTACGCGCATCGAACACGCGATCGAGCACCAGCGTGCCGGTGAGCTTTGGCATCAGCACGCGCTCGGCATCGGCAAAATCTTTGGTGAGCAGCAGGCTATCGGCGATAACACCGGCAGTGTGAATAATGCCATTCACTGCACCGAATTCCCGCCGAACTGCTGCTGCCAGTTCGCGCACTGCAGTTTCATCGGCGATATCCACCGCACGGCCGACGATGCGCGCGCCGCTTTGTTCCAGCTGCAACAGCTGGCTCAGCGTGGCCGCTTCAGGCGCGTTCTGAGCGATCAGTGCATCCCAATATTGACGCTCTGGCAGCGGTCGCCGCGCCGCCAGCACCAGGGTGATGTCCGGCTGGGCCTGAACCAGCGTTGCGGCTGCCAGCACCCCCAAACCGCCAGTGCCGCCGGTGATTAAATAAACGCCACACGCCCGCAATGACAGCGTGGCCACACCGGTGCTATCGCTGTCGGCGCGAAGCTCGTAACGCTGCATGAAGCGCGCATTGCCACGCATTGCAATCAATCCGTCATCCGCCGTCGAACTCAGCTCGCGCAGGATGGTTGCGGGCTGCGTATTCGTATCGATATCCAGTAGCGCACAGCGCCACGAGGGAAATTCATGGGGCAGCACTCGCATCGGCCCCAGTGCCAGCGCAGCGAGCGGCGAGTTCGGCGACTCGCCGCCGACCTGGAATGCCTGCGCTGTCACCGTCAGCCACCGTACAGGCTGCCAATCCTCGTTTGCGGCGGCCTGCGCCAGATGAAAAAGGCTGTCGAACGCCAGCGCGCGCTGGTTCGGTCCGTACTCGCCATCGACCAGATCGAGCGGCAGCAGGCTGAGCACATGCGTCGGCTGCCAATCGCTCTGTCGCAATGCTTCCACCAGATGGACATAGTCATCGGCAACTGTCGCGCGCAACCGCCAGCGCTCGCCACTCAGCAATAACGAACTGCCGGGTTCAACGACACGCGCCTCCGCACCGGCGCCAAGTAATTGCTCGATAGCCGTCCTCGCGACAGCATTGCTGCCGGCGAGCACCAACACGCGCGCAGCGACCAACTCGCCAGTCGCACTCACTAAAGGTGCCGTGCGCTGCCAGACCGGCTGATACAGCGAGCGCGTCAGCGTCTCGGCGCGCGCGGACATATCGCCCTGCGTGAGGCTCGCTCCGGGCTCAACCCAATGCCGCGCATGATCGAACGCGTAAGTCGGCAACGACACGCGATGACGCGTTTGCTCGCTATAGAACTTGTCCCAGGCGATGCCAACGTTCGCCTGCCACAAGCGCCCCAACGCGCCGAGCATCTGCTCCACGTCGGGGGTATCGTCATCGGGATGACGCAACGACGCGATCAGTGGTTGATCGGCACGCTTAGCCGTATGCAGGCCGGCGAGACTGACCAACGTGCGCCCCGGCCCGACTTCGAGCAGCGCATAGCTGCCGCCATCGAGCAACCGCGCGAGGCCATCGGCAAAGCGCACTGTCTGCCGCAAATGCCGCACCCAATACGCGGGATCGACCGCCTCGGCCGGCTTGATCCAATCGCCGGTGACGTTGGAGATAAAAGGAATCGTCGGCGCGTGCAGGCGCAAAGAACGCAGGTAATCGCCGAAAGGTTGCAGAATTTCTTCCAACATTGCTGAATGCGCCGCGACATCGATATGGATGCGCCGGCAACCGATATCGCGCTGCTGTAACGTGTATTCAAGTCGAGTGAGCGCCGCTTTGGGGCCGGACGCCATGGTCAGCATCGGCGCATTGACGGCCCCAAGACTTAGCTCTGAACCCAGCAGCGGCAGCAGCTCCTGCTCGCCGAGTTCGACGCTGAGCATCGAACCCTCGCCGACGGTCTCAAACAATTTGCCGCGCAATGCCACCAAGCCCAACGCATCGCGTAACGCGATCACGCCCGCCACGCAAGCGGCGGTGTTTTCGCCCATGCTGTGGCCGATTAGCGCCGACGGCTCAATACCCCAGCTGCGCCACAATTGCGCTTGCGCATATTGGGTGATGAACAGAGCAGGCAAGGTTCGACTCGGCCGCTGCAGCTCATGCGCTGCCTGCGCCTCGGCACCAGCGGCGGGATAGAGCAACGATTTCACATCGAAATCGACAAAATCGCGCAGCAATCGTAGGCATTCATCGACCGTTGCGCGATAGACCGGCTCGGTGTCGTAGAGCTCGCGGCCCATATTCGGATATTGCGCGCCGCCGCCGGCAAACATGAACGCGACTTTGCGCGGCGACTCTGCCGCATCGGCAACGATAAAACGATCGTGGCTGCTGCCATCGAGTACGGCGACCGCATCGCGACCATCATTGACCACTGCAAAACCGCGCCGTTTGAAAGATCGCCTACCGACCGCCAGCGTGAACGCGGCATCCGCAATGTTTACGTCAGCCTCTTCGAAAAATTGTGCAAACCGGTTACGGCTGCGCGTCAACGCCGTATCGGTACGCGCCGATAACAGCAGTAATTGACGCGCGCGCGCTGTGCTCGATGACGCTCTCGCGGGCGCTTCTTCAACAATCACATGCCCGTTGGTACCACCGACACCCAGCGAACTGACCCCGGCCCGCAATGGCGCTGGCGCCGACCAGGGGCGCAACTGTGCATTAACGAAAAATGGACTGTTGGCGAAATCGATCGCTTCGTTCGGCGCGCGAAAATGCAAGGTCGCCGGCAATTGGCGATGTTTCAGCGCCAAAATAACTTTGATCAGACTCGCCGCGCCCGCAGCGGTATCGGTATGGCCGATATTCGATTTGACCGAACCGATCGCGCAATATTGGCGGCGCGGATTTTCCGCACCATACGCCTGTGTCAGTGCCGCAACTTCGATCGGATCGCCCAGCGGCGTCCCGGTGCCGTGGCATTCCACGTACGTGACCGACTGCGGCTCGATACCGCCGATCGCCAGCGCTTCATGAATAGCGGCCGCCTGGCCGTCGACGCTGGGTGCGAGATAACTGATTTTGCCGGCACCATCGTTGTTGACGGCGGACGCTTTAATAACCGCGTGAATGTTATCGCCGTCCGCAATTGCATCGTCGAGCCGTTTCAATACCAGCACACCGACTCCACTGCCGAACACAGTACCGCCGGCGCTGGCATCGAACGGCCGACAGTGACCGTCGCGCGAGAGAATTTCGGTGTCCTTGTACAAATAACCGTGACGATGCGGCATTTCGATGGTGACACCGCCGGCGAGTGCCATATCGCATTCGCCATTCAACAGATTCTGGGCGGCGGTGTGTACTGCTACCAAGGAAGTGGAACACGCCGTCTGCACGTTAACGCTGGGGCCTTTTAAATCGAAGCAATACGACGCGCGCGTCGCAAGAAAGTCCTTATCGTTGCCGGTATGCCGCAACAGAAAAAATCCCACTTGCGCCACCAACTCGGGATTGCTCAGCAGGTTGTACGGTAAATACGCGTTGTGACCGGAACCGGCAAAAACGCCGATCGCGCCGTCGTAACGCGTCGGATCGTAGGCAGCATCTTCCAGCGCTTCCCAAGTGCATTCGAGAAAATGCCGATGTTGCGGGTCCATGATTTTTGCATCGAGCGGACTGAATCCAAAAAAGCCGGCATCGAATAATTCCATGCCGTGCAAAAACATGCCGGCCTTGACGTAATTCGGATCGCTCAGCAACGATTTCGAAACGCCCGCCGCCTGCAATTCGGTATCGCTTAATTCGGTGCGCGCCTCGCGCCCCTCGTGCAGCAGCTGCCAAAATTCGCTCGGATTATTTGCCCCCGCGAAGCGACATGCCATGCCGATAACGGCAATATCCGTGGCAGAAGTTTCGTTATTTTCGCTCACTGTTTACTCTCGGATTTATAGGTTATTGCGCATTCGAAAAATCATTCAGCAATGTCTCGATGTGTTCAATCCACATTCGGTAGCCCTGCTCATTGAGGTGAATACCGTCGGGCATATACAGACCAGCCTTTAGATAACCCTCATTGTCATAAATCGTTTCCAGCACTACGAAACTACAATTTTTCATGGCCGCGCATACCGCGCGCAATTGCGTGGCAGCGTGTGCGATATGCGCGTTATACGAAGGCCGCGGCGATATTTTTGCCACCGGTAGCGTGGCAAAAACAAAGACATGCTTTAACGCTGACAACCGCTGTAAAAGTTCGGTGTAATCCTTCGTGAGGTCAGTCTTGTGCTCCCACAATATATCGTTGCTGCCGATTTCAAGAATCGCAATATTTGTCGGCTCGCGCGTCGATGTATAGCTATGAATACGATGACTCAAACCGGCCACGGTATCGCCGCCTATTCCAAAATTAAGTGCCGGTCGCGACAGGCAGCCCTCGCAGATACCTGCAACATGACTGTCACCCAGCAACAACAGTGCGTTGTGCGGCAGCTGTCGATCTTTGCGCTCTAAATTCTGATGGATCTGCTCGTAGGAAAATGCCGGTCGCTGATTCAGTCGAATCAATTTTTCCACGACGCCGGCAGCAATAAATCCGATGACCAGCACTACCAGAGCGATGAAAATGATCGCGTTGCGGAGCATGAATCAACCCCTCCGGCGATTCATTGCCGCACGCCGCGCTTCGGCGCGATCCCGGCTGCGATTGAGCGGCTGGTCGGGTCCATCGCCATCGTCGCCGCCGACAAACTTCGCCAACATTTCGATGGTGGTGTATTTAAATAAATCGGTCATCTGAATCGGTTTGGTAATTTTCTCGCGCAACTCTTTCAGAACCTGAACCACCAGCAGCGAATGACCGCCTACATCGAAGAAGTTATCGCGCGTTCCCACTTGTGCGACTCCGAGTACGCGTTTCCAAATATCGACGATCGTTGTTTCGATATCGTTTTGCGGCGCGCTGTAATTAGTGGCATCGGCCGCGATCGAACGCTGCGGTATCGGCAACGCCTTGCGATCGATTTTGCCATTCGGTGTCAGCGGCAATGCAGTCATTTCGATGTACGCCGCAGGCACCATGAATTCTGGCAAATGCTGTTTCAGAAATTCCTTGAATAGCTCTGCGCGTGTCGTTCGCCCCGCAGTTGGGCGCACATAGGCAACGAGCCGCTTGTCACCCGGCGTGTCTTCACGCAAAACCACGGCGGCTTCGAGCACATCCGGATGCGTGCGCAGCAGCGCTTCGATTTCGCCAAGCTCGACGCGATAGCCGCGTATTTTCACCTGATGATCGACGCGTCCGAGACATTCGATACGGCCATCGGGTAGATGCCGCGCCAGATCGCCGGTGCGATACATGCGCGCATCGGCAGCGCCGCTGAATGGATCCGATAGAAATTTTTCCGCCGTCAAATCGGGGCGCTGCCAATAACCACGCACGACTCCTTCGCCACCGATTACCAATTCGCCGGGAATTCCAACCGGTAGCGGCTGCTGATTTTCGTCGAGGATATAAATGCATTGATTCGCCAGCGGCCGCCCGATCGATACATTCGTACCTGTTACTGCATCGACATCGCCGATCGCCGACCAGATCGTTGTTTCGGTGGGGCCATACATATTGGTGACACGACCACCAACGAGCGCGCGCAATGTGCGCGCGAGTTCCGCCGGCAGCGCCTCGCCGCCGACCATCATTTGTTTCAACGCGGCGAGCCCCGATCGCGCGGAAATGTCGGCCGCCAGCATCGTCGCCATTGATGGCGTACATTGAAAATGCGTTACACGATGGCGATCGAATAATGCGGGCAGCGAAAAATCCTCGCTGTCGTCGCGCGCAGAAAGCACTTGCTGCGCCGCTTCGCGCAACGCATTCAGATAAGGCAAATGCTCCAGCACGACATCGGTATTAATGCCAAAGTCGATCAGACAGGCGATCTCGTTGACGTCGGCCGCCTTGACCCGATCGACAATGGCCATGCACGATTCTGGCGTACCGAATAAACCGCTGTGCTCGTAATACCGATGGAATGCGTGCTCTAGCAACCCATCCATATCCGCTGCGGAAATCGAAGCGAAAAATTCGTCGAGTGTTTTTCCCTGCTCGTCCGACATTTTTTTAAATGTCGGAAAATTCCACGCGGCTGCTTTCACCAACAGCATTGCACTTTTTAAATAATCTTTGAGCGGCTGATGCACAGCACGCTTAACCACTTCGGCATCTGGGCCGACAAACGTGTGCAGCATCAGCGTGACAATACCTTCACCGGGATGCCCCGCTTCACGCCACGCCTGCCGATAGGCTTTTACTTTTTCCGCTACTTCCTCGATCGTTTGGCCGAGTAAATGCGTCAATACATTTTCACGCCGGCGTGCGGCCTGCGCGAATGTTTCGACATTACCGGCAGTGGTAACCCATACCGGCAATTCTTTTTGCAGCGGGCGCGGCAAGGTGCGCACCGGCACCTCACCGGACGGACAGGGAAAATTAATGGTTTCGCCGCGCCATAACCGCTTGACGATATCGGCGGCATCGAACATCACTTGTTTTGCATTCGCGTAATTTTCAGGCTTTATCGCAAAATCCGGCGGCGCCCAACCCGCTGCGATAGAGAGACCGACACGCCCGTTCGATAAATTATCGACAACGGCCCATTCCTCCGCGATACGAATCGGACTATGCAATGGCACCACACAACTGCCAGCGCGCAGCGCGACATTGTTCGTGATGGTCGCCAACGCTGCACACGTCACCGACGGATTGGGAAATAATCCGCCAAATGCAGCAAAATGACGCTCAGGCGTCCACACCGAATTGAAATGATGGGTATCGGCAAATTTGGCACCTTCGAGCAACAGCCGATATTTTTGCTGATCGTACTCACTCTCATCGTTGGCAACATTCCAATAAAAGAAACCAAAGTCGATGTGCCGATTCGAGTGCGCGCTGCGGGGCAATGCTTTTTGCCGTTTATCGTCGGCGTAGAGAACGACCGTAAACCCCCGGTTTAGCGTCCAAAATAATTCAAGTACCGAAATATCGAATGAAATACTGGTGACCGCCAACCACGCGCCGGGATCGCGCTCAAGGCGCTGATCCATGCCGGCAAAAAAATTGACGACGTTACGATGTTCGATCATGACTCCTTTTGGTTTTCCGGTCGACCCCGATGTGTAAATGACATAAGCCAAATCGGCGGGCTTTACACTTACGTCGAGGTTAGTGGCGGAAATCGACGCGAGCGTGTCGGCGATGTCGTCCAAAATTATCGGGTGCGCAACTTTGACAATGTCGGCAAACGCACGCTGCGTAATTACGCAACGCAGCCCCGCATCTTCCGCCATATATGCCAGGCGATCACGCGGATACACCGGATCGAGCGGAACGTACGCACAACCGGCTTTATGCACGGCGTACAGTGCGACCAGCATATCGAGCGAACGCTCGACCATCACTCCCACCAACTCGCCGGGCTTGCTTCCTTGACTATGCAGATAGCGCGCAAGCCGATTGGCCTGTGCATTCAATTCTGCATACGTTAATTTTTGATTTTCGAATAGACACGCATCGCGGTCCGGATACGCCGCCACTTGACGCTCAAAGCCGTGGTGAACACATAGCTCGTGCGCATGCTCAAGCCGCGATTGATTGAAAGCAGATAGTTGCTGACGATCGTGTTCGGTAATTACCGTAAGTTCGCCGACTGTTTCATCTGCATGCTGCGATAACCCCCGCATTAGCACATCGAAATGATCGAGCAGGCGCTGCACCGAAACTTCGTTAATAACACTACGATCGTATAACAAGCCGAACTGCGGACCAGACTCGGCAATCACAACGCTCAATGCGGCGCCATGACTGTGATCGCGAGCATGCGACTCGCTCAGATCGTGCTGTCGAATAATGCGGACCGAGAATGTGTTGCAATCGGCGCCGTCTTTTAAATCGGGTTCGCGCGCGTGCAAATCATTTAAATAACCGATTTTCTGCTCTGACTCGCGCACCGTATTGGCGACATTTCCAAGCAACACATTGAATTTTTCGCGCAGATTGACGGTGACGGGCAGCGGCACCGTCTGCACAAAAAATCGCGAATAATTTTCCGATAAATCCGCCGCCACGAGCCCGCGATACGCGATGCTGAATTGATGTTTGCCCGCAAGGCGCCCCAACAGCAAAGCGAACGAGGCAATTAGATAAGAGGCCACTGCAACGTCGGCAGTGAATTCGATCGGCAAGTCCGAAAGCGCAATTGCACGCCAGCAATAATCGTTCTGCGGCAACGATGTTTTGTTAGCAAAGGGCAGCTCGACCGGTTCAGCGCGTAACAAACGATGATGCCAGAAGCTTTCATATTTGCAGCTGGCAGCAACCAGCTTCGTTAATTCATCGGCATCAGTTGCAAACAGCATCGGCAGTTGATCGCCCACACCCATACCGCACGCACGTAGCACGGCGGCGACATCGACCGATCCGCCACGGCAATCGGTAACGTTGAGAATTTTTAGCGCTGCATCGGCGCATTTAATCGTTAGCGTTTTTTCGCAGCAGGCTTCGATGGTGCCGGGTAAATTGCCAGTGCTGCTGTCGACCACCACCGCTTGGCGCGCGAGCAATAGCGTACTGCCCAAATCGATTTTCGGCAGGATCACCGGATTCGGATAAGGTCCAAAATCGAGTGCTTTAATAAGCCGGTCAAGTTCTTGCGCTGGCTTGTGCCAGTCCAATATAGCGGCGGCCGGCGGTCGCTGCGTCAACCCAAAATAACTGCGTTGAGAAAAATCCTGCAGCTCAGGCTGTAGCGTATCGCTGTGCAAACGATCGAGCAGCTCCACGAACCCATCGAGGGCAAATTGATAACACTTGGTATTTAAACTGAATACCGTTTCAGCGGGAATGATGGGGAACTGTCGTTTGATAAGAATTGCGCCGGTATCGGCGCCAGCCTGCATCTCGTGCCAGGTGACGCCGTGTTCAGTTTCGTTATTTATCAACGCCCACACCGGTGCGTTCAAACCCGCGTAACGCGGCAGCGGACCATCGTGAAAATTGATCGCCCGCCGCTGCGCTTTTGCGAGCAACCAGTCGGGCAACATTTTTAAATTGGTAATGCTGAACAGATAGTCGCATGGCGGTGCGTCACGCAACTGCGTGAAATCATCGCAATGAAATATTTTTCGCTCGTCACACCAATCGAGAGTGCGGCGATTCCCGGAAATCACGGCGACAATACGATAACCGCGAGCCAGTAATTCTTCACTGCATTGGATCAGCAGCGATTGATCTCCCAACACAATACAGCTGGGAGAAGCGATTGGTGCATTCATGTGGTTTTCCGAAAATTATTTGCGCCAATCCATTCGCTTAACGTACGCCATTACCCAACAGGATGACTTCAACCGTGCGTACGAGAATATATAAATCAAAAATCAAACTATGGTTTTTTATGTAATACAAATCGTAGGTAAGTTTTTGTTCAGCGTCTTCCACCGAAGCGCCGTAGGGATAACAGAGTTGCGCCCATCCGGTGATGCCGGGCTTTACCCGGTGGCGCTCGCGGTAATACGGAATTTGTTGCGCGAGCTCTTCGACAAATTGCGGCCGCTCCGGGCGCGGGCCGACGAAGCTCATTTCGCCTTTCAGCACATTAAAAATCTGCGGAAGCTCGTCGATGCGGGTATTGCGAATGAAATTACCAACGCGGGTGACACGACTGTCATTTTTTTGCGCCCATTGCGCCTTGCCATCTTTTTCCGCATCGGTGCGCATACTGCGAAATTTGTGCACGCGAATAATTCGCCCCACGTAGCCAACGCGTTCCTGGCTGTAAATGAGGGGCGCGTTAATGCCTTCTTCCAATTTAATAGCGATGACCGCTAGCAACATAAACGGCCAGGTCAGCACCAACAGCAACAAGCTGGCCACAATATCGAAGCCGCGCTCGAGCACATCGCGCATCGGCGAAAACGAAAAGCCATCGGAAAAAACCAACCAGCCCGGCGATAACTTACGAATATCGAGCCGTCCCGATTCACGCTCCAGAAAGCTCAAATCATCGGCCACCTGAATGCCGTGCAATTTGCAATCGAGCAATTCATCCAGCGGAAATCCGCCGTTGTCAACGCGCCGCCGCTCATCGACGGCGACCACAATTTCCTGCACTTTGTGCTGATCGCAGTAATCGAACAAACGCTCGGGACTATTGACGACCTGTGGCGTAGCAACTTTTAACACCGCGCCGGTGACCGGCCAGCAGCCCAATAATTCGATATCTTTATCCGCATTCAGGCGCGCGAATGTCTCGAGAAGATGATGCGCACGCTCACCGGCACCGACAATCAGCACCCGCCAACGCAGCGATTCATTGCCGACCAATTTTCGTAACACAAACCGCAATGCAGCAATCAACACCAACGACACCACACTGGCAATCGCCAGTATGCCGCGACCGAAATAAAGCTCGAGCGAAGGAAATAAATAAAAGCTTGCCGACAGAATAATGGTGCCAATCAGACAAATCGCTACCATCGAGCGCAGCATCGAGCCGGTCAGACCTTCGGTGCTGTGCGGGCGATAGGCGCCCATCGCAATCATGCTAATCAGATTGATCAGCGCATAAATTTGCGCACGCGGTAACACGCCGGTGAAATCGACTTCTCTGATACCGAAAAATGAAAAACGAATTTGATGCGCGCTGTAAACAGCCACCAGCAGCGCCAAATATTCAAGCAGCACAAACAGGAGAATGTGCGCGGGTATGTACTGCCTAAATATCCTGATATGATTCACAAACGGTCCTTGCTCTTATGCCTTTCGTCAGATGTAGGGCGCGAAATTATGGACCAGCCCTTCGCGACTGTCTAACAAGCCATTGCGTTTAATTAGCTGTCGTGTTCCGTGCAGCCGCATCGCTGATGCAGCCCCAGTGTAGACCACCAGTGTTATGGATACCGTAGATTTAGGTCAGCGCTTCATTCGACATCGCAATACATTAAACCAAACTTCGCTAATCGAGTTGTTCGCCGCGAACCCCGATCGGGCCGCGCAGATGACGGTCAGCGCAGCGCATCTTGTGCTCGATTTTTCCAAACAGCTTTGTACCACCGATACATTGCAGCTGTTCGAAGCGCAAGCGGCCCACCTTAATTTGCAAAGCCATATTGCGCAGCTGTTTAGCGGTGCCATTGTCAATCCGACCGAGCGCCGCCCCGCACTGCATATGTCATTGCGCGCCCGTAATGCCGACGCGCCGATGCATGCCGAGGTAGCGGCGGTGTTGCAACGCATGCAGCACCTCGTGAACGCCTTGCAGCGGCAGCAATTGGTGGGATATAGCGGAAAGCCCTTTACCGATGTGGTGCATATCGGCATCGGCGGCTCCGATCTCGGACCGCGGTTTGCCGTTGCGGCGTTGCGCGCGTACTGGAATAACGCATTGCGCGTGCACTTCGTCGCCAATGTCGATCCGTGTGAAATGGCCGACACCTTGTCGACATTGAATCCCGAAACGACGCTGCTCATTACCGCATCGAAAACCTTTACGACGCTGGAAACCCTCAGTAATAGCCGCGCCGCGCATGCATGGCTGCAGGCAGCAGCAGGCGAGCGCTCGATCGATAACCATCTCGTCGCAATCACCGCCAGTCCCGCCCGCGCCGCGGCTTTCGGTACGCCTGAACAGCAGATATTTCCGATGTGGGATTGGGTCGGGGGCCGCTATTCGCTGTGGTCGGCGATTGGCCTGCCGATCGCCATCGCCGTGGGCTGGGACAATTTTCGCGCGCTGCTCGACGGCGCGGCGAATATGGATGCGCATTATCGCGATGCGCCATTTAGCGCGAATATGCCGGCCCTGCTCGCCTTCTTCGAATGCTGGTATAGCGCGCAATGGAATGCGCATAGCGCGCTGGTGCTGCCGTATTCGCACCGGCTGCGACTATTCCCCGCATTCCTGCAGCAGCTGTCGATGGAAAGTCTCGGCAAATCGGTCACCGTCGCCGGCGATACTGTCGATGGTCAAACCGGCCTCGTGATCTGGGGCGAGCCCGGCACCAATAGCCAGCATTCCTTTATGCAGCTGCTCCATCAGGGCACACGTTTCATTCCGGTCGATTTCATCGCCGTCGCCCAGCCGGAGGATGCCGGCAATGTGCAGCACACGCACTTATATGCGAACTGCCTGAGCCAAAGCCGCGCGCTGATGACCGGCAAAGCACTCGACCAGGTGATTTCTGAACTGCTGCGCGATGGCCTCCCGGAAGCCGAGGCACGCGCACTGGCGCCGCATAAAGTGCACCCGGGCAACCGGCCCAGCAATACCCTTTTTATCGACCGCCTGACGCCAAATGCGCTCGGCGCGTTGATCGCGCTCTACGAACATAAGGTGCACGCGCAAAGCGTGATCTGGAACATTAATGCCTTCGATCAATGGGGCGTGGAACTCGGCAAACAGGCGGCAACGACGATCTTTGGTGTGATGACCGGAGAAAGCGCCGCCACGCTGGATACCTCCACCACCCATTTAATCGAGCGCTTCCAGCACAGCAATCGATAAACCCGCTGCGAACTGGCAGCCATGGATCAGCGTTGCTAGCCTAGACGGCAATCAGCGCGCACCCGAAACCAAGGAAATGACAATGCCGATAACCACTTCACCCCGTCTCGCCATCGTTGGACTCGGCTATGTCGGGCTGCCGCTCGCCGTCGAGTTCGGCAAACAGCTGCCGACCATTGGTTTCGATATCCATCAGCATCGCGTCGAGCAATTGCAGCAAGGTATCGATAGCACTCTGGAAACCACCGCCGAAGAATTAGCCTCTTCGAAACATCTTCAGATCACCTGCGACCGCAACGCCATTGCCGACTGCAATGTATTCATCATTACGGTGCCCACCCCCGTCGACAACAATAAGCAACCCGATCTGACGCCGCTGCGTAAAGCCAGTGAAACGGTCGGTCATGTGTTGAAAGCCGGCGATATCGTGATTTATGAATCGACCGTATACCCGGGCGCGACCGAAGAAGAGTGCGTACCGGTGATGGAGAAAATCTCGGGCCTGACGTTCAACAAGGATTTTTTCGCCGGCTACAGCCCCGAGCGTATCAACCCGGGCGATCGGCAGCGCCGCCTCACCAATATCCTGAAAATCACTTCCGGCTCAACACCCGAAGTCGCGGATTTCGTCGATGAACTGTATCGCCGTATCGTTACCGCCGGCACGCACAAAGCGAGCAGCATTCGCGTAGCCGAGGCTGCGAAAGTGATCGAAAACACCCAGCGCGATGTCAACATCGCACTGGTCAACGAACTCGCACAGATCTTCAAGCGACTCGGCATCGACACCGAAGATGTATTGAAAGCCGCCGGAACGAAATGGAATTTCCTGCCGTATCGACCAGGCCTGGTCGGCGGACATTGCATCGGCGTCGATCCGTATTACCTCGCCAGCAAAGCACAACAGCATGGCTATTTTCCCGAGATTATCACTGCTGCGCGTCGCATCAATGACGGCATGGGTGTGTATGTGGCGAGCGAAGTGATGCGTTTGATGACACAAAAACGTATTCATATTGTCGATGCGAATATTTTGGTGCTGGGGCTGGCCTTCAAAGAAAACTGCCCGGATTTACGCAACACGCGCGTGGTCGATATCGTGCAGGAATTAACGCTGTGCAACGCGCATGTCGATGTGTTCGATCCGTGGGTCGAACCCGAAGAAGCCGCGGCGGAATTCGGCTTTAGAACCATTGAAAATCCCGCGCAACGCCATTACGACGCGATCATCGTTGCGGTCGCACACGATCAGTTCAAAGAAATGGGTATCGATGCCGTGCGTAAATTGGCAAAAAATACGGCGGTCGTATTCGATATCAAATATGTGTTCCCCGCCGATAAAGTTGATGGCCGACTTTAATCGCGTGATTAACCCAGCATCTGAATACATCGTCGTGATGTATTCAGATTACGCGGCTAAAGCCGCAGAAAACGCATCCTGCGTTTGTTATTAACCCGGCTTTCCATACCGGGTTATAACTCTTCGAGATCGCTGCATTGAATATATTGGTTACTGGCACCGCCGGTTTTATCGGATGCGAAGTGGCATTGCGCCTGCTGGCACGCGGCGACACTGTTATCGGTATCGATAACCTGAACAGCTATTACGATGTCGCATTAAAGCGCGCTCGTCTTGCTCGCTTGGCAAGCAATGCCAGTTATCAGCATCACGAATTTTGTATTTCCGATAGCGCCGCGCTGCAACAGCTGTTCGTGAAATACAAACCGCAGCGTGTTATCCATTTGGCGGCGCAAGCGGGCGTGCGTTATTCGCTGGAAAACCCCGCGACGTATCTCACTTCCAATCTGGTCGCGTTCGGCAACATTCTGGAAATGTGCCGTCATCACGCTGTTGAACATTTAACCTATGCGTCGAGCAGCTCGGTATACGGCGCGAATACCAAGCAACCGTTTTCCGAAGCGGACAATGTCGATCATCCGGTCAGTCTCTACGCAGCGACAAAAAAATCGAATGAATTGATGGCGCACACCTATAGCCATTTGTTCAAGCTGCCGACGACCGGTCTGCGCTTTTTTACCGTGTATGGCCCTTGGGGCCGCCCCGATATGGCGTACTTCAAATTTGTTAAGCAGATTCTCGCTGGCGATACCATCGATGTGTATAACTTCGGAAATCATCGCCGCGACTTTACCTACATCGACGATATTGTCGAAGGCGTGATTTTAACCAACGATCGTATCGCAACGGCGGAGCCGAACTGGCAGAGCGATCAGCCCGATCCCGCTACATCGAATGCACCGTATCGTATTTACAATATCGGCAATCACACGCCGGTTGAGTTGCTGCGTTTCATTGAACTCATCGAACAAAATCTCGGCGTGACCGCGCAGAAAAAATTGTTGCCGATGCAACCGGGTGATGTGCCGGATACGTTTGCCGATGTCGATCGGCTTACGCGCGATGTGGGTTACCACCCCACGACATCGATCGAAGTCGGTGTGCGTAATTTCGTGGAGTGGTACAAGGAATATTACCAAGTGTGAGACGAGATCGATGCGGCGCTTACGCGACCGCATCGATGGCTTGCAACAACTCCTGTGTTTTAGCTTGCATGAGCGCAGCATCGCCACGGCTTTCAACATTTAACCGCAACACTGGCTCAGTATTCGAGCCGCGCACATTGAAGCGCCACTCGCCCATCACCATGCTGAGGCCATCGGTACGATCGATTTCTTTGGCCTTCGGTGCATACGCCGTCTCGATCGCTGCCAGCACCGTCTTCACATCTTTTACCGTGCGATTGATTTCACCGCTGCAGGGATACGCCTGCATGCGCTCATGCACCAGTTGCGACAAAGTTTTGCCACTGATCGAAATCAACTGTGCAACCAGCAGCCATGGAATCATGCCGCTGTCGCAATAAGCGAAATCGCGAAAATAATGATGCGCGCTCATCTCGCCGCCGTACACCGCATTTTCTTTGCGCATCCGCTCTTTGATAAAGGCGTGTCCGGTTTTACTCTGCACCGCTATGCCGCCAAGCTTGTTCGCGATATCGATCGTATTCCAGGTCAAGCGCGGGTCGTGCACGATACGCTCGCCTTTGCTCTTCAATAGAAATGCTTCAGCCAACATACCGACGACGTAATAGCCTTCGACAAATTCACCGCGCTCATCAAAAAAGAAGCAGCGATCGAAATCACCATCCCAAGCAATGCCAATATCCGCGTTATTGGTGCGCACCGCATCGATCGTCGGCGCGCGATTTTCTTCGAGCAGCGGATTGGGCACACCATGCGGAAATTCGCCATTCGGTTCGTGGTGAACTTTGATGAACTTGAACGGCAAATGTTTTTCGATCCGATCGATAACCAGCCCCGCACCGCCGTTACCCGCATTGACCACGAGTTTCAGCGGCTTTAACTTGCTGATATCGACATACGTCAACAGATGCTCGATATACGCAGTGGCGGTATCGACGGCTTGATAACTGCCACGCTGCGCAACGTCGCGAAATTCGTTTTGTTCAGCGACACGCTGAATGTCAAACAAACCAGTATCACCGCTGATCGGCTTGGATTGTTCGCGCACAAACTTCATGCCGTTGTAATCTTTCGGATTGTGACTGGCGGTAACTGCGATGCCGCCGTCGAATTTGCCATACGACGTCGCGAAATAGATTTCTTCAGTGCCGCACAAACCGATGTCGTACACATCGACGCCGCCATCGCGCAAGCCATTGGCGACAGCCGCTTTCATCGCCGGGCTGGTCAAGCGGATATCGTGACCCACCACCACTTTTTTCGGCTGTACCACATCGGCGTAGGCACGGCCGATGCGATAAGCAATATCTTCATTGAGTTGATCCGGTACGCGGCCGCGTACATCGTACGCTTTGAAACAATCGAATTTATCGCCCATCGCAACCTCGCCCTGTTGTTTTATTCCGGTGTATAAATATTTTCATAAACGTAATTGGTGGCTTCAACGAAACCATCGACGGAACCGCAATCGAAGCGGCGACCTTGAAACTTATACGCCATCACGCAGCCATTGCGCGCCTGTTGCAGCAGCGCATCGGTAATTTGCACTTCACCGTTTTTACCCGGCGGTGTGTCGCGCAAAATATCGAAAATATCCGGTGTCAAAATATACCGACCAATAATCGCGAGATTCGATGGCGCTTCCGATTGCTTGGGTTTTTCCACCATATTGTCGACGCGATACAAACCGTCTTTTAGCGATTCGCCGGCAATCACACCGTACTTCTCGATTTGATCCATCGGCACTTCCTGCACCGCCACAATGCTGCAGCGGAATTGGCGGAATAAACGCGCCATTTGCGCCATGACGCCTTCGCCGCCTTCATTCATGCACAAATCGTCGGACAGGATTACGCCGAAAGCTTCGTTACCGATCAGCACTTCACCGGTGAGAATGGCATGGCCGAGACCTTTCATTTCACGTTGGCGCGTCATCGTAAACGTGCCTTTTTCCAGCACGCTGCGAATACTGGTCAGATATTTCTCTTTGCTGGTTCCGGAAATTTGATGCTCAAGCTCGTAACTGATATCGAAATGGTCGGCGATCGAACGTTTACCGCGTCCGGTGACGAATGCGATTTCGCGCAATCCTGCATCGAGTGCCTCTTCCACGCCGTATTGCACCAACGGCTTGTTGACGATGGGCAACATTTCTTTCGGCATTGATTTGGTAGCCGGCAGAAAGCGCGTGCCATAACCGGCAACGGGAAATAGACATTTTTTAATCATGAGAAAGCCCTTTATTTATCGATTAACGAGGTCAACAACAATTGCGCGCTGCGCTTGTTATTGGCTTCGACCATAAACATCCTGAAAACGCACGATATCGTCTTCGCCGAGATAACTGCCGGTTTGCACTTCAATAATTTCCAGCGGAATAACGCCGGGATTCGCTAAGCGGTGACGATTGCCGAGCGGGATGTAAGTGGATTCGTCTTCGCCCAGCAAAAACTCTTTGTCGTTGCAGGTGACTTTTGCAGTGCCGCTGACAACGATCCAGTGTTCCGCCCGATGATGATGCATTTGCAAAGACAATTGCGCGCCGGGGTTCACGATAATGCGCTTCACTTGAAAGCGATGCGCATTCACCAGCGATTCGTACGAGCCCCAGGGACGATAGACACGCTTGTGCAAGGTGGCTTCGTCGCGATGATTTTTTTTCAGCGCCGTGACGATATGTTTAACGTCCTGCACTTTAGATTTATCGGCGATCAGTATTGCATCGGAGGTTTCGACCACCACGAGATTGTGTACGCCGACTGCCGCGACCAAACGCGATTCGCTGCGAATATAGCTCGCCTCAACATCGTGCGTAATGACATCGCCAGTTAATACATTGCCGGCGCTGTCCTTGTTTTCGACTTCCCACAGCGATGACCACGAGCCGACATCACTCCAACCGCAGTCGAGCGGAATCACGACGCCTTTACGCGTGTGCTCCATGACGGCGTAGTCGATTGAATCGCTCGGGCTGGTCGAAAACGCGACCGCATCCAATCGCGAGAAATCCAGATCGGAATGCGCGCCATCCAGCGCCCTGCGCACCGCCGCGAGGATTGCCGGCGCATGCGCCTCAAGTTCTTCGAGATACACATCGGCACGCAGCAGAAACATGCCGCTATTCCATAAATACTCACCGCTGGCGAGATATTTTTTCGCGGTTTCGAGATTCGGTTTTTCGACGAACTGGCGCAGCTGACGCACGCCATTGGCATCGGCATCGCCGGCTTGAATATAGCCATAACCGATTTCCGGAGCATTGGGTACGATCCCGAACGTGACCAGCGAGCCGCTATTTGCTGCATCCATGCCCTGCACGACGGCCGCTGCAAAAACATCGGGTTGCTGAATAACATGATCGGCGGGAAGCACTAATAACAGCGCCTTAGGATCGATTTGCTGCGCGCGAAGGGCCGCTGCGGCAACTGCTGGCGCAGTATTTTTTCCTTCCGGCTCGAGCAGAATCGCAAGCGGCTTGACCGCGCTCTGGCGCAATTGCTCAGCCACCAGAAAACGATGCTCATCGTTGCAAACGACGATGGGTTCGCTAATGCCGGTAATCCCAGCAGCGCGTTGCAGCGTTTGTGTCAGCAGGCTGCAATCGCCAGTCAGCGGCAAAAATTGTTTGGGGTATAGCTCACGCGATACCGGCCATAGACGACTGCCGACACCACCGGACAGCAATACGGGAATTAACATCCTGAATATTCCTGATTTGTTGGTTGGTAAATTTGACGATTAAAGACCTTCGAACATAGCAGCATTTTCAAAAATCTCATGGCGCAGTTTGTCGTCCGCGCCCGATCCCGTAATAGATGAAACCCTCTTCTGCCAGCGTTTCCGGGTCGTATTGATTGCGGCCATCGAACACCACCGCCGTACGCATTAAATCCTTCATCGCATCGAAATCCGGCTGACGGAAGCGCTTCCACTCGGTGACCAACACCATCGCATCGGCTTCTTTTAATACGTCATATTGATACTTCAGCAATTCGACGCGGCCATCGGCGAGCCATTCTGGCGGCAGCTCGCGCGCTGCAGTTTCTAACGCAATCGGATCATAGGCATGCACGATAGCGCCGGCCTGCACCAACGATTTGATCAGCACGATCGACGACGCTTCGCGCATGTCGTCGGTGCCTGGTTTGAATGCCAAGCCCCAAATACCAAACTTGCGCCCTTTCAACTCACCCCCAAAATGAGCGCTGACCTTTTCGAACAGCACATGCTTTTGGCGTTGGTTGCGGGCCTCGACCGATTCCATCACCGAGGGTTCGAAATCGTGCGCATGACTCATATGAATCAGCGCCTGCACGTCTTTCGGGAAACAGGAGCCGCCGTATCCGCAGCCCGGGTAAATGAAGGAATAACCGATGCGTTTGTCGGACCCGATGCCCTTACGCACCTGCTCCACATCAACACCCATGCGATCGCAGAGATTCGCGACTTCGTTCATAAATGAAATTCGAGTAGCCAGCATCGCATTCGCGGCGTACTTGGTCATTTCCGCATCGCGCACGCCCATCATCAATAAGCGATCATTGGCGCGCACGTAAGGTGCATAGAGTTCGGCCATTTTTTCGCGCGCACGCTCACTATCGGTGCCAATGATCACGCGGTCGGGCCGCATGAAATCCTCGACCGCAGCACCTTCTTTTAGAAACTCCGGATTGGAAACCACATCGAACGGAATATCGGCGCCGCGCAATTGCAACTGCTCGCTGATTGCTGCCTGGACTTTTTCCGCCGTACCCACCGGCACGGTCGATTTATCGATAACGACGGCGTAACGCTGCAGATGCTTGCCGATATCGCGCGCCACTGCGAGCACGTATTGCAAATCGGCGGAGCCGTCCTCGCCGGGCGGCGTTCCAACTGCGATGAAAACGTATTCGGCTTTTTGCAACGCATCGGCAATGCTGTTGGTAAAAGTCAACAGGCCATTCGTCGTCGCGCTTTCCACCACCGACTCAAGACCCGGCTCATAAATAGGCATTTCCCCACGTCGCAGCCGCGCCAATTTGTTTTCATCGACGTCAACACAGATGACGTTGTTACCCATTTCGGTAAAGCACGCGCCGGTGACTAAACCGACATATCCAGTTCCAACGACCGCTATATGCACTTCGAAGACCTCTGTTCCGTGTTTGTAGGGTGCGACTCCGCCGCGCTGAAGCTCATGCGATTGATATGCCAATGCCGCGCGGATCGATATGGTACGTCAAGTTAATGGCACAGTTATAGGCAACAGCTCCCAGAACCGCACTGGACATACCCTTTTCAACCATTACAATGTCGTTCCTTTTGCGGAGCCATCGGCTTCGCGGCCCTCCAGCCTACCAGCGGACACTGCAGATGTCGTTGATTCAACAACATTCGTTTAGCAAGGAAGATTTGATTGAATGCGGCCATGGCCGCTTGTTTGGTGCAGGCAATGCCCAATTGCCTACGGACAACATGCTGATGCTGGATCGTGTCACACATATTTCACTGGAGGGCGGTGCCTACGGTAAGGGCGAGCTGCGTGCGGAACTGGATATCCATCCCGACCTGTGGTTTTTTCAATGCCATTTCCCGAGCGACCCCGTGATGCCCGGCTGCCTCGGCCTTGATGCGATGTGGCAGCTGGTGGGCTTTTTTCTGGCGTGGAAAGGCAACCTCGGCCGTGGCCGCGCCCTCGGCGCCGGCGAAATCAAATTTACTGGCCAAATCCTGCCATCGGCAAAACTGGTCACTTATCAGCTCGACTTGAAGCGCATCATCGAACGCAAACTGATTATGGGTATCGCCGATGGCACCGTATCAGTCGATGGAACTGTTATTTATTCCGCCAAAGATTTACGTGTCGGTTTGTTCCAAGCCGGAACTGAAGCGCTGGCCCAGTAACCCAATAACAATACGCACCTGAGAGGTATCGCTCATGAGACGCGTCGTCATCACTGGCATCGGCATCGTGTCCTGCCTGGGTAACAATGCATCCGCAGTACTGGAATCGCTGCAGGCCGGTCGGTCCGGTATCCGTTTTCGCGAAGATTACAAAGAGCTTGGCTTTCGCAGCCAGGTGGCCGGCACCATCGACATCGATTTTGCCAGTCTGATTGATCGCAAGCAGTTGCGCTTCATGGGCGATGCGGCCGCGTATACCTATTTGGCCATGCAAGAAGCCATTGCCGATTCCGGCCTCAGCGAAGGCGATGTATCGAATCCGCGCGCCGGCATCATTGCCGGCTCCGGCGGCGCCTCTTCCGCGAATCTGGTCGAAGCGGCCGATATCCTGCGCAGCAAAGGCATCAAACGCATCGGCCCCTATCGCGTCACGCAGACGATGGGCAGCACCGTATCGGCATGTCTGGCGACGCCATTCAAGATCAAGGGCGTCAACTACTCGATCTCATCGGCGTGTGCGACCAGCGCTCATTGCATCGGCAATGGCATGGAGCTGATTCAATCGGGCAAGCAGGACATTATTTTTGCCGGCGGCGGCGAAGAAGAACATTGGACGCTGTCGTGCCTGTTCGACGCGATGGGCGCGCTGTCTTCTAAATACAACGACACCCCGACCAAAGCATCGCGCCCCTACGATGCGAATCGCGATGGCTTCGTCATTTCTGGCGGCGGCGGTATCGTGGTGCTCGAAGAATTCGAACACGCGAAAGCACGCGGTGCAAAAATTTATGCCGAAGTCGTCGGCTATGGCGCCACATCCGATGGCTACGACATGGTCGCGCCGAGCGGCGAAGGTGCGAAACGCTGCATGCAGCAGGCAATGGCAGGACTGACGAAACCTATCGACTACATCAACAGTCATGGCACCTCGACGCCGGCTGGCGATATTCAAGAATTGCGCGCCATCAAAGAAACGTTCGCAGGCACCACCATGCCACCGATCAGCTCGACCAAATCGCTCGCCGGCCATTCGTTAGGGGCCACCGGTGTGCACGAAGCGATTTATTGCCTATTGATGATGCAGCATAACTTTATCGCTGCTTCCGCCAATATCGAAACGCTGGATGCTGAGGCCGATGGCGTGCCGATTGTGCGCAGCACACAAAACGGTGTGACCTTGAATCGAATCCTGTCGAACAGTTTTGGCTTTGGCGGCACCAACGCCAGCCTGGTGCTGGAGCGCTTTAAAGAGTAGCGAACGACGAAAATAGAAATAGGGGGTGGCGCAAGATTATTTACGCCACCCCATTATTTTTTCCCTTCTTTATTTATTCTCTTTATTTTCGATTGCGATCAGCGTCACTACGTGATTCGCAATTCGACAATAAAAACCGCTAAAAGCAGTCCCTTTCGAAAACCGGCTCGTCAGTGTTTTCACCAATTGGAGACACACATTTTCACCGGCAATTTCGTATTCAATAATTTCGGCGTCACGGAAATCAAAATAAAAACCCACTGTATTAAATAATGCTTTGAACAAACTTTCTTTTGCAGAAAAAGCGACGGTAAAAAATTGCGCGCGATGATCGTGTGGCAATTTTTCGTAAAGCACACGCTCGTGCGCAGTCAGGATCTCGTCAAGCAAACTCTCGCGCACGGCATCATCGACCAATACCTCGCAATCGATACCGATGCCAAGATAGCGAGCGGACGCCGCGACAATCGCTCCGGCAACTGCCTCAGTATGGGTAATCGACCCGACAACATCCGGCCCCCAAATCGGCTCTCGATTTTTACCTACCGCGGGAGCGATTGCCTGATAGCCCGAAAGTTGTAACGCACTCATCGCACATAATCTGCCGGCGAGAAATTCCGCGCGTCGCTTAATCGAGGTGCGAGAAAAATTATCGATCGGCGGAATGGCGAACTCAGCGAATTTTTTATCGTCGTAGCGGGTGCGATCGAAAACACAACGGACCAATGCCACATCGTCCAACCGCATTTTAAATGGCCAAAAAACTCTAGGCGTTGTGCAAAATGCCGAGCCTAGTTGACGCTGACTAGAACGATCACTCAACGGCAATTACTCGCAGTGGCGTTCGATGAATCGACGGGGGAAAATCCAGCGAGTCGCGCGATATCGCTTTCCTGAATCGGAGTGAAGCGATAACCAAAGCGTTGATTTAATTCACGCAGAACATCCTTCGCCCACAATCCATTCCAGACCGTGCCTGCATGACCGTCGCCAAGCACGGCATTGTCGGGCGCGTTACCCAGCGTGTAATGCACCGGCACCGACTGTAAGCAAACATCGCGATAATTCGGCAAGCCGTTGTTATCACGACTGCCAAAATATTTTCGGAACCAAGCGCGGTCATCCCAAAATAAAATATTGGGATCGCGATCGGCCATTTCGCGCAATGTGTTATCGAAAATATCGAGCACTGCATCGATATTGTGAATTTCTTCGCCGGAGCGCCAACGCGATAACTCGGGAATGTAATCGGCATTACTCAAAATTCCGACGAGCACGATCCGGGTGGCTTGATGTTTTTCGCGAATTAAGCGCACGGCTTCCGCAATGTAATTCGTGCACTCGGCAACCTGCTGGCGATTCTGCTCAGAGACACCGTGCGCGGCAAAATCAACCAACGCCTGATGCGTACCGATACTATTAATACCGATACGAATGCTGATGATGCCGTTCTGCCAGCGCGTCGGCGCGCGATCCATCAGATACAGCAAACGCTGCACTTGCCGTGACATACCCTCTGTCAAGTTATTGCATTTCGCGCCAGAAATAGCAAAGTTGAAACGATAGTCCTGCTTACGCGGCGCGCGATCCTCGAAACCAAAAAATCCAGCGAGTTGAGCAACGCGACCGGGAGCGCCCCAAATGCCCCACTCGCCCATATCGATTTGATCGGACCGTAATCGCGCGATAATTTCGGTCCATTGATAAGTAACATCGCGAAACTCGGCGCCGCGCCATTTTGGATCGGTCAACATCACTGAATCGTGAAATGAGTGGCTATCGGAATCACCCAAAACGGCGAACGCAATACGCGAATCTTTGGCCGATAATTTTGCCAAGCGCGCTGCATGTGTTCCCAGAGCGAGCATCGCAATTCCAATCGCAGCGCCCAGCATCAAACGAATAGTCCTTCGGAATTTCATCGGTCGCCTCCACTAGCATCTAATAACTTCGAGTGATCTAACGCTATTTAAACGTAAGAAGCAGCGCCGAGATAAGTTGTCCCTTTTTTATTATTTGTTGCGGAGGCACAATCGCCAGCGCATTTGCCCACGCCACCGATGCAAGTATGCCGGAACTCTGATTCGGAAAGATTTCGACGCATAAACCATTTGCGCCATTCGCCATACGCGCACGCAAATATTCTTGCCGTTTGCCAGGGTGCGGCCAATCGAATGCAGCCGGCATTTGCCAGATGATCGGCTCTATGTCGACGCTGCCTTGCAATACTCGTAAATACGGTTGCGCGATCAGCACAAAAGTAACGAACGCTGACGCGGGATTACCGGGTAATCCAAAAAATGGCACACCGCACATGCGGCCGTAAGCCAGCGGTTTTCCCGGCTTGATATTGAGCTTCCATAAACGTAATTCGCCGTGCTGTTCGAGTTGGGCGCGAACATGATCTTCCTCTCCCGCCGAAACACCACCGGTGGAAATCACGCAATCGGCGACGCTCGCTGCCTGTTGCAACGCCATCGCGGTGGCGTCCGCGGTGTCGGCGATGATACCCAAGTCGATGACATCGCAACCGAGCGCTTCGAGCAAGCCGGTTAGGAGCGGTCGATTCGAGTTGTAAATCTGTCCCGCTGCCAACGGCTGACCGGGTTCGACCAATTCGTTACCGGTCGATAACAGCGCGACGGTGAGACGCCGATATACCGAAATTTCAGTAATGCCGGTCGCCGCGAGCAGCGCAATATCGGCAACGGATAAACACTGTCCTTTGCGTACGAGGCACTGACCAATATAAATATCCTGGCCGCGCGGCCGAATATTTTCTCCGGACGACACCGTCCCTTCGATATTGATAGCGCCGTCGTGCTCGCGACAATTTTCCTGCATCACGACAGCGTCAGCGCCGAGCGGAATTTCTGCGCCGGTAAAAATGCGCGCTGCAGTACCAGGCTGTAATGGAATGCCGACATCCCCAGCGGCGATGCGCTGCGTTACCGGTAGTCGAACGCCCGGCACCACATCGGCCATATGCACGGCATAACCATCCATCGCACTATTCGCAGCGGGCGGCACATCGACGGATGACAATTGCTCGTGTGCGACAATCCGACCGCGACCCTGCTGCAATGCGACGATTTCAATTTCTGGAATGCTGCGAACATCGCCGAGAATTTCGGCGAGCGCAACTTCGATCGGTATCAGCGCCACGCTAGTGGGCTTTTGGTTGGTCGCGCTCGCGCACTTGCAACACGCCGACGAAATTGCATGGACGATAGTTGCTGTCGAGCTGGCTGCGAATGATTTTTTCCCACGCGGTGCGGCACGCGTTGGTCGAACCAGGCACGCAGAAAATGACGGTGTTATTCGCGAGCCCCGCCAATGCGCGCGATTGAATCGTTGAAGTGCCGATTTCCTCGTAGGAAATTTGCCGAAACAATTCGCCAAAGCCATCGATGCTTTTATCGAACAGCACCGCTACCGCTTCCGGCGTCGAATCGCGGCCGCTGAACCCGGTGCCGCCGGTGATCAATACTGCTTGTATTGCCGGCTCGGCGATCCACGCGGAAAGTACGGCGCGGATGCGATAAATATCGTCGGTGACGATGCGCTTATCGAGCAACTGGTGCCCGGCCTGTTGCAATGCTTCAATCAGATAATGACCCGAGCTATCGGTATCTTCAGTGCGCGTATCGGATACCGTTAACACGGCGATACCCAATGTCTGCTGCGCACCTTGCTGCGCTTTGCTCATGACGTTTCACCTGCATGCATTTGTTTGAGGAGTTCGGAAATCGCCTTGCGCCAAGTGAGTTGTTGAATCCCGAATGTGTCGCGAATTAAATGGCAATTTAATTGCGGATAAGCCTCACTCCATGGCGACAAAACCGCGGCCTCGATTTTCACATGATCGATCAACGGCCAATATTGACTCGCCGCTGCCAGCACCGCTTCGGCAAATTCGTAAGGAGAGGTCGCGTCCGAACTGTTGTAGTGGTAAGTACCCCAACAATGCGCATCGCAATCGAGCTGATCGCTCATAGCACTGATTACGCGCGCCAGATCATCGACGGCCACCGGGCAAAATCGCGGCTCACTCGCCGCAGGCACAGCACCGCCTGCACGCAGCAATGCTACCAGCCGCGTCAATGCATTTTCGCCAGATGATGCGAGTAGCGGCCCCGCGCGCAGAATCATATGAAGAGAATGATTAGCGCGCAGAAACTCTTCCCGCTGCACGAACGCCACACCTTCGACCGAATTCGGTTCGACCTTATCGGTTTCGCGGTGACGCTGCTTGCCGCCGGCAAACACTCGACAATCCGAAAGTAATAAATAGCGCCAACTATGCGCAGCACAGTGTTGGATCAAACGCTCGAAATAGCTTTGCGGAAAAAGCTCGGGTTGCGTTTGTCGAATGATCGAATGACTGGCGATATCGATGACAAGACAGCCTTGTTCATCGTCAGCCTCGGCAGGCACATCGATAATTGCCGCGATATTTTCCGGGGCAATCCAGGCAATCGTGTGCTGACGCTGCAACTGCAGCGCCAGCGTTTTTTGCAGCCCGGCGTCACCGCCTATCACCACGACTTTCAAAATGGAATGTCCGCTCCTCAGAACGGGATGTCATCGTCGAAGTTATCGAAATTCGCAGGCGGAGCTTCATTGCTCATCGGTGGTGGATTATTGCCACTCGCTTGCTGTCGGCGCGGCGCAGGCGCTTCGGAATCACCACTCATAGCGCCACCACCACGGCTATCAAGCATCTGCATTTCAGCGGCGACGATTTCGGTGGTGTACCGATCCTGGCCGCTTTGATCCTGCCATTTGCGTGTGCGCAAGCTGCCCTCGACATACACCTTCGAGCCTTTACGAAGATACTCGCCGGCGATTTCTGCCAAGCGGTTGAAGAACACGACGCGATGCCACTCAGTGCGCTCTTGCGCCTGGCCACTCTGCTTGTCCTTCCACGATTCCGAAGTAGCAATGGTGACGTTGGTCACCGCGCCACCGGAAGGCAAATACCGGGTTTCCGGATCGTTGCCGAGATTCCCAACCAGAATGACTTTATTGACACCGCGTGCCATAACTTTTCCCCTGATAAATATTGATCAATATGAGTACCGCCGCAGGCCATCACTATACCGAATCGACCGGTCGACAGCAGCACGGATTGCGCTGAATCGCCGTATACTTTGCCGTTTTGCAGTACGGGTGATGAGATGGAAAAAATCGTGGTTCGTGGTGCGCGCACGCACAATCTGAAGAATATCGATGTGGAAATACCGCGCGATAAGCTGGTCGTCATCACCGGACTTTCCGGATCGGGCAAGTCATCGCTAGCGTTCGATACCTTGTATGCGGAGGGACAGCGTCGCTATGTCGAATCCCTTTCGACTTATGCGCGCCAGTTTCTGTCGATGATGGAAAAACCCGATGTCGATCACATCGAAGGGTTGTCGCCTGCCATCTCGATCGAACAAAAATCGACGTCGCATAATCCGCGTTCAACCGTCGGCACTATTACCGAAATCTATGATTATCTGCGGTTGCTGTTCGCCCGCGCCGGCGAGCCGCGCTGCCCCGAGCACAATATCCCGCTGGCCGCACAAACTGTCAGCCAGATGGTTGACAGCGTGCTCGCGCTGCCCGAAGGCGAGCGCATGATGCTGTTGGCGCCGGTGATTCGCGAACGCAAGGGCGAGCATCTGCACGTCTTCGAGCAATTGCGCAGCCAGGGTTTCGTGCGCGCGCGGATCAACGACATCGTTACCGAACTCGATGACCTGCCCAAGCTCGACAAGAACAAGAAACATATGATCGAAGTGGTGGTCGATCGCTTCAAGGTACGCAGCGATTTACAGCTACGCCTCGCCGAGTCGTTCGAAACCGCGCTCGAGCTGAGCGGCGGTATCGCGATTGCCGCATTTATGGATGACAGCAAGCGCGACGAAATGGTGTTTTCATCGCAATTCGCCTGCTCGCTCTGCGGCTACAGCATCAGCGAACTCGAACCGCGGCTGTTCTCGTTCAACAACCCGGCGGGAGCCTGCCCGACCTGCGACGGCCTCGGCGTTAAACAATTCTTCGACGAAGCGCGCATCGTGTTGCATCCGGAGGCCAGCCTGGCAAATGGAGCCATTCGCGGCTGGGATCAGCGCAGCGTGTATTACTTCCATATGCTGACATCGCTGGCTGAGCACTATGGTTTCGACATCGAAGCGCCGTTTCAAAAGCTTTCGCGCAAGCATCAAAAAGTTGTCTTGCAGGGCAGCGGCAACGAGGAGATCTGCTTCAGCTATATCAACGATCGCGGCGACGTGTATCAGCGCACGCATCGGTTCGAGGGCATCATTCCCAATTTCGAGCGGCGCTATCGGGAAACCGAATCGCAGATGGTCCGCGACGAGTTGGCGAAATATTTGAGCTCACAGCGCTGCCCCGATTGCGGCGGCACGCGGTTGCGCGAAGAGGCGCGACATGTATTCATCAAGGATCGCAATTTGCCATCGGTTACGCAGCTGCCGGTGGGCGAAGGACTGCATTATTTCGAAACGCTAAAGCTCAGAGGCCGACAGGGCAAGATCGCTGAAAAAATCCTGAAGGAAATTCGCGAACGCTTGCAGTTCCTGGTCGATGTCGGCTTGAACTATCTAACCCTGGACCGTTCGGCAGAAACACTATCGGGCGGCGAAGCGCAACGTATTCGTCTGGCCAGCCAAATTGGCGCCGGGCTGGTTGGCGTGATGTACATCCTCGATGAGCCTTCGATCGGTCTGCACCAACGCGACAACGAGCGGCTGCTCGGCACGCTGACTCATCTACGGGACCTCGGCAATACCGTGATTGTTGTGGAGCACGATGAGGATGCGATTAGGGCTGCGGACCATATCATCGATATCGGACCAGGCGCGGGCATACACGGTGGCTCCATCGTGGCGGAAGGATCACTGCGTAATATTCTGGCGAATCCCAAATCGCTGACCGGACAGTATCTCAGCGGCAAGAAGGCCATCGCGGTACCCAAAAAACGTACACCACCCAATCCTGAGCAAATGCTGGTCCTGCGCGGCGCGACTGGCAACAACTTAAAGTCGGTAACGCTGGACCTACCGCTGGGTTTGATGACCTGCGTGACGGGCGTATCGGGCTCAGGCAAATCGACGCTGATCAACAACACGCTTTATCCCATCGCCGCCACCGCTTTAAATGGCGCTGAAACGCTTCACCCTGCGCCGTACGAAGCAATTGAAGGTATCGAGCATATCGACAAATGTATCGATATCGACCAGAGCCCAATCGGCCGAACCCCGCGCTCGAACCCGGCGACCTATACGGGAATTTTCACGCCCGTCCGTGAGTTATTCGCAGGTACTCAAGAGGCACGTTCACGCGGCTATCAGCCCGGTCGCTTCAGTTTTAATGTGAAAGGCGGGCGCTGCGAGGCGTGCGAAGGCGATGGGGTCACCAAGGTCGAGATGCACTTTCTGCCCGATGTGTACGTGCCCTGCGATGTGTGCAAAGGCAAGCGCTACAACCGGGAGACACTCGAGATTAAATATAAGAATAAAAATATCCATGAAGTGCTGGACATGACGATCGAAGAAGCGGGCAAGTTTTTCGAGAACGTTCCCGCCATCGCCAAAAAACTACAGACACTCATCGATGTCGGACTTTCTTACATCAGGCTCGGCCAATCGGCGACGACGTTATCGGGCGGCGAGGCACAGCGCGTGAAGTTATCGCGAGAGCTATCCAAACGCGATACGGGCAAAACACTTTATATCCTCGACGAGCCAACCACTGGCCTTCACTTCCACGATATTCAACAATTACTCAATGTTCTCCATCGCTTACGCGATCATGGCAATACCATCGTGGTCATCGAGCACAATCTGGATGTCATTAAAACCGCTGACTGGCTGGTGGATTTAGGGCCTGAAGGCGGCGATGGTGGGGGGCAGATTATCGCTACCGGAACTCCGGAAGCCGTTGTTAAAATCGCTAAATCTCACACTGGTCGATTTCTGAAACCACTACTCGCGAAAATCGCCTAATCCACCTCCCCTCACGAGCCGACGCGCTGTCGGCTCTGTTTACAACTCTCGAATTCCGTACGCTACAAAAATCACAATAACCCGCTGTTTTTAAAGAGTTTCTCCTCGATGGTAAGCAACTTGCTTATCAGCTGCGGACTGTGCGTTTATTCACACTTTGCGCTTGTCGCTGCGGGTCAGTAGTAATGCAGAGCTTGGCAGCATCAGCAGCGCAACGATGGCAGTCGCTGGCAGCGACATCTAGCCGACCAGCACTTGCAGACCGCTGTCGCAGTGTTGGGATTAGCAAGCCGCCACACCAAACAAGTAATGATCGATTTAATACGACTATAGATAAATTATGGAGAATGAAATGAAATCGGTAATCGCCGGCTTATTGCTCGCAGCCCCGCTGATGGCGAATGCATATTCAATTGCGCCAGACGTGCTGGACTTCAACCCGAACCCTTTGATCAGCTCAGGTGGCGCGTATCACTACAGCCACAACTTAACCGACAATGCCGGCTACAATCCGCTGGATGCCATCACGAACTTCCAGCTTGAACTGAAATTCGCCGATGCGGGCTCCGATTTACTGGATTTCACTTACATTAATTATGGAACCACCTCTAATCTGTGGACTGCCGATGGCGGTGCGCTCTTTTACAACTGGTCTTACGCCAGTTTGACGACAGATGCAACAGCCAATGGGCTGCTTCAAATTAAAGATGGCATCCTCGATGTTACTGTTTCGAGCTTGTTTGGCAGCTTTTATCTCGACAAATCTACGCTGACTGCTGAAGCAAAATCCGCCAATGTGCCAGAGCCTAGCAGTATCGCATTGCTGGCCGCAGGCCTGCTGGGTATTGCCGTTATGCGCCGCAAAAGCAAAATGAGTTAAGTAACCGTATTAAAAAAGCCCGCCAAGTGCGGGCTTTTTTAATACATCAAATGATGACAAATGGGTATCGCCTACAAAGCAAAAAGGCTCCGCATGCGGAGCCTTTTTTATACAATCGACAATTCTTTATTCTGCAATATCTACCGCTGCTGCATCAGTCGTGCGATCAACCAGCTCGACATAAGCCATTGGCGCTTTGTCGCCAGCACGCAACCCGCATTTCAGGATGCGGATATAGCCACCCGGGCGAGCTTTATAACGAGGACCAAGTTGAGTAAACAATTTACCGACAGCAACTTTGTCACGCAAACGATCGAACGCGAGACGGCGATTGGCCACGCTATCATTCTTCGAAAGTGTAATTAACGGCTCCGCATAACGACGCAGCTCTTTTGCTTTCGGCAAAGTCGTGCGGATCAGCTCGTGCTCAACCAACGACGTTGTCATATTGCGAAACATGGCCTTGCGATGCGCACTTGTACGATTAAAGTAACGGCCACTATTACGATGACGCATGACAATTTCCTTTCACTACGGTTGCTATCTCAGCAACAAATTAACTATTAATAGGAGCGACGCAACTTAGAACGATTTTTCGTCGCCCTTCAGGCTCGCAGGCGGCCAATTATCCAAACGTAAGCCGAGCGACAAGCCACGCGATGCAAGTACATCTTTAATCTCAGTCAGCGACTTCTTGCCAAGATTTGGCGTCTTCAGCAATTCAACTTCCGTACGTTGGACCAGGTCGCCGATGTAGTAGATATTTTCGGCTTTCAGACAATTTGCCGAACGCACTGTCAGTTCGAGATCGTCAACTGGGCGCAATAGAATCGGATCGACTTCATCGCGGCGCTCTACTGGCTCAGACTGTTTCTCGCCTTCGAGATCGACAAACACAGCGAGCTGCTGTTGCAAAATAGTGGCAGCACGGCGAATTGCTTCTTCGGCATCCAACGTACCATTGGTTTCTAAATCGAGAACCAACTTATCCAAATCGGTACGTTGCTCTACTCGGGCACTATCAACGACGTACGAAACACGCACCACTGGACTGAAGGTCGCATCCAATTGCAAGCGCCCGATAGCACGAGTCTCATCTTCCGAGCTTGAACGCGCGTCCGCAGGAACATAACCGCGTCCGCGGGAGATACTCAGGCGCATATTCAAATTGCCACGCCCATTGAGGTGCGCGATGACATGATCAGGGTTCTTAATCTCTATACCATGATCAACCTGAATATCGGCCGCAGTGACCACGCCCGTGCCCTTCTTCGATAAATTCAATACCGCCTCATCCTTCCCGTGCATCACAATCGCGACACCCTTCAGGTTGAGTAGAATTTCGATAACATCTTCCTGCACGCCTTCCAGCGCGCTGTATTCATGCAGCACACCATCAATCTCTGCGCCTACAATTGCACAGCCTGGCATCGACGACAGCAATATACGGCGCAGCGCATTACCTAACGTATGACCAAATCCGCGCTCGAGAGGCTCAAGCGTTACTTTTGCACGCGTGGCGCTAATTTCTTCGACTTCAATTACACGAGGTGTTAAAAATTCGTTCACTGCGCTCTGCATAAGGGCACCTGCGGTGATGGCAATCCGTAAATTAACGCTTACTTCGAGTACAGCTCAACGATCAAACTTTCGTTGATATCTGACGAAAGTTCGCTGCGATCGGGATGACTCTTGTAAAGGCCTTCCATTTTTCCAGCATTCACTTCCAGCCACTGCAAATCAGCGCGCTGAGCGGCCAATGCAAGCGATTGCTGAATACGTAATTGCGCTTTGGATTTCTCACGGATCGACACCACATCACCAGGCTTCAGTTGCAGCGAGGGGATATTGACCGCTTGGCCGTTCAGCAGAATTGCCTTGTGGCTAACAAGTTGACGCGCCTCGGCGCGAGTAGAGCCAAACCCCATACGATAAACGACGTTATCAAGACGGGATTCCAGCAAGCGCAACAAGTTTTCACCAGTTGCACCCTTACGACGCGCAGCTTCTTTGTAGTAGCTGCTGAATTGGCGCTCAAGCACACCATAGATGCGACGGACCTTCTGCTTTTCGCGCAGCTGAATGCCGTAGTCCGACAAACGCCCACGACGAGCTCCATGCACGCCAGGAGCGGTTTCCGCTTTGCATTTCGATTCAAGCGGACGAACGCCGCTCTTCAGAAACAGATCGGTGCCTTCGCGACGCGATAATTTGCAAGTTGGGCCGAGGTATCTAGCCATGAATAAATTCCTGTAGCAGCACTAAATCAAACGCGACGTTTTTTGGGAGGACGGCAGCCGTTATGTGGAATCGGCGTTACGTCAATGATGTTGTTAATTTTGTAACCGCAATTGTGCAACGCACGAACTGCTGATTCACGGCCGGGTCCCGGCCCCTTAACTTCAACATCAAGATTTTTTAAACCAAACTCTTTGGCAGCATTGCCAGCGCGCTCGGCTGCAACCTGAGCTGCAAACGGCGTGCTTTTACGTGAACCGCGGAAACCTGATCCGCCCGATGTTGCCCACGAAAGGGCATTACCCTGACGATCAGTAATCGTAACGATAGTGTTGTTAAAGGACGCATGAATGTGCGCCATGCCGTCAACAACAGTTTTCTTCACCTTTTTGCGGGGAGCCGCTTTGGAGCCTTTGTTCATCTGTGCCTACTCTAATATCGACACCGCACAATGAGGGTGCGGCTACACTAAAGCGCTTCGCAATCGATTATCTGCGAATCGGTTTACGCGGACCCTTACGAGTACGCGCATTGGTTTTCGTTCTTTGACCGCGCAACGGCAAGCCTCTGCGGTGGCGGAGACCCCGATAGCAACCAAGATCCAACAACCGCTTAATGTTGATGGAAACTTCACGGCGCAGATCGCCTTCTACCGTCAACTTGCCAATTTCGTTGCGCAGCAAATCCAATTGATCTTCGGTCAGACTTGACACTTTGGCAGTTTCGGCGACTCCGGTTCTAGCGCAGAGCGCTTTAGCGGAGGTCCGGCCAATCCCGTAGATGTAAGTCAGCGAGATCACCGCATGTTTGTTATCTGGTATGTTGACACCAGCAATACGAGCCATTCACCTTACTCCAGTACCAAATGCCACCAACGGGCCTACCGAAAGGCGCGGAAGTTTATCCGCGCAGTGGCTAAAAATCAATAAAAATAACCGCCGATTAACCTTGGCGCTGCTTGTGGCGAGGCTCGGTTTTGCAAATCACACGTACCGAACCACGACGGCGAACAATTTTGCAGTTACGGCAAATCTTTTTCACAGACGCACGAACTTTCATTGGTATTACTCCCATCAATTTCCCGCAATCAGCGTGTTAAACCGCTGCGGCCATAATTCTTCAGATTGGCCTTTTTCATCAACGACTCGTACTGATGCGACATCAAATGCGACTGCACCTGCGCCATGAAATCCATCACCACGACAACCACAATCAACAGTGACGTGCCGCCCAGATAAAAAGGAACGTTCCACATCACCACCAGAAACTGTGGCAGTAAACAAACCAGCGTTATATATAAGGCCCCAAACATCGTCAGCCGAGTCAACACACCATCGATATAGGAGGCTGTTTGCTGACCAGGGCGAATGCCAGGTAAAAACGCACCCGATTTTTTCAAATTTTCGGCGACTTCCGACGGATTGAACATTAATGCCGTGTAAAAGAAGCAGAAAAATACCACTAGTATTGTAAACAGGAGAATGTTCAATGGCTGGCCAGGGCCAATGGCCATAGCCATATCCTGCAACCACTCCGCCTTATCAGTGCCTTTACCAAACCATTGCGCGACCGATGCCGGAAACAGCAGGATCGAACTCGCAAAAATCGCCGGTATAACGCCGGACATATTGACCTTTAGCGGCAAATGACTGGACTGCGCCTGATACACGCGATTACCACGCTGCTGCTTGGCGTAGTTGACAGTAATTCTGCGCTGTCCACGTTCTATAAAGACAACAAGAAAAATAACCGCCGCCGCCAACAACACGATGAATAGCAGCACCAGCCAATTCATTTCGCCCTGACGCGCCTGCTCCAGCGATTGCCCGATAGCACGCGGAAGCCCCGCAACAATACCGGCGAAAATGAGCATCGAAATACCATTGCCGACACCGCGCTCAGTAATTTGCTCACCAAGCCACATCAAAAATAACGCGCCGGTTACCAACGATATGACTGCAACGAAATAAAATGCCACACCCGGCGCGTATGCCATTCCCTGATTCGCAAGACCGGCGGTCATACCGGCACCTTGAATCAGTGCCAAAACCACCGTCAGGTAACGGGTGTACTGCGTAATCTTCCGGCGACCAGACTCACCTTCTTTCTTGAGCGCTTCAAGCTGCGGACTAACGGAGCTCAACAGCTGAACAATGATCGATGATGAAATGTACGGCATGATCCCGAGCGCAAAAATACTCATACGCTGGAGCGCACCACCCGAGAACATGTTAAACAAACCAAGGATCGTCCCCTGGTTTTGGCTGAACATATTCGCAAGGCGAGCAGGATCGATACCGGGCACCGGAATATGCGTACCGATGCGATAGACAATTAGCGCCAGCAGAAGAAAACGAAGGCGAGCTAAAAGCTCGCCCATGCCCGCTTGCGACCCCGCAGATTGCAGACCGGGTTTGGCCATTATTCCTCGACCTTACCGCCGGCTTTTTCGATCGCTTCGCGTGCACCCTTGGTAACAGCCAAACCTTTCAATGTGAAAGACTTAGTAACGTCACCACTTAGGAATACCTTAGCGCGAAGTATCTTGCGCGAAATCAGATCTGCGCGCTTCAGCGTATCCAGATCGATTACAGCGTCCTCGATTGCATTCAATTCGGAAGTGCGAATTTCAGCACTGACGCGCGCAATGCGGGATGCAAAACCGTATTTCGGCAACCGGATTTGCAGCGGCATTTGGCCGCCCTCAAACCCCGGACGAACCTTGCCAGTACCGCGCGATTTTTGACCCTTGTGGCCGCGACCACCTGTTTTACCCAAACCGCTACCAATGCCACGTCCTAAACGTCTAGGCGCTTTTTTATGGCCGGGCGCTGGGCTCAAGCCGTTCAGACGCATATTTGCAGTCATGCCCATTACTCCTCGACGCGAACCAGATAATTCACTTTGTTAATCATGCCGCGCACCGACGGGGTATCTTCAACCTCAACGGTATGACCGATGCGACGCAGACCCAAGCCAATGACACACGCTTTATGAGCCTGCAGACGGCCAAAGGCGCTGCGCACTTGAGTTACTTTGATTTTCTTGGCCATGACAATCTATCCAGCTTCGATTAACTGAGGATTTCTTGAACCGTTTTACCGCGCTTGGCTGCAACGGCATCCGGTGAAGTAACCTCTTTCAATGCATTGAAAGTTGCTCGTACGACATTCACTGGATTAGTGGAGCCGTAACACTTCGCCAATACGTTATGGACGCCCGCCAATTCAAGCACCGCACGCATTGCGCCACCCGCAATAATGCCGGTACCTTGCGATGCCGGCTGCATATATACGTGGGAGGCACCATGACGGGCTTTAACCGCATAGTGCAGCGTATCGCCGTTCAGATCGACTTCGATCATATTGCGACGCGCTGCTTCCATTGCCTTCTGAATAGCTGCCGGGACTTCGCGCGCTTTACCGCGGCCAAAACCCACTTTGCCATTACCATCACCGACGACGGTCAGTGCAGTGAACGCAAAAATACGACCGCCCTTAACTACTTTAGCGACACGATTGACCTGCACTAATTTTTCCTGCAGGCCTTCGTTCGCGCCGTCTTTACCTTTCAATTCGTTAGAAGCCATCGCTCAAACCTTAGAATTCCAAGCCGCCTTCGCGGGCCGCATCAGCCAGAGCTTTGACTCGGCCATGATATTTAAAACCGCTGCGATCAAATGCAACTTTCACTACGCCGGCCGCCTTTGCACGCTCAGCGATCAGTTTTCCTACACTCGCAGCCGCAGCCGCATTACTGGTGCCACCGCTACGTAGCGAAGCATCCAAAGTCGAAGCACTGGCCAGCACTTTGTCACCTTCAGGGGCGATAATCTGTGCGTAGATATGCTGCGATGTGCGATGCACGCTGAGGCGGTTGACCAGCAATTCGCGCATTTTGACCCGTGAGCGACGCGCGCGACGCAATCTCGATTCTGTTTTTGCGTTCATAGTCATGCCTTACTTCTTCTTGGCTTCTTTACGAAGCACGCGTTCATCTGAGTAGCGAATACCTTTGCCTTTGTAAGGCTCTGGCGGACGAAAAGCACGAATCTCAGCTGCAGCCTGACCAAGCAGCTGCTTATCTGCAGCGCGCAATAAAATCTCGGTCTGGGTCGGAGTTTCAGCGGTCACGCCTTCCGGCAACTGATAATCGATCGGATGCGAAAATCCCAGAGTCAAATTCAGTGTCTTACCTGCAGCTTTCGCACGATAGCCTACGCCGATTAGCTCGAGCTTCTTCTCGAAGCCCTTGGTTACGCCCAACACCATATTATTAACCAGCGCGCGCGCAGTACCGGCATGAGCCCAAGAACGACCATCTTTCACATCAAACGTGACAACGCCGTCGTTTAACTGGACCGCCACAATGTCATGCAAATTGATCGACAGCGCACCTTTGCCACCCTTAACCGACACATTACTGCCGTCGAGTTTGACCTCGACGCCTGCCGGCACAACTACCGGGCTCTTCGCTACTCTAGACATGGTATTTAGCTCGTTGTCTCTCGTTTCTTTAGAACACGGTGCACAGAACTTCGCCGCCTACACCAGCTTGACGAGCTGCGCGATCGGTCATAACACCCTTGCTGGTCGAAACAATCGCGATACCGAGACCATTTCGAACTTTCGGCAAATCGCCTTTGCCTTTATATGAACGTAAACCCGGCGAGCTGATCCGGTCGATTTCGGCAATGACCGGCTTGCCCTGGAAATATTTCAGCTCAAGATGGAGCGTCGACTTGGTTTCGATCGTCTCCACGCGCTGCGCCGCTATATAGCCTTCTTGCAGCAACACAGCAGCAACAGCTTGTTTCAGTTTCGACGATGGCATTGCTACCGTCGGTTTACCGGCCATCTGTGCATTGCGAATGCGAGTTAGCATGTCGGCTAACGGATCTTGCATACTCATGAATCTGCTCCTGAAATCTTTGCGTTGCGCTGATTACCAGCTGGCCTTCACGAGACCGGGCACATCACCGCGCATTGCGGCTTCGCGCAACTTAATACGCGATAAGCCAAACTTTCGATAAACGCCGCGCGAACGACCGGTGATTTCGCAGCGATTGCGTCCCCGCGAAGGGCTCGCATTGCGCGGCTGCTGTTGCAGCTTGATCTGCGCATTCCACTTGTCTTCATCGCTGGTTTTCGGATCCTGAATGAGCGCTTTCAGTGCCGCACGCTTTGCAGCAAATTTCGCTACGGTACGAGCCCGCTTTTTTTCGCGCTCAATCATCGATGTTTTGGCCATGTCCGCTACCTGTGCTGTTCGGCTTCAGTTACGTGTAATCAGTTTTTAAACGGGAAGTTGAATACGCTCAACAATGCCCGCCCTTCATCATCATTGCGCGCGGTTGTCGTGATGGTGATATCAAGACCACGCAGCGCATCGACTTTGTCGTATTCGATTTCTGGAAAAATAATTTGCTCGGTCACGCCCATTGCGAAATTGCCGCGACCGTCAAAAGCTTTCGGGCTAATACCACGAAAATCGCGAATGCGCGGGATAGCGATGGTGATAAGGCGATCGAGAAATTCATACATGCGCTCGCGACGCAGCGTCACTTTACAACCAATCGGCCAGCCTTCACGGATTTTAAAGCCGGCAACCGACTTACGAGCACGAGTAACTACGGGTTTTTGACCGCAAATAGTTTCGAGATCTTTAACCGCATGCTCCATCACTTTTTTGTCACCTACCGCCTCACCCACGCCCATATTCAACGTGATTTTGGTGATGCGTGGAACCGCCATGATGTTATCGATACCGAGCTGCTCTTTCAGCTTGGTGCGTAATTCATCGTTGTAGAGCTTTTGCAATCTAGCCATTTCTGCTTCCGTCCGCTTACGCGTCGATTACTTCGCCAGTGGATTTGAAAACCCGAACCTTGCGACCGTCTTCTAAAATTTTGAAGCCCACGCGATCAGCTTTGCTCGTTGCCGCATTAAAAATAGCGACATTGGAAACCTGAATCGGCGCCTCTTTCTCCAGAATGCCGCCAGCTTCATTGCGCTGCGGATTCGGCTTTTGATGTTTCTTAATAATGTTCACGCCGGCCACCAGCACATGACTATCGTCAAGCACTCTGACGACTTTGCCGCGTTTGCCTTTATCTTTACCGGTCAGGACGACTACTTCGTCCTCGCGTTTGATCTTGCGCATAACCTTTCCTCTGCTCTCCGCTCGTAATTCGCCGTTGCTGTTACAGCACTTCCGGCGCCAGAGAGATGATTTTCATAAAACGCTCACCACGCAGTTCGCGCGTAACCGGTCCGAAAATACGAGTACCGATCGGAGCAAGCTGGTTGTTCAGCAACACCGCAGCGTTATCGTCGAACTTGATCAGCGAACCATCAGCGCGACGTACGCCTTTTTTGGTGCGAACAACAACAGCGTTCATCACCTGACCTTTTTTAACCTTGCCACGCGGAATCGCGTCTTTCACGGTGACTTTGATCAAATCGCCGATACGCGCATACCGACGATGCGAACCACCGAGCACCTTGATGCACATGACTTGGCGTGCGCCGCTATTGTCGGCCACTTCCAAATAAGATTCTGTCTGAATCATGTTCTACTCCAAACTCTACTAGCGCATCAATCAATCGGGTGGCAGTTAAACTGCGGCGGCGCGCTCTTCAATTCGCAACAACGCCCATGTCTTGGTTTTCGATAACGGACGTGTCTCATAAACAGTAACTACATCGCCAATCTGGCATTCATTCTTCTCGTCATGCGCATGCAGCTTCGAAGAACGCGTAATGTATTTACCGTACATCGGGTGCTTCACCCGACGCTCTACCAATACCGTGATGGTTTTATCCATCTTGTCGCTGACCACACGACCGGTGACGGTGCGGCTGCGAACTTCTACCTGTGCTTCTGCCATGACTATTTGCCCGCCTTCTGTGTGAGCACGGTTTTCATGCGCGCTATATCGCGACGCGCCTGCTTCAATAAATGCGTCTGCGTCAATTGACCAGTGGCCTTTTGTACGCGCAGCTTGAACTGAGCAGCGAGCGCTTTATGCAGCTCAACACTCACCTCGTCCACCGACTTATCACGCAACTCTTCTGTGTTCATTACATTACCGTCCGCTTAACAAACGTGGTCGGAATCGCCAGCTTCGCAGCGGCGAGAGCGAAAGCTTCCCGCGCCAACTCTTCTGGAACACCCTCAACCTCGTAAAGCACCTTGCCGGGTTGAATCTGCGCGACCCAGTATTCGACGTTACCTTTACCCGAGCCCATCCGCACTTCGAGAGGCTTCGCGGTGATTGGCTTGTCCGGAAACACGCGAATCCATACTTTGCCGCCACGCTTGAGGTGCCGAGTCAACGCCCGTCGTGCGGCTTCAATCTGCCGCGCCGTCAAACGCCCGCGACCGATCGCCTTCAGCGCATACTCGCCGAAGCTAACTTTGCTGCCGCGCTGCGCAAGGCCGGTATTTCGACCCTTATGCTGCTTGCGAAATTTTGTACGCTTTGGTTGAAGCATCGCTGAAACCCTTAACCATATTCAGTGAAAAAATGCGTCCGGCATTTTTTCCAACCTTTAGCGCTGCGTAATTATGCCTGCGCGCTCTTTTTGGTCTTGCCGTCGACCGATTCGCGAGCATCCAGAATCTCGCCTTTGAAAATCCAAACTTTCACGCCGATAACGCCATAAGTGGTATGCGCCTCGTGCGTGTTGTAGTCGATATCAGCACGTAACGTGTGCAGTGGCACACGCCCTTCACGGTACCACTCGGTACGCGCGATTTCCGCGCCGCCGAGGCGACCGCTAACCATTACCTTGACGCCTTCCGCGCCTTGGCGCAGCGCGTTTTGCACGACGCGCTTCATCGCGCGGCGGAACATTACGCGGCGCTCAAGTTGCTGAGCCACGTTGATGGCCACCAGCTTCGCGTCGAGATCCGGTTTACGAATCTCCTCGATATTAATCTGTACTGGCACACCCATTTTTTCGGCGAGCTCTTTACGCAGCTTGTCGACATCTTCGCCTTTCTTGCCTATCACAATACCGGGCCGAGCAGTATGAATCGTGATACGTGCGGTTTGGGCCGGACGCTCGATTACAATACGGCTCACCGATGCACTGGCGAGTTTATTCTGCAGGTATTCACGCACGCCAAGGTCGCTGACCAAGTGTTGCGCGTAATTTTTTCGGCCCGCATACCAGATCGAATTGTGATCACGGATGATGCCTAACCGGATACCTGTCGGGTGTACTTTCTGACCCATGTGGGCTCTCTCCTACTCAGCTCTGGCCGTCGGCAACTTTAACCGTGATGTGGCAGCTTCGTTTCGAAATACGGTCGGCACGACCTTTCGCGCGAGGCATGATGCGCTTCAAGGTGACACCTTCATCGACGAAGATTGACGACACTTTCAGCTCATCAACATCTGCGCCTTCGTTGTGCTCAGCATTAGCAATCGCCGAGTTCAAAACCTTCTTGATCAGATTCGCTGCTTTTTTCGGGCTAAACGCTAGAATGTTCAGTGCATCCTCAACGCCTTTGCCGCGAACCTGGTCAGCCACCAATCGGGCTTTTTGAGCGGAGATACGCGCGCCTTTCAATCGTGCGGTAACTTCCATCATCTCAACCTCACTCTCAGCAAAGTTTATTTCTTGGCTTTTTTGTCAGCCGCGTGACCTTTAAAGGTACGCGTCGCTGCAAATTCGCCGAGCTTGTGCCCAACCATGTCCTCGGAAACGAGGACTGGTACATGTTGACGGCCGTTATGTACGGCGATGGTCAAACCAACCATCTCGGGCGCGATCATCGAGCGACGCGACCAAGTCTTGATTGGGCGACGATCGTTCTTCTCGACGGCCGTCTCCACCTTTTTCAGTAGGTGAAGGTCGATAAATGGACCTTTCTTCAGTGAACGTGGCACAACCTAATCCTCTCTTCCAAGCTTCAAATGAAGCTTCTGAAATCTCATTACTTGTCGTTACGACGGCGCACTATCAACTTATTGGTACGCTTGTTTTTACGGGTCTTGTAGCCCTTGGTCGGAGTGCCCCAAGGCGATACCGGATGACGACCGGATGAAGTTTTGCCTTCACCACCACCATGCGGGTGATCGACCGGGTTCATTGCCACACCACGCACGGTCGGGCGAATACCGCGCCAACGATTGGCGCCAGCCTTACCGATTTTGCGCAGATTGTGCTCGCTGTTGGATACTTCGCCCAACGTTGCGCGGCAATCGCTCAACACTTTACGCATTTCACCGGAGCGAAGACGCAAGGTAGCGTACTGACCTTCACGAGCAATTAGCTGCACGGCCGCACCAGCAGAGCGCGCAATCTGCGCACCTTTACCTGGCTTCATCTCGATGCAATGCACCGTGCTACCAACCGGGATATTGCGCAGCGGCAATGCGTTACCGACCTTGATCGGCGCGTCGCTGCCAGACTGAATCTGATCGCCAGCCTTCAAACCTTTCGGCGCAATTACATAACGGCGCTCGCCATCCGCATACAGAACCAACGCAATAAATGCGGTTCGATTCGGATCGTATTCCAGACGCTCAACTGTGCCGACAATACCGTCTTTGTTGCGCTTGAAATCGACAAGGCGGTAATGCTGCTTACTACCACCGCCAATATGACGCGTAGTAATGCGACCATTATTATTACGGCCGCCAGTTTTATTCTGCTTTTCAAGCAATGGGTAGAATGGTTCACCCTTATGCAGATCCGGATTGACCACGCGCACAACAAAACGACGGCCCGGGGAAGTCGGTTTACTTTTTACGATTGCCATTTCAACAGACTCCGATTATTCCGCGGCCGTTGCAAAGTCGATATCGTGACCTTGCTCCAGACGTACGTATGCTTTTTTCCAGCTAGGCTTCTTCGCCACGCCAAATTTATTCTGCTTAACTTTGCCCTTAACGTTCAGCGTTTGAACGCCGAGGACCTTCACGCTAAACAGCTTCTCAACTGCTTTTTTCACTTCGAGCTTGGTCGCACTCGGCAGCACCTTGAAAACTACTTGGTTACCGCTTTCCGCGCTAATCGCAGCTTTTTCAGAAATGTGCGGACCGAGCAGCACTTTATAAATACGCTCAGAGTTCATCCCAACATCTCCTCGAACTTTTTCAGCGCCGACACAGTGACGATTACTTTGTCAAAAGCGATCAGGCTCACAGGATCTACGCCATGCACATCTCGCACATCGACTTTGTGCAGATTGCGCGACGCAAGATAAAGATTCTCGGTCACTTCTTCGGCCACAATCAGCGCGTCTTCGAGACCGTATTCGCCGAGCGCTTTCAGTAGCAATTTGGTTTTTGGCTGCTCGAGCGCAAAGCTCTCGACAACCACCAGACGCTGCTGACGAGCCAACTCAGAAAGAATCACCTGCAGCGCAGCGCGATACATCTTCTTGTTAACTTTCTGGCTATGATCTTGCGGCTTAGCGGCGAAGATAATGCCGCCACCACGCCACAGCGGCGAACGAATGGTGCCAGCGCGCGCACGGCCCGTACCCTTTTGGCGCCAGGGCTTCTTGCCACCACCACGAACCTCAGCGCGAGTCTTCTGTGCACGCGTGCCTTGACGGGCACCGGACAGATACGCGGTAACCACTTGATGTACCAAATCTTCGTTGTAATCTCTTGCGAAAGTTACATCAGAAACTTGAACTGTACCGGCGACATCACTACCGGGCTTGGCAATATTCAATTCCATTGCTCACCCCTCTCAGGAATTCTTGAGCTTGACTGCAGGGCGGACCAGCACATCGCCACCGGCCGCACCGGGGACTGCACCTTTCACCAACAGCAGATTACGCTCGGCATCGACGCGCACCACTTCGAGCGTTTGCACCGTCACGCGGTCAACACCCATGTGGCCTGTCATTTTTTTGCCTTTGAAAACACGACCCGGGCTCTGATTTTGTCCGATGGAGCCAGGAACGCGGTGCGAGCGGGAGTTACCATGCGTCCAGTCTTGCGTGCGGAAATTCCAACGCTTGACAGTACCTTGATAGCCCTTACCTTTGGATACGCCGGTTACATCGACTTTCTGGCCGGGCTCAAACAGCGATACCGTCAGCTCAGAGCCAACCGCGGGGACTTCTTCTTCATCGAGACGGAATTCCCACAGACCGCGACCCGCTTCGACATTCGCCTTGGCGAAATGCCCAGCTTCTGCCTTGGCGACCTTAGCCGCCTTGCGCGAACCCGTGGTGACTTGAATGGCGAGATAACCTTCGCCTTCTGCCGTTTTGACCTGAGTAACGCGATTGGGAGAAACCTCAATCACCGTCACCGGAACTGAAACACCGTCGTTCGTAAAAACGCGGGTCATGCCGGACTTGCGACCGACTAAACCAATAGCCATTTTGAGCCTCACAGTGTACGGGGCTTTCACCCTCTATGGCCGCCCTTGCGAGCGTTACACAAACCCAGGGGAAAGCCCTGAGCGGGTCTTTCTATTACTGCCAAACCAAATACCAACTACTACAAAATTTCTTGTGATTAACCGAGGCTAATCTGAACTTCCACACCGGCTGCGAGATCGAGCTTCATCAATGCATCAACCGTTTTCTCGGTTGGTTCCACGATATCGAGCATGCGCTTGTGCGTGCGAATTTCGTATTGATCACGCGCATCTTTATTAACGTGCGGCGAAGTGAGAACCGTAAACCGCTCAATTCTCGTCGGCAACGGGATGGGGCCACACACCTGAGCGCCAGTGCGCTTAGCAGTGTCCACAATCTCTTGCGCCGAAGCGTCAATCAAACGATGGTCAAAGGCCTTGAGGCGAATACGAATACGTTGATTTTGTACCACCTGACCAACCCCTCTTAACCTATTTTCTTTATCCGGCAACCGCAGTAACTGCGACCACCCTGAAATTGAGAGCCGGCATTCTAATGAGCGACCCCCACCCTGTCAACAAACTTTTCGCCGCTTCGTGCCTTTTTTTAGGATTTGTTAAAACAACAAAAACAGCTTGTTTTTACTAACAAAAAGAGCGCCCGAAGGCGCTCTTTTAAACTGCATTTATTAAGCGACGATTTTAGCGACGACACCGGCGCCGACGGTACGGCCGCCTTCGCGGATCGCGAAGCGCAAGCCATCTTCCATCGCGATCGGGTTGATCAATGTCACTACCATCTGAATGTTGTCGCCCGGCATTACCATCTCGGTGCCTTCCGGCAGCTCACACGCACCTGTGACGTCGGTGGTGCGGAAGTAAAACTGCGGACGGTAGCCCTGGAAGAACGGCGTATGACGACCGCCCTCTTCCTTGGTCAGGACGTACACTTCGGCGACAAACTTGGTGTGCGGCTTGATCGAGCCCGGCTTCGCCAGCACTTGACCACGCTCGACGTCTTCGCGCTTGGTGCCGCGCAGCAGCGCGCCGACGTTCTCACCGGCACGCCCTTCGTCGAGCAGTTTGCGGAACATTTCCACGCCGGTGACGGTGGTCTTGACGGTATCTTTGATACCGACGATTTCCACTTCTTCACCGACTTTGACAATACCGCGCTCGACGCGACCGGTGACCACAGTGCCGCGACCCGAGATCGAGAACACGTCTTCAATCGGCATCAGGAACGGTTGGTCGATTGCGCGCTCAGGCTCAGGGATATAGACGTCCAGGGTTTCCACCAGCTTTTTGACCGCGCTGGTGCCCATGCCGTTGTCGTCTTTGCCTTCGAGCGCCATCAGCGCGGAGCCGATGATGATCGGGGTGTCGTCGCCCGGGAAGTCGTAGGCGCTGAGCAGTTCGCGAATTTCCATTTCAACCAGCTCAAGCAGCTCGGCGTCGTCGACCATGTCGGCTTTGTTCATGAATACGACGATGTACGGTACGCCGACCTGACGCGACAGCAGGATGTGTTCGCGCGTTTGCGGCATGGGGCCGTCAGCCGCCGAACACACCAGGATCGCGCCGTCCATTTGCGCAGCGCCGGTGATCATGTTCTTCACATAATCGGCGTGACCCGGGCAGTCGACATGGGCGTAGTGGCGCACAGACGATTCATATTCCACGTGCGAGGTATTAATCGTAATACCGCGCTCGCGCTCTTCCGGTGCATTGTCGATCTGGTCGAATGCACGGACGGTGCCGCCCCAGGTTTCTGCACAGACGCGCGTCAGCGCCGCCGTCAAGGTCGTCTTACCATGGTCGACGTGACCAATCGTGCCCACGTTCACGTGGGGCTTGATACGCTCAAATTTTTCTTTTGCCACGGCGATGATTCCTCGTTAACAAAATGATTGATTGAAGGATTATTTAACTTTGCTTTTCGCAATGATTTCTTCGGCGATATTGTTCGGCGCTTCACCATACTTCAAGAATTCCATGGTGTAGGTCGCACGACCCTGAGTTGCTGAACGCATATCAGTCGCGTAGCCGAACATTTCCGCGAGCGGTACTTCTGCGTTGATCACTTTGCCGGATGGGCTATCGTCCATCCCGAGGATCAAACCGCGACGACGGTTCAAGTCGCCGACGATATCGCCCATGTAATCTTCCGGCGTTACCACTTCGACTTTCATGATCGGCTCGAGCAGAACAGCGCCGCCTTTTTTGGCGAGATCTTTGGTAGCCATCGACGCCGCGATCTTGAACGCCATTTCGTTCGAATCGACATCGTGATACGAACCGTCGTATACAGCCGCTTTCAAACCAAGCAGCGGATAACCGGCAAGAACGCCGTTTTTCATCTGCTCAGCGATACCTTTTTGAATGGCCGGAATGTATTCCTTCGGAATCACACCACCGACAACCTCGTTGACGAACTCAAGCTCTTCGCCATCGACATCTTCCGATGGTGAGAACCGAATCCAGCAATGGCCATATTGACCGCGACCACCGGATTGACGGACGAATTTGCCTTCGATTTCACAGGTGTTGCGAATTCGCTCGCGGTAGGCAACTTGCGGCTTACCGATATTGGCTTCGACCTTAAATTCACGACGCATGCGATCGACGATGATGTCGAGGTGCAGCTCGCCCATACCAGAGATAATGGTTTGGCCAGTTTCTTCATCGGTATGCACACGAAAGGACGGATCTTCCTGAGCCAATTTCGACAGCGCAATACCCATCTTCTCTTGATCGGCCTTGGTTTTCGGTTCAACCGCTACAGAGATAACGGGATCCGGAAACTCCATACGCTCGAGCACGATCACTTTATCCGGATCGCACAGGGTATCGCCGGTCGTCACATCTTTGAGACCTACACATGCAGCGATATCGCCGGCGAGAATCTCTTTCAGTTCAGTGCGCTGGTTCGCGTGCATCTGCACGATCCGACCCACACGCTCCTTCTTTTGCTTGACTGAGTTGTAAACGCCGTCGCCACTGCTCAATACGCCGGAATAAACCCGCACGAACGTCAACGTGCCAACGAATGGATCGGTAGCAATCTTGAAGGCCAGCGCAGCGAACGGCGCGCTGTCATCGGCGATACGGCTTTCAACTGTTTCACCGTCCTCCAGCGTACCTTGAATCGCCTTAACTTCCGGCGGTGACGGCAGGAATTCGACTACGGCATCGAGTACAGCCTGCACCCCTTTGTTCTTGAACGCGGAGCCGCCGAAAATCGGCACGATCTCATTGGCGAGCGTGCGCTTGCGAATGCCGATTTTGATTTCTTCCTCGGTCAGCGCGTCGCCCTCGAGGTATTTGTTCATCAGCTCTTCATTGGCTTCAGCAGCAGCCTCAACCATCTGCTCGCGCAACTGCTCGCATTCATCCTGCAACTCTGCAGGAATATCGCGATACTCGAACGTCATGCCTTGATCAGCCTCGTTCCAGTAAATCGCTTTCATCTTGATCAGATCGACTACACCCTCGAAATCATCTTCGGCGCCGATCATCACATGCATCGGCACGACGTTAACGTTAAGGCGATCCTTCAACTGCGCAACAACGCGCGTGAAATTGGCGCCGGCACGGTCCATTTTGTTGACAAACACTATGCGCGGAACCTGATATTTATTGGCTTGACGCCATACGGTTTCGGTCTGCGGCTGCACACCGGACGAACCGCACAGCACCACGACCGCACCATCGAGTACGCGCAGCGAACGCTCTACTTCGATGGTGAAATCTACGTGGCCGGGGGTATCGATAACGTTGATGCGATGCTGGTCAAACTGCGCCTGCATGCCAGACCAGAATGTGGTGATCGCTGCAGCTGTAATCGTGATACCGCGCTCTTGCTCTTGCGGCATCCAGTCAGTGGTCGCGGCTCCGTCATGCACTTCGCCGATCTTGTGGCTCAGGCCCGTGTAAAAAAGCACGCGTTCCGTAGTAGTTGTCTTGCCCGCATCGACGTGGGCGACGATACCGATATTACGGTAGCGCGAAAGTGGGGTTTGACGTGCCACGATACTTTCCTCGAAAAACAGCCTGATAAAATCGCGCCGCGATCAGCGGCGCACGAATTGACAGCGTTCGGGCTTTAGAAGCGGTAGTGTGAAAACGCCTTGTTGGCTTCGGCCATACGATGAACATCTTCACGCTTCTTGACAGCAGCGCCCTTGCCATCAGCAGCGTCAATAATCTCGCCCGCCAAGCGCTGCGCCATCGATTTCTCGCCGCGATCGCGCGAATAATCCACCAGCCAGCGCATGGCGAGCGCCATACGACGGGAAGGACGTACTTCGACGGGAACTTGATAGGTTGCACCACCGACGCGGCGGGATTTCACTTCGACCATCGGCGCAATGTTGTCGAGCGCAGCGTCGAAAGCTTCCAACGGATCTTTATTGAGGCGCTGGGTAACAATCTCCAGCGCACCATAGACGATGCCTTCGGCAACCGATTTCTTACCGCTAACCATCACATGGTTCATGAATTTGGCGAGTTTGATATTGCCGAATTTCGGATCCGGCAAAACTTCACGCTTCGCAACAACGCGTCTTCTTGGCATTTCTGCACCCTTCTCTTCAGGTAACTCCAGGAACTGGCCCGCCGATTATTGCCACAGGCGAGGACCCGGCCTTACTCAAGGTTTATGTAAATGATGCGGTGAATACCGCATCGGAATAATTACGATTTAGGACGTTTGGTACCGTATTTGGAACGACCTTGCTTGCGGTTGTTAACACCCGAGGTGTCGAGGCTGCCGCGAACCGTGTGGTAACGCACGCCCGGCAAGTCCTTAACCCGGCCGCCGCGAATCAATACCACGCTGTGCTCTTGCAAATTATGACCTTCGCCGCCGATGTACGAAGTCACTTCGTAACCATTGGTCAACCGCACCCGACAAACCTTACGCAATGCCGAGTTAGGTTTTTTCGGCGTAGTGGTGTAAACGCGAGTGCAAACACCACGGCGTTGCGGACACCCTTGCAGCGCAGGCACACCGCTTTTTTCTACCGGGCGCTTGCGTGGTTTGCGCACCAGCTGGTTAATCGTTGCCATTACATAACTCCAAAATGAAATCCTTCCAGTTGCAGAAGGCTTCGTGTCTGCTTTTGCAATCTCTGGCGCGACTCACGTCGATCAAAAAATTGCCGAAAATAAGGAGCGCGAATTCTAAAGATGCGCTCCGCTCACGTCAACACGCTTAAACGTTATCCTTCAGCGCCTCAGTCAGCGCCGCTTCAACATCAGAAGCCGACACGCCCGCTTGGCGATTTAACTCCTGCTCGCGACGACGCTTGCGTTCGGCATGGTACGCAAGACCAGTACCCGCCGGAATCAAGCGGCCAACCACAACGTTTTCTTTCAAGCCGCGAAGGAAATCTTTCTTGCCGGTGACCGCAGCTTCAGTCAACACACGGGTAGTTTCCTGGAAAGATGCCGCAGAAATAAACGATTCAGTCGCCAGCGATGCCTTGGTAATACCGAGCAGTACGCGCTCGACCGTTGCCGGCACCTTGTCCGCCGCACGCAGCTGTTCGCTCTCTTCGACCGAGCGCACATACTCGACCTGCTCGCCTTTGATGAATGACGAATCGCCAGCAGCGAGAATGTCGACTTTGCGCAGCATTTGACGCACGGTAACTTCGATGTGCTTGTCGTTGATCTTCACGCCCTGCAAGCGATATACGTCTTGAATTTCGTTGACGATGTACTTAGCGAGCTCTTCAATGCCTTTCAGTCGCAGGATATCGTGCGGGTTCAGCGGACCTTCCGATACCACCTCACCCTTCTCGACCTGCTCACCCTCGAACACAGTCAAACTGCGCCACTTCGGAATCAGCACTTCGTAATGATCTGAACCATCGGCCAACGATTTGCCGTCGGTCGGCGTGATGACCAAGCGCCGCTTGCCCTTGGTCTCTTTGCCGAAGCTGACGGTGCCGGAGATTTCCGCGAGAATCGCTGGCTCTTTCGGCTTGCGGGCTTCGAACAAATCTGCAACGCGTGGCAGACCACCGGTGATGTCGCGCGTTTTCGACGACTCCTGTGGAATACGTGCGATAACGTCACCCACCTGTACTTCGGAGCCGTCCTCAAGACCGATAATCGAATTCGCCGGCAAGAAGTAGTGGGCGGGCACGTTGGTACCGGCCAGCAACAGCTCATTGCCTTTGGCATCGACCAGCGTTACCGCCGGACGCATATCTTTACCCGCAGCCGGACGCTCGCCGTGATCCATTACGGCAATGCTGGTCAACCCGGTCAATTCGTCGGTTTGGCGCTTGATCGTGATGCCGTCTTCCATTCCGGACAATTTCACTCGGCCCGCCACCTCGGTAATGATCGGGTGAGTATGCGGATCCCAGGTTGCCACGATCTGGCCAGCCTTCACTTTCGCACGGTCAGCCACTTTCAGCAGCGCGCCATACGGCAGCTTGTAGCGTTCGCGCTCACGACCGCTGGCATCCGCAATTGCCACTTCGCCCGAACGACTGACGGCGACAAAAGTGCCATCGGTTTTTTCGGCGAGTTTCAAATTGTGCAGACGCACTTCACCGTCGGCTTTAATCTGAATATTGTCCGCTGCGGTCGCCCGCGATGCCGCACCGCCGATGTGGAAGGTCCGCATCGTGAGCTGCGTGCCCGGCTCGCCGATCGACTGCGCGGCAATAACGCCGATCGCTTCGCCGATATTGACGAGATGGCCACGCGCGAGATCGCGACCGTAGCAATTCGAGCAGACGCCATAGCGCGTTTCGCAGGTGATCGGCGAGCGCACTTCAATCTCGTCGATACCCATTTCCTCGAGAGTGCTAACGCCTTTCTCGTCGAGCATGACGCCGGCAACGACAACAACTTCGCCGCTAGCCGGATGAATGACATCTTTCGCCACCACGCGACCCAGTACGCGATCGCCCAAGGTCTCGATAATATCGCCGCCAGCGATTACCGGCGTCATACGCAGACCCTGATCGGTGCCGCAATCGACCTCGGTAATCACCAAATCCTGCGCAACATCGACCAGACGGCGGGTCAGGTAACCCGAGTTCGCCGTTTTCAACGCGGTATCGGCCAAACCTTTACGCGCGCCGTGAGTCGAGATGAAGTACTGCAGAACGTTCAGGCCTTCGCGGAAGTTCGCGGTGATCGGCGTTTCGATAATCGAGCCGTCCGGCTTCGCCATCAAACCACGCATACCGGCGAGCTGACGAATCTGCGCGGGAGAGCCCCGAGCACCAGAGTCAGCATACATATATACGGAGTTGAACGACGGCTGACGCTCTTCCTTACCCTCTTTGTTAATGACGGGCTCGGTCGACAGACCTTCCATCATCGACTTCGAAACGAGATCGTTAGCGCGCGACCAAATATCAATGACTTTGTTGTATTTTTCGCCCTGCGTTACCAGACCTGACGCGTACTGCTGTTCGATCTCTTTTACCTCGTCGTCAGCACGCGCAATGATCTGAACTTTTGCAGCCGGGATTTCGAAATCGTTGACACCGATCGATGCGCCCGAGCGGGTCGAGAACTCGAAACCGGTGTACATCAGCTGATCGGCGAACACGACCGTCGCTTTCAGGCCTACTTTGCGATAGCACTGGTTCAGAATGCGCGAGATCGCCTTTTTGGTCATCGCCTGGTTAACCAGATCGAACGGCAAGCCCTGCGGCACTACCCGCCACAACAGCACGCGACCGATAGTGGTATCGACGAGCTTGATAACGTCGTTCTTCACACCTTCTTCGCTGTAAGTAACTTCGCGAATACGGCACTTCACGCGTGCTTGCAAACCGGCGGTGCGGGTTTCATAAGCGCGATGCACTTCCTCCGGGTTGGCGAAAATCATATCTTCGCCCGGCGCATTAATACGCGCACGCGTCATCCAGTACAGACCCAGCACCACGTCTTGTGACGGCACGATGATCGGCTCGCCATTAGCGGGCGACAGGATGTTGTTGGTCGACATCATCAACGCGCGTGCTTCTAGCTGCGCTTCGATCGTCAATGGTACGTGCACCGCCATTTGGTCGCCGTCGAAGTCGGCGTTATAGGCCGCACAGACCAACGGGTGCAGCTGAATCGCCTTACCTTCGATCAGTACCGGCTCGAACGCCTGGATACCGAGACGGTGTAGCGTCGGCGCGCGGTTCAACAATACCGGATGTTCGCGAATAACTTCGGCGAGGATATCCCACACCTCGGACGGCTCGCGCTCGACCATTTTCTTCGCGGCTTTGATGGTAGTCGCCAGGCCACGCGCTTCGAGCTTGCCGAAAATGAACGGCTTGAACAGCTCGAGTGCCATTTTCTTCGGCAGACCACATTGGTGCAGACGCAGCGTCGGACCGACCACGATAACCGAACGGCCCGAGTAATCGACGCGCTTGCCGAGTAGGTTCTGACGGAACCGGCCCTGTTTGCCTTTGATCATGTCCGCCAGTGATTTCAGCGGACGCTTGTTCGAACCGGTGATCGCGCGACCGCGGCGACCGTTGTCGAGCAGCGCATCAACCGCTTCCTGCAGCATGCGCTTTTCGTTGCGCACGATGATGTCCGGCGCCGACAAATCGAGCAGACGCTTCAGGCGGTTGTTACGGTTGATCACGCGGCGATACAGATCGTTCAGATCGGACGTCGCAAAACGACCACCGTCGAGCGGCACCAATGGACGCAGATCCGGCGGCAATACCGGCAGCACGGTCATGATCATCCATTCGGGCTTATTGCCCGACGATTGCAGCGCTTCCAGCAGCTTCAAACGCTTCGACAGCTTCTTGATTTTGGTCTCGGAGGTCGTTTGCGGGATCTCTTCGCGCAAACGATTGATCTCTTCCTCCATGTGAATGTCGGCGAGCAATAACTGGATTGCTTCGGCACCCATTTTTGCAACGAACTCGTCGCCGAACTCTTCCATCGCTTCAAAATACTGTTCGTCCGATAACAGCTGACCTTTTTCGAGCGTGGTCAAACCAGGATCGGTCACAACGTAAGATTCGAAGTAAAGAATGCGCTCGATGTCGCGCAGCGTCATATCGAGCAACAGACCAATACGACTCGGCAGCGATTTCAAAAACCAAATATGCGCGGTCGGGCTGGCGAGTTCGATATGACCCATGCGCTCGCGGCGCACTTTGGCTAGCGCAACTTCGACGCCGCACTTCTCACAGATAACACCACGATGCTTGAGGCGCTTGTACTTGCCACATAAGCATTCGTAGTCTTTCACCGGCCCGAAAATTTTTGCGCAGAACAAACCATCGCGCTCCGGCTTGAACGTGCGGTAATTGATCGTCTCCGGCTTTTTCACTTCGCCGAACGACCACGACCGAATCATTTCCGGCGACGCGAGGCCGATGCGAATCGCATCGAACTCTTCGGTTGATCCTTGCTTCAACAGATTCAATAAATCTTTCACTGCTGTTCCTCCGCGGATTCTGTTGCGGGCACGGCTTGCAGCACGTGCCCAGTCAATCTGTAGCGATCAGTGGCCCGGATCATTCCGTCTCGAGATCGATATCGATACCGAGCGAACGAATTTCCTTGATCAGCACGTTGAAGGATTCCGGCATGCCGGGCTCCATACGGTGATCGCCATCCACGATGTTCTTGTACATTTTGGTTCGACCGGCAACGTCGTCCGATTTCACCGTCAACATTTCCTGCAAGGTGTACGCGGCACCATAAGCTTCGAGCGCCCATACCTCCATCTCGCCGAAACGCTGACCACCGAACTGCGCCTTACCACCAAGCGGCTGCTGGGTAACCAAGCTGTACGAACCGGTCGAACGCGCATGCATCTTGTCGTCGACCAAATGGTTCAGCTTCAGCATGTACATGTAACCAACGGTGACCGAACGATCGAACGCTTGACCGGTACGGCCATCGAACAGCGTCATCTGACCGCTTTCCGGAATGTCCGCCAGTTTCAGCAGATCCTTGATCTCGCTTTCTTTGGCGCCGTCGAATACCGGTGTCGCCATCGGTACGCCGGCACGCAGGTTGGATGCGAGTTCAAGCACTTCCTGATCGGACAGCGATTTGAGTTCTTCCTTGCGACCTTCGCCGGTTTTGTTGTAGATCTGATCGAGGAAATGACGAATCTCGGCGATCTTGCGCTGCTCTTTGAGCATGCGGTCGATTTTTTCGCCCAAACCTTTCGCCGCCATCCCGAGGTGGGTTTCGAGGATCTGACCGACGTTCATCCGCGACGGTACACCGAGTGGGTTCAGTACGATGTCAACCGGCTCGCCATTCTTATCGAACGGCATATCTTCAACCGGCATGATCACAGAGATAACACCCTTGTTACCGTGACGACCCGCCATCTTGTCACCCGGCTGTACGCGGCGCTTGATAGCAAGGTAAACCTTGACGATTTTGAGCACGCCGGGCGCCAGATCATCGCCGCTCTGCAGTTTGCGTTTCTTGATTTCGAAACGCTCTTCGAGCAGACGACGCTGTTCGGTTAACTGCTTGTCGCCGTCTTCGATCAACGCATTCAGACCGTCGTCAGCAAGACGCAGTTTGAACCACTGATCTTTTTCCAGACTCGCGAGCACGTCGGTAGTCAGCTCGACACCTTTCTTCAGGCCAGCGCCGCTCACCACTTTCTGACCGAGCAATGCATTCTGCAGGCGCGCGACAGTCGCTTCCTCGACGATGCGGTATTCCTCGTTCAGATCCTTGCGGTACTGATCGAGCTGCATTTTTTCGATTTCAAGTGCGCGCTGATCTTTCTCCAGACCATCGCGTGTGAACACCTGCACGTCGATAACGGTGCCCTTGGTACCGGACGGAACACGCAGCGACGTATCTTTCACGTCAGAGGCTTTCTCACCGAAGATCGCTCGCAGCAGTTTTTCTTCCGGCGTCAGTTGGGTTTCGCCTTTCGGCGTCACTTTACCGACCAGGATATCGCCGGCGTTGACTTCAGCCCCGATATAGACGATGCCGGCTTCATCCAACTTCGCCAGTGCGCCTTCGCCGACGTTCGGAATATCCGCGGTGATTTCCTCTGGGCCGAGCTTGGTATCGCGTGCGATACAGGTCAATTCTTGAATATGGATCGTAGTAAAACGATCTTCGCGAACGACACGCTCGGACAACAGAATCGAATCTTCGAAGTTGTAACCGTTCCACGGCATGAAGGCGATGCGCATGTTCTGCCCGAGCGCGAGTTCACCGAGGTCGGTACTTGGACCGTCCGCGAGAATATCGCCCTTGCCGACGGTATCGCCTGCCTGTACGAACGGCCGCTGATTGATACAGGTGTTCTGGTTAGAACGCGTGTATTTAATCAGGTTGTAGATATCGACCGGCGCCTGACCGGGAGCCACTTCGCTCTCGTTGATGCGCACGACGATACGCGCGGAGTCGACCATGTCGACCACGCCGCCCCGACGCGCGACCACACACACGCCGGAGTCACGCGCTACTGCGCGCTCCATACCGGTTCCGACCAGCGGCTTCTGGGAAATCAGTGTCGGCACCGCCTGTCGTTGCATGTTGGAACCCATCAACGCGCGGTTGGCGTCATCGTGTTCCAGGAATGGAATCAGCGATGCAGCCACCGAGACCACCTGTTTAGGCGACACGTCCATGTATTGGACTTCGCTCGGCTGCTTGACGGTGAATTCGTTCAGATAACGCACCGCAACCAGATCTTCGGTCAGGTGACCTTTGCTATCGACGGTCGCGGACGCCTGTGCAACGACATAATCCGATTCATTGATCGCCGAGATAAACTCGATTTCATCGGTTACCTTGCCGTCGACCACTTTGCGATAGGGGCTCTCGATAAAGCCGTAATCGTTGGTGCGTGCAAAGGTAGCGAGCGAGTTGATCAGACCGATGTTCGGGCCTTCCGGCGTTTCGATCGGACATACGCGACCGTAATGGGTCGGGTGCACGTCACGCACTTCGAAGCCGGCGCGCTCACGGGTCAGACCGCCTGGGCCGAGCGCGGAAACACGACGCTTATGTGTAATTTCTGACAGCGGGTTGTTCTGATCCATGAACTGTGACAGCTGGCTCGAACCGAAGAATTCTTTTACCGCCGCCGCGACCGGTTTGGCGTTAATCAAATCTTGCGGCATCAGACCTTCGCTTTCGGCCATCGACAAACGTTCTTTAACAGCGCGCTCGACACGGACGAGACCGACGCGGAACTGGTTCTCCGCCATTTCGCCGACCGAACGCACACGGCGGTTGCCGAGATGGTCGATGTCATCGACGATGCCTTTACCGTTGCGGATGTCGACCAGCTGTTTCAGCACGTCGACGATGTCCTGCTTCGACAGCGTGCCCTCACCAACAATGGCTTCGCGGCCTAGGCGGCGATTGAATTTCATCCGACCGACGCCTGACAGGTCGTAGCGCTCCGCCGAGAAGAACAGATTCTGGAACAGATTTTCTGCTGATTCTTTGGTCGGCGGCTCGCCGGGACGCATCATGCGATAGATTTCGACCAGCGCATCCAATTGCGTGCGGGTCGGATCAATGCGCAGCGTGTGACTGACGAACGCACCGCAATCGAGCTCGTTGGTGTAAATCGTCTCGATGGTTTTGATGCCGGCTTCGTCGAGCTTTTTCAACATGTCGGCGGTGATTTCGGCATTGCACTCGAATAGCACTTCGCCGGTTTTCTGATTGACGACATCCTTCGCCAGCGAACGACCAACGAGGTATTCCGCCGGTACGACGAGATGAGTCAGCTTGGCTTTGGCAATTTGACGAATATGACGCGCAGTAATCCGACGGCCGGATTCGACGATAACAGTGCCGTCTTTTTCGCAAATATCGAACGTCGCGATTTCACCGCGCAGACGATCCGGAACCAGATCGACGATGTATTTGCCCTCACCATCCGCATGGAAGGTATTGACCTCATAGAACATATCGAGCACTTGCTCGGCGTTATAGCCGAGCGCGCGTAGCAGGATCGTCGCTGGCAACTTGCGGCGGCGATCGATACGCACATACACCATATCCTTCGGATCAAACTCGAAATCGAGCCATGAACCACGGTAAGGAATAATGCGTGCGGAATACAGCAGCTTGCCGGACGAGTGCGTCTTGCCCTTGTCGTGATCGAAGAACACGCCGGGCGAACGATGCAGCTGCGACACGATGACGCGCTCGGTACCATTGATAACGAAGGTACCGTTCTCGGTCATCAGGGGAATTTCCCCCATGTAGACTTCCTGCTCTTTAATGTCCTTGATGGCTTTCTGAGAGGACTCGCGATCATAAATAATGAGGCGCACGCGCACGCGCAATGGCACCGCGTAAGTCACCCCGCGCAGCTGACACTCGCTGACGTCAAACGCCGGCTGACCCAGCGCGTAATCCACATATTCGAGGGCAGCATTGCCCGAATAGGAAACAATTGGAAACACCGATTTAAACGCAGCGTGCAAACCAATGTCGGCGCGTTCGCGCGGCGACAGATCCTGCTGCGTAAATTTGGTGTAGGAATCCAGCTGTATCGCCAGGAGATATGGAACCTCCATGATGCTCGGCAGCTTGCCGAAATCCTTGCGAATACGTTTTTTCTCAGTGTACGAGTAAGCCATCAGTACTCCCCAGCCTGTTTCCTGACTTGATATTCCGCGCCTGCCGCATCGAGATGCGATACGGAGACATCCAGCTGCCCAACCACTATTGATTCGGACAACCGCAATAAACTCTCTGTTTAAACAATAAAGGTTGCGTAAACAGCAAAAGGCCGGCAGGTAAAACCCGCCAGCCTTTGTTCAGCGTTAGCGACGCCGATCTGCAAAACTCGATTATTTGAGTTCGACAGAAGCGCCAGCTTCTTCCAGCTTTTTCTTGCCTTCGTCGGCTTCCGCCTTCGAAACGCCTTCTTTTACCGTGCCCGGTGCACCGTCGACCACTGCTTTGGCTTCTTTCAAGCCGAGGCCAGTCAATTCGCGCACTACCTTGATCACGCTGACTTTGTTTGCGCCAGCAGCGGTCAACACGATGTTGAACTCGGTTTTCTCTTCCGCTACCGGAGCAGCAGCCGCCGCCGGGGCAGCAGCAGCGACCGGAGCTGCAGCAGAAACGCCAAACTTATCTTCGATGCCCTTGATCAGATCTACCAGATCCATTACGGACATTTCAGAGATTGCATTCAAAATATCGTCTTTGGACAGAGCCATGATTTAACTCCTGATAATTAAATAAACTTGTTGAAAACCAATCGTTACGCTGCTTTCTGATCGCGTACTGCTGCAATCGCGCGCGCCACACCGCTCGGAACTTCGTTGAGCGTACGAGCGAATTTCGCGATCGGCGCCTGCAGAATACCCGCCAGTAAGCCAAGGGCTTGCTCGCGTGTCGGCAGGGTCGCCAGTCGATCGATTTGCTCGGCGCCAAGCAATTGCTTGCCAACCGCCAGTGCCTTCACTTCAAATTTTTCGTTAGCTTTCGCGAAATCTTTGAAAATGCGGGCGGCAGCTCCCGGATCCTCCATCGAAAACGCCAGCAGCGACGGGCCTTTGAAAGCCGGCTGGGCACATTCGAAATCGGTCCCTTCAACTGCGCGACGGGCCAGCGTATTGCGCACGACACGCAGATACACATTGGCTTCACGCGCCAGTTTGCGGAGTTGCGTCATCTGACCCACGGTGCAGCCGCGCGCGTCGGCGATCACCAGGGAAAGCGCTTGGGCGGCAGTCTCGCTAACGTCGGCAACGATGGCCTTTTTGTCTTCGAGTCCTAAAGCCACTGGATTAACTCCCGGATTTAGTATTGATTCGGTATCGCTTCGCCCTATAAGGGCAGCTACGACACCACCATTCGGTGACAATCCAATCCACCATCTGCGTAGGCACTCACCTGCTTTCGCTAACGCTAAACAGGCCGAGAGCTTAGATCGAGACCCGCGCTAAGCTTGCGGGCACTCGATACCTACGGTCTTTGACAGCCTTCGGCTCGGTCTCGAAAGAGCCTGTCCAAAGACTCCAAAGCTCGTCTGCGACAACAGCCGTGTTGTCGCAGTGACTGCGTCGGCCTATATGGCCTCGGCAATCGAAATCTTATTAACCTTCGAGGCTTGTCTGATCGATCACGATCCCCGGGCCCATGGTGCTCGAGAGCGTGATTTTCTTCAGATAAATACCTTTCGACGTTGGCGGCTTGGCGCGCTTCAGATCACCTAACAGCGCCTCAAGGTTTTCTTTGATCGAGTTCAAGTCGAACGTCACTTTGCCGATCGCGCCATGCACGATGCCGTTCTTGTCGGCACGGAACCGTACCTGACCGGCTTTCGCATTGCGTACCGCGGTTTCGACATCCGGCGTAACGGTGCCGGTTTTCGGATTCGGCATCAGACCGCGCGGACCAAGGATCTGGCCGAGCTGACCGACCACACGCATTGCATCCGGAGTCGCGATAACGACATCGAACGGCATGTTGCCTGCTTTAACCTGTTCGGCGAGATCATCCATACCGACCAGATCGGCACCCGCTGCTTTCGCTTTCTCGACGTTCGCGCCCTGCGTGAACACAGCAACGCGAACCGTGCTACCCGTACCGTGAGGCAATGTGGTGGCGCCACGCACCACTTGATCGGATTTACGCGCATCGATACCGAGATTCACCGCGACGTCGACGCTCTCAGTGAATTTAACAGTCGACAGCTCTTTCAACAGTGCAACGGCATCGGCAATAGCGTATTGCTTGCCAGGCTGCACTTTTTCACGAATCAGTTTTTGACGTTTGCTCAACTTGGCCATCTCACACGCCCTCCACTTCGAGACCAGCGGAACGCGCACTGCCTGCGATGGTACGCACAGCGGCGTCCATATCAGCTGCGGTCAAATCCGGCATTTTCAATTTTGCGATTTCTTCGAGCTGCGCACGGGTTACCTTGCCCACTTTCTTCGTGTTCGGAGTACTCGAACCGGAAGTGATACCTGCAGCTTTCTTCAGCAGATAAGTGGCGGGCGGGGTTTTGGTAACGAATGTAAAGCTACGATCCGAGTACACGGTGATTACCACCGGTAGCGGCATACCGACTTCCATGCTCTGCGTCTGCGCATTAAACGCCTTACAGAATTCCATGATGTTCACGCCATGCTGGCCGAGTGCAGGGCCAACGGGCGGACTGGGATTGGCCTTGCCTGCAGCAACCTGCAGCTTGATATAGGCCTGGACTTTCTTAGCCATGAAATTTCTCCACGTTGGGTAGTTAACGCGCGCCATCGACAAGTGCCGGCAGCGGGCTCCCCGCGAATCAAGTGATTCGCATTAACGAAAAATCAGGCTTTTTCGACCTGACCGAACTCCAGCTCTACTGGTGTCGAGCGCCCAAAAATCAGCACCGCCACCTGCAAGCGACTCTTCTCGTAGTTGACTTCCTCAACCACACCATTGAAATCGTTAAACGGTCCGTCGATGACGCGTACCATTTCGCCCGGCTCGAAAATCGTTTTCGGCCTGGGTTTATCGCCCGATTGGACGCGCTGCAAAATTGCATCGGCTTCAGCATCGGTAATCGGCGCCGGTTTATCAGCTTTGCCGCCGATAAAGCCCATCACTCGCGGCGTTTCTTTAACCAAATGCCAGGTATCGTCGTCGAGCTCCATCTGTACCAGCACATAGCCCGGGAAGAATTTGCGCTCGCTTTTGCGCTTCTGACCAGAGCGCATTTCCACGACCTCTTCGGTCGGGACTAGCACATCACCGAATTTTTCCTGCATTCCGTGCAGCTCAACGCGCTCCTTGAGAGAGCTCGCGACTTTCTTTTCAAAGCCGGAATAGGCATGCACTACGTACCAGCGCTTAGCCATCTTGCTCCCCTTAACCCAAACCTAAGATACGTGAAGCGGCCCAGCCGACCAGCGTGTCCAGGCCCCACAAGATCAACGCCATAACCAGTACGAATGCAAAGACGATCAAAGTAGTTTGTGTGGCTTCTTGACGCGTTGGCCATACCACTTTCCTGATTTCGACTCGCGCCTCTTTGGCGAGCTTCCAGAACTCGATGCCCTTCGTCGTCTGCAATGCAACCGCAACCGCGGCTACCGCCAACACGAGCAGTGCGATCACGCGATACAACAGCGATTGGCCGCCGAAATAAACGTTGCCGCCGACACCTGCAGTGATCAGCACCGCGACAACGAACCACTTGACGCTGTCGAGGCGATTACTTCCCGCTTCTATTTTGCTATTCATACGTTACGGCGCTGATCCGCTAGTAAATCCAAAACTCTCAGTATTTCGACCAAACACAAAACACCTCCCCACCACGGCACTTGTCGCGGCGAAGAGATGTTGGGTTTTGGCAGGCCAGGAGGGACTCGAACCCCCAACCCCCGGTTTTGGAGACCGGTGCTCTACCAATTGAACTACTGGCCTTTTATCTATTACTACCTGTATCTATTAAGCGACGATTTTAGCGACGACACCGGCGCCGACGGTACGGCCGCCTTCGCGGATCGCGAAGCGCAAGCCATCTTCCATCGCGATCGGGTTGATCAATGTCACTACCATCTGAATGTTGTCGC